>Ga0209759_1000030_pt1 | contig 285649 bp, 265 predicted proteins | sample AraplaCL_Col_mMS_FD_184261 | JGI IMG/M metagenome (GOLD analysis project Ga0209759, IMG submission 184261) | Arabidopsis root microbial communities from the University of North Carolina, USA - plate scrape CL_Col_mMS (SPAdes) (version 2) | ecosystem: Host-associated > Plants > Roots >... | reverse complement strand
CTACCTCCTCGCCGAAGTCTAGACCGATGTCGTGCGCGGCGCGCTATTCGGAAACGACATCGCTCGAATTCATCCTAAACCCTTTTAAATTTTTTTTCACGAACTACGTTGCGAAAATCGCGCCGTATTCGCCTCCCAACAATTCCTCACTTGGAAACAAAGTTTCGACCACCTACAATCTTGCGCTCATACCGTAGCGATTGTGGTCACGCCTCGCTGCCCTTCTACTTGCCCTGCAGCCTCGTCAGCACTCTTCTGCAATGCTGCTCGATGCTCATCGAAGTGTCCCGCATTACTCCGCGCTACTCCTCAATACTCTTTTGCACCCGCCATTACGTTCATCGAACGATCCCACTGCAATATCGGACGGCATGTCTGCACACGCACACTTTGTTGCTAAAAGCGCGGACGTCTACACGCTTTCTGTGTCCGGGTGCTTTCTCCTCAACGCACGACACGAGCGTTCGGTCTACAGCGACACAGGCCTGTTACATGTTCATGAGCGCGTCATGTGTGTCCCTGACGCCGTCTCACGCTTAAGCAAAGTCCGTGCAGCTTCATGCGGTTCGTCAACTCATGAACGGTTTTGTTCCGCGTCATTTACATGCGGGTCATGAATCGCCGTGCGGTACGTGTGCGCATTAACCGCGCCGTGAGCATGGTTAGTCGCGTGTATAACTGGATGACGACCTCACCATGTATCGCTTCAATAGGTGTATACGGTGAAGCCGCAGTCACAGATGCACGGAATGTAAAACGGCCACCCGCAGGCAGCCGTTTTGATGAAGCTTCGTAATGTGTTGTTACAAGCGGTGTTGTTACAAGCGGTGTTGTTACAAGCGCGCTTTTTCAGGTCAGTTCAATCTCCACTTCCCCAAGGCCGTCGATGTGCCCGCGCACGACGCCCGCCTGGTCAAGCCTGTGCGCGCCGACATACGAACCGGTGGTAATAGTCCACTCGGGTTCGATCGTAATGCCCATGGCGGCGCAATGGTTGACGAACCACACCAGCAGTTCGCGCGGGTCGCCGGCCGGATTACCGGTGGCTTCCGGCAGTAGCGAAGCGCCGTCGAAGCTCAGTTCCAGTTCCGGCGACACGAAGTCGAAGCCGCGCGCGAGCCCGGCATAAGCGACCGGCTGCCCTGTGATCAATGCACCGTTGTTCTGGGCGTCGGCGAGTTGCGCGAGCGGCGCGACGTTCGGCCACTCGGCGAAGCGGCTATCGACGATCTCGATGGCCGGCAAGACGACGCCGACCTTGGAGAGCACCTCGTCGCGCGCATAGGCCCGGCCGCGCGGTTCGATGGCCTCGGCGAAACGGAAGGCGATTTCCAGTTCGACCAGCACCCTGAAGAAGCCGTCATGCGCGACGCGCGCCGGCGATCGAAGCACCAGCGAGGCCGGAATCGGCGCGCCCGCGGCAGCGCCGCCCGGCGCTTTGGCGCCGATCTTCCAGGCGCCGGTCGAGTCGCCGAGACCTGCGATGACCGCCTGCTGGATCGCGTAAGCGGTTGCCGCATCGGGCGGCAGGCAGTCGGGTGCGGGCGCGTCGATCGGGCGATGCTGCCGGCGTGCTTCGACGAGGCGGTTCGCGAGGTCGTATGGCGTCATGTCGGTCCTTTGTGGCTGGCGCATTGAGCGGTTGGTTGTGGCGTGCTGGTGGGGGGGTGACCACACGTCGGGCCGTGCGTCGGGCCATGCGTTGGGCTAGGCATTGCAGCGCTCAAAGGCGGCGCAGGCACACGCGCGGGCCAAAGGGCCAACGGCGCTTGCCGCACACCATGCCGGGCAGCTTTCACCAGGCACAGTTGCTTCGGTGCGTCCGTCAATGTACCGGATCACGGCGCTCGCCAGGGTGCCGACCGACGCCGCAAACGTTACTTAATGCGCACGCCATAAAAAAAGACCGCGAATGACTGTGCAATCGCGGTCTTTTGAAGCGAGGCAGCGTGCTCTTTCACAGCGCCTACCCATCTAATGGGATTGGCTGCGGCGCCGGGAATGAATGTTGCGAACGCCTTGCGCTCAGAACGTTTCCCAATCCTGATCGCCGCCCGCGCTGGCGGTCACTTTAGCAGGCGCGCGTGTCGTCGCGGCGGCGGGCTGTGCCGCCGCCGGCGCGTTCGTCGCGACCGCGGCGTGCGGCGCGGGCTGCGCGGCGCGAGTGTGCGAGACCTTGCGCGCGACCACCGAACGCAGCGGCGTCGATGCGCGCTTCGGCGGCGTACTGACGGGCGCCTTGTAACCGCTTTCTTCGAGGTGGAACACGGCCACCGCGGTACGCAGTTTGCCGGCCTGATCTTCGAGCGACGACGCCGCGGCCGCCGCTTCTTCGACCAGTGCCGCGTTCTGCTGCGTGACTTCGTCCATTTGCGTGACGGCGCGCGCCACCTGATCGATGCCGCTGCTCTGCTCCTCCGATGCTGCGGCGATTTCGCCCATGATGTCGGTCACGCGCTGCACCGCGCCGATGATCTCGGTCATGGTGCGGCCGGCTTCGTCGACCAGCGCCGAGCCCGACTGCACGCGCTCCACCGAGGTGTCGATCAGTTCCTTGATCTCCTTCGCCGCCGCCGACGAACGCTGCGCGAGGCTGCGCACTTCACCGGCCACGACGGCGAAGCCGCGCCCTTCCTCACCGGCCCGCGCCGCTTCCACGGCCGCATTCAGGGCGAGGATGTTGGTCTGGAACGCAATCCCTTCGATGATCGAAATAATGTCGGCGATCTTGGCCGAGCTTTGATTGATGTCGCCCATCGTGCCGACCACCTGGCCGACCACCGCGCTGCCCTTGTTGGCGATCTCCGACGCATTGGCCGCCAGCGAACTCGCCTGGCGGGCGTTGTCGGCGTTCTGCTTGACCGTGCCGGTCAGCTCTTCCATGCTCGACGCGGTTTCCTGCAGCGCCGACGCCTGCTCTTCGGTACGCGAGGACAGGTCGATATTGCCGGCCGCGATCTGACGCGTGGCCGTCGCAATCGACTCACTGCCGCTACGCACGGTACGCACCGTTTCGGTGAGACTGCGCTGCATTTTGGCGATGCCGTCGAGCAACTGCCCCATTTCGTCGCGCGAAGTCACGACGACCGGGCGGCGCAGATCGCCCGCCGCAATCGCGTCGAAATGGCCGAGGGCGGCGTCGAGCGGCCGGGCGATCGCGCGGCTCAACGTCAGGTACGAGATCACCGCCGCCAGCACGCCGATCAGCAAGGCGCTCATGCTGACCATGCGGAATACGCCGAAGCTGCTTTGCGCGGAGTCGTAGCCCTCTCGCGCCGACGTGAACTGGTATTTGCGCAGCACGTCGTCGGAATTGGCGAGGTCGTTGTAGGCGGCTTGCAGACGCTTGGCGCCGTCGACCAGTTTGGGCGAGTCGCTCGCGGCGACGATCGTCGCGAAGGCGTCCATCTGCTGATGCAGCGCCTCACGTTTGGAAACGACGTCCTGCGCAAGGCGGTCTTCGTCCGGCTCGCGCGACATGTCCATGTATTTCTTCCACCACATGTCGGACGTGGCGCGCATGCCGCGCGCGCGCTCCAGCGTCGCCGCTACTTCCGGCGTGCCGATCATGAACGCCGCGCGATCGAGCGCGAGCCGCTCGCGCGCGGCGAAAAGCTCGGCGTTGCCGATATCGACCGCGCTCGGCATGGCGTTGGTGAACGTGTCCTTATAAGCGTCGTTCGAACGGCTCATGCCGAACAGACCGAATACGCCGATGGCGACGAGCAGCGCGGCGAGAAAAGCCATCGTGAGGCCAATCCGCGCCTTGATCGTAATGCCCTTGTTCAACATGCTTGTTCCTGTGCTTGACAAAATGAGAGGCTGCGTCCGCAGCGCGGTTTGGCGTGTGGCGTCTGCGTCATGGCGCGTTTTTGACGGCGCGCTCTAATAGTTTTGTTTACGGCAGAGCGACTGCGTACTTGAAGGATTTATATGGTATGAGGAAAGGCGCGGTAAGCAACGGAATAAACTACAAAACGCTGCCAGAGCGGGGTGCGCAGGCCGTTGATGCGCAACGGGAGCGGCCATGGCCAAGGTTCGGCCGTGAGAGACGCCATGCCGATGCGGCGGTTGGCGGTGTGCTGACGGCATTTCGTCGCAGGTCTGGATTCCGCGGGACGATAGCGAGCGCCGCAAGTTGAATCCGGCTGGCTCCTCGCTTTCCTGGCGCAGCAAGAGCAAGCGCCGAAATACGGTTCAGCGCCGGGATTACGCGCGCCATTCCAGCGCTGTATTGAACAGCGCTTGCGGGGTCGCCGACGTGTTCAGCGGCCCGCGCTGCGGGTGAAAATCGAAGGCGACGCGTGGCGCCAAATGAGTCGCTTCGTGCGAGCGACCGCTCCGCTAGCCACAAATGCGCGTTTCAAATCCGCGCATCGCATCGTATCCAGTCACGCGGCCAGATCGCGCTTGCCCGCACCGGCCCAGGTGGCGGTGGATTCGCGCACGATCAGCCGCGGCGACACCACGCGCCGGCGGCCCGGCGCCCGTGGCGTGCCCGACGAGGTCCCGGCAATCCGCTCGATCAGCGTCTGCGCGGCCATATCGCCGAGCGCGCGCACGGATTGCCCGACAGTCGAGAGCGCCGGATAGGTGAAACGCCCCAGTTCGATATCGTCGAAACCGATGATCGAGCAGTCGCGCGGCACGCTGATATTACGTTCCGCGGCGGCCCGCAGCGCGCCGATGCCCATCATGTCGTTGCCAGCAAAAATCGCCGTTGGCCTGATCGTGTCGAACAGTTGCGCGGCCGCGCGGTGGCCGCCGGTGCCCGAAAAATCGCTTTCCACGATCGCGTCGGGCGGAATCTCGATGCCGCGCTCCGTCATCGCGCGGATAAAGCCGTGCACGCGCATCGCGCTGACCGCCGTCTGAATCGGCCCGGTGATGCAGCCGATCCTTACATGCCCCAGTTCGAGCAGATGCCGGGTCGCGAGATAGCCGCCCTTCTCGTGGTCGATCTGCACCAGATCCGCGTTCAGCCCTTCGATGTTGCGGTCCAGAATGACCAGCGGCTCGTGCGAGTCGGCGAGCGTCTGCGCGAGCACGGCGTCGTCGCCGGCGGACGCGACGATCAGGCCGTCGATGCGCTTTTCCTGCAGCACGCGCAGGTAGTTACGCTGCTTGGCCGGATCGTCGTCGGAATTGCAGAAGAACACGCAGTAGCCGTTGCGCGAACAACCGTCCTCGATGCCGCGCGCCAGTTCCGCGAAGTACGGGTTCGTGGCGTTCGGCACGACCAGCCCGATGGTCGCCGTGGCCCGCGCCTTCAGTGAGCGGGCCACCGCCGACGGAACATAGTGGAGCTGACGGATCGCGTGCTCGACCTTCGCGCGTACGTCCGCCGACACCGGCCGCGAGTTGTTCACCACGTGCGATACCGTCGTGAACGACACGCCTGCCGCAGCCGCTACATCCTTGATCGTCGCCATAACCTGTTGCTCTCCCGCCTGTTTTACCCGCCGGCCGCGCCACCTGGCGACCCACCGGACGTCTCATCGAAGACCGACCCAATCCATGAATTCTTACGCTTTACCGCTCACGACGCGCTGACCGCCCCGCTTGCGTTACTTTGCCGGCTGACGGTGACCGTCACCGGTCAGGCCCGCTTGCGGCGGCTGCGATACGTATCCAGCACCACCGCCACCACGATCACCGCGCCGGTGATCATCCGCTTGGTCGGCTCGTTCGCGCCGATCTGCGCGAGGCCGGCCGCCAGCACGGAAATAATCAACACGCCGAAAAAAGTGCTGATCACCGAGCCGCGCCCGCCCATCAGGCTCGTGCCGCCGATCACCACGGCCGCGATCACCTGCAGTTCCACGCCTTGGCCCGCATTCGGATCGGCCGCTTCCAGACGCGAAATCTGGAACAGCGCTGCCAGCCCCGAGAGCGCGCCCATCAGCGCGAACACGATCACCTTGTACGGCCGCGGGTTGACGCCCGCGAGCCGCACCGCTTCCTCGTTGGTGCCGATGCCGACCAGATAGCGGCCGAACACCGTGCGCGTGAGCACCAGTTGCGCGATGACCATCACCGCCACCGCGATCAGAAACGCCGGCGAGATGCCGAGCGCGATCGGGTTCGACAGGAAGTCGAACGCGTCGCCGATATAGGCGGTGCGCGAATTCGTCATCTGATACGCCATGCCGCGCGCCGCTTCCAGCACGCCGAGCGAGACGATGAACGACGGAATCCGCCAGCCCACCGTCACCGCGCCGGTGATGGTGCCGGTCAACGCCGCCGCGGCAACGCCGAGCACCGCCGACGGCAACGGCCCCCAGCCCCACTTCAGCGCGGCCACGCTCACCACCGACGCGCCCAGCGCCAGCACCGATCCCACCGACAGATCGATCCCGGCGATGATCAGCACGAAGGTCATCCCCACCGACATCACCACCAGATCCGGAATCTGGTTGGCGATCGTGCTGAACGTGTCGTAGGTCAGAAAGTGCGAACTCAGCAGCGAGAACAGCACGATCATCCCGAGCAACGCGCCGGCAAGCCCCAGGTAATTCGAAAAGCCCAGCCGCGTGCCGGCCGGCTTGCCGCTCGCAAGCGGCGCCGACGGATCGGCCGGCGGCGTGACGGTGCCGCTCCCTGTTACCGGCTTGTCGCCCGATGCTTCCCGCAACGGTTGATCGTTCATGACGCACTCCCTGCTTCGCTGGTGTCGGGGGCGGCGTGCAGCAACGCTTCGCGGCTGCGGTAGCCGGCGAACGCCGCGGCCAGCAACGCATCCTGCGACCAGTTATCGCGCTCGAACACACCCGTCATGCTGCCCGCGGACATCACGCCGATCCGGTCGCAGATCAGCATGAGCTCACGCAGGTCGCTCGACACCACGACGAGCGCGCGCCCTTCACGGGCCAGCGCACCCATCAGGCCATAAATATCGAACTTCGCGCCGACGTCGATGCCGCGCGTGGGTTCGTCGAATAACAGCACACGGCAATCGCGCGCCAGCCAGCGGCCGATTACCACCTTCTGCTGGTTGCCGCCCGACAGTTCGCCGACAATCTGCCCCGGCCCCGACGTGCGGATTCGCATCGCCGCGATCTGCGTCTGCGCCAGCGCGTTCTCCCGCTTCGCATCGACGATGCCGTGCCGCGCCACGCTGCCGATATTGCCCAGCGACACGTTGGCCGCGATCGGCTGCGGCAGCAGCAAGCCTTCGCCTTTACGGTCCTCGGTGATGAGCGCGATGCCCGCGCGCACCGCGTCCGCGGGCGAGGCGATGTGCACGGGCGTGGGCGGGGCGCCCGGCGTTGCCGCCAGCGAAACGGTGCCGCTATCCTTCGGATCCGCGCCGTAGATCAGCCGCATCAACTCCGTGCGGCCCGCGCCGATCAGGCCGCTGATGCCGAAAATTTCCCCCGCGCGCACTTCGAACGACACCTCGCGGACCACCTTGCCGCGCGTGAGCCGGTCCACTTTCAACAGCGGCGCGCCGATGTTGCGCACGCCCAGATCGATCCGCTCGCCGAGTTCCCGGCCGACCATCCATGTGACGATTTCGTCGCTGGTCAGGTTGGCCATCGCGTCGACATGCACCAGCCGCCCGTCGCGTAGCACCGCGATCTGCTCGGCCACCCGCGCGAGTTCCTCGAGCCGGTGCGAGATGTAGACGAGTGCCACGCCGCGCGCCTTCAGCCGGTCGATCTGTTCGAACAGCAGATCGACTTCGCGCGCGGTCAGCATCGCGGTCGGCTCGTCGAGAATCAGTACGCGGCAGTCGTCGATCAGATTGCGCGCGATCTCCACCATCTGCTGATGGCCGATGCCGAGCTCTCCGACCAGCGTGTCCGGATCGATCGCGTCGAGCCCGACCTGCGCCATCGCCTGGCGCGCGTCTTCGCGCAGCTTGCGCCGGTCGATCCAGCCGAAGCTGAACGCGCCGGCCCGCGGCAAGCGGTTCAGGAACAGATTCTCGGCTACCGACAAGGTCGGCAGCAGATTCAGCTCCTGCATCACCATGCGCACGCCGAGCGCCTCGGCCTGAGTGCGGCTCGCCGGCGCATACGGCACGCCGCCGAGCTGCATCGTGCCGGCGGTCGGCTCCACCAGCCCGCCGATAATTTTGGACAGCGTACTCTTGCCCGCGCCGTTCTCGCCCGTCAGCGCCAATACCTCGCCGGCGCGCAACGACAGCGAAATGTCGGCGAGCACCGGTTCCGCGTAGGTCTTGCCGATGCCGCTGACAGACAGGACGGCGGGCACGGCGTCGTGATCGGTTGAGTCCATCGCAATCCTGGTTCCGGGGCGGCAGCCGCGACCTCATGCGATGCGCTCGAATGAAGTTGCGGCCCTTGCGCCCCTCGCGCCCCGTGTCATGCCGGCCCAATGCGCGGAATGCGCAGGCGCTAACAGCCACGCAGCCTCCCGTCGCGCGGCACCGTCATGACGCTTACCTCTGGAATTAACGGCGGCGCGGCAGGTTTCTTGAGCGTTTATTGAATAGACGCGGGTTTGCGAGCGCAGGCCAAGCGTGGAGCATGAAACGGCGCCGCAAATCCGCGTACCCGACCTACCCCGGCACTGACCGGGCGATGCTTACTTCGTGACCAGATCGCACGGCGTTTCCACCACGCCGGAGAGTTCCGCCTGCTTCTTGTGTCCGCTGAGCGCCTTCAGCGCGGTGTCGATACCGAACACCGCTTGCTTGGCAGCGTACTGATCCGCGGTGGCGAGCACGCGGCCGTCCTTGAGCATCGGCTTGATCGCATTGATGTTGTCGTAGCCGACCACCAGCACCTTGCCTTGCTTGCCCGCTGCGCGCACGGCCGAGACCGCGCCGATCGCCATGTTGTCGTTGCCGGCGAGCAGCGCCTTCAGATTCGGATACTCGTTGAGCATGGCCGAGGCCACCGCGTTGCCCTTGTCGATTTCCCATTCACCCGATTGCACCGAGACGACCTTGGCGCCGACCGTCTGCATCGCGTCCTTGAAGCCCGCGGTGCGCTGCTGCGCGTTGGTGGTGGTCGACACGCCTTCGATGATGCCGACCTCGTCGCCCGCCTTCAGCTTCTTGGCCAGGTAGTCGCCGACCTTCTGCGCGCCCTTGCGGTTATCCGGGCCGACGAACGGCACGTTCAGGTCTTTCGACTTGAGCACCTCCGGGTCGAGCCGGTTGTCGATGTTCACGACGATGATGCCCGCGTCCACCGCTTTCTTGACGACCGGCACCAATGCCTTCGAATCGGCCGGCGCCAGCACGATCGCGTCGACCTTCGACACGATCATCTGCTCGACGATGCGGATCTGGTTCGCCGTGTCGGTCTCGTCCTTGATGCCGTTGGTGATCAGGTCGAACTGCGACGGGTTGTGCTTCTGATAGTCCTTCGCGCCGGTCTCCATCGTGAGGAAGAACTCGTTGGCGAGCGACTTCATCACCAGCGCGACCTTCGGCTTATGAGCGGGCGCGCTCTGCGCGTAAGCGGAGGACAACGGCAAGGCGGCGGTAGCGGTAGCGAGGACGGCGGCCGTCAGGATGCGGCGGCGAATGCGTTGGCTCATGCATATCTCCAAGAGTCTGTCAGGCTCGCGACGGAGCCTTATTTTTAATTAGTGCGCAAACGTTTGCGAGGTTCATTCTCAGCGCAGTCTATTCTGATTGTCAACGATGCGCGGTGTTGCAGTGCATCGGCACGTGGCGCCGCGCGGCGCAGATGTGCGCCTCGTCGAATCGGAGCGGCGCGCTGTTTTGGCGCGCCGGCAGGTGGCGTCTGGCAAGGTTCCTCGCTTAGTCCGTGCGTGGCGGATTGACCGCCGGCTGCAAGATCGCAGGCCGACGGGCCGCCTATGCTGGACTTTTATTGCGCGCGATGCAAGCGCGAAGCGGCGCCGAGGAACGCCGACCACCGCAGCCCCGCCCGCATCAGAGCCAGCCGGCCTTGCGGAAGCGCCAGTACAGCACGAGGTCGACGCTCAGCATGACCAGCAAACAGATCGGATAGCCGTACTGGTAGTGCAGCTCGGGGATGCTCTGGAAATTCATCCCGTAGATGCCGGCGATCATGGTCGGCACCGCGAACAGCGCCGCGAACGAACCGAGCCGTTTGGTCACCTCGCTCTCGGCCAGCGAAATCATGCCGAGGTTGACCTGCACGGCGGTGACGACCATTTCGCGTCTCCCGTCGATGATCCTGACAATCCGTTCGAGGTGGTCGTAGACATCGCGGAAGTACGCCTGCATGCCTTCGCAGATGCTCGGAATGCGGCCGCCCGTCAGTTTGCTGATCGCTTCCTGCAACGGCGCGATATGGTGCTGCAGAATCACGAGGCGCCGCTTCAGCGAGTACAGATCCTGAATGATCGCGCGCGACGCCGCCGAATTGTTGCGATCGAAAATGCGGTCTTCGAGCGCTTCGATCTCGCTGTTCATCGCCTCGATGATCGGGAAATAGCGATCGACGATGTCGTCGGCAAGCGCGTACAGCACGAACGCCGAGCCTTCCTTGAGCAGTTGCGGCTCGCGCTCGCAGCGGGCACGCACGTTCTGAAAGCCGGCGCGGGTGCCGCGCCGCACCGACAGCACGTAATTGTCGCCGACGAACACGTCGACTTCGCCGATCAGCAGTTCGCCCTCTTCGTCCATTTCCACCGTGTGCATCACGGCGAACAGCGACTCGCCGTACTCCTCGATCTTGGGACGCTGATGGCCGTTCTGCGCATCTTCAATTGCGAGTTCGTGCAGGCCGAACTCGTGTTTCATCACGGCCAGCTCGCCCGGGCCCGGGTCCTTCAGCGCCACCCAGACGAAACACTCGGGCCGCGCCACGTAGTCGCTGATGCTATCGATGTCGATGTCTGCCAGCTTCCGGCCGTCCTGATAGGCGGCGCAATTGATCAGCATGTTGGATTACCTTGAAAACGGAACAGACCGGCCACACGCTTACGATACGTAAGCCTGGCGGCGGCTCTGCATGAACGAATTTGCGTTAGCCGCCATGTTAAGGGCTATGCGTGAAGGCCATGTATCGAATTGTTAAGCCTCCCGGCCGACGCTGCGCCACGCCCGGCAGGCGGAGCATTTCTATTGCGTCTATCACTTCTATCGCTTCTATTGCGCGACCCGGCGCAGCGCGATGCGATGATCGTCGCCGAACGTGACCGACGCGCGGTTCGCGTAGCGCGTATCGGCGGTGACCGTGAAGCGCATTTCGACGACCGGATCGAACTGCGTCGACACACCGATGCGATGCACGCCGGGGCTCAGATAAAAGACCACGTGCTCGCCGTTCATCAGGTCAGTGACCTGCTCGCCGTCGATATAGACCAGCGCGTCGCGGAACCGGACGATCACGTCGCGGGAACGCTCACGACGCACGTCCACGGCGACCAGCCCCGCGCCCGGCTCCGTGTAGCCCGGCTGGACGATGCGAGCGGCCGGCACAGGCTTGAACGGAACCGGCTCGGCGGGCGTCGAGGCGCAGCCGGCGAGCACGCCGAGACTTAGCGCGGCAAGCGCGCCCAGCTTCGCCAATGCGGCCAATGCGGCCGGGGCGGCCGGGGCGGCTTGGCGGTGGTGGTCCGGACGCGTCGGCATGCTGGTCTCCCGTGTTGTTGGTTTTGATCCTGCTCGTAAGTCTCTTCTTTCCGATCGGTACGCGGAACGATGCCTGGCCGTCCTGATTGCTGCTGCCCACTGCTGCCCGCTGCTAGTGCCCGACCTTTGCCATGCATCATAGCAACGCGCGCCCGTTCTGCCAGCCTGGCCGAACGGCCGACCCCGCGACCTCTTGCACGGCGCCAAGTTCTTCTTCATGATCGCTGCAAAGGGCGATTCCCTCGGCTGCCGCGTGCAAGCTCCGCGTTGCGGACTTACCCTCGCTTCCGGCGCACACCTTCACCCGCCGGCATCTCGTCATCGCTCTGACGGCAATGCGCAACGCTTCGGATCCAGCCTCGTCCGACATACGACCAAGGAGACTGCAATGTGGTATTTCACCTGGATTCTCGGCATCGGCGTGGCGTTAGGTTTCGGGATCATCAACGTGATGTGGCTGGAGGCCGGCGACAAGTTCACGCGTGACCCGCAACGTGCCGACGCCGTGCCCGCCACACCCGAGGACGCACCTTCGTGACTCATCTGGTTTTCGTCTGCGGTCACGCGGGCACCGGCAAGACCACGCTCGCGAAGAAACTGCACGGCCCGCTGATGAAAGCGAGCGCGACGCCCTTCTGCCTGCTCGATAAAGACACGCTCTACGGCGGCTACAGCGCGGCCGCGATGGCCATGCTGACCGGCGATTCGAACGACCGCGACAGCCCGCTGTTCCTGCAACATCTGCGCGATCCCGAATATCGCGGCCTGCTCGATACCGCCCGCGACAATCTCGAACTCGGCGTCAGTGCGCTCGTGGTCGGGCCGCTCTCGCGCGAAGTACGCGAGCGGCGTCTGTTCGATCGCGCGTGGCTCGGGGTCGGTGCGGACGTGACGCTGCGGGTCGTGTGGGTCTTTACGTCGGAAGAGACGGCGCGTCAGCGGATTCTGGCGCGTGCCAATCCGAACGACGCGTACAAGCTTGCGCACTGGGACGAATACCGGCAGCGCCGTTTCGAGCCCAGCGGCGACATCCGCGACGACCTGTTGATGTTCGACAATACCGCGCCTGCTTCGGCGGATTATGAAGCTCTGCTCGCGCGCATCGTCGGCGAGCCGCGGGCGGCGACGCTCATGCCACCCGTGCCTGTGTAGCGCAGCGTCGGCATCCATTAAAACGAAAACGCCCCGAGACGATCGGGGCGTTTCCTCGGCTCTCTGCGAAGCCTTCCTGGCTGCTTGCGGCAGACATTTGATGCGCGTTGCCGCGTTGCCGCGTCATTGCACGGCCCTCGGTGCCGATCCTTCAGACCGTCGCCATCGTCTCGAGCGCCTGCCCTTCATACAACTGGCCGAAGCGGTTCGCGAGGAAGTCGCGCAACGACACCTGCTCCTGGCGCACGAAGCCCTTCTGCGGCAGCTTCTGTTCGCGGAATAGATCGAGCACCGCGCACATCGCGCCGGCGGTGGTGATCTGGATCGCGCTCATCGGCACGCCGCACACCGTCTTCGCGAAGATCTTGCGAGTGAAGACCTCCTGCACCAGTTGACCGTCGCGCATACCGCTCACCGTGATGAACACCAGCACCACGTCTTGCGCGGTGGAGGGCACCGAACGGCGCATGATGGTCTTGAGCGTGTCGCGGTCGCTGGCAAGACGCAGGTCTTCGAGCAGGAACTGCATCAGGTTGCGGTGACCCGGATAGCGCACCGACTTGTAGTCGAGCGATTCGACCCGGCCCGACAGCGTCTCGCACAACGTGCCGAGGCCGCCGGAGGTGTTGAAGGCCTCGTATTCGGTGCCGTCGAGCGAGAAATGTTCGAGGCCTTCGAGCGGCTGCACCCACTGCGTGCGGCTGTCGCGAATCGCTTCGCACGGCTGGCAGTACTCGTTGATCAGACCGTCGACGCTCCACGTCAGGTTGTACTTCAGCGCGTTGGTCGGGAATTCCGGCAGCGCGCCCACGCGCATCTTGACGTCGCGAATTTCCGTGAAACGGTTCGCCAGTTCGTGCGCGGCAATGCCGATGAAGCCCGGCGCGAGACCGCATTGCGGCATGAAAGCGTGATCGGCGTCGTCGGCGATCGCGCGGATCGCGTGCGTGGCGCGCACGTCTTCCGTCAGATCGAAGTAATGCACGCCCGCGCCCTTGGCCGCCGAGGCCACGTTCACCGCGAGGTAATACGGCAGCGCGTTGATGAGCGCGTCGAAGCCTTGCACGGCGGGGCGCAGCGCGGCGGCATCGGCGGAATCCACGCGGTGGGTCGGAATGCCCTGGGCGGCGAGTTTGTCGAGCGCGTGCTGGTCGCGGTCGAATGCGACGACGTCGTAGTCGCCGGTCTCGCGCAACATGTGGGCGATGGTGTGACCGATCAAACCTGCGCCAACGATGGCTACTTTCATGCGCTTCTCCTGATTATTGTGTGCTGTCTCCAGCTCTGGGAAGTGCGCTGCGCTCGTGGCGCGGCGCCCGGCGGGCTGTACCCTTCAGCAACAGTTTAGGGAGAAGCAAAAACAGTTCATACGCGCAAAATGCTGCGGTATGACCATGAGGTTCGACGTTATGACGAACCAGTCCGTCAATGTGTCGAAAAGTATAAAAATGGGGTAAACGTCAGGCGTCGCTCACACCATGCCGCGATCGATCTTGCGCGCCAGAATGATCGAAGTCGTGGTCCGCTCCACGCCTTCCAGTTCGCCGATCTGATCGAGCAGATCGTTCAGGCGATCAGGCGAATCGGCGCGCAGCCACGCAACGTAATCGAACTCGCCGCTCACCGCGCACAACAGCTGCACTTCGGGCATCTTGCCGAGGCGTTTCTGCACGGCCGGCCCATGCTTCGGCGCGATGATGATGCCGACATAAGCCACGATGCTCGAATCGAGCACGTCCTGGCCGAGCCGCACGCTGTACCCGGCGATCACGTTGCTGCGTTCGAGCCGCGCGATGCGCGCGATCACCGTGGTGCGCGCCACGCCGAGCTGGCGAGCGAGGTTGGCGACGCTCTCGCGAGCGTTCGCTTGCAGCAGCGCAACGAGGTTGCGGTCGAGGTCGTCGAGTTGGTCGAGGCGCGGAGGTCTCATCGAGGGGAAAGGAAGTGGCTCAGGTGAGGCGGATTATCGCGCGTCTTTATCGGCAAATGGAGAAGTCGGCGAGTCGATTGCCATCAACACGCCGACAGAGATCGCACGAGATGTCACCAAATGGCAGGCGTTCTGCGCATCACGGCAGCGCATGCGCCGCGAGGCTCATACACCGAACCGTTCGACCACGAAATCGATAAAGCTGGTCAGCTTGGGCGTGGCGCGGCGATCGCGCGGATACAGCAGATGGACCGGCGCGCCATCGGGCAAATAATCTTCCAGCACCGACACCAGTTCGCCGCTGGCAATCTCTCTCGCCAGCAGCGCCTCCGGCTGCAACACCAGCCCGAAGCCATGCAACGCGGCCACCTTGAGCGCCTGGCCGTTGTTCGCGCGAAACCGTCCGGCGCGCAACTGGCATTCGTCCGCGTTGTCGCCGCCGAGACGCCACAAACCTTCGCGGCCCCAATGCAGAAATCCGAGACATTCGTGATGCATCAGATCCTCCGGCGTGCGCGGCGTGCCGGCCCGCGCCAGATACGCGGGCGACGCGCACGCACGCATCCGGTAAGGCTTCAACGGCCGCGCCACGAAACTCGAATCCGGCAAGCGGCCAATGCGCACCGACGCGTCGAAGCCCTCTTCCACCAGGTCGATGATACGGTTCGACAGATCGAGTTCGAGCGTGATGTCGGGCCATGCGCTCAGGAACTCGGTCATCGCCGGGGAAAAGACTTCCACGCCGTAGGTGAGCGGCACCGTCACCTTGAGCACGCCGCGCGGCGCGGCGGCCATCGCCTCGGCGAGCGACTCGGCCTCTTTCACGTCGGCGAGAATGCGTCGGCATTGCTCGTAATACTGCCGGCCGATCTCCGTCAGACTTTGCCGCCGTGTGGTGCGCGTCAGCAGCCGCGTGGCGAGCCGCGTTTCGAGCGAACGGATATGCTTGCCCACCATCGCCGACGAAATGTCGAAGCGCTCGGCGGCCGCCGTCAGGCTGCCCGCCTCGACCACGGCGACGAAGATTTCCATGCTGACGAATTTATCCACCCGCTATTTCCTGTTCGTTTCGGTTGTAAGCGTTTGTCGCATAAGAGCCGCATTGTAGGGATATCGTGATACTAATAGCGGCGACGGCAAAGTGGGCAGCCGGCCGCCGTGCATCGTCATGACTCGCGCATGACTTACGCACCACGGGCCGCTCGCTCGCAAGCCTTGTCCCAATTCGAATAGACATCAGGAGTTTCGATGAAAAAAGCACTGGTAATGCTGGCCACCGCAGTCGCCATGAGCGGCGCATTCGCACAAACTTCCGCGCCGGCGTCGGCACCGGTGAGCGCCGCTTCCGCACCCGCCGGCAAGGCCGGCCATGAGCGCAACGTCGAAGACCGCATCGCCTACCTGCATTCGCAACTGAAGATCACCTCGGCGCAGGAATCGCAGTGGAACGCATTCGCCGACGTGATGCGCGGCAACGGCCAGACGATGGGCCAACTGTTCCAGCAACGCCGGGCCGCCACCAACGTGTCGGCGCTCGACGACATGAAGCAATACGCAACGATCGCGCAAGCGCATGCGGACGGCATGAAGAAGCTCGTCGATGCGTTCGATCCGCTGTACAACAGCTTCTCGCCGGAACAGAAGAAGCTGGCGGATGTGACCTTCCATCAGCCGGGCGGCATGGAAGGGCATGGTCATCATGGCAAGGGCAAGGGTAGAGGCGGCAAGGCCGCGCCTGCTCCGGCAAGCGACGCCACGGTGAAGCCGTAAGTGTAAAAAGCCGCTTGCGCGCAGTGTCGGTTGTCACGCTGCGCGCGGCGGATATTTTTTGCCGTGTGCGGCTGAGGCTCGCCCTCACGCATGCCGCACATCGAACTTTCCTGCAGTCCACACGCCGGTTCGGCTCTTCCCGCCTTGGCAATTGCGCGCGACGAACAGACGATGCGCGCCGCCATGCATCGCAAAAGAAACCGGTCGTCAGATGCATCTGGCATGATGCGAGTCATACGCGGCCCGAAGACTTCAAGTCCGGCGCGGCCGTCAAACTCTCCACACCTGCTCGCTTCATGACCGAACTGAAAAATCTCGACCTGAGTCAAGACGCCAACGCCTGCCGCGTCGTCAAAGACGAAACGGTCAGCGTTGAATTCGCCGCCGCCGAAGGCGAACTGATGAGCCTCGAAGGCCCCAACCGCTATGTTCGCGGCGACGCGCTGATCACCGGCTCGACGGGCGACCGCTGGGTCGTCTCGCGTGCCCGCTTCGACGCCAAATACGTTCCCGCCGACGCGGCCGTCGCGCACGGCGAAGCCGGCGCGTACCGCAACCGCCCCGCCGTCGTGCTGGCCAAACAGATGCACGAGGCGTTCACGCTCGCGCGCTCGGCAAACGGCGGCGACGTGCTGCGCGGCGTGGCCGGCGACTGGGTCATGCAATACGCGCCGGGCGACTACGGCGTGGTACAGGCAGCCCGTTTCGCGAAGGTCTACCGGCTCGCCGATTGAGCCGATCGGGCCGGTTGCGCGTGGGCATCAGGCGAACTCGTCGCCGAGGTCCACGGTGACATCACGCGGCACCGCTTCCCCGTTCGCATACTGTTCTTCGAGCGAGCCGATGCTCGCTTCGACATACGCGCGCAGCACCGCGAAACTGCGGCCGCGCAGCCGCGCCGGCAACGCGCGATAACGCGCCAACGCGGTCGGTGCGATCACCACGGTCATCACGATACGGCGCGCGGTAGAGCCGAAGCGCATCGCCACCCAGTGAATCGCCAGCGTCGGCGTGCCGTCTTCCGCGGCGCGCTGAATGAACTGTGTCTGCTCGGGAAACAGATCGCTGATGACGCGCGCCAGTCCCTCGAACTCGGGATTGGCGCAGTCGTATTGGTAAGCTTCTTCCATTGAAGTGTGCCGAAAGGGTGGCCTTGAAAAGAGGCCGATTGTAGAGAACGGTTGACGGTGCAGGATGGGGCGCGTTCATGCGCGCCATCCTGCGGCCGGCATGCGGCTATCGCGCGGTCTTCAAGCAGCCTTCACACCGTCTTCACGCCATTGCCACGCACGCACAAAGCGGCCATCAAGCTGCCACCACAGGACGCCTGTACGCCCGGAACAACAACCCCGCGACGATCACCGCGCCCACTGCATACAAGGCGTCCACCGCGGCAAGCGGCACGAGCTGCGCCTGAAACATCGCCGCAGGCACATCCACCAGCGCATGCAACCCGATCGCGAGCGGCAGTATGCCGCGCCAGCCGGCCCGCAAGCCGCGCCACATCAACACCGACAAGCCGATCTGGAACACCAGCGCGGCCACGCGCTCGAGCGCGAAAATGCCCGCCGTCTGCGGCGTCAGGCTGGCGAGAATCAGGTGAATGCGCATCAGCGAATCGGTCGGCAGATTGCTCAGATAGCCGTCCAGTTGGCCGCGGTTTTCGAAGACCGCGAACAGGATCCATTGAATCTGCACCAGCACGCCGACGAGCCATGCTTCGGCGCCGCCGTGGCCGAGGCCGTAGGTCAGCGCGGTGCCGTCGTTCGTGCCCGCCGCGAGCGACGTGGAGCCGGCCTTCGCCGCCGCCCGCCTGAGCAGCAGCCGCATGCCGATGAAGCGCCCCACTTCCTCGCAGATACCCGCGGCCAGCGCGCCGTACACCACGAAGGCGAGCGGATTCGACAGGAAGTTCGCGGTCGCTTCGTTCCGATGCAGCACGTAGTCGTTCAGCGCGCGCTCGATCACCATGGCGAACAGCGCGAACACGGCGATGCCGGTGATGGCGTCACGCGGCTTGAGCGCGAGCGGCCGACGCAGACGGCGGTAGATCAGGAAGGGTAAAGCGGCGACGAGCAGCGTCGCGAGCGCGAGGCTCGAGAGGGTAAGCGGTGCAACAACCATGAGTTTCCTTGCGATGACCGGCGCGCACCCGCTGCGCGCCGCAGCCCGAATGATCGCAGATCGGCGGGAATTCAGCGCAAAGTGGAGGCGCGGACGATCAATTCGCCCGGCAGAAGACAGTCGCGCGCGATGGTCTGTACGCCTTCGATACGCTCGTGCAGGAACTCGACCGCGCGGTAGCCGATCTCGTAGGTCGGCTGGCGGATCGTGGTGACGCCGGTCAGCTCGGCCCAGTCGGGGTCGTCGATGGAAAGCAGCGCGACGCGGGCTTGCCAGTCGGCGCCGTAGCGCGCTTTCAGATGCAAGGCGAGGCATAGCGCGACGGGCGCGTTCGCTGCGAACAGGGCGATGCGCGCGGCGTTGCCCGCGGTGCCGGCGGCATCGCTCGCTTGAGCGGCTGCGTCGATCGCGCGGTCCAGTTCAGCGAGGCTGCGCGCCACCTCGTCTGCGTCCGCGAGGTTGAGCACCAGCGTGTGACCACGCGCCGCGCTCTTGCCGCGTTGCTCGCCTTGAGCACTCATCGCCTCACGAAACGCCGCTTCGCGCAGTTGCCGCGAACTGACCTGCTCGAAAGGCTGAACCACGAACCAGATCTCGTTGAAACCGTTGTCCAGCAGATGCCGCGTACCGAGTTCAGCCGCCGCCCGGTTGTCGAGCCCGACCATATCCGTGACGAGCCCATCCACCGAACGGTCCACCAGCACCGCCGGAATCCCGCCGCCGCCCACCGGCCGCAGCGTTTCCTCGCGCACGCCGAGCGCGTTGACGATCACGCCTTCCACCCGGTACGTGGTGAGCAGTTGCAGATAGCGCCGCTCCATCTCGACTTCGTTTGCCGCGTGACAGATCAGCGGCATCAGTCCGAGCGCGTGGCATGCCGCTTCCACGCCTTGCAGCACTTCGACCGTGTAGGGATTCGTGAGGTCGGCGAGCAGCATGCCGATCAGGCGGTTGCGGCCGCGCTTGAGGCCGCGCGCCATCTGGTTGGGCTGATAGTCGAGGCGCGCAATCGCGGCTTCGATGCGCGCGCGCAGTTCCGGCGACAGCACGCTCATCTCGCCGTTCAGATAGCGCGAGATGCTGGTCTTGCCGGTGCCGGCTTCGCGCGCGACGTCGGTGATCGTCGCGCGGCGCGGCGCGGCCTGCGGCGTGGTGCTCATCGGCTCCTCTTCGATAGGCTCATTTGGAAAGCACTTCGCGGTTGACGATATTGCTGGTCAGCGTGCCGTCGAGCGCGGCGACCAGATTTTCCGCCGCATTGCGCGCCATCGCGTGACGGGTTTCATGGGTCGCCGAACCGATATGCGGCAGCGCGACCACATTCGCCAGCTTCAGCAGCGGCGAGTCGGCCGGCAGCGGTTCGGTCTCGAACACGTCGAGACCCGCGCCGTGGATCGTGCCGTTCCGCAGCGCCTCGATCAGCGCCTTTTCGTCGACGGTTGCGCCGCGCGAGGCGTTGATCAGGATCGCGCTTTTCTTCATCGTCTTCAGTTCGGCCGCGCCGATCAGATGCTTCGTTTCCGGCGTCAAAGGCACTTGCAGGCAGACAAAATCCGCCGTGGCGAGCAGTTCCGCCAACTCGACGCGCCGCGCACCGTACGCCTCTTCGGCCTGCGGGTTCGCGCTGCGGTTGGTGTACAACACCTTCATGTTGAAGCCGAGCGCCGCGCGCCGCGCCACCGCGCCGCCGATCCGCCCGAGCCCGACGATGCCGAGCGTCTTGCCCTGCACGTCGACGCCGAACAATGCCGGGCCGATGCTGTGCTGCCAGTGCCCCGCCTTCACCCATTCGGCGAGTTCGACAACGCGCCGCGCCGAGGCGAGAATCAGCGAGAACACCGTGTCCGCGGTGGACTCGGTCAGCACGTCCGGCGTGTGCGCGAGCACGATGCCGCGGCGCGTGAGATCGGCCACGTCGAACTGGTCGAAGCCCACCGAGATGGTCGAGAGCGCCTTGAGCCGCGTCGCGCCTTCGAGCATCGCCGGCGTGATCTTCACGCTAGAACCGATGCCGCCGTCCGCGTCTTTCAGCGCGGCCACGAACGCGTCGTGCTGCGTGGCATCGACCTGCACGACTTGCGCATGCTGTTGCAGATAGGCGAGCACATCTTCGGGCAACGACTTCCAGGCAACGATCTTCTTCATCAGCTTATTTTCCTTGCGACGGGGTGGCGTGCGGTGGCCGCGCTGCTGGTTTCCTGCTGCTGCGGTTTGACGATCAGCGTCAGAATCACGGCGGCGACGAGCGCCACGCTCATGAATGCATACGACGCGGCGGGCGAACCGGTCGCGCCGTTCAGATAGCCGACCACATACGAGCCGACGAACGAACCGAGCGCGCCCATGCTGTTGATCAGCGCCATCGCGCCGCCCGCGACGTTCTTCGGCAGCAGCTCCGGCACGATCGCGAAGAACGGGCCATACGGTGCGTACATCGCGGCGCCGGCGATCACCAGCAAGGCATACGAGAGCCAGAAATGCGTGGAGCCGAGCGCGTACGACGCCGCGAACGCGACCGCGCCGACCAGCAGGAACGGCCACACGAAGACCTTGCGGCGGTTGAGTTTATCCGATGCCCACGAAGCTGCAAGCATCGCGATGGTCGCGGCAAGATAAGGCAGCGCCGAGAGCCAGCCGGTTTCGACCATGCCGAGCGTCGAACCGTTCTTCAAGATGGACGGCAGCCACAGCACGAAGCCATACACGCCGATGCTCCAGCAGAAATATTGCGCGCACAGCTTGATCACCGCAGGCGTTTTGAACGCGTCGCTGTAGTTGCGCACCGGCTTGATCGCGGCCTGCTCGGCGCGCAGCGTTTCGGCGAGGTCGTCCTTCTGCTGCTGCGTGAGCCACGACACCTGTTGCGGCTTGTCCTTCACGATGAACCACCAGCACACGGCCCAGAGAATCGCGGGCGCGCCCTCGGCAATGAACATGTGGCGCCAGCCGAACGAATGCACCAGATAGCCCGACACCACCGACATCCACAGCACCGTCACCGGATTGCCGAGAATCAGGAACGTGTTGGCGCGCGAGCGCTCGCTTTTGGTGAACCAGTTGCTGATGAAGATCAACATGGCCGGCATCACCGCGGCTTCGACCACGCCGAGCACGAAGCGGATCACCATCAGCGAGGGGATATTGCTGACCATGCCGGTGAGCGACGCGCAAGCGCCCCACAGAATCAGGCTCCAGAACACGAGCTTCTTGACGCTGCGGCGTTCCGCGTAGATCGCGCCGGGAATCTGGAAGAAGAAATAGCCGAGGAAGAACAGCGCGCCGATCAGCGACGACAGTCCCTTGCTGATGCCAAGATCCTGGTTGATGCCGGCGGCCGACGCGAAACCGTAGTTCGCGCGATCCAGATAAGCGAGGCTGTAGGTGATGAATACGATCGGCATGATCGTCCACCAACGGCGAATCGCAAGCGATGAGGTCATGGGGTGTCTCCTTGGACGGCTTCCCGAAACAATGATGGACGGTCATGGGGCGCTCTGTTCGAGCGCTCTTGCTGTTATCGAAGTGGCTTGGTTCAACGCGGCTTGCGGTCTTGCGAGCTGCGCGAGCCTTTCTGTCGTCAGGCCGCGGCCGCGACGGACTGCGCTTGCGCCGCTTCCAACGCGTCGAGTTCGGCGCGGCTCGGCAACCCTTCCGAATCGCCGATCACCTGAATCGCCAGCGCACCGATGCGGTTGCCGCGCGCCACCGCTTGCGGCAGCGACTTGCCTTCGAGCAAAGCGCTGACCACGCCGACGGCGAAACCATCGCCCGCGCCGACCGTGTCCACGACTTTCGCAACCGGCTGACCGGCGATCATGGCGGCATCGTCGGCGGTGCGGAAGTACGCGCCCTGCGCGCCCAACTTGATGATCACGCCGCGCGCGCCCTGCTCCAGATAGAACTTCGCGATGTCCTCCGGCTGCGTGTAGCCGGTCAGAATCTCGCCTTCGCCGATACCGGGCAGCACCCAGTCGGCCAGCGCGGCGAGCGCATTCAGACCTTCGACCATCGCGGCGCGCGACGGCCACAGCGTCGGACGCAGGTTCGGGTCGAACGAAATCGTCTTGCCAGCGGCACGCATTTCGCGCGCCAGGTGAAACGCGAGTTCGCGCGAGCTCGCCGAAATCGCGGGGGCCACGCCGGTCAGATGCAGGTGACGCGCTTGCAGGACGTAGTCGGCCGCATAGTCAGCCAGCGAGAGATGGCTCGCCGCCGAACCCTTGCGGAAATACTCGATCGCCGGGTCGCTGCCGTCGTCGTTTTTCGACTTGAGCTGGAAGCCGGTCGGGTAGCGCTCGTCGGTCGTGACACAGCCCTGGTCGATGCCCTCTTTCGTCAACGTGTCGCGCACGTACTGGCCGAAGGAATCGTTGCCGACGCGGCTCATCCAGCCGACCTTGAAGCCGAGGCGTGACAAACCGATCGCCACGTTCAGATCGGCGCCGGCGACGCGCTTCGTGAACTGACCGACACCCGCGAGCGGGCCGGTTTCGGCGGCCACGAACATGGCCATCGCTTCACCGTAGGTGATGACATCGAGTGATGTGGTTGTCTTGCTCATGCTTTGCTCCTGCGGGATCCTTTTTGCTGCGTGTTTTGCGTGTTTTGCGTGGGTGGTTGTCGCTTACGGTATGCAGCGCGAGGTTGGCAGCGTGTCGTTTGGGCCTACCGCTTAGCGCACGCCGTTCATGCTTTCCGTTTGCGCTTTCCGTTTGCTTTGCGTCTGCCGCTTGCCGTTCGCTACTTTCCGTTAGCTGCCTTCGGTTTGCCGCTTCCCACGCCGCTTCCCACGCCGCTTTCCATTGCTCCAGCCCCTTTGCCGCGTGCTTGTTGCCGCGTGCTTTTCTCGGTGCCGCTTCTATCTCTCAGGTTCCACATGCCGCTCACGCGGCGGCCAGCCACGCGACGTAATGTGCCGCGTCCGCATCCGTACGGCTCGTATCGAACGGAAACTCGATGCCGCGCGGCACATGACGCGGCAGCTTGTCGAGGACGGCCGCGAACTGCGCGTCGTCGGCGGCCGGGGCGGCGGGAAAACGTCGTGCGCCCTCACCCACCGTTGTTTTGCAATGGATGTAGTCCACATGCGCCGCCAGCGGCGCGGCTGCGTCGAGCGGCATTACCTCGCGCCAGGCCCAGTTGCCGATGTCGAAGGTCATGCCGAGCACATCGGCGTGGCCCTCGCGCGCCAACGCGTCGAACAGGCCGGTGAACTGCGCGAGCGAACCACCCTCGGCCAACTGCCCGTTTTCGACGACGAGGCGCAGTTCCGCGCAGCGCATGTGATCGGCGATCACGGCGGCGTTGGCGTCGGCGGCGAAACCGCCGAGTTGCAGCTTCACGAAGCGCGCGCCGAGCGCGAGCGCTTCTTCGATCGAGAGACGCAACGCTTCGGCGTCGAGCTTGCCCTGCGCCGTGTATAGCGAAGCCGGCGTGGAGTACACGGACCACAAGCCCAATTCCGCGATTTGCCTGCCGAGTTCGCGCAGGTTGTGCGGCGCGGCGTCGCTTTCGTCGGCGAACAGTTCGCGGCGCACTTCGAAACCCGCCGCGCCGGCCTGTTTGCTCGCTTGCGCCCACTTCAGATGACCGTCCGTGCGGACCGCGTCCATCCCGAATGCGCTTGCGACGATCACCACGTCCGCTGCATCAGCCATGTCGAATTTACTCAAATCTGTCTCATGATCGGCATTTGGAACCGGTTCCAAACACACTTCGAAAAAAAGCGCCGAGGCGCTTCCGTTGCCCGAATAGTGCGCCGAGGGCGCCGTCATGCACCATAGTGGAAATCCCCAGGCGAGGGCTGGCACGGTGTGGGAGTTGCGGGAGGGATTGGTCAATTGGCGGCTCTCGACCGGGAAAATTTATCCTTTGGCTCTAACGGCGCTAGCGAAGACTTGCGACGCAAGTCGCGACGCAACCCTCGCGCCACTCACCACCGTAGTCGGCTGCACGCCAGACCGCGACGCGTTTTACGCAAAACCACCCGCACGCGGCGCGCCGATTGCCGGCGCCGAAGACTCAGAGCTCGTCCGCGAGACACAACGCGAGAAACTGCTCCACAACCCGCGACGGCGCGCTCGCATGCGGCACCAGAATCGACAGGCGCCGCGTCAGCGGCTCCGGGCTGAGCGACAGCAGACACAGCGCACGGTCCTCATGGCGCATCGACATGGCCGACACAAAGCCGATGCCCATGCCCGCGCGCACCGCTTCCTTCACGCCTTCGACGCCCGCGATCTCCAGCGCCACGCGCATCGGCACGCCGGCCCGCGCGAACGCCCGCTCGACGAGCTGCCGCACGCCCGAGCCCGCCTCGCGCAACACCAGCGGATATTCGCCGAAAGCCGCAAGCCCCGCCTGGCCGCCCTGGCCCACCTCCGCCGATTGCGCCGACAGCGCCAACTCCGCCAACGGATGCGTGCGCGGCATGATCGCGACGATCTCGTCTTCGCGCCACGAGTGCACCGCGGTGTCCGGCGGCAGATCCACGCCGACCGGCCCCTCGATCATCGCGATGTCCACCGAATCGAGCGCGCCGACGATCTCCGTGGTGTTGCCGTCCGCCGTATGCAGCGTCACGTCCGGATAGCGGCGATGGAAGTCGGCGATCAGATACGGCAGCAGGTAGCTCGCGGGCGTGGTGCTCGCCCCGATCCGCAACGTGCCCTGCTCCAGGCCGCGCAAGGCGTCGCGGTACGCATGCGCCTGCCGCCAGGTGTCGCGCAGGCGCGTGGCATAGCTGGCGAGCTGCTCGCCCGCCGGCGTGAGCCGCACGCCGCGGCCGTCACGCTGATACAGCGGCTCGCCGAATTCGTCCTGCAACTGCCGTAGTTGACCGGACACGGCCGGCTGCGACAAATGCAGCGCCACCGCCGCCCGGCTGATGTTGCGATGCTCGGCGACGGCAGCGAAAGTTATAAGTTGATCCGGGGTCATGGAGGTCAAAGTATCGGCTGAGACGATACCTTACATTCTAAATCACGATTTTTCATATCGATATCTCTAATTTAGGATTAGCCCCATAGAATCTTCGTCAGTTACAGAAAAGGGCTGCTCCATGTCCACCGCTCATCTCACCGCCGCGAGTACCACGCACGCCGGGTCTTCCACCCGAGGGCAGCTCAACGGCGTCCTGTTCGTCGCGCTGTTTGCCGCTGCCGTCACGCGCATTGCGGCGATTCCCGCCATCGCCGGATTGGGCTTGAGCCCGCTGATTGTCGGCATCGTCGCCGGCGCCATTTACGGCAACGCGCTGCGCGACGGCATGCCCGCCAGCTGGGCGGCTGGCGTCAATTTTTCGGCGCGCAAGTTGCTGCGCATCGCCGTGGCCTTCTTCGGGCTGCGCGTCAGCCTCCAGGAAATCGCGCAGGTCGGCGTGCCGGGCCTCGCGGAGTCGGTTCTGATCGTGGTCAGCACGCTCGTGATCGGCACGTGGGCCGGCATGAAAATCATGAAGCTCGATCGCGACACCGCCTTGCTGACGGCCGCGGGCAGCGCGATCTGCGGCGCCGCCGCCGTGCTCGCCTTCGAATCGACGCTGCAATCGAAGCCGCATAAAAGCGCGATGGCCGTGGGCAGCGTCGTGCTGTTCGGCACGCTCTCGATGTTCCTTTACCCCGTTCTCTTCAAGGCAGGCTGGCTGCATCTGGACACCGTCGGCGCGGGCCTGTTTTTCGGCGGCACGATCCACGAAGTGGCGCAGGTGGTCGGCGCGGCCAGCAACGTGAGCCCTGAAGCGACGCACATTGCCACCATCGTGAAGATGACCCGCGTGATGTTGCTGGTGCCGGTGCTGCTGGTGGTCGGCATGTGGGTGAACCGTTCGGCGCGGCGCGATTCGGCCGCGGCCGGCGCGCAGGACGGCGCCCACGGCAGCGCGCCGCGCAAGCTGGCGATTCCCTGGTTCGCGCTCGGCTTTCTCGCCTTCGTCGTGATCAACTCGCTGCATGTGCTGCCGGAAGCCGCGACCAGCACGCTCAACACGCTGGACACCTTTGCGCTGACCATGGCCATGACCGCCCTCGGCATCGAAACGCGTATTGCGCAGATCCGTCAGGCCGGCCCCCGCGCGCTGACTACCGGTTTCATCCTGTATGTGTGGCTGATTGCCGGCGGACTCGGAATTACATGGACTGTCCAGCACCTGTTCGGCTAAGCCGCCCTCGCCTTCAAACCCACCCCGCCGCGCGCGGGGTTTCGCGCATTCTGGAGACCCAATCTGCCCGCTCGCGCGGCATACTGGTCGCTGGCGTTGTCAGCTCATGCAGCATGCTTATGCGTCGCGCTTGGCGCGCCGTCTTCGCGTCTGTGTCAATGCAACCGGAATGAGGATCGATCGATGAGCCTGGAACTTTACTACTGGGACGGCCTGCAAGGCCGCGGCGAATTCGTGCGGCTCGCGCTGGAAGAAGCCGGCGCCGACTACGTGGAAGTGGCGCGCGGCGAAGCATCGGAAGGCTTGGGCACCAGGACGATGATGTCGGTGATGAAGAGCAAGGACGAGCCGTATCCGCCGTTCGCGCCGCCGTTTCTGAAAGACGGCGACCTGGTGATCGCGCAGACCGCCAACATCCTGTTCTATCTCGGCCCACGGCTGGACCTCGCACCCTCGGTGGAGAGCCTGCGCTATGTGGCCAACGGCCTGCAACTGACCATCGCGGACATGGTGACCGAGGCGCACGACACGCATCACCCGCTCGCCAGCGCGCTGTACTACGAAGACCAGAAAGACGCCGCCAAGGTACGCGCGCACGACTTCATCGACAACCGCATTCCGAAGTTCATGTCGTACTTCGAGCGCGTGCTCAAACAGAATCCGGCCGGCGATCAGTTCATGGTGGGCGACGCGCTCACTTACGTCGACCTGTCGATGTTCCAGCTGATCGACGGCCTCTTGTACGCGTTTCCCCGCGCACTCAAGCGTTTCGGCGAACACTACCCGCGGCTCGCCGCCTTGCACGACGCGGTGATCGAGCGACCGAACATCGCTGCGTATCTGCAGTCCGAGCGGCGCATCGAACACAACGAGGCCTGCATCTTCCGGCACTACCCGGAACTCGACAAGGCGGCGGCTTGAGCCGCGCCTTCTTCCCGCGTTCGCTCGACGTTTCGCGCCCGCCGTCCAAAGCGGGCGCGATGCTGTTACCGTGCGCGCCGTTCAACCCACTTTCACGACCCGTACCGTCGACGTGCTTTCATTCCTGCTGAAGCTGCGCACCCGCGCCCAAAATCTGTTCCGTCTCTCCGACGCCCACACGATGCTGATCTGGTCGGTCGTGGTCGGCGTCGCGGGCGCCTTCGCGACCATTGCCTTTCGCGAGGCCATCGCGCTGCTGCAATTCGCGATCGTCGGCAAGTCCGGCAGTTTCGTCGAAATGGCGCGCGGCCTGCCGTGGACCGTGCGGATCTGGCTGCCCGCGGCAGGCGGCCTGATCGCAGGCTTCCTTCTGCTGATCGCGCGGCGTTACGAGGACAAATGCAATCACATCGACTACATGGAAGCGGTCGCGATCGGCGACGGCGTGGTGCCGGTCAAGCTGAGCATGTGGCGCAGCGTGTCGTCGCTGTTCACGATTTCGAGCGGCGGGTCGATTGGACGCGAAGGTCCGATGGTGCAACTGGCGGCGCTCGCCGGTTCGCTGATCGGACGCTGGGTGCATTTCGATCCGCCGCGGCTGCGCCTGCTGGTGGCCTGCGGCGCGGCGGCCGGGATCACCTCCGCGTACAGCGCGCCGATCGCGGGCGCGTTTTTCGTCACCGAGATCGTGCTTGGCTCGATCGCGATGGAGAGCTTCGGGCCCGTGGTGGTGTCGGCGGTGGTCGCCAACATCACGATGCGTGAATTCGCCGGCTATAAGCCGCCGTACGAAATGCCGGTGTTTCCGCCGGTGGCCGGCCTCGAGGTGCTGCTGTTCGTCGCGCTCGGCGCGCTGTGCGGCGCCGCCGCGCCGCAGTTTCTGCGGCTCCTCGACCTGTCGAAGCAAAGCTTTCGCAAGTTGCCGGTGCCGCTGCCCGTGAGGCTCGCGCTCGGCGGCCTGGTGGTCGGCATTCTGTCGGTCTGGACGCCCGAGGTGTGGGGCAACGGCTACAGCGTCGTCAACGCGATCCTGCATTCGCCGTGGACGTGGACCGCGCTCGTCCTCGTGCTGGTGTTCAAGATCGTCGCCACGGCGGCTACGGCGGGCTCCGGCGCGGTCGGCGGGGTGTTCACGCCGACGCTGTTCGTCGGCGCGGTAGTCGGCTCGCTGTTCGGCCAGGGCATGCACGCGCTGTGGCCGCACGGCACGTCGGCACCGTTCGCGTACGCGATGGTCGGCATGGGCGCGTTTCTGGCGGGCGCGACCCAGGCGCCGCTGATGGCGATCCTGATGATCTTCGAGATGACGCTCAGCTATCAGGTCGTGCTGCCGCTGATGCTCTCGTGCGTGGTCGCCTATTTCGTGTCGCGCGCGATCGGCAAGAACTCCATGTACGAAATCACGCTGCGCCGCAATCACGAGGAACAGGAGCGCTCGCGACTGCGCGCCACGCAGATGCGCGAGCTGATCCGCCCCGCCGAAACCGTCGTGCCGCCCAACGCCACCGTGCACGACATGACACGCGTGTTCCTCGAATATCCGGTGAAGTATCTCTACGTGGCGAACGAGTCCGGCGCGTTTCTGGGCGTGGTCGCCTTGAAGGACATCACGTCGGATCTGCTCGACGGCAGCGACACCTCCGCGAAGACCGCGGCGAATTATCTGCAGCCGCATTTCGACGTGCTCACGCCGGACATGCCACTCGGCGTCGCCTTGCAGCACTTTCTCGCGTTTCAGGGCGAGCGCCTGCCGGTGGTCGAGAGCGCCGCGCATCCCACGCTCGCCGGCGTGGTCTACAAAACCTCGCTGCTCGACGCCTATTTCCGCATGAATCCGACGCGTTAGGCGCCGCGCTCAATTCGCCTCCAGGCCGAGCCCGCGGTCTGTTTGGGGCCCGTGCAAAGCGCGGCAAATTCTCTACAATGGACAGACCGCTGCGGCGCACGCCGACAGCGCGCGTTACGCCAGAACGGGCGCGCCGAGACGCCCGCCCTTCGATCGGAGCGAAGATGAGCGAACCGTCCCTCGATGCCGTGCGCCGCGACCAGGCAGGCTGGATTTTCCTGCATATCGAAGGCGAACCGTACGATCGCGGCGAGCAGCACGGCCAGTTGCTCGCCAACGAAATCCGCAACGCGATCCACACCGCCCGCTACCTCGCGAAATGGGATACCGGCGAAGATTTCGACACCTTCGTCGACGCCGCGGTCTCGCAGTTCGCCAACAAACTCGACACCGAATTCGCCGACGAAATCCAGGGCATCGCCGACGGCGCGAAGCTGCCGTTTGCCGAAGTGCTGGCGTGGAACGGCTACATGGATCTGCTGCAAAGCTGGTGGCCGACCCACGCGTCTCAGAAGCAGCCGAACCTCGGCGTGAAGCCGTGGCGCGGACGGCGCGGCCACCACTGCAGCGCGTTCATCGCCACGGGCCGCGCAACGCGGGACGGCCGTATCGTGATGGCGCACAACTCATGGGATCGCTACGCTGCCGGCGACGCGTTCAACGTGATCTTCGACATCGTGCCCGACGAGGGCAACCGCATCCTCATGCAAGGCTTGCCCGGCTGCATTTCCAGTCTCACGGATTTCTGGGTTACCGCTGCCGGGCTGATGGTGACGGAAACCACGATCTCCAACTTCGCGGGCTACAACGCAGCGGGCGCGCCCGAGTTCTATCGCTCGCGGCGCGCGTCGCAGTACGCGAACAGCATCGGCGAGTGGTGCGAAATGTTCGCGATCGCCAATAACGGCGGTTATGCGAACAGCTGGTTGCTGGGCGACGCCAAGACCGGCGAGATCGCACGCTACGAACTCGGCCTGCACTTCTCCGGTTTCGAGAGCACCAAAGACGGTTTTTATAGCGGCTATAACACCGCCACCGACCTGAAGATCCGCAACCAGGAATGCCTCGGCGAAGGCGAAGACTATACGGACGTGCGCAAGAACGGCGCGCGGCGCCTGCGCTTCATGCAGCTCGAGGAAATGCATCGCGGCAAGATCGACGTGGAACTGGCCAAGGAGATGATCGCCGATCATCACGACGTCTATCTCGACCGTAACGATAACCCATGCTCGCGCACCATCTGCGGGCATCTGGAACTGGACGACGCGCGCTTCGGCGGTACCGATCACGGGCCGTTCAATCCGTGGGGCGCCAACGACGGCAAAGTGGTCGACAGTGAAATGGCGCGCGAGATGGCGTTCAGCGCACGTTGGGGCCACCCTTGCGGGCGGCCGTTCGACGCGCAGGCGTTCATGAAGCGGCATCCGCAGTGGAACTGGCTGAACGGCTATATGCGCGATCGGCCTTCGTGGCCATGGACGCGCTTCGACGTGCTGCGTTGAAGCGCACCTGCCGCACTGCAACATCGCCGGCGCACGACCGTTCGCAATGACGCTGCTGCGCTGTTGCCGCGTTTCTGCCATCATCTGAAATCGACAATACGGTTTTGCCGCAAACATGCGCGCTCAGAAGAATTTGCGCGCATAAGATGGAAGATGCGTGTTAGCGGCCGGTCGCAATACCTCGGCCCCACCGCGCGGAGCATGCGCCGTCCTTTCGACGCGGGGACGGCACAGCGCTTGCTCAACTGTCAGCGCCGCATGAGCTTAGGAGGTCGGGATGAAAACCTCGACACTGTTGACCATGGTGACGCTGTCAGCCTCGTGTTTCGCCGCGCCGGTTCACACCGCGCCGGACAGCACGAACGCCAATAGTCTCGCCGAACGTGCCAACGCAGCACCCGTCGCCCCGGCGGCGCCGGATGTTGCCGCCACGGACAATAGTCCGCAACAATGGCAACATATCGCGCTGCCCAAGTCGCGGCATCTCGATCGAAGCTTCAGCGGGCAGAACGAGCATTTGCAGACCTGACGCCGGCATGTACGCAAGTGCGCGCCGCTTGTACGCCTGAGACTTTGCAGCCCTGAAGCGGCGACGATGGCGAGCGCGCCTGTGCACTTTCTCATGCGGCATGCGGCGAGTAACGCGGCCTCCGATGTTTCGTTCAGCGGCAATTCAACGGCAACACGCACGTCCTCATCACCTCCAACCGTAATAACAGGAGCGTTTGCATGACCGCATCGGCTATTCCCGGCGAATCGATCGACCTGCAGATCAGCGATCTTCTGAGCGAAGTCCAGTTTCCGACCTACAAGGATGCGCTGGTCGACGCCGCGCGCGAAGCCGGCGCGAGCAACGAAGTGCTGTCGATGCTCGACGGCTTGCCGGAACAGGATTACGCCGACGTGGCCTCCGTAACGCGCTACATCAGCGGCAATTACGGCCCGGGGCTCGGCGGATGAGCGGAGAACCGGCTTCATCGCTGCCGCGTTCCCAGCCGTTTTCCCCTTCGCACACGCTGTCGTCTGCCCAGAACAAGCGCGGTTCCGACTGGATCTATCGTTCGCCGCAAACGGGCGGCGCGAGAGGTATCGAACGGATCGAGGCGTTCTTTCATCAGGCCGGCTACGCGATGCATCGCCACGATACCTATGCGATCGGCCGCACGCTGTCCGGCGTGCAGAGTTTTCGCTATCGCGGCAGCACCCGCAACAGCTTGCCGGGCGGCACGATGGTGCTGCACCCCGACGAACCGCACGACGGCCAGGCCGGCACCGGCGACGGTTTCCACTACCGCATGATCTATGTCGATCCGGCGTTGTTCCAGCAGGCGCTCGGCGGCAAGCCGCTGCCGTTCCTGGAAGGCGGACTGTCGAACGATCCTCGTCTGTTCGCCGCCACGCAAAGCCTGCTGCGCGCGATGGACAGCGCCATCGATCCGCTCGAACAGGACAGCGCGCTCTACGATCTGGCCGTCGCGCTCGACACCGTGGCAGGCGCGCAGGATACACCGCGTCCAGTGGATTACCGCGCGGCGACGCTGGCGCGCGACTACCTGCTGGCGTCGCTCGATCGCGCCGTCACGCTCGATGAACTCGCTGCCGCGGCGGGCCGCGACCGCTGGAGTCTGTCGCGGGATTTTCGCGTGCTGTTCGGCACCAGCCCGCATCGCTATCTGACCATGCGGCGACTCGATCTCGTGCGGCAACTGGTGCTCAAGGGCGTGTCGCTCGCCGACGCCTCGGCGGCCAGCGGCTTCGCCGATCAGAGTCACATGACGCGGCACTTCAAGCACGCCTGGGGCGTCGCACCGGCGCAGTGGCTGAAGATGCTCGGCTCGCCTTCGGCCGGCTCGCCTTCGGCCGGCACGCGCTGAGCGAACGCGCGCCTGAACGCGCCGCGCTGAAGAAGCGCGCACAAACGTTCAAGACCCGCATCCCGCTTGCACCGTACGCTCCTGCCTGACACAACCGCTCAGGAGGAGCACTGCGATGTCCGACGCTCAGGTCACTCAACGGCCGTATCAGGCCATTAATTTCGCGCAGAAACTGGGGCTCTTCAACGACCAGTGGCAAGCACGCGTGGTCGCCGAAATGAACGACTATCAGTTCAAGCTCGTGCGAATCGAAGGAGATTTCATCTGGCACGAGCACGCCGACACCGATGAGACGTTCATCGTGCTCGAGGGGCAATTGCGCATCGACATGCGCGATGGTTTCGTGCTGATTTCAGCGGGGGAAATGTTCGTGGTGCCGAAGGGCATCGAGCACAAACCGTACGCCGAACGCGAAGTGAAGCTGCTGCTGATCGAGCCGCGCGGCGTGAAGAATACCGGTGAGGAAGTCAGCGAACGGACGGCGGCGAACGACGTCTGGATTTGAGCGAGTTGAGTTGCCGGCGCGGCTTTGCGGCCGTGCCTGAAGGCGAAGCGCGTCACGCGGAAACGCACCGCGAAAAGAATGCCCTAACGCCGCACTTTCCCGCTTCGATATCCGCTCGCACCCGCCATCAAAACGGCGACGAAGCCGCGATCCGCGAGCGCGCGGCTTTGTGCAAGGGACGCCCTGCGTCGGCCGTCAATTCCGGCACTGACAGGTCGTCGATATCTGCCGCAACCTCCGCCGCCCCGTTCCCGGAACGCACCGGCATCACAGCACGCGGATCGCGCGTCTGCCGCCCCGGCTGCTGGAAATACTCGACGAGGTGATCGATGAACGTGCGCACTTTCGCCGGCAAATGCAGGCGGCTCGGATAGGCGATCGTGACTTCGATTTGCGGCAAACGATACTCGCGCAACAGCGGCACCAGCCGCCCGGACGCGAGGTCGCGGCCGATCAGATAGCTCGGCAGCATCGCCACGCCCATGCCCAGCAGCGCGAACTGCCTGAGCATCTCCGTATTGTTCGCGACAATCGCATTCGTCGGGCGCACGCGGACTTCGCCGTCCGGTCCGGTGAACACGCGCTCCTCGCCGCCCTGCTCGGACGGCCGGCTTAGACAAGGATGCGAGAGCAGATGCTCGGGCCGCGTCGGCGTGCCGTGCTGCGCCAGATAAGCGGGCGTCGCGCACACCGTCATGTAGCCGGTCGTGAGGCGCCGCGTGACGATGCTCGCGCTACGCATGTGCCGCGCCACGAAAATGCCGACGTCGAAGCCCTCTTCCACCAGATCGACATGGCGATCCGCGAGCGTAACGTCCGGAACCACATCCGGATAACGCGCGGCATAAGACTGCACCACCGGGGCGAGGCTGTGCAGCCCGAACACCACCGGCGCGACGATGCGCAAGGTGCCGACCGGCTCGTGATTGCGCGCCACCACCATCTGCTCCACGCCTTCCAGGTCGTCGAGAATGTGGCGCACGCGCTCCAGATAGGTCGTGCCGGACTCGGTCAGCGACAACCGGCGCGTGGTGCGGTTGAGCAGGCGCGTGCCGAGGCGCGCTTCGAGGTCGGCGACGTGGCGCGTGACGACCGCCGTGGAAAGATCCAGCGCGCCGGCCGCGCCGACGAAACTGCCGAGGTCGGCCACTTTGACGAATACGCGCATCGACTGCAATTGGTTCATGGGACGACTCCTGCCTCGGTAAAGCCGGGCCGGCGCACCCCGCGCGCCTGTGTCGACCCGCGCGGCAAGGCGCGCGCGGATTTGCCCAACGATCCGATTGTATCGACCCGATCATGTCCCAACCCTGACCCGAACATGACAATCCGGACAGGTTTGCGAGGCGCTCACGCCACGCTCGTGGGCTGCGCTTCTGAGCTGAACAAGCGCTTGATGGCGAGCATTATTGCGGATTTAGAGTAGGTATAAACCCTAGTATTCTGGTAACATGGCGTCCGAAAGAAATCAATCGCATTCAATCCGCCATGACACACCGTTTTCAGCTTCTCGAAAAAATTGCGTTCTCGCTGGTCTGCTGGTCCGCCGCGGCCTGCTCGGCATTCATCGCTTATGAGCGCTGCCCGGACATCAAGGTGGTCCTGCACGTGGGCGAAGAAGTGTTGCGCTACAGCGGTCAGTATTCGTACGCATGCGCCACGCCGGTTGCCGACGCCTGCACCCAGTTGCCCACCAACTGATCGCGCGCGCCACCGCGCTTACGCATCGCGCCCGAACACCACGCGCGCGAAAAATCCCGCCAGCACCGCTTCAACTCTCTCCGCCGGCACGTTCTGCGGGTCGACCGTGTAGAAGAACTGCAAGCCGTCGCACAAGCTCATCAGGCCGATCGCCAGCGTCTCCGGCGGCATCAGCATTGGCGTGCCGACCCGCGCCGAAAACTCGCGAATGTATACGCCCAATTGCTCGAGCTTGTCGTGCATGAACGCGTTAAAGCGAATCCGGAAACGGCCGTCGCGCACCGCGAGCAGCTTCGCCTCAGCCCACAGCAAGAAGCACTTATTCTCGCGATGCAGGTTGCTGTAATAGCGCAGCACGCGCTCCTCCATTTCCTCACGCGATGCCGCGTTCGCGAAAATAGCCTGCAGCCCTGCCTGCATGACCTCGTGGTCGCGCCGCAATAGTTCGAGAAACAACTCGCTCTTGCTGCCGAAATTCGAATAGAACGCGCCACGCGTATATCCCGCCGCCGCAGCGATGTCTTCGACACTCGCTGCGACAAACCCTTTCTTCATAAAAATTGCTTGCGCAGCGTCGAGCAGACGCTCGCGCGTCTGGTCCTTGCTCTGCTCGCGTGTCAGTCGTTGCCGTTTCATGGCCGCAAGTCTAGCACTGAAAAGAATTCGAATTCACTCCAACATTCAGATACAGGTGTGTATTAGAATGCACTTCGTCATTCCGAATCAGTCGCGTATGCCAATTGCATGAAACGGCCGGCGCGTCTTCGCTGGCGGGCCGCTGCGGCTTGCCCTGTTCGTTCGCTGTCTCCAGTTGGGGTAATTGTGAAGCGTCCCGGTCTTCCCGCATCGTCCGCGATGCGTCCGCAGTCCCATCCGTATCGTCGTCGCGCGCGCCTGCGGCGCGCCGCATTCATACTGGTTCTGGCCGGAGTCGTCACGCTGGCCGCGTGTTCGAAGAAGCAAGCCGCGGCGCCCGAGCCGCGTCCGGTGGTAGCCGTCGCCGTGCATGCGGACGGCAGCGCCACGCAGGCGGCTTCCTTGCCCGGCGAGGTGCAGGCGCGTTATTCGACGCCGCTGTCGTTTCGCGTCGGCGGCAAGATCGTCGAGCGGCGCGTGCGTCTCGGCGATGTGGTGAAGAACGGGCAGATCGTCGCCCGCCTCGATCCGGCCGATCAGCAAAAGAACGCCGCGAGCGCGCAAGCGCAACTCGCCGCCGCGCAGCACGCTCTCGTGTATGCGAAGCAGCAACTCGATCGCGATCAGGCACAGGCCAAAGAGAACCTGATCGCGCCCGCGCAACTCGAACAGACCACCAATGCGTACGCATCCGCGCTCGCGCAGCGCGATCAGGCCGCGCAGCAGGCGGCGTTGTCGAAAGACCAGTTGCAATACACCACGCTCGCCGCCGATCACGCCGGCGTGATCACCGCCGAACAGGCCGACACGGGCCAGAACGTCTCCGCGGGCCAGGCCGTCTACAACCTCGCGTGGAGCGGCGACATCGACGTGGTATGCGACGTGCCGGAAAGCGCGCTCGCCGCGCTCTCGGTGGGGCAAACCGCCAACGTCACGCTCGCCGCGTTGCCGGCGCGCAAATTTACGGCGCGCGTGCGCGAACTGTCGCCCGCCGCCGACCCGCAAAGCCGCACCTATCGCGCCAAACTCACGCTCGACAATCCCGGTCCGGACGTGCGCCTCGGTATGACCGCGGATATCGAACTCGTCGCGCCAGCTAACGCGTCGGCCGGTCAGCACGGCTCGTTCACTGTGCCCGCCACGGCCTTGTTCCATGACGGCACGCAGCCCGCCGTGTGGATCGTGCGCGCCGCGGATAACGCGCTGGAACTGCGCCGTGTAACTGTCACGCGTTACAACGAACGCACCGTGGTAATCGGTCAAGGTCTCAAGGACGGCGAACGTGTCGTGCTGCAAGGCGTGCATACGGTGACGGCCGGCGAAAAAGTCCGCGCGATCGCGCCGCTGCATCCCGAGGACTTCGCTTCATGAGCACGCCGCACGAAGAAGGACGCTTCAACCTGTCCGCATGGGCGCTGCGCCACCAGGCGCTGGTGGTTTTCCTGATCGCGCTCGCGACCGCTTTCGGCATCCTCGCCTATACGCGGCTCGCGCAATCCGAAGATCCGCCGTTCACGTTCCGCGTGATGGTGATCCGCACCTTCTGGCCGGGCGCGACCGCGCGCCAGGTGCAGGAACAGGTGACGGACCGCATCGGCCGCAAATTGCAGGAGACGCCCGCCATCGATTTCGTGCGCAGCTACTCGCGCCCCGGCGAATCGCTGATGTTCTTTTCGATGAAAGACTCGGCACCGGTCAAGGACGTGCCCGAGACCTGGTATCAGGTGCGCAAGAAAGTCGGCGATATCGCGGCGACGCTGCCGCAAGGCATTCAAGGCCCGTTCTTCAACGACGAGTTCGGCGACGTCTACACCAACATCTACACACTCGAAGGCGACGGCTTTTCTCCCGCGCAACTGCACGACTACGCTGACCAGTTGCGCACGGTGCTGCTGCGCGTGCCGGGCGTCGCCAAGGTGGACTATTTCGGCGACCCGGACCAGCACATTTACGTCGAGATAGCCAATACGCAACTCACGCGCCTCGGCATCTCACCGCAGCAACTCGGCCAGGCGATCAATTCGCAGAACAGCGTCTCGCAAGCCGGCACGCTGACCACGACCGACGACCGCGTGTTCGTGCGTCCCACCGGCCAGTTCAAAGACGTCAACGCGCTCGCCGACACGCTGATCCGCATCAACAACCGCTCGTTCCGTCTCGGCGATATCGCCACGATCAAACGCGGCTACGACGACCCCGTTGTCACGCAGATGCGTGCCGGCGGCAAGGCCGTGCTCGGCATCGGCGTGACGATGCAGCCGGGTGGCGACGTGATCCGCCTCGGCAAGGCACTCGATCAGCAGATGGCGCAGTTGCGAAAGGCGCTGCCCGCCGGCTTGCAACTGGTCGAAGTGTCGAGCATGCCGGACGCGGTCGCGCGTTCGGTCGACGACTTTCTCGAAGCCGTCGCCGAAGCGGTGGCGATCGTGCTGGTGGTCAGCCTGGTTTCGCTCGGCCTGCGCACCGGCATGGTGGTCGTGATTTCGATCCCGGTGGTGCTGGCCGTCACCGCGTTGTGCATGTATCTGTTCGACATCGGTCTGCACAAGGTGTCGCTCGGCACGCTTGTGCTCGCGCTCGGATTGCTCGTCGACGACGCGATCATCGCCGTCGAGATGATGTCGGTGAAACTGGAGCAAGGCTGGAACCGCACGCGCGCCGCCGCCTATGCGTACACCAGCACCGCTTTTCCGATGCTGACCGGCACACTCGTCACCGTCTCCGGTTTTCTGCCGATCGCACTGGCCAAGTCGAGCACCGGCGAATACACGCGCTCGATTTTCGAAGTATCGGCGATCGCGCTGATCGCCTCGTGGCTCGCCGCGGTCGTGCTGATTCCGCTGCTCGGCTATCACCTGCTGCCCGAGCGCAAACGCGAGGCGCACGAAGCGCATTTGCCCGACGATCACGAGCACGACATCTACGACACGCGTTTCTACCGCCGCCTGCGCGGCTGGATAGGCTGGTGCATCGAGCGGCGCCTCGTCGTGCTGGCGATTACGGTCGCGTTGTTCGCGCTGGCCATGGCAGGTTTCACGCTGGTGCCGCAGCAGTTCTTCCCGAGTTCGGACCGTCCCGAGTTGCTGGTGGATGTGCGCCTGCCCGAAGGCGCGTCGTTCGAAGCCACGCTGCGCCAGGCCCAGCGGCTCGAAAAAGCGCTAGTGGGCCGCCCGGAAATCGATCATACGGTCGACTTCGTCGGTACCGGCGCGCCGCGTTTCTATCTGCCGCTCGATCAGCAATTGCCGCAGCCCAATTTCGCGCAGTTCGTGATCACGGCGAAGTCGGTGAAGGATCGCGAGAAACTCGCGCAATGGCTCGAACCGGAATTGCGCAACAACTTTCCGGCGATTCGCACGCGCCTGTCGCGCCTCGAGAACGGGCCGCCCGTCGGCTATCCGGTGCAGTTCCGCGTGAGCGGCGACGATATCGCCACCGTGCGTTCGATCGCCGAGCGCGTCGCCGCGACCCTGCGCGCGGACCGCGGCACCCGCAACGTCCAGTTCGATTGGGACGAACCCGCCGAGCGCTCGGTGCGCTTCGAAGTCGATCAGAAGAAAGCGCGCGAACTAGGCGTCAGCTCCGACGACATCTCGAGCTTCCTCGCAATGACGCTCTCCGGTTACACCGTCACGCAGTATCGCGAACGCGACAAACTGATCAGCGTCGATCTGCGCGCACCTAAAGCGGAGCGCGTCGACCCCGCGCAACTGGTCACGCTGGCCATGCCCACGCCGAACGGTCCCGTGCCGCTCGGCACGCTCGGCCATTTGCGCAACGACCTCGAATACGGCGTGATCTGGGAACGCGACCGTCAGCCGACCCTTACCGTGCAGTCCGACGTTGCGCCGGGCGCGCAAGGCATCGACGTCACGCATGCGGTGGACAAGGCGCTCGGTCCGATTCGCGCGGCCCTGCCGGTCGGCTACCGGATCGAAATCGGCGGCTCGGTTGAGGAAAGCGGCAAAGGCCAGACCTCGATCAATGCGCAGATGCCGATCATGATCATCGCCGTACTCACGCTCCTGATGATCCAGCTGCAAAGTTTCGCGCGCGTGCTGATGGTCGTGCTGACCGCGCCGCTCGGGTTGATCGGCGTGGTGCTCACGCTGCTGCTGTTCGGCCAGCCTTTCGGCTTTGTCGCGATGCTCGGCGTGATCGCGATGTTTGGCATAATCATGCGCAACTCGGTGATTCTGGTCGATCAGATCGAACAGGACATTGCGTCGGGACATAAGCGTTTCGATGCGATCGTCGGCGCGACCGTGCGGCGCTTCCGGCCGATCACGCTGACCGCGGCCGCCGCCGTGCTCGCGCTGATTCCGCTCTTGCGCTCGAACTTCTTCGGCCCGATGGCGACCGCGCTGATGGGCGGCATTACGAGCGCCACGATCCTCACGCTGTTCTATCTGCCCGCACTGTACGCCGTGTCGTTTCGCGTGCGTGCCGATGAACGCGAGCCGCAGACGTCCGGTCCGAAGCATACGGGGAATTGAGCATGGCCACTTTCATCTTCTCCCGATACTCGCGCGGCGCCGCCCTCACCGGCATGGCATGCGCGCTCGCCGCGTGTTCGTTCGGGCCGAGCGGCGAGCCGCCCGCGATGCCGCAACCGGCCCACTACGGCGCACAGGCGCAACCGACGCAAACCGTGCCAGCGCAAGGCGTCACCCAACAGTTCGTGGTCGGCGCGAAGCCGGTGCCGGAGTGGTGGAAGCTGTATCGGTCGGACGCGCTGAATGCGCTTGTCGATGAAGGCCTGCGCAACAGCCCGACGCTCGCCGCGACCGACAAGAGCCTCGCCGCCGCGCGTGAGCAGTTGCGCGCGCAGATCGGCAGTTCGATGCTGCCGACCGTCGACCTCGGCGGCCAGGCGACCCGCAATCGCGCGCTGGCGATTCCCGAGGCTGGACCGAACACGTTTCTCTACAACATCTTCGTCGGTCAATTGCAGGCGCACTATACGTTCGACCTGTTCGGCGCCGCGCGTCTGGCCGACGCCGCGCTCGCGGCGCGCGTCAACGTTCAGGCGTTTCAGTTCGACGCCGCGCGCCGCGCGCTGGCCGCCAACATCGTGACGGCCGCGATCACGAGCGCCGCGCTGCATGCGCAGATCGAGACGACCGAACGGCTCGTGACGATCGCCAACGATCAGGCCCGCGACACACAGCGGCGCTATGCATTGGGTGCTGTTTCGCATGCGGATCAGTTGAGCGCGCAGCAAAGCGCGGCGAGTCTGTCGGCGAGTTTGCCGGGGCTGAAGCAGCAATGGCTGAGCACGCGGCACGCGTTGGCGGTGCTGCTGGGCCGCACGCCGGATGCGGCGCCGGACGATCTCGAACTCGCGCAGTTGCGTGTGCCTGAACAGGTGCCCGTGGTGGTGCCGTCGGAACTGCTGCGCGCGCGCCCGGACATTCAGGCCGCCGATGCCGCTTTGAAGGCCGCGGCGGCTGATGTCGGCGTCGCCACCGCGCAGATGTTCCCGAGCTTGTCATTGAGCGCGTCGATGGGACAAGGCGGCTTTAGCTGGCCGGTGGCGCTCTCCGGCGCGGGTGCGATCTGGAGCATCGGTGCGTCGCTGTCGCAGCCGCTGTTTCATGGCGGCGCCCTGTTCGCGCAACGGCGTGCGGCGGTCGATACCTACGATGCCACGGTCTCGCAGTACAAACAGACGGTGTTGGCCGCGTTCCAGAATGTCGCCGATACGCTCGCCGCGCTCGAGCACGACTCGCAGGCGTTGGATGCCGCGAACATTGCGGCGCGTTCGGCGCAAGGGATCTTTGATGAGACCTCGGGGCGTTATCGATTGGGTGCGTTGCCCATCGCATCAGCACGGTCGAGCGAGCAGCAGTTCCGCAACGCGCAGCTTGATGAGATCCGCTATACGAGCGCGCGTTTGACGGACACGGCGGCGTTGTTTCAGGCGATGGGGAATCCGCCGGTGGGGACGGCGGCGGATTCCGCAGCCGCTTCGACTGCGGCTTCGGCTTCGGCATCCGCGATTCCCGCTGCAAACGCGGGCATCTCCGAATAGCAAACCCGGGATTCCATATCAAGCCGTGGCGACTTATCCCCATTTTTTGTTGATGAGCCTGTTGAAAACTGTCTGACAAGCAGGCTAAGGTGTTGAACGAGCAGGGAATTGCGCCTACGATACGGAATGAGCCAGCGGGCGCCAAGCAGTGCTTTTTCGCAGAACCAAGACGCTTGGGATGGCTCAAGGTTATCCCCTGTTTCTGTTGACAGGCTTGTTGATAACTCCGGGGCTACATGGCTAAGTGCTTGAGGCGAATGGGTTCGTTGCTTGAGGTGTCAGTGGAAGCAACGGTATTGCTGCTCCTCGTTTGAATTTCAGAATGGAGCTGTACGCTACTACCACTGCAACAGAACGCGCCGGTCAGTCTCCCTCATCGTTGGCGTCGTCGTCCGGATAGGACGGATCGGTCGTCGCTATCTTCCGCTTTATATACTGGATGCGCGTGTGATATGCGTTCAGCAAGCACGCGTTGTCGTTGCATTCGTTCCGCACTTTTCTGATCCAGCTGAGTTGGTCCAGTCGAACAGGGTCCTGATACGGTATCTCCTTTGAGTCGGTCAGCAGCATCGCAACGTAACCACGGTTAACCGTCGCATCCAGCTTGACCAGGTCGGGATTCTTGCAGATGACATGCTCGACATTCGTGCTGGCTTTCGTGCAATCGAAACTTTGCTCGGCATTCGTGGGCGTGTGCGTCTGACGCTCGAATACATAGGCCCAGGAGCCATCTAGCAGCACCATTTCCTCCAGCGACCTGTAGATCATTGCCGAACGTAATCCCGAACAGAGCGGCGCGTCAGCCTCGCCGAGGATATATGTATCGGTTAGCGCGTCACCCTTCGCACGAAACTTGGTGCTCAGGAAAGCATTGAATTTATTTCGCGAGCCGAATGAGTGGGAGATGACCGGGTCGGCGTAGAAGCTCATCCTCTTGTCGACTTTCACGGTGCAATAATGGCCGGTGTAGTGAAACACGAACGCGCCGCCACCGAAAGTCAGGAAACTCGCTGTCAGCGGATTGACTGGAAATGGCAGATTGTGTGAGTCGTGCCCGTGCTCGAATTGCGCAGCCCCTGTCATTCGATACGTGTCTTGGGCTACGGCGTAGAGTGGCAACAGAAGTGTCGACATCACGAGAAGTAGACACAGGTTAATGTTCTTCATGGCTTAATCGAGCCCGATATTCCCACATCTTGATGCCGTCACGACTTCCGTAGCAGCATCTGCGCGGCTACCGAGCCGAACTAGACCAATCATCTTTGCCTTCGACACTATTGGACGGAGACGTACCCGTCGGACCTTGGTCCGGTGGCGGATTCACTTCAATTGCGTAGAAATCTTCCTTAACAGATTGCGCTCCCTGGGGCCCGTCGACTTCCTTTCCGTTTTGATCAAAAAAGCGTGTGTTCGTGTCAATCACAACCTGGACAGAACAAGAGTCGCCACCGGGCGGGCTGCGGAGCTTTGCACATATACGGTATGGACCAATCCTCGTCAGTGCCAGCTTCGGGCTTACATCGGCCCCAATCGTTACCCCAATCGCATCTTTCTCAAACTCAAATGTCTGAGATAGAAATTTTGCAAAAAAAGGACGTTGATTGATTAACGGAAGAATCTGTTGCTCGAAATCAACCGAGCCGTCAGCGAAGCAACTTGATCCGTAGCAAGCCAACGCTAGAAATACTGTCGAAGATAGTTTCACCCTCTTCATGATCTAGTCCTTAATGTATTTAACGCGACGTTGGGTTCCATTTACTCCTGCATGCAGCCATGCTTGTACAACACCAGCGCCGGAGCCTAAGAAATTGTCAATGTGGCGTCCAACAATTGCACTCCCACGATCATCTGCGTACCGCTCTCCGACACCGTCGATACTGACGTGTGCGCGAGGAGGAATTACGTTTCTATCCACCGCTATTGAGTGATTTGCCGTCACCGGTCCAAAGGCTCTCGGAACGCTGTCCATGTACATAAAAGACCAGCTTCATCCCTGTCTTCGTTGTCACTCCATGGGACAACGAAGACAGGTGTATTGGCATGTGCAGGACGGACGACGAATTGGAAGCTTTCAACGCACATTTGAAGGGTGATTTTGATACGCCCTCATGCCTCCTTCCCCGTTTTAGTTCTCCTGCTTTTATTATTGAATTGACACCTCGTAGGCGTATATAGGACGACTGTAAAGATTGGTCAATTTGATCAACAGGAAAGGTACTTCGCATGACCAGACTACTATTTGATACAGGACAGAATTACAGAGAGTTATTTCACGTCCGCAAATTCTCCGTCCAATCGGCGAAGACACGAAAGAGGCCCGCACTGAGGCGGCCCGGAAAACAGTCGTGCTCCGTCGGGTAAAGGACACATATCGGAAACGAAACCGCCTTGCCATGACGCGTGAGAAAACTCACCACTAGAGTCGCGAGAGGGGACATCGGTTGCGAACAAAGCTCGGACATTGCTCCCCAAACGCAGCACCCCACATCAATAAACCCCCGCCTCCCCCGCCGGCCGATTCTTAAACCGCTTGTGCACCCAATAATATTGATCAGGAATCCGCCTCACCTGCGTCTCGAGAAACTCGGTAATGCGCCGGGCGTCGACGGTCACGTCGTCGGACGGGAAATCGCTCAACGCGTCGAAAATCGTGAGTTTGTAGCCGCGATAATCCGGCAGCACTTCCGTCACGAACGGCACCACGCGCGCATTCGCCGCGCGCGCCATCCGCGAGACGGAGGTCAACGTGCAGGCCGGCACGCCGAAAAACGGCACGAACACCGAATCGCGCAAGCCGAAATCCATGTCCGCGGCCAGCATCACCGGCTTGCCGTCACGCAACGCGCGTAACGCGCGCCGCACGCTATCGCTGCGTGGAATCATCTCCGTGCCGAAGCGGCCGCGCTGTCGCTTGGCCATCGCGTCGAGCAGGAGATTGGACATCGGCGTATAGAGAGAAGCGACCGGATGCCGCGTCGAATACATCATGCAGCCCGCCTCGATACCGACGAAATGAAAGCCCACGAAAATCGTCGGCTTCCCTTCCATGTCGGACAGATCGATGGCGCTTTCCACTTCGACGAGTCGCGCCAGCGCCTGCGCATTGCCGAACCATTGCGGCCCGCGCTCGACATAGCTGCGGATCACGTGACAAAAGTGCGCGCGCGCCAGACGCTCGCGCGCCTCGTCGTTCATATCCGGGAAACAAAGCTTCAGGTTGGTGTGCACGACGCGCCGCCGCGTGCTCGGAATTCGGTACAGCAAGGCGCCAATGCCGGTGCCGATTCGCGCGACAAGGCTATACGGCAAAAAGGCAAACGCGCGCAGCAGACCTGTCATCAGACAGATCAGAATTCGACTTTTCACAAGGCGGGACCCGGTGGATGCTGGATGGCAAACACGCCGGCCGTGGCAACTCGACATTGCCAGCGGACGAAGTGACAGGCGCGCGCGTCATACCGGGTCTCGCGCGGCGCGGGGGTTCGAGAATGGACATCTCGCTCACGGCGAGACGTAGTGGTGCTGGAGGCCGAGAAACCGTCTAGGGATCAGGCGTCCTTTAGGACCCTTGAGAAAGCACCGCCGGCGTGATTAAAACACATCGCGCGTAGCGAACACAGATTCTCCTGGTCGCACCACCCGACGAACGGCGCGCATGCCGTCCGGGGCGGCGTTTTCCTGCCCTTTCAAAAACTTGCCTGCTTGCGCGGCCGCAAGATTCGAACGGTCCGCGCCCGCCCGCCGCACTCCAAGGGAATGCCCTTGGAGAACATCACGGCTTGTTCGATTCGAACAGATCCATGATCTGCTTCTTCTCATTCGACGAGACACTCGGCGGCGGCACCGCCGGCGGTGTCATTCCCGCAGGGCCGACGCCACCGACCGCATCGCTCACGCCGGCGGTCGGATTCGCCGAGTCCAGACCGATGCTGGCGACGAAGCCATTGCCCGGCGTCATATCCGTATAGAACAGTTCACCGTCGACGGAAGTCACGCCGTCCGGTTGCGCCGGTTCGCTTTGCGGCACCCCGCGCAGCGCGCGCTGCATGTATTCCACCCAGATCGGCAATGCCAGTTGCGCGCCGAATTCGCGGCTGCCGAGGCTCTTCGGCTGGTCGTAGCCCATCCACGCCACCGCCACCAGCGACTGCTGATAACCGGCGAACCAGCCATCTTTCGCGTCGTTGGTCGTACCAGTCTTGCCCTGCAAGTCGGTACGGTGCAGCGCGTTGGTGCCCGCGCCCGTGCCGGCCGTGGCCACCGAATGCAGCAGACTGTTCATGATGTAGGCGTTACGCGGTTCCAGCGTGCGCGGCGCATCGCGCCCGGCCGTCAGCGGCTGCGCCTTGGAGAGCGGTTGGCCGCGCGCGTCCGTGACCTCGTTGATCAGATACGGATTGATCCGGAAGCCGCCGTTCGCGAACACCGAATACGCACCCGCCGACTGCAACGGCGTGACGAGGCCCGCACCGAGCGCCATCGGCAGATATGGCGGGGTCTTGTCGGCGTCGAAACCGAAACGCTGCGTGACGAAGTCTTGCGCGTACTTGGTGCCGATGAACGACAGAATGCGGATCGACACGAGGTTCTTCGACTTCTGCAACGCGAGACGCATAGGCATCGGACCGTCCGGCTGGTCGTCGTCCTTCGGCTCCCACGCGTCGCCGCCCGGCGTGCTCGACGGGAAGTACAACGGCGCGTCGTTGATGATCGTGGCCGGTCCGAGACCCTTGTCGAGCGCAGCCGAATAGATGAACGGCTTGAAGCTCGAACCCGGCTGGCGCCACGCCTGCGTGACGTGGTTGAACTTGTTTTTGTTGAAGTCGAAGCCGCCCACCAGCGCGCGAATCGCGCCGTCCTGTGGCGTGAGCGACACCAGCGCGCCTTCCACTTGCGGCAGTTGCGTGATCTGCCAGTTGCCCTTGTCGTCCGCGATAAGGCGCACGATCGAGCCGACCTTGATCTTTGTGGCGGCCGTGGCGCGCGCGCTCAATGCGCCGGCGGCAAAACGCAGGCCGTCGCCACTGATCGTCACCTGCGTGCCGTCCACGAGTTGCGCCTTGACCTGCTTCGGAGCCGCGTCCGTCACCACGGCGGCGATGATCTCGCCGTTGTCCGGGTGATCGGTGAGCGCGTCGTCGATAGTCTGGTCGCGATCGTCGCCCGGCGCGGGCAGTTGCACGAAACCTTCAGGCCCGCGATAGCCATGGCGCCGCTCGTAATCCATCACGCCCTTGCGCACCGCGCGATAAGCGGCGTCCTGGTCTGCGGAGTCGATCGTGGTGGTGACGTTCAGGCCGCGCGTATAGGTTTCGTCCTTGTATTGCGCGTACATCATCTGCCGGACCATTTCGGCAATGTACTCGGCGTGCACGCTATATTCGTTGCCCGGATTCTTGGTGTGAATCTCTTCCTTCACAGCCTGATCGTACTGATCCTGGCTGATGTATTTCAGTTCGAGCATGCGCCGCAGAATGTACTCCTGACGGATCTTCGCGCGCTTCGGATTGACCACCGGGTTATACGCGGACGGCGCCTTCGGCAAGCCGGCCAGCATTGCCGATTCCGCCAGCGTGATGTCCTTCAGATCCTTGCCGAAGTACACGCGCGCGGCGGCGGCAAAACCATAAGCGCGTTCGCCCAGATAAATCTGGTTCATGTACAGCTCGAGAATCTGATCTTTGGTCAGCGCGCGCTCGATCTTGTACGCGAGCAGCATTTCGTAAATCTTGCGCGTGTAGGTCTTCTCGCTGGAGAGGAAGAAGTTGCGCGCCACCTGCATGGTGATCGTGCTCGCGCCCTGCGAGGCGCCGCCATGCGAGATGTCGGAGACACCCGCCCGCAGAATGCCGATGAAGTCGACGCCGCCGTGCTCGTAGAAGCGATAGTCTTCGATCGCGAGCACGGCTTTCTTCATCTGATCTGGAATGTCCTGGAAGCGCACGAGCGAGCGCCGCTCCTCGCCGAACTCGCCGATCAGCACGTGGTCCGCCGTATAGACCCGCAGCGGCACCTTCGGACGATAGTCGGTCAGCGCGTCGAGCGACGGCAGTTGCGGCCCCATCACCACGAGCGCATAGCCAACGATCAGCGCGCCCACCACCGCGATGGTCGCGAGCAGGCTGGCGAACCAGATGACGAGCGTCGCGCCGAGGGAACGCCGGCCGGCCTCGGCATCGCGCGAAGCTGCATTGCGTCCTGGCGTGCGTTGGTAGGAGTCCCGGTCTTCACCAGACGGAGAATTGGATGAATGCGGTCGTTTGATGATTGGCATGACTGGAATAGTGGGCGCATGACTGAACGCCTTTCGGCACGCGCTCATGGCGCGCACATGGATCGTGTTCGAGGATCGTAGCCTGAGGCGCAAACCACCGCGCGGCCCTGAGCCCCCGGCCGGCCGCACGGCGCGCCCGGATCGAGTCCGGCGCAACGTAACAGCGCATTTTAAAAGAAATCAAGCGCGGTCCAAGTTAGTTTTTTTGTAAGAATTCCCTTCGCGCGAAAGGAATCTGTAGTTTCGGGTGGTGCTACGAGCGCTTTCCCACGCGGTCGGAGTTATTCACAGAAAATGTTGAAAGGCCTGTGGACAAGCCGCCCGCAAACGCTACAACTCATTGATGTCACGGGATTTTCATGTCGCGCCCGTTTCGCATCGGGGCAACTCGTCATATGATGGACTCGGCGCGCGCTAACACGTGCGCGCGCCGCGGCGTCCGCCAAACGCCCGCTTTGAACCGCCCATGCCAACAAGTATGCGAGCCGACTATGAATAAGCCCAGCGAACGCATCGTCGTATTCGTCACGACCGCGCAGAAACGCGCGATCACCACCACCGCCGAGAATATGGGCATCAGCGTCAGCGAACTGATGCGGCGCGCGGTCCTGAGTTTCGGCGCGACCAGCGAACAGGTGAAAGCGGCCAGCATCGTCGACCGTTTGCGCGCGCCCCGCGCGCCGGACGCGCTCGACGCCGCATTGCAACGGGTCGCGCGCGGCACACGGCACGCACGCGCCGCATTGCCGCCGGCTTTGCAGACGCACGTCGATAGCGCAACCGGCGCGTCCACGGATGACGCGGTGGGGGTCAATGCGCCTGCGCCGGGTGCATTGACGGATGCATCGATGGTTACATTACCGAGCGCAGCAGCCGGGCAGGCCGAGCCCGCGCCGCTGTTACCCGCCGGTCTTGCCGCCGCCCTCGCCGCCGGCATCGACGAGGAAGCCGCGGCAACCGCTGAAGCCGTCGCCCGCGTGGCAGCGGCCGAAGCGGCATCGGCGGAAGGATCAACACTTCGGACGGATACGGAAACGCAATTGCGCAGCGTGCTGAAACGCCCACGCGTCGACACCCAGCGCGACGACGATGATCCGCTCGGCGATCCCAGCACGAAGGGCGGCCGTTTCGCGTAACGAGGTTAGCGATGCATATCGCGCGACGCACAACGAGCGTCGGCGCGTTGCATATCGTTACATTGGCATCACTCAAAATGCGCGAGCTTTCGGCATTGCAAGCTTGGTATTCATCCAGCGATTAAGGGCGGCTTGTTGCGCATTAAAAATACGCTCGGCTTGCACGTCTTTCATGTCGTTGAACGCACGGCTGCCAGACGTGCTCAGCCATGCTCAGGCACGAGCAACAATAGACGCAAACCGTGCGCACGCGCACCGCGCCTATTCACGCCAGCGACACTTGCCGCGCGCAAAGTTGACCAATTTGTCATCGCGCCCTTTAAGTCGGTTTTAAGAGAGCCCGTGGTGTAATATCCGCGAGCGGCTGAATGACGCGTCGCGCGATTTAACCTTTGAGCTGTTTGCCGCTCGATATTCGAATCGAACAATTTACGTCGCCGCTATTGCATTCGGCGCGCGCGCCCCGAACTCCGGTCCGAACGTTGCGCAGCTTCGCGTGCAGCGGCGTAAAGTAGCAGTTGAATGCAGTTGAGCGCGCGGGATCATTCAGCGCCGTTTACATTCTTTGGAGGTTTTCATGTCGCTTTTTGACAGCATTTCCCGCACGCTTAAAGGTCTCCTGAACGACGCAGCCGACTCCGTGCAAGATCCGTCGCGCGACTCGCGCCAGATCGTGCGTGAGCTCGACGAGAGCATCGCCAAAGCCGAGAACTCGCTGATCGAGATTCAGGCGCAAGTGGCCACGCAGCAAAGCAAGCGCGATGTTGCCGCGGACAAGGCGAAGAAATACGAAGACGGCGCGAAGCGCGCGCTGCAATCCGGCGACGAAGCGCTCGCGCGCGAAGCCCTCGGCGCGCAAGCCACGGCCGAAGCCGAACGCGATGCGCTCGCCAAGGAACTCACTACGCTGGAGCCGTCGGTGGCGCAGCTCAAGAGTCAGATCGACGACATGCGCACGCGTCGCAACGACCTGAACGCGCGTTCGAACATTCTGCAAGCCAAGCAGCAGATCGCTCAGGCGAAAGACGTGGCGGCCACGGCGTTGGGCGGCATCGGCGGCAAGAATCTGTCGGAAGATTTTCAGAAGCTCGAAGACAAGGTCGCGCTGTCCAATGCCCGTTCGGACGCCCGCCTTAATTCGGCCGACGTGAAGAGCGGCAAGGCGCTCGACGACAAGCTCGCGGATCTGAACCGCGGCCCGTCCGTCGAAGATCGTCTCGAAGCATTGAAGAAGCAGATCAATACGCCGGCCCAGTAATTGCGTCGGCAGCAGTACATACCGGCGGCCTTCGTGTGAGCCGCCGGAATCGACTGAAGGAGACGGGCGCAACGCGTCCGGTCCGCAAATGAAAAAATTTCTCGCAACCGCGTTTGCCTCGCTGCTGTTCGTGTCGGCCGCGGCGTTCGCAGTGCCCACCGTTCAGCAGATCGAATCGGCCATGTCGCAAGGCAACTGGCAACAGGCCGACGCCGGCCTGAGCGAAGTGCTGCAGGCGCATCCGAACAATGCGCGCGCGCACTATCTGTATGCCCAGGTGCTCGACCGCGAAGGCCGTTCCGCCGACGCGCTCGCCCAGGTGCAGCAGGCCAAGACCCTCGACCCGCAGATCCGTTTCACCGATCCGACCCGCTTCGCGCAGACCGAAGCGCGCATTCGCAAGGACGCGGAACGCGCAGGCGCCGCGGGAGGCAACACGACGAGCCGCGCACCGAACCCGTTCGCGCAGCAGCAGACCGCGCCGTCCGTGCAGCAACAGTCGGCCATCGTGCCGCAAGCGCCGCAAGCGCCGCAACGGCATGGTCCTGGCATGGGCATGTGGATCGGCATTCTGGTCCTCGTCGGCGTGATCGCGCTGGTGCTGCGCTGGACCTTGCGGCGCGCCCGCGCGCAAGGCGATACGCGCGCCGACGACGAGCGTCGCGTGCAACTCAAGCGCGCCACGGAGATGCTCAACACTGTGCGTTCGCTCAAGCTCGACGTGAAGCTCTCAACCGTGCAAGGTCATGAGGCGCTGGAGAAGGAAGTCGAAGCAACCGAAGACCAGTTGCGCGGCCTCGTCGAAACGCTGTCGAACAGCAAGAATCCGCTGCCGCCGTATCAACTCGACGAACTCGAACAACGGCTCGGCAGCATGCGCGCGCGCCTCGAAGGACGGCCCGATCCGTACGCCACCCAGGCCGCCAGCGCGCAGCAGCAGTCGCCGTATGCGCAGGAAGCCGAACGTTTCGGTAATCCGCCGCAAGCGCCCTATCCGCAGCAAGGTCCGTATCAGCAACAGCCGCAGGTTATCGTGCAGCAAGGCGGCGGCGGTTTCGGCGGCGGCATGGGCGGTCTGCTGACCGGCGTGCTGCTTGGCGAAGCGCTGAATTCCGGACGTGAGCGCGTGGTGGAGCGCGACGTGATCGTCGACGACGAAGCGCGCCGTCGCGGCAACGACGGCGGCAATGGCGGCGGCCTCGACTTCGGTCAGGGTTCGAACGACTGGAACGACAACGGCGGCGGCGGCGTCGATCTGGGCAGCAGCGACGACTCCGGCGGCTGGAACGACAACACCTGAGCTTCGCCGCGCGGCTGAAGTCGAATCAAGCCGCACAAGCGTGCGTCACGGAAACAGGCTCCTTTACGGAGCCTGTTTCGTTATGGCGAATGGTTTCTGAGGCTTCACGCCCGCATCGGCACCACTTCACTGACCGGCTCATGCTGCGCCAGCACCGCCGAACCCGCGAACAGTCTGACGATGAAACGCTCCGCATATGCGATCAGCGCAGTGCGGCGCGCGTCGTCCGCATCGATATATTCGGCTGAGAGATGAAAGAGTTGCAGCACGATCTGCGTGCAGACTTCGTCGACGGTTTCACGCGAAAGTGCGGGCATCAATTCCAGTTGAACGACGTCGTCGGCCATTTCCGCCGACACCTCGTGCAGATTCGCACGCACGGCCTCGCGCAATGCCGGCGAGGTACCATGATATTCCGCGAGCGCGCTCAGAAACGCCGCGCGGTTTTCCAGCGCGAACGCAAAGAACGCGACGCAGGCGCGACGCGGCACGCTATGGGGCTCGTCGTGCGCGGCGAGCCAGCGCTCACGCCGCAGCATCGGCCGCAAACGGCGGCTCACCGATTCGACGGCTTCGCGCGCAAGCTCGTCGAGCGTGTCGAAATGACGGTAGAAGGTGTTGGGATTGAGTCCGGCCTCGCGCGCCAGTTCGCGCAAACCAAGGCTCGTAAAACTGCGGCCGCTCGCCGTCAAGCGCAATGCTGCTTCGATCAGTTTGCGCTTGCCGGCCGGCAATTCCTGCCCGACGGCAACGCCATGTTCGGCGGCGGCCGCCGCGTCCGGTACGGATGTCATGTGTTTTCAATCGGTGCGCGCCAGGCGCGTTTAATAGCCGTACTCTAAACGATCTTGACGTCAGGTGCACAGTTGTCTACCCTGCGCGTTATACCGCAGTAGACACATGTAGACGCCTGAAACTCGCCCCATGCCGGAGACCGCCGTGACGCCTGCCTCATCTGCCCCACCTGCCGCGCCGCGCATCGCGATCGTCGGGGGCGGCTTTGCCGGCATCGGCATGGCGATTCGCTTGCAGCGAATGGGCATCACGTCGTTCACGATCTACGAGGCGGCCGGCGATATCGGCGGCACGTGGCGCGATAACACCTATCCCGGCGCGGCCTGCGACGTGCCCTCGCATCTCTATTCGTTTTCGTTCGAGCCTAATCCGGCGTGGTCGCGCGCGTTCGGCGGCCAGGCAGAAATCTTCGCCTATCTGAAGCACTGCGCGCGCAAATACGATGTAGAGCGTTACGTGCGCTGCAATGCGCGCGTGGCTGCGGCGCGTTTCGACGAAGCGCGCCAGGTCTGGCATGTCGACATCGATGTCAACGGCGTACGCGAAACCGTCGAGGCCGATGTCGTGATCGCCGCAAGCGGTCCGCTGTCGCGCCCGGCCATGCCGCAAATCGCCGGGCTCGAACGCTTCGAAGGCAAACTGTTTCATTCCGCGCGCTGGGACCACGCGTATCCGCTCGAAGGCAAACGCGTCGCGGTGATCGGCACGGGCGCGAGCGCGGCCCAGTTCGTGCCGAAAATCCAGCCGCGCGTCGCGCATCTCGATCTGTTCCAGCGCACCGCGCCATGGGTCATGCCCAAGCCCGACAAGCCGATCGACGCGCGCGCCCGCTGGCTGTTCGAGCATCTGCCGTTCACGCAGCGCTTCTTGCGCAGCGCGATCTACTGGCAGCTCGAATCGCGCGCCATCGCGTTCGTCGTCAATCCGGAACTGCTGAAGGTGCCGATGAAGTTCGGCCTGAGCTACCTCGAACGACGCGTCAAAGATCCGGAACTGCGCGCCAAGCTCACGCCGAACTACCGGTTCGGCTGCAAGCGCGTGCTGCTTTCGAGCGACTACTATCCCGCGCTCAGCCAGCCGAATGTCGACGTGGTGACGAGCGGCATCCGCGAGATCGTCGCCGACGGCATCGTGACCGAAGACGGCGTGCATCGCCCCGCCGACGCCATCATTTGCGGCACGGGTTTCCAGGTCAACGACGTCCGCGCGCCGTTCGAAGTGACCGGCCTCGACGGCGCCGATCTCAGCACTCACTGGCTGCGCGACGGGCCGGAGGCCTACCTCGGTGTCAGCGTGGCGAACTTTCCGAACTTCTTCATGATCGTCGGCCCGAATACGGGCCTCGGCCACAACTCGCTGCTCTACATGATCGAGTCGCAAGTGCAGTACATCGCCGATTGCCTGCGCGTACTGCGTCGCCGCAAGGCTCGCACGATGAATCTGCGGCCCGACGTACAGCGCGATTTCAACGCGCGTTTGCAGAAGGACATGCAGCACTCGGTGTGGGCGAGCGGATGTCGTAGCTACTATCAGACTCGCAGCGGCAAAGTGACCGCGTTATGGCCGGGCTTCAGCTTCAGCTTTCGCAAACGCACGCGCCGCGCGCGTCCGCACGACTATCGTTTCGCGCCCTGACGCCGTGACGCAGTGAACGGCGGCTGACAACCACGTGAGAACGCGACGCCGCCGATGCAATCCGATTCGAAGCCAAGCGAACCAGAAATCGAACTACAAGGGAGATAACAAACATGGCAAGCATCGACTCCGGCACCTCCGCCTCGACACCCCCGCTGCCGCCGCGCTCGCTCGCCGCGCGGCTCGGCATTACCAGCGTGCCGCGCGACGAATTACGCCGGCGTTATACGCAGAGCGGTTCCAGTTTCGTGAAGATCATGGGCGCGGACGTGCATTACGTCGACGAAGGCAGCGGCGACATCATCGTGATGATCCACGGCTTCGCGTCTTCGCTGCACACCTGGAATCGCGTCGCCGACGAACTCAAGCGCGAGCATCGCGTGATCCGCCTCGACCTGCCGCCGTTCGGCGTGACGGGACCGCTGCGCTCCAGCAGCGGCGCAATCGAAACGATGAATCTGCCGACTTACCGGCGTTTCATCGACACGTTCATGCAGGCACTCGGCATCTCGCGCGCGACCTTCATGGGCAATTCGCTCGGCGGGCTGATTGCGTGGGACTATGCGGTGCGGCATCGCGATGCGGTTGAACGGCTCGTGCTGATCGACTCGGCGGGCTTTCCGATGAAGCTGCCGATTTACATCGGCCTCTTCAACAGCGCGCTGGTGCGGATCAGTTCGCCGTGGTGGCTGCCTGAGGTCATCGTGAAAAGCGCGGTGCGCAACGTGTATGGCGATCCGCGCAAGATCGATGCGGTGACGCTGCGGCGCTACGTCGAGTTCTTCCACGGCGAAGGCACGCGCACGGCGATCGGCAAGATGGTGCCCACGCTCGACTTCGAAGATGTGGACACCGACGTGCTGAAGACACTCGACGTACCGACGCTCGTGCTATGGGGCGCGAAGGATCGCTGGATTCCGACTGCGCACGCCGCCGAATTTGCGAGCCGCATTCGGGGCGCGAAGTCGGTCATGTATCCGGGGCTCGGCCATATTCCGATGGAAGAAGCGCCCGAGCGCGTGATGGCCGATCTGCATGCTTTTCTCGGCACGCGTGGCGCGCGTGTTCCGGTTGACGAAGGCACACGCCGCGCACCGGCCTGACCCGACTGCTTTCGTCCCAGCGATTCATTTGATCGATGCTTCGCGCGTGCTCGCGCGTTCTAAGCGGATATATCGCGCGCGCGAATCTTGCGCGCCCTTCCCTCGCGTCGCGCCGACGCGGTCAGCCGCCGCCCAGCAGACGCAACAGTCCCCAGAGAAACTTGCAGAGCATGACGATCAGCTCCCACAGATGATAGAGCTGTTGCCAGCCCGAAACGCGTGCGAACGAGTCGATCATGAAATACCGGTAAGAAACGGAAAGGCCTGCGCATAAGGGTGGGGATCGCAGCTGGACCGCACATCATAACGACTGCGGGATACCCCGTATCAAGTCGCTTGAAAGATTGCCGTAAAGGCGTCGAGGAGACGCTGTAGACGCGTTGGATGATTCGCCGATTGAATGCGCTGAGCGCGCCAGTCGAAAACAGATTGCATGGGAGACGAGCATGACGCGTTTCAGCTTTCGCCGTTCGGCCCGTTCGCACACGGTCGTCGGCGATATTGCCGCGCAAGCCGGCAAACTGGGCATCGAAATCTGCGACGTATCGGGCCACGTCGAGGAAGTGGCCGCGCGCGTGCAACACCAGGCGCAAGTATGCCGCGCGTTGCGCGAATCGGCCGCGCAGACGCTCGCGGGCAATCATCGCATTGCCGCGGCCGCACGGAAAATGAGCCACGTATCCGCCGAAGCCGCGACCGGCGTGCAGGAATCGCAGCAAACGCTCGAAGCGTCGCTGGCCGACATTCATGGACTCGTTGAAGGCGTGACCGTTATCGAAAGCCAAATCGGCGCGCTGCGCAGTGCGCTGGCGCATGTGAGCCGTGTCTCTGAGGAGATTTCGCTGATCGCGCGTCAGACTCATCTGCTGGCGCTGAATGCCGCGATCGAAGCTGCGCGCGCCGGCGACTCCGGCAAAAGTTTCGCGGTCGTCGCGGCCGAAGTGAAGAACCTCTCGGCGAAGACCGCGCAGGCCACCGGGCAGATCGAGACGACGCTCGCGCAACTCACGCAGCAGACCGAGCAACTGATCAGCGAGGGATCCGTGAACACCGCGCGGGCGCACCGCGTGCGCGAAGGCACGCGCAAGATCGGCGACGTCGTGCATGCAACCGGCGATGCGATCGCGCATCTGAATGACGAGGCGGGCCAGATCGCCGTGCTGACCGGCGAGATCGAATCGCAGTGCGACGGACTCGAGGCGCAGGTGCTGGAAATGGCGAGCGGCGTCGAGGACTCGAGCGAGAATTTCGTGCAAGCGAAGGACCGGTTGGGCAATTTGCTCGGTGTGTCCGAAACTCTGATCGAGCTGACCGCCGCGACAGGTGTCGAAACGGCGGACACGCGTTTTATCGAGGCCGTGCAGCGAGCGGCGGCCGCCGTGAGCAAGGCATTCGAAACAGCGGTAGCGCGTGGTGAAGTGTCGATTGAGGATCTGTTTGACCGGCATTATGTGCCGGTAGCCGGGAGTAATCCGCCGCAGTTTTTGACGCGATTTACGGCGTTGACCGATCGGGTTTTGCCGGCTATTCAGGAGCCTTTGCTCGGTCTCGATCCGCGCGTCGCGTTTTGCGCGGCGGTCGATTTGCGGGGTTATTTGCCGACGCACAATCTGAAGTTTTCTTTGCCTCAGCGTGATGACGATGTGGTCTGGAATACGGCGAATTGCCGGAATCGGCGGATGTTCGATGATCGGACCGGGATCGCCGCGGCTTCACATACGAAGCGATTTTTATTGCAGACGTATCGGCGGGATATGGGGGGCGGAGAGTTCGTGTTGATGAAGGATGCGTCGGCGCCGGTTGTTGTCGGTGGGCGGCATTGGGGTGGGGTTCGAATTGGGTATCGGGTTTGAGGGAAGGCCAAAACGTAAAGCCACCCTCGCCACCCTTCACCAAAACCCAAAAAAATCAAACCGCCATCACCGCCCGTTTCCTCTCCGCCCGCTGCATAAAATAATTGGCCGCCACCACCCCAACAGTAACCACGGCAATAAAGAGCGTAGCCAGCGCGTTCATCTCAGGATTCAGTCCCAGTCGAACACGCGAGAAAACAACGAGCGGTAGAGTAGTCGATCCAGGCCCAGATAAAAACGCCGAAAGCACCAGATCGTCGATCGACAAAGTGAACGACAGCAGCCATCCGGAAACGAGCGCCTGAGAAATCAACGGCAACGTAATAAAGAAAAACACGCGCAACGGCGTAGCTCCAAGATCCAGCGCCGCCTCTTCGAGCGAGGGATGCAACTCCTTCACCCGCGACTGCACGATGATCGCCACATAAGAAATACACAGCATCACATGCCCGATCCAGATCGTGAAAATGCCACGTCCGGCCGGCCACCCCAACCACTTGGCCATTTCGATGAACAGCAGCAGCAGCGAAATCCCCTGAATCACTTCTGGAATCACCAACGGCGCGTTGATCATCCCCGTATATAACGTGAAGCCGCGAAACCGCCCCATCCGCGCGAGCACGAAACCCGCCCACGTGCCAATGACAACTGAGGCAAACGCCGTCAACAAAGCCACCCGCAACGACAACCACGCCGCCGCAATCAACTCGTCATCCTGCAGCAATGCCGCATACCAGCGCGTCGAAAACCGCGTCCACACCGTGACAAGTTGCGATTCGTTGAACGAATACACAATCAGACTCACGATCGGTATGTACAGAAACAGAAAACCGATCCCCAAGGCGATCAACTGCAAAATCCGGTTCGGTTTCATCAGCGTCTTTCCTCCATCGCCTTCGCCTGCGCGTACTGGAAAAACGCCATCGGCACCAATAACAACAACACCATTGCGCACGTCACGGCGGACGCCATCGGCCAATCGGCATTGTCGAAGAACTCATTCCACATCACGCGGCCGATCATTAGCGTATTCGCGCCGCCCAACAATTCGGGAATCACGTACTCGCCCACCGCCGGAATGAACACCAGCAAACAGCCGGCGATAATGCCGTTCTTCGAGAGCGGCAATGTGATCTGCCAGAACGCCTTCCACGGCTTCGCGCCAAGGTCGTACGCGGCTTCCAGCAATGTCATGTCCATCTTCACGAGATGCGCGTACAGCGGCATCACGAGGAACGGCAGATACGAATAGACCATGCCGATATAAACGGCGGTATTCGTGTGATACAACTCGATCGGCGAGTGAATCAGTCCGATCGACATCAAAAAGTTATTCAGCAAGCCGTTGTTCTTCAGAATCCCGATCCACGCATACACGCGAATCAGAAACGACGTCCAGAACGGCAGCATCACGGCCATCATGAGCAGATTGCGGCTGCCCGGATTCGAACGCGCGATGTAATACGCCATCGGATAGCCGATCAGCAGACACAACAGCGTCGAGATCGCCGCGACCACCACGGAATTCACGTAGGTCGCGAAGTACAGACTGTCGGTCAGCAAAAACGCGTAATGCGACAGGTCCAGAGTGATGTGAATCGCGCCGTCCGCGAAGTTCGTCAACTCCGTGTACGGCGGAATGCCGAGTTGCAAATCGGCGAAGCTGATCTTGACGACCAGCAGGAACGGCACGAGGAAAAACAGCAGCAACCAGATAAACGGGCCGGCCACCACCGCGGTGCGGCCGCTCAGTTTGAAGCGCCGCACCGGCCACGTGGCGAAGGAATTGAACGAGCGCTTCATGACGTCAGCACCACACCGGCCGATGCGCTCCAGCGTACGTACACTTCGTCGCCCCACGTAGGCGGATCGATCTCGGTCAGCGCGAGGCTGGTCACGTTCGCGATCACGGTTTTGCCGGCTTCGAGCTTCACGTGATAAAGCGAATAGCCGCCCATATAGGCGATATTCGTGACGACGCCCTTGCCCCAGTTGTAGGCGCCCTCAGGTGGTTTGCGCGTCAACGCGATGCGCTCGGGGCGCACCGAAATCGTCACCGGCATGCCGAGCGGACCGGTGATGCCGTGGCTCACATACAGGCGGCACGGCAGGTCCGGCGTTTCGATGAACACGTGATCGGGCTCGTCTTCGACCGTATGGCCTTCGAACAGATTCGTCGAGCCGATGAACTCGGCCGAGAAACGGCTATTCGGATACTCGTACACTTCGTGCGGCGTGCCGAGCTGCACGATCTCGCCTTCGCTCATCACGGCAAGGCGGCCCGCCATGGTCATCGCCTCTTCCTGATCGTGCGTCACCATCATGCAGGTCACGCCGACCTTGTCGAGAATGTTGACCAGTTCGATCTGGGTGCGCTGACGGATCTGCTTGTCGAGCGCGGACATCGGCTCGTCGAGCAGCAGCAGCTTGGGCCGCTTGACCAGCGAACGTGCGAGCGCCACGCGCTGCTGTTGACCGCCGGAAAGCTGATTCGGCTTGCGCTTCGCGAAGCGCCCCATCTGCACGAGTTCGAGCGCGGTCTGCACGCGGTCTTTCAGTTCGGCCTTCGGCACGCCTTCCTGCTTCAGACCGAAGGCGACGTTTCCTTCTACCGTCATGTGCGGAAACAGCGCGTACGACTGGAACATCATGTTGACCGGCCGGCGATACGGCGGCAATTGCGCGAGGTCTTCGCCGTCGATCAAAATCTTGCCCGAAGTCACGCTTTCGAGCCCGGCCATCATGCGCAGCAAGGTCGACTTGCCGCAGCCGGAACTGCCGAGCAGCGCGAACAGTTCGCCCTTCTTCACCGACAGGTTGACGCCCTTGACCGCCACGGTCTCGCCGAACTTCTTCACGACATCGACGACCTGGACGAAGTTGTCCGTGGCGTCGCCCGTAACGGCGTTCAGGCTCGGGGACGGCGCGACGGCCCCTGCCAGCGCGCCCGACTGGTCACTACTCATCACAATGCTTGACTCCGGCGTTTGACGAACAAAGCCCCCGGTGAACACCGAGGGCTTCTTGATGATGCTTACCTGTTCACTCTGGCCGCGGGTCAGCGGCCGGACTTGAACTCAGTCCACAGCCGCGTCTGCAGCCGCTGGATTTCCGGCGGCAACGGCTTCAGCAGGAACAGGGTCTTGATGACTTCAGGCGGCGGATACACGGCCGGATCGTTCGCCACGTCCTTGTCCACGTACTTGCGCGCTTCGAGGTTGGCGCTCGGGTAGTAGACGGCGTTGGTGATCGCGGCGTGAACCTGCGGCGTTTCGATGTAGTTGATCCACTCGAGCGCGGCTTCCTTGTTCTTCGCGTCCTTCGGAATCGCCATCACGTCGAACCACACCGGCGCGCCGCCCTTCGGAATGTAGTACTCGACTTTATAGGGCTTCTTCGCCTCGACCGCGCGATGCTTGGCGATCACGACATCGCCCGACCAGCCGTACGCGAAGCACACGTCGCCGCCGACCAGATCGTTGATATAGCCCGACGAGTTGAACTGCGTGATGTACGGGCGGATCTTCTTCATCATGTCGAGCGCGGCGCGGTAGTCGGCCGGGTTCGTGCTCATCGGATCTTTACCGATGTAATGCAGCGCGGCGGCGAACATCTGGTCCGGCGCGTCGAGCACAGACACGCCGCAAGCCTTCAGTTTCGAAATGTTTTCCGGTTTGAAGAGCACGTCCCAGCTATCGAGCGGCACGTTCTTGCCGAGAATCTGCTGTGCCTTGGTGACGTTGTAGCCGAGCCCAGTCGTGCCGTAGGCCCAGGGCACCGTGAACTTGTTGCCCGGATCGGCGCCGGCGACGAGCGCCATCAGCGAAGGATCGAGGTACTTCAGGTTCGGCAGCTTCGATTTGTCGAGCGGCGCGAAGATGCCGGCGGCGATCTGCTTGCCGGCGTAATTGCTGGTCGGCACGACGATGTCGTAGCCGGAATTGCCGGTGAGAAGCTTGGCTTGCAGCGTGTCGTCGCTGTCGTAGTTGTCGTACTTGACCTGGACGCCGGTCTGCTTGGTGAAGTTCGGAATGGTGTCCTTGGCGATGTAATCGGACCAGTTATACACGTTGAGCTGCGTGTCTTTCGCAGCAGCCGTCAACCACGGTGCCGCGCACAAGACCAGCGCCGCCACTTGCCCCACTACCCGTCTTTTCATTCCGTTCTCCGATCCTGACCGGCCTGTTGCCGGCCGTCCTCACCAGCGCCGAGGCACTGCGCCCGCGGCTCCTCTGAAAAACCCGAAAAGTACCATCAATTATTGCGCGCTCCAAAAAAATTGCCAGGCTGTCGCGCAAACGGTACAGCGCAAGCCGTATCGCTAGAAAATTGGCCGCAATTTTAGCGGGTTATGCGCGCGTGTCCACCCGAAAAAAACACCCGTACCGGCGCGCTGTTATCCGGTCGTCAAATTGACGCTGTGCAGGGCGCGCCGCGTTCGCGCAAACGGTGGCGGCTCACGACCGCATTCCGTAGCTTCGATGCCGGACGGCTAAGGTCGAAGCGCACTCAAGCCGCGAAGCGTTCGACGGTGCACAATAGCTCTCAAAGGCTCTCACGGGCCGGGCGCCGCCCGCTGCGCGCGCAGCGGGCACGTGGCTTGCAAGAGGATGCAGTCTTGAACCTCAGGCGTCGATGAACACGAATCCATTCGCATTGCGTCCCAACCGCCGCCGGCGTCTACCGGCCGATGGGAGCGCACGTCCGCCGCACTGGTTCTCGTTCGTCGGCGCGGGCGCACTGATCGCGGTCGGCTATATCGATCCGGGCAACTGGGCAACCGCGCTCGGTGCCGGCGCGGGCTACGGCTACCGCCTGCTCGGCATGGTGCTGCTGTCGAGCCTGATGGCGATGCTGCTGCAGTGGCTGTCCTCGCGCCTGGGCGTCGTGACCGGGCGCGATCTCGCGCAGGTCTGCCGCGAACGCACGGGCCGCCGCGGCACCCTGTTCCTGTGGCTGACCAGCGAGGTCGCGATCATCGCGTGCGATGTCGCCGAAGTGGTCGGCAGCGCCGTCGCATTGCAAATGCTACTCGGCGTGTCGCTCACGGTCGGGGTGTTGATGTCGGCGGTCTGCACCTTCGCGCTGCTCGCGCTTCAGCAGAAAGGCCGCAAACTGGAAGCGGTGATCGCGGTGCTGATCGGTTTCGTCGGCCTGTGCTTCGTGGTCCAGCTCGCGCTGGCGCGGCCGGACTGGCACGCGGCGCTCGCCGGCACCGTGCCGAGCGTCGAACTGCTGCGTAACGCGGGCATGGTGTGGCTCGCGGCGGGCATCGTCGGCGCGACGGTCATGCCGCACAACCTCTATCTGCACTCGGCGCTCGTCAAGCATCACGCGCCCGACGGCAGCGACGCGCAGATCAAGGTCGCGCTGCACGTGGTCAATCTGGACACTTTCGGTTCGCTGTCGTTTGCTTTCGTGATCAATGCGGCGCTGCTGATCGTGGCCGCCGCCGTGTTCTATGTGAGCGGCCATCGCGACGTGACCGATCTCGCGGATGCCCACCGTCTGATCGCACCGCTCGTCGGCACGCATTGGGCGGGCATTCTGTTCGCTGCGGCGCTGCTCGCCTGCGGACTGAGCGCGACCGTCACCGGCACGCTGGCGGGCCAGGCGGTCATGGAAGGCTTTCTGCGCATCCGCCTGCCGCGCTGGAAACGCGCCCTGCTGACCCGCGCGCTGGCGATCGGACCGGCGCTCTTCGCGGTCGCGCTGTTCGGCCAGCACGGTTCCAATCAGTTGCTCGTGGCAAGCCAGGTGGTGCTGAGCCTGCAATTGCCGCTCGCGGTAGTGCCTTTGATCCGCTTCACGTCGGACGCCACGCTCATGCGCGGCTGGCGCGTGCGCGGCGTACCGCTCGTGCTCGCGTGGCTGTCCGCCGCGTTCATCATCATGCTCAACGGCGCGTTGTTGTGGCAACTGGCATTCGGTAGTTGAACGGCCGTTTTTCGACCGGCTGTCACTGAAGTGACTTTGTAAGTATCCTCTGAGTATCTAGCATGACCGGCGACGCCGCCCGCTTTCGCGGCACGCCGGCCATGCGGCCCGTTTCATCGCGGCTGCCGGGTTTTGTCTGCGGCAGCCGTTTTTGTGCCCATTTTTGCGCCCTTCAGCGCTTTTGCGAGATCGATCCGGTGAGCATTGCGGAGGTCGTCTTTCGATGCCTGCCGCGTCCGGTTCGCTCTTGGCCCTTGCTCCAGGACGACAACCCCATGCGCTTTGACGCCTCAACCGACCACCTTGCCCGCAACGCCCTCCCTCAGTTCCGTCAACTCGTGACGCGCTTCTCCCGCGTCACGCTGCTCGCCACGCTGGTCGTGTGCGCCGCACTGTCCAACGAGGCGCGCGCGACGGTCGCGATGCTGCAGCCCGCGCGCGTGGCCGCGGCCAATGAGCCGCTGCAGATCACGCTGCTCTACTCCGCCGACGACGCCAAACCCCTGACCATCACCGTTCCGCAGACCATCCGCGTGACGCTGAGCGCGGGCGATCAGTCGCCGCAGCCGCTCGATCTGAAGCGCGAGCCCGGCGTGGCCGACACGCTGCGTCTGCGGCCAGGCCAGTTCCGCAAGGTGCGTTTCTCGGCGCCCTGGCCGCAGTCGGCGCGTGGCGAGGTACGCATCGACCCAGTGGGTTTCGATGCGTCGCCGGCGCTCGTCGCGATCAATCGCGGGCCGCAGCAGGACGCGATTGCCCAGGCGGAACGCGCGGAGAGCCAGGCGACCACGCCCGCTCAAGCCGCCGCGACGGCGGCGGTAGTCGGCGGCCCGACCGGCGACGCCATCGCGCCGCCCGGCGATTCGCTCGCGACCATCGGACGCGGCGTGTTCTCGCACCTCTCCTATTACGATCCGATGTACATCGCCTTCGGCCATAACGGCGACACCAACGCGCGGCTGCAACTGAGCTTCAAATACCGCATCCTGATACCGGACGATCTGCGCTCCAAAGCCTTCCTCGACAACCTGTACTTTGCGTACACGCAAACCTCGATCTGGGATCTGTCCGCCGATTCGCGCCCGTTCCGCGACACGAGCTACTCGCCGCAATTGTTCTACTACGTGCCGGACACCGGCTGGCAGAGCCCGTTCTTCACGCGCATGGGTTTCGCGGCCGGCGTGGCGCACGAATCGAACGGCAAGGCCGGCGCGGACTCGCGCAGCATCAACATGCCGTTTATCCGGCCGACCTGGGAATTCGGCGATCTGACGGCCAACCACCTGACCGTGTCGCCGAAGATCTATTACTACGTCGGCACGAGCAGCAACCCCGATATCGCCGACTATCGCGGCTACGTGGACTTGCTGGTCAAATACGGCAGCCCGGACGGCTGGCAACTGGCGACCACGCTGCGCAAGGGCACCAAGCACTGGTACGGCAGCGTGGATTCGCAATTCACCTATCCGCTCGCCAAACTGCTGGGCAGCGCGTGGGGCGGCTACGTGTGGGTGGGCTATTTCAACGGCTACGGCGAAGACCTGCTCGACTACAACAACCGTCAACACTGGATAGCGCGGATCGGTTACAGCATCGCGCGCTGATGTCGATGTGCGCGGGCAATTTCGCGCGTCGAAGGTGGCATTGAAAACATGCGGCGGATGCTGCCAACCGTGCGCGAGCCGCGGCCATGACGGTCGCGCACGGCGAGGTGCGCGGCACGCATCGGCTAACATAGCGGAACTTTGCTTCTCCGCCCCAAGGTTTCCGATGGCTTCGAATCTCCACGATCTTCCCGACAGCCCGTGCATCGGCGTCTGTTCCACGCTGTTCGACGACGTCTGCAAAGGCTGCGGCCGCACCGCCGTCGAAGTGTCCAACTGGGTTTTCCTCAGCGACGAGGAAAAGCGCGCAGTGTGGGTTCGCATCGAGCAGGAAGGCACGGCAATGCGGTTTGCGAACGACAAGCTGTAGATTTGCCTCACGGCTTGCGTCGCCTGTTGCAATCAGAAGCGCATCCCGACACCCAGCCCGACCACCACCGGATCGATGCTCAAGCGGCCTAGCGGCTGCCCGCCGAGCGAGGCATCCGTATGCATCCAGATCTTCTTGATGTCCGCGTTGACGAACAGGGATTTGGTGACCTGCACGTCGACACCGGCCTGCAACGCCGGTCCCCAACTGTGATTGGTGATCGAGATCGGCTGGCCGCCCGCGTTCAGACCGTTGTTGTAGAACAGCGTGTAGTTCAGACCCGCGCCGACATACGGACGAATGCGGCCCGCGTGATTGAAGTGATATTGCAACAGCAGCGTGGGCGGCAACACGTTCACGCCGCCGAGCCCGCCGATGTTCGAAGTCACTTGATGCCGCGAGGTGCCGAGAATCAGCTCGACGCCGAGGTTGTCGCGGATCATGTATGTCAGATCCAGTTCCGGCACGATCGCGTTATTCACGCCGACGTTTAGCGCGCTCAGCGATTGGGTCGTGCTCACGTTCGGCATGATGCTGATGGCGCGCAATCGCACCAGTACGTCGCCGGCGTGAATGCCGCTCATCGCGTCGTCTCCGGCGGCATGCGCCTGCGGCGCAAGCGCGCCCGCGAACAGCAGGCCTGCTGCGATGGCGGCGGTTCCGATTCTGTTTCTTTTTCTGTTTCTGGACGCGTGCTTCATGTGTTTCCCCGCTTTGTTTGTTTGCATGCGGGGATTGTCGAAGTTCTCGTCGCGCGTCAGGTTGACGCGTATCAACCCAGCGAGAAAGCCCAGCGGCCTGCGACAGCCGGTCGCGTCGCGCCCGTCAACAGCAGTTCGAGCAGGTCGTGCACGCTGCGAATCGCCGTGCCGAACGGCAACGCTTCGCGGCCGCGAAAGAACAAACCGTTCGCCACGTCGCCGCGCAATGCGGCCGCGAGTCGCGTGTCGATGCAGAAGTGGCCGAACTTCTCGATACCATCGCGCCAGCCGCACGCGCTGAGACATTCGAGCGCGGTCGGGCAGATATGTTTGAGCGCGCCGACTTTTTCGCGGATCTTCGTTTCATGCCGCAGATAGCGCATCAGCCACGGCGTTTTCACGGCGCGCGCGGGCAGTCCCGTCACGCTGACGAATTCGACGATGTCTTCCGGCGTAGCCTCAGCCAGTACGCGTTTGAAATTCGGATGCGCGTCGCCTTCTTCGGTGACGGCGAACGGCGTGCCGAGTTGCACGCCGCTGGCGCCCGCGTTCAGCAGTGCGCGCACGGCCTCATGACTATTGATGCCGCCCGCGACGATCAACGACACGTCCTGACGGTTCAGGCCGAGCGAGGCGAATACAGCGTCGAGTTCCTCGAGGATGCGCAAGAAATCGAAGCGCCCGTCGTGTTGATCGGCCAGGTTGTTGACGCCGAGATGGCCGCCCGCATGCGCCGGATGTTCGATCACGACCGCATCGGGCAATCGGCCTTTTTTCATCCACTTCTTCAGTACGAGCGCGACGCCGCGGCTGTCCGACAGAATCGGAATCAGCGCAATGTCGTAGCCTTGGGTCATGTCCGGCAGATCGAGCGGCAGGCCCGCGCCCATGACGATCGCATCGGCGCCGCTCTCGCATGCCACGCGCACGTAGTCGGCTTGCGCGCTGACCGCTTTCATCACGTTGACGGCGATCATGCCGCGACCTTCGCTTAGTGCCCTGGCAGAGTGGATTTCGCGGGCCAGCGCGGTGAGATTGGATTCTTCGAGCGTCGCGCGGTCAGGCGACTCGCGGCAGCGTTCCATCAAATCGCGATGGTGATGCCGCAGGTCGATACTGGCGATGGTGCCCAGCGCGCCTTCGCGAGCGACACTGCCGGCGAGCCGGTGCGCCGAAATGCCGACGCCCATGCCGCCTTGCACGATCGGTAGTAACGAGCGGCCGCGAATGACGAGTGGCGGGAAGGAATGAGAGGTGAGCATGACTGGCCCGATGGAGGATTATCGAAACGCTGATAATCGTCGGTCGGGCGCAGGGTGCGTTGCTTCAGGTCAATGAGTGGGCAAGTGTCCGGTCATGTGTGCGCTTCTATTGATGCCGGTCAGTCGAATCACGCTTTGAACCGCATGGACTTGAGTGCATGTTGGAGAAGGCCGGAGGCTATGCGTGCGCCATGAAAAAAGCCCGCTTCGGAGAAGCGGGCTTTGAGGTGCGGCGTGATCGCGGCGTGGAGTTCAGCCGTGCTTACTGCACGCCTTGGCTCAACAAAAAGTCTTCGTAATTGCCACCAAAGTCATTCAACGTGCCATTCGTCTTCACTTCGATAACCCGATTAGCAAGACCACTCACGAACTCACGGTCGTGCGAGACGAAAATCAGCGTGCCGTCGAACTTGTCGAGCGCGATCTGCAGCGACTCGATCGACTCCATGTCCATGTGGTTGGTCGGCTCGTCCATCAGCAGCACGTTGTGGCGGCCCAGCATGAGCTTGCCCCAGATCATGCGGCCCTTCTCGCCGCCGGAGAGCACCTTGACCGACTTGCGGATGTCGTCGGCATTGAACAGCAGCCGGCCGAGCGTGCCGCGCACCATCTGCTCGTCGTCGCCTTCCTGGCGGTAGCCGTCGATCCAGTCCATCAGCGTGACGTCGTCCGGAAACTCTTCGTACGTGTCCTGCGGCATGTAACCGACGTTCGCGTTTTCAGCCCACTTCACCGTGCCGTGATCGAGCGTGAGCTTGCCGAGCAGCGAGCGCAGCAGCGTGGTCTTGCCCGCGCCGTTCTCGCCGATGATCGCGATCCGCTCGCCCGGCTGCACGCTGATGCTGAAGTCGTTGAAAATCTGGCGTTCGTACTTCTTCGAAATCTTCTCGGCCACCACCGCGATGTTGTGCAGCTTCTTCTCGTACTCGAAGCGGATGAACGGGTTCTGCCGCGACGACGGCTTGAATTCCTCGATCTTGATCTTGTCGATCATCTTCAGACGGCTGGTAGCCTGACGCGCCTTCGACTTGTTCGCCGAGAAGCGGCGCACGAAGTCCTGCAGGTCGGCCACACGTTCCTTCGCCTTCGCGTTGGCGTTCTGCTGACGCTCGCGCGCCTGCGTGCTTGCCAGCATGTAGTCGTCGTAATTGCCCGGATAGACCTTCAGCGTGCCGTAGTCCATGTCGGCCATGTGCGTGCAGACCTGGTTCAGGAAGTGTCGATCGTGCGAGATGATGATCATCGTCGAGTTGTACTGGTTGAGCACGTCTTCCAGCCAACGGATCGAGTTGATGTCCAGGTTGTTGGTCGGCTCGTCGAGCAGCAGCACGTCCGGCTTCGAGAACAGCGCCTGCGCGAGCAGCACGCGCAGTTTCCAGCCCGGCGCCACGTTGCTCATCGGGCCGTTATGGTCCTCGATCGCGATGCCGATGCCGAGCAGCAGCTCACCCGCGCGCGCTTCGGCGGTGTAGCCGTCGTACTCGGCGAACTTCGCTTCGAGTTCGGCGGCGTGCATGTAGTCGTCGTCCGTCGCGTCGGGGTTCGCGTAGATCGCGTCGCGCTCGGTCATGGCGGCCCACATTTCGGCGTGGCCCATCATCACCACGTCGAGCACGCGCACGTCTTCGTACGCGAACTGATCCTGGCGCAATTTACCGAGGCGGATGTTCGGTTCGAGCATGACGTTGCCCGAACTCGGCTCCAGGTCGCCGCCCAGAATCTTCATGAAAGTGGACTTGCCGCAGCCGTTCGCACCAATCAGGCCATAGCGGTTCCCTCCCCCGAATTTGACCGAGATATTCTCGAAGAGGGGCTTTGGCCCGAATTGCATGGTGATATTGGCGGTAGACAGCACGGCGCGTCCCTTTGAATGTGATATCGGCGAAAAACCCAATATTTTAGCAGGTTATCGCGAATTCAACCCGCGCGCCCGTCGTGCTACCGGCTTGGGACGCCGCGCGGCGTCTGCAAAACGTCGATGAAGGCGGACAGGTCGGCCTCGCCGAGCCCCATCGCCGCGCCGAGCCGCAGCAATTGCTGAACCGTCGACGATACTGGCATTGGCGTGCCGGTCTCGTACGCGGTCGCCGCCACCGTGTCGACGTCCTTCTGAAAGGTCCGGAACGCGCCGATCGGCGCGAGGCCGGTTTGGGTCATGCGCGGCACGAAGGTCTGCAGCAGCACCGAATCGGCCCAGCCGCCGGCCAGACCTTCGGTCAACCGGGAAGCGTCGAGACCGCTGCGCTGCGCGAGGCTTACCGCTTCGGCGATCGCCGCCAGCGTCGCGGTGACGATGGTCTGATTGCACAGCTTGGCGGTCTGGCCCGCGCCGACGTCGCCCATGTGCGTGACACGCGACGCGTAGGCGCCAAGCAGCGGCTTGACGGCCTCGACATCCGCCGCGGCGCCGCCCGCCATGACTGCCAGCGTGCCGGCGGTGGCGCCGGCCACGCCGCCTGAAACTGGCGCGTCGATCCAGCCGATGCTGCCGGGGGTCGCACTTGCGAACGGGTTCGGGTTCGCGCCGGCATGTGTGTTCTCGCGAGCGCCCGTGCGTGGGTCCGCAGCTGCGTTCCTTACTGCACCTGCGCCCTCGCCCATACCCGCGCCTCCGTCCACACTCCCAACCGTGCGAACCACCGTCCGCGCCGCCGCGCGCTGCGCGAATGCGCGCGTCGCGGCCGGCGGGATGCTGGAGGGATCGACGATCCAGCGCAACCGACCCGACACGGCCGCATCGGCGCCAAGAAGGCCCGAAGCGCCGAACACGGTCTCCTCCACCGCCGCTGCATCCGCGACGCACAGCAGCACGGCCTCACACCGCGCGGCGAGTTCGCGCGGCGTGTCGACCACTCGAGCGCCGTCCGCCACCAGCGCTTCCGCCTTCGCTCGCGTGCGGTTCCAGACATGCACGGTATGTCCCGCGCGCAGCAGATGCCGGATCATCGGCGCGCCCATCAAACCGGGACCGCAAAAACCGATTTCCACTTCGAACCTCGTCGGATATCAGATTGAGTTGCGCGGACATGATAACGGCGGCGCCTCGCCACGGCATACCGGGCACGGCATGTGCGACATGACTCCGTCACACGAGGCCGTTCGCGGCGCTCTCGTTGCCTATACTTTTTGAACACCAACGAACATCAAAGGAGGAAGTCCATGTCCGAACACGTCTACAAACAGATCGAACTGACCGGCTCGTCGACCAAATCGAGTGACGACGCCGTCAGCACGGCAATCGCGAAAGCGTCGAAGACGCTGCGCAATCTGCACTGGTTCGAAGTGACGGAAACACGGGGCCAGATCGAGAACGACAAGGTGGCTTACTGGCAGGTGACGATCAAGGTCGGCTTGCGCATCGACTGATGCGGCCGACAGCCGGGCCGTCAGCGCGAGCGCGCTAAACGTCCAAGGCAAAAAAAAGCTGCGTCCGCGCTGGACGCAGCTCCTCAAAGCAGCGGTTGCTGAGACTGCCGCCTGGTCGACCTGTTGACGGCCTTACTTCGGCAGCGTGCCGTCCACGCCTTCCACATACCAGTTCAGGCGTTGCAATTCCGGATCGGTCAGCGTCTTGCCGGCCGGGACCTTCACCGCGCCGGACTGATCCTTGATCGGACCAGTAAACACGTCCCACTTGCCACCCGCCAGTTCGTCGCGCTTCGCCGAAACCTGCTTTTGCGCGTCAGCCGAGATCGCGGACGTGTTCAGATCCTCGAGATTGACGGCCTTCTGCGGAATGCCCCACCACACCGGATCGTTTTTCCACTTGCCGTCCAGCACCTGCTGGATCGCCGAGTTGTAATACACGCCCCAGTGCGCGACCACCGAACCGAGGTGCGCGTCGGGACCGAACTTCTTCATGTCCGAGTCCCAGCCGAACGCGTGCACGTGCTTGGCCGATGCCGTGGCGAGCGTGGCGCTCGAATCGGTGTTTTGCAGCAGCACGTCGGCACCCTGGCCGATCAGCGTTTCAGCCGCCTGCTTTTCCTTGCCCGGATCGAACCAGCTGTTGATCCAGATGACCTTGGTGTGCACCTTCGGATTCACCGAGCGCGCGCCGAGCGTGTACGCGTTGATGTTGCGGATCACTTCGGGAATCGGCACCGACGCCACGAAGCCGAGCGTGTTGGTCTTCGTCACATAGCCCGCGGCGACGCCGGCGAGGTACGCGCCCTGGTACATGCGCACGTCGTAGGTGCCGAAGTTCGGCGCCTTTTTGTAGCCCGTTGCGTGCAGGAACACGGTGTCCGGGAAATCCTTCGCGACCTTCAGTTCGAAGTCCTGATAGCCGAAGCTCGAACCGATGATGATCTTGTTGCCCTTGTTCGCCAGATCGCGGAACACGCGCTCGGAGTCGGCCGATTCCGGCACGTTTTCGATGCGCGTGATCTTGATCTTGTTGCCGAACTTCGCTTCCGCTTCCTTCGAGCCCTGATCGTGCGCGAAGGTCCAGCCCGCATCGCCCGGATTGCCCAGGTAGACGAACGCGACGCCCGGCGCATCGGCGGCCTGCGCACTTTGCGCGAGCGGAGCAGTCACCGCGGCACCAAGCGCCAGCGAGGCCGCGCCCCAGGCGCAAGCGGTCAGCAGATTTCTTCTCTTCATGTTTTCTCCTGTCGTGTTTATCGAATGATTTGAAAAGCGGAGTCGATGGTCGGTCAGCCCGCCGAGAAAAACGGTTTGCCCAGCGATGCCGGCGCATTCAGACGGATCGTGTTCGGATTGCGCGAGATCAGCACCAGCACGACGACCGTCGCGACGTACGGCAGCATCGCGAGGAATTGCGTCGGCACCGGCACGCCGATCGCCTGCGCGTAGAACTGCAGGCCGGTCACGGCGCCGAACAGCAGCGCGCCGATCAGCAGACGCCCCGGGCGCCACGTCGCGAACACCACCAGCGCGAGCGCGATCCAGCCGCGGCCCGACGTGAGCTGTTCCTGCCACAGGTGCAGATTGACGATCGAATAGTAGCCGCCCGCGAGCCCGGCCATGCCGCCGCCGAACGCCACCGCGCCGTAACGCACACCGATCACCGGAAAGCCGACCGAGTGCGCGACCTGCGGCGATTCGCCGACCGAGCGCAGCACGAGGCCCGCGCGCGTGCGGTACAGGAACCAGCCGATCACCGCGAACATCAGGAACGCGAGGTAATCGAGCGGCGTGAGGCTGAAGAACGCGGGACCGAGCACCGGAATCTTCGAGAGGCCGGGAATCGTCCACGTGTCGATGGTCGCGCGCACCGACGCCGACGTGTACGGCTTGCCGACATAAGCCGACACACCGATGCCGAAGATCGTCAGCGAGAGACCGGTGGCGACCTGATTGGCGAGCATGGTGAGCGTGAGAAACGCGAACAGCAGCGACATGGCGAGACCGGCGCCGATCGCGGCTAGCACGCCGAGCCACGGGCTGCCAGTGATCGCGGTGACCGCGTAGCCGGTCACCGCGCCCATCAGCATCATGCCTTCGACGCCGAGGTTGAGAACGCCCGATTTTTCGGTGACGAGTTCGCCGGCGCCCGCGAACATCAGCGGAATCGCGGCGGTGACGGCGCTCGACGTAAGCGAGCTGGCTTGTTGAATGTCCATTTGGATCCGGCGCAAAAATCAGTGAACGATAAGCAGTGAGCGAGTCAGTGAGCCTGAGCGGCCAGCGTACGTCGGCGCACGCGGTAGTTCACGAACAGGTCGGCGCCGAGCAGGCAGAACAGCAACAGCCCCTGGAACACGCCGGAAAGCGCCTGCGGCAATTGCATCGAGGTTTGCACGGCTTCGCCGCCGAGATACAGCAGCGCCATCAGCAGGCTCGCGAGCACGATGCCGAGCGGATGCAACCGCCCCACGAACACGACGATGATTGCCGTGAAGCCGTAACCCGGCGACCACGTAGCCTGCAACTGGCCGATCGGGCCGGAGATCTCGCCCATGCCGGCGAGACCCGCGAGGCCGCCGCTGATAAGCAGCGAGGTCCAGATGGTCTTCTTGTCGGAGAAGCCGGCGTAGCGCGCGGCGAGCGGCGCGAGACCGCCGACGTTCATGCGGTAGCCCGCGAAGCTCTTGCGCATGAAAACCCACACGAGCGGAATCGCGATCAGCGTGACAGCCACCGACGCGTTCAGACGCGTGCCGCGCAGCCATTTGATGTGCCAGTCGCCGGAGAAAGTCGGATAGAGCGCGTCGCCGCTGAACATCTCCGAGAGCGGGAAGTTCATGCCCTGCGGGTCGCGCCACGGGCCGCTCACCAAGTAGATCAGCAACTGCGTGGCCACGTACGTGAGCATCAGGCTGACGAGAATCTCGTTGGTGTTGAAGCGGCTTTTGAGCAGCGCCGGAATCGCCGCCCACGCCATGCCGCCGAGCACGCCGGCGATCATCATGGTCGGCAGAATCCACCAGCCGGTGGCTTGATCGAAATAGATCGCGACGCCGCTCGCGGCGATGCCGCCGAGCAGCATCTGCCCTTCGGCGCCGATGTTCCACACGTTGGCGCGATATCCGATGGCAAGGCCAAGCCCGATCAGGCACAACGGCGAGGCCTTCAGCAGCAGCTCGGACCAGCCGTTCACGCTGGACAGCGGCTCGATGAAAAACGCGTGCATGGCTTGCAACGGATCGCGGCCGACGAGGCTGAAGATCAGAAAGCCGATCGCGAGCGTGAGCAACGCGGCGATCAGCGGCACGGCGAGCTGCATGGTGCGCGAGGGCGTCGTGCGTGCTTCGAGTCGATACGGAAGAATCATGGGTAGCGTGTGATTTATTGGGTTCTCGTTCTGATGCCGGGCGACGTCACGCGTATTCGCGAAACAAACGCCCGCTCAGGCATGCGCCGGCTGTTCCGCCGAAGGCGCCGAGCCCTCGCGGTCGCCGAACAGGCCCGCCATCCAGCGGCCGATTTCCTCGGCGTTGGTCGCCCCCGTGGCGCGCACCGGCGAGAGTCTGCCGCCTGCAAGCACCGCGATGCGATCGCAGATGTCGAACAACTCTTCTAACTCCTCCGAGATCACCAGAATCGCCACGCCGCGCGCCGACAGATCGAGCAACTGCTGGCGAATGAACGACGCCGCGCCGACGTCGACGCCCCACGTGGGCTGCGCGACCACCAGCACCTTGGGCGCCTGCAGAATCTCGCGGCCCATGATGTATTTCTGCAGATTGCCGCCCGACAGACTTTGCGCGAGCGCTTCGGAGCCGCCGCAACGCACGTCGAAGGCGTCGATGCAGCGCTTTGCAAACGCGCGCATCGCACCCGCCTTGATCCAGCCCGAGCTCACCATCTGCTGACGATGCGCGGTGAGCAACGCGTTTTCCGACAGCGTCATGGCCGGCACCGCGCCGCGCCCGAGACGCTCTTCCGGCACGAAGCCGAAGCCGAGCGCGCGCCGCCCGCCCGCGCCGAGGCGCCCGGCCGCCTTGCCGCAAATCGTGACCGCGTCGGCGCGCACGCCGCGCTTTTCGCCCGACAACGCCGACAGCAGTTCCGCCTGGCCATTGCCCGAGACGCCCGCGATGCCGAAGATTTCGCCCGCATGCACGCCGAACGACACGTCGTGCAACGAGGTGCCGAACGGGTCGTCGCTTTCCACCGAGAGTCGCTTCACATCGAGCAGCACGGCGCCCGGATTGTGTTCGCGCCGCGTGTAATCCGGCAGCGAGTGACCGACCATCAACTGCGCGAGCGACGCATGTGTTTCGCCCTTCGGCTTCACGTGACCCGTCACGCGGCCGCCGCGCATCACCGTCGCGGTGTCGCACAGTTCCTGGATTTCGTCGAGCTTGTGGCTGATGTAGAGGATGCTGCAGCCTTCGGCGGCGAGCCGGCGCAGCGTCTCGAAGAGCTTGCGGACCGCTTGCGGTGTCAGCACCGAAGTCGGCTCGTCCATGATCAGCAAACGCGGGTTCTGCAGCAGACAGCGCACGATCTCGACGCGCTGCCGCTCGCCCACGGTCAGGCTGTGCACGTGACGCTGCGGATCGATATCGAGGCCGTAATCGGCGGAGACTTCGCGGATGCGCCTCGACAGCGTCTTCAGATCGAAAGGTTCGTCGAGCGCGAGCGCGATGTTTTCGCCGACAGTGAGTGTCTCGAACAGCGAAAAGTGCTGGAACACCATGCCGATGCCCAGTTTGCGCGCCGCCGCCGGGTTGGCGATCTCGACCGTCTGGCCTTCCCAACGGATCTCGCCGGCGTCGGGCCGCACCGCGCCGTAGATGATTTTCATCAGCGTGCTTTTGCCGGCGCCGTTCTCGCCGAGCACGGCATGGATTTCGCCCGGCGCGACGATCAACGTGACGTCGTCGTTGGCTCGCACGGCCGGGTATTGTTTGGTGATGCCCTGAAGCATCAACCGGGGCGCCGCCTGTTCCGGCCTGTCTGCCGGCTGCGCGGCGGCGCCGTCGCTATAAGAAGAGTCGCTCATGTGATTCCGTAGTACGTCAGTGACTGCCGGTTACAGCGCGTCCGCTCACCTTGCCGGCAAGCGATCCGTCACCACAACCGGATGACAATACCTAATTCGACCCACTCAGTCGAGCCGCCAAAATTCCCGCAAACCCGCGCCGCAGCGCGCTCTGCGGGTATCCCACTCTTGACTTGGCCTTGCGTTCATATTAAAAGTCATATACCCCCATGCCCGTTCGATCAGCCAGAACATATATTTCGGAGAAGTCATGAGTCAGCAACGCGAGGCGATCGATACGTACCTGTTACGCGTCTTGCACACCCTGTTGATGGAACGCAGCGTCACGCGCGCGGCCGTCAAACTGAACCAATCGCAACCCGCCATCAGCGCGGCGCTGCGCCGTTTGCGCGACATCACCGGCGACCCGCTGCTGGTGCGCGGCAAATCCGGCATGGTGCCGACGGAATACGGCCTGCGCCTGCTCGAACCGGTGCAGAACGCGCTGCGCGAGATCGAACGCATCAAGTTCCAGCAGCACAATTTCGATCCGGCCACGTCCATCCGTTGCTACCGGATCGGCTGCCCGGACTATCTGAACGTGCTGTTCGTGCCGACGGTGGTCGAACGCTTTCGTCAGGCCGCGCCGAACGCGACGCTCGAGTTTCACTCGCTCGGCCCCGCCTTCGACTACGAACTGGCGCTCGAAGACGGCAAGCTCGACATCGTGGTCGGCAACTGGCCGGAGCCGCCGGAGCAGCTGCACCTGTCGAACCTGTTCGTCGATCAGATCGTCTGCCTGATGAGCAATGCGCATCCGTTCGCCAAGCGCGGCGGTCTCACGCTCGACCAGTACCTGAATGCGCCGCATCTCGCGCCTACTCCCTATTCGGTGGGCCAGCGCGGCGCGATCGACGTGCATCTCGCGCGCGAGCGGCTCAAGCGCCATGTGGTCGTGACGTTGCCGTACTTCAATCTGGCGCCGTACGTGCTGATCAAGTCCGATCTGATCTTCACGACGACGCGTCTCTTTGCCGATTACTACGCCAAGTTCCTGCCGCTCACGGTCGTGCCGGCGCCGCTCGATTTCCCGCCGATGCAGTACTACCAGCTGTGGCACGAGCGCGTCCATTACTCCGATGAAGTGCGCTGGTTGCGCAGCCTGGTCGCCGAAGCGACCAAGACGTTGATCGACAAGCCTTGAGTTTCTGCTTTGCTCTGCGGGTTATCGGCGCTCGCAGATAACCCGCTCCTTCCTTACGCCGCCGCCTCGTAAAGCGTCTTCGCCAACCGGTTGTGTTGCTCAATGACCGGTCCGAGTTCCAGCGTCGTCAACTGCCCTTCTTTCACGACCACCTTGCCGCCGATCACGCTATAGCTCACCTGTGACGGCGCGCAGAACACGAGTGCCGCGACCGGATCATGCAACGCGCCGGCAAACAGCGGCTGGCGCAGATCGAACGACACGAAATCCGCCGCCATGCCGGGCGCCAATGCGCCGATGTCGTCGCGATTGAGCACCTTCGCACCGCCGAGCGTCGCGATCTCCAATGCCTCGCGCGCGGTCATGGCATCGGGCCCGAAACCCACTCGCTGCAGCAACAAAGCCTGGCGCACTTCGGCGACCATGTGCGCGCCGTCATTCGACGCCGAACCGTCGACGCCCAAGCCCACCGGCACACCCGCCAAACGCATGCGCTTCACCGGCGCGATGCCCGACGCGAGCCGCATGTTCGAACACGGGCAATGCGCGACGCCGGTGCCGGTGCGCGCGAACAGTTCGATGCCCGCGTCGTCGAGTTGCACGCAGTGCGCATGCCATACGTCGTGACCGACCCAGCCGAGGTCTTCCGCGTACTCCGCCGGCGTCATGCCGAACTTCTCGCGGCTATATGCGATGTCGTTGACGTTCTCCGCCAGATGCGTGTGCATCGAAACACCATACCGCCGCGCCATCACCGCCGACTCCCGCATCAGATCGCGGCTCACCGAGAACGGTGAGCATGGCGCGACCACCACGCGCAACATCGCGTAACGCCCCTCGTCGTGGTACGTCTCGATCAGCCGCTGCGTGTCCTTCAGAATGTCCGCTTCACGCTCGACCACCGAATCCGGCGGCAAGCCACCGTCTTTCTGCCCCACGCTCATGCTGCCGCGCGCCGCGTGAAAACGCATGCCGATCCGGCGCGCCGCGGCGATGCTGTCGTCGAGGCGGCTGCCGTTCGGATAGATATACAGATGGTCGCTCGACGTCGTGCAGCCGGAAAGCAACAGCTCGGCCATTGCCGTCAGCGTCGAGACTTCGATCATCTCCGGCGTGAGGTTTGCCCACACCTTGTAGAGGTTCGTGAGCCAGCCGAACAATTCGGCGTTCTGCGCGGCGGGAATCGCGCGCGTCAGGCTCTGGTACATGTGGTGGTGCGTGTTCACCAAGCCCGGGATCACCAGATGCCCGCGCATGTCCAGCACTTCGTCGGCGGTTTGCGGTAAATCCGCCGTCGGTCCGACCGCGACGATGCGGTTGTCCTCGATATACAGGCCACCGTCGCGCAGTTCGCGCCGGGCGCCGTCCATCGTGACCAGCACATCCGCGTGCTTCACCAGCATCGTTTTTTTGGGCTTGTTCGTTTGATTAGCCGCTTGTTCCATCGTCATTCGTTTCTCCGCTTCATTGCTTCCGTGCAAAGCCGTTCGAACGCGATGTGACGGCGCTGCCGTGCCGCCGCGTCCCGTCGAACGCCGTTGGCCCGGTTACCCAGCGTGCTTCCGCCGTCTTCGGGGTGTGCGCCGCGGCTGAATCGTCGTCGATTCGCGTTTGCTGCAACGCACAGGCGTAACCTTCGACGGCCAAAATAATGCTGGCAACTCACGCCAATGCGATACCCAACTTCAGGCCGTCGATATAGTGGGTCTTTTTTGGCGCCGGTACGATCCGCGGGAAGGCAATTGCGCTGTAATAGTCGAGGGAATCGAGTCTTCGCGGCTTTCAGCAGGCTGTCCGTCATGCGCCAGCTATTATCTTTCCTATCTCGCGCGCGCTGAACGGAACATCCTTTTTACAATGGCTGTCACGGCGCTCGCTTCAATTCGCCGACGGGTATGTAGCCACTGACGTGGAGCCTCGATCCGCCGCAAACGTATCTGGATCGGGCTGCCGCCAAAACCTCGCATTCACATAAGGAAAATTGCGAATGGGAAAGCTCACTACCCATGTGCTCGACACCGCGAACGGCCGTCCCGGCGCGGGCATCAAGGTCGAACTCTTCGCGCTCTCGGGCGACACGCGCCGCGCGCTCAAAACCACCACCACCAATGACGACGGTCGTTGCGACCAGCCTCTGCTCGAAGGCGATGCGCTAGTCGCGGGCGAATACGAACTCGTGTTCGGCGCCGGCGACTACTTCGCGTCGATCGGTACGAAGGTGCCGGAGCCGCGCTTCGTCGATCGCGTTGTGTTGCGCTTCGGCGTGGCCGATGCCGGTGCGCACTATCACGTACCGCTGCTCGTGTCGCCGTGGTCGTACAGCACGTATCGCGGCAGCTAGGGAGACATCTGCCACGAAGTGCTGGAAAGCGGTTGGAGAAAGCGAGGCCGGGTTCGCGCAGCATGACGATCGCGCTCGATTGCATTGCGCAGATGCTCAGGGAAACCCAGGCGAGCACCCGCGAAACGCAATCGAACGCGCGCGACTCGCCCCGCTTCGAACCCAACCCGACCAACGGAACGAGCCAATAAAAACGACGCTGTGCGAACTGAGCGCATCGCGTCTTCACCCCGCAGTCTGCGCAGCGACGTGCCGCCCTGCCAACGACCCGTCAGCCGGGTTTCGGAAGGCACATAACGTCGCTGCGTGTACAACGAATCAGAAGTGGAGGAGTTTCATGGAAGGCTTTATCACAGACTGGTTGAATCTGGCGATTCGCTGGTTTCACGTCATCGCCGCGATTGCATGGATCGGCGAATCGTTTTATTTCGTCGCGCTCGACAACAGCCTCAAACCGCCAACGGACCCGAACCAGCGCCGGCGCGGGGTGTTCGGCGAACTGTGGCACGTGCACGGCGGCGGCTTCTACAACATGCAGAAGTACACCGTCGCGCCGCCGGAAATGCCGGACGATCTGCACTGGTCGAAGTGGCCGTCGTACACTACCTGGCTGTCGGGCTTCGGTCTCTTTACCGTGCTGTATCTGTTCTCGCCGAGCACTTACCTGATCGACAAGAACGTGCTGGATATGGGACCGGTGGTCGCCGTCGCCTCGGCGCTCGGCTTCCTCGCAGCCGGCTGGATCGTGTACGACTCGCTGTGCCGCATTCTCGGCAACAAGGACAAGGTGCTCGGCATCTGCGTCGGCGTGTATGTGCTGATCGCGGCGTGGCTTGCATGCCATATCTTCGCGGGCCGCGCGGCTTACCTGATCATGGGCGCGATGCTGGCAACGATCATGTCGGCGAACGTGTTCTTCGTGATCATTCCGGGCCAGCGCAAGATGGTCGACGCGATGCTCAAGGGCGAGACGCCGAACCCGATCTACGGCAAGCGCGGCAAGCAGCGCTCGGTGCACAACACGTATTTCACGCTGCCGGTGGTGTTCGCGATGCTGTCGAACCACTACGCGATGACCTACACGCATCCGTACAACTGGGCCGTGTTGCTGGTCATCATGCTGGCCGGCGCGCTGATCCGTCAGTTCTTCGTGATGCGCCACCGTGGCCAGGTGTTGTGGTATCTGCCGCTGGTGGGCATCGCGCTGATGTTCGGCGCTCTCTTCTGGACGATGCCGAAGCCCGTCGTGCCGCAAGCACAAGCTGCGAACGCGCCGGTGGTCCGTGTGGCCGATATCGCGCCGGTGCTGCAACAGCGTTGTGTGGCGTGCCACTCCGCGCATCCGACGATGATGGGCAGTGCCCCGGCTGGCGTGTTGCTGGATACGCCGGATGAGATCTCGCAGAACGCGCAGCGGATCTATCAGCAAGCCGTGACGTTGAAGGCCATGCCGCTCGGCAACGTGACGCACATGACGGACGACGAGCGGATGAAGATCGCAGCGTGGTTCCAGGGTGGCGCAGTGAAGTAATCATCGGGCCGGGCGCGGTGCTAGCCCTGGCGATGGATAGAGCAAGGAAAGCGGGCTTTTCGCGCGAGCGGGAAGCCCTTTTTTTGTCTGGCGGTCGTGAGGTCGATAAGTCAAACAGATTCATATCGTTTTGTCGCCCAAGGGCCGCAAACGAATCCGCAGTTGTCGCCTTGTGAGATTCAATAAAGCTGGCACCTGCCAAATTGGCGCCTTGAGAAGCTACAAATCAGTAACCCTCGGGCGCATGGAATCGCTTGCCAGTGACGATATAAGCGTCTTCGAGGGTCTGGCCCAGGCAATGGGCCACGACCTGAAGTCCGCCGCGCGCGGACTAAACGCTCAACGACCGCAGTACATCCACCAAAACAAAAGCCCACAGCACTCATCATGCTGTGGGCTTCTTCACGTCGACTTGACCGCTACGTCAAAGCAAAATACTCAAACAACGACCGCGCTCAACGCATCTTCAGTGAGCCACAACGACTCCGTAAGATCCTGCTCATTAAGATTAAGTCCATCGCCGCCACGATCGACGACGATAAAGTCGCTCACGTCGCCCAACGCGATCAGCGGATGGTGCCAGACGCCCTTCGCATAGTTCACGCCCTGCCAGCCGCTCGTCACGAACGCGCGAATCTTCGACGCGTCCAACTCGCCCGCCGGCGCCACGACCACCAGATACGGCTTGTCGTTCAGCGGCACGAACGCCTGGCTGCCGAGCGGATGCCGCTCGAGCATCTTCACTTCGAACGGCAGCATGCGTGGCTGTCCGCGAAACAGGTTGACGAGCGTGCGGCCGTTCTCGTCGGTGACGTCCACTTTCGCGAGATCGTGAAAGCGGATCGTCGTGCCGAGGTTGATCGGAATCTGCTTCGCGCCTTCGAGTTCGATCACGTCGCCGAACGCGGCGAACGCTTCTTTCGTCAACGGTTCGATCGCAAGCGTTTTCATGATGCGAGCGTGCCCCACAAACGCAGACGCGACACGCCGCCGTCCGGAATGATGTTAAAGCGCACGTGCGTCACCGGACCGAGCGCCGCGATTTCGCTTTCGAAATAGTGCTGGTTGTCCATCTTCAGCTTCTGCTCGCCGAGCAGCACCGGCCAGAACATGGCCTGCGTGATCAGCGAGCTGTCCGTGCCGCCCGTCACGTACGCAGCCTGAATCGAGCAGCGGTCCGGAAAGTTGCCCTTGAAGTGCGCCGTATCGACTTCGATCTTTTTGATCACGCCCGGCTGCGCCAGTGCGACGATCGCCCAGTCGTTGCCCGGTTCGCGACGGCGGCGCGTTTCCCAGCCGTCGCCCATGTTCACGCCACGGCCCGGCATCAGGATCGTCGACGCAGCGCCGAAGTGCTGGTTGTTCGCCGCGACCAGATACGCACCGTTTTCCATCGCCGCCAGATCGAATTGCTCCGTGCGGCTAGCGCCGGCCCAATCGACTTGCGGTTGACCATACACACGCAGACGCGCGATGCCGCCATCCGGGTAAATGTTCACGCGCAGATGCGTGTACGCGTTCGCGTCGTTAACTTCATGGTAGTGGTGGCTATTGCCTTGCAACGTGGTCGACGGCACGATTTCGGTCCATTGCGTCGACTGGTTCGGTGCGCCATCCACCACGCGCGCGGCTTCCACCGACGCCGCCGGCGGGAAGTTGCCCGTAAAGTGGCTGGTATCGAGGTCGAGCCCCTTGATGACGCCCGGCCTTGCCAGTTTCACGACGCACCAGTCATAGCCGTTGGCGCGCTTGCGGCGCGTTTCCCAGCCGTCCATCCACTTGCCGTTGTCGTCGTACTTGCCCGGAATGAAGACAGCCGGCTCCGGATTCAGCATGCGTTCCTTCGGCGCGAAGAAATCGTCGCTGGCCTCGAGCGCCTGCGCGCCCAGACGCGGGTCCGCCAGATTCACATAGCGGCGCGTGAATTCCGGTGCGTTGGGGTCGAGAATCGGGAGTGCCATCTTTGTCTTCCTTAGTGTTAGTCAGTGCTCAAAAAACGTTTCGGTTCGCGTCCAGCGACGCGCAGTCTGTAAAACCTTACGCGTCGATCAGGTCGTCGAGCCGGAAACGTGCGATGCGGTAGATTTGATCCAGGCTCGCGCGCAGTTCGTCGGCGCGGCTATTGTTCACGCGCGCCTCGAAGTTCGCGATGATGCCGTGACGGTCATACCCGCGCACGGCGAGAATGAACGGAAAGCCGAATTTCTCGCGATACGCGGCGTTCAGCGCGAGCAGTCTGTCGAACTCTTCCTGCGTGCATTGCGCGAGGCCGGCGCCGCTCTGCTCACGCGTGGACTCGGCGGTCAGTTCGCCGCGCACCGCGGCCTTGCCGGCGAGCTCCGGGTGAGCGTTGATCAACGCCAGTTGCTTCTCTTCGCCTGAAGTCTCGACGATATTCGACATCTTGCGATGCAGTTCGTCGATGCTGGCGAAAGGCCGTTGCTGCGCGGCGATTTCCGCGACCCACGGCGAGTGCTCGAAAATGCCCGACAGCGCTGCGACGAACGCGTCGGTCGAGGTGCTGTTGAGTTGGTCCAGAGTGTATTGCATCGCCTTCATGCCGCAGCCCCGCGGTTGTTTTGTTGATAAGGATGATGTTCGCGCCAGTGGCGCGCAATATCGACGCGCCGCGTGACCCACACGCGATCGTGCTGTTCAATATGGTCGAGGAAACGTTGCAGCGCGCGGAAACGCCCGGGGCGTCCGAGCAGACGGCAGTGCATGCCGATAGAGAGCATCTTGGGCGCTTCGTCGCCTTCTTCGTAAAGCACGTCGAACGCGTCGCGCAGGTACGTGAAGAAGTGGTCCGCGGTGTTGAAGCCTTGCGGGCTCGCAAAGCGCATGTCATTGGTGTCGAGCGTGTACGGCACGATCAGTTGCGGCACTTTCGCGCCGCCTGTCACGTCCACGTCCATCCAGAACGGCAGATCGTCTCCATAGTAGTCCGAGTCGTACAGGAAACCGCCGTATTCAGCGACGAGGCGCCGCGTGTTGGGACTGTCGCGGCCGGTGTACCAGCCGAGCGGACGCTCGCCCGTCACGCGCTCGATGGCTTCCATGCCGAGGCGCATGTGCTCCGCTTCTTTCTCCGGCGCCATGTCCTGATAGTGAATCCAGCGATAACCGTGGCAGGCAATCTCGTGTCCGAGTTCGACGAAGGCACGCGCCAGTTCCGGATGCCGCTCGACCGCCATACCGACACCGAACACCGTGAGCGGCAGCTTGCGCTTCTCGAATTCGCGCAGAATGCGCCAGACGCCTGCGCGCGAACCGTATTCGTAGATCGACTCCATGCTCATGTGACGCGCCGGAAAAGACGCGGCGCCGACGATTTCCGACAGAAACTGCTCCGAGCCGGGATCGCCATGCAACACGCAGTTTTCACCGCCCTCTTCGTAGTTCAGAACGAATTGCACCGCGACACGCGCCTGACCCGGCCAGTTTGCCTGCACCGGGTGGCGGCCGTAGCCGATCAGATCGCGTGGGTAGTTCGGGTCGAGTGGCATGGTTTGACGAATGCGTGGTGACGGTACGTAAAATTCGCGTGGAACTCATATGGCATGCACATAAGGTTGTGCTTGAGTTTGCGTGCGGCATGCGAAATGACTCAGGCGGACGCTAGCGAAACCGCGCCGGAAAAAGCACGGACAGCATCAGAAAAAAGCCTTTCAGGCAGCCCGCGCCGAGTTGGACCAGTGTAGCGAAAACACCCGGGTGCGCCCATACACCCGGGCAGATAGTGCGTGTCAGACTGAATGTATGTGCGGCCCCGATTCTGTAGTGTTTACCCGCAATAAATCGGCCGTTCCCGCATTTTCCGGCGCATTTGCGGCGAAATTGACGGTAGCGCCGCGCGTGGCACGCGGATTCGGATCGGCGTCGGTCGGACTGAAGGACGCCAGCGCGCCGTCGTAGCGCTTGGCCAGCGGCCGGGCGTAATCGCCGCGCTTGGCCGTCGAAAGACGCAGCGCGACCAGCGCCTCGGTCCACTTCACAGCCGCTGTCACGCCCTCGATCACCGGCGCGCCGAGCGCGTCTTCGATCTCCGCGCACAACTCGGCCATGCCCGCGCAGCCGAGCACGATCGCGTCCGAACCGTCTTCCGCGAGCGCACGCCGGCATTCGTCGAGGATGATGCGGCGCGCCGCCGAGCCAGGCTTGTCGAGGTCGAGCACGGCGACGTCGGTGGCGCGCACGTTGCGGCAAAAGCGCTTCATGCCGTAGCGCTCGGCGAGGTGCCACGCCATGCCGCACGTGCGCGCCAGCGTGGTCACCACCGAGAAGCCCGGCGCCAGCACGCTCGCCGCGTGCATCGCCGCCTCGGCAATGCCGATCACCGGGCCACGCGCCAACTCGCGCGCCGCGTAAAGGCCTGGGTCGCCGAAGCAGGCGATCACGTAGCCGTCGCAGCCTTCACGCTCCCCGGCGGCAACTTCGGCGAGCAAGCCTGGCGTGGCGAGCGCTTCGTCGTAATAGCCCTCGATCGACGGCGGCCCCATGGTCGGATTCACCGCGATGACCTCGGTGCCCGGCGCGGCGACTTCGCGCGCGCAGCGGCCCATTGCTTCCGTCATGCGCTGGGTCGTATTCGGATTGATCAGTTTGATACGCATATCGACTCCTGTTGCGTCCGCAAAATTCAGCGTGCAAGAACACGATAGAACAACGCAGCGAGGCCTGCGCCGATAAACCACGAGAAATTCGCCATGCCATCGAGAGCGGGCACCATCACGCAGCCCACCGCGATCACGGCAGCCGGCAGCAACGCGGCGACCGCCCGGTAGTTGACGCCGTTGCGATACCAGTAAGAACCCGTCGGCGAAACGGTGTACAGATCGTCGAGAACGATCTTCTGACGTTTCACGAGGAAGTAGTCGACGATCAGGACACCGTACAACGGCCCAATGAAACTGCCGAGCACGTCGAGCGTGTAGTGGATCACGGCCGGGTTGTTGAACAGATTCCACGGCGTGATGAAAATCGACGCCACCGCCGCGAGCATGCCGCCCATGCGCCAGCTAATGAAGCGCGGCGCAACGTTGGAAAAGTCGAAAGCCGGCGAAACGAAATTCGCGACGATGTTGATGCCGATAGTCGCGATCGTGAAAGTCAGCGCGCCGAGAATCACCGCGGTCGGATAGTCGATACGGCCAACGGTTTCGACCGGGTCGGTAATCAGTTCGCCGAACACCGGCAGCGTGGCCGCGGTCGTGATCACCGTCACCAGCGAGAAGGCCAGAAAGTTGACCGGCAGGCCCCAGAAGTTGCCGCGCTGCACGCTGCGGAAGCTCTTGCCGTAGCGCGAGAAGTCGCCGAAATTCAGCATCGGTCCGGAGAAATACGACACCACCAGCGAGATCGCCGTGATCATCACCGGCACGACCTGCATGCCGTGATATTTGACGCCGCCCAGGTTGATGCCGATGTTGCGCCAGCCTGCGCGATACACCATGTAGCCCGCGAGAATGAACATCACCACATAAACGGCGGGGCCGGCGAAGTCGATGAACTTCTTGATGGTGTCCATGCCGTGCCAGAACACCAGCGCCTGCAACACCCACAGCAGCATGAAGCCGGTCCAGCCGAGCGTCGAAAGCCCGAGGAAGCCGTGGTGATGAACGTCGGCGTAAGGCAGCAATTGTGGGACGAACTTCAACACGACAATCACGAGCGCGCTCGACGCCAGATAAGTCTGGATGCCGTACCACGCGACCGCGATCAGGCCGCGAATCACCGCGGGAATATTTGCGCCGAGCACGCCGAAGGTCGCGCGGCACGCCACCGGATACGGCACGCCGTTCGCCTGGCTCGGCTTGGCGATCAGGTTGCACAACAGGTTGACGATCGTGATGCCGACCAGCAGCGCGATCAGCACCTGCCAGCTCGTCAGGCCGAGCGCGAACAGACTGCCCGCGAATACGTAGCCGCCGACGCTGTGCACGTCCGACATCCAGAATGCAAAGATGTTGTAGGCGCCCCAGGTTTGATGCCGTAACGGCGCGAGGTCTTCGTTGTAGAGGCGGTCGCTGTAGCCTGCGGGCATCGACGGTTCGCTGGATGCGCGGTCGTCTGCGTAAGTGGGAATTGCGGGATTGCCGGGCGCTGCACTGAACTGAGCCATGATTCCTCCTTGGAATAGGGACCGTCGATAGCGAATCGAAGGACGTTGCATCGGCCATGCCAGTCGCGCCCTCCTCGTCCGTATGAATCGAGGGTCCTGGCGCGTCTGTCCGGCCGTGCCGCGGATGTCTCCGTACTTGAAGTACTTTGTGGTTATCGCACCGCCGGCAGCCGCGAAGTCCGGCGATGCGTCATTACCCGAGGTCCGTCGCCCGGCGGCGGACAGGCGTGCACAAGCCGGCAGCGCTCGCGCCGAGCCGTCTTGCAACGCTTGATTCGTTCAGTTCAATTCAGTGCGGCGCGCACCGGCAACGGGCGCACGCCGGCCGCGTGCCTCAGCCTGGCGCGGACTTGGTCTTCGATGAATCTCTGGCTGCACCGTTGAGTGCACCGAACACTTCATGCAGATCGGCCGCGCCACGTGCGGGGCGGTCCAGCATCTTCAACTCGACGCTTTGCAAATGGCGCGACATCAATGCCGCCGCCTCTTTTGCATCGCCGGCGTCGAGCGCGGCGAGAATGGCTTCGTGGTCCTCGAACGAGCATGGGCTGCGTCCGAGCGACTCGTACAGCGCGGAAATCAGCGTGGAGCGCGCCACCAGGCCGTTCAGGCAGTCGCACAATACGGCGTTGCCCGTGAGTCCCGCCAACTCGGTGTGAAACTCGCCCGACAGACGAATCCACGCTGGAAAATCACGTGTTTCAAACGCTTTGCGTTCCCGGCCGATCATGCTGCCGATGCTCTTCAACCGCCGCATGCCGTGGCCGCTGCAGATCTTTTCGACCACCGCAAGCTCGATGATGCGACGCATCTCGAACACTTCGTGCACTTCCTGCAGCGACGGACTTGCCACGAACGCCCCGCGATTCGGTTCGAGATCGACGAGGTGGTCGGTGGCCAACTGCGCCAGCGCCTGCCGGATCGGGCCGCGCTTCACACCGAATACTTCGCACAACTGGGCTTCTGTCAACTTGGCGCCCGGCGCGAGCCGATGCTCGAGGATCGCCGCGCGGATGCGCTCGGCGATCGCTTCGGGTTTCGAACTATTCGCGGCGGCGGAGTCTGTGTCGGACATGATGTTCGTCTCGGTATGTTGGCCATCATAGGATGGACATAAAAATTGTCAACAATTTTTGCCTTGAATTTCGACAATATTCGGGGTGAGCCCTAGCTGATATACCGCTCACATGGCCCGCGTGGCCTGTGCTGTGTCGGCATGAGTTTAATTAAGAGAGGCGGCGGCCGTCTATTGGAGGCTGGTTTTGTCAACAAAATCGGGAAGCCTTCAGGGTCTTTCTGCTGGCAAGTAGGCCGCAAAGACCGACCGTTAGTTGCGTCTCTGAGGGCAAAAAGAAAGCGGACAACCGCCCGCCTCCTTGCTCCGCCCGTTCAGGCGAGGTATGGATAGCCCGACAGGCTTAGTTTGAACCCATGTGCGTCCGCGACGAGATGCGCGTCAGCGCCCACCGGCAGCGTCAGCATGTTGCGGACATGCCCGAATTGCATCCCGCTGACGACGGGAATACCGATCACCGACCTGACCTGCTCGATCATTGTGTGCAGGTCGTAGCCGTTGTCGTATTCATAGGGTTTGGCGCCGGAGAAATCGCCCAGCACGAGCGCCTGTTGCTGCGCAAGAATGCCGGACAGGTGCAACTGATAGATCATCCGCTCGACCCGGAACGCTTGCTCGTTCACGTCCTCGAGGAACAGGATGCCGCCCTGCACCGGCGGCATGTACGGCGTGCCGATCAGCGACGTCAGCACCGCCAGATTGCCGCCCCACAACATGCCGGAGACGTCGACCGGCTGCGCTTGCGGTGTATTGTTCGAGATCGTCATGGTCGGCTTCGTCACCGCCGACCAGAAGTGTTGCATGGTGAATTCGCTCAGTTCTTCCGCGCCGAAGTCGCTCATCACCATCGGGCCGCCGAAAGTCTTCACGCCGGCGCGTGCCAGCAGCGCAAGCTGGATCGCGGTGAAATCGCTGTGTCCGACCAGCGCGATTGGCTGATCGGTCAGCCGCCGTTGCAACCCATCGTAGTCGAGTCCGTGCAGGATGCGCACCGCGCCGTAACCGCCGCGCACGGCCAGCACGATGTCCGGCAACTTACGCGACGGATCGGCGAGCCGGTTCAGATCGGCCGCGCGCTCGCCATCGGTGCCGGCGAAGCGCTGGTAGCGACGCTTGGTCGTTTCCACGCCATCCACGCGATGCCCCTGCGTATGGAAGCGCTGCAACGCGCGATGCAGCACCTCCGGGTCATGCGGATACCCGGACGGCGCGATCAGTTGGATGGTGCGATGGACGGTCATTGGCAAGACCTGGTTGGACGTTGTGGTTTTAGAGCGACTCGGCCGGGCCCGGTTCGCTGCTGGCCGGTACGCCGGCTGCGTCGGCACGTGCTGCCGCGCGTGCTTCGCGGCTCGCGCGCCGCCGCTCGGCAAAGAACGATTTGAGCGCGGCGCCACATTCGTTTTCGAGCACGCCGCCGGTCACCGTGGTGTGATGATTCAACTGCGGATTCGCGAAGGCGTCGACCACACTTCCGCACGCGCCGGTTTTCGGATCGCGCGCCCCGAAAATGACTCGCGCGATGCGCGCATGCATGATCGCGCCGGCGCACATCAGACACGGCTCGAGCGTCACATAAAGTTCGCAGCCCGGCAAACGGTAGTTCTCGACGGCTTGCGCCGCGGCGCGCAACGCGGCCATTTCCGCATGCGCCGATGGGTCGTGCCCGCCGATCGGATGATTCAAACCGGTCGCAATGACTTCTTCACCGCGCACGAGCACTGCGCCAACGGGCACTTCGCCGGCGGCGCGCGCTTCTTCGGCGGCGGCTTGCGCGAGCGCCATGAAGCGGCGATCGCGCTCCGAGACTTCGGGGACGGTGCAAGATGCGGGCGGTTCGCCAAGGGCAGGATCTAAACCCGCCGAGGTGGCGGCAGCGCCCGAATCCGTCGTTGCCAATTCAGCGGCGCCGCTCACTGAGCGTTGGGAACCCAGCGCATTCAGCGCGGCGTGAGACTCGCCAGAGTCTGAACCCGCTACGGCGGAGTGGGCAAGCGGCTCGCTCACTGCGAACCCGCGTCTGCCGTATCGAGGTTGCCCGCGCGCTCGGATAAGCGCTCGGCAATGCGCCGGCAGTATTCGCGCGGCAGAACCAGCGGACCGCCACGCAACGATTCAAGTGCCATATCGAGCGCCAGCATGCGCGCCTGGAGACGGCAACGGGTAGCCCGGTCGCTCACGGCATTCAACTCCGCTTGCAGGTCGCGCAACGCGCGCAACTGCTCGACAGCGGGCGGCACGAAGCCCGCATTCTTCAAAATCCGGTTGGCGACGCGCACTTCCTGGGGGACCAGAGCATCGTCGTCCAGGGAAAGCGGCGCGCCTGCGCCCGGTAACTCGTCGAATCCGCCTCGCGCGGCGGCGGCGGCAATACGCTGTTCGACTAATGCATCAAGCAATCTCATCTGCAATCCACTACGTTGCGGCCCAAGCATTCTATCAGGGCGCGCACGATCGTTCCGCTTCTCGAACCGACGAAACCTCCTACGTTTTCAGATTCTGCGTATTTGAGGACGGACGGTCGAGCGCTAGCCTCAGCGATTCGCGGCTGCGTGTTCGACGCTCCGCGTACCGTCCCCTGTTCCGCGACAAAAAACCTGACAAAACACTTTCATCGAACGACGCTGACGCTCCTTCGCTCGCCGCTCACCAAAGCCACCAACGTATGCAATTCCGAACGATCAATTCAAGCCGCAACCACGCCGTCATCGCTTTCGACGCCCGCATCGATCCGCATCCCGCCGTGGCCCTCGCGCATGCCGGCAAACGCAATCCAAAACGCTGGCTACGCGCGACGCTGGCCGCCATCACCATGACACTCGCGCTATCCGGTTGTGGCGTGTTCTGCGGTGGCGCGGGCGGAAGCGGTGGCGGCTTTACCGGCGGTTGCGGGGCCGGCATGCGGTTTTAGTCCGATATCCTTCGACACGCCGCCCTCACCCAGACAACGCGCGCTACGATTCGGCGCCAGCCAAAGTCCAGCGAGCCAACGCGACATGCTGCGTACGCCCGAGCAAACTGTGCATCAACGCAAACTCACGCACGTTCCAACAAACCGGCTCAACGGGACGTGCCGCGACCCACGGCATCCCGTACGCTAGCGTGACATGCGGCGTGTAGTGCGCCGCAGATGAAACCGCGCGGTCCCCAAGTCCGGCGTTCTGCAGCGCACGGCCCAAAGCGTCGTGCAGTACGTGCAGGCCAGCGACACCCTCGCCTCCACCCAGCACCAGCGGTCCCGGTCGCGGCTTCGACGCAAAGCTGACCGCTGCGTCGAATTCGACGCTAAACGGCTCCATTCTGATCGATGCGGCCGCCTGCATCGCCGCATCGACCCGCTCTTGCGGCAAACCACCCGCGAAATTTCCCAGGTGATGCAAGGTGACATGCAGGCGGCCCGCAGCAAGCGGCTTGCTCCGGGAGCGCGTCTCGCCGCAAAGGTTTTGCGCGAGCTTCGAGATGCTGGCCGCAGTGGTCGCATCGGGAAAGACGGCGAAGAACAGGCCATCTGTCGGCGTTGGCGGCGCCTCGAGACCAGGCAGCCAGAGTTGTTCAGGCATGGCGTTCCTGACCGGATAAAGCCGGCATGTCGATGAATCTCCGTTCGTTGTGCGGGCTCACCCGCGTACCTGATCTATGCCGACCGCCCGACTGTGCGAGCTTGCACAATCGCCTTTTATCAACCAATCGTTACTCTTGAGCTAGCGCCGCATTGCAGGCAAAAAACGCAGCGCAATCCCGCGCACGCCCATTTCCGCTGTAGCGCTTGCGCCCCGCTCGTTCGTCAAATACGCCCCGAAGCCAACGCCCGTTTTCCCATTAAAAAAACCGCTTGCAGTCATGTCTCTCCACGTACGATACTGTACATTTATACAGTATCGGTGGCAACGTGGAACTGCTCAAAAAGCTGGAAGTATTGGCTGACGCCGCGAAGTACGACGCGTCATGCGCAAGCAGCGGCGCGCCCAAACGCGGCTCGCGCGGCATTGCCGGTCTGGGCGCCAGCACCGGCGCAGGCATTTGCCACAGTTTCACGCCTGACGGGCGCTGCGTCTCGCTGCTGAAAATCCTGCTCACCAATTTTTGTTTGTATGACTGCCAGTACTGCGTCAACCGGCGCTCGAGCAACGTGCCGCGCGCGCGCTTCACGCCCGAGGAAGTCGTCGAGCTGACGCTGGATTTCTACCGGCGCAATTACATCGACGGACTGTTTCTGAGCTCCGGAATCATTCGGTCGTCGAACTACACGATGGAACAGCTCGTGCGCGTCGCGCAGTCGCTGCGCGAGGATCATCAGTTTCGCGGCTATGTTCATCTGAAGACGATTCCCGATGCCGATCCGCAGTTGATTGCGCAAGCCGGGCGTTATGCCGACCGTTTGAGCGTGAACATCGAACTGCCTACGGACAGCAGCCTCGCGCGGCTCGCGCCGGAAAAGAACGTCCGCACCATCAAGCTCGCCATGGGCTCGATCCGCCTTGCGCAGGAAGAAGCGCACAGCGACGCCAGGGCGCCGAAGTTCACGCCCGCGGGCCAGAGCACGCAGATGATCGTCGGCGCGGATCAGACGAACGACAGCACGATCTTGCAGACCGCCGCGACGCTCTACGGAGCGTACAAGCTCAAGCGCGTCTACTACTCCGCCTTCAGCCCGATTCCCGACAGCCCTTCCGCATTGCCTGCTCAGGCGCCGCCGTTGTTACGCGAACATCGGCTGTATCAGGCCGATTTCCTGATGCGAGGCTACGGCTTCAGCGCGGACGAACTGTTCGAACAACCCGGCAACCTGTCGCTCGACATCGATCCGAAGCTCGCGTGGGCATTGGCGCATCGCGACCAGTTTCCGGTCGACCTGAACCGCGCGCCGCTGCGCATGATCGCGCGCGTGCCGGGCATCGGCATGCGCAACGCGAAACGCCTGGTCGAGTTACGGCGTTCTCGCCGTGTGCGCTACGAGGATCTCGTGCGGCTGCGTTGTCCGCTGGAAAAGATCAAGCCGTTCGTCGTGACGCAGGACTATCGCGCGGCGCTGCATGACACGTCGTCGGCCCGTTTGCGCCGGGTGTTGGCACCGCCGGTGCAACTGGCGTTGTTGTGAAACGTCGCGATGCGTTCCATTGTTATCGAAGACCATTTCGTCGCCTGGCGCGCCGCCTCGCTCGGCGCTCTCGCCGAAGACCTGGCACCGGAAGCGATTGAATGGCGCGTCAAGCAGGAATCTGAGTTACCGCAAGGGCAGGCGCTGTTCGACTATGGCGCGACGTCCGAGGATGCGGAGCCTCGCTCCACTGCCGTGCGTGTTTCGAAAGAACTGGCGGCGCTTTTCCACGACGCCGCGCTGTTCCGCGAATCACAGCGCTGGGCGTTTTTGTACAAGGTCCTATGGCGCTGGCACCATGGCGACCGCGCGGTCGCCTCGCCGGCGGACGAAGATGGTGCACGCCTCTTTCGCATGGCTAAAAGCGTGCGGCGCGCCAAGCACGACATGATCGCTTACGTGCGGTTTCGCAAGCAGGCGCCGGCATCGACGGTGCAGACACCCGAATACATAGCCTGGTACGAGCCCGAGCATGATGTGCTGGCGTGGGCCGCGGAACACTTCTCGCAACGCATGGGCCGCGCGACCTGGATGATCACCACGCCGCGCGGCGCGGCCTTCTGGGATGGCGAGCAACTGCATCTGGAGCAGCGCCGCGCGTTGCCCGGCGAGCATCGTTGCGATACCGCGGACGAAGCCGAGGCGCTATGGCTCGCCTACTACCGCAGCACGTTCAATCCGGCGCGGTTGAATGAAGCGGCGCTGGAACAGCACATGCCGGTACGCTTCTGGAAAGGCTTGCCGGAGGGTCATCTGATCCCTGCCATGATCAGTGAAGCGAAAAGCGGCGCGCGCCGCGTAGCGCAGGCGAGCGGCGTCGGCGCGCTGGGCGGCAAAACCATTCCGGTCGAAGCGGACATGGCGCAACCGGCCCGCGAGCAACCTTCGTCGCTCGACACCTGCCGGCGTTGCGATCTGTGGCGCAATGCGACGCAAGCGGTCGGGAGTTCGGGGCCGAGCGACGCGCGCATCATGCTGATCGGCGAGCAGCCCGGCGACCAGGAGGATCTGAGTGGTCAGCCGTTCGTCGGGCCGGCGGGGCAATTGCTGGAGACCGCGATCACGCGCGCCGGCCTGTCGCGCGAGCAGGTTTATCTGACCAACGCGGTGAAGCATTTCAAATGGGAACCGCGCGGCAAGCGCAGGCTGCACAAGACGCCAGGACAGCGTGAGATCGAAGCGTGCTCTTACTGGCTCGAGCGGGAGTTGTACACCGTGCGCCCGGCGGTGATTGTCACGCTCGGCGCTACCGCGCTCACCGCCTTGCTGCGCGAAAAGGTCAGCCTGAAAGACCATCTCGACGCGCCGTTCAGAGTGGAAGGCGGCTGGGGCATCGCCACCTATCATCCGTCGTTCGCGTTACGGCAGCAGACCGACGCGGACCGCGACAAAGTATTGGCCGAGATCAGCAACGCGCTTATCCGGGCGCGTGAGCTGGCCGAATCCGCCACGCCGACCACAAAGAAACAGCGGCAGTGAACAACAAATGACGCCGCAACGCCCTCTTCCGCGCCGTTAGATCGTTGAATCCATTCCTGCTGAGACGTTGCCGGGTCAAGCGGGCGTTGTATCTGGAAACAAATGCGGATGGTTACTTCAGGTCAATCGATCTATCGAACCGTCCGGGTCAAGAAATCGACAAGTCCCCGTCAACGAAAATCGGCTCACAACGAGGACTCACGCGACGCTACGACTCCCCAGCGTCGTCCGGCTGCACCAGCGCAACGACATTCCCGATTCCCTGCCGCGCCATCTTCGTGTAAGGGCAAAACCGTTCGGTGTTGCGAACCAGTTCCTCGGCCACGACCCGTTCGACGCCAGGCAGGCGGATACGGGTCTCCGCGGTCAGGACGAACAGACCGTCCACCGGGTCGCGGCCAAAATCGACGGTGACTTGCACCGAGGCACCGGGAATCGGAATGCTCGCTCGTGCCGCAAGCAGACTCAGCGCGCCATGAAAGCAGGCCGCGTAACCGGCCGCGAATAGCTGCTCCGGATTGGTGCCGTCGCCCGGCCCATCCAGCGCCTGCGGCAATCGCAAGTTGACGACGAGATTGCCGTCGTCGGAACGGGCGATGCCCGACGCGCGCCCGTGACCCGCATCGCCGCCTGTTACGGTGACGGTGGTCGAATACAGCGTTTGGGGGTCTCGCCCGTGATACTTGTCGAGCAGTGTCAGCGGCGGTGGACGCAAGCGGGTCATGGCGCCTCTCAACGGCTCGTGGCTTATTTCGCCGCCTGCGTGTGGGCGAACCACGCCTCGAACTTCATTGCGCCCAGACGCGGATTGGCCCCCGGAACGAGCGTGTCGTCCTGCAACTTCGCGCCGAAGTAGCGGGCTTGCGGGTCTTCGATCACCTTGCGCGAATCGTGAGTGGCGAGGAGGAAACGCTGCACCATGCCGGCAAGCCGAACGCGTTCCGGGCCCGCGATCTCCGCGATGCCGTTGCGCGGTTCGCCGGCGGCAAAATCCGCGACGGCTGCCGCCACATCGTCGGACGCGATCGGCTGGAAGAATGCCGGAGACAGCCGTATGGTCTGGCCGTCGCTACCCGATTGCGCGATGCCGCCGAGAAATTCGAAGAACTGGGTTGAATGGACGATCGTGTACGGCACGCCCGATTCGCGGATCAGCTTTTCCTGCGCGATCTTGCCGCGAAAATAGCCGCTTTCCGCGAGCCGCTCAGTGCCGACGACGGAGAGCGCGACGTGATGCCGTACGCCCGCGGCAATCTCCGCCGCCAACAGATTGCGTCCGGCTGTCTCGAAGAATTCGAGCACGGCGGCATCTTCGAACGACGGCGAATTGGCCAGATCGACCACGACGTTCGCGCCCGTCAACGCCTCGATCAAACCTTCGCCAGTGATTGTGTCCACGCCCGATGCGGGCGACGCGGCAACGACCGCATGACCGCGCGCGCGAAGATTCCTGATGACCTTACTGCCGATGAGTCCCGTGCCACCGATCACGACGATCTTCACAATGTGTCTCCATGAGGCGGACGTGTGGCTCTCACGCCACCGCCAATTGTTCGACTCCGGCTTTGCATCGCGTCGCGAACGATAAAAGCGGTACAAACAGAGCGGACGAATTTGCAGGTGCCTTGCCGGACGTACCGCGATTCACCTGCCGTCCGTACAGAAAACATGGTAGGTACGCACCGCGTCATGCGGTAGAGCCCCAGCGGGACGCACCGTGTTGCATGAAGCGCATCAATCGACGCCAAGGCCATCCAGACGGCGTCACTCGACCGTCGCTAACGGCGATCGCGTTGTCATCGTAGTCAGACGCTGCAGGTCGAGCGCGCGCGTGTGCTCGGTCATATAGTCGACGAACACGCGGACCCGCGCGGGAAGTTGCTTGCGGCTGAGATAACAGAGGTAGTGGCCGCCATCTTCCGGCGCGTGCTGCGCGAGACAACTGAGTAACTGCCCGCCGGCCAGCAGGTCGCACACCTGATATGCGGGCAACTGCGCAATGCCCAGCCCGTCCAGTACGGCCTGCACGATCAGATCCGGGTCGTTGAATGTGTGCTGTGCAACGGGCTGGCGCCGCTGCGGGAGGCCGTTCACCTTGAACTCCCATTCACGGATGCGGCCGGACGCGGCCAGGAAGTTGATGCAGCGATGATCCGCCAGTTCATCGATATGCCGTGGCAGCCCGTGTCTTCGTGCATAAGCGGGCGACGCGCACACCAGCATCTGCATCGGAATCAACTGGCGCGCCACGATCCCGCTGTCTTCCAGACGCCCGTCGTGAAACGAAACGTCGACACGGTCGGCTGTGAAGTCGGCGGGTCGATCGTTCAGCAGCAGTTCGAGGGCGATCTCGGGATAGCGCGTGTGAAAGCCTCGCAGCAGCGGCGCGACGATCTTGCGGCCGAAGCCCGGCGCCGAGACGATGCGCAGATGGCCGCGCGGCGGCCCGTTGCGCAGCTCCCGCATGTCTTCCAGCGCTTGGGCGATGCGTTCGATGCCAGGCTGACAGTTCTCGTAGAACAGCTCGCCCTCGCGCGTCAACGACGTGCTGCGCGTGGTGCGCAGAAACAGGCGCGCGTCGAGCAGGGCCTCGAGTTTCTGCACGTTGCGGCTAACGGAGGACCGCCCGATGCCGAGTCGATCGCCCGCGCGGGCGAAGCTGCCTTCGTTGGCAACGGCGAGAAAAGAAACGACGCCGGCGTAGCTGGTCGCAAAACTGCTTGCGAACGGGTCGGCGGCGCCGGCGGTACGGCGGCGTGATGGGTCGTCTGACATGGAAGCGCGGTTAGTGAAGTCCATAGCGACTAGACGTATCAGCGCTGCTGTTTGTGACACGGTCCGCCATTTTTTAAACCGAAGGCCGCGCGCTAGGGCGGCTATTTCTCCGGTACGAGAACCGGCGCGCCCTTATCCTTCAGCAGTAGCACGAGAAACCTGGCCGGCTTTGTCTGGCTCGCGTTGCGTCCGACCGTGTGGACATCGTTTGGACCTTCGTAGAAGGTCTGTCCGGGTGTCAACGTGACTTCCTTGCCGCCCTTGACCTGCATCACGATCGATCCTTCCAGCACATAGATAAACCCGTGCGCATGATGCCGATGGACGGGGTCGACCGCGCCCGGCGGATACTCGACGGTGATCATCAGGGCTTCTTTGCCTGGATAGTCGTCAAGAGGCTGCGTCATCAACGGCGTGACGATGGCGGCGGGCGCCTCGGCACGGGCTACGCTCAGCGACGTGCTCAACGACGCGCTCACGGCGACGACCGCGGCCAGAGCCGTATTTCCCAAACGAAGCATGATAGTGTGTCCCAGAGTAACGCGGCCCGCTCGCGCGGGCCCGAACTGGACAAAGACGAACGCGTCTGCTCAGACGAGGTTCGCCTTGTCCAGGCCGAATGCCTTGTCGGATGAACCCGGCACCGTCTTGAACGCGACGTTCGCGCGGTTCCATCCGTTGATCGCCATCACTTCGAACGTCAGGTCCGAGAGTTCCTTTTCGGAAAACTGGGTACGCACGCGCTCGTAGAGCTCGTCGGACACGCCATGCTCGGGAAGCCGGGTCAGCACTTCCGTCCAGGCCAGCGCGGCGCGTTCGCGCGGCGCGAAAAGCGTCGATTCGCGCCACGTCGCGAGGTGATGGACCCGCAACTCGCGCTCGCCGTGCAGGCGTGCTTCCTTCACGTGCATGTCCAGACAGAATCCACAGCCATTGAGCTGCGACGCCCGGATCGATACCAGGTCACGGATCGATTCTTCGATTGTGCTGTCTTTCAGCAGATTGCTGAGTTCGAAAAACTTCTTGAACAGTTCCGGCGATTGGTGCACATAGTTGATACGCTGCGTCATGTTTTCTCCTGGCGACGATGAGCGGCCACCCCGCCTCGCGGGTGCCGTTAGCGGCACTGAGCCGCACAAAGTCATCGTAGGCGGGCGCGTGATGTCAGGGTAGCCACGGGAACGAGCTCACCATGTTGTCCGCGCGGCACCAATCGACGCGTCGAGCCGCGCCCGCTCTGAGGAGAACCGCCGTTCAGCCGTTGGCGTGTGCCGCCGCGATGCGCGCGAGCTTGTCAGGGTTGCGCTGCACATGAATACGGACGATGCGCTCGCCGTCCGTTTCGAACGACTGTGCCGATTCAAGTTCGCCCTCGATAAACCGCAGCAGCGCCCATTGGCCGTTGAGCACCACGAGCTTGACGCTCAGTTCGTCGCCATAACGCCGGTGCGACGCGTAGAACAGTTGTGCGATGCGCTGACCGCCCGCCATCGGCTCCGGGAAGCTCTGGACTTTGCCGCCGCCGTCGCCGATCAGCTTTGCGTCTTCGGCCAGCAATGCGCTGATCGCGTGAAAGTCGCCGCGCTGCAGCGCCTGCACGAATGTTCGCAGCAGGCGCAAATGCGTTTCGCGCGGCACCTCGGAGCGCGGACGATCGTCGCGCAGCTGCGCTTTTGCACGGCTTACCAGCTGACGGCACGCCGCCTCCGTCTTGCCGATGGCTCGTGCGACTTCGTCATAGTCGGCGTCGAATACCTCGCGCAGCAGGAACGCCGCACGGGCCTCAGGCGTAAGCCGCTCGAGCAGCACCAGAAAAGCCACGGAGACGTCGTCGGCGCGCTCCGTGGCCTCCTCCGGCGTAGCCGGGAATTCGGTCATTTCGGGTTCGGGCAACCAGATGCCCGCGTAGTGTTCGCGTTGAATCTTGGCCGCGCGCAGACGGTCGATGGACATTCGCGTCGTGACCGCGACCAGCCACGCCTCCGCGTTGTCGATGGCTTCGCGGGCTGTTGCATGCCAACGCAGCCAGACGTCCTGCACGATATCTTCGGCCTCGGCAACGGACCCCAGCATTCGATACGCGATTTTCTGCAATCGCGGGCGCAGCCCGTTAAAGGCAAGTACGTCGTCGTCCATGCACCGGCTTCCTATTTTTCCCGCAGCGACGCGACATATTGTTTGGCCGCTTCGTTGCCATGCGCGAGCGCCCGTGACGCAAGAGAAAATCCCACCTGAGTTTCATGGGCGACAGCGCTGCGATCTTCATCGAAAACTTTTGCCGCGCGCCGCAGATGTTGCGCCGCCTGGCCATGAAGTTCCGACGCCGCCGCATGATGTTGCGCGGCAGTCAGGCCGCTATCGACGGAGCCTGCCGGCAATGGAGCGCCTGAATGTTTGGCGGCGAGATTGGATTCCTCGACGGCATACAGTGCATGGCCCTGCGCCAACACGGCCTGATGCGCGGCGTGATCGTAATTTTTGGCCGCCTCGTAGTACTGCGATGCCTCCCGATGAAAGCGCGCTGCCTGCTCGTGATGCGATGCAGCAGCATCGAGATGTACTTTTTTACCCTGCTTCGTGTTCATGGCGGATCCTCCAGGAGTGGCGTCGCTCTGCAGCAATGCCGGAGACGCTCGAAGCCGACCGGTACAGGCCTGATTGGCGAGAGCGTCTCGCGCCGAATGCATGGCTTGTTCTAATTGATGTTGCAGTTCACCGCGAACAAATACTACCTGAAAATGTGCGCGCAACCCGGCCTCATCCGGCGTGTGTGACGGGTGTTGGATGTCGCTCTGCTCGTGCTCCTCGCCCGTAACGCGCCAGTGGATCTCTACGTTGCGTGGGGCCGCCCTCGTGCTTCGCGCAGGCTGTCACGACTTCTTCGTTCGCGGCAGCGCCGCATTCAGAAATGGATTGAAGGTGCCCGAGCCGGCCGGCGTGTCGGCTTCGTTCGAACGACGTCGCTTGCCTGATTGTGTGCTGCCGGACAATTGCGCCAGCAGTTCATCCGCGTTGGCGTCTTCGTCTGCGTGTGCGTCTTCGTCTGCGTCGGCGGTTTTTTTGCTTCTGGCGCGCCGCGGTTCAGTCTCTTTGGCACTCTCGCTCGCAGCGCCAGCCGAAAGCGCTGCGTGCGCGATATGTTCGATCACCGTTATAAACGACGTCGAAGCCGACTGCAGGTCATCGCCCGGAAGCATTGTCCGTACGACGATTTCATGCAGCGAGCGGCCGTCGACGGAACGGAATCGCGGGTTGCCTTGCCAGGCGGCATCCGCCTGCGCGAACGCGCCAATGACGCGCTCCAGCACCGCCGGCGACAGAACGCCGCCGTCGTAGAGGCTGATAACCACCCGCTCGAAAATTCCAAATGCAGTTGATGGAGAAGCTTTCGGCACGACTTCTTACTCCTTGAGAGTCCGTTATTGATCGTCTTGCAGCCAGGCGGCCTTACCCCTGAACTGAACTCCGGACGCGGCGCCGTTACAGGAACACCCGTTGCTCGGGTGGTCTGCACTCAGCACACACATGCATTCGCGCGACATACCCATGAAACAGATCGGCGACCTACGTATCGGTATTTCCGGTTGGCGCTACAAAGGATGGAGAGATAGCTTCTATCCCCGCGGGCTGAAACAGGCCGCCGAATTGCAGTACGCGTCGTCGCTGTTCCAGAGCATCGAAATCAATGGTACGCATTACAGCCTTCAGTCGCTCGACAGTTGGCGGCATTGGTATGCCGAGACGCCTGCCGACTTCATCTTCAGCGTGAAGGGCGCGCGGTATCTGACGCATCTCCTGCGTTTTCGCGACGACAGCGCGCAAGTCGCCAGCGCCAACTTTTTCGCGCAGGGCCTGCTCGCCCTGAATGAAAAGCTGGGGCCTATTCTGTGGCAGTTCCCGCCTTCGTTCCGCTTTGAACCGGCGGCCATGGAACGCTTTTTACGTTTCCTGCCTCGCGACACCGAGGCTGCGCTCTCTCTCGCGAAGCGACACGATGCGCGGGTCAAGACGCCTTATGTCGCAATGGACCGCAGGCGCAAACTGCGCCATGCCGTCGAGATACGCCACACCAGTTTTATGGACCCTGCCTTCATCGAGTTGCTCAGACAGTACGACACCGCGCTGGTTGTCTCCGACTCGACCGAATCGTGGCCGCTGGCGGAAGACGTGACCGCTGACTTCGTTTACATCCGCTTGCACGGCACCGAATCGCGGTATTCCGGCGCCTACGCGGACGAAGCGCTTGACGACTGGGCCGCCCGGATCGACACATGGCGCCGCGGTTCGCAGCCGGGGGATGCGCGGCTAATCGCGCCGCATCTTCATCCACCGGCTCGGACGCGGCGGGACGTGTACTGCTATTTCGACAACGACGCCAAAACACATGCGCCCTTCGACGCGCAGCGCCTGATTGAACGGCTCGGCTTACAGGCAGTGCACTCGGCGGCGTAGGCGAAAGGCACGCTTTCAGCGTGGAACGCAAACATCAGCTCGATGATCGTTCGCGCTTACCGCTCAGCTTGTCCGCGTGTCGAAGGGCCGTGACAATCGCGTCATACACGCGTTGCCGCGTTGCAGGATCAGGAGCACGCAACGCGAACGACGGATGATATGTCGCGACAACCGTCCGCCCGCCGCGCTCGATCGTTTTTCCGAGCACGTCCTGTTGCCGGGCGTGCGTTGTATGTGGAGCGGCAAACGTGCGAGCGTGGAAGGATGCAGTGCCTGCTATCCGACAGCGCCATGACTTGCCTTAGAGCAAGGCACAGGCCCGGCGCACCCTGCCACTATTCACAACGGCATGCATCTTGCGCAAGAGGTCAAACATCACCGGTTCTGGCCGGCTGCTTTTCTGCATGGGAGGAGGCATGACCACGCTAAAAATCGAACGCCTGCGTCCCACTCAACTGACGCACGGCGCGCGGGAGGTCCGCGACAAAATCAGGCAATACAAAGCGCTGAGCGGGCACGATCTGGAGATGGCCATCGCTGAGAAACCGATACCCGTGGTCTACGGTCCCGGTGACACGCCGTTCGCGATCGACCATCATCACGTGGCCGCCGCGCTCTGGCACGTGGGCGTCAAGTCCGTGCCGGTCGTTCTGGTGAGGGATCTTTCCTCTTATTCGAAGGCTTCCTTCTGGCTTAGTATGGAAAACGAACGGTGGACGTACCCGTTCGACGCTGAAGGCAAACGTCGGCCGTTTTCCGATTTGCCGGAACACATCTGGGCGCTGCTCGATGACGAGTACCGCAGCCTCGCGGCAGCAGTTCGCGACGCCGGCGGTTACGAGAAAACTAATGTCCCGCTGGAAGAATTCCGCTGGGCCGACTTCTTCCGCTCGAATCTGCCGCGACCGGACAGTGACGAGAAATTCGCCGCGCTAGTGGACGAAGCGATCAGGCTGGCAAAGACCGACGCTGCGCTGGGACTGCCCGGCTACCTCGGTACGGACACGGACGGCTAGTCTCTGTCCAAAACAAACCGGCCCGTGTCATCAGGATGGAGAACCAACCGTCATGAAACTCGTCGACTGGAATGTTCAATGGGGACGCGGCGTGGACGGCCGGGTCGACCTTGCCCGCATCGTGCGCGAAGCGCGCGCGCTGTGCGATTTCGACATCCTGTGCGTGCAGGAAGTCACGCGCGGTTTTCATGAAGAGCCGGCATTGGGCGGTTTGGCCGGCGGACCATCCGCCGATCAATTCGCCGAACTGGCCGCGCTGCTTCCGCAGTTCACGGTGCTCGACGCAGTGGGCGCCGATCTTCCGGCGCTCGGCGCGAGCCGCCACCGGCGTCAGTTCGGCAATGCGATCGTGACGCGCTTGCCCGTCAGGCAGGTTTTGCGTCACTCCCTGCCCTGGCCTGCGGATCCCGCCAAACCGTCGATGATGAGGGTCGCACTCGAAGCGGTGATCGACACCGATATCGGTGCAATCCGGGTGATCTCCACGCACCTCGAGTTCTATTCGGAGAAGCAGCGGCTCGCGCAGCTCGCCGGATTGCGCGAACTGCACAGACAGGCGTGCGATCACGCGCGAGCGCCCGCCAAGGCGGAAAAAATCGACAGCCCGTTTTCCGACACCGCGCGACCTGCGAGTGCGGTTGTCTGTGGTGACTTTAACAGTGCGTTCGAAAGCAGCGCGTACTGCAGGATGCTTGAACCGATTGCCGATGCCCCGCGTTTATCGATGCGTGGGCCAGCGCCCACCCTTACGCGCCGCGTGCCCCGACAGCGGGTTTGTATGACCCACGAGCAGTGGCCGGAGGGCCCATTCGCCTGCGACTTCATATTCGTCACGGAGGATCTGACATCACGCATTGCGGCTTGCGAGGTCGATGCGGTCAGCGAGGCCTCGGATCATCAGCCGATGTGGCTCGAATTGCACTAGGTCCCAGCGGCTCGGAAATTGCTCGCCCTAAAGACACTGAAGCGACGAGCCGGCGGGAGAACAGCATGGAATATCAGCAACGCAACGCAGGCGCGCGATCCAGCCGATCAGGCGGCGCAGTGGCCGTCATGAAGGACGCCGTCGAGCGATTTTCGTCGGACCGGTGCGCGATGATGGGCGCGAGCATCGGCTTCTACTCCGCGTTCTCGCTGGCTCCGACTTTACTGATCGTCCTCGCGATTACGGGCTGGTTCGTCGGCCGCGACATCGCGCAGGGGCGATTCTTTGGTCAGATCAGGCAGTTGCTCGGTAACGACGCGGCCACGGCGATGCAGGCTGTCGTCGAACACGCGCATCGTTCGAATGGCAGCGGCATGGCTGCGGCGTTCTCTGTCGTGCTGCTTCTCGTCGGGGCTTCGGCGACATTTTCCTGCCTGAATACAGCACTCGATGTCGTCTTTGCCGCGAAATCACCTAAAGGCCTTGCTGGTCTCGCGTGGGTGATCCGGGCGCGGCTCGTCTCGCTCGGCCTGCTTATGGGACTCAGTTTTCTGCTGGTGGTCTCGCTGGTCCTCGACGCCGCATTACAGACGGCCGGCAGTGCCGTTTTCGGCAACTCGACGCTCAGCGTCGTTGCCGACGTCGCGCAATCTGTTTTCGGCCTCGTGATACTGACTTTCGGACTCGGTGCGCTGATCAAGTGGCTCCCCGACAAGCGGGTCCACTTTCGTTCCGCGTTGATCGGCGGCGCCGTCGCGGCGTTGCTGTTTACTGTTGGCAGGCACCTGTTCGGTTTCTATCTTGCGCATGCCGGGACGGCGGGCGCATTCGGCGCGGCAGGCTCACTCGCTGTGTTGATGATGTGGCTATATTTTTGCGCCATCGTTTTTCTTTTCGGGGCCGAAGTCACGGCTTCGCTGTGTCAAACGCCGAAAGACGGTAATGCGGCGGACGTCAAGGCCCGCTTGAACGCTGCACATTGAAGCGCCTTGGCAAAACGGATGATGCGAACCTGACATTGAAGTCGGCGAGTGCGCGGCGTCGGTTCCGCGCACGCGAGCCGCGTTAGCGCGAGGCGATCTCATCGATGCTCGTAAAAGCAGTTCGGATAGTCCGAGCACCCAGCGAGCACCAACTGCGAGGCGTGCATGCCAAACGCCATCGCAGCGACGGGGCTACCGCTTCGCTCGACGCGCCGTCTTCGCATCATCGCCGGCCACGTCCTGCAGTTGCTCTTCCGGCGCGCTGCGCCCGCCTCGCTCCCGTTCCGCCGATTGATCGACGCTCGGATCAGCACTGTCGGGCGAATCGTCACCCTCGGCTTCGATCTGTCGGCGCGCTTCCTCCCAATGCTTTTCCGCGTTGTTGTCCGGCGACGGATCGTTTTCCCAGAGCTGATACGCCCGGGTACGAATGCGGGCTTCGAGATCGTTGTCCATGCTGCGTTTCTCCGTAAAAAATGGTTGCCGCTGTGCGCTATGGATGGCCTGCGGCGATGCGAGCCGGTGTCACTGCGAGTCCGGCTGCGTGAAAAGAACGACAGTGAGAGGGCGAGCAAAGCCCATACCCGCACGGCTCTCGACACATGACGGTGTTGGCGCGTCAGCAGTGAGCGACGTCACTGCCTGGCGGGCATACTGTGATAGATCACATAGGTCTGTCGCGGATGTAGCGGTATTCACGCAGCGTCCAATGCTTTGCTCAAGTTGCACTGCAGCGTAAAAATTCGCGCCTAAGCGTGTTTCTTCTATAAACCGCTAAGGGGTCGACGGTTGCCCCACTCCCTGACTGACCATTCGCATAATGGCAATGACACGCCAAACCATAGTATCGACAAGAGATTCAGCGGAGCCTGGCGCACAGATCATCGGCGATTCCGGCGCGCAGTCCTAACGTTCGGCGACCTTGCGGACTATAACGGTACTCATACAGTGAACGTCCCGGGAGCAGCCGAGCGGCTTAAGCCCCTGCCCCGCACGACTGGTCATTCGGAGTTCAGAATGCAATCGACCGACGAGCAAATCGCAGTGCCACCGGACGAACCCGCCACGAAACAAATGGCGGTTGGAAACAGCACCCCGGGGCAACACGATCGTTACCGGCTCACCGTGCGCGCAAAGGCAGGGGATCTGAGGGTCGTTGCCGCGTGGCAGGTTCTCGGTTGCGAGGCACCACAGGCGGACCACGTCCGGATCCGTGTGGATCGCCGTCACTGCTACGAAGAAATGACCATAACGTTCACTGCGGTGTCGCCGGATACACTCGCGGCGATGGTCGGCCGGCTGGTCGCACTCCCGTGGGCGCTCGACGCGTACTTTTGTCCCTGTGCGTTAGCACAGGCGTAAGAGCTTCCCATCCGGGAGCGGCCGTCCGGCGAATATCTGGCGCGCGCGTCGGTTGGCGCCCACGCTCGTATCGACTTACCGGCCGCCCGTGTCGCCCCAGCCCTGAGCACCAATCAACGGCACAAAGCGCACTAGATCGAGCATTTCCTCGTGGTAGGTCGTGCTGCTGTCGCGAGTGAGCCGGATCAGTCGCTGATGGTCAGGATCCGGACCCACCGGCATCACGATCCGCCCGCCGATTTCGAGTTGCGCGCTCCACGCGGGTGGTACGCCCGGACCGGACGCGGTGGCGACGATTGCATCGAACGGAGCACGCGCCGGCAGCCCGAGCGTGCCGTCAGCGGTGTGGACGTTCACATTGTCGTAACCGAGCGCGCGTAGCCGATCCATGGCGCTCTCAGCCAGTTGCGGATGACGCTCGACCGTATCGACGCGTGCAACCATTTCCGCGAGCACAGCCGCGGCGTAGCCGGAACCCGTGCCGATCTCGAGCACACGGTCTTCCGGCTTGAGTCGCGCCGCCTGCAACATCCGCGCGACCATGAATGGTTGGGTGATGGTCTGGCCGGCTTCGATCGGAAGCGCCGCGTCCGCATAAGCCCACGCGCGCAGATCAGGACTCAGAAAGGCCTCGCGCGGCACGCGCCGCATCGCGTTCAGAATGCACGGCTCGGCGATGCCGCGCGCAATCAGTTGCCGCTCGACCATCGTTTCGCGCGACGCCGCCAGATCATCATGCACCGTGCTTCTCCCCTCGTTGGGCAGCGGTTCGCTGTCACGGGGGCTGCCCTTACCATGCATCACGATAGCGCGGAAAACGCCGGAAAACATGATCTAAAAACGAAGACTGGTGCGTTCGCGGCAGAATTCCGATCCGGATTTGTGACCGGCTATGCAGGACGGCGCGCTTGGTGGAGGATCAGACGTAGACGTGCAGCGTTACGAGCAAAATGTGTTCATTGCGCTCGTTCAAAGGAATTCCGCGGCCGCGTCACCGCGCCGGCTAACGCGATGTGGCGCTCAATGCCCGGCGCTGCGCCAATGCGGCCAGTAGTGATGGTGACCCATCTGCCTAAGCCGCTTCCGACGCATTTGCTCCTGGCGATAGTGAGCGGCGACGAACACGGCTGCGGTCGCCATCACGAACGAACCTACGACGATTGCCACTGCTTCATTCATCGGAACCTCCATTGCTGACTATCCGCTTCATTGAAGGTGTTGCCCGCCATTGATCGCAATGTTAGCTCCGGTCACGAAACCGGCTTCGCGCGAACACAGGTACAGCACGAGCGCGGCGACTTCCTCGGGCTGTCCGAGCCGGCCGACCGGAATCTGCGGAATGATCTTCGTCTCGCGGATTTCCTCGGGCACCGCCATCACCATCTTCGTTGCGATATAACCTGGTGAGATCGTGTTGACGGTGACGCCTTTCTTCGCCACCTCGAGCGCCAGCGATTTCGTGAAGCCGTGCATGCCGGCCTTCGCCGCCGCATAGTTGGTCTGGCCAAAGCCGCCCTTGGAGCCGATGATCGACGACACGTTGACGATGCGGCCCCAGCCCCGCTCGACCATGCTGTCGCACACCGGCTTCGTCATGTTGAACACCGAGTCGAGGTTGGTTCGGATTACCGCGTCCCAATTGATCTTGTCGAGCTTCTTGAAGCTCGCGTCGCGCGTGATGCCGGCGTTATTGATCAGGATATCGACCGGGCCGACATCGGCAGCGATCTGCGCCGCGCATCTGCCGCACGAGTCGTAGTCGGCGACATCAACCGCGTACGCGCGCAACTGCCGTCCCTGCTCTTCCATGCGTGCGAGCCACTCGTTCGCGCCGGTGTTGGCCGGCGAACAGGTGACCACGACCGCATACCCGGCGTCATGCAGCTTGATGCTGATTGCTTCACCCAGTCCGCCCATTCCGCCCGTGACCACCGCGATCTGCTTTGCCATCGAATCGTCCTCGCAAAAAATGGCCTTATAGATGTCTGGGGCCACACTGCATTCAGTCAAGAACCTGATGTACTGGAAAACCGGTTTGCGCCTCTCCCTCAGTATTCCTTCATATAGAGTAAGAACGGCAACGCGGGCATCGCTGCCCGCGTCGGCCTTATCCCTTCGCGCCGGCGGCTGCGGGAGCCTGCTCGGCCCGTCGCGCGGTCTTCGACGCCGTGGCCGTGACCGAGTTGAAATTACTTTCCGCGGCCTGCACGGCCTGTTGCCCGGTTTTCTGCAGCGTTTCGTACAGCGTGCTCGTGGCGCTGATCGCGGACTTCCACGCGGCGATCGCCGCTTCGGAACCTGCCGGCGCATTCTTCGCCGCTTCCTCGACGAATGCCTGCACACGTGCGTTGTGCCGTTCGTACTGCGCCTGGGCGAATTGCGTGAGTTCAGCCTGCGTAGTCGATGCGATATCGAACACTTGCCGGCCGTACGACAGCGAATTCTCCGCGAAAGGCCCGGTGAGGCCTGATTGCAACGCGAACCACTGCAGCGGGTCTGTCGTGCCGGGCGCCTTCGTCATATTCTCCTGCGCCTCGGCCAGCGTGGACCTGACGGCCTGCAGGTTAAGCGCGGCCAGTTTCTCCGCGCCTTCAAAGATCTTTCCGGTCAACCCGAAAAATGCGTCGAGGTTGGCCTTCACGACAGCGGCCGGGTCGGGACTCGATAGAGCCATGGTTGAATTCCTCAAATTCGATCCGGTGCACGAAACCCCCGATCGGACGGGTGTGTTGCGACGGATCGCGATGGTGGATAAATCAAAGCGCAAGGACGCCTGTCAGGCAGAATGCGTCGCGAGAGCTTCGACGGTCGTTACATCAACAGGCACTGCAAACCCGCTCGCAGCCACGCCGCTGCGTTCATGACTGTGTCTTCGGCGCGCTCGCCGGGAGGCGCGCGCCGCGAATGTCTAGCGCATCCGGGCGACCGCTTTGAGAATAGAGTCGCCGTCGCTCGTAAGGTGAGCACGCGGGCGTCCTGACGCAAAATTTTCCAGCGAGATAAGTTGCCGCTCCAGCAGCGTGTCCAGTTCGGCGCGATCCAGTTCGATCTGGTCCGGTGCGTTCTTGATGAGCATCAAGGTAGCGAATTCATGGGGACTCAGCATTGCGTCTCCTCGATTTAGTCTCTCTACGCGGAGAGGACAAATTACCTCTCGTGCGTGACTGCCGGCAATTCTTCCTGCCGCCCCCTCTGTCAATCGATCATGCAAGCGATCCAATCGCAGAGACGCCATCATAACCGTTCAATTTTTGAACGCAATATGTGAAATGCTTTTTTACGCCGCACGGTCTTTTTTTATAAATGATTTCGACTCGCAGGCTTTCCAATTCAACCGCACCATCGCCGCAGACCCCTACCAGTAAGGCTCTCATCGATTAATTCATCTATTTTGTTTTAGTAGCTCACTTACTTAACGTCTGAATCTGTCGAAAAACCATTGGTCTATTTATATTTGAATTGAATATTTACAAGTCGAGTCCTGTTCGTTATGATTACCTCAAAATTGCGAAATATTTATTACAGAGGAAGTATTTGGCCGCGCATTGGCGGGTAAAACCGAGGGCTAGCGCTCGCGAGCGTTCGGCGTCCATATCAGCCATCTCCGGTTCGGGCGATGGTCGCCAAAAAACTTGACCCGGCGGGCACGTTGTTCGGCGTCGACGGAGTTATGATGAATGTTGCTGGTCACGTTTGCGTAGGAGGAAATCATGCCTTCAACCCCGCCCACACGCCCCACTCACCGGCCAGGAATTCCAGACCACCCAGTCCGCGGCGTAACGCCGGGCAGCCAGTCGCTGGCTACTGAATCTGCGCCACGCACCAAGCCCGATGTTCCCGATGGCGCAGAAGCGGAACCGGTGCCGCACGAACATCTGCCGAGCCGGTCGGACGACAATTGAACTGCCTGCGTGTCTCTGAGTGACGCCGCGCGATCGCGCTATGTGCGGCCAGTTCGATCACGAATGATCTATAACAATAAGGCGCCGGGAATGGCCACGCGGCGTGCTGCCCGGCTGCCCTTAAAGTCGGCCATTCAATCGTGGAGGTTTAGCGAAGACAGCATGATGAATCCATGTTTAGTCTGTTCGAATCTCGGTTAGCAGGTATCGGAGGCAACATGAAGTACGAGTACGGCGGCTGGGTCATTGACGCAACCCCGGATTTTTCGCTTGGTCAGTTTTTCGCGCATGCGAGGATCATCAGAACCTCATCCGACGACGATGTGGACACTGAAATGCACATCGAGCGCAATCTTGCGTGGTTCGAAACCGAAGACGAGGCAATCGAGGTCGCGCGGCAATGGGCAATCGAGTGGATCGATGCGCGCGACGATCACCTCGCGATGAGGGACCCCGGTTCGTTGACCCGGCAGAACGAAAGTCCCGCGAAGGTCCCGGCCAGATAACCAGAAACCGGGGTCCCGATCTGGACGAGCAGCCGTGTGGCCGTAGCGCAACGCCAGCGTCAGCGGCAATCCTGGTCCGTGCCACGGCGGATGCCGCAATCCGGCCGCGCGCAAATGTTCAGGCGAGACACCTGATTGCTTCGGGATCGCGATTGTGTAGGATAGCTCCAACGCCAGCGCCTCATGCGCGGCGTGTGTGTTCGGGCCGCAGCGATTGCTGCGGCTTTTTTTCGTCAACACTGTCGTCAGCGCGCGAACGTGTCGTCCACTACCCGCTGCCCTGCGCTATACCCTGCCATGAGCGCTTCGGCCTGGGTCGGGAACGGCTGCTGGATGGTCGCGCCGAGGCGGATCGGCGCAACCACGGGGCGCGTGGCGCCCACGGAACCCATCGTTCTGACTTGCACGACCGCGACGAAGCCGCGCGGAGGCAGCAGCGTCACGCTGCCCGCGGTCTCCCAGACCGGCTCCAGCTCCACGGTGACCTCAAAGCCTTTGTACCCGTAGATTCTTTTCATTGATGATCCTGCGTGTTCTACCCGGTCGTTAAACCGTGGAATGCTCCTGCAGGAAAGTGTACATCGCACAAGCAGCCGGGCGACGAACGGAATTGCCGAATAGTTCGCTTGCAATCGCAGGTTCGCAAAACAGCGTCGCTCACATCATCCGCTTGACCGTTCTCTACTTGCGCGCACGCTGCTTATTTACGGCGACCGTCTCCAGACATGGAGCCCGACCATGACCAAGCCTTTTCAGCAGTGGAAAGTCTTGCCGCACGGCAAGCTCACGGAAGTCGACGAAAACATTCTTACCGTGACCGGCCAACTCCATATGCCGCTCACCGACCTTCCCCGCCGCATGACCGCGGTTCGTTTGAACGATTCGCGACTGGTGATATTCAGCGCCATCGCGCTCGATGAAGACGAGATGCAAGCGCTCGAAGATTACGGACGTCCTGCCTTTCTGGTGGTGCCCAACGACCATCATCGATTGGACGCGAAAATCTGGAAAGAGCGCTACCCGTCGATGCAGGTCGTCGCGCCCGAAGGCTCACGAACCATGGCGGAAGAAGCGGTGCACGTCGACACGACGGACCCCGGCTTCGGCGATCCGAACGTGCAGTTCGTGACAGTGCCTGGAACGCGTAGCCATGAGGCAGCACTCGTCATACGCACGCCGAACGGCACGACGCTGGTGCTGAACGATCTGGTCGGCAACATTCGCCATGAATCCGGATTCGGCGGCTGGTTTCTGCGCATGATGGGATTCGCGGGCGACGAACCGCATATTCCGAAGCCGGTGAAGTTGATCCTCGCCGCGGATAAAGAGGCGCTGCGCGCCCAGCTTCTGGAATGGGCCGAGCTTCAGTCGCTGAAACGCATTCTTGTGTCGCACGGTTCGCCTATCGAAGACGAGCCGAGCCAGACTCTGCGCGCTCTGGCCAGCTCGTTGGCGTAGCGTCAAAGCGCGCGACGTCGCTGTGATTACCGGTGGCCGACGGCTCGCTCGCTCCGCCTGGCATGGTGCTTCAAGGCAGATAAACATCGATTAGGATGGCGATCTATCCCAGCGCCCTGCTCTCACTGGCCAGTCCGCAAAACCGCGCTGACGATGAATCGCCTTCTGCGACCGACGAGCCGTTCAATAAGAATGCCGAGCCGCCTCTCCTCCTCCGCTCAATGGAAGGTTCCTCCGGCAAGAATGCGGTCTGTATTGGAGTCTATTCGACAAGCATGATCGCGATTCTTGGCCTGGTACATCGCGAAGTCGGCCTTCCTGATGAGCTCATTGGAGTCCTCGCCCGCTTCCAGAATAGCAATTCCAAAGCTCGCACCGACCGCTTCGACCCCCCAGCGTGAAATCAGGGGAGCCTGGAGAGCAGCCGTCAACTCAACGACCATCTGCCCGACTACGCCGGTTATAGCGTGAACTTTGAGTACAACCAGGAATTCATCTCCGCCGAGGCGCCCCACTACGCCGCGCGCCTGTACGGTAGCGTGAAGGCGAGCCGCCACCAAGGCCAGAATCTCGTCGCCGCACTGGTGGCCGTACGTATCGTTGAGCGCCTTGAAGTTATCCAGATCGACAAAAACGACAGCGACTTTTCCGACTGCACCCGGCGCCGCGATCGCCTCGTCGAGCAGATCCACGATCTTGCCGCGGTTCGGCAAATCCGTCAGTCGGTCCGTTTGAGAAAGACGCCGCAATTCCTCCTTGCCGTTGAGGAGTTTGACGATCAGAGCAGTAATCCAGGCCGATAGTGCGGCGAGCATCAACGTGATGGTCGAGGCCATCGTCACATACACGCGGCGCATCCTGAAGTAATCGTCCAGCGCCTCATCCACAGAAAGACCGGCGACCACCGTCAAACCATATTTCTCGAGATGACGACTTGCTACGACACGTTCGATGTGATCGATCGGATCGACGAAGTCGGCGAGCCCCGTCTTGCCGAGCGGCACATAGCTGCTCGGCAGTGCCTCGCCAGAGCGGCTCGGCGAATTGCCCGCACGACGCGACAACATGAACCCACGACCGGACAGAACGGCAATCATGCCGCGCTCGCCCAGCGCAGCACTGTTGTAGAAGCCATCGGTCAGATACGCCGGGTCTTCCGAGACGATCACCACTCCACCGAAACTTCCGTCGGGACGGTCGATACGGCGGGTTGCCTGAATGGACCACTGCCTGGAAATACGTCCAATCACAGGCTGGCTGATGAAGAGCCCGATATTTTCAGGCGACAGGTGGACCCGGAAATGCTCCCGGTCCTTGAGATCGACCGTACCCGTAAATGGCAAAGTCGATGTAATCACGTGGCCGTCGGCACCCGCTATGGTGACCTGCAGGGCGGTGTCCGCGGTAATCAATCCGTATGCCCGGTACGCTGCCAGGTCAAAGCTTTGCGGCGTACGTTCGTAACCGTATTTGACCAGCAACGCGATCTCATCGACATCGTGGACAGTTTTCAGCGTATGGGTTTCCAAGGCATCGGCTAGCGTGCGGGCCGCCACGCGCGTGTCGCGCATCACGGAAGCCTTCTCGACCTGCAGGCGCAACAGTATGGTGACCCACAGTATGCCGAGGACCAGGACGGTCAGCGCGGGCACCAGAACCAGCGCGTGGCGTGAGGATCTGGTGCTTTTCGTGGCGTAGATTGTTCGATCCATGGTTCGTTTTCACACTGCACAGGCGAACGCGAGTCTCTCAGTGCACCTAATGCTCACGACATTCCGGCAGCACACTCGACGACGCCAGCACGATTCCTGGCTCTTTCAAATGAAATGGCGGGCCGGCCGTTTTTCAGGTCGCGCAATGCTATAACGACAAACCGCAAAAAAAGTTTATTGTTTTTGATGAAAATAAAAAAGGACGGTCGTTTTGTCTGAGGATAAACGGAATGCCATGCATATACCATGTATCGAACCGATAGCGAAGCACGTCACGCAAGGCTCGGCAAGACGCTCGGCGAGAATAAGCGCGGCTCAATGTGAAAGGAATGGAGAGAGCTTATATTCCATATCATTCCGACGACCCAGAGCCTGTATAAATTAACTCAGCGGTTGAATGATTTTTCTATTATCAATGATCCCCCCAATCAATCGGAGCTGCATTCTGCAATGCCGAAAAAATCGTAAAGATCAGGCGAGCTCGGAAGCACTGAACTTCGCCAGTTCCGCGCATCTCGTCGATCACACATTTCACGCAGCGGTCGATGACGCGTATCGCCCCTGCGTCGCGATGTAGGCAAACATTAACAACGACCAACCTCTCCGGATTGTCACAGACAGGACCTGATTTTTCCTCAGAACGAGTGACGGATATCTGACATGACATCCAGTTTCCCCATTCCCGGCGCCGGCGTACGGCGCGCTCGAAGACGTGAGTTAGACGCTCGCGCGCAAACTGGCGCCGCTGTGCAGCAAACGCCAATTCGCCTCGCGCGGTTGCTACGGCCTGGTGAGCCAGATTTCACACTGGCGTCGAAGAGGCCCCCTTTTCATTTGTCTCGCCTCTCCGATACACAGGCACGCCAACAGTCACGACTGTCTCGCCGCACAACCCGCAACACCAGCAGCCGTTTGTCTGCGCCGATAATCTGTATCGCGTGAGGCGAGCCAGTAATACAGCGGCGAAGTCAAAAGCAGTCCGATAACCCAGGAGAGATCCGCACCGTCGAGATACTTCGGCACCGGACCCGCATACATCGGCGTGTTCATGAATGGAATCTGCACGACGATGCCGATCCCGTAGGCAATCAACGCCTGTGGGTTGAAGCGGCCGTAGATGCCGCCGTCCACCTGGAAGATCGACTGGATGTCGTATTGACCTTTGTGGATCACATAGAAGTCGATCAGGTTGATCGCGGTCCACGGCACCAGCACGACCAGCAACGCAAGCACGAGATCGACCAGATTGCCGACGAAATTCGTCGACGCGCCGATCGCTCCATAGCAGCAGGCGAGCAGAATCGCGATCGACAGCACGGCCCGCGCTTTCGCCGTGGGAATCCAGCGATTGGCGAAGGTCTGCAGCGACGTGATGGCCGCGAGCACCGCGCCATACAGGTTCAGCGCGTTATGGCTGATCACGCTCAACAGGAAGAGGACGAGCATCGGCAGCCCGAGCGGACCGGTGGCCTGCTTGACGGCGTCCATCGCATCGGCGCCGGGCGCCACCGCCAGCACGGCGACCGCGCCGAAGACGAACGCGAGCGTCGAACCGATCGTGCAGCCGAGGTAGGTCGCCCAGAACGTGGACGCGACGCGCACGTTCGCCGGCAGATAGCGCGAATAGTCGGACACGTACGGCGCGAAAGCGATTTGCCACAGCGCCGACAGCGAAACGGTCGCGAGCCAGCCGGCGATGTTGAATCCACCGCGTGTCAGAAAGTCGTCCGTCGCGATATGCGTGAGGATATAACCGAATCCGATGACGATGCCGATCCCGAGTACCCAGGTCCCGATGCGATTCAGGATATGGATGATCCGGTAACCGATGATGCCGATCAGCCCCGAGCCCAGCGCGCCGATCACGATGCCCACCGGAACCGGAATACTTTTTTCGATGCCATGAAGAGACTTCCCGGCGAGCACGATATTGGACGCGAAGAACCCGACGTACATGACACCTGCGATCACCGTGACCAGCAGCGCGCCCCATGAACCGAACTGCGCGCGGCTCTGAATCATCTGCGGAATGCCCATTTGCGGACCCTGCGCCGAATGCAACGCCATCAGCACACCACCGACGGCCTGACCGACGACGATCGCCACGATGCCCCACAGCAAGTTCAAGTGGAATATCTGCACGCCAAGCGCGCCGGTGACAATGGGCAACGGAGCGATATTTCCGCCGAACCACAGCGTGAACAGATCGCGCACCTTGCCATGGCGATCCTCGGGCGGCACATAACCGATGGTGTGTTTTTCGATCAATGCCGGGGCATTGTGTTCCGAAGTACTCAAGTCCGTCTCCTTCTGTTTGTGTCGACCGGAGTTAGCGCTTTAGCGCTTACTGCGGTCCCATGCGTCCCTAATGCACCCGTCTCACGACGCGGCCGAAACGTACTCCGCCAGCCGGGCCAGCATCGCATCGCATTCGCGCAGTTGCGCCACGGTGACGAATTCGTCCGGCTTATGCCCCTGGTCCATGCTGCCGGGTCCGCAGACCACGGTTGGAATGCCCGCCTCATCGAAGAGGCCGCCCTCGGTGCCGAAAGCAACCGTGCCGTACTCGGTAGAGCCGCTGAGCAGCGCCAGAAGACGCGCCGCTTCGCTATCGGGAGACGTGGCCAATCCCGGATAGGCGGACAGAGATTGAAAGCGGATGTCGGTATCGGACTTCACTGCGCGCATCTTCGGCAGCAACTCGGCCTCGGCGTAGATTTGCAACTCATCGGCTACCCGGTTTGCGTCGAAGCCAGGCAACGCGCGCACTTCGAAATCGAACTCGCATTCGGCGGGCACGATGTTGAGCGCACGGCCGCCGTTGATCACGCCCGTCTGCACGGTCGAGAACGGCGGATCGAAGCGCGCGTCATGATGTTCGGGCCGCGCCAGCTGCTCACCGATCTCTTCCAGACGGCCGATCATCCGCGCCGCGTATTGAATGGCGTTGACGCCATAGGGCGCATAAGCCGAATGGCAAGGCGCGCCTTTGACCTGACAGCGCATCGCCAGCTTGCCCTTATGCCCCAGCACCGGCTTGAGTTCAGTCGGCTCGCCGATCAGGCACAGCGCCGGCTTGTGCGCACGCCGAGCCAATTCCGCCAGCATCGGCCGCACTCCGAGGCATCCGACTTCTTCGTCGTACGAAAAAGCGAGGTGTACCGGCAGCTTCAACTCGCGCTCGCGCAAACCGGGCACCGCCGCCAGCACCGACGCGATATAGCCCTTCATGTCGGCCGCGCCGCGGCCATAGAGCCGCCCGTCGCGCTCGGTGAGACGAAATGGATCGACGGTCCATGCCTGGCCCTCGACGGGCACCACGTCGGTATGGCCGGACAGCACGATGCCGCCGCCCTCACGCGGGCCGATGGTCGCGAACAGATTCGCCTTGGTGCGCTCGGTGTTGTAGAACAGCTCGCTCTCGACACCGAGTTCATCGAGGTAACCTCGGATGAAGTCGATCATCTCGAGATTGGAGTCACGGCTGACCGTAGCGAAGCCGATCAGCCGTTCGAGCAGCGCGCGGCTGGAGCGGTCATTCATTGCCGGGCACTCCGTAGCTCGGCGCGGTGGTCGGATTCAACGCCCGGGTCAGGTAGTCCTGCATCTGCGGCCGGTACGCTTGCCACAGGCCGTCGAGCTGGCCGATGGGATCGTGATCCGCCCAATCGACCCGCAAATCGACGATCGGCCAGCTCACGTCGCCCACGATCTTGAGCGCCGCCGAATGCACGGGCCCTGCTTCGCCGCCCGCGGCAATCGCGGCATGCATGCCCGCGAGCAGTCGATCGGCAAGCGTGCCGCTTGCCTGCTCGAACGCCGGAAGCATGGCTTCGATCACTTCGACGCCCGCGAGCATGTTGCCTGCCGCCACACACTGCTTGCCCGCGACGGCGTGATACGTGCCCAGCGCTTCTTTGCCGCTAAAAAACGCCGTGCGGCCTTGCGCATCGATCACGGTGACCTGGCGGTACTCGCTCCACTCGCTCGCGCCGAGCACACGGTCCAATGCCGCGGCGGGATCGATCTGCTCATGCTCCAGCAGATCGAGAATCCGCGGCCCTAGCGCGGGCAGCGTGACGTTTTGCGTCGCTACCGCCCCCACGCCTGCGCGCACCCATGGGCACCGGGCGCCCACCGCGATGCTGGACGAACTGATCGCGATTCCAAGCTGCCCGGTTTCGGGGCAACGTCCGACGATTGAAAATGTCATGTCCCGTTCCTTAGGCTTGCTGCGGCGTCCATCCGTCCGGAACGACCGCGACAACGTCGATCTCCATCAACCATTGCGGCTGACCCAACGCGACCACTACCAGGCCGGTCGAAATGGGAAACACGCCCTTCAACCACTTCCCGACCTCCTGATAGACCGGCTCGCGATAGCGGACGTCGGTCAGGAAGGTCGTCGTCTTGACGATGTGAGACAGGTCGCTGCCTGCTTCTTCCAGCAACTGTTTGACGTTCTTCATCGCCTGTTCGGCCTGAGCGCGCGGATCGCCAATGCCGACCAGGCGGCCGTCGAAATCCGTGCCTACCTGACCGCGCACATAGACCGTGTTGCCGGCGCGCACGGCCTGGCAAAGATCGTTGTCGAGCGTCTGGTTCGGATACGTGTCCTTCGTGTTGAACATGCGGATACGGGTATGCGTAGGCTGGTTCATCAATGCACCTGAATGTTAGGAAGAAATGGATCGCGAATTAGACAGGCGTACGTATCAACTCACGCCGATTTCGCTGACTTTGTGGACGCGCGAACCGGTGGAGGTGTTTTCAACGCTTTCCTCGCCGCTGGTCTGTTTCTGCTGTTGCGCGTCGCCGTAATAAGCTGCGTATTTGCGCTGCGTGACGATGTGATCGGCAATGTGTTTCGCGTCGTGCCACACGCCCCAGATGAATGCGGAGCCACGGCGCGACAGCCAGGGCAGACCGAGGAAATAAATGCCCGGCTCTTTCGATACGCCACGCTGATGTTTCGGCTTACCCTTTTCATCGAACGCGTCAACGTTCAACCAGCTGAAATCGACGGCATAGCCGGTCGCCCAGACAATCGACGTCACGCCGGCTTTCGCCAGATCGAGATCGTGCAACGGGTGCGCCACGCATTCCGGATCTGCGGGAATGACGCGCGCTTCGGGTTCTTCGGGAAGATCGAGACCGTTGCGCTCGGCGTAGGCGTCGGCCGCGTCGAGCAGCGACAGATAGTTTTCGTCGCCGCGCGCGATGTTCTCCGCCAGATCCGCTTCGAAGGTCACCACGCCGTCATCGAACGATTTCGTCAGACCCACCAGCGTGATGCCCTGATTCGCGAGACGGCGGAAGTCCACCGTATGGCCGCCGCGCGCACCGCTCACTGCAATCGTGACGTGTTCCCTGCCCGGCTTCATGACCTCGGCATCCCATTCGCCGAGCACGCCGAGCCACCAGCAGAAGTCGCGGCCGCGATAGGCGCGCGGCGGACGATCGTGCGCGCCGACCGACAGATAGACGCGCTTGCCCGCACGTTGCAACTCGTCCGCGATCTGCACGCCCGACGAGCCCGCGCCCACCACCAGCACGCCGCCTTCGGGCAATTGATCAGGATTGCGATAGTCGGCGGAATGAATCTGCGTGAGACCCGAATCTTGCGGCGCGATGGGTGGGATGACCGCGCGCTGGAAAGGCCCGGTTGCGACCACGACACGATTGACCTCGATCGTGCCTTCCGAGGTTTCGACGGTGAAGCCCTGCCGCCCTGCATTGCGCACCACCTTCTTCACTTCCACGCCGGTGCGGATCGGCGCTTCGAATTTCTTCGCATACGCCACGAAATAATCCGCGACCTGCTCCTTCGAAGCGAATGCGTTCGGGTCGAAGTCCGCAAACTCGAGATTGGGAAAACGATCGTGCCACGCGGGGCCATTGGCAACCAGCGAATCCCAGCGTCCCGTGCGCCAGCGCTCGGCAATACGGGCGCGTTCCAGCACGAGATGCGGCACGCCAAGCTTGCTCAGATGTTCGCTAATGGCGACGCCGGCCTGACCGGCGCCGACTACGAGCGTGTCGATTGACGTTGTTTCCACTGTCATGGCTGTGTCCTTCTAAAAGAGGCGGATATTTCGATTCGATCGCGGCGTCGCGGCCTTTAAGCGCCCGCGATCGTGCGGACCCGGCAGTGTTTTCCGACAGTGCGTTGTCTCCTGGTCCGGCTGTCTGGTCTGCTTGTCGCTTCTGTTTGCGTCTCGTGAAAATCTACGCGCCCATTCAGAATTTGAAAAATATATTTAAAAAATGCATCGCATCGGATTTACCTATGCAAGGCTTTTTGGCCGCTGCACAATGCCGCGCAATACAGGACTTGAAACACGGAGCGTCGTCGATGGAGAGTCACCCGTTGCGCTACTCGTTGCGCCAGTTGCGCTATTTCGTGGTCACTGCGGAAGTACTGTCTTTCACCGCAGCCGCGAAACGCCTGCACATCTCTCAGCCGTCGATCTCGACGGCGCTCGCGGATCTCGAAGTGTCGTTCGGCGTACAACTGTTCATCCGGCATCACGCGAGCGGTCTGTCGCTCACACAAGCCGGGCGCGATCTGCTCGGGCAAGCGCGCAATCTGCTGAAGTTTGCGGAGGAGTTGCAGACCACCGCGAAGGAAATGGACGGCGGCATGACCGGCGCCATCACACTCGGCTGCATGGTCTCGCTCGCGCCGCCACTGATGCCGCGACTCATCAGCCGATTCATCGACGAGCACGCGGGCATCTCGTTTCGCACGGTGGAGGCGCATCAGGACGGCCTGTTGCGCGGCCTGCACGACGGCTCGCTCGACATTGCCCTCACCTACAGCCTCGACCTGACTGAAGACATCGCGTTCACGCCGCTGCTCTCGCTGCCGCCTTATGCGATCCTGCCGAGAACGCATCGTCTGGCACGCGCTCGCAAGGTATCGCTCGCGGACCTCCTGCCCGAGCCGTATGTGATGCTCGACCTGCCGCACAGCCGCGAGTACTTCGCCGCACTCTTCGACGCGGTAGGCAGCCGCCCCGTGCCCGCCTTCCGTTCCTCGCAGCCGGAGGTCGTGCGCGGCATGGTGGCCAACGGTCTCGGCTATAGCCTGCTGAACTTTCCGCTCAAATCGAATCGCACCGTGGATGGCGAAGAGTTCGTCATTAAGCGTTTCAAAGACAACGTCAATGCAACGATGCTCGGCATCGCGCAATCGCGCACCATGAAGCCGCGCCAGGTGGTGCATCGCTTCGCGTCGTTCTGTGAGACCTATATCCAGAGGCTGCATTTCGACGCATGATAAGGAAGGCGCGATTGTCTGCGCCAAGCGCGCACACGCTGCATAGGCAAAAGCTTTGCTTTGTATCTGAAAACAATATTTTGGCTTGCAATTTGGCTTGATAGATTGGTGTCCATGTTGAGCGCTACGCCGTACAAGCCTCGCGTTGACGCGCTCTCACCGTGACGAATCAAGGGGGACACCATGGCCAGCCCGACAAGCACGATCGCAGTGCAAGCACTTGTCGACGAACTGCAAGCGGGTTGTGAACGGCCATTTGGCGATGCGCATGCGATGCCGCCCGGTGTCTACACATCGCCCGAATTCCTCACACTGGAAGAGCGCGCCATATTCGAGCGTGAATGGCAATGCGTCGGCCGCGCCAGTGCGCTCAAGGTGCCTGGCGATTACATGACGGCGCGCATCGGCGCGCAACCTGTCGTCGTATTGCGCGACGAACAAATGCAACTCAAAGCGATGTCGAACGTGTGCATTCATCGCATGTCGGTGCTGCTCGAAGGACGCGGCAACGTGCGTCGAATCGTCTGCCCCTATCACGCCTGGAACTATTCACTGGACGGCGCGCTGCAAGGCGCACCGCTCATGGATCGGCAGGAGAGCTTCTGCAAGGAAAGCTACCGGTTGCCTAAAGTGCGCTGTGAAGAATGGCAAGGCTGGATCTACGTGACGCTCGACGAACACGCGCCGCCCGTTCGCACGCAACTCGCCGAACTGAGCGCGCTGATCGGCGCATACGGCATGTCGGACTACGTCGAGACCTTCCATGAAGAGCACGTGTGGAATACGAACTGGAAGATCCTCGCGGAAAACTTCATGGAAAGCTATCACCTGCCCATGCTGCATCGCGCGACGGTAGGACCGCATTCGCGGCTCGAAGAAATGGAATGCCCGCCCGGCTATCCCGCCTTCAATTACCACTGGATCACCAAGGAAGCGTCCTTGCCCATCGGCAACGCGCATCCGGAGAACACGCGCCTCGCGGGACACTGGCGCAAGACTACGGCGCTGCTCGCGATCTACCCCACGCATCTCGTCACGCTCACGCCGGGTTATTTCTGGTATCTCGTGCTGCAACCGCAAGGCGTGGAGCACGTGCATATCCGCTTCGGCGGCGGCCTTGCACCGGAGTTCATCGCCGATCCCGAGGCCAACGCCCATATGACGACGCTGAAGAAGCTGCTCGACGAAGTGAACGCCGAAGACAAACGCGGCGTGGAAGCCGTGTTTCGCGGCGTGCATGCGCCGCTCGCAAAGCCCGGTCACCTGAGCCCGCTCGAGCGTCCCAACTATGACTTCGCGCGCTATATCGCCGGCAAGATCAGCGCGGCGCAGACCGGCACGCATTGATTACGACGCACCATCGACAGGACGCTACACGATGTCAAACCCTTCCTTCATTTCGTTCTCGGGCGTGAGCAAATCGTACGACGGCGCCCAATACGTCGTCGACGACTTGAACCTCGACGTGCGCAAGGGAGAATTCCTGTCGCTGCTCGGCCCGTCCGGCTCCGGCAAAACGACCACGCTCATGATGCTCGCGGGATTCGAATCGCCCACGCACGGCGAGATTCGCCTCGACGGCCGCCGACTCGACGACAAACCGCCGCATCAGCGTGACATCGGCATGGTGTTTCAGAACTACGCGCTGTTTCCCCATCTGACAATTGCGGAGAACGTAGCGTTTCCGCTTTCCGTGCGGCGCGTGAGCCGTGCCGAGCAGAAAAAGCGCGTGCAGCGCGCGCTCGAAATGATCGAACTGCCGCATCTGGCGAACCGGCGTCCCGCGCAACTTTCCGGCGGACAGCAGCAGCGCGTGGCGCTCGCACGCGCGCTCGTGTTCGAGCCGAGCGTCGTGCTGATGGACGAACCGCTCGGCGCACTCGACAAGCGCCTGCGCGAAACCATGCAATACGAAATCATGCGTTTGCATCGCGAGTTGTCGCTCACGATCGTGTACGTGACGCACGATCAGGCCGAAGCGCTGACCATGTCGGACCGCGTCGCCGTTTTTTCCGACGGCCGGATTCAGCAGGCCGCCACACCGACCGAACTGTACGAGAACGCGCAGAACGCCTTCGTCGCGAACTTCGTCGGCGAGAACAACGGCTTGACTGGCCGCGTGGTCAGTGTGGGCGAGGACTGGGCAACGCTCGCGCTGTCGGACGGCAGCGTCATTCGCGGGCGCAGCGAACCCGGCCTGCGCGCGGGCGACGAAGCGATGCTCGCGCTGCGCCCCGAGCGCGCGCATATCCCGAGCGCCGAAGGCACGCAAGCCGACGAACACAGCAACGTGGTGCGCGCACATGTCCAGGAACTGGTGTATTGCGGCGATCATCACCGCGTGCACCTCGCGCTCGGTTCACGCGATTCCTTTGTCGTGAAAGTGCCCAATACGCAGCGCCATGCGCTGCCTTCGCCCGGCAGCGAGATCGAAATCGCATGGCGCCACGACGACTGCAAGATTCTCGCGATGAGCGTGCCACGCAGCGCGCCCGTGATCCCCGCATCCACCCCGCTCTCACCCTCCATCATCACGACCGCACCTGCAGGAGCCAACTAAAATGCGCACTCTCATCAAAACACAAAACGTCGCACTCGCAGTACTCGCCGCAGCCGCTTTGACTACCGTGACCACCCAGGCAGCGGAGACGCTTTCCGTCGTGACCTTCGGCGGTGCATACGAAGCGGCGGCAAAAAAGGCCTATTTCGAACCGTTCACCCAGGCCACCGGCATCGGCTTCTCGACCGAATCGTATGACGGCGGCCTCGCGAAGCTCTCCGCGATGGAACAGGCGAAGAACACCACGTGGGATCTGATCGACCTCGAAACGAACGACGCGATCACCGCCTGCGACGAAGGCCTCCTGCAGAAGTTCGACAAGAAGACGATCGGCAAGACGAGCGACTTCATTCCCGGCACGATCAGCGATTGCGCGGTGGCGAGCATGGTCTGGTCCACGATCTACGCGTACGACGCGAGCAAGCTCAAGAGCGCGCCGACTACCGTCAACGACTTCTTCGATCTGCAGAAATTCCCGGGCAAGCGCGGCTTGCGCAAATCGCCGAAGGTCACGATGGAATGGGCGCTGATTGCGGATGGCGTCGATCCTAAGGATGTCTACAAAGTACTTGGAACACCTGCCGGCGTGGATCGCGCGTTCAAGAAGCTGGACACGATCAAACCGAACATCGTGTGGTGGGAGTCGGGTGCCCAGGCGCCGCAGTTGCTCGCTGACGGCGCGGTCGTGATGACGCAGGCCTACAACGGCCGCATTTCCGACGCCGCGAAGAAGGACAACAAGCCGTTCAAGACCGTGTGGGACGCGCAGGTCTACGACTTCGACTGGTGGGCCGTTCCGACGGGCGCGAAGCACGCCGATGCCGCCGCGAAGTTCATCGCCTCCGCTTCGCAGCCGAAGGCGTATGCGGATCTGTCGAAGTACATCGCCTACGCGCCGCCGCGCAAGGACGCGATCGCGCTGATCGACAAGCAGCGCCTCGCCGATCTGCCGACCGCGCCCGACAACTTCAAGCGTGCCTTGCAGATCAACGCGAACTTCTGGGCCGACAACGCGGACCAGATCAACAAGCGCTTCCAGGTGTGGCTGACGCAGTAACACCACCGTCCGACGAGAGCCCGACTTGACTACTCACATGCCCGCTTCGGCCCGCGCCACGGCCCCGGGCTCTCCGACGAGAGCCGACGGCCGCGCGTCGTTTGAAAAGGCGCGCCGCCGCGCATCGGTGCAGGCGCTGCTGCTCGCGCTGCCGCTGATCGTATTTCTGCTGTCGACGTTCATCGCGCCGATCGCGCTCCTGCTCGCGCGCAGCGTGCAGAATCACGAAGTGCCCGACAGCATGCCCGCGCTCACGCGTGCGCTCGATGCCTGGGACGGACGCGGCGTGCCGGACGAACATATGTTCGCCCTGCTCGCCGCCGGACTCAGGGAGGCGCAGCACAGCGGCCAGCTTGGCACGGTCGCGCGGCGGCTGAACTTCGATCAGGCTGAGTTCCGCAGCCTGCTGATGCGCACCGCGCGCCAGTTGCCCGCCGACGCGCCGCCCGCATGGAAACCGGCGCTCATCGAGCTCGACCCGCGTTGGGATTCACCGGAAATCTGGCGCTTGCTGAAGCGCGCCGCCTCGTCGCCGACGCCCGACTATCTGCTCGCGGCCGTCGATGCACATGTGACACCGCAAGGCGCCGTCGCGTTCGTGCCGGACAACGCGTCGATCTACCGGCAGGCGTTCGCGCGCACGATCTCGATCAGCGCCACGGTCACGCTGCTGTGCCTCGTGCTCGGCTATCCGGTCGCATGGCTGCTCGCGAACCTGCCCGCGAAAAGCAGCAACCGTCTGATGCTCTTCGTGATCGTACCGTTCTGGACCTCGCTGCTCGTGCGCACGACCGCATGGTACGTTCTGCTGCAACCGGGCGGCGTCATCAACAGCCTACTGATGGGTCTCGGTCTCACCACCCATCCACTACCGCTCGTCTTCAACCGCGCGGGCGTGCTCATCGGCATGACGCATGTGCTCCTGCCGTACATGATTCTCGCGATCTATTCGGTGATGAAAAGCGTATCGCCCGTGTACGTGCGCGCCGCGCAATCGCTCGGCGCTCACCCGTTCACCGCGTTCGTGCGGATCTACATTCCGCAGACGCTGCCCGGCGTGGGAGCGGGCTGCTTTCTCGTGTTCGTGCTCGCGCTCGGCTACTACATCACACCCGCGTTGCTCGGCGGCGCCGGCGACGAGATGATCAGCCAGCTCATTGCGATTCAGACCAACACGCAACTCAACTGGGGCCTCGCCGGTGCGCTCTCGGCGTATCTCGTGATCTTCACGGCGATTTTCTATTTCCTGTTCAACCGTATCGTCGGCATCGACCGCTTACGCTTCGGTTAAACACGCTGACACGACCAGGGAACGACATGCAAGAACAACGCAACAAGGTGCTGACGGAACGCGTCGCCGCGCGCTGGGTACGGCTGCATACGGCGCTTGTGCTGTTCTTCCTGATCGCGCCGATTCTCGCGATCATCCCGCTCTCGTTCAATTCGGGTTCCTACTTCTCCTACCCGTTGCAAGGATTTTCGCTGCGCTGGTATGAGCAGGCGCTCACGAGCCCGGACTGGCAGCGATCGCTGCTGAACAGCATTGGCATCGGCGCGGCGTCGACGCTGATCGCCACGTGTCTCGGCACGCTGGCCGCCCTGGGCATTTCGCGCACGCAATTTCCGCTACGCTCGCTGATCATGCCGATCCTCATCTCGCCGATGATCGTGCCGATCGTGGTCGTGGCCGCGGGCTTCTATCTGATCTTCGCGCCGCTCGGTCTGGTGAACTCGTACCCCGGCGTGGTGCTCGCGCACGCGGCGCTCGGTACGCCGTTCGTCGTGGTCACCGTGACGGCCTCGCTGCTTTCGTTCGATCAGAGCCTGCTGCGCGCCGCTTCCGGACTCGGGGCGACGCCTTGGATCACATTCAGGCGCGTGACCTTACCGCTCATCACACCAGCGGTTGCGACCGGTAGCGTCTTCGCTTTCGCGACCTCGTTCGACGAAGTCATTGTCATTCTATTCATTGGCGGCCCGGATCAAAGAACAGTGCCGCGGCAGATGTGGAGCGGAATTCGCGACTCGATCGATCCTTCGATCCTCGCCGTGGCGACGATGCTGATCGTGTTCGCCGTGCTGCTCTTCGCGAGCATCAACTGGCTGCATGGGAGTCGGGTACGGCACTAACGAAACAACGGGTCGTGCTGCCTCTCGATAGCTGTCGCCGGCGTGGGCACAAGCCGCCCGCGCAATCAATGGTAAATCGTCTTGGACGACTGCAGCTTCGTCAGCACGCCGCCTTTGAATCTGAACCAGCCTTGCGAGCTTTGCATCACGACTTCATCGCCTTGCCAGAACACGCGCTTGACCGTCATGCGCTGACCCGAGCGCTGCACAAGTGCCGGACGACGGCGAAAGTCGTACAGCACCGGACCGGCATCAGTCTGCACGAGCGTGCGCGTGACGGTGTCGCTTGCGTTACCAACCTCGTCAAAATGCGTGAGCGAATTCGCACCGAAGCGATCGAATACTTCCTTATCGAGCATCCCCACGAATTCGCGGCCGGCGCGCACGAATTCCAGTGCGCCCGAAGGCGTGGCGAGCGGGCCAGGCGCGTTGCTCTGTGCCTGGACAGAGGTCACGAAGGAGATGGCTGCGAGCGAAGCGAGGAATAGTCGTCTCATGTTTTCTTTTGGATCCAAGGGCGGCTCCGACTGCGGAGTGCGACTTGCAATCGTAGCGTGGGAACATTGACGCCAATTCTGACCGACACGTTTAAGGTCTGCAACTGGACCGGGTAATCGGCGCGCAACTCCTGTCACCCATCCTTGTCCATTCCCTTCCGATAAAGACTGGGCGAGTTTCCAGTCCACTTTCTGAATGACCGGCGAAAGCTCGCCGCGTCCGAAAATCCAATGCGTTCGGCAACCTGATCGATAGGAAGCCGCGTGTTCTCGAGAAATTCGATGGCGAGCTGCCGCCGCACGTCGTTCAGCAAGGTTTGATACGAGTAGTTGTCGTCGGCCAGACGTCGATGCAAAGTTCGCAGCGACATGCCGAGTTGGGCGGCCATCTTCTCGGCGGATGGGAACACGCCCGGTGCGTTCAGGCAGGCCATGCGGATCTGGCGCGGAAGTTCGGGAATGCCGTCGCGTTCTTCGAGAATGCGATCACACAGTTGCTGGCAGATTTGCGCGGTAATGGGATTCGCATTTGGACACGGACGGTCCAGCACATGCACGTCGAAATGCCATTCCATCGTATCCGCGCCGAACTCCACCGGACAGTCAAACATCCTTTCGTAATTCCGCCAATGCGGCGGCGCCGGATATGCCATGACCATGCGCTTCGACGGAAAAGGCGCTTCCAGCACGCGGCTGAATAACACGGTCATCGAGCTTCGCCAGAATTCGGCGACAAACGGCAACATGTCGCCGAGCGATGCGAGCCCGTGGCTGCGCAGAATGCCGGTGTCCCCCTCCGTGGAATAGCTGATCTGCAAAACCGCGCCGGCCATCCTGACATTTTCGACGCTGAATTTCAGGGCGTCTCCAAAGGTCGTGCTGCTGACCATGGCATAGCCATATATGCCGAAGTCGCTGATCCTCTGACGCGCACCCGCAAGCAAGCCAACATCGGCTCTTGTTGCGAGCCGTTGAGCGTTCCGATAAATAGCGAGGCGCTGACGATGCGAAATTCTCGCCTGCGAATCCTCCAACTGGTTCGGATGGACGCCCGTATTCGCGAACAGTTTATTGACCGACACGCCCTCGGCGGCCAGTTCGGCGGCGAGCGCGGCCAGGCCCAGAAGACTCTGCGTCGGCGCGTCGAGATCCGGATGCAATGGCGTGATGATTTTAGGTGGTCGCACGGTATGTCTCGCTCCAGTTGCAAATATGCTCGCACATTTTTCCAATTCGTCGAGCGCGTTTGGCACAGTTTGACACGGCAATTGGCAGGGTTGGACGTTGCCGCTCAATGCTCTCGCTGGGATAGTAACCATCAACGGCGCATGCCGAAAAACAGATAGAGACAAGCCATGAAGTCCTCAATTCAACCCGCCCCAACAGTAGTGACAACCCTGATCAGCGCGCGTCTTGCAATCGTGGATGGCGCAATGGGTCCCGTCCATGCCGCGACGCAGCACGTCGCCTGAAATCACTGGCTTATGCCTCGCCTATCGCACATTGCAGAGAGAACCATGACCACAATAAAGATTGAAATGGACGGCGCTGTCGGAATCGTTTCATTAGCCAAGCCGCCGCACAACCTGATCGACGACGCGATGATCGCGGATCTGCTCGCCGCGTATCGCGGCGTGGTCGCCGACGGCGCGCGCGCGATCCTGCTCAACAGTGACATGCGCCACTTTTCCGCCGGTGCGGAAATGAGCTCATTTACCGACGGCAAAACGGCAATCCAGCACAACGCCGATCAATTCCTCGAGTTTCTCGACGTGCTGGAAAACGCGCCGGTGCCGACACTCGCCGCCGTTCACGGCGCCGCGCTCGGCGGCGGCCTCGAACTCGCGCTCACGTGCGACATGATCGTCGCTGCGGACACGGCGTACTTCGGCCAGGTCGAGAACATCGTTGGTCTGATTCCCCTGCTCGGCGGCACGCAACGGCTCGTACAGAGAGCGGGCGTTGTGCGCGCCAAGGAGATCGCACTGATCGGACGGCGGCACGCAGCGGAAGCATTCGAGCGCTGGGGAATCATCAATCACGTCGTGCCCGAAACCGAACTCCAGGCCGCCGCCATGTCGTTCGCCCGGCAACTGGCCGCGGGCCCCACCAAAGTTCTCCATGGCATCAAGCAGCAGGCGAACCTTGCTGCGAACGGCGGCGTGCGCAGCGCCGACCTGGAACAGATCAACCTCAACAACATGATCTGGCAGACGGGCGATCGCGAACGTGGTTTCGCTTCGTTCTTTTCGACCGGGCCCGCCACCGCCGAATTCAAGGGAGATTGATCATGTCCGCACCGCTCGAAGGTATTCGCGTGATCGACTTCACGCGGGTGCTGGCTGGACCACATTGCACCAAAACGCTCCTCGATCTCGGCGCCACCGTGACCAAGATCGAGCCACCCTCCGGCGATATCGGCCGCGTGAGCATGCCGCATATCGGCGACATGTCACTGTATTACGTGCAGCAGAACGCCGGCAAGCGCAACGTGAGCCTCGATCTCAACTTCCCCGAGGCACGCGCGATCATGGTCGACATGTGCCGGGATGCGGACATCATCGTCGAGAATTTTCGCCCGGGCACGTTGGACCGGTTTGGACTCGGCTATGAACAGGTGCGCGTTTTCAACCCGTCTGTGGTCTACGCGTCTTTGAGCGGCTACGGACAATCGACCTCATGGCGCAATCGTCCCGCGTTCGCGCCAACCGTGCAAGCCGAGTCGGGATTGACCGACATCGTCCAGCACCATTTCGGCGCTGCGCTCACCGAAGTCCGCAACGACGCATGCAGCCACGCCGACATGTACACCGGCCTGCATGGCGTGATCGGTATTCTGGCCGCACTTCAGCATCGTGCGCGTACCGGCGAGGGGCAACACGTCGACGTCTCGATGGCGGCCACCATGCTATCGGTGAACGAACGCGTGGGCGCACAACTCTCGGAAATCGATACGGATGGCGAACCAATCATTCTCTCGGCACCCGATTCGCACATCTTCGATTTGCCCGATGGACGCCAACTCACCATAGCAGGCAGCCCAATCTACACGCCGATGTTTTCGCGCTACTGCGCGATGATGCGCCGCAACGATTTGCTGAGCGATCCCCGCTTCGGCACGGCGCTTTTGCGGCGGCAGAACATTGCTGATCTGCTGGCCGAAGTGCGCGCCTGGCTTCTTACGTTCAACGATCTTGATCAGCTCCAGACGCAGGTCAGCGAAGCGGGATTGGCTATCGGCGTGGTCCGGAGCGTCAACGAGTTCGCCGATTCCGAGTGGGTGCAGGAATGGGGTGCGCTAGTGGATGTCGACGACAGATCAGGCGGCACGACACGCATGCCCGGCGCGCCGTGGCATTTCAGCGAGTCTGAGTTACCGCAACCGGGCAGCCCAGCCTTCCAGGGCGAGCATAACGCCGAGGTGCTCTCCGAACGCAAACTCAGCGCGGCGTTCATTCGTGATTTGCAGGAGCGCGGAATTCTTCTCAGCAGGCACAGCCCCACGCGTCCATTCGACTGAACGTCGTTGCCATTACGCGAGCGGCTCGCGCTTTAACCGAATGAATCGAGACGAACATGCAACACACACTGAATCAGACGCATGACCCCGCTGCGCGCAGTTGGGTCGAATCCGCCAATGCACCGACATGTGACTTTCCAATCCAGAACTTGCCGTTTTCGGTTTTCCGCAGAAGGCATTCCGACGAGGCGTTCCGCGGTGCGGTCGCGATCGGCGACCAGGTGATCGACATCGCGGCCTGGGCGTCTCGTGCCGGTCTCAATGGAATCGCTGGCGAGGGCGCGCGGGTGTGCGCTCAGCCCGTGCTCAACGAGTTCTTCTCGATGGGTCCGTCCGCATGGCGCGCTGTACGACACGCGCTATTTGCAGCGCTTCACGAGCGAGCCCCTTCGGACGATCGCGCGGCGCTCGAGGCATGTCTGATCCCGCAATCGGAAGTGGAATACGGCCTGCCTGCGCAGATCGGCGATTACACGGATTTCTATACGTCGATTCATCACGCGACCAACATCAGCAAGCTACTTGGCCTGAGCGGCGTGGGCGCCAACTTCAAATCGATCCCCATTGCGTACCACGGCCGGGTTTCTAGCATCGGGCTCAGTGGTCAGCGGTTCCGGCGCCCAGCGGGTCAAATCATGCTTCCAGGCGAAGGTGCACCGATCTTCTCGCCCTCGCGCAAGCTGGACTACGAACTCGAACTCGGCATCTACATTGGGCAGGGCAATGCCGCCGGCGAGCCGATCGCTCTGGATCAGGCCGACAGTCATGTATTCGGGCTATGCCTGCTCAACGACTGGTCCGCTCGCGATATTCAGGCGTGGGAAATGCAGCCGCTAGGGCCGTTTCTGGCCAAGAATTTTGCCACCACGATCTCGCCGTGGATCGTGACCATGGAGGCGCTGGCGCCGTTCAGGCTACCCCTGCCCCGCCCGCACACGGACGGCAAGCCGCTGCCTTATCTGGATTCCGACCGTAATAGCACGACGGGCGCGATCGATATTCAACTGGAAGTCTGCATCGAGACTTCTCGCCATCAAGCCGGGAATCTCCCGGCGGCGCAACTCTCACTCACGAGTTTCAGACATCAGTACTGGAGCATCGCACAGATGGTCGCGCATCACGCCGCGGGCGGCTGCAATCTGCGTGCTGGAGACCTGCTTGGCAGCGGCACCATTTCAGGTCCTGGGCAATCGGAAGCAGGCGCACTGATGGAACTTGCACGCGACGCAAGCGAACCAGTCACGCTGAATACCGGCGAAAAGCGCAGCTACGTGGAGGATGGCGACGCCATTATTCTGCGCGGCCACTGTGAGAAAGCAGGCTTTGCTCGAATCGGCTTTGGAGAGAGCCGCGGCGAAGTTTTGCCGGCAAAGCGCTAGCGATTCGCCGCTTCAGCTGTCCGTCATAAACACCATCACGGAGGAGACCCGACATGCAATCGATGGAATCAATCAACGCGGAGTTCGAGAGGCAAAACGCGACGAAAGTCAGATTATCCCGCTTATCCCTCGACGAGAAGACGCGAGCGCTCGCCAAGTTCCGCAACCGCTTCGTATGGTCATTGCTTTACACCTCACTGGGAATTTATTTCGGCCTGTTGATTGCAGTACTGGAGTTTCCTGGCGCGATGTCCCTGTCCGTCTACGGCGAGCTCAATCTTGGACTGCTCGCGGTAGTCGTTCAGTTCGCGCTCACGATCGCTACCTTCTGGGCCTACTGCGCATGGGCCGAGCGAGTCTACGACCCGAAAGCGGCCGAGTTGCTTCGCAGCGCGTTTGCACATTCGAACGGTGATCGCCATGAATAATCTGATCAGTCACGGCGGGCTCCGAATCATCGCCTTTGTGGGCTTTATCGGACTCAGCCTCGTTCTCACCGGATGGAGCGCTCGCCGATCGCGCGGAACCTCCGGATTTTTCGTGGCCGGACGCAATCTGTCGCCGTTTCAGAATGGCCTCGCGCTGGCGGGAGACTTTATGTCCGCCGGTTCGTTTCTCGGTGTGACGGGACTCGTTTCCCTGTTCGGATTCGACGGCATCGTGTATCAGGTCGGTTTTATCGCCGGATGGATCATGATCATGCTGATCGTCGCCGAACCGGTCAGAAACTGCGGCAAATACACTCTCTCCGATGTGGTTGCACTGCGTTTGCGCAGCCGCGGCGTGCGAGCAGCCACATCGGTCTCTTCGCTGATCATTTCGTTAGCCTATCTACTCGCGCAACTCGTCGGCGGGGGTGCACTAGCCAGTCTGCTATTGCCGATCGGCACCAACGCGGCGATCGTGCTAATCGGCATACTCATGATCGCGTATGTGCTGTTCGGCGGAATGGTGGCCGCGACTTACGTGCAGATCGTCAAAGCCGTCCTCGTCTGGACTGCCGGCGCGGTGCTCGTGCTGCTCGCCCTCGCGCATTTTTCCTTCGACGTGGGTGCGCTATTCAGTAAGGCACGCCTTTCGTCGCTGCATCCGGCGCAGTACTTCGTGCCGGGCGGCTACTTCAAGGATCCGCTGGATACGCTGTCGCTCACGCTCGCCCTGGCGTTGGGCACAGCAGGACTGCCGCACGTCATGACCCGGTTTTACACGGTACCGTCCGCCGTCGCGGCGAGAAAGTCGGCGAAAATCGGCCTGATCGTGATGACGTCTTTTGCGGTGATGATGATCTTGCTCGGATTTTCCGCCACCGCAATCGTGGGACCTGCGGCGATTCTCGCCACACATAGTTCAGGAAATAGCGCCATTACGCTGCTCGCCACGACACTCGGCGGCGGTGCGGGGTCTGCTGGCGGCGAACTTCTTCTCGCCTGCGTGTCGGCCATTGCCTTCGCGACAATCCTTGCGGTTGTTTCAGGCATCATGATTTCCTCGGCCTCGACCATCTCTCACGATATCTTCGGCCAGCTCTTCTCGGCGTCTCGCGACAGGGAGCGCCGGCAGGTCGTGATCGCGAAGATCGCCACGATAGTCTTCGGTATCGCCGCGATGGGGCTCGCGCTGCTCGTCAAGACTTTCAATGTCGCGTTTCTCGTGGGGCTCGCGTTTGCCATTGCGGCCAGCGCAAACCTGCCCGTCATTCTCTTCTCGATGTACTGGCGGCGCTTCACGGATCGCGGCGCTGTAGCCGCGGTGCTCGCCGGCACCCTTTCCTCGATTGGACTCGTACTGCTGGGGCCGGCCGTCATTGGCGCGAAAGGCATCATCTTCAAGGATTCCCCCCCGCCTTTCTGGCTCTCGAATCCCGGTCTGCTCAGCATTCCGGTGGGCTTTATCGCGGGCTGGATCGGATCGGTCACGACACGCCAGAACGCCGCCGACGCTTCCTTTGATGCCCAGCAGCTTCGAATGCTAAGCGGCCTTGGCGCGGAAACCGCGTCGGAACACTGACGCGAGAAAGCACACTCTACTTATTTGTCCAGCAAGGAGACAACAGTGATTAACTTACGTACTGCCGCTTCACGAGTTGCATTGTCTATAGCGGCAACTGCCGCGATCAGCATGAACGTGTTCTGTGCGCAAGCGGTCGCGGCGACTGTCGAAGTATCGGAAACAAAGACGATTATCGATCACGTGACCGTCTCTTCCAGCAAACCCTACGCTGCCGTCAAACAGGATCTGGAGAGCCGTCTCGGCCGACTCGACGATCATATCCGCACGCTTCTGAAGCAGGACAAGGTCGACGAATTGCGTGCCGCCCTTCAGAAAGCCGCAGGCAACGACGGTCTTGTTATTCATTACATCGGTCTGCATGGAGATTGGCTTGTCTTGAAAGGACAGCGCAGGAACGGCACCGAGTACTTCACCGGCAACATTCTCACCGCGACCGAAATGACCAGTGTCAATATGGCGGCAGGACTGTACGCGCCATTGCGTATCATGGTCTACGAAAACGCACAGGGTGGCACGACGATCGAATACGATAAGCCGTCGACCCAACTCAGCCAGTTCCACAGCGCCCAGATCGACGTACAAGGCCGCTCGCTCGACGACAGGCTAGCGAAACTATGTGCTTCGGTATTGCAATAGCAACGTACGGGATCTGATGGGTCAATGAGCCACGCTGCCAGACACGCCGCGTCTGGTGATTCGCTACGAGGAAGATATCGTCGATGGTCTGGAGAAAGCCCCTGAGGCATTTCCCGGCACGCTGGAGGGGCGCAACTTCGGCAAGGTGGTGGTACGGGTCGCGGACCCGGTCGGGTTCGACTGATCGAAGTGGCTGCAAACTCAAGGGGTAGAGGCCGGCGCCAGGCCTGGCCCAAGCTTGGTCACGAAGCGAACGCGCTCCCCGCGCGTTCCACGATATGCTAACTTAGCGCGTCCAGGCGCCAGTCGCGTCGAACCACTGCTTACCCCAAGGCTGTAGTTTTCCTCTGTATGCCCTCCCCAACCAAGATGTCGCGCCTTCCCCCTCTCAACGCGCTGCGGGCATTCGAAGCCGCCGCTCGTCATCTCAACTTCCGTGTCGCTGCAGAGGAAATAGGCGTCACTCAAGGTGCGGTTGCTCAACAGGTGCGCAATCTCGAAGATGTTCTTGGACATCAACTGTTCGATCGCTTGCCGCGCGGACTCGCGCTAACTGCCAACGGTTCGATTTACTTCTCATCGGTGCAGCGCGCGCTGACGATCATCGCGAACGCAACGGAAACGCTAGCGCACCGGGCATCGAGTTTGACGGTCAGCACGACGCCTTCGTTTGCGTCGAAATGGCTTATCCCACGGCTCGCCACGTTTACGGACGCTTATCCATCCATTGAAGTGCGCGTGATCGCGGATCAACAACTCTCGACTTTCAGGGGCGACGGTGTCGATATCGCAATCCGCCACGGCAAGCCGCCTTTCGGTAAAGGACTAGCGGCCGATCCACTCTTTCCGGTCGATATCTATGCTGTCTGCAGCCCTTCATTGGCCGACGCGAGACGACCACTTAAAAAGCCGTCCGATCTGAAGCGTCATGTCTTGCTGCACGATTCACATAACCTGTGGCCCGAATTTCTCGAAGCGCTGAACGAGGGAGGACATGTCGATGCGAGTAAGGGTCCTCGATTCAGCCAGTCCGCCCTTGCAATCGATGCCGCGATATCGGGCCAAGGCATCGCCCTGACGAGCGAACAACTCGTGGAACGGGATCTCGCCGCCGGCCGCCTGTGCCGCCTCTTCAATTTCGCGCTGCATCTCTCACTCGGCTATTACGTCGTCTATCCCGAGGACCGTCGCGATTCGGAGACCATTCGGGCGATGCGAGACTGGCTGATCACGCAGGCTCAATATCAGCTAAACGCAGCGGCAACAGCAAAGCGATCGCGACGAGGCAGTAGAAAAACTACTGCCAATCCGGACAAATTATGATTCGACGGCGGCTGTCCATAAAATTAAAATATCGGCGCACGAATGTCTCGCCTCGTTCAATTTGTCATACCCGCATCGCAACGGCTTCGCGCGACTCAAGGAAATCGTTCCCACGTCATCGCAATTCGCACCGGAAATCCAATCCATGAACGCACCCTATTTGAATCGTCAATGGTTCTACGTAAAACGTCCCACGAGTCGCGTTGGATCGGAACACTACGAGCTTCGTGAAAGCAAAATCTCGGGACCGTTGGCGGAGAACGAAGTGATTGTCCGCGCGCGGTATATCAGCGTGGACCCGTACATTCGTATCCAGCAGCACGAGCGCAATACGTATGACGTACCGCATCCCCTCGGCATCGTGCAACGCTCCGGTGTCGTAGGCGAAGTGGTCGAGTCGGCCAGCCCGCTGTTCGCCAAAGGCGACTGGGTGTCGGCTTATTCGGGTTGGCAGTTATATGCACGGTGCCATCAGAGCGAACTGACCAAACTCGATCCGGCAAGCGCGCCGGTTTCCACGGCACTCGGTGTGCTCGGCATGCCAGGGCGTATCGCGTGGTTCGGCCTCATGGAAGCCGGCCGGCCGCGCCCTGGCGATACCCTGGTCGTATCCGGCGCGGCCGGGGCCGTCGGCTCGCTGGTTGCACAGTTCGGGAAAAAGGCGGGCTGCAAGGTCGTGGGCATTGCCGGTGGTCCAGACAAGTGCCGATTCCTGCTCGACGAACTGAAACTGGATCGCGCGGTCGATTATCGGGAACACAAGACGCACGAAGACTTGACGAACGCACTGATCGAGGCCACCGGAGGGGTGGACGTATATTTCGACAACGTCGGCGGCCCGATCACAGATGCCGTGATCCCGCTCATCAAGCGCCGGGCCCGCATCGTGATTTGCGGGGCGATCAGCCAATACGACGGTGGTTTGGACACGCCGGACGTGGGCCCGCGATTTTTACAGCACATGCTCTTTCAGCGCGCCACCATCCAGGGCGTGCTCGCCAGAGACTACACCAATCGTATGGACGAAATGGTGGCGCAAGTAGCGCCTTGGGTTAAGAGCGGTGAGATCGTATTCAAGGAGACTTTCGTCGATGGATTCGAACAGCTGCCCGCTGCGCTGAATAGCCTCTTCGAAGGCGGCAACATCGGCAAACTGCTCGTGAGGGTATGAAAAGGATTTGTTTCGCGCCTATAGAAAGGTCAAGAGCCGCGAGTAGCCATCAGTCGAAGCCCGGATCAAAGTTATGTGAGTTCGACAGCCCGGCGATCCTAACCGGGCCCAGTGCCTCACGCAGAGCGGCGCACAACGGCGCGCGCTAGTAATGGCTGCGCCGCCAAAGCGTCGACGGCGCGTCGAGCAGGTGACGCAAGCCGCTGCGCTCGAGCATCTGTTCCGCGGCCGCGGTGACGCGTTCCAGTATCTCGCCTTCATCGACCGACAACACGCGGCCCTCCTCCATCAGGATCTTGCCGCCGACCATCGTCATGCACACGTCGCCGGCATTGGCGAAGCACGTGACGCGATACACCGGCATGTTCATCGGCATCATGTGCGGCTTGAACAGGTCGACGAGAATGATGTCGGCCAGCTTGCCGGCTTCGAGCGACCCCAAACTGTCGTCGAGCGACAGCGCCTTCGCGGCGTCGATGGTCACCATTTCCAGTACCTTGCCGTGCGGCAGCACGTCCGGGTCGCGGAAATGGCGGCGATGGTAATGCATGCATTGCCACATATGGCGGAACATGTCGTAGCCGCGATCGGGCGCCGCGCCGTCCGAGGCGATCGCCACGTTGACCCCGGCGTCGATCAGCTCCGGCACCGGACAGCGTCCGATGATCGACATGATCGCGCTGGGATTGTGCACGACCGATGCACCGGTCTCGACACAGGCCGCGATGTCGTCCTCCGTCAAATCGATTGCATGCGACATGAACGATGTTTCGTTCAGCAGTCCCAACTCGCGATGGGCGAAGGCGAGCGTACCGGCCCGATGTCCGTCCTGGGTGAAGCGCAGTCCGCGTTCGCGGGCAAGCGCCATGTATTGCCGGGCCTGCGCGCGAAATTCCGGCTCGTACGCGGCCTGCTCGGGGTAGTGCTGCGGTGCATAGACGGGCAAGGTCAGCGCAATGCCGATGCGGCCGTTCGCGTCGCCGTGGCACGTGTCGACGATTTCCTTGCAGACCTCGTACATGGTGTCGAAATCGATTTCCCGCGTTGCGCTGCCGTCCGCTGTATAGCGGGTATAGGCACGCGGCGCGGGCGGACGCGACGGACCAACCGCCACGATCGAGCGGGTGCCCGTTCTGACCACCGCGTCGCAATGACGCCGCGCGTACACCGGATCGTCGACGCGCATGATCGAATTCCCTCCGCCAAGCAGAGACACGCCGGTCGTCACGCCGGCCTTCAGACGCTCGAGCGCCGCCAGGTGCGACTCCACTTCCCAGAAAGTTTCGTCGGACGCTCGCGTGTAGATCGTCTCGCACGCATCGGTCCACGCATCGCCGTCCGCGCCGCCGATGGTTCGGAGCATTGCATGGCCGGCGTGCGCGTGCGCATCGATCAACCCAGGCAGCACGGCCTTGCGGCGCGCGTCGATCACGCGATCCGCGCAGTATTGCGACGCAAGCGCCGATGTATCGCCGACCGCGACGATGCGCTCGCCCTTCACCGCGACTGCGCCATCTTCGATCACACGGCGTTGCGAATCGACAGTGATCACACAGCCGTTTTTGATCAGTACATCGACCCTTTCCCGATTGTCCATGCGCGAAGTCCTCTCCGTGTGCATCGTCCTTCTGAAGCCGTCACGTTACGCTGCCGCGACCAGTTCGCCATTGCGCGCGACGATGCGCCCGTTGGCCACCACCAGCTTGCGCCTGGGCCGGGCGACCACCGCTTGCGCGATGGTTTCCGCGTCGACCAGCACGAGGTCCGCCCTCGCGCCGGCATGCAGCCCGTAGTCGTGAAAGCCGCAGCCGCGCGCCGCCGCTGCACTGACGCAGTCGAATGCGATGGCCAGTTCGTCGTCGCGGCGCATGTCGTAGCGCAGGCCGATCAACATCGCGCGTTCGAGCATGTCGGGCGAGCCATACGGCGACCAGGTATCGCGAATGCCGTCGTTGCCGCCAAAGATAGTGATGCCTCTTTCCCGGCAGATCTTTAGTGGCGGAACCGGACGCGACGGCGGCGCCGAGGTCAGGAGCGCCACATTCAGACGCGCAATCCGTTCGAGCAGCACGTCGCGTTCGCGCTCCGGCAATGCACCCAGACAGAACCCGTGGCTGACCACGACCTGCCCTTGCATGCCCAGCGCCTCGACACGGTCGAGTAGCAGTTTGAGGCTGAATGCGCCGACCTCGCCGGGCTCGTGCAGATGGATATCGATCGGCTTGCGATAGCGCTCGGCAAGCGCGAACGTCAGGTTCAGCGACGCGACCGGATCGCCGTCTATCAAGGCCGGATCGAGCGCGCCGAGCACGTCCGCGCCGTCGGCGAGCGCACGGTCCAACAGTTCATCCGTTCCCGGACGGCCTAATACGCCCGACTGCGGAAACGCCACGATCTGTATGTCGAGCATGTCGCGCATCGTCTGCCGGGTCTGCAGCACGCCTTCGAGGTAACGCAAATCCGCATCCGTATCCACGTCCACATGCGTACGCAGGCGCGTGGTGCCCGCCTGCACGAAGGCACGCGCAAGCGCGAGCGACTGCGCGCCCGCGTCGTGCCCCGACTCCTTGCGCCAGCGCCGCTCATTGTTGATCCTGTCGAGCAGCGTCGCACCGACCTCGTTGCGATACCACGGCCTGCCCCAGTTGGTTTTGTCGAGATGCGTGTGCCCTTCGACGAAGCCAGGCAGCAGCAACGCGCCGCCGCCGTCTTCCATAACGGCGCCTGGTTGCGGCGCGAGGTCCGGGCCGAGAGCGGCGATGCGGCCGTCGGCGATCGACACAGCCACCGTCTGGCCGTCGGCCAGCCGCACATTGGAAATGACGAGAGAAGAATGAGAAGAAGTCATGTCGATTCGATTGAAGTAGCCATACGGGCCCGCACTGCGCGCTGCACGGCGCTGATCGCAATGAAAACCACCGCGTTTGCGAATAGCGCCACGAGTCCGGGATTAATGGACGTCAACGTGGCCGGCGCGCCGGGAAACAGGGACGCAAGGGTCACGCCCCGCCAGCTTACGAGCGCTAGCACGATGGCGCCAGCGACAATCCCTCCGAACGCGGCCTCGCGCGTGCCAAACGGACGCTTCAGGAAACTCGACGCGAGCATTGGAAGCAGTTGCGTGAGCAGGCTCGACGAAAAGATCGCCAGCGTGACAAAGGTGGCCCCGCCGACCAGCGTGAAATAGACCACCACCAGCGTGAATAGAGGCAGCGCAATACGGGCGACGCGAGCGACCTGCTGCTCGGTGGCGCGCGGCGCGAAGCCTTCGCGATAGATGTTGCGCGCGATCGTCGTCGACGCGTTGAGCATGATCAGCGAACCCGGCACGAGCGCGGTGAGCAGCCCGGCGCCGCCGACAATGCCGACGAACCACGGCGCGAAAGTCTGCTTGACGAGACGAAGCAGCGCCAGATCGGTTTGCGCGCCCTCCAGCCCGTGAACCGTCAGGATGGCGGCAAAGCCGACGAGGAACAGGAAGGCGATCAGCACCTGATAGATCGGCATCATCACCACGTTGCGGCGCAGCGCCTTCGCGTCACGGGCCACATAGACGGCCGTGAAGCCGTGCGGGTACAGGTAGTAGCCGAGCGAAGTCAGCAGGATCGTCGAGTTGTACCAGCTCAGGTTGAAGCCGTGTTCGGGCATCCGCAGCAGTTCGGGATGCACCTCGTTGATGCGCGTGAACATGGCGCCGATGCCGCCGTAATAGTGCAGCGGCAGATAGAGGCCGAGGAAGATGGCCAGCCCGAGGATCAGCACGTCCTTCACCACCGCGATGCTCGCGGAACCGTGAATGCCCGACACGGTCATGTACACCGTCATCAGAATCGCGCTGATCCAGATCGCGACGGCCGGCGGGATCGTGCCGTACGACATCTCCGACACGATGATGCCGAGCCCGCGCAACTGGATGATCAGCAGCGATACCATCGCGAATACGGCGACGATGGACACGAGCACGCCGATACTACGGCTCTCGTAGCGCGACGCGAAGTAGTCGGCGAACGAGACCAGGTTGCGTTCTTTCGAATAGCGCCAGATGGCGGGCAGCATCCAGTAGCCGATCACGTACGCGAGACAGCCGTACGACAGGATGTAGAAAGCGGGAATGCCTTTACTGTAGGTCCAGCCGCTCGCGCCGAGAAACGTGAAGGTCGAGAATGCTTCACCGGCCATCAGCAAGAAGGTAAGCAGCGAACCGAAGCCGCGGCCGCCGACTGCCCATTGCTCGAGACTCAGCTTCTTGCCGCGGCGGGCGAACAGTCCGATCCCCAGTGCGAACGCAGCGAACAGGATGATGATGATCAGCGCTACGTTCATTGCCGGCCTCCGTTCTGGTTGGCGGCATTCATCGCTTCATCGCGGGTGTCGAGGTAAAGGATGAAGGCGAGAACGGCCGCCGTGCCGGCCATCCAGATCAGGTTCCATGACAGCAGGAACGGCATCCCGAACAGCATCGGCAGATGCTCCGCGAGTGTGCCGCCCGAGTACATGCCGATGAACGGCAGCGCGGCGAGGAGGAGTCGGAGTTTCATATGAACCTTGCGCGAAGGACGTGAACGCTCGATCAGCAGCTGGGGTTGGGTCGATGCACCGCATCGCCACTCACCGATGTTATCTAGACAACCTCGCATTCAAAAATGAAATGTTCCACTGACAGCCAGTTGGAAATCGAATAGCGACGAGAACTCGTTTCCGTTCTTCGGTTACCTTACGAATGCGCCGTAAAAGAAACGTAGGCTTGCGACTTGTCGGGGCGGTGCAATATTGCCGGACTGCACCATGCGTGATACAAGTCGGCGAGGACATTCGGAAATCAGATAGCTCGATGGCAAACAGTGCAAAAACGCGTAGGCCGCTGTTCGATCTGGATCTGCTCAAGGCGATCGTCATGGTCGCCGATTGCGGCACATTCACCGCCGCGTCCGCGCGGCTCCACTCAACCCAGTCCACGGTCAGCCAGAAAGTGCGGCGCCTGGAGGACATGGCCGGGCATAAACTTCTCGATCGCGGAAGCCGCGATGCGCGTCCAACCGATGCCGGCGAAACGCTGCTTGGATACGCGCGCCGAATGCTCGCGCTTAACGATGAAATGATCGAAGCGCTGTCGGGCGCGACCGTGGGGCTGACTGTGCGGTTCGGCGTGCCGGAAGACTTCGTTGGCGGACCGACGACGCATGTGCTCGCAACGTTCAACCGCAAGCATCCGCAAGTGAAACTGGAAGTCACCAGCGGCCTGAGCCGCGACTTGAGCAATAGCTTTGATCGCGGCGACCTCGACCTTGCTATCGTCAAACAACGGCGTAACAGCCGTGAAGCCGTCGCGACGTGGCCCGAGCAATTGAGGTGGATCGACAGCGTAAAGAACCCTTCAATCCAGCTCGATCCGGTTCCGCTCGTCGCGTTTCCGCCGCGCGGCCTTTATCGCGACGACATGATCAACACGATCGAAGCACTCGGGCGGCGCTGGCGGATCAGTTTCATCAGCTCGAGTTTGAGCGGCATCCAGGCCGCGGTTGCGGACGGTCTTGGTGTCAGCCTCCTGCCCGCGCGCGCCGTCACGGCGGAACACGTCGTCTTGACGCCGAAAAGCGGGCTTCCGCCGATTAAGACCATGGACATCGCGCTGCTGCATCGCCCGACCGCTGACCCGGTCGTGAAAGAACTGGCGCGTGCGTTGACCCGGATGTTGGGGCCGCAGCGGCGCTAGGCTGCGAGAAAACAGTGGAGCGGTCGAGCCGTGCCACGCGCAGTTCTGCCCGCTGATCGGCAATCTTGTAGAATTTCCTGGTCCCGCGTCAGGCAATCCATCCACCGTCGACCGTCAGGCTTTCGCCGGTCGTGTAGCCTGCTTCGGGGCTGGCGAGATAGGCGACGGCCGCAGCGATTTCCGCCGGTTTGCCGAAACGGCCGACGCTCGCGAGCTTTGCCATCGTCGCGTAATCTTCCGTGCCGGGCTGCGGAGCAAGTTCTGTATCGATCGGGCCAGGCTGAACAGCATTCACGGTCACGCCGTATTTGCCGAGTTCACGCGAAAGCCCGCGCGTGAAGCCTCTGAGAGCGAACTTCGACGCGATGTAGAGCGTCACGCCAGGCAGGGGCGCGGCTTCGCCAAAGGCCGAGCCGACGTTGATGATGCGCCCCCAGCCCGCCGCGACCATGCGCGCCGCCGCGTCTTTTGCCAGCTCGATCGGTGCACGAACATTCAGGTTGAAGTGCGTGTCGTATGAACTCTCCGAAGAATCCAGAAATGGCCCGTATTCGACCGTGCCCGCGTTGTTGACAAGGATGTCGAGCCGCCCTTCGAAACGGCCGCCGAACGCGCCGTTCAGCGAATCGATGAGGCTTCTGACGCCTTCCGGTTTCGACAGGTTGGCGCCCACGGTTTCCGCCTCGCCGCCGGCATCGCGGATCTCTTTGACGACTGCTTCGGCGCGCTCCGTGCTCGACGCATAGTGGACGATGACGGATGCACCATCGCGCGCAAGACGTGCCGCAATGGCCGCACCGATTCCGCGCGAAGCGCCGGTAACGAGGGCGAGTTTGCCTTTCAGAGCTTGAGTCATGTTTTTCCTCAACGGGTAGGGTTTGAATCGGTCCTCCGGCATGAACTGCCAGGACAGACCGCTGCATCGGAGCCAATCTTTAATGCATTGGTTGATGCGTATCCTCCGCTCAGGCGGCGTCGTACGGTAGTCATGGCCGGGGAATAGCTTCTATTCCCGCGGCAAGGGAGCAGATCGAGGCCAATCGAACCCGGCTGCACTGGGGCTAGGCGATCGGCTTGTCGCTGGATGTGTGCTCATTGAGAATGTGCTCGACGAACGCGACGAAGGCACGCGCTTTCGTCGTCGCCATACGCCCGGCGGGAAAAACTGCCCACACATCGATGGTCGGCAAGGACCAGTCAGTCAAGACGGCCTGCACCGTGCCGTTCGCGAGTTCGGGTGCGAACATCCATTCCGATGCGACAGCAAGGCCCATGTGAGCGAGCACTGCCGTGCGCATGCCTTCAGCTGCGTTCACGGTGATTCGGCCGGACAACGTCACGGTTGAATCCGATCCGTCATCGCGGCTGAACAACCACGACTCGCCGCCGCCTCGCAAGGAATAGACAACCGCCTGATGCCGGCTGAGGTCGAGCGGTGTTTGCGGAAGTCCGGCTTCCGCGAAATATGATGGCGTGCCGACCACGAGTCGCCGTCCGTTCGCGATGCGACGCGCGGTCATGCTCGAGTCGTCCAGCGTGCCCATACGCAATGCGACATCGACGCCCTCTTCGAGCAAATCGACGGACCGGTCGTCGAGCACGATGTCGATGCTCAGATTGGGGTGTTGATCGAGGAAAGGCTTTAGCGCCGGCAAAACGTGCAGTCGGGCGAAGGTGACGGCGGCGCCTACGCGCAGTTGCCCCGACAAGCCATCGGACGACTCGCGCACAGCCTGTTCAGCTTGATCTGCCTCATGGATGGCTCTGAGTGCGTGCTCATAAAACCGCTGCCCGGCGGCCGTCGGCGCCAGACCGCGTGTCGATCGTAGTAGCAAACGGGCGCCCAGACGCTCCTCCAGTTGGGCGACCGCCTTTGAGACAGCTGGCTGACCTAGCTTCAGGCGACGGGCGGCGGCAGAGAATGAACCCGCATCGACCACCGTCACGAAAGTCTCCATCGTCGCCATGCGGTCCATGCGCATCCTCCGGGCAAGTTTGTCGGCGAAAATGCGCAGTGTAGCTAAACGGCGAGCCGCTCAGGAGGACATGTCAGTACCGTTGCCAATACCGACATGTTCCCGAGATATTGCCCGGACCGCAGCGGAGCACGCCGGACAATGACCTCGTGTTTTTTTCAGAGGAGAAACATGGAAAACCGGGTTCCTGGTGGGACTGGGGGAGCTGGTTGAATCATTCCCACTCGATCGTCGCCGGCGGCTTCCCCGAGATGTCATACACCACCCGGTTAATCCCCCGCACTTCATTAATGATCCGGTTCGACACATGCCCCAGCAGTTCATGCGGCAGATGCGCCCAATGCGCGGTCATGAAGTCCAGCGTCTGCACGGCGCGCAGCGCAACGACGTACTCATAAGTCCGCCCGTCGCCCATCACCCCAACGCTCTTCACCGGCAGAAACACCGCGAACGCCTGGCTCGTCAGGTCGTACCAGGACTTGCCCGTTTCCTTGTCGATGAAAGTGCGCAGCGTCTCGATGAAAATCGCGTCCGCGCGGCGCAACAGGTCCGCGAAATCGCGCTTCACTTCGCCGAGAATCCGCACGCCCAGACCCGGGCCCGGGAACGGGTGGCGATACACCATGGCCGGCGGCAAGCCGAGCTTGACGCCGAGTTCGCGCACTTCGTCCTTGAACAGTTCGCGCAGCGGTTCGAGCAGTTTCAGATTCAACGTTTCAGGCAGACCGCCCACGTTGTGGTGGCTCTTGATGGTCTGCGCGCCCTTCTTGCCCTTGCCGGCCGATTCGATCACGTCAGGATAGATCGTGCCTTGAGCCAGCCACTTCGCATCGGTCAGTCGTCCGGCTTCAGCCTGGAACACTTCGACGAATTCCGCGCCGATGATCTTGCGCTTCGCTTCCGGATCGGTCACGCCGGCCAGCTTGCGCAGGAACACTTCGCTGGCGTCCACATGAATTACCTTCACGCCCAGGTGATCGGCGAAGGTCGCCATGACCTGCTCGGCTTCGTTCAAGCGCAACAGACCGTGATCGACGAACACGCAGGTCAGTTGATCGCCGATCGCGCGATGCAACAGCGCCGCAGCCACCGACGAATCTACTCCGCCCGACAGCCCCAGAATCACGTGCTCGTTACCGACCTGCTCGCGAATCTTCGCGACAGCTTCGTCGATATAGTTGCCCATTTCCCAGTCGGCCCGCGCGCCGCAAATCTGCAGCACGAAGCGTTCGAGCATGGCGCGGCCCTGCACGGTGTGCGTGACTTCCGGGTGCCATTGCAGGCCGTAGAAATGGCGCTTCTCGTCGGCCATGGCCGCAATCGGACACGATTCCGTCGACGCCATCAGCGCGAAGCCCGGCGGCATTTCCAGCACCTTGTCGCCGTGGCTCATCCACACCTTCAGCATGCCGTGACCTTCCGGCGTGGTGAAGTCGCTGATGCCTTCCAGCAGGCTGGTGTGATTGCGCGCGCGCACTTCGGCATAACCGAACTCACGCAGATGCCCGATATCGACCTTGCCGCCGAGCTGCTCGGCCATGGCCTGCATGCCGTAGCAGATGCCGAGCACCGGCACGCCGAGTTCGAACACGGCTTGCGGCACGCGCGGCGTATCGGTTTCGGTGACCGAGCTCGGGCCGCCGGAGAGGATCACGCCCTTCGGCGCGAATTCGCGAATAAACGACGCATCGACGTCGTACGGATGAATTTCCGAATACACGTTGGCTTCGCGAACGCGACGTGCAATCAGTTGGGTGACTTGCGAACCGAAGTCGAGGATCAGGATCTTGTCATGCATGGCAGCGGACGGAGTCAAAAGTGAGCGGATACGGAATGCCGCGCGCGATGCGCGGCGTTGAATTCAAAGCGGTCCACGTGGGGACGATCGAGCATGAAACGTAACGATGCAGCGGGTTGGCGCGGGCCGCGCCGCAGGCGCTTGCCCACGGTGCACACAAACGGAATCCGGATGCTTCAGCGGGCGGTGTGGCGCGCGGCGCATCAACCATGAAACGGCGGCCGGGGCGTGCCAGGCGCGTCGGCCGCGCCGTTGCGGGCTTCGTCTCGCGCGGCGGCGGCTTCTGCCCGCGCTGCGCGTTCGGACGGCGTCAGACTGGCTTCGTCGACCACCGGATGAATCGGCGCCCCTGCCACAGGACTCACGGAACTGACAGGTCGCGTAACCGGCACGACGGGCTCGACGACCGGCTCAGCGTGATAAACCGGAAAACCCGCTGTGACACGGCCCGGCTCGCGCCGGTTGGCCGCATCTTTCGCGGCGTCTTTGGCAGCCTGCTTTTCGGCGCGCTCGGCAGCGGCGGCTTCTGCAAGCCGCACTCTTTCACGCCGCCGCACGGCTCCCGCCAAACGCACGCCGCCCAGACCGATTACCAGCAGCACCACGCCCGTCAGCACCGCGACGATCTGCCCAAAACCGGTCAGCGCCGGCGTATGCAGACCGAGCAGCCAGATCAGCATCAGCACGCCGGTCAACCAGTTCACGTGGCCAATCACCTTGGCGACGGCGGTGGTCAGCGCGCCGTCGATCGACGCGTGGAAGGCCAGCCATGCCAGCCCGATAAGCGCCACGCCAAACCCCTGGCCGACCAGAGCCGGCTGGGTTTGCACCAGAAGCAGCGCGTTGTACAACGAAGTCCACGGCGTCAGCAGAAACAGCAGGCCGAACGCAAGCAACAGCAAGGCATCGAGGATGAGTACAGCGCGCAGCAATGGTTTCATTGGCGTTTAGTCCACGTGGTAGTTGGGCGCTTCCTTGGTGATTTGCACGTCATGCACGTGCGACTCGCGCAAGCCCGCGCCCGTGATCTGCACGAACTCGGCCTTGTCGTTCATCTCGGCAATGGTGCGGCAGCCGCAATAACCCATGCTGGCGCGCACGCCACCGATCAGCTGGAACAGGATCGCGTTGACCGAGCCCTTGTAGGCGACGCGGCCTTCGATACCTTCCGGCACCAGCTTGTCGATGTTCGCGGAGTTGTCCTGGAAGTAGCGGTCCGCGGCGCCGTCCTTCATCGCGCCGACCGAGCCCATGCCACGGTAAGACTTGTACTGGCGGCCCTGATACAGGAACACGTCGCCCGGCGCTTCTTCGGTGCCGGCGAACATGCTGCCCATCATCACGGCATTCGCGCCCGCTGCCAGCGCCTTGCTGACGTCACCCGAGAAGCGCACGCCGCCGTCGGCGATGACCGGCACGCCCGTGCCCTTCAGCGCTTCGGACACGTTGGAGATCGCGGTGACTTGCGGCACGCCCACGCCGGCGACGATCCGCGTCGTGCAGATGGAGCCCGGTCCGATACCGACCTTCACACCGTCCGCGCCGTATTCGACGAGCGCCTTGGCGGCCGCCGCGGTGGCGATGTTGCCGCCGATCACCTCGACGTGCGGGAAGTTCTGCTTGACCCACTTGACGCGTTCGAGCACGCCCTGGCTATGGCCGTGCGCGGTATCCACGACGATCACGTCGACGCCCGCCTGCACCAGCAGTTCGACGCGCTCTTCATTGTCCGCGCCCACGCCGACCGCCGCGCCCGCGCGCAGCTTGCCGTGTTCGTCTTTACAGGCGTCCGGGTGTTCGGTCTGCTTGGTGATGTCCTTGACGGTCATCAGGCCGCGCAGTTCGAATGCGTCGTTGATGACCAGCACGCGTTCGAGGCGATGGCTGTGCATCAGCGCCTTGGCTTCGGCGAGCGGCGTGCCTTCCTTGACGGTGACGAGACGCTCGCGCGGCGTCATGATGTTGCGCACCGGTTCGTCCAGACGCTCTTCGAAGCGCAGGTCGCGGTTCGTGACGATACCGATCAGTTGCGCGCCTTCGACGACCGGGAAGCCCGAAATGCCATGCTGCTGCGACAGTGCGATCACATCGCGCACTTTCATTTGCGGCGGCACCGTGATCGGATCACGCACCACGCCCGACTCGAAGCGCTTGACCTTGGCCACTTCACGCGCCTGTTCGGCTGCGGTGAGATTCTTGTGGATGATGCCCACGCCACCCATTTGCGCCATCGCAATGGCGAGGCGTGCTTCGGTGACGGTGTCCATGGCGGCGGACACGAGCGGCATATTCAGGGAGATGTTGCGGGTCAGCCGGGTCTTGAGGCTGGTGTCGCGCGGCAGAACATCGGAGAAAGCCGGGACGAGGAGCACGTCATCGAACGTGAGTGCTGTTTGGATCAGACGCATGGCAAATCCTATAGGCGCAAAAGCGAATTATACGCGATACCTCCCTGGTTTTCACTGCACTAACAGCAGCTTAGCGAATTTCGGGCGGTTTTTTTCGCGCTATCGGGCCCCTCTATTTCGCTTGGCTGTTCGCCTCGGGTTCGATCGGGTTTCGTTTGCGCGTTCGGGCGCAGCCGGGCGCCGGCGGGCTCGAATTGCAGAATCGAACAAGACGCCCCGCCCGCCAACCGGCTATTCTGCCGACCATTCCAGTTTTTTCGCAGGGGCAGTCGATGCAGCGCGGTGTGGCATATGGAGTAATGGCCGGGGCCTTATGGGGCATGGTTTTTCTGGTGCCGCGCGTGCTGCCGGACTTTTCGCCGCTGCTTCTGAGCGCGGGCCGCTACACGATGTACGGCATCGTCTCGCTGGCCGCCGCGCTGCCCATGGCGCGCTCGCTCGTCAAACGGCTGACCCGCGAGGATCTCGGCGCGCTGGTGAAGCTGGCTTTGGCCGGCAACCTCCTCTACTACCTGCTGCTGACGGCGGCCGTGCACCTGATCGGCATCGCGCCGGCGTCGCTGATCGTCGGCGTGCTGCCCGTTACGGTGACGCTGCTGGGCCGCCGCGATCACGGCGCGGTGCCGCTCGCGCGCCTCGCCTGGCCGCTCGCGATGGTGATGGCGGGCATCGTCTGCATCAACATCGATGTCTTTACGGTGGCGGACAGCACGCCGGTCAGCGTCGTCACCAAGCTGATCGGGCTCGCCTGCGCGGTGGGCGCCTTGGGATGCTGGACGTGGTTCGCCGTCGAAAACGCCCGCTATCTGCAGCGCCAGACGCATTTCAGCGGCAATGAGTGGTCAGTTTTGTGGGGCGTGGTGACGGGCGCGCTCGGCGCGGCGCTATGGCTCGTGATCGCCGTGCTGCCGGCGGGCGGCCCGCAAGGCGAACTGGCCGACGGGCGCTGGCACACCTTCTGGATGCTGAATCTCGGGCTCGCGATCGGCGCATCGTGGCTCGGCAACGGGCTGTGGAATGCCGCATCGAAACGGCTGCCGTTGACGCTCTCAGGCCAGATGATCGTGTTCGAAACGCTGTTCGCGCTGCTTTACGCGTTCATTTACGACCAGCGGCTGCCGCGCCCGCTCGAACTGGCGGCGATTCTGCTGCTGGTGGCCGGTGTGTGCTGGTCAGTGCGCCAGCATGCGGACGACGATTCCGCCGGTGCCGCGCCGGCCGGCGGCAAGCTGAAGAAGAAGCCTCAGGTTTCGACGTACTGAGCCTTGCCGGGAAATGACGTGAAATCCCCAGCAGCGGCCGCGCCGGGCCGCGAATGACGGAAACGCGAACCGCAAACTCCCCGCCAGGCACCCGACCCGCCCAAATATCAGCGCGAATCCTTGTTCTGCCAGCGACGCCCTTCGATCGAACCCGCCTTGCGGGTCTTCTCGACGCGCCGCTGACGCGACACCTTGGGATCGACCAGCAGCGGCCGGTAAATCTCGACCCGGTCATGGTCGGCCAGCACCGCGTCGAGCGGCTTGAGCTTGCCGAACACGCCCACTTTCTGCGTGCCGAGATCGATCTGCGGGAACCGCCGCAAGATGCCGCTGGCGTCCAGCGCCTGCTGCAACGTGGCGCCTGCGGGCAATTCCAGCGCGATCAGCGCCTGCTCGTCTGCCGACGCATAACAGACTTCAATCGACAGGCGCGCGTTCATGCCTTACCGTAGCGCTGATCGGCACGCTTCACGAACGATTCGACGAAGGTATTGGCAATGTGGTTGAACACCGGGCCAATGATCTTCTCGAGAATGATGTTGGTGAATTCGTAGTGCAGCGCGAATTCGATCTTGCAGGCATCGGCGCGCAATGGCGTAAAACGCCAGAAGCCCGTGAACTTGCGAAACGGGCCGTCCGCGAACTCCATATCGATGCGCGTGGGCCGCTCCATGCTGTTACGCGTGGCGAAGTGCTGCTTGATGCCCTTGAAGTTGATATCGATCTTCGCCTCCATGCCGGTTTCGTCCCGGCGGCGGATTTCGACTCCCCCGCACCACGGCAGGAAGTTGGGGTAATCGGCGACGTCGGTGACGAGGTCGAACATCTGTTCCGCCGAATGGCGGATCAACACGGTTTTCTGGACATCTGCCATAAATTGAACAGCGCGTGGCAAGGGTGGACGAGCGCAGCGGGCTTTCCTTGCCCCGCTTTGCTAAAATCGTGATTTTAAACGAGTTGGGCACTTTCCATTCATGAGCATCATCGACAACAGAAAAGCCTTCTACGACTACTCGGTCGAAGAACGCTATGAAGCAGGGCTCGTGCTCGAAGGATGGGAGGTCAAGGCGCTGCGCGCCGGGCGCGGCCAGATCAAGGAAGGGTACGTCGTTATCAAGAATAACGAACTGTTCCTGATCGGCACGCACATCAGCCCGTTGCCCGAAGCCTCGACCCATATCAATCCCGATCCGGTGCGCACGCGCAAGCTGCTGTTGCACAGCGAAGAGATCAGCAAACTGATCGGCAAGGTCGAGCAGCGCGGCTACACGCTCGTGCCGCTGAATTTTCACTACAAGGGCGGCCGCGTCAAATGCGAGATTGGCCTCGCCAAGGGTAAGAAGCAGCACGATAAGCGCGAGACCGAAAAGAAACGCGATTGGGAACGTGAAAAGGCGCGGTTGATGCGCTCGCCGACTTGATGAGCGGCGTGGTTTGATCGGCCGTTGAATGCGGCCGGTATGCTGTTATGCCGCTTGTGGTCTGCCCACATGCGCTGCGATCGGCTCGAATGTGGCAAGGAAGCGCGCCTCACAAGCGCAAAAAGAAAATGGCCCGCGAACGATGCGGGCCATTTTTTTTTGCAAGCCGGCAAATGCGGCGGACAAGCATCGTGACGGGCTATCCGCCTGCGGAGAACCTGCACTATCTGCCTTGCCGCGACGACCGCCTCGTGCTGATCGTGCCAACGCTTTCGTTCGGTGCCTTCGTGCTTTTTTCGGCGCTTTCGATACGGTCAATGCACTCACGCTCACCGCAAACGGCGCGGTCAGTAGGCTACGCGCGGTCCGTCCGTTTCGCGCAGCCGGCGCGTTGAGCGCAGCCGGCCCGTTCAACGCACCTCGTTCACGCCCTTCCCTTTATTCACAATCGTCAGCGCCGAGGCGATCATCGAGCTCATGTCCGCGAGATTGCCCGGCACGATTAGCGTGGTGCCCTGCTTCGCTAGATTGCCGAACGCGTTCACGTATTGTTCGGCCACCTTGAGGTTCACCGCTTCCATCCCGCCGTTCGATTGAATCGCCGCCGCGATCTTCTGAATCGCCTGCGAGTTGGCCTCGGCCACGGCCAGAATCGCCGACGCCTGGCCTTGCGCCTGATTGATCGCTGCCTGCCGCTCGCCTTCGGACTTCTGGATCGCCGCCTCACGGCCGCCGGACGCGATGTTGATCTGCTCCTGCTTGCGCCCTTCCGAAGCGGCGATCAGCGCGCGCTTCTCGCGCTCGGCGGTGATCTGCGCCTGCATCGCGTGGAGAATTTCCTTGGGCGGCGTCAGGTCCTTGATCTCGTAGCGCAGCACCTTCACACCCCAGTTCGTCGCGGCTTGATCGAGCGACGACACGATGCTGTGGTTGATGAAGTCGCGCTCCTCAAAGGTCTTGTCGAGTTCGAGCTTGCCGATCACCGAGCGCAGCGTGGTTTGCGACAACTGCGTGATCGCGAACACGAAGTTGCTCGACCCGTACGACGCCTTCATGGGATCGGTGACCTGAAAGTACAGCACGCCGTCCACCTGCAACTGCGTGTTGTCGCGCGTGATACAGACCTGGCTCGGCACTTCGAGCGGAATTTCCTTGAGGATGTGCTTATAGGCGATCCGATCGACGAACGGAAACGCAAAGCTCAACCCCGGTGTCAGCGTGCGGTGATAGCGGCCGAGCCGCTCCAGAACCCACGCATGCTGCTGCGGCACGATCTTGATGGTCTGCGCCGCCAGTACGATCACGATGATCAGAAGCACCGCCCCGACGATGGTTGAATCCATTACTGCCCTCCGGTCCGTAGTTCGAATAGTTGTGTGTGACGCGCGTGTGCCGTGTTGGCGCTCAGGCCGTGGTGGTCCGAGTGTTCGAATGACGCGCCGCCACCACGACGAGGCAACTGCCTCGCAACTCCGTAATTTCGTAGAGATGCGCATCTTCCGGCTCGCCCGCGGTCAGTTCGACGTCCCATGCCGCGCCGCGATAATCGGCGCGAGCTCGCCGCTCGTGCCACGCCGGCACGGCGAGCGTTTGACCGATGTCGAGATTGACGTCCGGGTTGCGCGACGCCTCCTTGCGCGTTCTGCGGCCGAACCGCGAACGTCTGAGCAGCAGCACTGCCGCCAGCGCCACCACGGCCGCGACCGCGAATTGCACGTCGGCTGGGGCGCCCGCGAGATGCGCGAGCGCGGCCGCGACACAGCCCAACGCGATCATCAGCAGATAGAACGTGCCGCTGAGCAACTCCAGCACGACCAGCACACCCGCCCCGATCCACCAGAACAATCCACCTGGCGCCACGTCGACCTCCATAAAGCAAAACACCCCGGATCTACCGGGGTGTTTATAGCACGAAGCAAGCGCGTTTAACGGGCGATACAGCACGGTTTTACGTGCATTCGATGCGCGCTTGACCTACCGCATCGCGCGTTATGCATGCCGCTTAGGAAGCGGCATGCCATTCGCGTTACTGCTTCGCCGACTTCGCCAGTTGCTGCCACGTCTCGACGATCGTGTCAGGGTTCAGCGAGATCGACTTGATGCCTTCATCGGTCAGCCATTGCGCGAAATCCGGATGATCCGACGGGCCCTGGCCGCAAATACCGACGTACTTATCCAGTCGCAGACACGTGTCGATCGCGCGCTTCAACAGGAACTTGATTGCCGGATCGCGTTCGTCGAAATCCACCGCCAGCAGTTCCATGCCGGAGTCGCGGTCGAGGCCGAGCGTGAGCTGCGTCAGATCGTTCGAGCCGATCGAGAAACCGTCGAAGAATTGCAGGAATTCCTCAGCGAGAATCGCGTTCGACGGCACTTCGCACATCATGATCAGGCGCAGGCCATTCTCGCCGCGCTTCAGGCCGTATTTGGCCAGCAGCCCGACCACGCGTTCCGCCTGCTTCAGCGTACGCACGAACGGCACCATGATCTCGACGTTGTCGAGGCCCATCTCTTCGCGCACCTTCTTCAGCGCGATGCATTCCATCTGGAACGCTTCGGCGAAATCGTCCGCGATGTAGCGCGACGCGCCGCGGAAACCCAGCATCGGGTTTTCTTCGTCCGGCTCGTAGCGCGAACCGCCGATCAGCTTCTTGTACTCGTTCGACTTGAAGTCCGACAGACGCACGATCACGGGCTTCGGATAGAACGCCGCCGCGATCGTGGCGATCCCTTCGGTCAGCTTGTCGACGTAGAACGCGCGCGGCGAGGCGTGCCCGCGAGCGACACTTTCCACGGCCTTCTTCAGGTCCTGATCGATGTTCGGGTACTCGAGAATCGCCTTCGGGTGAACGCCGATGTTGTTGTTGATGATGAACTCGAGCCGCGCCAGACCCACGCCTGCGTTCGGCAGTTGCGAGAAGTCGAAGGCCAGTTGAGGATTGCCCACGTTCATCATGATCTTCACCGGGATCGGCGGCAGTTCGCCGCGCTGCACTTCGGTGACTTCGGTTTCGAGCAGACCGTCGTAGATTCTGCCTTCGTCGCCTTCCGCGCACGATACCGTGACCAGCGCGCCTTCCTTCAGCACGTCGGTCGCGTCGCCGCAGCCGACCACCGCCGGCACGCCCAGCTCACGCGCAATGATCGCCGCGTGACAGGTCCGGCCGCCACGATTCGTGACGATTGCCGACGCGCGCTTCATGACCGGTTCCCAGTTCGGGTCGGTCATGTCGGCGACTAGCACATCGCCCGGCTGCACGCGGTCCATTTCCGACGGATCGTGAATCACGCGCACCGGACCCGCACCGATCTTCTGACCAATTGCGCGGCCGGTGGCCAACACGTTCGACTGCCCCTTCAGCTTGAAGCGCTGTTCGGCCTTGCCCGCCGCCTGGCTCTTCACCGTTTCCGGGCGCGCCTGCAGAATGAAGATTTTGCCGTCGCGGCCGTCCTTGCCCCACTCGATGTCCATCGGACGCTCGTAGTGCTTTTCGATGATGACGGCGTATTTGGCCAGTTCGATCACGTCTTCGTCCGTGATCGAGAAGCGGTTGCGCTGCTCGTGCGCCACGTCGACGGTCTTCACGCGGCCTTCTTCGCCCGCCTTGGTGAATTCCATCTTGATCAGCTTCGAGCCGATCGAGCGGCGGATGATCGGGTACTTGCCTTGCGCGAGCGTGGTCTTGTAGACGTAGAACTCGTCCGGATTCACCGCGCCTTGCACCACGGTTTCGCCGAGACCATAACTCGACGTGATGAAGACAGCGTCCTTGAAGCCCGATTCCGTGTCCAGCGTGAACATCACGCCGGCCGCGCCGACGTCCGAGCGCACCATGCGCTGCACACCCGCCGACAACGCGACTTCAGCGTGCGTGAAGCCCTTGTGGACGCGATAGGAGATAGCGCGGTCGTTGTATAGCGACGCGAACACGTGCTTCATGCGATCGAGCACGTCTTCCACGCCGACCACGTTGAGGTAGCTTTCCTGCTGACCCGCGAACGATGCGTCCGGCAAGTCTTCCGCCGTGGCCGACGAACGCACGGCGAACGACAGCTCTTCAGGCGAGCTGTTTTGCAGGGTGTCGAAGCCCGCGCGGATATCCGCCTCGAGTTGCGGCTGGAACGGCGCGTCGACGATCCATTGGCGGATCTCCTTGCCCGCTTCGGCGAGCGACTTCACGTCGTCGACGTCGAGCGTTTCGAGACGTTTGGCAATGCGTTCGGTCAGGTTGTTGTGATGCAGGAAGTCGCGGAAAGCCAGCGCCGTGGTGGCGAAACCGGTCGGCACGCGCACGCCGGCCTCGGCGAGCTGACTGATCATCTCCCCAAGCGACGCGTTCTTGCCACCGACGATTTCCACGTCGGTCATCCGCAACTGCTCAAACGGAACTACATACGCCTTATCCTTTGCGACGGTAACTGCGTTAGTCATACAAGCCCCTAAGTGTGAAAGAAATTCACGGCTGTGCAAGTGGGCTCGAACGCGAGACGCCCATGGGAGCGTGACCTCGCGTCTTGCACAACCTGTTGGAGAAGCAATCGCTCAAAGCGCGACGAAGAAGGCCAATGGACGGACTTACCGATCGATCCACCACGTTCCCAGCAACTTAACGGCCAAAATACCGGCCAAAAGCGAGGCGTTGAACGACCGTTCGCGGTGAGTTAGACGCCAATCGCCTGCAATTGCTTATCCAACAGGTTGCCGCTATTCTACCGTGCCGACTTTGAAAATGTGACAGTCGGACGAGAATTGCGCCTCGAACCGCGCCCCGGACCGGCCAGCGGGCTTTTGCGAAGCCCCGCCGCCATCTGGGCGCAGTTGCGGTGCCCACGGCGCGCTGGTCGGACGCCGCTGCATTTTCCGGTCAGCCACCGGGCAGCGCCGTCCAAACAGCGATGTTTCATTCGAGCGCTTTTTTTCGCTCACGTTCCCCAGCCCCCACTGATGCCGCCCACCGTATTCATCGTCTCCGACGGTACCGGGATCACTGCCGAAACTTTCGCGCATTCGATCCTTTCCCAGTTCGACCAGAAATTCCGCCTGGTTCGCGTGCCCTTCGTCGACTCGACCGAGAAGGCCTACGCCACGCTCGAAAAGATCAACGAAGCGATCGTGCAGGACGGCCGCCGTCCGATCGTCTTCACCACGCTCGTGGACAGCGCGTCGAATCAGATCGTCAAGGGCTCGAATGCGCTCGTGCTGGACATGTTTCAGACCTTCGTCGAGCCGCTCGAACAGGAACTGGAACTGAAGTCGAGCCACGCGATGGGCCGCGGCCACCAGAACGCCGACACCGAGGAATACAAGAACCGGATTGAGGCGATCAACTTCTCGCTCGCTCACGACGACGGCCAATCGAACCGCAACCTGGCCGACGCCGACGTGATTCTGGTCGGCGTGTCGCGCAGCGGCAAGACGCCGACGAGCCTCTACCTGGCTATGCAGTACGGGGTAAAAGCGGCCAACTATCCGCTGATTCCGGAAGATTTCGAACGCGGCAAATTGCCCACGCCGTTGCTGGCGCATCGGCAGAAGATGTTCGGTTTATCGATCGATCCGCAGCGGCTTTCGGAGATTCGCAACGAGCGCCGGCCCGGCAGCAAGTACGCCGCGCCGGAGAATTGCCGTTATGAGATCAACGAAGCCGAAGCGATGATGCGGCGTGAAGGGATCAAGTGGTTGTCGTCGACGCACAAGTCGATCGAAGAGATCGCGACGACGATCCTGCAGGAAATCAAGCTGGATAGGCCTTCTTATTGAGCCTGTGCGCATGGGTCGCGCGAGCCCGGCGGCCTTGGACATGAGCACGTGCGGGGACTTGCATGTTGTCGTCGAGCCACCGCGTAAGCGCGATCTAAGCCCCGCGGCCTGAAACACGCTCCAGCACTGACAAATGCCGAAGCGCGCACGTCCCCTGCGTCAACTACGGCCGCGCTGCTGCCGGCACTGCTCGAATACGCACACGGCCGCGGCGGCCGCCACATTCAGCGACTCCATGCCGCCCGGCTGTGGAATCGTCACCCGCAACGAAACCTTGTCGCGCCAGATCTGCGAGACGCCCGCGCCTTCATTGCCGAACACCCAGGCAAGCGGTCCGCTCAGGTCGCAATCGTAGATCGCCTCGGCGCCGTGCGAGTCCGTGATCACGATCGGCACCGCGAGGCGCTCGATCAGCGCCTGCGCTTCCGCGTCCTCGTGAATCTGCAGCAGGAAGTGCGCGCCCATGCCCGAACGCAGGACTTTCGACGACCACGCGTACGCCGTGCCCGGCGCGCAGAACACCTGCTGAATGCCGGCGGCGGCCGCGCTGCGCAGAATCGAGCCGACGTTGCCCGCGTCCTGTACGCCGTCGAGCACGAGGCAGGTTTGCGCGACCGTGTCGGGCAGCGGCGTATCGAGCTTTTCAACCAGCAGCAAAATGCCCACACCGTGCACGACATTCGACAACTGCCCGAACAACGCATCCGGCAGCGTCACGACACGATGATCTTCGATGCGCGCAACGATCGCCTGCGCTTCGTCGTGGCGCAGCGCGCCATCGGTGACGATGCACATTTCCGGTTGCCCGGCGACGTCGAGATAGGCGCCCGCCAGATGAAACCCTTCGAGCAGCGCGTGGCCGCTTTTACGCTGTTGATGCGTCGAGCCGGCCAATGCCTTCAGGCGCTTGTAGAGCGGATTGTCCCGCGAGGTGATGGCTTTCACAGGCAGCGAAGAGACAGTGAGGATGAAGAAAAAGTGGGTCACACGCAGCGCTTATGAGGCGCCCGTGTGAAGCTCAGACGGCGCTGCCGCGTTCGCCGAAGGCGTCGTCGTCGAACATCACTTCGGATACGACGATCACTTCACCGGCCGGCAGCGGCATGCCCGTGCTCAGGCGCAGATGCGCCTCACGCACCGGCGCGAACGAACGCCGATGATGCTCGCAAGGTCCATGTTCGCGCAGCGCCTTGAGATGCTGCGGCGTGCCGTAACCGGCATGCGCGTTGAAGCCGTAGACGGGATACGTCTGATGCAATTCGAGCAGCATCCGGTCGCGCGTGACCTTGGCGAGAATCGACGCCGCCGAAATGCTTTTGACGAGCGCGTCGCCGCCGATCACCGCTTCGCTGCGCACGCTCAGCGTCGGACAGCGATTGCCGTCGATCTTGACGAGCGTGGGCACGACGGACAGGCCTTCGACTGCACGCTTCATGGCCAGCATGGTCGCGTGCAGGATATTCAGAGAATCGATTTCTTCGACGGTGGCCGAAGCGATGCAGTAAGCGAGCGCGCGGTCGACGATCTTGTCGTACAGTTCGTCGCGCTTTTTCGCGGTCAACACTTTGGAATCGTCGAGGCCGCGAATCATCGGTTTGGACGGGTCGAAAATCACCGCCGCGGCCACGACCGGGCCGGCCAACGGGCCGCGCCCTGCTTCGTCGACGCCGCAGACGATGTCATCCGGCGTCTCGAAGTTCAGGCCGACCTGCTGCGCCGCCGCTCCGGCGACGGTTTTACGGCGCGGCGCGCGTGACAGGGTCACGGCCGCCCCCTGCGCTTTTCGATGACGCTCGCCACGACTTCCGCCGCACGCTGCGCGGTGTTCTGCTTCAGCACGTGATGCATCTCCGTGAAGATTTCCGTCAGCGTGCGCCGGTTGGTCTCGTCGCGCAACTGTTTCAGCGTGGCTTCGGCCAACGCCTGCGGCGTGGCGAAGTGCTGCAGGATCTCGGGCACCACGAAGCGCCCCGCCAGAATATTCGGCAGCCCGACATACGGCAGATAGCCCTGGCGGCGCATGATCTGGCCGGTCAGCCAAGGCACCTTGTACGAGATCACCATGGGCTTTTTCAGCAGCGCGGCTTCGAGCGTTACGGTGCCGCTCTTCACGAGGATCGCGTCGGCCGCGGTCATGGCGAGTTGCGCCTGGCCGTCGGTAATCGTCAGCGCGAGGCCGGGGTGCGAATCGACCAGCGGCCGCAGCATTTCACGCAGCGCCGGCGTGGCCGCCGGCATCACGAAGCGCAGATTCGGCTCCTGGTGCTGCATCATTTCCATCGCGGCGAAGAACGTCGGGCCGATCAGATCGATCTCCGAGCGCCGGCTGCCCGGCAGCACGGCGATGATCGGACCGTCTTGCGCGAGACCGAGTGCCCGGCGCGCGCCGAGCGTGTCCGGCACGAGCGGAATTTCGTCAGCGAGCGGATGGCCCACGTACGACGCCGCAACGCCCGCTTTTTCCAGCAGCGCCGTTTCGAACGGGAACACGCACAGCATGTGGTCGACCGCCTTGGCGATCTTCTTGATGCGGCCGCCGCGCCACGCCCAGATGGACGGGCACACGAAGTGAACGGTTGGAATCCCGGCCTCGCGCAACGGATGTTCCAGCCCGAAATTGAAATCGGGCGCATCCACGCCGACGAACACCGACGGCGGCTCTGCCAGCAACTGCCGCTTCAGTTCGTTGCGAATGCCGAGAATGCCGGGAATATGCTTCAGCGCCTCGACATAGCCGCGCACCGAGAGCTTTTCCATCGGAAAGTGGGCGTCGAAGCCCGTCGCGATCATGCGTGGGCCGCCGATCCCGTAGTACTGGGTGCCGGCGGGCAGACGGCTCGTGAGGCCGTCGAGCAGCGAGGCCGCCAGCAGGTCGCCGGACGGCTCGCCGGCCACCATCGCGACGCGCAAGGGACTGGGTTGCAATGCCATCGCTTAGCGGATGATGCCGCGTTGCGACGCTTCGACGAACGCGAGCAGCGTCTGCACCGGCGCATCGCCATCGCCGCCCGCGGTCGCGAGTTCGCGCAACTGCACCTTCGCTTCTTCAAGCGAGAGGCCGTTCTTATACAGCACGCGATACGCCGCGCGCAGCGCTGAAATCGCGTCCGGCGAGAAACCGCGGCGGCGCAAACCTTCCACATTGATGCCGTGCGGCTCGGCCTTGTTGCCGGCGGCGATCACGAACGGCGGAATGTCCTGCACCAGCGCCGAAGCGCCGCCCAGCATGGAATGCGCGCCGATGCGCACGAACTGATGCACGCCCGACATGCCCCCGACGATCGCGTGGTCGCCGATGGTCACGTGACCGGCCATCTGCGCGTTGCTCGACAGAATGACGTTGCTGCCGACGTGGCAATCGTGCCCGATGTGCACGTACGCCATAATCCAGTTGTCGTCGCCGAGTGTGGTGACGCCGGCGTCCTGCATCGTGCCGGTGTGGATCGTGGTGAATTCGCGGATCGTGTTGCGGTTGCCGACCACGAGCCGGGTCGGCTCGTCCTTGTACTTCATGTCCTGCGGACGGCCGCCGACCGATGCGTAGTGGCCGATCCGGTTGTCTTCGCCGAGCGTGGTGTGACCTTCGATCACGCTGTGCGAACCGACCGTGGTCCGTGCGCCGATCGTCACATGTGCGCCGATCACGGCATACGGTCCGACTTCGACGGATTCGTCGAGTTGTGCGCCCGGTTCGACGATCGCAGTGGGATGAATCCTGCTCATGCGTCCTCGCTTCTGATTCTGTTGCGTTGTCTGGATGGGCATCTGGCGGAGGCCGGCGCGCGCATGACGCCGCCGGCCGCCCGGACGCTGGCTTAAGCACCGCGCGCTCAAGTGCGCCTAAGCGCGTTTAAGCGTCCTTGTCCGTGTGCCGCACCGCGCACATCAGGTCGGCTTCCGCCGCGACCACGCCATCCACTTCGGCGCGCGCCTTGAACTTCCAGATGCCGCGCATGTGACGCTCGAACGTGCAGTTCAGGATCAGCTGATCGCCCGGTTCCACCACGCGTTTGAAGCGCGCGTTGTCGATGCCGACGAACAGATACAGCGTGTTCGACGGGTCGCTCGGCTCTTCCGAAAACGTCAGCAGGGCCGCCGTTTGCGCGAGTGCTTCGAGAATCAGCACACCCGGCATCACCGGACGCGTTGGAAAGTGACCCTGGAAATACGGTTCGTTGATCGACACGTTCTTCAACGCTTTGATGCACTTGTGCGGCTCGAGTTCGAGCACCCGGTCGACCAGCAGGATCGGGTAACGATGTGGCAGCAGCGTGAGAATCTTATGAATGTCGAGATTGATTTTTTCGGTGCTCATGGTGTTTCTGCTCACGCATTGACTGCGCGGTGATGACTGCGGATGCTGGTGCAGGTGGATTGGTAAAGCGTGCTGCCGGCGCTCGCCGTGACCCGGCGGCCGCGCCACCCGGTCACGGCAACCGACTTTGCTTCCTGATGCTTGCCCGCCATTTTACGCGGTGCCGGCGGGTTGCCCGGCGAAATGCTTAGCCAGTTGCCTCGATGTTTCAGACTTTGTCGCCTGTGGCCTTGCTTGCTGCGTTGGGCGCCGGGCCGTCCTGCTTCTCAACCGCGGCGTTTTCAAGCGCCTTGATACGATCGCGGAGTTTGTCGATATTGCGCAGCAACGCCGCGCTCTTGTTCCAGTCTGCATGGTTCACGGCCGGGAAGGCACTGGTGTACATACCAGGCTTGAGCAGCGACTTCGAGACGCCCGACTTGGCGGTGACGATCACATAGTCGGCCAGCGTGACGTGTCCGGCGATCCCGACCGCGCCGCCGATCATGCAATGGCGGCCAATGGTCGTGCTGCCCGCAATGCCCGCGCAGCCAGCAATCACCGTATAAGCGCCGACTTTGCAGTTGTGGCCGATCTGCACGAGATTGTCGATCTTCACGCACTCTTCGATGATCGTGTCCGCCATGGCGCCACGGTCGATGGTGGTGTTCGCGCCGATTTCGACGTCTGCCGCGATCGACACACCGCCGACCTGCGGAATCTTCACCCAGCTGCCGGTACGCGCTTCACCTTCGCCGACGAAATCCGGCGCGAAGCCGAAACCGTCCGAGCCGATCACCGCGCCCGCGTGCACGATGACGCGCTCGGCAAGCTTGCAACCGTGATACACCGCGACATTGGGATAAAGATGCGAACCCGCGCCGATGCGCGTGCCACGGCCGATCACAACGTTGGCGTCGAGCCGCACGTTCTCGCCGATCACCGCGCCCGCTTCCACCGTGACGTGCGGGCCGATCACCGCGCTCGCGGCGATCTGCGCCGACGGGTCGATGGTCGCACTCGGATGCACGCCGGGCGCCGCCTTTGGCGCAGCGAGGTCGATGAAGGTTTGCGCGACGCGCGCGAAGTAAGCGTACGGATTGGGCGTGACGATGAAGTTACGATTCTCGCGGGAAGCGAGCTTGGCAAGGTCGTCGGCGTTGATCAACACCGCGCCCGCACGGGTCGTTTCGACCTGCGCCAGGTACTTCGGATTGGCGAGGAACGCCAGCTGGTCCGGGCCTGCCTGGTCGAGCGGCGCGAGACTGCCGACGCGCTGCGAACCGTCTCCGACTACTTCACCGCCGAACCGCTGGACGATGTCCTCGAGCGTAAATGCCATGCCTATCCTGTCTCCTGTGTCGATGGTTACTGCGCTCAGTCCACCGCGCCTGATTGACTATCGGGCCATTCGGCCCGGCAACCGCATTCAGTTACCCGATGCCGCCAAAGCCTTGAGCACCTGATCGGTAATATCGATGCGCGGGCTCACGTACACCGCTTCCTGGACGATCAGATCGTAGTGCTGCGCCTCGGCGATCTGCTTGATCACCTTGTTGGCGCGGTCGAGCACCGCCGCCAGTTCTTCGTTGCGGCGCTGATTCAGATCCTCGCGAAACTCGCGTTGCTTGCGCTGGAAGTCCGTGTCCAGTTGCGACAGATCGCGCTGCTTCTGCGCGCGGTCGGCGGGCGACATGGACGCACCGTTCTTGTCGAGCGAATCGGACATCGACTTCAGCTTCTGCGCCATGTCGGCAAGGTCCTTGTCACGCTTGGCGAACTCGGCCTCGAGCTTGACCTGCGCGGCCTTCGCGGCAGCGGATTCGCGCAGGATGCGGTCGGAATTCACCGCCGCGATCCTCGCCTCCTGCCCATGCGCGACCCCGACACCCAAGGTCATTGCCAGCGCCAGCGCGCACGCCACACGTTTCGAAAACATACCGGTTAACAAAGTCATCCTCTCGATACTGTAGTTTGGCCGGGCCGGCCGCCGGGCGCGTTCCGCCGCCCGATCAGAATGCCGTCCCGATCTGGAACTGGAATTTCTGGTACTGGTCGCCGGTGTGCTTCACAAGCGGGAAGCCCAGGCTCAGTTTCAACGGGCCGATAGGGGAAATCCATGCAAGGCCGATACCGTAGCCGTAGCGCAGACCGTTCGCGCCGGTCGACGTAGCGGCGCTGCTTGCATCCGCCCAGACGTTACCGGCGTCGAGGAACGTGAACACACGCAGCGTTCGATCGTAACCGGTGCCAGGCAACGGGAACGTCAACTCGATGTTACCCACGAGCAGTTTCGAGCCGCCAATCGGGTCGTTCGTCGTTGCATCGCGCGGGCCCAGCGAACTCGGCTCGTAGCCACGCACCGAACCGATACCGCCCGCGTAGTAGTTCTTGAAAATCGGATACGGCTTGCCGCCCATACCCTTGCCGTAGCCACCCTGGAAGTTGAAGCCGAGCACGAAACCGCGCGCAAACGAGTAATAGTACTGCGCGTTGATGTCGGCCTTGTAGTACTGCGTACTGCCGATCGGCGTACCGTATTCCGCGTTGGCCTGCGCGAAGTAGCCCCGGCTCGGCACCAGCGCGCTGTCACGCGCGTCGCGCGACCAGCCGACGGTGATCGGCACGTTGTTCGACACGCGGCCGAAATCCTGCACGTACTGCCGGTAGGACGCCGGCGTATTCGCGTCGACATCCAGCTGGTTCTGCTCGAGGCCGGCACCGAAGTACACCGTGTCGACTTCCGAAAACGGAATACCGAATTTCAGATCGCCACCGATCGTAACGATCTTGAAGCTCGAGTCCGTCGAGTAATACAGCGGCTGGTACGTGCGGTAGTAGACGTCGGTAATACGCTTGATGCCGTCGACCGTGAAGTACGGGTCGACTTGCGTGACCGTCAACGTACGGTACGTCTTGGCGGTATTCACGTTCACCGAGAGACTCGTGCCGGAGCCGAACACGTTGTCTTGCGACACGCCGGCCGAGAGCACCACCTTGTCCGTCGACGAGAAGCCCGCACCCAGCGTGATCGCGCCGGTCGGCTTTTCGGCCACCTTCACGTCCACATCGACCTGGTCTGGCGTGCCTTCCACGGGCACCGTGGTCACGTCGACATCAGTAAAGTAGCCGAGACGGTTGATCCGGTCTTTCGACAGCGCGAGGCGGTTCGAATCGAACCACGAGCTTTCGAGCTGGCGCATTTCGCGGCGCACCACTTCGTCACGCGTACGCGTGTTGCCGACCACGTTGATGCGGCGCACGTAGACGCGGCGGCTCGGGTCCACCTGCAGCGTCAGGTCGACCTTATGGTTGGCCTGATCGATCTGCGGCTGCGCGTTGACCGTGGCGAACGCATAGCCGTATTCGCCCAGCTTGTCGACGATAGCCTTGGTGGTGGCCTGCAGCTTTTCAGCCGAGAAGCGGTCGCCCGGTTTGATCTTGATGAGCTTGGCCAGCTCCGGCTCGCGGTCGAGCAGATTGCCCGCCAGCTTGATATTCGAAATCGTGTACGGCTCGCCTTCATGCAGCGTGACCGTCAGATACATGTCCTTCTTGTCCGGCGTGATCGACACCTGGGTCGACTCGATGTTGAACTCGAGATAGCCGCGATTCAGGTAGTAAGAGCGAACGTTCTCGAGGTCGCCGGTCAGCTTGTCTTTCGCGTACAGGTCATTCTTCGTGTACCACGAGAACCAGTTCGGCGTGGACAACTGCATTTCGTCGCGCAGCGTACCCGTGCTGAACGCCTTGTTGCCGATGAAGTTGATCTGGCGGATCTTCGCGCTCGGACCTTCGGCCACCGCGAACAGCACCGACACGCGATTGCGGTCGATCGGCGTGATCGTGGTGGTGACTTCAGCGGCGTAGTAGCCGCGCGTCAGGTACTGGCGCTTCAGTTCCTGCTCGGCCTTGTCGACCAGCGCCTTGTCGTAATAACGGCCTTGCGACAAACCCACGGCGCGCAGCGCCTTGGTCAGGTTTTCCTTGTCGAACTCATGAATGCCGGCGAAGTCGATCGTGCCGATGGCCGGACGTTCCAGCACCTGCACGATGACGACGTTGCCTTCGGTCGCGATCTTGACGTCGTTGAAGAAGCCCGTGGCATACAGGGCGCGAATGGCCTCCGATGCCTTGTCGTCGCTGAAGGTGTCGCCTTGCTTGATGGGCAGATAGGCGAACACGGTACCAGGTTCGACGCGTTGCAATCCCTCGATCCGAATGTCTTGCACCACGAAGGGCGTCGTTGCGTGAGCAACCAGCCCATGCGCGGCGAATGCCGCGGCTATAACCGTCTTTGGAACAAAGCGATGAGGTTTAAACAACGTGCTTCCCCAGTGTGTATAGCTGCATCAGGTCGGGCGGTCGCCATCGTGAACGCCGCCGGACACTTTAAAAATGGATTAAACGAGCCAGATCGTTGAACAGCGCGATCGCCGACAATGCGACGATGCAGGCGAGACCCGCCCTCTGAAAAACGAGTTGCCAGCGATCGGAGACAACTTTACCGGTCACAGCTTCAACCAAATAATATAACAGATGACCCCCGTCCAATACCGGAATTGGTAACAGGTTCAGTACACCAAGGCTAATACTGACAAGGGCCAGGAACGACAGGAATGCAGAAGGACCTAGACGTGCGCTCTTTCCTGCGTAATCGGCGATCGTCACCGGACCGGAAAGATTTTTCAGCGATGCCTCGCCTACGATCATCCTGCCGAACATGCGCACCGAGTAAACCGCGAGATCCCACGTGCGGCGCGCACCCAACTGGAGGCTTTCAATCGGTCCGTAACGCACATCGATCGACGGCACCTGCGTGGCCAGTTCCGCGCCGATGCGGCCGATCTGCTGCCCAGTCGTTTCATCGCGCTGTGCCTGCGGCACGATGTTCACGTCTTCGAGCTTGCCCGCCGCCTTACCGCCGCGCTCGACCTGCAGCGTCACCGCTTTGCCGGCGTGCGATTTTACATAAGCGATGAAGGCCGTGGCGTTATCGGTGGGGACACCGTCGACGGCACGCAAACGATCGCCCGCGGCGAGACCCGCCTTTTGCGCCGCGCTACCCGGCTGCACACCCGCGACCGTCAGCTTGCCACCACCCGGTTCGCAACCGAGATGCGACATGAAGTCGTCGTCGACATCTTTTTCGGTGAGGCCGCGCAGATCGAGCTGGAAATCCGAGGTACCGTGTGCGTCTTTTGCACTCAGCACGACGCGCTTGTGATCGAATGCCGCACCGAGCAGCTTCCAGCGCAGGTCCGACCACGAACGCACCGGCTCGGATTCGCCGGCGTTCTCGGCACGCACGGCAACGATCGTTTCACCGCCGTCGAAACCGGCAACAGCCGCGGGCGTATTCGGCGCGGGCGCCGCGACCACCGCCGCAGGCTCCGTCACGCCGGTGGCGAAGACGAGCGCGAACAGCACGATGGCCAGCAGGAAGTTCGCGACCGGACCGGCCGCGACAATCGCAAAACGGCGCCACACGGACTGCCGGTTGAACGCGTGCGGCAGTGCTTCGGCAGGAATCGGTTCGGCGCTCGTTTCGCGCTCGTCGAGCATCTTCACGTAGCCGCCGAGCGGCAGCGCGGCAATGGTCCATTCGGTGCCCGTCTTCGGACTCACCCACTGGAATAGCGGCTTGCCGAAGCCGATCGAAAAGCGCAGCACCTTGACGCCGCACAGGCGTGCCACGCTGTAGTGCCCATATTCGTGGACGACCACGAGTACGCCAATCGCGACCGCGAAGGCGAGCAGTTCGATCAGCAGATTCATGAGCGCCTCACTGGACGGCGCGTTCCGTGCGACGGGCGCCGTCTGGCAGACGCGCGATGAATTCGGCCGCGGCGCGACGCGCGGCGGCATCGGCTTCGATCACGTCTTCGAGCGCGTGTGCGCTGCGGTTCGGCAACGCGTTGAGCACCGCGTCGACCACCTGGGCAATCGCCATGAAACCGATCTGGCGCGCGAGGAACGCTTCAACCGCGATCTCGTTCGCGGCGTTCAGTGCCGCGCTTGCCAGGCCGCCTTCGGCCAGCGCCTTCACTGCCAGCGCCAGACACGGGAAGCGCGTGTAATCCGGCTTTTCGAACGAGAGAGACGCGACCTGCAGCAGATCGAGTTGCGCCACGCCCGAATCGACGCGATCCGGAAACGCCAGCGCATGCGCGATCGGCGTGCGCATATCGGGATTGCCGAGCTGGGCGAGCACCGAGCCGTCGGCGTAGGACACCATCGAATGGATCACGCTTTGCGGGTGAATCAGCACCTCGATGCGCTCGCCCGGCAGATTGAACAGCCAGTGCGCCTCGATCACTTCGAGGCCCTTGTTCATCATGGTGGCCGAGTCGACCGAAATCTTGCGGCCCATGACCCAGTTCGGATGCTTACAGGCTTCGTCCGGCGTGACGTCGATGAGCGTGGCCGGTTCGCGCGTGCGGAACGGGCCACCCGACGCCGTCAGAATGATCTTGGAGACGCCGCCGTGCAGCGCGGCTTCGCGCGGCAGGCACTGGAAAATCGCGTTATGTTCGCTGTCGACCGGCAGCAGCACGGCGCCGTTGTCGCGCACCGCGTCCATGAAGATCGCGCCGGACATGACCAGCGCTTCCTTGTTGGCGAGCAGGATGCGCTTGCCGGCGCGCGCGGCGGCAAGGCTCGGCGCAAGGCCGGCTGCGCCGACGATCGCCGCGACCACCGTATCGCAGCCGTCGCTCTTCGACACGTCGACGAGCGCCTGCGGTCCATACGTGATCTCGGTCTTGCAACCCGCTTCGCGCAGTTTCGCCGCGACGCTCGCGGCCGTGTCGGCGTCGCCGACCACCGCAACTTCAGGCTGAAAGCGCAGGCACTGCTCGACGAGCTTGTCGCCGTTGCGATGCGCGGTGAGCGCATAAACCGAAAAACGCTCGGGATGACGCGCGACGACGTCGAGCGTGCTGTCTCCAATCGAGCCCGTGGAACCGAGCAATGTCAGACGTTTTTGCATATCTCTTTCTCTAGCCGAGCAGCAGCATGGCAAGCGGCAGCACCGGCAATAAGGCATCGATGCGGTCGAGCACGCCGCCGTGCCCCGGCAACAGGCCGCTTGAATCTTTCACACCGGCCTGGCGTTTCATCATCGATTCGAACAGGTCGCCCACCACGCTGAATGCCACCAGCAAGGTCAGCGCGAGCAGCGTGCGCACGGCGCCCCAATGCGCCAACAGCGCAGAATACAGGGTTGGCTCGAACGCATGCAAAAAGACCGCCGCCGCCGCGACGATCATCACCACCAGCCAGCCGCCGATCGCGCCCTCCCAAGTCTTACCCGGACTGATGGCAGGCGCCAGCTTGTGTTTTCCGAACGCTTTTCCGGAGAAGTATGCGCCGATATCGGCCAGCCATACCAATAGCAGCAGCGACAGCACGAACGGCACGCCCTGCATGCGCGCGGCGACGAGAGCATGCCAGCACGCGACGAATACCACAATGCCGGCGAGAAACAGGAAGGGACGCCAAACGCCCTGCGCGAGCGTGGGCTTGCGCAGCAGCACGAACGGACCGGCGATCACCCAGAAAATAGCGGCCGCTTCAAAGAGCGGTCTGGCTTGTTCGATGCCGCTACCGAGACGCGTGCTGGCCACCAGCGCCACTGCGGCGATCAGCGCGTAAATGACCGGGCCCGCGCCGCCCAGCTTGAGCAGGCGCGCCCACTCCCACGCGGCGAACACGACGACAAAAGCGATCAGCGCGCCGAACGCGCCCACCGGCGCGAACAACGTGACCGGCAGGAACACTGCCAGCAGGATGATCGCCGTGATGACACGGGTTTTTAGCATGGAAGCGAATCGACGTTTTGCGATTGCGGCTCGAGTTGAGCACTGGTGCGGCCGAAGCGGCGTTCGCGCTCCGCGTACGAAGCGATGGCGTGGCCGAGCGCGTCGGCGTCGAAGTCCGGCCAGAACGTGTCGGTGAAGTAGAACTCGGTGTAGGCGAGCTGCCACAGCAGGAAGTTGCTGACGCGGCGCTCGCCGCCGGTGCGGATGAAGAGATCCGGCTCCGGCGCATAAGCCATGGAGAGGTGTTCGGCGAACGAGTCTTCGGTCACCTCGACGGCCTTGCCCGCCAGCGCCGACTGTTCGGCGAGCTTGCGGGTGGCCTGCATGATGTCCCAGCGGCCGCCGTAGTTCGCCGCGATCGTGAGCGTGAGGCGGGTATTGCGTGCGGTCTTGGTCTCCGCGCGCTTGATCAGGTCGCGGATACGCGTATCGAAGCGGGCCAGATCGCCGACCACGCGCAAGCGGATGCCGTTCGCATGCAGCTTGCCGATCTCGCGCTCCAGCGCGGTCACGAAAAGGCGCATCAGGAACGAGACTTCCTCGTTCGGACGGCGCCAGTTTTCCGAGCTGAAGGCGAACAGCGTCAGATATTCGACACCCTGACGGGCGCACGCCTCGACGGCCGCACGCACCGCGTCGACGCCGCGCGTATGGCCCGCCACGCGCGGCAAGCGCCGCTGGGTGGCCCAACGGCCGTTGCCGTCCATGATGATCGCGATATGTCGCGGCACCGCGGCGACATCAGGCACGCGCACGGTTGAGCTGGTATAGGTCATGGCCGTCGGGACAGTGACTGCAAATAAAAGAAGTGGAGAACGTGAGCAGCTGAGCCGGCCGGCCTCAGACCGTCATGATCTCGGCTTCTTTCGTCACGACGAGCTTGTCGATTTCGGCGACGAACTTGTCCGTCAGCTTCTGAACGTCGTCACCTGCACGACGCTCGTCGTCTTCCGAAATTTCTTTGTCTTTCACGAGCTTCTTCAGTTGCTCGTTGGCGTCACGGCGCAGGTTGCGCACCGCCACCTTGGCCGTTTCCGCTTCGCTCTTGACCACTTTGGTCAGTTCGCGGCGGCGTTCTTCGGTCAGCGCGGGCATCGGCACGCGGATCACGTCGCCTTGCGTGGCCGGGTTCAGACCCAGGTCCGATTCGCGGATCGCCTTTTCGACGACCTGCACCATCTTCTTTTCCCACGGCTGCACGCCGATCGTGCGAGCGTCGATCAGCGTCAGATTCGCGACTTGCGAAATCGGTACCGGCGAACCGTAGTAATCGCACTGGATGTGATCGAGCAGGCCCGTGTGTGCACGGCCCGTGCGGATCTTCGACAGGTCGTTCTTGAACGCGTCGATGGAGCGCTGCATCTTTTGTTCAGCGCCCTTCCTGATATCAGCCACAGACATTTTTAAACCTCCGAACCTTCAAAACGGTGCGAGCCGGCCAGCGCGCGCAAGATGCGGCGGCCCGGGCTCGCGCTAAAGCCCACGTTATGTGAACGAGAGTTTACACGTGGACGAGGGTACCCTCGTCATCACCTTGTACGATGCGCTTGAGCGCGCCCGGTTTGACGATCGAAAACACCCGGATCGGCAGCTTCTGGTCGCGGCACAGCGCGAATGCCGTGGCGTCCATCACCTGCAGATTGCGGCCGATCGCCTCGTCGAAGCTGATCGTGGTGTAACGCGTCGCGCTCGGGTCTTTCTTCGGGTCGGCGGAATAAACGCCGTCCACCTTGGTTGCTTTCAGCACGACTTCCGCACCGATTTCCGAACCGCGCAAGGCGGCGGCCGTGTCGGTCGTGAAGAACGGGTTGCCGGTGCCGGCCGCGAAAATCACGACCTTGCCTTCTTCGAGCTGGCGAATCGCGCGGGGCCGGATGTACGGTTCGACCACCTGGTCCATGCGCAGCGCCGACTGCACGCGCGCCTCGATGCCGGCGTGGCGCATGGCATCCTGCAGCGCCAGCGCGTTCATCATGGTAGCCAGCATGCCCATGTAGTCGGCCGTGGCGCGATCCATACCCGCCGCGCCGCCCGCGACGCCGCGGAAAATATTGCCGCCGCCGATCACCACGGCCAACTGCGTTCCGAGACGGACCACTTCGGCCACGTCCGCCACCATTCGTTCGATGGTCGCGCGGTTGATGCCAAAGGCATCGTCGCCCATCAGAGCTTCACCGGAGAGTTTGAGCAGGACGCGTTTATAGGCAGTGGGCATAGAGGTATCCAGATCGCGCAGAACAGGGCAACAACAAGGGACTAATGTAGGGGTGAAATGCTGATTCGGGCAAGCGTCGCCAAATTGACGAACCCTGAAGTTCGCTGGCGGCGTGCGCCACGAGGGTCAACCCGCGCGCAGCCTTGCGACGCTGCCGACCGCGGCAAAGTCTTGCTCCGCCGCGGGTCCAACGATATTACAGTGAAGCTTACGTGATACTTATTGTTGCTTTGCAGCAGCGACTTGCGCGGCCACTTCGGCTGCGAAGTCGTCCTGCTTCTTCTCGATGCCTTCGCCGACCACGAACAGCGCGAACTTCTGCACGCTCGAATTGCCAGCCTTCAGCATCTGTTCGATCGTCTGCTTGTCGTTCTTAACGAACGTCTGGTTCAGCAGCGACACTTCCTTCAGATACTTCTGCACGCTGCCGTCGACCATCTTGGCGACGATTTCAGCCGGCTTGCCCGATTCGGCGGCCTTCTGTTCAGCAATGCTGCGTTCCTTGGCGATCAGATCCGCCGGCACGTCGTCCGACGACAGCGAAACCGGCTTCATCGCGGCGATGTGCATTGCCACGTCCTTGCCGACCTGCTCGTCCGCGCCGGTGTACTCGACCAGCACGCCGATACGCGTGCCGTGCAGGTACGCTGCCAGCTTGTTCGAGGTTTCGAAGCGCACGAAACGGCGGATCGACAGGTTTTCACCGATCTTGCCGACCAGCGCCAGACGCACTGCGTCGACCGTCGAGCCGTCCAGCGGCAGTGCCGCCAGCGCTGCGACGTCAGCCGGATTTTGCGTGGCGACCAGTTCAGCGACCTTCTTCGAGAAACCCAGGAAGTCGTCGTTCTTCGAAACGAAGTCGGTTTCGCAGTTCAACTCGACCAGCGAACCCGCGTTGCCGCCGATGAACGAGGCGACCACGCCTTCGGCCGTCACGCGCGACGCTGCCTTGCTGGCCTTGTTGCCCAGCTTCACGCGCAGCAGCTCTTCAGCGCGCGCCATGTCGCCGTCGGCTTCCGTCAGCGCTTTCTTGCATTCCATCATCGGCGCGTCGGTCTTTGCGCGCAGTTCTGCAACCATGCTTGCGGTAATTGCCGCCATCATTTGCTCCTTGAGTTCCGTCTGTCACACGCCGCCCGGACTTCGATGCCGGCGGCAAGAATTCGTTTCAGCATTCCGCGTATTTTTTACGGAGAAGCTTCGAGCGCTGCTTCGGACACTACCGGCAGCGCCCCACTACAATGTCGCGGCTTAAAAAAAGGGGGCCTGTAGAAAGCCCCCTTTTTTGCCGGACACGGGGCAGCTTTACGCTTCCGAGTTGACCTCGACGAACTCGTCGCCGTCGCCACCACGTGCAGCTTGCACCACTTCGTTGACCGCGTTCGCACGGCCTTCGACGATAGCGTCAGCTACGCCAGCCGTGTACAGAGCGACAGCCTTCGAGGCGTCGTCGTTACCCGGGATCACGTAGTCGATGCCTTCCGGCGAGTGGTTCGTGTCGACCACGGCGATAACCGGAATACCGAGCTTGTTCGCTTCGGTCACGGCAATCTTGTGGTAGCCGACGTCGACCACGAAAATCGCGTCCGGAATGCCGCCCATGTCTTTCACGCCGCCGATCGACTTGACCAGCTTGGCCATTTCGCGTTCGAACAGGAGCGCTTCCTTCTTGCTCATGCGTTCGGTTTCGCCTGCTTCCAGCGCTGCTTCCATGTCCTTCAGGCGCTTGATCGAGACCTTCAGCGTCTTGAAGTTGGTCAGCATGCCGCCGAGCCAGCGCGCGTTGACGAACGGCATGCCGGCGCGTTGTGCTTCTTCAGCGATCGTGTCGCGCGATTGACGCTTCGTGCCGACGAACAGGATCGTGCCGCGATTGGCTGCCAGTTGACGCGCGTACTTCAGCGCGTCGTTGTACATCGGCAGCGTCTTTTCGAGGTTGATAATGTGAATCTTGTTGCGATGACCGAAAATGAAGGGGGCCATCTTCGGGTTCCAGAAGCGCGTTTGGTGACCGAAGTGGACACCGGCTTCCAGCATTTGACGCATGGTAACTGCCATGAAAATCTCCGCGAGGGTTGGGTCTTAAGCCGGCTGCCGTATCCGGCGCGCTGCCATCTCTCTGGCTTAACGCGACGGACACCCTGGGTGCGCCGGCTTGCGAGTCTGCTGCTTTGTGTTGCCTTTTTATGCTTCCGCTTTCGCTTCTGCATTACCTCATGGCGCAGGCAACCGGCGCCATGAGAAGCCATTTCTGCCGCTTTTTTGCCCGCATGGACAAATAATGCAAGACAGAGATCGACTTAGCCAAAGATTATAGCACGCGACTATGGCACGACTCAACCTGCCCGGTAGTCCTGAGGTAGCCCTGTTTATGGCCGGCGGGTTGCACCCTTTAGAACACCGGCTGCCTTGAACAAGCCCGCACGGGACGCCGCGAAAGCCGCCAGCCCGGTCGCAAAAGCCTGCGGCGGCGGGAATATGGTGCGATAATCCTGCAATAAATCGCATTTCAGGCCCGACTCATGGCTATTACGCTCAACCATCGAGGAAGGTATTTCAATCTGGCGCGTACTGGCGCTAAACCCTTACCAAATAAGGCTTTACCGGGTTTGGACTGAATCAAAGTGGCGCGTTCTGGGTTAAAATTTGGTGGAATTCTGGTGGAATTTTCCAAGGACTCCAACCATGCCCGCCGCCCCCGCCCTGTCATTAGTAACGCCAGCGCAACAATCACCAAAGGTGCAACCCAAGCCCTTTGACCCGGCTAAAAAGCCGGACGTTGAAAGCGCCCTTCCCGGTTCAAAGATGCCCTGCGGCAATCGCATGTACCTGTACACGTCCCTCAAGGGCGTTCGGACCTGGCGCTGGGCGTACCGGCTGTTTGATCCTGCAAAGAACGCGGACGGCCAGTACGAGATCAAGCTGGGCGACGCGTCCACCATGTCTTTCAAACAGGCTGACGCGGCACGCGCCAAAGCGTGGTCTGAGTACGTCGAGAAAGGCCAGCATCCACCTCAGCACCGCACCGCCAAAGCTGCCGACAAAGCCAAAGCCGTTGAGGCGACGAAAGCCGCCACCGTCTGGACTACGGTCGAAAGCTGGTTCAAGGCCAGCCGCGCTGGCTGGGTGCCGTCCTACGCGCTACAGGTCGAAACGTATCTACAAAGATACTGCGGCACTGCCACGGCGCTGGGTGCGCGTCCGGTGGCGCTGGTCACGCGTAAGGAGATAAAAGACGCCCTCGTCGCGATTGCAGGGAATACCCCTAGTGTCGCGCGGCTGATCAAGCAATGGCTTAACGCTGCCCTTGAGCATGCGGCGGACGGCGGCGAGATAGTGGTCAACCCGATGGCGGGCATGAAAACCAAAACCGCCGCCCCTTCCCCTGAAACCGTCAACAGCCCCGCCCTCAATCCCTCCGATCTGCGAACGCTCTTACAGTCCGTCCACGGTTACAAAAAAGATCGGCGCATCCGGCTGATGCTGTTGCTGCTTGCCCACACTTGCGTGCGGTCGTCGGAATTGCGGTGCGCTGACTGGTCGGAGTTTGATCTACAGGGCGCGCGGTGGACGATCCCAGCCAGCCGCATGAAAATGAAACGCATGCACGCCGTGCCGCTTACTCGTCAGGTGGTCGCGCTGCTCGAACAATTGCAGCACGTTAGCGGCACTACCGGCCTGTTGTTCAAGAACGAAAACGATCCAGCGCGGCCCATGCCGCAATCGTCAGCGCGCGAGGCGGTTTATAGACTCACGGCAAAGGAATTCACCCCGCACGGTTTCCGTTCTACTTTCAGCACGCTGGCGAATGAAGCGGATTACGAGCCGCGTTATGTTGAGGCGGTGCTAGCGCATGGCAAAAAGAGCAAGGTCGAGGCGAGTTACAACAAGGCGACGTATTACGCCCAGCGAGTACAACTTATGCGCGAATGGTCTGATTATCTGGATACGCTGATTATCGGTCCGTCTAAACCGTGACCGAAATATTTTGTTTTTACCTATTGCGTTCTGGCGCATACAGGCGCATATTAATTCTGTAGGGCGCTAGACAGGCGTCCGAGTAGTATCCCGGAATGGAGTCCGATCAACCTGGCTAGCACAGCAGGACGGACTCCATTTTCTTTTTGGGTCTGCTGATCGGCTCCGCTCCTTAACCTGCGGCGTATTGCGCCCATTTAATTAGTGGAGATTCAGATGCTTACTTTGGTTGATAAATCGGCCCCTCTCGTCAAACTGGCCTACCAGGCGGCTAAAGACGTTGGTTGCGAGATTCAGCCAGTTGAAGGTCGCGATACTTTTCGGCTGGTCGAGCGCAAAACTCGCTACCTTCAAAGCGACGAGCAAGGCGTAACGATGGAACATATCGTTGGACTTTGCGAGTGCATCGCCACACGGAAGTCCTCGGAATGGTTACGTAAGTCGATGGCAATTACAGAATCAGCGAAAAAATTCGGCATCAAAATGCCTTTGTATGTTCCAGACATTGCTGTATTTGGCGAGGATAAAACCTACTGAGGTATCAAAGTTTGCAGACGCATTGCGGTGCGTCTGCTTTCTAATCTACCGAATGGAGTCGGGCATGTTGGGGAACAACCATGGCAGTGCAGTTCGTAAAACCCGGTGTTGGCGCAATTGATTGCGCAGAATCGAATGCTGTTGTAGCAGATACCGTTGGCCTACCTTATAAGGTTTCGGCCAAACCCGTCTCCATGGAATACCTTCGCGGCCCCGGTAGTTTGCGGGTTCAGCATCTGATGTACCTGTATAATTGCTCTCAAAGCGCAATTTACAGAAAGATCAAAGCGGGTCACATTCCTGCGCCTACTGGCACTGATCCCCGCCCGTGGTGGTCGAATGAAGTTATCCGCCAACATCTGAAAGGGCTTGACGCAATCAATTGCGCAAGCGACGGGGGTGTGAAATGAACCCGCTGCTGATCGTGCTGTGGCTTGCGTTGTTCCCGCTGTCGTACCGGCTGGTGTGCTGGCTGGCAACTTCCCAGCGCGGGCGATGATGACCCAGAAATTTATCGTACTCACCAGCGGTACAAGCTGTACTTTGCAATCCGACTGCAGCGGCATGCTGGATTCGGTGCAATTGATTGCAACGCGCGAGGTGCGTGCGGGTGACAACATTCGACTATTGCCGCCAAAACATATTATTATGAAAATTCGCGCCAATGTACCGCGACCATACCGCTATGATCGATGCGAAAGATACGCTGGGCTGGTGCTTCACATTAGGGTCGATGACCCTGAGCGTGTTCGGCTTTGTGTTCAGCACTTATGCCAGCGCACTCATCGCCCATCCCACCGAGCCGCCGCCCATCGTCAATTTCTTGCGCTGGTTTTGCCGCTTTGTCGCACTGTTACTGATCGTCCTTTCGGTTCTAGCCATTTTTGTCGCGAAACAAGCGTGTGCGCCCTGGAGTACTTGGGTCATCGTTGGCGCGCTCGTTTTGACATCTGCGTTTTGTGCTGCGTTGACATTCAAGATGAGGCACTGACATGCCGTTATTCACGCAAGCCGACCAGCTCATCCTTGATGGCGTTCAGTTCATCCAACACTATGCGGCCAACAGATGGGGATACCTGCAGGAGGGGAAGCACACCTATCGCGCCCTGTCAATATCGGGTGTACAGTTATTACCAGTGCAACTGACGATTATGCTGTCGGCAAGGTTGCAAACGTGTCCTCTGTTCGTAACCAAACTGAAGCACGATCGTCCTTTTGCATATTCTTCGGTTTATGGCTACTGGGCGGTGCCACTGGCACGCTATATGCTCGATAACGATTGGGTAGACATCATCAGGCCGTAAGGGGATTAACATGGTCGGAGAAATGCAACATATGTCTCTTCGGGATCTTTCGGATAGAACCGAAGCCTTCGTCACTGAAATGATCAAACCGTTGGAGCACTACGGCGTGGTGGACAGTACAACGAGCACGGACGCGCGCAAGGATATGCGGGGGCTCTACGCGCAGGCTTTCGTCCAGTTGATGCGACACCACTACATCATTGACGACTAGCCTGATGCTGTGCGGCTCTTCCTCCTGTAGGTGCGACCGTCGTTGCAATTGATTGCACTCAGCGAGTGCGGTACTGCACCTACTGGCGTGACCTAGGCTCATTTAGGCAGCGACGCGCAAACCACCGGCTCCCACATACCGCGTTCGGTATCCGGTTCAATGTTGACCGGTGGCAGCGGGGTATCGAATGACTTTATGATGGTGTCACCCACGCTGAACCTGCCAGCCAGCACGGTCATCATGTCGCCCGCGCAATCGAAGTCCGCGCGAAAGGAATAGGCATCGTACGGCCCGATACCCATATCATTTCTGTTGTGCGCGTACTTGATACGCATCCACAGATTGACGTGCTGGCCGTGCGTCCTGATCGACCGCCCGCTTACCTGTGTCTCACTCCCTTCATGCTGGTTCCACCACAGCGTTTGCCATTCGGCAGGAGGCGCTGCCCTCGCTGTCGTCGCTGCTGCTACCAATGCCACGGCCAGTAATTGCCTGTTGTTCATGATGCCCCCCCCGATTCGTGCTTGATCGGCCTCGCTGATGCAGTCGCGCGCCTAGTCTGTGCAATCAATTGCGCGGGGCTAGGTGGCGGCGTCAGCGTTGGCGTTATCACGTACGCGCATGACCACCTGACGGCTGGTCCTGCTGCCATGTAGTTACCGATTGGTGTGCTGGCTGGCAAAAATTGACGGCCTAGTTGGCGAACGGCCATTGATATACTCTCGAACGAGGAAAATTGCCTTCAACATGCCCGCAGCGGTCGAACTGGCCGATTCGGGCTGAGATCAAAAAACGAAATCGTTCCGGGGTATCCGCATGGAAGTTTTCAGCAGACTGTTCTCCACGCTGACCAACGCAAAGTTTCCGGGTGGTGTCGTCGGGCGGAACCTGTATTCAGCCGCCTGCGTTTGCCTTGCCTTGGCGGTGGTTGCGTTTGCGGCACGCGCGTACCCGTGGATTCTGGCGCTTATCGTGGTTGCGATTGTCGGCGTGTATTGGCGGGGTTCATCCCGAGCAGACAAGTTTGCAACCGCGAACCCTCAACTTGCTACGCTGGAAGGTGCTCAAATCACTACGCATCTTAAAGCCGTGCAAGCATACGAGAGCAAGAATAATCCTGCGATTCCTGCCGCTCAAGAAGTGAAGACCGTCGAATCGGGGTCCACCGGCACCCTGTTAGAGTTGGGCGCACTTGAGGCAGTCAAAAGTGATTCGGAGGCAGACTAATGGCTAAGGCTCGCTTTCTTAGCGTATTCGTTTCCGTCGATCCCGAACACACGACGGCGGAACTGAAAGAAGCAATGAACAAATCGCTGGACTGGTTTCGTCTTGCCGATAACTACTATGTCGCGTATTCCACGGCATCGGTAGATCAATGGAAGTCCCGCCTTACACCGTTAGTAAAACCGGGCGGCTACTTTCTCGTCGCGCCGCTCGACTTAGGCGAGAAACGCGGCTATTTGACTAAGGCGTTCTGGGAATGGATGCAAGAGATGCCAAAGAAACACGCCAGCAAGACGTAAAGCAACGAACCGAGGGAAATGCATATGGAGTCAACGGCTAAAAACGTTATCCGCAGTGCAGGACCGGTTCAGCGCGTGACCGTAGCGGCATGGGTCGCTGTAGTCGCGCTACTGGTGCTGCTTCACAATCCGTTCTCAGGCTACGTAACAACCTTCACCAGCGATGGCACGCCGTGCCCGGTTCAAACGACAACGCTGCAACAGACCCTGCAAATGAATACTTCGGAGGTGGCGGCCAGCGTACAGGCGCTGAAAGATTGCGGGCCGGTCGAAGTCGATATGTCTTTCAGCGAGTGGGGTACTGTTGACCCCGCTTTGGGCTGGTTCCGCTCGCTGATGCACGTATTAGTGTCGCTGGCGGCTATCACGCTAGTGGCCGGTGTCGTGTGGTTGCTGTTCCCTTCAAAAAGGCCTCTCTGACGGCGCTGCTGCGCAATCAATTGCGGAGACTTTCGGCCACAAATCCCACTATTTAACACGACATTATAACGGTAATGTCGTGTATCCTATTTTGCACCTTGCCTTATTCGTGCCAAAAGCTGGGTAAAAACCTGCTGTAGCGCGGTCGTGCCCTATGAATTTCTGATCTGCACGTGTCTGCACTGCTAGACGTTTAGCGGGCAGTATTCGCCGGGGTCACGTGCAAGGCCCGAATTCGTGAGTTTTTCGGGCTGGTTGAAAACGCAACGAAAATTGTACGGGCTGGTTAAAATTTCACGGCCAGCGACCGAGGGAGGGAGCGCGCGGAACCACGTACCTCGCCGTCGTACCCCCGTAGTCGATACTCGTTGAGACACGTCACGATTCGGTATAGCCGCGCGTGCGGATATGTGCGTCTGTGCATGTCAATCGAGACTAGTCACGATATGTGTATGTCAGTCTGGGTGCTGGTAATGCTCTCAGGGGATCGGGCTGGCATACGAGTACGCACTACTCACCAGTCCTGTACTACCGTGCGTTCCCTTGAGAACACTACTGTAGTTGATAATTCAAAATCTACCTCCGGCTTCGCCGCCACCGATTTCGGTGCTATTTCGGGCTTTTTGGGCCGATTACGGACTATATGCTGGGTTAGCTGTTCTGCTGCTTCAGCATGGTCCGTACAGCGCTCTCCTGTACCGGTTTCTGGCCTACGTACCAGTCGAATCCATCGGCTGATGCGGTTGGGCTGTGCAGGCAGATTAGCTGCCCATCTCCCAGCGGGATAATCACACCTCTTACTGGTTCTGCTGTTGCTGGGCTGTAGATTTGGCAGGTACGTGCCATCTGTTTGATCTGTTCTAGTTGGTACATTCTCGCTCTCCCGTTAGAACTTCAAAACCTTCTTTCGGCCTTCGGCCCGCCCGCGAATAAGGTGTCAAATTCGGCCTTTTTCCGGGCTTTTTGGGCTGTTTCTGCCGCTGGGTCTGGCTGTACCGTGGGGCGCTTTCCGCAATTGATAGCGGTGGCGTGTACGCGCTGGTGTCCCCGTAACTCCTGCCGTATCTGTTTGCGCGTCATGTCGTTCAGTTTCTTCGGGCGCTTTCTCGGGATCACGCCTGCCGGTGCGTGGCTGAACGCGTAAGCGGCCATACGCCTCTCCCAATCGAGTACGTGCATGCGCTGGCCTTCTGGTGAGGCAGGCAGGACTACAGGCATACGTACGAGCGCTGGTGCGGGTGCATCCGGCTTGTCCATCCTGCTTTTGATTGAATAAACCCGGCTGGCGTGGACGCCCATCGAACGTGCAATAGCAGCAGAACTTTCGCCGCCCCTGACTCGCTCCCGCACCTGTTCAAGCTGGGTGGCGTCCAGCCTTTCACGAACTACCGCGCATTTTTTGGGGACTTCGGGCGGCGGCGGTAATGACTGGCCTTTTCCAGCCGCCCATAGCGCAGTGGGCTTGCCTTCGAACTGCGTTTTCTCCGCCCGCTGATGCTGCTGCACGACGAACATGCGTTCCATGGTCACCCCTTGAACCGCGTTTGTGGGTACGCGCGGGCGTGTACGATTGCCCGGTGTGCCAGTTCGGGCGTTACTGCCTGCCCATTCACATACCAGGCGATTTCTGTGCTGTCGCGCTCACGTATGCAGTCGATTCGCGTACGTCCGGTGACCATGTACTGATGGGAGCGTGCTGGCGCGCTGGCCCTGCACTCGGCTTCTACTTCCATCATCCATAGCGCGGGCGATTTCATGACTGGCCTTTGCCAAGAGTGGCCGATGTTCCGAACACTGCGGAGTACATTGCATCATCATGCGCTGCCCGTTCTTCTGGCGTCATGAGTTCGCCCGGTAGTACACCCATCGGCAGACCGCCTTTCACGCGAATATGCTGCTTGCGGCCAAAATCGTTGACGATATCGAATTCATACCGTTCAGCCGGTCTGCTTTCGCCCTCCGCTGGCGGCGGCATGCACCCACCGATAGTGACCGTCAAAGGCTTGTTAGCGTTGCTGCTGCCGTCTGAACGGCGCGGGATTATGCGGCGGACCATTCTTTATCTCCGCTGTCGTCGTCAACCACTTCAAATTTTTCGACTTCCTGACGCAAGGCCGTTAGCGCTGCAATAGCCGCTTTGTGATCCCCTTTTTTCATGCACGCGTGGTATATGGTGTCCAGTCGCTGCATGCGTACCGCGCGCACCGAACCCGGAACCGTCTCCATTTCTTCAGAAAATGAACGACGACACGCGTAAAAGTAGTCCTTCAGTTCGGAACTCAGTTCCGCGCCCATCGTCCGCGTTGGGTCGTACCGGTATGTCAGGGACTGCCCAATCTGCAATCCGAACTCCTCCTTCACCCGTTCAGTAATTTCCGTACAGCCCATAAACTCCGCGTTCCATTTCACAATGGCGCGCTTCACCTCGGGCGGAAGCAGTTGTGGAGTCGTCTTTGGTTTGACTATCGCTATAGCCATGGTTATCCCCTTCGGTTTCGTTTCTACTGCTAATCATTCAATCGACGGTCAATCGCTGTTTCCACCGTCTCTCTTGATACTTCGCGGCCATCAAGTAGCCACGCGTACGTACGTCTCTCGCTGTCGTGCCGTACTTCAAACAGCAGGCCAGCGAACTCAATAGCGGACTCTCCGAACTTGCGGGCATCGGTCTGCAAATGCTCGGTGATCCACGTTGCTGCGGTCGTGGTGTGGCGGATGCTCATGGCCGTTCCCCTTGCGCAGTATCCAGCAGATGTGAAACTTTGCTGGCGGGTACTTCCCAGCCGTCCGCGTACCACCGCAAACCCGATGGATGATCTGGGCATACTGGACAGACTTCGCAGAGAACCCGCAAATTCTCACGCCCCACCACTACTAAAACCCTACCTTCACGGCGTGCGGCTTGCGCGATACTCAATACTGATTCTCTACGCACGGCCCTACTCCTTCGGCAACGGCACTGCGGGACCGGTTACCGGTCGCTCTGCGCGTACAGCGCTCTGGCCTGCCCCCGCTGTAGGCTTCGGGTTTTCGAGCATGCGGCGGGCGCGCTGCTGTTGCTCGGCGCTGCCTTGGGCGTATAAGTCTTTGGTACCACTGCCGGTGTTCGGTACGTCGCCGCGCGTGTCGGAACCACCGTTTGTGATGTTGAAATTAGCCATGACCGCTCCTCACTAGGTGCAACGTGTGTTCGGGCTGCTGCCGAAGCAGTTCGTGCAGACACAGAATTTCCCGCGCGATACGGGCACACCCGGCGTCTACAAGGTCGTTCTGCTCCACCCGTGTTTCACTGAAGGCGAAGAACGCAGTTTTCAGCGCGATAAGTGCGTCCATCGCCTGCCGGTGTTCTCTGACATTCACGGCTAGCTCCGCACTGCCGAACGTGAATCACCAGCACCGGGCTTGTCGTTTCCAACATAGCCGTTCGATTGCTTGCCGGTCACCGGCGCTGCTGGGCCAGCCTTGGGCGTGCGTTCGTGCTGCTCGGCGGCGGTGCCTGTGAAGTGCTTTGCCGAATCCGAACCGTTGTTCATGCTGTTACGTCCTGAACTTGAGTCAGCCATGATTGCTACTCCCTACTAGATAGTAAAAGTGATGCTGCCTGGTGTGGTCTGCATGACATATGGCGCGCCACCAGTAAAAGGAATGTTCAACGGCATGGACCACGGGTTACTAACCGTCACGGACGGGAATCCGGGATTGCTCAATAGCTTGGGTACCCCGTTTACTACATCAATGCCAGCGCCAGCGGCGTTAATGTACTGGTTGTTGATGGTCGCCAACACCGTGCCCGACGCGCTAAAGATCGTGCATGCACACGGCCCCGCGCAAGAGATGCCGGTAATGGTCCCGCTACCGACCTGGCCCAGCACTGTTCTCGTCGGCGGAAAGGGTGCGCTGGTCGTCCATTGCGTGCTCATGATGCTTCTCCTTAGATGTACTAAAAGATGCGATTACAACGAAAGTCCTACTGCGGGAGTCCACCCGCCGTCACAGCCGTGCTGGAACCCGCAGGCGCGGTCACGGTTACATGGATGCTGAACGGACTTTGAGCCTGATTGCCCTGTCGGTCGATACGTTGCTGGGTCCGTTCGTCGCTACGGAAAGCCGAACCTCCACCCTCCGATACCGAGTCACGGAGCATCTGTGCGGCACGCGTTAGCCGGTCTGTAAAATCTTCTCCGCCCTTGCCACCGATTAGCGCACCGATGTGGTCCGAGGTCATCCCGCTGTACTTCCCCGCGCCGTTCTCATGCGCGATCATTGCAGACTCAAGCGCGGCTCGCGTTTTGGGATCATCCAGATTCAGCGGTTTGGACGGATCGAACCCGGTACGCCGCGCCACGTCCTTGATATAGCTTGCGGTGGCATTTTCTGAACTTGGCGCGTATTTGGAAATGATCTTGTCGAGCGTGTACAGGTGGTCGCGTCTCGCGTAAAGCTGGATTTGGCGGTCCATCGCCAACACGCCAGCATCTGGACTGTCGAACTGCTGAAACCCGGTTTTACTACCCGGCACACGCAGATTTCCCGGATTGTTTTTCGGGCCTCCTATGCCACTGCCGGACGTGCCCGCGCTAGTGCCTGCACCAGTGAAGTTGTTAACGGCTCCGCTCACGCTATCGCGCCAGCGACCGAAACCCGGAATGTTCTTCTCCATCCAGTCACTAGTGGCCTTGCCCCAATCGTTGGCCGTGGCAATGGCCGGGTTCATTCCGCCGTCTTTGCCCTTGGTGTTGTCGTTGATGACCCCCAGTTTTGCCAACATGGTGGCAAGCTGCGAAAACCCATCAGTGGTTTCCTTGATCGCGCTATCCAGCTTGTCCGACTCAGCAAAGGCCGTAATGAAGCTCGTAACTTTATCCGCGACGCTGATCACCAGCGGATCGAGTTTGAGAAACGCCTTGTCAAGTTCAAGTGCGTCTTTTGCCAACGCGGCTTCCACTTGCTGGCGTGCCGATGTTGCGGCATCGAGGTCTTTCTGTTGGGCGGCTAGTTGCGGAGTTAGCTGCGCGTATTGTTGATGCATGCCCGCGTAGTCGGCGTCGTTGTAGCTGCCCATGGCTTGCAGGCTTTGGATATCCGCAATGTTCGTCAGTCCCGTGGCTTGTGCATACATTCCGAACTGCGGTTTACCCATCTGGCGCTGCTTCGCACTTGCATTCCGCATAAAATCTTCGGCAAGTTCAGCCGGGTCTTTCGTTTGAATATCCTGCATGCTGATCCCAGCCGCCAGCAGATACCGCCAATCACTTGGATTGGCTTTGGCGGTGGAAATTTTGCTTAACAGCGCAGTGTCTCCACCCGCCTTTTCGTAGACGTTGTTGAACGCTTTTTCTTCGCCCGGCTTGAGACCAAGTTTGCGATTCAAAAGGTTCTGATCGGCAAGATCGTTATTGGCGTTTCGTGCTCCTGCGAACGCACCGGCGGCTAAAGCACCGGGTCCGCCAAGTCCAATCAGACTGAACAGACTGGCAAGCTTGCTGCCGTCGCGCATCAAGCCCGACATGTCTTTCGCACTTTTTTCTAGGGTCTTGGAAATGGTGAGCCAGCTTTTTTCTGTTTCCTTCGAAGACTTGCCGATATTGATAAAAGCCTTGCCCAGCTTCGGACTTTGCGCGGCGTCAACGATATCGTCAAAAGCTGACTCCGCATCTTCGAACGCATTGCCCATTTTTTTGATACCGGCGTTCGTGCTGGCCCACGCTTGCGATTGACTACCCAGCGCATCCTGATAATCACGAAACGATTTCAAAAACGCTTGCCATTGAGAGTCGTCAATCGGGATTTCCAGGACTTTTTTCGAACCTTCTCCGCCAGCCATTTTGGTCTCCTGAACCTATAGCGTGAAGCCATACGCGTTGCTGCCACCTGTGGCGGCAAAAGTGCCATCCAGGTTGGTGATACCCGGTAACGCCGGTGATCCGGCCACTGCTGCACCTGTCAGAGCCGAAGGCCCGCTCCACACTGGCTTGATACCGGTAGGCAAACCACCAGAAATTTTGTCCATCAACGTGTTTAGCACCTGCGTCGCCTGGTTGATCGTCACCAGCGGTTGTACAAAGTCGAATTGCCACGTGTGCTGAACCTGCTTGGACTCGCCAGCCGATATGTCGCGTACTTGCAGCAGAATGCAGTTCGCAAAAATCTGTCCTGGCGTGGCAATCGAATATGTCCCACCTAACGCGTTATGCTGGGTTAGCGTCTGTTGTAGTACCGTCAACGTCGCCAGCTTCGCCGTGTAACCGCCTTCGTGCTGCACCGGGCAACTCATCTGCAGAGAGATGTTCAACGGCTGGGCGACAATCGCGTTGGCTGCAACGTTCTGGTTCGCAAACGGGAAGCTGCCGATCTGGTTGCTAACGAGTGTTGTGCCTGGTAGCGGCTTCCAATGGGCAAAGTAGTCGTCCAACGAGGTAAGCGTATTCACGCCGTTCAGCAGGCCCGCTGTGAAATCAGCCGCTTGCGTCAACGCAACAATTGGCAACATCTGACCAGGAATCTGCGAGGCTACCCCGTTAACCAGAATGACCGGGCTAATCTGAAAACTGAGTTTGAAAAGTTCCTGCCCCAGACTGCTCACGACTCGCTCCCTTTAGCCCAATGCTGGGGACCAAGTAGCCCCTCAACCTGCGGACGCAATCCCTCGCAAATTTCATTGTCAGGGTCGGCGTTGACCATGTCTCGGATTTCCAGAAGCGTCTCCATCGCCAGCGGATCGGCATCAAGTGCCTCGCGCGACATGTTCAGTACGCTCATGTACCGCATGTACTTCATGAACTGCTCGCCAAAATCTGCCATGTCGTACTCCTGAATTCTTCGCAATCAATTGCGGAGACTTAAAGTGTTTTCTCAAGTGTCAGTGCAGCGTCTGCCCTTCGGCTTCGGCCAGCAGCTCGGCTTCTTCAAGGGCCATGCACGTACGCGCGCATTCGACAAGCCATTTCACCGCCTGCATGCGAAGCTCGTCCAGTTTGGCAAAGGTCGGCGGGTCTTCCGCAGCGATGGCGCACGCCTCAGCCAACGCATGAGCGGCCTTTCTGAGCAGCGGCAAAACGGCCCTACCGGTGTCGAGCGCTGACGCACCACGCACGCGGTAGAGTGTCGGGACTTCCTCGGTGACTCTCTCCACGATAGTCATCAATGCACACAGGCGTGCGGTGTCCACGTCAACCTCCTGCGGCTTGGCGAAGGGTGTCTAACGCGGCACGCTGTGCGGCCCGGTATTGCTCCAGGCTCACGCGGCCTTTTCCCTTGGGCAGTTTCGTCATACCGGGCACTGAGTGATGCTTGATACGGCTCTGCTGGTTCTTACTGGCTGGTGCGGTCATGGTGTGCTCCCCTTCGTTGCTGCCTTGCGTGCGTGGTATCGCTCGCGCCGTCGAGCGTTGATTTGCTGCCGCTGCTCGGCGGTCAGTGTTGCCCTGTACTTACGACTTGCTTGTCGCGTTAATTCCGGGTGTGTGGCTTTCCACTGGGTATTGCGTTCAAGCACTTCTGTGCGATGCGCAGCGTAGTAGCCGGCGCACTCCGCAAGAATCTTTTCCTTCTTCCGTTCGTACCGATCTGCCGCAATCTCTGCCCTGCATGACTTGCAGCGGCGTTCGTGTCCATCGGCCATGGTGGCGTCACGATGAAATTCACCTAGCGGTTTTGGCAAGGTGCACCGGGTACAGATTTTCATGGGCGTGGTGGACATGATCTGGCTCAATAGGTGGTCTTGCCGATACGCTTGGCAATCTGTAGCGGTTGCTTGAACGGGGCCATCCACCCTGCTTTGTTTCCGAAAAATTCCGTGCATTCGCGGCCTGTACGGTCATGCGTTGTCACCGCGCGTAGGGTCGGTGACTGATGCGCTGCTTCATACGTTGCAGCTAGTACCTGCTGCTCATGCTTGGCGAACAAATCTTTAGGCATCTGTGGCGACGCGTCGAGACGTGCCGCACGTGGTGCGCTGCTGGGTAATTCATGCTGTAGCCGCCTGACCATCGCGCGGCGGTAGTCGTCAGGGTTCGCATACAGACCGGGGTTCAGCACTGCATTAGCCTGCCCAGCATTCAACCCAGCGGCCTGCAAAGGTGCCCGGTAGTCTTTATCTACCGCTTCCCATGCGAGAGTTTCAGCGTAAGGCTGGTGCATGACCGTTCCTCAGTTCGCGTAAAAGCTGGTGTAGTCGTAAGACAGGTCACACCGTACGTCTTTGCCCGCTGCTATATCGCGGGTGGCCTGATTACGTGCTTCGCGGTCTGCCAGCCATTTCGCCTTAACAGCTTCGAATTCGTCTGTCGGGATATTCTTTCGGTTGAGCATGACTTGCTCTTGCGCTTCGCCCATGAATGCGCCCATCCACGTGCTTCTCTTGGTCGCGCCACCTTCCAGCTTGAACGTCCGAACCGGACGGCCCGCATCGTCGTGCTGCACGATCATTTTCAAACCACCCTTCTCGCTGTCGGCGCGGGCGCGCGCAATGGCGTCGTCAACCGTCACAGGCGGACGCGCTGCGTAGTGGTTCATGCTGGCGGTTTCATCGTAGTATTTTCCAAAACGATCGTAAGCCATGATGGTTACTCCTTCACATATCGGGCGTGTACCTGCTCGCGTACTGCATCGGCGTAACGCGCTGCGAGGTCGGCATTCGAACCAATCCAGCGGAACAGCGTTGCTCTGCTCGGCGCACCCGGACGAGCACATGCACGCTCAACACTCGCACCAGCGGCAATATCGGCCAGCACTGCTTCGATTACTGGTTGCGGCCAAAGAGTCATTGGTGATTCATCATCGATGTGCATGGTCAGACTTTGGTCGAGCGGTGAGACTACAGTCTCATTGTCATTTGTGATCCACTGCATGGGAAGAACTTTTTAGGAGTCCGCAATTGATTGCGCCGGTCTTGCTCAACGACTAGCAGAAATTCCCGCCCCCCTGACGGCCTGATACTGTCCGCCTCTACTACCGCACCACTCACCGGCCAGCGTGCCCGACAAAAGTCTGTGCGCCAGCCGGTGCGGCCTTCACGCCACCAGCTTGGTCTTGCTGGGAAGGTTAGTTGCTGCCGTGAGAATGGCTTTCCGTTTAGCTGCTGCCTCGGCCTCACGTGCGGCCATTTCTCCGCACCACCATGACCGAATCTGTTCTGGCGTCAGCGGCGCTGGTGACTCCTCGCCGTCGTATGCGGTGGGCGATGGTGTCGCCTGTTCCACCTGGGCGGCGGTCGTCGGAGGTGTGGCGGTCTGTTCCGTCGCTTTCCATTTGGCTAACAGGCCCGTTGGCTTCTTCTGTTTCACCGCTGCCGCTGCTGCGTCCTCTGCGGCCCACTGCTCGAACTTTGCTTTCATCGCCTGAGCTTCGTCCTTCTGGATTTCTAGGTGCTGCGCGTATAGCGTGAGCGCCGCGAAAAGATGCGTCCGCAAGTAACCCAGCTTCGGATACCAGACCTGTGGTGTGCAGTTCATTGAAGGCTGTACGGTATCGTCAAGCTCGTCCCAGTTGGTCGGGGCCAGAATCCACTTGGCGAACTGCTGTTCATCCAGTTCCGCCAGTTTCAGGTAATGCCCGATTGCCTCAGCGGAACTGCAATCACGTACATGCAGCGGGGAACCTAGCTCAGGGAAAGGCAGTTTGTGAATCTGTTGCAGTTCTCTGAATGCCATATGCAGGACTTCACCGGGTTTCGGGTTGTGGGGTTCGTTTTTCCCTGTCTGCATTGAAGACTTTTCGGGGGTAGTCGCGGCTGGTTTTTTACAGCCGCCTTCTTCTACGTCTTTTTTACTCTTTGCTACAGTCTCTGAGACAGTCTCTGTATTGGAATGCACTTGCAGGTGCGATGCATTGCACGTACAGGTGCATTGGGTAGCACTTGCAAGTGCAATGGTCTGTAGCTCGGGGATGGTCGGATAGTCACTGAGGTGGCTATTGCCGGGAAACTTCACGAGTGAGTAGAACGTGGTCTTGGTCGCATCCCGCGCACCTGATACGGCGGTGATGATCCCCAGCTTGATCAAACTGGCTTTGGCGTGGTCGATCTGACGGCGCGTAAGTCCGGTTTCTGCCAGTAGCTCTGCGGCGTTTTTTGCAATCACCCAGTTACCGGCCTTGTCCTTGATCGTGAGTTTCGACTTGCCGTGATCGTCTGGCATGCGCCAATACACTAGCTGGGCTAACAGCGTGTACGTCGCATGGTCGCCGGGGAAGGCTTGGATGTAGTCGAGGGGAATCCACGTTCCGGGTCGGCGGGATTTTCTGACGGCCTTGGGGGCAGGCGCTGGCGCAATTGATTGCACAGCATCTGTAGGCAGATACTTAATTTCTGAGAGGTCAGTCATGGCACCACCAAATGTACAGGTTAGTTAAAAAGCTCTACCTGCCTGTGTGTTGGTGGCGTATACTTTGCTCACCAAATGTATTTTTTTAGGCGCTGAATCCTCTACAGGGGTTCGCGCCTTTTTTCTTGCCTGTTCATCCCACAGTAGCAAAAAACCCGCGAAAAACACTTTGAGTGGCGGGCGGGCAAGGCCACAACACGATCTAGACATACCAGCTAGGAGGTGTCGTACGCGCCACTCAAAAGGTTCTACGCGGGTTCTGATACTGCGGTATGTGTCTTGCCGGTTTGCCGTCCGGTGACAAGCCTAGTATGAACTCCCGATCCGGCTTTACAAGAGTGCTTCCGGGTGTAGCCGCTGGGCCAAAAATTCACCTAGACGATAAACGCGATAAAACGAAAGAAAACACCCCACTACTAGGCTACTACCATGATAAATATTTATTTTCATGCTCACTCATGGTGGCTCCCTATTTTTATTTCACCAACCTTATTCCGCATTCTGCGTTTTTTGTGGAAGGTGTAACTTTCAACCACAATGAATCCGTTTGACAATTGATGACTTCCAAAACACTGGCAATCATATTATTCTGCGGAAAACCTGAGAACGCGGATTATGAAAGCCAGAAATGCCAACCTTACGATTCGAAATTTTGTTGCAATAATCGATTCAACAATCAGTAAAGTAAATTCCGATTTTGCGAATATGACAGAATATGGAAAGCTTACTGCATGGTCGATTATTAACAGCGTACGCACGTCACTGCCAGTCGATCAGCATGTGAATCTGACCGCAGCGATCAATACTGCTGAGGCCTTGTGTGTGGTTAATCACGCGCGCACCGCCCTGACGCTGCTTCGTGCGGCGTTTGTACACCACCTAGAAGTTCAATGATTGCCGGCGTCTGCCATATACGATACGATCATTACGGCTCCTTCAGCAGAGTTGATTTTCGTTCCACGCGCCCTCTTCAGGGCGCTTTTTTTGCCCGTTTAAAACGAAACCTTTTCGAAAGACCAGTACGGTACACTGCGGTTCTCTCAGGTTTCGGTCGCCCCCGACCGGACTTTTCAGGCCGACAGTTAATTGTCGGCTTTTTTTGCAGCGCACTGACGAAATTATTTTATTGAAAGGCGTGAAGCCTAGAATTCGTTCATCCTCACAGGCTCGGCCCCCAAGACCGACCTTTCAGCCGACTACGATAGTCGGCGTTTTTTTGCCTATGCGCGCAATTGATTGCGCAGCGGTGGCCCGTTTAAGTCTGCGTTAAGCAACATCGCGCACTATGCGCAAGCCTGACGAAGGCAATTCACACGTGGAGTACCCGCCTGCACCGGGCCGGAAATACGGTGTTTTTTCGCAGCAGACTGCTGACGCACACGAAGTATCATTGCCGGTGCTACCGCATGGAGGCGAGCATGGCAAATGTAGTGCTAGAGGTATCAGTGAACGAAATGCACGATCTTGCGCGGGATATAAAAACTCACGAGAACTGTTCCGTGCCTTATTTGACGGGCAACCATTTTCAGGCGAATGCACCGGCCCACTACCGCTGCGTCGTGCCTGACGACTTTCTCGAAAAATTTCCGCGATGGAAGGCCAACGTAGTGACCAGCGCATGACCGAGCAATCAATTGCGTGACAGGGCAGCGGTGCACTGCCCCTCCTCCTGAATCACCACTCTCTTGGAACGTTCGCGTTGATCCAATCCCAAGCCGGTTGCGGTAGCCATCCCATCCCCGGCCCCTTGGCGGGCATGATCAACAAGCGGTCAGTATTAAAAATCAGTGGAATCAACTTCGCTTGGACCTCCGCCAACGTTTCATGTCGCAACACGATCCATGTGTTGGTCATGTAGCGAAACCACTTATGTGACGCCATTAGCTCGTTGAAGAACGGCTGATACTTTTCCAGCGATTGCGTCGTGTCATATGTGACGATATATGCGTAGGGTTGCGGGAGCGGCATTATTGATTCCCCTCCGGTTGATCGCGTGGCACGGCGGGTGCGGGAGGCGGCAACTCGGCGGCGGGCTGGTTGGCGGTAGACGGCGGTGCTGTCGGGATCATCTGGATAAGATTTTCAGCGCTGACGCTTTGCTGATCGCTACCAAACCGTTGCTGCATAAGCGCGTAGTTGATATGCGACTCTTCTCCGAAGACAAGCTTTTGAGGGTGTTTGACGACGAGCCAAACTACCGTGAAGAACACCAGAACAAACAGCACCACGCCAACACCGAGAGCCGCAATCTTATAGATTTCCGACAAGCCAAACATGATGCCAGCGCCCGTCAGAAAAGCTTCCACAATGAGCAGCGCGAGAACGCAAAATCCGAGCGGCGAATGCGCCGCTGTAATCACTTTTGTACGTTTTGAGAGATGAGACCTAAGCGCATCTGGCTGAGTCTCTGATTGTTGTGGTCGTCCTTCCATCAGGCACCCCGTTTGAAAATATTTCTTGTCGTGTTTCGAGTAGCGCACATGCTACACGAAAGGCATCGGAGACCCATCGCAATTGATTGCGCGGGCGCTCAGGCCGTCTGCACGGCGGTACGGTGCTAAAATGTGTTATTCGGCCCCAAATGCACGGTGTAGCACGGTCTGCTAGTGGAAAATTCCACCAGCGGACGCGCCAAAACGCTTGCTGGCTGGTGGTTTTTCGTCGGTGCGGTGGAATTCTGGTGGAATCTGCGTAAATCCAGACCAGCACAAAGCGCGAAACCCCTGATGCACAAGGCTTCTGAGGATTTTATGGCTATTACGCTCAAAAACGAACACGATATCGCGCAGATGCGCGTCGCCTGCAAACTGGCAAGCGAAGTGCTCGACTACATCACTCCGTTCGTCACCGCCGGCATCACGACCGGCGAACTCGACCGTTTGTGTCACGAATACATGCTGAAGGAACAGGGCACGGTTCCGGCGCCGCTGAACTATCAGCCGCCCGGCTACCCGCCCTACCCGAAGGCCACCTGCATTTCCGTCAACGACGTCATCTGCCACGGCATTCCCGGCGACAAGACGCTGAAGAACGGCGACGCACTCAATATCGACGTCACCGTCATCAAGGAAGGCTATTTCGGCGACACCAGCCGCATGTTCATTGTCGGCGAAGGCTCGATCATGGCGAAGCGGCTCGTGCAGACCACCTTCGAATGCATGTGGCTCGGCATCGACCAGGTGCGCCCGGGCGCGCATCTCGGCGACATCGGCTACGCGATCCAGAAACACGCGGAAGGCCAGGGCTACAGCGTGGTGCGCGAATACTGCGGTCACGGCATCGGCACGGTATTCCACGAAGACCCGCAAATCCTGCACTACGGCCGTCCCGGCACCGGGCTTGAACTGCAAACCGGCATGATCTTCACGATCGAACCGATGATCAACGCCGGCCGCCGCGACATTCGCACCATGCCGGACCAGTGGACCGTCAAGACCAAGGACCGCAGCCTGTCGGCGCAGTGGGAACATACCGTCCTCGTCACCGAAACCGGCTACGACGTGCTGACTGTGTCCGCCGGCACGCCCGCGCGCCCGCCGGTCGTTGCGGCTACAGCCTGACCGACTTCCCACCTCTGCGCCTCCCTGCCAATGAGTAGTGTTCCAGCCGTCGCCCAATCCCCTGCCACGTCGCTCAAGGCGGAGTACAAAGTGGCCAAAGCCCAACTGCTGGAACGCTTCAGGACGGCCACCAACGTCGACGCGTTGATGGCCTCGTTGGCGCGCGCCACCGACGACTCCCTGCGCGCGGCCTGGAACACCTGCGAACTACCGGCCGAGCTGGCGCTAGTGGCCGTGGGCGGTTACGGGCGCGGCGAACTGGCGCCGCATTCCGACATCGACATTCTGGTTCTGCTGCCCGACGCGCCGATCGAGCATCTCGAAGCGCGCATCGAACGCTTTATCAGCCTCGCCTGGGATTTGGGGCTCGAGCTCGGCAGCAGCGTGCGCAGCGTGTCGCAATGTCTCGAAGAAGCCGCCAACGACGTCACGGTGCGCACCTCGCTGCTCGAGGCGCGGCGCATTACCGGCAGCGCCGAGCTGTTCAACGACTTTGCGAAGCGCTACCGCGAGGCGCTCGACCCGAAAGCCTTCTTCCAGGCCAAAGTCCTGGAAATGCGCCAGCGCCACGCAAAGTTCCAGGACACGCCCTATTCGCTTGAACCGAATATCAAGGAAAGCCCGGGTGGCCTGCGCGATCTGCAACTGATTCTGTGGATCACCCAGGCGGCCGGTTTCGGCAGTAGCTGGCGTGAACTCGAAGCACGCGGCCTGATCACCGAACGCGAGGCGCGCGAACTGCGCCGCAACGAGAGTTTCCTGAAGGCGTTGCGCGCCCGCCTGCATGTGATTGCCGGGCGTCGTCAGGACATCATGGTGTTCGATCTGCAAACGGCGGTGGCCGAGAGCTTCGGCTACAAGCCGACCGCGACCAAGCGCGCGAGCGAACAGCTCATGCGTCGCTATTACTGGTCCGCCAAGGCGGTCACGCAGCTCGCCACGATCCTGATCCAGAACATCGAAGCGCAGCTCTTCCCCAGCACGAGCGGCATTACGCGTGTGCTGTCGGACCGCTTCGTCGAAAAACAGGGCATGCTGGAAATCGCCAGCGACGACGTGTTCCAGCGCGAACCGAACGCGATTCTCGAGGCCTTCCTGCTGTATGAACAGACGCCCGGCGTGAAGGGGCTGTCGGCGCGCACGCTGCGCGCAATCTACAACGCCCGTGACGTGATGGACCAGCACTGGCGGCGCGATCCGGAAAACGGGCGCCTCTTCATGGCTATCCTGAAGCAGCCGGCCGGCATCACGCACGCGCTGCGTCTGATGAACCAGACCAGCGTGCTGGGGCGTTATCTGCTGAACTTCCGGCGCATTGTCGGACAGATGCAGCACGACCTGTATCACGTCTACACCGTCGACCAGCACATTCTGATGGTGCTGCGCAATCTGCGCCGCTTCGCGGTGGCCGAACACGCGCACGAATATCCGTTCTGCAGCCAGTTGATCGCCAACTTCGACCGGCCGTGGGTGCTGTACGTCGCGGCGCTGTTTCACGACATCGCCAAAGGCCGCGGCGGCGACCATTCCACGCTCGGCATGGCCGACGCGCGGCGCTTCTGCCGCAATCACGGCATCGACGGTGCGGACGGCGAACTGGTGGTGTGGCTGGTCCAGCAACATTTGACCATGAGCCAGGTCGCGCAAAAGCAGGACACAAGCGACCCGGAAGTCATCAAGCGGTTCGCCGAACTGGTCGGCACCGAGCGACGCCTCACGGCACTTTATCTGCTGACCGTGGCCGACATTCGCGGCACCAGCCCGAAAGTCTGGAACACGTGGAAAGGCAAGCTGCTGGAAGACCTGTACCGCGCCACGCTCGCCGTGCTCGGCGGCGCGCGGCCGGATGCGCATTCGGAGCTGAAGTCGCGTCAGGAAGAAGCGCTCGCGCTGCTGCGCCTCGAAACCGTGCCGGAAGGCGCGCAAAAAGCGCTGTGGGACAAGCTCGACATCGGCTACTTCCTGCGTCACGACGCGGCGGATATCGCATGGCAAACACGTGTGCTCTACCGTCACGTGGAAACGCCGACGCCGATCGTGCGGGCCCGTCCGTCGCCGATCGGCGAGGCGCTTCAGGTGCTGGTGTACGTGAAGGACCAGCCTGATCTGTTCGCCGGCATTTGCGCGTATTTCGACCGCAACGGCCTGTCGGTGCTCGATGCGCGGGTCAGCACGACCCGCCACGGGTACGCGCTCGATAATTTCCTCGTCGCGCATACCGAAGAAGACGTGCATTATCGCGATATCGCCAATCTGGTCGAACAGGAACTGACCGCCCGCCTCACCGGTGACGGCACCCTGCTTCCGGGACCGTCGAAAGGCCGTTTGTCGCGGCTGTCGCGGACCTTCCCTGTGACCCCGCGCGTTGATCTTCGGGCCGACGAGCGCGGCCAATATTACATCCTGTCCGTGTCGGCGAACGACCGGCCAGGCCTTCTTTATTCGATCGCGCGTGTGCTGGCCGAGCATCGGGTCGGCGTCGCTTCGGCGCGGATCAATACGCTCGGCGAACGCGTCGAAGACGTGTTCCTGCTGGATGGACACGGTCTGTCGGACAACCGCCTGCAAATTCAGGTCGAGACCGAACTGCTGCGCGCGATCGCAGTGTGAGATTTCATGCGAGTCAAATTAACAGCCAAGCACCCGCGGCCGGCTTCGTCCGAACGCGCCCCTGTCCGTACCGGTAGCACGTCGGCACGTAAGCCGACGCGTCCGGCAGGACCCAGGCCGGCGACGCCGGCTCCTGGCGGGGCGCGGGGTGAACGCGCCGGCGCGGCCGGCGGCGGTAAGCGGCCGGCGGGTGCTGGCAAGCCAGCCGGTGCCGGTGCGCGTCCCGCAAGGGCTGAAGGGTCGTTTTCGCGCGAGCGGAACGCTGGTGGCGCACCGCGCGCGGCGTCGGATCGACCGCCGCGTCGCGAAGGCGCGGGTGGTGCGCCGCGTCGGTTCGAAGGCGGCGGCGATCGTGCTCCGCGCCGGGATGATGGTGAGCGTACGGCGCGCCGGTTTGAAGGCGGCGGCGATCGTGGTGAACGCGCGCCGCGTAGAGCCGAGGGAGAACGGGCGCCGCGCAAGTTTGAAGGAAGCGGCGACCGTGCCCCGCGTCGGGACAATGCGGAACGCGCGCCGCGCCGGTATGAAGGCAGCACGGATCGCAACGAACGTGCGCCCCGCAGGGCCGATGGGGAGCGCAGCCAAGCCGCTCCGCGTCGGTTTGAAGGTGGCGGTGACCGTACCGATCGCGCGCCACGTCGCTTCGAAGGCGCAGGCGATCGTGGTGAACGGGCGCCGCGCCGGTTCGAGGGCGGTGGTGATCGCGGAGAGCGCGCCCCGCGCCGGTTTGAAGGCGCAGGCGATCGTGGTGAACGGACGCCGGGCCGGTTCGAGGGCAGTGGCGATCGCGCCGATCGCGCGCCGCGTCGTGAAACCGGTGACCGGGCAGAACGCGCACCCCGCCGCTTCGAAGGCAGCACGGATCGCAGCGAACGCGCGCCGCGCAGCTTCAACGATCGCGCCCCGCACCGCGACGACGGCGAACGCCGTCCGTTCAGCGGAGCGCGTCCGGGCGCAGGGCGTCCGTCGGAAGGCGCTCCGCGTGGCGAGCGGCCGGAACGCCGTGAACGCGACATATCCGACCGTCCGCGTTTCAGCAGCGACCGTGGCGCGCCGCAAGACCGCCGCGGCGGCGAGCGCGGTTCATCCGAACGCGGCGAACGCACCTTCGCCAAGCCCGTCAAAGCCGGCTTCAGCGACCGCGCGGACCGCGTGAACCGCCCGGCACGCGCTCCGCGCGACGAACGTGGCGAACGCGCCCCGGCCAAACGTGAATTCGGCGACCGTCCGGCGCGCAGCGCTGAACGCAATGAACGCACCGAACGTGGCGAGCGCCCGGCCCGCAGCTTCGACAAGACGCTGCCGGCCGCCGGCCGCCGCTTCGGCGACGACCGTCCCGCGCGCGCCGACAAGCCGCGTGGCGCGGCCCGAGCCGAGCGCGACAGCGAAATCGACGCCGCTCCGCGCACCCCGCGTCGCGACTATGAAGACGCGCCGGGCATGCTGCGCCTGTCCAAACTGATGTCCGAACTCGGCATGTGCTCACGCCGCGAAGCCGACGAGTGGATCGAAAAAGGTTGGGTGATGGTGGACGGCGAGCGCATCGACACGCTCGGCACCAAGGTCCGTCCGGACCAGCGCATCGAAATCGACCCCGCCGCCGAGGCCGCGCAGATGAGCCAGGTGACGGTGCTGATCCACAAGCCGGTGGGTCTGGTCTCAGGTCAGGCAGAAGACGGTTATCAACCGGCCATCACGCTGGTCACGCCGGAGAATCGCTGGGAAGGCGATCACGCGGACATCCGCTTCTCCGTCGCGCATTTGCGGCAGCTTGCGCCGGCCGGCCGCCTGGACATCGATTCGACGGGCCTGCTGGTGCTGACGCAAGACGGCCGGATCGCCAAGCAACTGATCGGCGGTCATTCCGAGATCGACAAGGAATATCTGGTGCGCGTGGCATTCGGCGAGCACAACACCGACGTCGAAAGCCACTTCCCGCCCGAAAGTCTCGAGCTGCTATGCCACGGCCTGTCGCTCGACGACGTGCCGCTGAAGCCCGCGCAAGTGAACTGGCAGAACGGCGAGCAGTTGCGTTTCGTGCTGCGCGAGGGCAAGAAGCGCCAGATTCGCCGCATGTGCGAGCTGGTCGGCCTCGAAGTGATCGGCCTGAAGCGCGTGCGCATGGGCCGTGTGATGTTGGGCGCCCTGCCGCCGGGCCAATGGCGTTATCTGTCGCCGGACGAGTCGTTCTGAACCCTCTGCTTCGGGCTGACCGACGCTTCCAACAAAAAACCCACGCTTTCCGCGTGGGTTTTTTTATCCCTGCGCTGCGCCAAGCCGAAGATGCCAGCGCCGCAGTGCCCGAAGCAGCACAAGCCGCCTCAATCGTCGCTATTCGGATCCATATCCGGAAACAGCACTTCCGTGAAGCCGAACTTCGCGAAGTCGTTGATCCGCATCGGATACAGCTTGCCGATCAGGTGATCGCACTCGTGTTGCACGACGCGCGCGTGAAAGCCCTCGGCGACACGGTCGATCGGCTTGCCGTATTGATCGAAGCCGTGATATTTGATCATTGAAAAGCGGCTCACCGCGCCGCGCAGGCCCGGCACCGACAGGCAGCCCTCCCAGCCTTCTTCCATATCCAGCGAGACCGGCGTGATGGTCGGGTTGATCAGCACCGTTTCCGGCACCGGCGGCGCGTCCGGATAGCGCTCGTTGTGCCCGAAGCCGAAGATCACCACCTGCAGATTCACGCCGATCTGCGGCGCGGCAAGGCCCGCGCCGTTCGCGTCGTGCATGGTCTCGAACATGTCTTTGACGAGCTCATGCAGTTCAGGCGTGTCGAAGTGATCGACCGGATCGGCAATGCGCAAAAGGCGCGGATCGCCCATCTTGAGAATTTCGCGGATCATAACTGCCCCTCCAGGAGCTTACGCATACCATCTTCGTCGAGCACGGGAACGCCAAGTTCCTCAGCCTTCGCCAATTTGCTGCCCGCGTCGGCGCCCGCCACCACATAGTCCGTTTTCTTCGATACGGAGCCGGCCACTTTCGCGCCGGCCGCTTCCAGCATTTCCTTCGCCTCTTCGCGGGCCAGGCTCGGCAAGGTGCCGGTCAGTACGACCGTCTTGCCGGCCAGTACGCCTTGCGGCGCCTTCGGCGCGGGCGGGCCTTCGGGCCACGTGACTTTGCCCGGCGCGCGCAACTGCTCGATCACCGTGCGGTTGTGCTCCTCGGCAAAGAACTGATGGATCGATTCCGCGACCACCGGCCCTACGTCGTTGACTTCCAGCAAGGCTTCGACCGAGGCGTCCATGATCGGATCGAGCGAGCCGAAGTGCTTGGCGAGATCTTTCGCCGTGGATTCGCCCACATGCCGGATGCCGAGCGCGTAGATGAAGCGCGCCAACGTGGTGTGCTTGGCCTTTTCGAGCGAGTCGAGCAGATTTTGCGCGGACTTTTCGGCAAAACGGTCGAGTTCGGCAAGCGTCGCAAAACCGATATTGAACAGATCAGCCGGCGTGCGCACGAGGTTCTGTTCGACCAGTTGATCGATGATTTTCTCGCCGAGGCCGTCGATATCCAGCGCGCGCCGCTGCGCGAAATGCCAGAGCGCCTGCTTGCGCTGCGCGGGGCAAAACAGGCCGCCGGTACAACGCGCGATCGCCTCGTCCGGCAGGCGCTCAATGCTCGAACCGCACACCGGACACTGCGTGGGCATCACGAATTCGCGTGCGTCGGAAGGACGACGATCGAGCAGCGCGCTCACCACTTCGGGTATCACATCACCGGCGCGCCGCACGATCACCGTGTCGCCGATGCGGATATCCTTGCGGCGCACTTCGTCTTCGTTGTGCAGCGTGGCATTCGTGACCGTCGCGCCGCCGACGAACACCGGCTCCAGGCGCGCTACCGGCGTGATCGCGCCGGTCCGGCCGACCTGCACGTCGATCGCGACGAGTTTGGTCAGCGCCTCCTGCGCGGGGAATTTGTGCGCCAACGCGAAGCGCGGCGCGCGCGACACGAAGCCGAGCGCATCCTGCTCATCGCGCCGGTTGACCTTGTAGACCACGCCGTCGATGTCGTACGGCAGCTTCTCGCGTTTCTCGCCGACGCCGTGGAAAAAGCCCAGCAAGCCCTCGGCGCCCTGCACCACTGCCCGCTCGCTATTCACCGGCAGGCCGAGTTCCTTATACCAGTCGAGCAGTTCGCTATGCGTGGCCGGCATCTCCATGCCTTCTAGCACGCCAATGCCATAAGCAAAAAACGACAGCGGCCGCTGCGCGGTGATCTTCGAGTCGAGCTGCCGCAAACTGCCCGCTGCGGCGTTGCGCGGATTCGCGAATTCCTTCTGTTCCGCAGCCCGTTGACGTTCGTTCAGACGCTCGAAATCGCGCTTGAACATCAGCACTTCTCCGCGCACGTCGAGCACGTGCGGCACGCGTTTGCCCTTGAGCTTGAGCGGAATGGAGCGAATCGTGCGGACATTTTCGGTGACGTTCTCGCCGGTCGTGCCATCGCCGCGCGTGGAGGCTTGCACGAACGCGCCGTCGACGTAACGCAGCGAGATGGCGAGGCCGTCGAATTTCAGCTCGGCCGCGTAGTCGACCGGCACCGGCGGCTCGCTCGCGTTCTTGCCGAGCGCATCGCCGACGCGCTTGTCGAACGCGACGATGTCTTCGTCGGCGAAACCGTTGTTCAGCGACAGCATGGGCTGGTCGTGCACGACCGGCTCGAAGCCGCTCGCCGCCTCGCCGCCCACGCGCTGGGTGGGCGAATCCGGCACGATCAGATCCGGATGCTCCGTCTCGATGCTCTCCAACTCCTTGAACAGCTTGTCGTATTCCGCGTCGGGCAGGTCCGGCTGGTCGAGCACGTAGTACGCGTAGTTGGCGCGTTCGAGTTCCGCGCGCAGCCACGCGGCTCGCTCTGCCGGGGCGCTGGTTGCGGGAGGTGAGGCGGAGGTTCGGGCCATGCTGTCGGAAGGTTCTTCAGTGAAGTTCAGACATTGGATTATCGCAGGAAGCGTGCCCCTTTACATCGGCCGAATGGCCAGTTTAGGCGCGTTGTCCGCCCGGTCGGAAGCAGAGCATGAAGCCGCGGCCTGAAACGACGACGGCCGCACATCGTGCGGCCGTCGGAGATAACGATAAAACGTAGAACTTTACTGGCTGAACAACCGCCGCGTGGCCGGCGAGCCTGCCGGAATGCCCGCCTGTTCGAGCTTCGCGTAGAGCGTCATCAACTGCTTTTCGATGGCGAGCAGCGCAGTTTCCGGCAACGGACGGCGGCCGTCGTCGACCACTCGCCCACCGATGCGCTCGGCCAACGACTTCGCGTAGTCGCACATCAGGCGGAACGGCAGAATGTCCTCATCGGCCACCGGCACATCGAGCACCAGCGTGATCATCTGGCCGCCCTTGTAGGTGAGGTCGTCACGCAAAAAGTTGGTGTCGCCGAATTGCAGCATGAACACCGGGCTTTGCTTCGAGTCGAGCTTGACGAAACGCGTGCCGTCGCGCGAAAGCAGCAAGCCGTCTTGCGACGCGACCGCCTGCACGTAGTTGGCCGACCACGGCGCGCCGTCGGAGAGCACGTTGATCGACAACTGCGCGTCGCACTGCGCGGCAAAGCCGTCGAGCTCGCGCGCCATCGCCACCGTTTCGAGCATGTCCGGGAATTCCGGCGCCGCATCCAGCGCGTCGGCGAACTGCTGCACGCCGGTCACGAATTCGGAAAACTCCAGTTCGTTGAGGGCGCCGCTGCGATTGGCCAGCTGCGCGGCCGCGCGCAGCTCTTCGTAGCGCGCGCCGTTTTGCAGCAGCTCCCACGCGCCGCCTTCGAGCTTGCCCTCGATATGCACCGGCTTGCTGCCCGCGCGACGCAGACGCTGCGCGAGTGGAATCACTTTGTCGCCCGCCACCGGACCGTTCAAACGGATCGGCACGATGCAGTCGATGCGGCGATCGACGATAGCCGGCGGCGCCGACGAGATCGTCGTGGCAGCGGGCAGAATCGGTTCGACGGGTTCGCCGGACTGGCGGGCCTGCGCGGTTTCGGCGCTCGCCTCGCGTTCGGCTTCGGCCACGCCCTCGGCTTCCGGATAGCCGTTCGGCGTGGTCGTCTCGGCCTGAATATCGGCCGCCGTGTCGAGCGGCGCCGTGCCGGCCGCCTGGCCGCCGAACGTTGGTTCGACGCGCGCCGCCGCGGGTTGCTCCGCGGTTTCGGCGCCCACTACCGGCTCACGGCGCGTGGTCGGCCGGGCCGGTTCGATGAACGGGCTCTGTTCCTCCTGATCATCCCGCGCGAGATTTTCGGCGGCGTCGGCCGGCATCGGCCGCGGCATCTTGCGGCGCACCTTCGCGCTCTGCCACGCGTTGTACACGACCACGCCCCCGACCACCACGGCACCCGCGCCGATCAAACCGAGTGTCAACTCGTCCATGCATGCTCCATCAGCAATTCTTTTATCTGCGCGGCTCTGCGCCCGCTCCACGTGTCGCGCGACCACCGGCCGCTGCGCTGAACGCGGACACCCGCGAGGCTCAATTCAAATCAAACTCAAACGATATTCTGGGCGAAACCAGCGGCCGATTCCATGTCGACGGCAACGATCCGCGACACGCCCTGCTCCTGCATGGTCACGCCGATCAACTGCTGCGCCATTTCCATTGCGATCTTGTTGTGCGAGATGAACAGGAACTGGGTTTTGTCCGACATCGCCCGTACGAGGTTCGCGAAACGTTCCGTGTTGGCGTCGTCGAGCGGCGCGTCCACTTCGTCCAGCAGACAGAACGGCGCGGGATTCAACTGGAACATCGCAAACACCAGCGCGGTCGCCGTCAGCGCTTTTTCGCCGCCCGACAGCAGGTGAATCGTCGAATTCTTCTTGCCCGGCGGCTGCGCCATCACCTGCACGCCGGCGTCGAGAATTTCGTCGCCGGTCATGATCAGCTTCGCCTGACCGCCACCGAACAAACGCGGGAACAGTTCGCCGAAATGGTGGTTCACCTGGTCGAAGGTGCCCTGCAGGAGCGTGCGCGTTTCGGCGTCGATCTTGCGGATGGCGTCTTCGAGCGTTTCGATCGCGCTGTTCAGGTCGGTGGATTGCGCGTCGAGGAACGTCTTGCGCTCGGTCGCCGCCTTCAGTTCGTCGAGCGCGGCCATATTGACCGGACCGAGCGCGGTGATGGCGTTGTTGATGCGCGTGACTTCGCCCTGCAGGTACGACGGCTTCATGTCCGGCGTGAGCTTGGCCTGCAATTGCGCCTCGTCGACACCGGCCGCGGCGAGTTGTTCGACGAACTGCTCGCCGTTCAGGCGCGCCGCCTGTTCCTTCAATTGCAATTCGTTGATGCGGTCGCGCAGCGGTTGCAGCGCGCGCTCGGCGGTCAGACGCGTTTCGTCGGCGGCACGCAGCTTGGCGGTGAGATCGTCCAGTTCGAGGCGTGCGGCGTGCAGCGCTTCTTCCTTCACGGCGCGAATGTCGAGCGCGTCCTGCAAACCGGTGTGCGCGGTCTGCTCGTTGATGGTTTCCAGCTCGGCGCGCGCATCTTCCAGCGACGCCGCGACACGTTCGCTCTGCTCGTGAGCGACCTGAATGCTGCGCTTCAGTTCGTCGATGCGGTTGGCCATGTTGCGCGCGGCAAAGCGCGCGTCGGTGGCGGCGCGGTCGAGATCGCGCGCCTGGCCGCGAGCGGCGGTGAGTTGTTCGTCGAGCGCCTCGAAGGCCAGTTGATGATCTTCGAAACGCGCCTGCAATTCGGCGAGTTCGCCATCGTGACGCTCGAAGTTCGCTTCCGACTCCGCGCGCATGGCGCGCTGCTCTTCGATCTGCGCGGTGATCTCCGCGAGTTCCTCGCGGATCTGCGTGCTGCGCTGGGTGTAGCGCTCGTGCGCCTGCGTGAGTTTGAGCACGTCCATTTGCAGGGCGTGCACGCGCTGCGTAGCGCGCTCGGCCTGCTGCCGCATATCGGTCAGCACCTGGGCAGCTTGCGTGTGAGCGGCTTCGGCGCGGATCGCGGCGGCCTTCGCTTCGTCGGCGAGCAAGGCTTGCGCGCGAACCTGACGCGCCAGATTTTCGATTTCCTGCTGACGGGCCAGCATGCCGGCCTGCTCGGAATCGGCGGCATACAGTTGCACGCCGACGCGCGTCACCACGTGCCCCGCCTTGACGACGAACGAGCCGCCTTCCGGCAACTGCGAGCGCATGGCGAGCGCCTGCTGCAGATCGTCGGCGACGAATGCGAGGCCGAGCCAGTCGTTCAGCACCGCGCGGATGCCCGCGTCGTCGATCCGCACCAGCGAAAGCAGCGGCCGCAATGCGGGCGGCGTGGCGGCAGGCTGACCGGCTACCGGCGGCGCGTAGAAGGCGAGCTTGGCGGGCGGCGCGTCGGTGGCGAAGGCCTTGACCCAGTCGAGGTTCGACACTTCCAGCGCGGCGAGCCGCTCGCGCAGCACGGCTTCGAGCGCGGCTTCCCAGCCGGCTTCGACATGCAGCTTCTTCCACAAACGCGGCAGGCTGCCCAACTCGTGCTTTTCGAGCCACGGCTGGATCTTGCCTTCGGTCTGGACGTTTTCCTGCAGTTGCTTGAGGGCGGCGAGGCGCGCGTCGAGCTGATGAATCTGGGCGCTTTCCGCCTGCACGCGTTCCTGCGCGGTGCGGCGTTCGCCGTCGAGGCGCGGTAGCGTTTCCTGCGCGTCGGACAAACGCGTTTGCGCGTCGTGCAGGATTTCCTCATGCTCGGCGAGCTGCATGCGCAGGTCTTCGAGCTGCGCTTCGTCGGGGGCGTCGAGACCGCCCGCTTCCGACTTCAACCGCTCGTGACGCGCCTGCAATTGCTGCAATTGCTGATCGGCATTGCGCTGATGCGCGGCTTCGAGCTTGAGCGCCTGTTCGGTCTGCGCGATACCGCCGCGCTCGGCGTTCAACTCGGTTTGCGCATCGCGCCAGCGCGCTTCGAGCGCGGGCATCGCGTCGTGTTTGGCGGCGGCTTCGTCTTCGGCGAGCGCGGCTTTTTCTTCGGCGACGGCCAGTTGTTCCTCGGCGTCTTCGAGATCGTCCTGCGCCTTTTGCGCCTGCGATTGCCACTGCTCACGCTGCGCGTTCAGCGCGGCGATCTGCGCCTGCACGCGATTGCGCGATTCGACGATGAACTTGATCTCGGCTTCGAGCCGGCTGACTTCCGAATTCGCCTCGTAGAGCGCGCCTTGCGCGCCTTGCATGGCGTCGCTGGCGGAGTAATGCGCGACGCGCAGCGTTTCGAGTTGCGCTTCGACTTCGCGCAGCTTCGCGGTGTGCGCTTCGAGATCGATCTGGGCCTGTTCGATCGCGCGTTGCTGGCGTTCCTGCTCGCTGCCGGCTTCGTTCTTGCGCAACAGCCACAGGAGGCGCTGCTTCTCTTCCCCGTCGGTCTGCAGTTCCTTGTAGCGCGTGGCGACCACGGCCTGCGCTTCCAGTTTCTCCAGATTCGAACTGAGTTCTCGAACGATATCTTCGACCCGCGTCAGATTTTCCCGCGTGTCGTGCAGACGGTTCTCAGTTTCGCGGCGACGCTCCTTGTACTTCGACACGCCGGCGGCTTCTTCGAGAAACACGCGCAGCTCTTCCGGCTTCGCCTCGATCAGGCGCGCGATCATGCCCTGCCCGATGATCGCGTACGCGCGCGGCCCGAGGCCGGTGCCGAGGAAGATGTCCTGAATGTCGCGGCGGCGCGCCGGCAGATTGTTGATGTAGTAGCTCGAGGTGCCGTCGCGCGTGAGCACGCGCTTCACGGCGATTTCGGCATACTGCCCCCACTGGCCGGCGGCACGGCCGTCGGCGTTGTCGAACACCAGTTCGACGCTGGCGCGGCTGCCGGGCTTGCGCGCGGTCGAGCCATTGAAGATCACGTCCTGCATCGACTCGCCGCGCAGCTCGGAGGCGCGCGATTCGCCGAGCACCCAGCGCACGGCGTCGATGATGTTGGACTTGCCGCACCCGTTTGGTCCCACCACGCCGACTAGCTGGCCCGGAACCTGGAAATGCGTGGGATCGACGAATGACTTGAAGCCAGCGAGTTTGATCGAGGTCAGACGCACGGCGATTTCGCTGTTTGAAAAGGGAAAAAAATAGGTGGCTCGTGGAGGCCGCGCCAGCCGTTCGCCGACAGAGCGACACGGCCCGCGAACCCTCGCGCCTCGGGTGCCGGCTTCATGCGGTGAGGCATGCGCCGGCTAATGAGGGGCAATCATACCATCGCGCGCGGGCGGTTTTTGCCGTCCTTACGGTCGTCGAGTCCGGTATCGCGCTGGTCGGCGAGACTGGCCTCCTGAATGGCCGGATCGGGCGGCATGGCCTTGGTCCGATGCACCCAGCTGGACAGCGCCGAAGCCAGCACGATGCACATGCCACCCGCCCATTCGCGTGGACCGGGCGTCTCGCCGGCGAACAGCCACGCGGACAGCGCCGTGACCACGATCTCGAACAGCATGATGATCGACGCGCGATTGGCCGGCACGCGCGCGAGCCCGTACTGCACCAGCATATTGTTCGACGCCAGCAGAAAGCCGAGCCCTAGCACCAGCCAGACGGCCGTGCCGAGATGCGCACCGGTGGGCGGCGCGGGCATCGCCTCGAACAGCGAGGCGCAGGCGCTGAACAGCGCCGCGCCGCCGAAGATCGTCGCGGTGCGCATTTCCGGCTTCATGTCCGGCAGCACGCGGCTCGTCTTGAGAATCAGCACGTTGCTCATGGCGAAGCCCATGCCGCCCGCGAGACCCGCCCATTCGGCGAGATTGCCGGGCACTGGAATCCCGAGTTGCGGCGACCACAGCATGGTCATGGCGCCAGCCAGCGACAGCGCGGCGAGTCCCGCGCCGGCCCAGGTCAAGCGTTCATGCAGGATGAAGTGCGCGAAAAGCGCGGTCCACGCGGGGGTGAGATAGAACAGCAGCAGCACGCGCATCACCTGGCCGTGAATCGAGCCCCACACGAAGCCGAGGTTGGTGATGCCCGCCGCCAGCGCAAGAGCGGGCAGCAGCCAGTGCCAGCGCACGGTTTTGAGCGCGCGATAGCGCACCAGCAGCACGAACAGGCAGCCGGCGCCGCTCGTCAGCGCGCTGGCCGCCGTGCCGGTCACGCCGAGCGCGTTCAGCATGCGCAACGGGTACCAGATCATCCCCCATACCGACGCGCCCAGCATGATCGCGAGCGTCGGCCAACCATTGCGAAGCCAGTTGGTCATGGTGCGGGGCTCCTTGCGGAGATGATCGGGGCGTGTCTGTCGCGGACCGCGATGCTTGTTGCGGGGGCGCTGAGGACAGCACCGTTTCTCGCACAGGCACTTGAGAAGTTGCGTTTGAGGACCCCAGCGTTTCCGGCGAAGGCGCTAGTGACGTTCCGGCCAAGGACTGCTGCGTTTCTCGCTAAGGTGCTGGTGGCGTTGCGGCCGAGAACTATGGCGTTTCTCGCAAATGCGCCGCTGGCGTTCAGGCCGTGGACCGCGGCGCTTCTGCGCCTGTTGTGTCCGGATGTCTCCAAGACTGCTGCGTACATTGCTGCTCCTGCTTCTTCTTGCGCGAACCGTCGGCGGCTCGCGTCGTTCCCGCTGCAGCGCATTGCCTGCGCCGCCTGGCGGGTTGCGCCGTCGCTCGACGGCGCGCTGTCCTTGATCTGCTCAACTGCTCAACGCTTCACCTTGCCTTCACCGCCCGGCCAAGGATCGCCTGCGCGACGCCACCGTGCCACGCCGACCCGCGAACCGCCACTCCACCGTATGCCCGCCATGCCAGGCTCGCCACGCTATAATCATCCGCTCGCCGCTGCTGCCGGCCGTTCAGCGTGTTTTGCGCGTTTTACCGTCGCCGGCGCGTGCCCCGCTTTTCGCTGCATCCTTTTCCGCATCCGTCTCTCGCCCATCTTCGATCAGGCTCGATCCGCCCAGTGAATCCGCTACTCGACTCCCTTCAGCCCTACCCGTTCGAAAAGCTGCGCGCGCTTTTCGCGGACGTCACGCCGAGCGCCGGCCTCGCGCATATCAGCTTTGGCATCGGCGAGCCGAAACATCCCACGCCCGAATTGATCCGTGACGCCGTGGTGGCTTCGCTCGGCGGGTTGTCGTCGTATCCGGCCACGATCGGATCGCCGGCGCTGCGCGAGTCGATCGCGAATTGGGTCACGCGGCGCTACAACCTGCCGCCGGTCGATCCGGTCACCCACGTGCTGCCGGTGTCGGGTTCGCGCGAGGCGTTGTTCGCGCTCGCCCAGACCGTGCTCGACCCGAAAAAGAATGCTGACGGCGAACCTGCGATCGTACTCTGTCCGAACCCGTTCTACCAAATCTACGAAGGCGCCGCGATTCTGGCCGGCGCGCAGCCGTACTTCGTGAATAGCGACCCGGCGCGCAACTTCGCCTGCGACTATTCGGCGGTGCCAGCGGACATCTGGGCGCGCACGCAACTGCTCTATGTCTGCTCACCGGGCAATCCGACCGGCGCGGTGCTCACGCTCGACGACTGGCGCGAACTGTTCGCGCTGTCGGACCGCTACGGCTTCGTGATCGCTTCGGACGAGTGCTACTCCGAAATCTATTTCGACGAAGCCAACCCGCCGCTCGGCGGCCTGGAAGCGGCGCACAAGCTCGGCCGCGGCTTCGAGCGCCTTGTGATGCTGTCGAGCCTGTCCAAGCGCTCGAACGTGCCGGGCATGCGCTCGGGCTTCGTCGCGGGCGACGCGGCGATTCTCAAGGACTTCCTGCTATACCGGACATACCACGGCGCGGCCTTGTCGACGGTGTTCCAGAGTGCCAGCATCGTGGCCTGGAACGACGAGACGCACGTGCGCGAGAACCGCGCGAAGTACGTGCAGAAGTTTTCCACCGTCACGCCGATGCTCGCCGAGGTGCTCGACGTGCGTCTGCCGGACGCCGCGTTCTACCTGTGGGCTGACGTCTCGCGCACGGGCCTCACGGATACCGAGTTCGCCCAGCGCCTCTACGCCGACTATAATGTGACGGTTCTGCCGGGCTCGTTCCTCGCGCGCACTGCGCACGGTGTGAACCCCGGCCGCAATTTCGTGCGCATGGCGCTCGTCGCCGGCGTTGACGAATGCACGCAGGGCGCGCAGCGAATCGTCGATTTTTGCCGCGCGCTGGCGAGCTGAATTTCGTTGATCTCAACCCCGCGCACCGCATCCCTTCTTCCGATTTCAACTTTTCGATAAAGCACGCATATGTCGCAACAACTTCAGCAGATCATTGACACCGCCTGGGAAAATCGCGCCGAGCTGTCGCCCAAGGCCGCTCCGGCCGACGTGCGCGAAGCCGTCGCCCACGCCATCGAGCAACTGGACAAGGGCCTGCTCCGCGTCGCGGAAAAGAAGGACGGCGACTGGGTCGTCAATCAGTGGCTGAAGAAAGCCGTGCTGCTGTCGTTCCGCCTGGAAGACAACGCGCCGATGCCGGCTGGCGGTTACAGCCAGTTCTACGACAAGGTGCCCTCGAAGTTCGCGAACTACACCGCTGAAGACTTCGCCGCTGGCGGCTTCCGCGTGGTGCCGCCCGCCATCGCGCGCCGCGGTTCGTTCATCGCGAAGAACGTCGTGCTGATGCCGTCGTACACCAACATCGGCGCGTATGTCGACGAAGGCTCGATGGTCGACACGTGGGCCACCGTCGGTTCGTGTGCGCAGATCGGCAAGAACGTGCACCTGTCGGGTGGCGTGGGCATCGGCGGCGTGCTGGAGCCGCTGCAGGCGAACCCGGTCATCATCGAAGACAACTGCTTCATCGGCGCGCGTTCGGAAGTGGTGGAAGGCGTGATCGTTGAAGAAAACTCGGTGATCTCGATGGGCGTGTACCTCGGCCAGAGCACCAAGATTTACGACCGCGAAACCGGCGAAGTCACGTACGGCCGCATTCCGGCAGGCTCGGTGGTGGTGGCGGGCAACCTGCCGTCGAAGGACGGCACGCATAGCCTCTACTGCGCCGTGATCGTCAAGAAGGTCGACGCCAAGACGCGCGCGAAGGTCGGCCTGAACGAGCTGCTGCGAGGCGACTGATGGCGCGCGGCACCAAAACCGTCGTCTATGGCATCCCGAACTGCGACACCGTGAAGAAGGCCCGCGTGTGGCTGGAAGAGCACGGCGTCGAGTTCGAGTTCCACGACTTCAAGAAGCATGGCGTGACCGAACCGCTCGTGCAGGACTGGCTCAAAGACGTGAAGCTCGACGCCTTGCTGAACCGGCGCGGCACCACGTGGCGCGCGCTGTCCGACGACATGAAAGCGGCCGCGGACACGCAGTCGGGCGCGATCGCGTTGATGATTCACAAGCCGTCGGTGATCAAGCGGCCGGTGCTGGTGGTCAACGGGCGCGTCAAGTCGCTCGGTTTTTCCGTGGACGAGTACACGGCGCTGTTCGCCTGACAAAAGTATTGTTGCCTGAGCGCGGAGCTGGTTGTTCAGGTAGGGCGCGGCTCGCCTGGTTTGGCGTGAAGTGCTGGATACCCGGGCAGGCGGCCAGTTCGGCGCGAGTCTCAGTGCGTGCGCCGAACGCACCGCGCCATGTAGTAAAACGCGGCCCGGCCGCGTGACTCAAAAAGTTGTTGCCGGCTGCGGTGTTCAACCGCCAGCCGGCATTTTTTCATTTCAAAGTGGCTGTATCGAATCCATGTCCGGCACCCTCGCCCTTACCGAACAATTGATCGCGCGCGCGTCCGTCACGCCCGACGACCAGCATTGCCAGCGCCTCCTGATCGAGCGCCTCGCCGCGCTCGGCTTCGAGCACGAGACCATCGAATCGAACGGCGTGACCAACCTGTGGGCCGTCAAACGCGGCGTCGACGGCACCGCGGGCAAGCTGCTCGCGTTCGCCGGCCACACTGACGTGGTGCCAACCGGCCCGCTCGAACAATGGCGCTCGGCGCCGTTCGAGCCGACCCATCGCGACGGCAAGCTGTACGGCCGCGGCGCGGCGGACATGAAAGCGTCGATCGCGGGCTTCGTGGTGGCGAGCGAGGAGTTCGTCGCCGCGCACCCGGCGCACCGCGGCACGATCGCCTTCCTGATCACGAGCGACGAAGAAGGCCCCGCCACCGATGGCACGGTGAAGGTCGTCGAAGCCTTGCAGGCACGCGGCGAGCGTATGGACTACTGCATCGTCGGCGAGCCGACTTCGAGCGCCCAGTTCGGCGACATGGTGAAGAACGGCCGGCGCGGCTCGATGTCGGGCAAGCTGGTCGTCAAGGGCGTGCAAGGCCATATCGCCTATCCGCATCTGGCGAAGAATCCGGTGCATCTGCTCGCGCCCGCGCTGGCCGAACTGGTGGCCGAGCGCTGGGACGACGGCAACGAATATTTCCCGCCCACCACGTGGCAGGTGTCGAACATCCACAGCGGCACCGGCGCGACCAACGTGATTCCGGGCCATGCGGACGTGATGTTCAACTTCCGCTTCTCGACGGCGAGCACGGTGGAAGGTCTGCAAGCCCGCGTGCATGCGATCCTCGACAAACACGGCCTCGAATACGATCTGCAATGGACCGTGAGCGGGCTGCCGTTCCTCACGCCGCGCGGCGATCTGTCGAACGCGCTCGCCAAAGCCATCAAGGACGAAACCGGCCTGAACACCGAACTGTCCACCACCGGCGGCACTTCAGACGGCCGCTTCATCGCGCGCATCTGCAAGCAGGTGATCGAGTTCGGCCCGTTGAACGCCAGCATCCACAAGATCGACGAACATATCGAAGTCGCACACATCGAGCCGCTGAAGAACGTGTATCGCCGCGTGCTCGAACAACTGATCGCCTGAACCAAGGACTATCGCGATGACGCTCCCGTTTTCCACCGTTCGCGACCTGCTGCGTTTCGCAGTCTCGCGCTTCAACCAGGCCGAACTGTCGTTCGGCCACGGCTCGGCCAATGCCTATGACGAAGCCGTCTATCTGGTCCTGCACACGCTGCATCTGCCGCTCGATCTGCTGGACCCGTTTCTCGACGCGCGCCTGACCGCGGCTGAAATCGACGCCGTGCTGAACGTGATCGAGCGCCGCGCCACCGAACGCGTGCCGGCTGCCTACATTACGCAGGAAGCCTGGATGCACGGCTTCCGCTTCCACGTGGACGAGCGCGTGATCGTGCCGCGTTCGTTCATCGGCGAATTGCTGCAGGACGGTTTGCAGCCCTACGTGGAAGATCCCGAGCAGGTGAGCGCCGTGCTGGAGTTGTGCACCGGTTCCGGGTGCCTCGCGATTCTCGCCGCGCACGCGTTCCCGAATGCGGATATCGACGCCGTGGATCTGTCGGCGCCCGCTCTGGAAGTCGCCGCGCGCAACGTCGCGGACTACAAGCTCGATGACCGCATCGCCCTGTTCGAAGGCGATCTGTACGCGCCGCTCGCCGAGCGCCGCTACGACGTGATCCTCAGCAACCCGCCGTACGTGAACGCGGCGTCGATGCAGGATCTGCCGGCCGAATACAAGCACGAGCCGAATATGGCGCTGGCCGGTGGCGTCGACGGCATGGACATCGTGCGCCGGATCATCGCCGACGCGCGCAACTGGCTGACCGACGAAGGCGTGCTGGTCGTCGAAATCGGCAACGAGCGGCACCACGTGGAAGCGGCATTCGGCGGGCTCGATCTCGTCTGGCTTTCGACCAGTGCCGGCGACGACAACGTGTTCCTGATTCAGGCGGCTGATTTGCCGGTTTGAGGTCTTGTCGCTTCTTCCGGACGCGGTGCGCGCAGCGGGTTGTCATATCCCGCGCACCGCGTCGGAGCGAAGCGGCTTTCCCGATCGTTCGCAATCGCCTCCATCGAAGCGTCTTACGCTTCCGAGCAAAGCCGCCTTCACGAGCGCTGCATTCGAGCGCCCGGCTTGACCAGACTTCCCAAGGCCAACTCGGGGCCTTTTCGACGAGGCAAACGCAAAAAATGTTGCCACGTCGACCACGCCGTATTCAGGCCCTCGCCCTCCAGGTCTGAGCGCAGCTCGACCATTCCCCACCCCCAACGCACGCGCGTTCGGTAAGATGAGCGCGGTCAGCTGCCCGGCACTCATCGAGCCGGCCCAAGCAGCGCTTCGCCAACCCAACGCCTGCCTATGCAATTCGACCTGCTTCACATCGGCACGCTGGTCGCCCTCTGCCATATTCTCGGCGTGGCCGCGGCATGTCACGCGATTCTCAACACGCGCACTTCGCAAGGTGCGATTGCGTGGGCCGTGTCGCTGGTCGCGATGCCTTATCTGACGCTGGTGCCTTATCTGTTCCTCGGCCGCAGCAAGTTTGCCGGCTACGCGGACGCGCGCCGCGTCGAAAACGAACTGCTGCGCACGCGCGCGCATCCGCCGGAATGGGACACGCGCGCTTCGTCGGCGGGACTGCCGACGCTGGAACTCGGCGGCCGGCTCGTGCATTCGCTCACGCACCTCGGCGGCATGCCGTTTCTGCCCGGCAACTCGGTGCGCACGCTGGTGAACGGCGCGGCGACCTTCGAGGCTATCTTCGACGCCATCGAGAACGCGCGCCGCTACGTCATCGTGCAGTTCTTCATCGTGCGCGACGATGCGCTCGGCGAGATGCTCAAAGACGCGCTGATCGCGAAAGCGCAACAGGGCGTGCGCGTGTACTTCCTGTACGACAGCATCGGCAGCTTCGATCTGCCGCATCGTTATGTGGCGGCGCTGCGCGCGGGCGGCGTGGAGACGCATCCGTTCGCCACCAATCGCCGCTTCGTCAACCGTCTGCAACTGAACTTCCGCAATCACCGCAAGATTGTCTCGGTGGATGGTGAACGCGCGTTTGTCGGCGGGCACAACGTGGGCGTGGAATATCTCGGCGGCAAGCCGCCGCTCTCGCCGTGGCGCGATACCCATATCGAGGTGCGCGGACCGGCGGTCGCCAGCATCCAGTTCGTGTTCACGGAAGACTGGCACTGGGCCACGCAGCAGTTGCCCGAGTTCGACATGCCGCCCGCCCCGGCCGCCGGGTCCGCAGCGGGAGACAACATGCACTGTCTCGTCGTGCCGAGCGGTCCGGCGGACAAGCAGGAGACCTGCTCGCTCTTTTTCGTCGAAGCGATCAACGCGGCACGCGAACGCGTCTGGATCACCTCGCCCTACCTGATCCCCGACGAGGCGGTGTTCTCGGCCTTGCGGCTCGCGGCACTGCGCGGCGTGGACGTGCGCATTCTGATTCCGAGCCGGCGCGATCACCTCGTGGTGTTCGCCGCCTCGAAACTGTATGCGTACGACTCGCTACGCGCGGGAATCCGGATCTTCCGCTATCAGCCGGGTTTTCTGCACCAGAAGATCGTGCTGATCGACAGCGCGGCCGCGGCGATCGGCAGCGCGAATCTCGACAACCGCTCGTTCCGGCTGAACTTCGAGATCATGGTGCTGACCGTGGACCGCGGCTTCGCCAAAGAGGTCGAAACGATGCTGCTGGCCGACTTCGCCGAATCGCGCGAAATCGACCGCAACGAATACCGCAAGGCAACCGCCTTGAAACGCGTGCTCATGCATGTGGCGCGTCTCTTCTCGCCGATCCTCTAGCAGCCGCCGCTTTACAGCAGTTTTTCGATGTCCTCGGTGATCGCCTCGGGCTTCGTCAGCGGCGCATAGCGCTTCACCACGTTGCCGTCGCGGCCGATCAGGAACTTGGTGAAGTTCCACTTGATCGCTTCCAGCCCGAGCAGACCGGGCGCCTCGCCCGTCAGATAGCGGAACAGCGGATGCGCGTTCGCACCGTTGACGTCCACTTTGTCGAACATCGGGAACGTCACGCCGTAGTTCTTTTCGCAGAAGCTGCCGATCTGCGCGGCGTCGCCCGGCTCCTGTTTGCCGAACTGGTTGCAGGGAAACCCGAGCACCGTCAGCCCGCGTGCGGCGTAGGTGTCGTACAGCTTCTGCAAGCCCGCGTACTGCGGCGTGAACCCGCATTCGCTCGCCGTGTTGACGATCAGCAGAACCTTGCCTTCATACTGCCCAAGGCTGACTTCCTCGCCGCCCAACGTGTGTGCCGAAAACGAATAAATCGATGTCATGTGCTCCCCCGTGAAAGCCGTCAGTCTATGCCAAAAGCCTCGGCGGTACAGTCGGCCGAATGGCCGATGCCCGTTGAGCGCCCGGTGTCAGTCCCGGCAGTCTAAAATAGCGGTTTTCTTCGGCCGGCCTCTTCGTGATCCGCTTTAACCAGTTCAGTCTCGCGCGCGGCACCAAGCCGCTCTTCGACAACACCACGTTCACCCTCAACCCCGGCGAGAAGGCTGGCCTGGTGGGGGCGAACGGCGCGGGCAAGTCGACGCTGTTCGCCGTGCTGCTCGGCGAATTGCACGCGGACGGCGGCGATTTTTCGATCCCGCCGAACTGGCAGATCGCCCACGTCGCGCAGGAAACGCCCGCCGCGGACAAAACCGCCCTCGCCTACACGCTGGACGGCGACGCCGCCTTGCGCGCGATCGAAGCGGCGATTGCCGCCGCCTCCGCCGCGCACGACGGCGCGGCTGAAGGCGAAGCGCACGCCGCGTTCGCCGACGCCGACGGCTACACCGCGCCCGCGCGCGCCGAAGCCCTGCTGCTCGGCCTCGGCTTCACGCTCGACCAGACCCGCGAGCCGGTCAGCAGCTTCTCGGGCGGCTGGCGCATGCGGTTGAATCTGGCGCAGGCGCTGATGTGCCGCTCCGATCTGCTGCTGCTCGACGAACCGACCAACCACCTGGATCTCGACGCGATCGTCTGGCTGGAAGACTGGCTGGCCCGCTATCCGGGCACGCTGATCGTGATCTCGCACGACCGCGAATTTCTCGATTCGGTCTGCAATGTCACGCTGCATCTGGAGCAGCAGCAGATCAAGCGCTATGGCGGCAACTACTCGCAATTCGAAGTGCTGCGCGCGCAGCAGATCGCGCTGCAGCAAAGCGCGTACGAGAAACAGCAGCGCACGGTCGAGCATTTGCAGAGCTACATCAACCGCTTCAAGGCGCAGGCCACCAAAGCGCGCCAGGCGCAGAGCCGCGTCAAGGCGTTGGAAAAGATGGAACTGATCGCGCCGGCGCACGCGTCCTCGCCATTCACGTTCGAATTCCGCACGCCCGATTCCGCACCGAACCCGATGATGGTGATGGAAGACGTGCGCTGCGGTTACCGTAGCGAGGGCGAACCCGTTGTCGAGATTCCGATCGTCGATCACGTCATGCTGTCGATCCAGAACGGTCAGCGCATCGGGCTGCTCGGCGCGAACGGCCAAGGCAAGTCCACGCTGATCAAGACGCTTGCCGGCACGCTCGAGGCGCTCGGCGGCCATGTGCGCGAAGGCAAGGGGCTGCGCATCGGCTACTTCGCGCAGCATCAGCTCGAAACACTGCGTCCGGACGACACCCCGTTGCAGCACCTCGCGCGTCTCGCACCGGACACGCGCGAGCAGGAATTGCGCGACTTCCTCGGTAGCTTCAATTTTTCCGGCGAGATGGCGACCTCGAAGATCGCGCCCTTCTCCGGCGGAGAAAAGGCCCGCCTCGCGCTCGCGCTGATCATCTGGCAAAAGCCGAACCTGCTGCTTCTCGACGAACCGACCAACCACCTGGATCTCGAAACGCGTCACGCGCTGACCATGGCGCTCGCGCAGTTCGAGGGCACGCTGATTCTGGTGTCGCACGACCGGCATCTGCTGCGCGCCACCACGGATCAATTCATGCTGGTCGCGAAACATCGACTGCAGGAATTCGATGGCGACCTCGACGATTACCGCGACTGGCTGCTTCAGCATGCGGCTGAGCAACGTGCGGCGCTCAAGGCAGGCGCGGCGTCGAGCGGCGCGAATGGCGGTGATGGCGCGGACAACGGCGTGAACCGCAAGGAACAGCGGCGCCTCGAGGCGGAAACGCGTCAGAAGCTCGCGCATCTGAAAAAACCGCTGCAAAGCCGGATCACGAAGATCGAGAAGGAAATGGACGCGCTCAACGCGGAGAAGGCGACGCTCGATGCGTTCGTCGTCGATCCGGCGAGTTACGAGCCCGAGCAGAAAAGCAAACTGACGGAGGCGATTCGCCGTCAGGCAGATGTGAACGCGCGCCTCGAAGCGCTCGAAGCCGAATGGCTCGAGACTCATGAGGAACTCGAACAAATCGGCTAGCGGCACGCTGTTGCAGGTCCGCGCCGGCATCGACGGGAGCTTGGCTTTGTCATCCACGACATCATCGGTTTCAATGCCAGGGGCGTCGGCTGGGTCATTGGCGACGGGTTCGGCCAAGTCGTCTGCTAACTCGTCGGCGACGGCTTCGGCCGCGTCTCCTGCGGCTGCTTCGGCCGGGGGTTCGGCTGCCGCTTCGGCCGCATCTCCGGGCACCCCTTCGGCCACATCGTCGGGTACTTCACGGGCCGCATCTTCGGCTGCGTCACGGGCCAAGTCTTCGGCTGCTTCACCCGCATCGGGCTCGGCAGCTTCGCCAACCGCCTCCGCGCCGCCCGCGCTACAGGGTTTGCGCGTGCTCGACCTCACGCGCCTGCTGCCGGGCCCGGTCGCCGCCTTGCGGCTTGCCGAACTGGGCGCCGACGTGCTGAAGATCGAAGCCCCCGGCGCGGGCGACCCCACCCGCACGATGATGCAATCGTCGAGCGATCGCGTGGCCGGGCGGCCCGGCGCGTTTTACCGGCTGGTGAATCGCGGCAAGCGCGAGACGCGCCTCGACCTCAAGTCCGAAGCGGGACGCAACGTGCTGTGCGCGCTCGCTGCCGAAGCGGACGTGCTGATCGAGAGTTTCCGGCCCGGCGTGATGGACCGGCTGGGCCTCGGCTACGAAACGCTGCGCGCGCTCAATCCCCGGCTGGTTTACTGCGCAATCAGCGGATACGGCGCGAGCGGTCCGTTCGTCGACCATGCGGGACACGATCTGAACTACATCGGCTACGCCGGCGTGCTCGATCAACTGGCGGGCCGTGACGGCGCGCCCATCCTGCCGAATTTCCAGATTGCCGACCTGCTCGGCGGCGCGCTGAGCGCGGTCACGCAGATCCTCGCGGCGCTGTGGCATGTTTCGCGCGGCGGCGAGGGCCGCTTCGTCGATGTTTCCATGACGCATGTCACTTACGCGCACAACGTGGTGGCTCAGGTATCGCTCGCCAATGATGGCGTGGCGCCCGGCGGCGGCGCCGGGCTGCTGAATGGCGGCGTGCCCTGCTACAACCTGTACCGCACGCTCGATAACCGCTGGCTCGCGGTCGGCGCACTCGAACTGAAGTTCTGGGAAACGCTCTGCATGGCGCTCGACCGGCCCGAGTGGGCCACGCGCCATTGGAGTCTAGGCCAGGCGATCGGCGGCCCGGACGCCGCCGCGCTCACGCAGGAACTCGCCGATGTGATCGGCAAGCGTCCGCTGGAAGAATGGGTTTTGCTGCTGGAGCCGCTCGACTGCTGTGTCTCGCCGGTGCTGACGGCGGCGGAAGCCGCGCGTCATCCGCTGTTCAATCCGCAGGCTTACGAGACGGCGGGCGCGGACGGTGCAGACGAGAAAGACAGGTTGATCACCTAGGGCGCGGGTGAGTTGGTTTCGCGGGCCGGCCGGGGCTCATCGGCAAACGGCGTTTTGATATGAAGCGCATTTGCTCCCGTTAGCCTGACCGGGCTCACTCGTCGCGTTGGCGGAGTTGCCCACGTCGGACCATTTGCGGCATCGGCCTCAAGTGACATGACCGGCAACTTGGGCACAAAACCGATCACCAACCCCGCACCCGCAAGTGCACGCCCCGGAGCCGTTAGCGCCGCGCGACCGTCTGCCGCGGCAACGTCTGACGCGGTGTCTTTTCGTCGTCGTACAGCACATGCTTGCGGCCTTCCACATGACGGTTGATCGTCGCGCGGACTTCGGCGGGCGTGGCGTCTTCCGCCACCACCCGCCGGGATATCTGCCCCGCCGTGTCGATCCACTCGACAATCCGGCAAGCGCCGCCCCATGGCTGGTGAATAGGCGCGGAGACGCGGCAGCCGCGCACCTGTATCGGCCGTTCGGCTCCGGTTTCATGTGACTGTTTCAAGGCGCGATCCTTTTTCGGGCATCGGAAGGGATGCAAACCCTTGCAGCTTAGGAAAAAGGAATGTCGGGTAGGTTACAGCCAATATGGGGATATTTACCGCCCATTACGGAACGTCGAGCGCCGCCAGGACGCCCGAACCCCGTCTATTCGAGCGTGCGGACCCGGTCGATGGCCTGTTCGATCCGCTCGACCGCAACGACCTGTAAGCCTTCGATTGGCTGCTTCGGCGCATTGGCCTTGGGAATCACGGCAACCGAAAAGCCCAGCTTGGCGGCTTCCTTCAGGCGCTCCTGACCGCGCGGCGACGGCCGGATCTCGCCGGCGAGACCCACTTCCCCGAACACCACCAGCCCCTTGGGCAGCGGCTTGTTGCGCATGGACGAATGAATCGCGAGCAGCACGGCCAGGTCGGCGGCGGGCTCGGTGATCTTCACGCCGCCCACGGCATTCAGGAACACGTCCTGATCGAAACACGCGATGCCGGCATGCCGGTGCAGCACCGCCAGCAGCATCGCGAGCCGGTTCTGCTCCAGGCCAACCGCAAGACGGCGCGGATTCGGCGCGTTGGCCGAGTCCACGAGGGCCTGCACTTCGACCAGCAGCGGCCGTGTGCCCTCCTGCGTCACCAGCACGCAGGAACCCGGAACCGACTGCTCGTGCTGCGACAGAAACAGCGCCGACGGATTGGCCACGCCGCGCAAGCCCCGCTCGGTCATGGCGAACACGCCGAGTTCGTTGACCGCGCCGAAACGGTTCTTGATCGCGCGCACCAGACGATACGAGGAATGTGTATCGCCCTCGAAGTACAACACCGTGTCGACGATGTGTTCGAGCACGCGCGGCCCGGCCAGCGCGCCTTCCTTGGTCACGTGGCCGACCATGATGATGGTGGTGCCCGACTGCTTGGCAATGCGCGTGAGTTGCGCCGCGCACTCGCGCACCTGGGCGACAGAACCGGGCGCGGAAGTCAGCGCGTCGGAATAGACCGTTTGGATCGAGTCGATCACCGCGACATCGGGCCGCTGCTCGGAGATCGTCGCCTGGATTTTTTCGAGCTGGATTTCCGCCAGCAATTGCAGCTCGCTTGCTTTCGAGCCCGGCTCCAGCAACGAAAGCCGTTGCGCGCGCAACGCAATTTGCGCAGCCGATTCTTCGCCGCTGATATAAAGCGCGCGTTTGTCGGCAGCGATTTCCGCGAGCGATTGCAGCAGCAGCGTCGATTTGCCGATGCCCGGATCGCCGCCGATCAGCACCACGCCGCCCGGCACGAGACCGCCGCCGAGCACGCGGTCGAACTCGCTCACCCCGGTGGAAAAGCGCGGCACATCGGATGCCTCGATATCGGCGAGACGGCGCACCGGCGCGCTCTTCGCGAGCGCCTGGAAACGGTGCGTGGACGGCGCTTCCGCCACCGACTCGACCAGCGTGTTCCACGCATTGCACGAGGGGCACTGGCCGGCCCATTTCGGCGATTGCCCGCCGCATTCACTGCAGATGTACAACGTTTTGGGTTTTGCCACGCGTTATTGCCTGTGTTGCTGTTCTTTGGATTGAAACGCTTGCTGCGAGGCGAGGCGCGCGCCCGGGTTGCGTGCCTCGGTTGCGTACCCGATCTGCGGGCCCTTACTCCGCCCGCACCGGCACGCGCGGCGCCACGGCGCACATCAACTCATAGCCGATGGTGCCGCACGCCTGCGCGACGTCGTCGATCGGCAGCGAGGTGCCCCACAGTTCGACGCGCGAGCCGACGTTGGCGGTCGGCACCGGCGTCAGGTCGACGGTGAGCATGTCCATCGAGACGCGCCCGACGACCCGCGTGCGCACGCCGTCGACGATCACCGGCGTGCCCTCCGGCGCGACACGCGGATAGCCGTCCGCATAGCCGCACGCCACCACCCCGATGCGCATCGACCCGCGCGCCTTGAACGACGACCCGTAGCCGACCGTATGGCCTTCGCTGAGCGTCTGCACGGCGATCAATTCCGAGGCGAGCGTCATGGCGGGCTGCAGGCCGGTGGCTTCGATCGCCGCCGTGACGCCGGATGGCGACGCGCCGTACATGATGATGCCCGGGCGCACCCAGTCGAAGTGCGTGGCCGGATGCCACAACGTGGCCGCCGAGTTGGCGAGGCTGCGCGCGCCGGCAATGCCTTGCGCGCCGCGCTCGAACGCCTGCACCTGATAGTCCACGCCGCGATCGCCGTCGGCGTCCGAGAAATGGGTCATCAACGTGATCTGGCCGACGCCTTGGGCAGCGCGCGCCCGTTCCCACGCGGCGCGGAACTTCTCCGGCGTGTAACCGAGGCGATTCATGCCGGTGTTCATCTTCAACTGGATATTGACCGGTTTGGACAGACGCGCCATTTCGAGCATGCGCAACTGTTCGTCCGAATGCAGCGCGGTGGTCAGGCTGTAGCGGTCGATCACGTCGATATCGGTCGGACGAAAGAAGCCTTCGAGCAAAAGAATCGGGCCGGCCCAGCCCAATTCACGCAACTTCACGGCTTCTTCGAGGTCCAGCAACCCAAAGCCGTCGGTTGCGCGCAGGCCGGGAAAAACGCGCGCAAGGCCGTGCCCGTAGGCGTTGGCCTTGACGACGGCCCAGATTTTCGATTTCGGCGCGTAGCGCCGGGCAACGGCGAGATTATTGGCGAGAGCGGAGGTATGAATCGTGGCTGAGAGCGGGCGCGGCATGGGATATTTTCGTAAAGACGCTTGCGAATCAGCGGCTTACAGGGCGTTTTCAGCGCTCCGTAGCCCGCTGGGCGGTGCGATCAAGGATTCTGCTAGTCCGAATCCATCTATTTTCATGATATAAAGCCGTGCGCACAACCCATTTCGACGAACGGCATAAGCCCGGACGCTCAACCAGCGGCCGGGGCGGACAGACCGCAGCGAGGACAGCATCGCATCAGATGAAAAAAGGTTTTTACACCATCATGGCCGCGCAGTTTTTTTCGTCGCTGGCCGACAATGCGCTTCTGATCGCTGCTATCGCACTGCTGAAAGATCTTCACGCCCCGAACTGGATGACGCCGCTGCTCAAGCTGTTCTTTGTGCTGTCGTACGTCGTTCTCGCCGCCTTCGTGGGCGCCTTCGCCGACTCCCGTCCGAAAGGACGCGTGATGTTCATCACCAACACCATCAAGGTGCTCGGTTGCATCACGATGCTGGTGGGCGCGCATCCGCTGCTCGCATATGGGATCGTCGGCTTCGGCGCGGCGGCCTACTCGCCCGCCAAATACGGCATTCTCACCGAGCTGCTGCCGCCTGACCGGCTGGTCGCCGCGAACGGCTGGATCGAAGGCACGACCGTCGGCTCGATCATTCTCGGCACTGTGCTAGGCGGGGCGCTCATCAGCCCGCACATTGCCGCGCCGATCCTGCGGCACCACATTCCCTCGGTCAACACGCCCGCCGAAGCCGCGATGCTGGTCATCATGGCCATCTACGTTGTCGCCGCGCTGTTCAATCTGCGTATTCCCGACACCGGCGCGCGCTATCCGAAACAGGAACGCGGCCCGATCAAACTCGTCACCGATTTCGCCGACTGTTTCCTCGTGCTGTGGCGCGACAAGCTCGGCCAGATTTCGCTTGCCGTCACCACGCTGTTCTGGGGCGCGGGCGCAACGTTGCAATTCATCGTGCTGAAGTGGGCCGAAGTGTCGCTGAACATGTCGCTCTCCGAAGCGGCCATTCTGCAGGCGGTGGTGGCCGTGGGCGTGGCGGCCGGCGCGATTTTCGCGGCCTCGCGCGTGCCGCTGAAGAAGTCGCTCTCGGTGCTGCCGGTCGGCATCATGATGGGCATTGCCGTGATGCTGATGGCGTTCTACACGCGCGACCTGTTCCCCGCGCATTGGGGCATCTATTTCGGCCGCTTGCATGTGCCGGGCTATCTGATCGTCGCGTACATTTTCCTGATGATCGTCGGCGGCCTGTCGGGCTTTTTTGTCGTGCCGATGAACGCGCTGCTGCAGCATCGTGGGCACGTGCTGCTGTCGGCCGGTCACTCGATCGCCGTGCAGAACTTCAACGAAAACCTCTCCGTGCTCGTCATGCTGTGCCTCTATGCCGTGCTGGTGTGGCTCGATGTGCCGGTCACGGCGGTGATCGTGCTGTTCGGCACTTTCGTCTGCGTGATGATGTGGTTCGTGATGCGGCGCCACCAGGCCAACCAGCGCGCGTTCGATTCGGTCGCGCTGATCGGCGAAGTCAAGCACTGATCCGCGGCGGGCTGTGCGCTCATGTCGCGGCCCGCGCCTTCCTCCTTCCTCGCTTTGCCATGACTCAACCGATTCCCAATGTGCTGACGATCGCCGGTTCCGATTCCGGCGGCGGCGCCGGCATTCAGGCCGACCTCAAGGCTTTCTCGGCGCTCGGCGCGTACGGCGCGAGCGTGATCACCGCGCTCACGGCGCAGAACACGCGCGGCGTCACCGCGATTCACGCGCCGGACCCCGGCTTCGTTACCGCGCAACTCGACGCGGTGTTCGACGACATCCGCATCGACGCCGTGAAGATCGGCATGCTGGCGAACGCGCCGATCGCGCGCGCGGTCGCCGACGCGCTGCGCCGGCACAAGCCGAAGCACATCGTGCTCGACACGGTGATGATTTCGAAGAGCAACCACGCGTTGCTGCTGCCGGACGCGGTCGCGGCGGTGCGCGACGAATTGCTGCCCCTCGCCGATCTGCTGACGCCCAATTTGCCGGAAGCGGCCGCGCTGCTCGGCGTGCAAGCCGCGACCGATGAAGCCGGCATGGTCGAGCAAGGCGAAGCGCTGCGCGCGCTCGGCGCACGCGCGGTGCTGATGAAGGGGGGCCATTTGAGCGCGACTGATAGTCCGGATTGGCTCGTGCAGGACGGCGGCACGCTCCGTTTAGGCGGCCCGCGGGTGCCGGTGAAGAATACGCATGGGACGGGCTGCACGCTGTCGTCGGCGATTGCGGCGCTGATTCCGCAGCGTGGGGATCTGGCGAGCGCGGTCGCCGATGCGAAGCTGTATTTGACCGGCGCGCTGCAGGCGAGCGATCGGCTGGACGTCGGCGGCGGCGTGGGGCCGGTGCATCATTTTTATCGGTGGTGGTGAGCGCGGCTGGGTGTTGTAGCGGTCTGGCTGCGCTCGCCCAGTCCAAGGGGCTTGGCCGATGTTTGTGCGGCGCTTGCGCGTAGTAGCGGGCCCACGGCGTTGCCCGGCCCTAGTGCGTACTTTTATCGATGTTGGAGACGGGTTTTGTGCGTCTCAGCCGACAGGCTACGTTCGTCCAGCCTGCACGTTGGCCTTGGCCTTTTCATCGCCTTTGGCCCTGTCCCGCCTCTTTCCCGTTCACCCACCGCTACTGCCGCGCGTAGCTTTGCGCCAACTCCGGCCACTCGTCCGGCACGATAAAGCCGCGCGAACGTTCCACTAGGTTGCTCACGCTGTCCTCGGTGAACGCGGCGACCATCGACGGCCCGTACTGATGCGACGTTTGCCCGGCGAGCGTTTCCGCATCGACGAACGCGGGTCCCGCGGTCTGCACTTCAAGAGACGTATGGCGCCGCGGCGCTAGCCACTCCAGCCGCGGCAATGTCCGCCATTTCTCCGCGTGCGCTGCCGCGAACGCCGGCCAGTCACTGCGCGTCACCCACCAGCCGCGGCCATGCGCCGGATCGAGCTCGACCGGATCGAGCGGCGTCTCGCCATCCCGGTAAAACAGCCAGCCTTTGATAAACATCTGCGGCGTCCACGGACCCGCGTAGCCGACCGAAGCGAACTCCGCGCGCGCGCTCAACGGCAACTGATGATTCAGCACATGCGCCAGCTTGAGGTCGAAGCGGTCTTTCAGATTCGGGCCGACGTAGTCGGATAACCGGGAGGGCAACTGCGCGTGTCCTTCGCCGGCATGCAGATAGCACTTCACGGCCAGTTCCCAATGCAGCCGCGCGCCCTGCCGCGTCCGCACCAGAAAATCACATTCGCCGAGCGTCACGCCCGCACGCCGTAACGGCACGCCTGCCGCCACCAGCCGCGCCGCCGGACCCTGTTGCAGGAACCAGCCGAGCAGCCGTTCGGCATAGCGGCCGAGGCGCGTGATGCGCGTCGCCGCGAGTTCCTGATGCAGGGCTTCGGGCGCGGCGTCCAGCGCGCGCAGCCAGTCACAGGTCGCCCGCGCTTCCTGTAGCGTGTCGAAGGGACTTGCCAGCGCGCCGACCGGTGGTTGCGGGCGCAACAGATCGACGCTCAGCAGCAGCCACGCGAGATCGCGCACGGCAGGGTCGTGCAAGGTGTCGAGCAGCGTGGCGCGGCTTGCGGCATCGATGCCGGGCGCCGCCGCGGAACCGGCCGCCGGATCCTCGCCGGCCGTCACTTCGGCGCGTTCGACGGCGCACCGCCCGCCGCGCGCCACGTGTCGCGGGCGAGGCACAGGTCGGCCCAGGCCTTCGCCTTATCGGGCAGGCTGCGCAACAGATACGCCGGGTGATAGGTGACGATCACCGGCACGCCTTCGTATTCGTGCACGCGGCCGCGCAGCGACGAAATGCTCGCCTCGGTCTTCAGCAAACTCTGCGCCGCGAAGCGGCCGAGCGCGACGATCAGCTTCGGCTTGACCAGCGCGACCTGACGTTGCAGATATGGCTCGCAACGCGCGACTTCGTCCGGTTCGGGATTGCGGTTGCCGGGCGGCCGGCATTTGATCACGTTGGCGATATAGACGTTGGTGTCGCGCGCGAGCGTCAGCGAACGCAGCATGTTGTCCAGCAGCTTGCCGGCCTGGCCGACAAACGGCTCGCCCAGACGATCCTCGTTCTCGCCCGGCGCTTCGCCGATCAGCATCCAGTCGGCGCCTCGATCGCCGACGCCGAATACGGTGTTCGTGCGCTTCTCGCACAGACGGCAAAGCTGGCAGGAGGCGACGCGCTCGCTCAGTGCGTCCCAGTCGAGCGTGTGGATTGCCGGCGCTGCGGGGGCTTCGTGGCGTGCGTCCGCGGGGGCTTGGGTCGGCAGATCGTCGAACCATGCGAAATCGTCGCTGGGTGGCGCGTCGAATGTCGGCGGCTCGGGGCTGCGGGGTTGCTGGGGACGTGATGACTGCGGTGTCTGCGGCTGGTTTGCCTCGACCGAGGCTTGCATCCGGGCTTGCGTCGGTGGTTGCGCTGGGCCTTGCGTTGGGACGCGCGTTGGGCCTTGTGAAGGCTGCCTTTGACCTTCAGCCTGTTCACCGTTCAGCTCGGAACGCGGCGACTCGTCTGAGCGCCTCTCTGCCGCCAACTGGCGATCAGCGAACCGGTCGCGTGCGCCGGCTACGGGCGATGCCTGATCCTGACGGCCAGACGTGCCGCGTTCGCCCGGCGCCGGCGCGGCGTTGGCTTGTTGAACGCCGGCCGCGCGCATCGCGGGCTGCGAGGTTTCCTGCGCGCGAGCAGCCGGCGGCATCGCTGATGCCACGCCACGCGCCTCATCACGATGCGCACCCGCACCCTGCCCGACCTCGGCTGCGGCTTGCGCTTGCGGTTGTCCAGCAACCGGCTCCGGCGCCGCTGCCATCCCACGACGCACCCACAGCGGTGTGAGTCCGAACTCTTCCAGAACCGATTCATGCAGCGCCATCTGCGCCCTCCGTGGCAAACGAGAAACGCATCACGATGGCGTCCTCCCGGCTGCGATGCCGCGCCGGATAATAGTTTTTGCGCCGGCCGATCGAAGCAAAGCCGAAGCGCTCATAAAGCCGGATCGCCCGATGATTCGACGGCCGCACTTCCAGCAACAGCCCCTCGAGTTTTTCAGCGCGGGTAATGCGTACGGCTTCGCGCAGCAGCGCGAGCCCGGCGCCGGCGCCTTGCGCCGCGGGCGTCACGCATAGATTGAGCAGATGCATTTCGTCGACGACCGGCATCAGCACGCAATAGCCGATCAGCGTGCCCGTGACATGGCGCAGACAGACGCCGAAGTAGCCGTTGCGCAGCGAGTCGCCGAAATTGCCCCGGCTCCATGGAAACTCATAAGCGATTTTTTCGATGGCGGCGACTTCGTCGAGATCGCCTTCAGTCATCGGCGACATGTAGCGGTCCGCGAGCAGCACGCCGCTCATTGCCGGCCCTCGCCTTGCGCTGCGCCATGCGCGAGTCGGGCGGCCTGTTCGGCCTTGGCGGCTTTCTCCGCTTTTTCGGCTTTGTCGGCGACCCGCTCGGCGGTGGTCTGGGCGACCTTGTCGCGCACATATTCCGGCGCGGCCTGATCGGCGGGCACCGTGCGGCCCGCGCGCAACGCGCGCAGCGCGGCGTGCGCGAGCGGCACGGCGTGCGGCAACGCTTCGCTATCGACGCTGCGCGCCGCGGCGAGCGCGGGCAGCCGCGCACCGAAGGCAGCGGCGGCATTGCCTGCCAGCGTGAACGGGACGTCGGGCAAAACGAGCCGGTCCGGCGCATCGAGCGAAGCCGCCTGCAGCGTGCGCCATTCACCTTGCGCGTCGTCCCAGGCGTAGTCGGCCCAATAGATTTCGTCCATGCGGGCGTCGAGCGCGGCGAGCACGCGCGTCGCCGACGGATCGCGTAGACGGGCGCTCTCGGCACAGGCAAGCAGCGTACTGACCGGCACGACTGGCAGATTCAGTCCGAACGCGAGGCCTTGGGCGACGCCGGTCGCGGTGCGCAACCCGGTGAACGAGCCCGGGCCGGAACCGAACGCGATGGCGTCGCAGTCCGCCAGTGACAGGCCGGCTTCGTCGAAAAGTTCGCGGATGGCGGGGAGCAGGCGCGTGCTGGAAACCGCGCCGGTCTGCTCGTGACGCACCCACAGACGCGGCTCGGCGCGTGCCTCTTCAGGTGTCGCGCCGGAAGCGTTGCCGACGGCGGACAGAAGCGCTACCGAGCAGAATTCGGTCGAGGTATCGAGGGCGAGGAGCACAGTTTGAGTCATGGACCGTATTGTAATCGGCACGGCGGGCGCAAATGTGGTTTGGCATGCGCCAAGGACGGTTTGGTCGCGCCGGGATGGTTTGCCTTGAGCGAGGGCGGTTTGGGTCGCGCGAAGGTGGATTGTCCCGCGCCAACTGGATTGCCATGCTCCGAGGCGGGTTGTCCCGCGCCAACTCGATAGGCATGCCCCGAGGTGGGTTTGCCTGGAGCCAAGGCGGTTTGGGTCACGCGAAAATGGGTTGTCCCGCGCCAGCTGGCGCGGCATGCGCCAAGATGGTTTGCCTTGAGTCAAAAGTGGCTTGGGTCGAGCGAAGCGGTTTGCCGTGCGTCACGTGAGTTGCGTCGCGCGAAAGCGGTTTGCTGCACGCGAGGGGCATATGGCTTGCGTCTGCACGCAGTACGGTTTGCGCCAAACCAATCCGCCTCGCGCCCGAGACCGTCCGTCTTGCGCCGGATCGCCGCCCGGTGTTTGGAATAAGCCCTCAGCCCCCGCGGCGGCATCCAGTTGTTATGATCGTCGGCCGAGTTCAATCCCGATCCCGCCTGGCGGGCACAACGACAATGACCGACATCGACACCCAGTTCACCCAAGCCCATGAAGACGTCCAGCAGTTGCCGGAGCGTCCGGGCAATCTCACGCTGCTGCGCCTCTACGCGCTCTACAAGCAGGCCACTCGCGGCGATGTTCAGGGCGACAAACCCGGCTTCACGGATATCGTCGGCAAATACAAGTACGACGCCTGGGCCGCACTCAAAGGCACCGCGCAGGACGCCGCGAAGCAGCAATACGTCGAACTCGTCGAATCGCTCAAGAGCGGCGCGTCGGCCTGACTCGCCCCAGATCGACGCCGGGCCGGCAGCAGTCAGCCGCTCCCGCCCCGCACGGGGCTACGGAAAAGCGGCCTGAGCCGCGGCGGCGCTGCGATGCCGGCCGATACAGCCGCCCATCGAACCGCCCGAGCTGCGCCCGGCACAATTTTTTCCGCCAGGAAAACTCCTAATAGTGGCGCAGTGCAACAAAAGGCTATACAATGCTGCCTGCGCTTCACTGCTTTGCCCGGCTTTCTTCTAGCGGCCTTTGCGGCGCAGCGCCTCGTAGCGTTTAGCTCCAATCCAGTTTAGAACCTGTCCCCTCCTGCCTAGCCCCCTACGGGCGATCATGTCCCAGGCTGGCGGCACGCCGTGTTGGCATGTCGCATCCGATACAGCTTCTAACGAAAAGCTCGCCTTCATTGTCGCGAGCTGCCCCCGTTTTTCGATTTGCTCGCTGCTTCTTTGCTCGCTGAATCCGACGACTTGGGTATGCCGATTGGCGCCGACGTTTTAATTCCGTGTGTACCAAGGATTTACCAAGGATTCTCATGACTTCGAGCAATACCCCCAGCAGCCCGTTGAACGCCATCGCCGATCAAGCCCTCGGTCTCGCCGACGCACCCGTACAAGCCGCAGCCGTTGCTGCCGCTCCGGAAGCCGTCGCCGCGGAAGCCGCAGCGCCCACCGGCCCGTCGTTCGCGTCGCTCGGTCTCTCCGCGGATGTCGTCTCCGCGCTGACCGCCGCTGGCTATCAAAACCCGACTCCGGTTCAGCAACGCGCAATCCCGGCTGGCATCGCCGGCCGCGATCTGATGGTCTCGAGCCCGACCGGTTCGGGCAAGACCGCCGCGTTCATGCTGCCCGCCATCGAGCGTTTCTCGCAGCTGCAAAAAGCACAAGCCAGCCAGCCGCGTGAACCGCGTCCGGCTGACGGTGCCCGCACGCGTCGTCCGCAACCGGTTGCCCGTCCGACCATGCTGGTTCTGACGCCGACCCGCGAACTCGCCATGCAGGTCACTACCGCCGCTGCCACGTACGGCAAGCACCTCAAGCGTCTGCGCACCGTCAGCATTCTGGGCGGCGTCGCTTATGGTCAACAGCTGATGCTGCTGGCCAAGAACCCGGAAATCCTGGTTGCCACGCCGGGTCGTTTGATCGACCACCTGGAACGCGGCCGTATCGATCTGTCGCAACTGCAGATCCTCGTGCTCGACGAAGCCGACCGCATGCTCGACATGGGCTTCATCGAAGACATCGAGACGATCGTCGCCGCTACGCCGGCTACGCGTCAAACCATGCTGTTCTCGGCCACGCTCGACGGCAAGATCACCTCGCTGACGGGCCGCCTGCTGAAGGATCCGGAACGGATCGAGATCGTTCAGCGTCTGGAACAGCGCACCAACATCGCGCAAACCGTCCATTACGTGGATGACCGCGATCACAAGGATCGTCTGCTCGACCATCTGCTGCGCGACGAAGGCCTCGACCAGGCGATCGTCTTCACGGCAACCAAGATGGACGCGGATCAACTGGCCGGCCGTCTGGCCGACGCCGGTTTCGAATCGGCCGCTCTGCACGGCGATCTGCCGCAAGGCGCGCGTAACCGCACCATCCGTGCGCTGCGCGAGCGCCGTGTGCGCGTGCTGGTGGCAACGGACGTCGCCGCTCGCGGTATTGACATTCCGGGCATCACGCACGTGTTCAACTATGACCTGCCGAAGTTCGCCGAAGACTACGTGCACCGCATCGGCCGTACCGGCCGTGCTGGCCGCTCGGGTATCGCGGTAAGCCTCGTGCATCACGCCGAGCAAGGCGCGTTGAAGCGCATCGAGCGTTTCGTGCGTACTCCGCTGCCGGTCAATGTCGTCGAAGGCTTCGAGCCGCGCAAGTCGGCTCCGTCGGGTAACGGCCGTCCTGGCTTTAGCGGCCGCGGCCGTCCGGGCGGCGGCAACGGCGGTGGCCGTCGCTTTGGCAGCGGTTCGGGCAAGCCGGCTGGTAGCGGCGGTGCGCGCAGCGGCAGCGGCAATGGCAGCAGCTGGGCCGGCAAGTCGGCTGGCGGCGGTTCGCGTGAAGGCGGCTTCGGCGGCGGTTCGCGCGAAGGCTACGGCGGCTCGCGCGACGGCGGCTACGGCGCACGCCGCAGCGACGGCCCGCGTACGGCGCGTCGCGGCAGCTAAGTACTGAAACGGGCGTACTCTGCTTCAGGGCCTTCGGTCCGTTGCGGCGCCTATGCAGTACTGTCAGCAGTCAGCTAGAAAAGACCCGGACGGCCTCGCGCCGTTCGTCAGTCGAAAAAACCGGTGCTCTTGCGCCGGTTTTTTTTCGCCCTTCAGTCGGCGCGCCCCAAATTTCACGATGTGGAAAATTTTTTTGCGTCGTAAAAAATCGTGCTGCACGGCACAAGACGGCCTATTGCAAGATGGAAAAAGTCGTTTCTTAATGTGAAACACACAACACAAGCAATTGATTTTAAATATAAATAAATATTCAAAAAGGCCGTTCGGGCGGCTGTTGCGCGATCATCGATTTGCCTAGACTCTTATACAAGACTTCACGAAACGAAACGCCCCCCCGGCTGGCCGCTTCGACGAAGAAAAGAGTCACCCATCCATACAGGCAACCAAGGAGCACACCATGTCCCGTCAAGAACAAGTCAAGCAACTCCAACAACAATGGGAAATCGATCCGCGCTGGAAAGGCGTGAAGCGCACTTACACGGCGGAAGACGTGATCCGCCTGCGCGGTTCGGTGCAAGTCGAGCACACGCTCGCCAAGCGCGGTGCGGAAAAGCTCTGGGAAAGCGTGAACAACGAGCCGTTCGTCAACTCGCTCGGCGCGCTGACCGGCAACCAGGCCATGCAGCAGGTCAAGGCCGGCCTCAAGGCGATCTATCTGTCGGGCTGGCAAGTGGCGGGCGATGCGAACGTCGCCGGTGAAATGTACCCGGACCAGTCGCTGTATCCGGCGAACTCGGTGCCGCTCGTCGTGAAGCGCATCAACAACACGTTGACGCGCGCCGACCAGATCCAGTGGTCGGAAGGCAAGAACCCGGGCGACGAAGGCTACGTGGACTACTTCCAGCCGATCGTGGCGGATGCGGAAGCCGGCTTCGGCGGCGTGCTGAATGCGTTCGAACTGATGAAGGCGATGATCGAAGCGGGCGCCGCGGGCGTGCACTTCGAAGATCAACTGGCTTCGGTGAAGAAGTGCGGTCACATGGGCGGCAAGGTGCTCGTGCCGACGCGTGAAAACATCGCCAAGCTGACGGCCGCGCGTCTGGCCGCCGACGTCTCCGGCACGCCGACCGTGCTGCTGGCGCGCACCGATGCGGAAGCCGCCGACCTGATCACGTCGGACATCGACGAAAACGACAAGCCGTTCCTGACGGGCGAGCGCACGGTGGAAGGTTTCTACCGCACCAAGCCGGGTCTCGAGCAGGCAATCTCGCGTGGCCTCGCCTACGCGCCGTACGCCGACATGATCTGGTGCGAAACCGGCAAGCCGGACCTCGAGTTCGCGAAGAAATTCGCCGACGCGATCCGCAAGGAGTACCCGGATCAGCTGCTGTCGTACAACTGCTCGCCGTCGTTCAACTGGAAGAAGAACCTGGACGACGCGACCATCGCCAAGTTCCAGCGCGAACTCGGCGCGATGGGCTACAAGTTCCAGTTCATCACGCTGGCCGGCTTCCACGCGCTGAACTACTCGATGTTCAACCTCGCGCACGGCTATGCCCGCAACCAGATGACGGCCTTCGTCGAAATGCAGCAGGCTGAATTCGCCGCGGCCGAAAAGGGGTTCACCGCGGTCAAGCATCAACGCGAAGTCGGCACCGGCTACTTCGACGCGGTGACGCAAACGGTCGAACGCGAGGCTTCGACGACCGCGCTGCATGGCTCGACGGAAGACGAACAGTTCTTCGACAAGAAGGTCGCGTAAGCAACCGCGCGGTCTGATCGCTGGAACAAGGCAGATAGACGGTCTAAACGGTTCCGTCAAAGAGCCGCCGTCACAGGGAGGAGCAAGGCTGTCGGGGCGGGAATCGAACCGCACTCGACAGCTGAAGTCTCGCAGCGGAACTTGGGAGAGCTCGCAGCAGCAGTGGAGAGAAAGCCAGCACAACGAATTGTGCGGCGAACACAGCGCGCGCCGGCCTCACCGCCGGCGCGTTTTTTTCGCTCGCGATTTCAGCGATACACGATCACCGGAATTTTTGTATGCGTGAGCACCCGCTGCGTTTCGCTGCCGATCAGCAGGCTGCCCAGACCGCGGCGGCCATGCGACGCCATGAAGATCACATCGCAGCCACCCTGCTCCGCCGCTTCGATGATGCCGAGATACGGTGCCGGATGCACGCTGGTCCGGCTGTCGACCGTGACGCCGACGCGGCGCGCCGCCATCTCCACCTCGCGCAGATGCACGCGCGCTTCACGCTCGCTGCGCTGCAGGAATTCCGAAGGCGGTTCGACCACGACGTCGGAGAACGGCGAGTACGGATATTGCGGCAGACACGCGTAGGCGGTCACGTGGGCGTTGACGGCTTGCGCGAGATCGATAGCGCCGTCGATCGCCTTGCGTGACAGGTCGGAACCGTCGGTCGGAACCAGGATGTGCCTGAACATGATGCCCTCCGTCGCCGGCTGCGCAGAGCGCGGCGTGAGCGTCCAACGAGGCTCGGCTTGCAAGCCGCTTGAATCGATTGTAGGTCGCGGAATTGAGCGCATGAATCCGTTGAGGGTCTGTCCGCATATCGGAAACCCCTTGTTCGCGGCGATGCCATCAGCTGCGCGCCTGGCCTGCGCATTCAACCCCAGTAGTCAGGGTGACCATACGTATGCTTGAGAAAATCCAGAAACAATCGCACCCGCAGCGGCAAATGACGGCGCTGCGGAAACACCGCGTGAATGCCGATGGGCGGCGCGGCGAATTCGTCGAGCACGCTGACGAGCCGTCCGGCCGCGATGTCCGTGCCGACTTCCCACCACGAGCGCCACGCGAGTCCGTAGCCTTCGAGACACCATTCGTGCAGCACCGCGCCGTCGGAGCATTCCATCGTGCCGGACACCTTGATCGACACGACTTTGTCGCCCTGCTGGAACATCCAGCCGCGCTGCTGGTTGGCGCTCGCGCCGAGCGCGAGACAGTTGTGATGCGCGAGATCGGCGAGGCTGTGCGGCGCGCCGCGCCGGCTCAGATACGACGGAGACGCCACGCAGACACGGCGGTTCTCGCCGAGCTTGAGCGACACCAGCGACGAATCCGGCAATTCGCCGAGACGCACCGCGCAGTCGAAACCCTCGTTGACCAGATCGACGAGGCGGTCGGACAGGTCGAGCGTGATCGACACGTCCGGATGCGCGACCGTGAACGCCGGCACCAGCGGCGCGACGTGCCGCCGGCCGAAGCCCGCCGGCGCGGACAGCCGCAAGTGGCCACTCGCCTTGACACCGCCCGCCGACACACTGGCTTCGGCGTTCTGCATGTCGTGAATGATGCGCTGGCAATCCTCCAGGAAGGCCGAACCTTCGAAGGTCAGCGTGATCTTGCGCGTGGTGCGCACCAGCAGCTTGACGCCGAGACGTTCTTCGAGCGCGTCGATGCGCCGTCCGATGATGGCGGGCGCGACGCCTTCGGCCGAAGCCGCGGCGGACAGGCTGCCCTTGGCCGCGACGGTCACGAAAGTTTCGATCTGCTTGAAACGGTCCATGAGCGATGGGCGCCGCGTTTAGGCGGGAAAGTGGTCGGTGCGCGTCAGATTAGGTGGATGAAAGTAAAAGATCAAGTGATGTTTAGGCTCTTTTTTAGCGCCCGGTGCCACTAATACAATCCATCCTGACCTCTGACAGGAGTGCACGGCAATGTCGGCCACAACGACACTCTCCCCTAAAGCAGTGATTTTCGACGCCTACGGCACGCTTTTCGACGTGCATTCGGTGATCGCTGCCGCAGAGCAAATGTTCCCCGGCCACGGCGACGCGCTCTCGCACTTGTGGCGGCAAAAACAGATCGAATACACGCAGTTGCGCACGCTCGCCGATTCCGCGGATGCAGCCGGCGCGCACTACCGGCCGTTCTGGGACATCACACTCGACGCATTGCGCTTCGCCGCGAAAAAACTTCAGCTCACGCTGGGCCGCACGGCCGAGAAGCGTCTGATGGACGAATACGCGTGCCTCTCCGCTTTCCCCGATGCTGTGCCCGCGCTGCGCCAGTTGCGCGAAGCTGCCCCTGACTCGGCAGCGCGCGCGGGTGGCAAATCCGCCTCACGTCCACGCCTCGCGATTCTCTCGAACGGCAATCCGCAAATGCTCGACATCGCTGTGAAGAGCGCCGGCATGACGCGCCTGTTCGACCGCGTTCTTTCCGTCGACGCCGTGCGCGCCTACAAACCCTCGCCCGCCGCTTACGCGCTTGGCACGCAAGCCTTCGACGCGCAGCCGCGCGAGATCGTCTTCGTGTCGTCGAACGGTTGGGACGTGGCGGGCGCGACGTGGTTCGGCTTCACCACTTTCTGGCTCAACCGGCAAAACGCCCCAGCCGAAGAACTGGGCGTCACGCCGCACGGCGTGGGCGGAGGCATGGCCGATCTGCTCGCTTTTCTGAAGAACCCCGCGTCGTCCGGCCGCAGCAGCGGCGTCGGCGGCAGCCGCACGCGCCACAGCCCTGGCGCATGACGGTTACCACCGGCTAACGCGACGCACCACTACCGCAGTTCAACATTGGCATCTTTGCAATCTGACCGACCAAGGAGAAAACATGGCAAGCCCGCAGTCCTCGCATTCATCGTTGCAATTGCCGCAGGGCATGGAAATCACGGCTGAAATCAAGCCGGGGTATGACGCGATTCTCACGCGCGAAGCGCTCGAACTCGTCGCCGCGCTGCATCGCACGTTCGAGCCGCGCCGCCAGCAGTTGTTGCAGGCGCGCGCGGAACGCACCAAGCGCCTCGATGCCGGCGAGCGTCCGGACTTCCTCGCCGAAACAAAAAGCGTGCGTGACGGCGACTGGAAAATCGCGCCGCTGCCGCAGGATCTGCAATGCCGCCGCGTGGAAATCACCGGCCCGGTCGAGCGCAAGATGATCATCAACGCGCTGAATTCGGGCGCGGATTCCTACATGACCGACTTCGAAGATTCGAATGCGCCGAGCTGGGATAACCAGATCACCGGCCATATCAATCTGAAGGACGCGGTGCGCCGCACGATTTCGCTGGAACAGAACGGCAAGTCGTACACGCTGAACGACAAGGTCGCCACGCTGATCGTGCGCCCGCGCGGCTGGCATCTGGACGAGAAGCATGTGAAGGTGGACGGCAAGCGCGTGTCGGGCGGCATCTTCGATTTCGCGCTCTTCATGATGCACAACGCGAAGGAACTGGTCGCGCGCGGCTCGGGCCCGTACTTCTATCTGCCGAAGATGGAAAGCCATCTCGAAGCGCGTCTGTGGAACGACATCTTCGTCGCCGCGCAGGAAGCCGTCGGTGTGCCGCGCGGCACGATTCGCGCGACGGTGCTGATCGAGACGATCGTCGCCGCCTTCGAAATGGATGAGATCCTGTACGAGCTGCGCGAACATAGCTCGGGCCTCAACGCCGGCCGCTGGGACTACATCTTTTCGGCGATCAAGAAGTTCAAGGCCGACCGCGATTTCTGCCTCGCCGACCGCTCGCAGATCACGATGACCTCGCCGTTCATGCGCGCCTACGCGCTGCTGTTGCTGAAGACTTGCCATCGCCGCAATGCGCCGGCGATCGGCGGCATGAGCGCGCTGATTCCGATCAAGAACGATCCGGCGGCGAACGACAAGGCGATGGGCGGCGTGCGCTCGGACAAGGCGCGCGATGCCGGCGACGGCTACGACGGCGGCTGGGTCGCGCATCCGGGTCTCGTGCCGATCGCAATGGAAGAGTTCGTCAAGGTGCTCGGCGACAAGCCGAACCAGATCGGCAAGCAACGCGACGACGTGCTCGTCACGGCCACCGACCTGACGGACTTCCGTCCGGAAGCGCCGATCACCGAAGGCGGTCTGCGCAACAACATCAACGTCGGCATTCACTACCTGGGCGCGTGGCTCGCGGGCAATGGCTGTGTGCCGATTCACAATCTGATGGAAGACGCCGCTACCGCGGAAATCTCGCGCTCTCAAGTGTGGCAGTGGATCCGCTCGCCGAAGGGCAAGCTCGAAGACGGCCGCAAGGTGACGGCGGAACTGGTGCGCGAGTTATCGGCGCAGGAGCTCGAGAAGGTGAAGCAGGCCGTGGGCGGCGATACCAAGCCATATGAGCGCGCCGCGCAGATCTTCGAAGAGATGTCGACGTCGGAGCAGTTCACCGACTTCCTCACGCTGCCGCTGTACGAAGAAATTTGAGGCTGGCGTCAGGCCTCGTGGATGCATGAGTTACAGACGACGCAGTAACAAGCCCGCTTTCGCGCGTCTTTAGCACGCGGCGTGAAGTGGCTTGAGTCGCAGGGCTGACCGACCGGACGGCCCGACAGGCGTATGCCTGCCGGGCCGTTTTTTTTGCGCGTGTCGCGCGTTTTAGTCAGCGCGTGCTGCGGTACTCGATCCAGTCGCCCGATTTGATTTCGGGCAAGCCCTTCACCACATTCGGCGCAACCGGATAAAAGCGGCAGTTCACGACGTTGCCGTCGACTTTCACCATCACTTCGCGCGCGAGGAAACGATCCTCGACGCCCGGATAGACCGCCTCGATTTCGTCGAGCACGGCGACCAGTTCGTCGTCGATCTCGTAGACGTCGCCGATCACGTCGACGCCGGCTTCGTCGACCACGAGGCCCGGATACGAGCCGAAGTCGAACAGGTGGCCACGGACCGTGGCCGTGCCGAGCAGATTGGGCGCGGCGATCTCGTTGCGCGCCGCGGCGTGGCGGATGTCGTTCACTTCGCCGGCCCGCAATGTGCCGTATACAAAGACGGTCTGCATCGTCGTTTGCTCTCCTTGAATCAGGGTTTGGGTGGAGGTGTTGCTGGGTCTGTTTCTGGGTCTGTTCGAGTTCGAGTCGCCGCAGCGGTTCAGTTCAGTTGAGCGCCGCGCTTGCCACGAGCACGCCGTCGATATCCGCGTAGACCCATTCGCCAGGACGCACCAGCGTACCGGGCAAGTGCACCGCCACGTCGCGCTCGCCGGTGCCGAGCTTCTGGCCGCGCCGCGGCGAGGTGGTCAACGCCGCAATGCCGACGTTCACCTCGTTGAGTTCGAGCGCATCGCGCACGCAGCCGTTCAGCACGATGCCCGCCCAGCCGTTCTGTTCCGCGAGTTGCGCGAGATTGCCGCCGACCAGCGCGCAACGCAGGCTGCCGCCGCCGTCGATCACCAGCACACGGCCCGCGCCCTTCTCCTCGAGCGTGGCCCGCACGAGCGCATTGTCTTCGAAGACCTTCAGCGTCACCGCCTCCCCGCTGAAACACTCGGCGCGGCTGAACAGGTGGAAGACCGGTTCGAGCACGCGCAACGTGCCCAGCGCCAGTTGATCCTCGTGCGCGTCGCACAAGTCGGCTGTGGCAAAGCTCATGGCGTTCTCCTCGGGTCCGGTAGTCGGGACATTATGCAACGCCCTGTCCCTTGCAACACCTACAATGAGATGCCCGCGGCGGTTTGCCCGTCCGCACCGGGTTTTGCCTTGCGGCGCTTTCGGCGCACTTTTGGGAGCCCGCGTTCCGTTATCGGGATCGACTTTCACCATGACTTCGTCCGCCGATTCAAATCTGTCGAGCCTCGTGCGCTTCGCCGATATTCCGCCCGAGTTCCAGCCGAACGACACGCATCCGATCCGTGTACGCTCGCGGCAAATGCCGTCGGGCTGGCGCATCGCGCGTCATACGCATGCGTGGGCGCAGGTGGCTTACGCGTCGCGCGGCGTACTGCGGGTCGCGACCACCGGCACGACGTGGATGGTGCCGCCCTCGCGGGCAATCTGGGTGCCGCCGCACGTGACGCACGAAGTGGTCGCCGTCGAGGACGCGTTCCTGCGCACGCTTTACATCACCGAAAGCACCGTGCCGGCCGGCCTCGATACGCCACGCGTGGTCGAAGTCTCGGATCTGCTGCGCGAAGTGATTGCCGCGCTCGACACGCCCGGCATCTCGCCTACGCGCGAGCAGTTGCTTGGCGCCCTCGCACTCGACGAACTGACCCGCTCGGAGCCGCTGCCGCTGTCGGTGCCGATGCCTAACGAAAAGCGTCTGCGCGCGCTGTGCGAAGCGGTAATCGCGGACCCGACGCACGGCGAGTCGCTCGAACAATGGGCGTCCAGTGTGGGCGCGAGCACGCGCACGATTGCGCGGCTGTTTCGTCAGGAATTGGGTGTGAGTTTTTCGCAATGGCGCCAGCAGGCGATTCTGGCGCGCGCTATTCCGCTATTGAGCCAGGGACGGCCGCTTTCGCATGTCGCCTTGGAACTGGGCTATCAGAGTCAGAGCGCGTTCTCCGCGATGTTCCGCCGTGCCTTCGGTGAAAGTCCGCGCGCGTTCATCGAGCGTGGCTCGGAACATCGGCCGGGGCATGGCGAGCACGGCGATACGGAACTGGACGACGAAACTGCGCGGGATCGCGCGGATGCGCAGAGCGATAGTGGGCGTTGAGTGAGAGAGTAAAACGGCGGCGTGAAGCGCGCGCTTCAGATGCGGCGTGCCCAGTTCGGCGCCGCAAATACTGTGGGTGAATCACTAGTGCCCCAGACTCCACTGGTCAAACTCGACGCGTTAAACCCAGAATGCCGAACACCCGCGCGGCAGACCTCGCGTGTATTCGGCACGCCTTAAACCCGTCGCGCCAAATGGCGAATCGCACCGAGTTGCGCAAGACGCGGCCCTGCCAGCTTGTAGCCTTTGCGCTGATAGAGCCGAGCCGCAGGGTTGTCGACGAACACACGCAATTGCAACTCGCGCAGGCCGCGCTCACGCGCCCACTGATGCGAGACATCGAGCAGATACGTGCCGGCGCCGAGCCGACGATGGCCTTCGGCAATCTGCACGTCGCGGATATGCAGCGAATCGCCCTCTTGCGTGATGCGCAACACGCCGATCGGCGTGCCGTCCATTTCGAGAATGAAATTCTCCGACTCGCGCCAACTGCCGAGAAACAAATCGCCACGCCAGACGAGATGATGGCGGCGGTAGTAACCGCCCATGTTGTTGCGAGTCAGCGCCTCGGCGAACTCGAAATCGTCCATGCTGGCTTTGCGCAGATGAAACGGTAACGGAGCTTCGGTGGGATCGAACATGGCGGGGCAACAAGGGAGAGTCGGGTCAACGGTAAAACAGGCCGCGCGCGCTGGCAATGGCTGTTTGTCCCGAGCATACCCAGGCGCGCTGGACAGTGGAATAAAAAAAGCCCACTTCTTTCGAAGTGGGCTTTCTCAAATCTGGCGGAGCGGACGGGACTCGAACCCGCGACCCCCGGCGTGACAGGCCGGTATTCTAACCAACTGAACTACCGCTCCAGATTTTTTTCGCCGCGGCTGATGAGACCGGCTCATTCACCACTGCGTTACCGCTGCACCGTTCAAACTTCCAACCGAACGACGCCGATGTGCTGGCGTCCCCTAGGGGATTCGAACCCCTGTACTCACCGTGAAAGGGTGATGTCCTAGGCCTCTAGACGAAGGGGACAACGTACTGCTTACACCTTTAATGAAAAAGCCCGTTCAAGTTCGTATGAACGGGCTTTGTCTGGCGGAGCGGACGGGACTCGAACCCGCGACCCCCGGCGTGACAGGCCGGTATTCTAACCAACTGAACTACCGCTCCAGTTTGCCTATCAATGACTTGCGAGCGTTGGTTTTCTCTCTGCAAGCTGCGCTGCTTACTACTCGAATAAATCGAACACTAAAGCGACGCTGATGTTTGGCGTCCCCTAGGGGATTCGAACCCCTGTACTCACCGTGAAAGGGTGATGTCCTAGGCCTCTAGACGAAGGGGACATAATCTTTTCAGATTCGTCTTTATCTTGCTGCTAACTCACGCTAACTTCTGTTTCGCCAGCAGCAAAGACCGATATTCTAACTACGTTACCGCTGTTTGTGAAGTCTTTTTTGCTACAAGTTCCAGACTTCGGAACAACTTCACTCTGCTCTGATGGTGGAGGTAAGCGGGATCGAACCGCTGACCTCTTGCATGCCATGCAAGCGCTCTCCCAGCTGAGCTATACCCCCCTTGCAGAACAGAAACGAGATTCTAGAGGCCAATTTGCGCTTTGTAAATACCCTTTGAGCAATTGCATGCGACTTTTTTCAGAAGCCGCATGCAATCCCGCTCAAGGCACGCGCGAACGCGCTCAGACCAGCGCTTTTTCGATACGGCCCACGACGACATCACGCCCGAACAGCATCAGCACGCTGTCGATGGACGGCGTATGAGTAGTGCCCGCCACCAGCAGACGCACCGGCATGGCCAGTTGCGGCATCTTGAGCTTGTGCGCGCCGAGCGTCGCCTTCAAGGCGGCGGCGATGGCTTCCTTGGTCCACTCCACGGTCTTGAGCGCGGCGGCCAGATCGGCGAGCGCCGGGCGCACAACGTCGGTCACGTGCTGCGCGAGGGACTCGACATCCGGCGCCGGTGTGCGGTAGAACATCGCGGCGTTCTCGGCGATTTCCTTCACCGTCGACGCGCGGTCCTTCAGCAAGCCCACCACCGCCGCCAGATCGGCGCCCTGGGCGAGTGCGGCTTCGTCGATGCCCAGTTCGGCGAAGAACGGCTTGGCCAGTTCTGCGAGACGTGCGTTATCTGCTTCCTTGATGTAATGCGCATTCAGCCATGCCAGCTTGTCGTGGTCGTATTGGGCCGGGGACTTGCCCAGATGCTCCAGATCGAACCATTCCACAAACTGTTCGCGCGAGAAGATTTCCGCATCGCCATGCGACCAGCCGAGGCGCGCCAGATAGTTGACCACCGCCTCCGGCAGGAAACCGGCGTCGCGATAACCCACCACGCTCATCGCGCCGTGACGCTTGCTCATCTTCTCGCCCTGCTCGTTCAGCACGGTCGGCAGGTGCGCGTAGACCGGCGGCTCGCCGCCGAGCGCGCGCAGAATGTTGATCTGCCGCGGGGTGTTGTTGACGTGATCGTCGCCGCGAATCACGTGCGTGATGCGCATGTCCAGATCGTCCACCACCACGCAGAAGTTGTAGGTCGGCGTGCCGTCCGGACGCGCGATCACGAGGTCGTCGAGCTCTTCGTTCGAGATCTCGATGCGGCCCTTCACGGCGTCGTCCCACGCCACTACACCCGTCAGCGGGTTACGGAAGCGCAGCACCGGCTGCACGCCAGCCGGCGGCTCCGGCAGAACCTTGCCCGGCTCCGGACGCCACGTGCCGTCATAACGCGGCTTTTCGCCGGCTTCGCGCTGACGCTCGCGCAGCGCGTCGAGTTCTTCCGTCGACATGTAGCACGGGTACACGAGCCCCGCGTCCTGCATCTGTTTGAGCACTTCGCGGTAACGGTCCATGCGCTGCATCTGGTAGAACGGGCCTTCGTCGAAATCGAGGCCGAGCCACGCCATGCCTTCGAGAATGGCGTCGACGGATTCGCTGGTGGAGCGCTCCACGTCGGTGTCCTCGATCCGCAGCACGAAGGTCCCTTTCATCTTGCGCGCGAACGCCCACGGATAAAGCGCGGAGCGAATGTTGCCGAGGTGGATGAAGCCGGTGGGACTCGGTGCGAAACGGGTACGAACGGAGGTGGTCATTAGCGGTTACTCGGAAGACAGGCGCCGGCGCTCGGGACGGACATCACCCGCAAAGCGCGGCAGCGGAGCGCGCCCATTCGGCAAAACAGCGCCGTGCATGGGCACGAAGGAAATAAATGCGAGAGGCGAATTATACCTTCGGGAAGCGTCTTACCTGCCCTCGTCCGAACGGCCAGGTGCCGCGTGAATGCGGCGCCGAACAGCGTCCGGGCGCTTCCTCTGCAACGTTTCATTACCGCGCCGCCGCGCGCGCGGAGCTTTGCATTATGATGTGCGCGCGCTGCGGCCGGAGATAGATCCACAGCGCATGGAATCGCCGCCGGCGATGCCGTCCGTCTGACTATCCGCCTGATCGCGGCCACCAGCGACGCCGACTGCGTTGCTCGCGCCGTTGCTGGAGAACTCGTTGAAGCCCTCATCGCCTAGCCTCGCCCGCCGCAACTTTTCACTGGCCGCCGCTTCCGCGGTGCTGGCCGCCTGCACCACGACCGGCGGCAAAACCGACTCTACGCCCGTCGCCGCCACGCCCGTGACGCCCACGGCCACACCGCCGCTCGACAAGCCGCAGCGGCCGTTGCGCGTCGCGCTGGCGCTGGGCGGCGGCGCGGCGCGAGGCTTCGCGCACATCGGCGTGATCAAGGGGCTCGAGGCGCGCAATATCCAGATCGATCTGGTGGCCGGCACCAGCGCCGGCTCGGTGGTGGGCGCGCTGTACGCGTCGGGCATGAACGGCTTTGCGCTGAACAAGCTCGCCCTGACCATGGACGAAGCGTCGATCAGCGACTGGGCCATGCCGTTTCGCACGCGCGGTTTTCTGCAAGGCGTCGCGTTGCAGAACTATCTCAACACGACGCTCAACAACCGCCCGATCGAGAAGATGGCCAAGCCGCTGGGCGTGGTCGCCACCGACCTGAGGTCGGGCCAGCCGATCCTGTTCCAGCGCGGCAATACGGGTATCGCGGTGCGTGCGTCGTGCAGCGTGCCGTCGATTTTCGAGCCGGTGAAGATCGGCGGCCGCGAGTATGTGGACGGCGGGCTGGTGAGCCCGGTGCCGGCGTCGTTCGCGCGCAAGATGGGCGCGGACTTCGTGATCGCCGTGGATATCTCGCAGCGCCCAGAAAGCGGTCTGACGGCCAGTTCGTTCGACGTGCTGATGCAGACCTTCACGATCATGGGCCAGACGATCAAGGCCTATGAACTCGACAAATACGCCGACATCGTGATCCGCCCGAATCTGGCCGCCATGAGCGGCAGCGATTTCTCGCAGCGCAACGCGGCGATTCTAGCCGGCGAGGAAGCGGTGGCGAAGATGATGCCGGAGTTGCAACGCAAGCTGGCGGCAAGCCGGGCCGCGGCCTGAGCGGACCTGAACGGACCTGAACGCCCCTGCGCGAGCCCTGAAGCCGCCTCGTCCGCTGCTCAAACGCAAAAAAGCCTGCTTCGAACGAAGCAGGCTTTTTTATGCCGGGAACCGCCGACTCAACCGCTTACTGATTGCCGCCGATCGTCGCGTTCACGCGCTTGCGCAGATCTTCGCCGTCCTGATACGACGTCTCGATCCGACGCGCGCCGGTGAAGCGCTTTTCCCAGTAGCCGTCATCCATGTCGTCGACACGGATCGTGCTGCCCGTGGAGGGCGAGTGCACGAACTTGTTGTCGCCGATATAGATGCCGACGTGCGAGAACGTGCGGCGCATGGTGTTGAAGAACACCAGATCGCCCGGCTTCAGGTCGCTCACGCGCACCTTTTCGCCGACACGGCTCATTTCCTCGGCCCGGCGCGGCAGCGCCATACCGAGCGTGTCCTGAAACACGTAGCGCACAAAGCCGCTGCAATCGAGACCCGAATCCGGGGTGTTGCCACCCCAGCGGTAGCGCACGCCGATCATGTTCAGCGCGCCGACGACCACGTCGCCCGCCTTGCCGGCCATGCCGGAGAGGAACGATTTGGCGCCGCTGTCGCTAGCTGGAGCGGTGGTTTGCGAACTGGGAGCGGACAAAGAATTCGACCCGTTGAGGGTCGAATATGAGGCATTCTGATTGAAACTGCTTACTTCGTCGGCGAATGCGCCGGGAGCTGCTGCCATCAAGACGCCAATGAACATCCCGGCGACGACGCGCGTGCAAGCCTGGGTTAGGTTTCTGTGCTGCATTGGTCGGTATTTTTTGCCTAAAAATCAGGGGTCTACGGAAAAAAGTTTGGTCGATACTAGCCAGTAAGTATTCACATGTCAAAAGAAATAGAAAAATACAATCGAGACACGCACCCAATTGGTGAAAAAGCGGTAAATCAATGGTCCAGCGCTGCTTTCAGCAGCTTTCGAGTGTACGGGTGGGCGGGTGTCGAAAAAATCTCCTCAACCTCGCCGCTTTCGACGATCGAACCGTTTTGCATGACCGCAACACGATGCGCCATTGCCCCGATGACCGCTAAGTCGTGGCTAATAAAAACGAAGCCAAGGTTGTACTTCTGTTGCAATCCGGCGAGCAGTTTCAGCACCTGCTGTTGAATGGAAACATCGAGCGCGCTGGTCGGTTCGTCGAGGATCAGGATGCGCGGTTCGAGCACCAGCGCGCGCGCGATCGCGATCCGTTGGCGCTGCCCGCCGGAAAATTCATGCGGATAGCGTTGCAGCACCGTGCGGTCGAGGCCGACTTCGCGCAACACCGAGATCACCTTGTCGCGGCGTGCTTGCGGCGTCATGGCCGGCCGGTGCAGCGCGAGCCCTTCGCCGACAATCCGCTCAATGGTCTGGCGCGGCGAAAGCGAACTGAACGGATCCTGGAAGACCACCTGCATGTTCGACCGTAAGGCGGTCTGTTCGGCGCCGCGATAACTGCCGAGCGCCCTGCCCTGAAACTCGATCTCGCCGTGCACGGTACGTTGCAGCCCGAGCAAGGCCATCGCCAGCGTCGACTTGCCTGAACCCGATTCGCCGACGATTCCGAGCGTCTCGCCCTGGCGCACGGACACATTCGCGTCCGCCACGGCGCGAAACCGCCCCGAACGGAACCAGCCGCTGAAACCCGGCAGCTTCGTTTTGAAATCGACCGAGATTTCGCGCGCTTCGAGCAGCACCGGCGAAATCGGCAGTACCGGCACCACCGTGCGCTGCGGGCGGCTCGCCAGCAGACGTTGCGTGTACGGATGCTGCGGCGATTCGAACACCTGCTCGACCGGCCCGCTCTCCACCAGAACGCCCTTCTCCATCACCGCGATGCACTGCGCGAAATGGCGCACCAGGTTCAGGTCGTGCGTGATCAGCAGCACGGCCATGCCGCGTTTTTCCGCCTCGTCGCGTTGCAGCTCCAGCAGCAGGTCGACAATCTGCGCGCGGATCGTCACGTCGAGCGCCGTGGTCGGCTCGTCGGCGAGCAGCAGACGCGGCCGGCACGCCAGCGCCATGGCGATCATCGCGCGCTGCCGTTGGCCGCCTGAAAGTTGATGCGGATAACTGTTCACGCGCTTGCCCGGTTCGGCGATACCCGTGCGTCCCAGCAGCGCCACGGCGCGCTTGCGCGCCTCGTTTGCGCTCACGCCGTCATGCACGACGATGGTTTCCGCGATCTGGTCGCCGACCGTGTAGAGCGGATTGAGCGCGGTCATCGGCTCCTGAAAGATCATCGCGATGTCCGAGCCGCGCATGCCGCGCATCTCGCGCTCGGTTTTACCGAGCAGGTCCTCGCCGTCGAAACGGATCGAGCCGCTCACCTGCGCGTCGCTCAGCAACCGCAGGATCGACAGCGCGGTCACACTCTTGCCCGAACCCGATTCGCCGACCAGCGCCACACGTTCGCCGCGCTGGATGGCGAGCGTGACGTCGCTCACCGCGACGGTGTCGCCGAAACGCACATGCAAATGGTCCAGTTCGAGCAGCGGCGGTGGCGTGGTCCCTGACGCCGTGTTTTGCAAGTTCGCGCTCATTGATTGCCTCCGGCGCGCATCGCATCGGAGATGCGCGTATCGAGCGCATTGCGCAGCGCGTCGCCCATAAACGTCAGCAGCAACAGCATCGCCACCAGCACGCCGAAGGTGGACAGAGAAATCCACCACGCGTCGAGATTCGCCTTGCCTTGCGCGAGCAGCTCGCCGAGGCTCGGCGTCGGCGACGGCACGCCCAGGCCGAGAAAGTCGAGGCTCGTCAGCGCGAGAATGGCGCCGCTCATGCGAAACGGCAGGAAGGTGATCACCGGCGTGAGGCTATTGGGCAGCACATGCCGCCACATGATCTGCCAGTTCGACAGCCCCATCGCGCGTGCCGCGCGCACGTAGTCCTGATGGCGATTGCGCAGGAACTCCGCGCGCACGTAGTCCGACAGGCCGATCCAGCCGAACAGCGAAAGCAGCACGATCAGCAGAATGAAGCCCGGCTCGAAGATCGATGAAAAGATAATCAGCAGGTAAAGTTCGGGCATGGCGCTCCAGATTTCGATCAGACGCTGTCCGACGATATCGGTACGTCCTCCGAAATAACCCTGCACGGCGCCGGCCGCGATGCCGAGTATCGTACCGATCAGCGTCAGCACGAGTCCGAACTCCACCGACACCCGGAAGCCGTAGAGCAGACGCGCGAACAGATCGCGGCCGCGGTCGTCGGTGCCGAGCCAGTTGTCGCGCGACGGCGGCGCCGGATTCGGCGCCTTCGAAAAGTAATTCAGCGTGTCGTAGTAGTAGCGATTCGGCGGATACAGCGCGAAATTACCCGGCGTGTCGAAACGATGCTTGATATACGGATCGAGATAATCGGCCGGCGTCGGAAAGTCGCCGCCGAAGGTGGTCTCGGCGTACGTCTTGAACATCGGAAAGTACAGGTTGCCTTCGTAGCGAACCACCAACGGTTTGTCGTTCGACCAGAGCGGCCCGGCGAGACTCGCCGCGAATGCCACGACGAACACGATCAGGCTCCAGTAGCCCAAACGCTGCTGCCGAAAACGCTGCCACACACGGCGCGCCGGCGAAGGCGAGACGAACGCGCGCGCCGGTTCGGTGCGCGCCGACGCATCGGCGGAAAGACGGGCTCGATTCATCAGCGCTCCAGTTGTTCGAATTGGATGCGGGGATCGACCCACACATAGCAAAGATCGGAGATCAGCTTGGTCGCGAGTCCGATCAGCGTGAACAGATACAGCGTGCCGAGCACGACCGGGTAGTCGCGCCGCACCACCGATTCGTACGACAGCAGCCCGAGGCCGTCGAGCGAAAACAGTGTTTCGATCAGCAGACTGCCGGTAAAGAACGCACCGATAAACGCGGCCGGAAAACCGACGATCAGCGGTAACAGCGCATTGCGAAATACGTGCTTCCACAGCACACGCTTTTCGGACAACCCTTTGGCGCGCGCGGTGAGCACGTATTGCTTGCGGATCTCATCGAGAAAAGCGTTTTTCGTCAGCATGGTGACGACCGCGAAACTGCCCACTACCGAAGCCGTGATCGGCAGCGTGATATGCCACAGATAGTCGAGGATCTTGCCCGCCACGCTCAACTGCGCCCAGTTGTCCGAAGTGAGATTACGCAGCGGAAACAGTTGCAGGAACGTGCCGCCGCCGAACAGCACGAGCAGCAACACGCCGAGCACGAAACCCGGAATCGCGTAGCCGACCAGCACGACGAGGCTCGTTGCAACATCGAAACGCGAGCCGTTGCGCACCGCCTTTGCAATGCCGAGCGGCACCGATATCAGATAGGTCAGAAAGAACGTCCATAAGCCGATGCTGATCGACACCGGCAGCTTGGAGACGATCAGCGACCACACGCTTTGATGGCGGAAATAACTCTGGCCGAGATCGAAAGTCGAGAAGCGTTTGAGCATCAGCACGTAGCGTTCGAGCGGCGGTTTATCGAACCCGTATAGCGCTTTGAGTTGCGCGATCTGCTGCGCGTCGACGCCGCTATGCGCGCGCAAACCGAACGGCGCGCCGTTTTCCGCGCCTTTGCGCAACTCGTGCTGCATCTGCTCGACCGGGCCACCGGGAACGAACTGGATCACGACGAAAGTCAGCGTCAGCACGCCGAGCAAGGTCGGGATCATCAGCAGCAGGCGTTTGAGGATGTAGCTCCACATGGCGGTGTTTCCGGTGCGAAGGCGGTGAATGAATGAGGCGTCAGCGGGATTAAGGTTGCGCCGCCGGCTGCGATTGCGATGATGGCTGCGCGAACCACCACATCGACGTAATCCAGCCTTCCGCTGAATAGTACAGGGGCAGCGTTTTAGGCCACGCAAGACCGCGCTTGAACGCCACCCGATGCGTGGCGCTGTACCAATGCGGCACGACATAGTAGCCATGTATCAGCACACGATCGAGCGCGTGCGTGGCGTCGACCAGTTGCTCGCGTGTTTGCGCATGCACAAGCGCATTCAGGATCGCATCCACGACAGGCGACTTCAGCCCGATCATGTTATCGGAACCCTGCGTATCGGCCGCCTTGCTGCCGAATCGTTCGATCTGCTCGGAGCCGGGCACCTGCACGTCCGGCATGCGGATCGTGGTGGTGTCGAAATCGAAGGCATCCAGACGCTTCTGATAGACCGCGAAATCCGACACGCGAAACGTGGCCTGGATGCCCAGCTTTTGCAGATTGCGGATGAAGGTGGCGACGATCGGCTCCATCTGCGCGGACGAACCGGAGTCGTCGAGAATCTCGAAGCGGAATGGCTCGCCCTTGGCGTTGCGCAATGCGCCGTCGCGGTAGGTCCAGCCGGCCTGCTGCAACAGCGCGCGCGCCTCCAGCAGATTGGCGCGCAGCGAGCCGGGCGGGTCGGTGTCCGGCTGCTTCGGCGGCGGACCGAACACGGCCGGGTCGAGCTTCGCGCGCAAGGGTTCGAGCAAGGCCAACTCGCCCGGTGAAGGCAGACCCTTCGCCTGCAGATCGGTGTTGGCGAAGAAACTGTCGATACGCGTGTACTGATTGAAGAACAACTGGCGATTGAGCCATTGAAAGTCGAGCGCGAGATCGAGTGCCTTGCGCACGCGCACGTCCTGAAACAAGGACCGCCGCGTGTTCAGCATGAAGCCCTGCATGCCGGTGCCGTTATGTTGAGGAAACACCTGCTTGATCAGTTCGCCGCTGTCGAATTTCTTGCCGACGTCACGCCGCACCCAATTGCGCGCGACGTACTCGACCAGTGCGTCGTACTCGCCTGCCTTGAACGCCTCCAGCCGCGCCGTGTTATCCGAATACAGCTTGTAGACGATGCGATCGAAGTTATTCATGCCGACGCGCACCGGCAGCGCCGCGCCCCAGTAATTCGGGTCGCGCCGATAGGTGATGGTGCGGCCGTTATCGTACTGCTCGATCAGATAAGGCCCGCTGCCGATCGGCTTTTCGAACGCGAGCTGGTCGAATGCAATGCGGCTGCCGTCCGGCTTCATCCCCCACTTGCGCGAGAACACCGGTATGCCGCCCGCGAGAAGAGGCAACTCGCGATTGCGCTGGTGAAACTCGAAGCGGATCGTATGCGGATCGACCACCACCGCGCGCGTGATTTCGCCGAAGATCGAGGCGAATTGCGGCGCAGCCTGCGGGCTTTTCAGCGTGTCGAGCGAGAACTTGACGTCGTCGGCGGTGACCGGATCGCCGTTCGAAAAGCGCGCGCGCGGATTGATGTGGAACGTCACCGAGAGGCCGTCCGGCGCGATGCTGATGTCGTCGGCGAGCAGCCCGTAGACGGACGCCACTTCGTCGCTGCTGCCGACAGTGAGGCTTTCGAACATCAGGTCGACACCGGGCGCCGTATTGCCGCGCAGCGTGAACGGATTGAATTTGTCGAAGCTGGTGAGGCGGCTCGGATTGGCTAGCACCAGCGTGCCGCCCTTCGGCGCATTCGGATTGACGTAATCGAAGTGCTTGAAATCCGCCGGATACTTCGGCTCGCCGTATTGCGCGATCGCATAGACCGCGTGCGCCCGCGGCGCCACGAGAAGACCAGCCACGGCCAGCACGCCGCACATCATCGCGGTGCTGGCGGCGCGCCATGCACGCGGCGCAATCGCGAAGCCGGCACGCGAGGGTCGATGAAGCACGCTGCACCAAGGTGCATGAGGCGTTGGAACCCGTCGCGAGCCAGTTGTCATAAGGGCCTTGTTGGTCAGTGGGCAAGTGCAGTGTGAGAGAATTCTACCCAATAAACCTGCGCGATCCGCACGTCTGTTGCGCACGACGTCGACGGGCGCGGCGTGCCGATCCGACCGGGAGACTCCATGGGCTTTCTTGCTGGCAAACGCATCCTGCTGACCGGCTTGCTGTCGAACCGATCGATTGCCTACGGCATCGCGCAAGCCTGCAAGCGCGAAGGCGCCGAACTGGCGTTCACTTATGTCGGCGAGCGTTTCAAGGACCGCATCACCGAGTTTGCCGGCGAGTTCGGCAGCGACCTGGTGTTCCCCTGCGACGTCGCCGACGACGCCCAGATCGACGCCCTCTTCGTCTCGCTCAGGCAGCGCTGGAACGGCCTCGACGGTCTTGTCCATTCGATCGGCTTTGCGCCGCGCGAAGCCATTGCAGGCGACTTCCTCGACGGCATGACGCGCGAAAATTTCCGCATCGCACACGACATCTCCGCGTACAGCTTTCCGGCGCTTGCCAAGGCCGCGCAATCCATGCTTACTCCGGACGCGTCGTTGCTCACGCTAACTTATCTCGGCGCCGAGCGCGCGATCCCGAATTACAACACCATGGGTCTTGCCAAGGCTTCGCTCGAAGCTAGCGTGCGTTATCTGGCAGTCTCGCTCGGCGCCAAGGGCGTGCGTGTCAATGGTATTTCGGCGGGCCCGATCAAGACGCTGGCCGCGAGCGGTATCAAGGGCTTCGGCAAGATTCTCGAGTTCGTCGAACAGAACGCACCGCTCAAGCGCAATGTGACGATCGAACAGGTTGGCAACACGGCGGCGTTCCTGCTGTCGGATCTGGCGGCTGGCGTGACGGCGGAAATCGTGCACGTCGATAGCGGCTTTAGCGCGGTGGTGGGCGGCATGGCTGCCGTGGCGGAGTGAACGACTAATCTTGTGCGCGAACACGTGGCGCTTTGTTCAATGCGCGCCGCGCTATTTCGCGGGCTCGTTGCTGAAGCCCAACAAAAAACCGCCCGAGGGCGGTTTTTCTTTGACTCCGCGATTCGATCAACCGCGGCTTGGACGCTTAGTGCCAGCCGCGATGATTGTCGTAATGGTCGCGGCCATAGTTGTAATGGCCCGGGGGATGGTGACGATACCAGTCATCGCGCGCCCAGTAGCGGCGGCCGTCCCAGTAGCGGTCGCCATGCCAGCCAATCACGATCGCCGGGCCGCCGTAGTACACGGGTGCCGGTTGATAGACGACCGGCGGCGGAGGCGGCGGAGGCGGTGCGTAGACCGGTGCGGGCGCTACGTAAACCGGCGCCGGAATGCCGATGTTGACACCAATATTAAGGCCGCCGGCCATTGCAGCACCCGACGCGCCCAGCGCGAAAACCCCGATCAAAAGTGGAACAAGACGAGCGGACTTCATTGATCACCCTTTGGAAGAATGTGTTGTTGGCGGAAATATAGCGCAAGGCGTCGCACCGCGTATTTCAACTTTGTAATAACTGATGCATAACATCGCGCCGATACGCGCCTGGTTACGTCTCGTTACATTGGATAGGGTTGCGGTGAAAAAGCCGTGGCGTGGTAATCAAAGCAAGGCGGAATGGGAGATGGCTTTGCTCGCAGCGCGTTTATTCAGCGGGGGATTCGGCATGCTGCGCATAGACACAGGCAGGCGCATGGTATTTGCGCAACTCACGTTGTACCGTGCCGTCGATAGACGTGCTCACCTATCTCAACAATCAGCGCGGTCGCCAGCTTCCACATGAGCCAGAGCAACCTGCAGGCGAGCACGCTCGGCCTGCCCGCAAACCACGCCCTACTTCCAGTTGGTCGACGCGCTCGGGACGGCCGGCGCGCAGCACGCGATGTCGACTCGTCCGACACCACGTCGCGCCTTAATAATTCGGTAACCTATCTATCGCCGAATGCCGTGGACGCGCGATTTAACGCATTGGCGTTGGTCTGGGATTCGCAGAATACAACCCCTTCGTCGGTGCCTTCGCAGTTTGTCGGAACGGTGGGGTTAAGGCTCGTATTTTAAGAGTGATCTGGAGGGGCAATTACTGAATGGCGGACCCGCAGGAGGAACCGACTGCGTGGAACCGCCGAGGGACTTCGAGGATGCAGAAGCGACTCGTGCTAACCTCACTGGACAAGCACTGTGCTTCAGTGCTGGCTCTCGTACGGAGACCTGGACGATGGACTGCGCCGCCCTGCCGATCCTTGACTGTCACCAACACTTCTACGACGCCCGACGCTTGCAGTATCCCGTGTTCGCGACGCGCAGCGAAGGCTTTGAAGCGCTTGTCGGCGACTACGGCGCGCTCCCCCGCATCTATTTACCCGAAGACTACGCGCGCGACACGAGCGCATTGAATGTCGTGGGCACAGTCTGGGCGGAATTTATTTCGACCGACCCGGTGGACGAAGCACGCTGGGCGCAAGAGCTTGCGAACGCCACAGGACGCCCGGACGGCATCATCGCTCTGGTCGATTTTTCGAGTCCTGATCTGCCAGCCACGCTGGAAGCGTATGCGTCAGCGCAACGCATCCGTTGCGTTCGCCAACATCTGGGCTGGCATCCGAAGAACCCGCTGCTTCGCTATGCGCCAAGGCCGGACCTCATGTCGGACCCGGCATGGCGACATGGACTCGCGTCGCTGCGAGGGCGTGGCCTGATCTGCGAACTGGAAATGTTCGCGCCGCAACTGCCCGAACTTGCGTCGCTCGCGACTGCGTTTCCCGACATTCAGTTCGTGCTGCCCGTCATGGGTTGGCCACTCGATCTGACCAGCGAAGGCCGGGCAGCATGGAAACGTGAAATGACGGCGGTGGGCGCGTGTTCCAATGTGGCGGTGAAAATATTCGGGCTGGAGTGCATCTTCGGCATTCATTGGACGGTCGCTCAGGTCCGGCCCTGGATACTCGAAACCATTGAAGTCTTTGGCCCCGATCGATGCATGTTCGCCAGTCATATGCCGATCAGCAAGCTAGCCTGCAGCTTCGAAAAACTATATGGCGCGTACTTCGACGTGATCGCGAAGTTCACCGTAGCGGAGCAGCGAAGACTCCTGCATGACACGGCTGCGGCGATTTACAAGCTGAGCTAAATGTTGGTTGCGGTGACCGGACCGCACCTACCCTCGCGAGTGAGGTTAAAGCGACCCATGTCAGTACCGACCCGCCCAGCTGCAACGCCCCAAAAAACAAAACCCCGCAGAGCCTAGACTCTGCGGGGTTCTCTCTACCACTTCTGGCGGAGACGGAGGGATTCGAACCCTCGATCCAGGTTTTGGCCCAGATGCTCCCTTAGCAGGGGAGTGCCTTCGACCTCTCGGCCACGTCTCCCAAACTTTCGGTCGCGCAGGGAGTCAGCGCGACGAAGCCAAGATAATAGCGGGCCGAACCGCGAAGGTCAATGTCTGGCGAACAGTTTTTGTGCCAGTTTCGTCATTGGCGACGCAATTTATTCACGTCGGCCACGCAAAACAAACGGGACGCTCTTGTACGCCCCGTTTATTCAAAACCACTTACGCCTGATCCAGTTCGAATGCCTTATGCAGCGCGCGCACGGCGAGCTCCATATACTTCTCGTCGATCAGCACCGAGATCTTGATTTCCGAGGTCGAGATCATCTGAATGTTGATGCCCTCTTCCGACAGCGTGCGGAACATCGTGCTCGCGATACCCACATGCGAGCGCATGCCGACGCCCACCACCGAGACCTTCGACACCTTCGGATCGCCCAGCACCTGCTCGGCCTGCACGTGGCCCTTCACCTGGCTCGTGAGGATGTCCATGGCGCGCTGATAGTCGCCGCGGCCGACCGTGAACGTGAACGCCGTTTTGCCTTCCACGCTCTGGTTCTGGATGATCATGTCGACGTCGATATTCGCGTCCGCCACCGGGCCGAGAATCTGATACGCGATGCCCGGCTTGTCGGGCACACCCATCACCGCGATGCGAGCTTCGTCGCGCTGAAACGCGATGCCCGAGATGACTGCTTTTTCCATGGTCTCGTCTTCTTCAAAAGTAATCAGGGTGCCCGACTTCATTTCAGCGTCGAGCGGCATCAGCGGATCGGTCAGGCTCGACAACACACGCGTCTTCACCTGATATTTGCCGGCGAATTCCACCGAGCGGATCTGCAGCACCTTCGAACCCAGGCTTGCCATTTCCAGCATTTCTTCGAACGTCACGCGGTCGAGCCGGCGCGCTTCTTCCACCACGCGCGGGTCGGTCGTGTAGACCCCGTCGACGTCCGTGTAAATCAGGCACTCATCGGCTTTCAACGCGGCCGCGACCGCGACCGCCGACGTATCCGAACCGCCACGGCCGAGCGTGGTGATATGGCCGTCGGGATCGATGCCCTGGAAGCCGGTGATCACCACCACCTTGCCCGCGTCGAGATCGCGCAGCACGCGCTCGCCGTCGATTTCGCTGATGCGCGCTTTCGTGAACGCGCTATCCGTTTTGACCGGCACTTGCCAGCCGGCGTAGCTGACCGCGTCGACGCCGGCTTCCTGCAGCGCGATGGCGAGCAGGCCCGAGCTGACCTGCTCGCCCGTGGCGGCGATCATGTCGAGTTCGCGCGGGCTCGGCTGACCCGTGATTTCTTTCGCGAGGCCGAGCAAGCGGTTGGTTTCGCCGGACATCGCCGACGGCACGACGACCATCTTGTGGCCAGCCTTGTGCCATTTCGCGACGCGCTTGGCGACGTTCTTGATGCGCTCGACCGAGCCCATCGAAGTGCCGCCGTATTTGTGTACGATGAGTGCCATTGTCGTTCTGAACTGGAGGAGAAACCGCGCTGGCGCGCTGGAGACGACCGCACAAAAGCACAGAAGCGCAACGTCTTGTGAACGACGGCAGAGTGTGTGGCGGCGTAAATGCAGCACGCGTGCAGCACGCGCGGATTTGCCCGGGAATGATCGCTGATGGCTTACCGGAAACGACGGATCACGATCGAAAACCGACTAATTCAACAAAAGCGAAGGCGAAATCGGGTCGGGCAAACAAGTTAACGTACCCGATCGGGCGCAAAAAGACAAGCCGGAAAGGCTATTGGAATGCGCTGAATAGGCGCTGCAAAGGGCTGTTTCGTGTGAGATTTGCGCCCTATTTCCGGATTCGCCGCACGGACAACCGAGGTGTCCGACCGGCCGGTCAGGCGATCAGCAGATCCTCACGCCAGACAATCCTGACACACGGTTCGGCCTCGTCGATCTGCTCCGGCAACGCCGCGCGATTGACGCCAAGCCCTGGCACGAACAGCAGATCGCCGCCTATGTAAAGCAGCGGAACATCGCGCTTCCACGCGGGAATGCCGCGCTCCTGAAACAGGTTTTTCAACGTGCGGCTCGGTGCGCGCGGCGCGTCGCTCGTGCGCATGCGTTCGCCGCCGCTTCGCGAACGCGCGCTCAACACGGCACGTTGCAAAACGCTCACGGGAATCATTGCGTCGCCCTCGTCTACTGCGGCGTCGGCGCGGGCGAATATGAACGTGCCGCGCCATTGCGGCAAGCGCCAGATCGACTCGCCTTGCCACGAGAGTTCGCTGACTGCGCGCGCGGCGAGCTCGGTTTCATCGGCGGGATCGCCGCTGTCTCCCGCTTCCCAATAGACCACGCCGCGATAGCTGCGCAACGCCTGGCCTGCGTGATCGATCCGCAGACCATGACCCTCGCCCGCCGCGCCGATCTCACGCAACTGACGCAGCGCATCGCCAAGACGCGCGCTCGATGCGGCGACGAGACCCAACGTACGCATCCAGTAACGCAGAAGATTGAGCGCACGGTCGTCGTCGAATGCGAGCAATGCATCGTGCGATAAAGCGCGTCCTTCGTCGCGCGACGCTTCTTGCATATCGATGCGCGCCAGCGCGTCGAGCAAACGCTGCGCCGACGCCGCGTGCGCCGCCGTGCGCGCGAGCGCGTCGCGAAAACCCGGAAAGTGGACGGCCAGCGCCGGCGTCACTTCGTGGCGCAACGCATTGCGCGCGTAGCGCGTATCAGCGTTCGACTCATCGTCGATCCAGCGTAACGCACGCTCGCTAGCGTATTGTTCGAGCTGCGCGCGCAGCAGATGAAGCAAAGGCCGCACGCGTGTTGCCGGCGCCCCCGCCGGCAAATACTCCGGCGCCATCGCGGCAAGTCCAGCGAGACCAGCGCCGCGCAGCAATTGCAACAACACAGTCTCAGCCTGATCGTCCGCATGTTGCGCGAGCCACAGCGTGGCGACACCACGCGAAGCGCACATCTCGTCCAGCGCGCGATAACGCGCATCGCGAGCGGCGGCTTCGACGCTCACGCCCGCGTCACGCGACAGCTCGACGCGCTCTGCCGCGAACTCGACGCCACGCTCCCGCGCGAACGCCTCGCAGTGCGCGAGCCACGCATCGGCATGCGCGCTCAGCCCGTGATGCACGTGCAACGCAATACAACGCGACGCGCCCGCGACACGCACTACGGCATCGAGCAGCACACTCGAATCCACGCCGCCACTGAAAGCGACCGCGATACGCGCGTTAGCGGGAAGCGTAGATAAAGAAAAGCCGACCGCCTCAAGTACGAGGCGGTCGGCTGGCGTTTCGGCGGAGAGAGTCACGTCGCTAGCGCGTTAAGCGCTGAAGGCGAAAGAGAACGCGCGCGGGCTTAAGCACCCGGCGTCGTTTCCTTGAACTTGCCATACGACATGAGCCGTTCGAAACGACGCTGACGCAGGTCGTTGATGCTCATGCCCTGGAACTGACGCAGCGAATCGGCGAGCGCGCGGCGCAACATGGCGGCCATGCCTTTCGGATCGCGATGCGCGCCGCCCAGCGGCTCGTTGACGATCTTGTCGATCAGGCCGAGCGCTTTCAGACGATGCGCAGTCAGACCGAGCGCTTCCGCGGCTTCCGGCGCTTTCGCGGCGCTCTTCCAGAGAATCGACGCGCAGCCTTCCGGCGAGATCACCGAATAGGTCGAGAATTGCAGCATCAGCACGCTGTCGCCGACCGCGATGGCCAACGCGCCGCCCGAACCGCCCTCGCCGATGATCGTCGCGATCAGCGGCGTCTTCAGTTCGGCCATCACGTACAGATTGCGGCCGATCGCTTCCGACTGGCCGCGCTCTTCCGCGCCGATGCCCGGGTACGCGCCCGGCGTGTCGATGAACGTAAAAATCGGCAAGCCGAATTTTTCGGCGAGGCGCATCAGACGCTCAGCCTTGCGATAACCCTCCGGACGCGGCATACCGAAGTTGCGCAGCGCGCGCTCCTTGGTATCGCGGCCCTTCTGATGGCCGATCACCATGCACGCCTGGCCGTTAAAACGCGCGAGGCCACCGACGATAGACAGGTCGTCCGCATAGTTGCGGTCGCCATGCAGTTCGTGGAAATCGGTGAACAGCTCGTTCACGTAGTCGAACGTGTACGGACGTTGCGGATGACGGGCGATTTGCGAAACCTGCCACGGCGTGAGGTTCGCGTACAGATCTTTGGTGAGCTGTTGACTCTTCTTGGACAGCCGCTCGATCTCTTCCGAAATATCGACGGCCGAATCGTCCTGCACGAAGCGCAATTCTTCGATCTTCGCTTCGAGTTCAGCGATCGGCTGTTCGAAATCCAGAAACGTGGTCTTCATTGTTTGTAATCCTTGGACTTACCGGCAGCGCGTATTCTAACCGCGCGCGCCGATGTCAAAACCATCTCGCAACTATCAATTTTTAACAATTGATAGCTTTTGGAATGGTCCCGTTTCTTTTTCTCAGTAGTCGACCGGCAGCGGGTCGAGACTACGCCACATATACCAGGTGGCGACGGTGCGCCACGGCTCCCAGTTGGCGGCGACTTCGCGCGCTTCGCTGCGTGTGACCGGCTCGCCACTGAAGTAGTTGACGCTGATCGCACGAATCAGGCCCAAATCGTCGAGCGGCAGGACGTCGGGGCGCGACAGGTTGAAGATCAGGAACATCTCCGCCGTCCAGCGGCCGATGCCGCGAATCTGCGTGAGTTCGGCGATCACCGCCTCGTCTTCCATCGACGTCCATTTGCCGACGTGCAGCGCGCCCGAAACGAAATGCTGCGCGAGATCGAGCACGTATTCGGCTTTGCGCTTGGACAACCCGCACGTGGTCAGCTTTTCGAGACCAAGCTTGATGAACTGCTGCGGCACGAGCTTCGGACACGCGGCCTCGACCTTCGCCCAGACGGCTTGCGCGGACGCGACCGAAATCTGCTGTCCGACCACCGACCGCGCGAGCGTGACGAACGGATCGCCGCGACTCAGCAGATGCACCGGGCCGAACTTCGGAATCAGTTTCTTCAGAATGCGATCGCGCTTGACGAGGTCGGCACACGCCTTGTCCCAATAGGCCGGACGCGTGACTTCAGGCGTGAGACCCGCGATCTGCACCGGCACCGCGACTTCGCTCGCGCTCGCCGCTTCGCCGCCCGCGGTTGCCGACGCGCGTGTCTTGCGCACGACCTCGCCTTCGTGTCCCTCGACGGTGATGCGCGCGAGTTCCTGCACGTCGCCGGGCAGTTCTGCCGGCAACGCGCCATTGCTCTTCGCCCGCGGCGCCTTCGCGCGTTTCGCGACAGGCGCATGCGCCGACGCGCCGTTGAGCGCGCGCTTCGCGGCGGATTTTTTCGCTGCGCCCGCTGCGGTCTTGGCCGCCACCCCGGCGACTTTCGACGATGCTTTCCTTACCGCGCCGCTGCCCGTGCGAGCCGACGTGCGTGTCGACTTTGCCGCGGCTGGCGCGTTTGTTTGAGACGCGGCTCGTTTAGCCGGCATCTTCGTGGCCGTTGCCATCCTGCCTCCTGCCTGGCGAGTCGATCAAAGGGTAAGTCGAGGTGCGCTCACACGCGCCGCCACTCGGTCGACCCGCCGGGTTTGTCTTCAAGTGCAACGCCGGCCTCGAGCAATTCGGCCCGGATCCGGTCTGCTGCCGCATAGTCCTTCGCCTGCTTGGCGGCCACGCGCGCCGCGATCTTCGCTTCGATCGCGGCGGGCTCGAGCGCGCCCTCAGCTGCAGCCCCCGCTGCCTGCTGCAGGTATGCACGCGGCTCGCGGCCGAGCAGTCCGATCACCGCGCCTAGCGAGCGCAATTGACGGGCCAGCGCGGGGTCGCGCGTGCGGTTCACTTCTGTTGCCAACTCGAACAACACCGACACTGCAACCGGCGTGTTGAAGTCGTCGTTCATTGCTGCCTGAAAACGCTGTGCATGCGCTTCGTTCCAGTCGAGTTCGGCGGCGTCCGGCGTGACGTCTTTCAGCGCGGTGTACAAACGCGCGAGGGCGTTGCGGGCGTCGTCGATATGCACGTCGCTGTAGTTCAACGGCGAGCGGTAGTGCGCGCGTGCGATAAAGAAACGCACGACCTCGGCATCGTACTGCGCCAATACTTCGCGGATCGTAAAGAAGTTGTTCAACGACTTCGACATCTTCTCATTGTCGATCTGTACGTAGCCGTTGTGCATCCAGAAATTGACGAAGGTTTGACCGGTAGCAGCTTCACTTTGCGCTATTTCGTTTTCGTGGTGCGGAAACTGCAGGTCCTGGCCGCCGCCGTGAATGTCGAAATGTTCGCCGAGCAATGTACAGCCCATTGCGGAGCATTCGATATGCCAGCCGGGACGGCCGCGCCCATACTTCGAATCCCAGCCTGTATCTGCCGGCTCGTCCGGCTTTGCCTGTTTCCACAGCACGAAGTCGAGCGGATCCTGCTTCGCGTCGTTCGCCGCGACGCGTTCGCCCGCGCGCAGATCTTCGAGCGACTTGCCCGACAGCTTGCCGTAGTTCGCGAACTTGCGCACCGCATAGTTCACGTCGCCGTCGCTCGCCTGATAGGCGTAGCCGTTTGCTTCGAGCTGCTCGATCATGCCGAGCATCTGCGGAATGAAATCCGTGGCGCGCGGTTCGAGGTCGGGCCGCTGGATACCGAGCGCGTCCGCGTCTTCGTGCAATGCGTCGATGAAGCGATCGGTCAGCGCCTTGATGGTCTCGCCGTTCTCCACGGCGCGCCGGATGATCTTGTCGTCGATATCCGTGATATTGCGCACGTAGGTCACGTCGTAGCCGAGCGTGCGCAACCAGCGCTGCACGATGTCGAAAACGACCATCACCCGCGCATGACCGACGTGACAATAGTCGTACACGGTCATCCCGCAGACGTACATCCGCACGACGCCCTCTTGCAGCGGCACGAAAGTTTGCTTGTCACGCGCGAGCGTGTTGTAGATGCGCAGTGATTCCATAGAGAACGGTGCGTGGGCCGAAAGAAATCCGCAATGTGTTTCATGCGCGGCGCGCCCCGCCAGTCAAGAACCGGACGGCGGGCGTGTCGCATACAGCAAAACCGGTGCACCTGGTGCGGCGGTCAGGCTGCGATCAAGGCGGAGACGACCACGAGTGGCGAAAAGACAGTTTGCGGTTCGACGGAACGCGCAGACCTTTTGTTAGAATGGGTCGGAGTATAACATCCAGACCTGAGCCTATGAAACCTTCAAGCGGCCGCGCGCGCAGCGCTGCGACCCTCGCCGCGACGGCCTTCGGTGGCGCCACGCGGGCCCTCACCTTGCGCGTCACCGTGGCGCTCGCCCTCGCGGCCGTGCCGGCCGCGGCCGCCTTTGCGCAGAAGACCGCCACGCTGCCACAGGGCCCCGCCGTACGCGACAACACGCCGGAGATCGATGCGTCGATCGCGCAGAAAAACTGGGCGGCCTCGCTGACCCAGCTCGACGCGCGCATCGCCTCGAATCCGCGCGACGCGCAAGCCAAGTTCAAGCGCGGCACGGTGCTCGCCCACCTGAATCGCGACGACGAAGCCATCGCCGCGTTCACCGAACTCACGCAGACGTACCCCGAGTTGCCCGAGCCTTATAACAACCTCGCCGCGCTTTACGCGAAGCATGGTCAATATGCCGAAGCGCGCGCCGCGCTCGAAACGGCGACCAAGGTCAACCCGGGCTACGGCCTCGCCTACGAGAATCTCGGCGACCTGTATCTGCGCATGGCCAACGAGGCCTACCGCCGCGCGCAGAGCCTCGGCAAGGTGAGCCCCACCACCACGCAGCGTCTCGCGGACATTCAGAAAGTCATCTCGCCGGTCAGGACCGCGGGCCAGGCGAAACAGGCCGCCAGCGCGGAAGACGACTACACCGCCCGCGCCACCTCGAACATGACGCAAACGCCGAGCTTCCAGTACGGCGGCGCGAATGGCTCGCTGGCCATGCCGCCCTACATGGCGCCGTCGAAGTAAAGCCATTACATCTCGCGCAATACGTTTTTTCCAACCCTGAGGATCTTCATGAAATGGTTGATGTTGGCGCTCGGCAGCGCCGCCCTGATCGCAAACGCTCCCGCATTTGCCCAGTCCGGTTCGCAAGCCGCGCATCCGTCCGTCCTCTTCAAGACATCGGAAGGCGACATCCGCGTCGAGTTGTATCCTGAGAAGGCGCCCAAGACGGTCGCCAACTTCCTCGACTATGTGAAGTCCGGCCAGTACAGCGGCACGATTTTCCATCGCGTGATTCGTGGCTTCATGATTCAGGGCGGCGGCTACACGCAGAGCTTCGCGGAGAAGCCGACGCGCGCGCCGATTCCGCTCGAAAGCCGTAACGGTCTGAAGAACATGACGGGCACGCTCGCCATGGCGCGCACCAGCGACCCGAATTCGGCCACCGCGCAATTCTTCATCAACACGGTGGACAATGCCGGCCTCGACTATCCGAATCCGGACGGCAACGGCTACGCGGTGTTCGGCAAGGTCACGAGCGGCATGGACGTCGTGAAGAAGATCGAAAGCACGCCCACCACCTCGCGCGGCCCGATGGGCGACGTGCCGCAAAAGCCGGTCGTGATCGAGTCGGCCACGGTCGTCGGCAAGTAATTGCAGGACCAGGACGCGCGCCATAGTCAGGCGCGCACACGAGAAAAGCGTCAGCGCTCAATCCACGCCCCGGCGCGGTTAAAAGTCAGATCATGACAAATCATGACGACTGACCGCGCCTTTTACCCACCCTGTTCATCAAAGGATTCCATCATGGTTGAACTGCATACGAACCACGGCGTCATCAAACTCGAACTGGACGCTGAAAAGGCGCCGAAGTCGGTTGAGAACTTCCTCAACTACGTGAAGTCCGGCCACTACGACAACACGGTGTTCCACCGCGTGATCGACGGCTTCATGATCCAGGGCGGCGGCTTCGAACCCGGCATGAAGCAAAAGCCGACGGGCGAGCCGATCACTAATGAAGCGAACAACGGTCTGAAGAACGTCAACGGCTCGGTCGCCATGGCGCGCACGAACGACCCGCACTCGGCCACGGCGCAATTCTTCATCAACGTGAACGACAACGACTTCCTGAACCACTCGTCGCCGACGCCGCAAGGCTGGGGTTACGCCGTGTTCGGCAAGGTGGTCGAAGGCCTCGACATCGTCGAGAAGATCAAGAAGGTCAAGACGGGTTCGAAGGGCTTCCATCAGGACGTGCCGGCGGACGACGTGGTGATCGAAAAGGCTGTGATCGTCGACTAAGTGTCGTAGCGAGCATCGATTCGTTCGAACTGATATCAGGCACCTTCAATGCTGCAAGAAACGCCGCTGCGAAGCGTCGCCGCGGGCGTGCCTGGCGAGGGCAAACGCCCGCACGCCGCACGCCCGTTTTTTTTCCTCTCCGATATTCATCTGAGCGAGGCGATCCCGCACACGGTCGCCGCGTTCGAGCATTTCATCCGCTTCACGGCCGAGCAGGCCGATTCGGTGTTCATACTCGGCGATCTGTTCGAGTACTGGATCGGCGACGATATGCTCGTCGAACCGTTCGCCGCGCGCATGGCGGCGCTGCTGCATACGTTGTCGGAGCGCGGCATCGCGCTCTACATCATGCACGGCAACCGCGATTTCCTGCTGGGCAAGCGCTTCATGAAAGCAGCCGGCGCGATCTGGCTGCCCGACCCGTTCGTGATCACCGCGTTCGGCACGCGTCTCGTGCTTGCGCACGGCGATGCCTTGTGCACGGCGGATCGTGGCTATCAAACATTCCGGCGTTTTGCGCGCAACCGTTTCGCGCAGATGCTGTTTCTCGCGTGGCCGTTGCGCTGGCGTCAGAAACTCGCTGAGAACATGCGCTCGAAAAGCGAGCAAGGCCGCGCGCGGCCGGTTTCGCCGAAGTACGATGTGACGGCGGCAGCCGTGGCCGCGCTATTCAAGTCGTCGAAAACGGCGACGCTCATTCATGGGCACACGCACCGGCCGGCGCGGCATCGCGAGCCGGGCGGCACGCGCTGGGTTCTGCCGGATTGGGATCTCGACCACGGCGAGCGCCGTGGTGGATATTTGCGTATCGACGCTGAAGGGATTCGGGCGTTGCCGTTGGGTTGAAGGTGATGGCGGTTGATTGCGCCCGTGTCGATGGATCACGTGCGCAAGGTAGTTCGGCACTGCTACGAGCCACGCGTGTCAGCGTTGTGGCTGGCCTCGCTCTACGCCGCGTTTAGCTCCGGCCGCGACGGCGCACACGAATAACTTTCACCGCTCCGCTGCCGCCGCTTCCACTTTCCCTGCAATCGCCGCCGACAACCGTCGCAGATCGAGCAACGCCGCATCCGCCCCTTGCAGTCCTTCGAGACTCGTACCCAGCCGCTCGAGCGCATCCACGATTTCGTCGATGCGTTTAGCTTGCGTCGCGGCGTGATCGATCAGCCCATGAATTGCCAGCGACACCGGATCGTCCGCGTTCGGCGTGATGCCATAGGCGCAGAAGCCGCTGCTTGCGGCGCTGCGTTTGACGTCGCACGCGGCGCCGTTGGAAACGGCGTTGACCGCCGCTTCCGGAGCCACCGCGGCCGCCGCCGGCACGATGATCCGCGCCGGATTGCCCACCGCCGTGCCACGCGCCGGCACGGGCTTGGTCACCACCGCGTTCGAGCCGATCTTCGCGTCCGCGCCGATCGTGAAACCGCCGAGCACCTTCGCGCCCGCGCCGACGATCACGCCGCGCTCGAGCGTCGGATGTCGCTTCGCGCCGCGCGTGAGCGACGTGCCGCCGAGCGTGACGCCCTGATAGATCGTGCAGTCGTCGCCGATCTGCGCGGTCTCGCCGATCACCACGCCCATGCCGTGATCGATGAACACGCGCCGCCCGAGCGTCGCGCCCGGATGGATTTCGATGCCGGTCATGAAGCGCGCCATCTGCGAGACGAAGCGCGCGAGCCAGCGGCGCCTCGCCTGCCAGCACGCGTGCGCGAGCCGGTGCAGCACGAGCGCGTGCAGACCCGGATAACACGTGAGGACTTCCCAGGCGCTGCGGGCGGCGGGGTCGCGCTCGCGGATCGTGGCGATGTCTTCGCGAAGTCTCGTGAACATGGCAGGGACTGTGTTGTGGGAGAAAGCGCCGCACGCGCAACCTGGCGCGCACGACGGCGTGGCTCGCCGCATAGCACGGCGGCAGCTTTGCTTAGAACGTCTTGGGGATTGTAGGGGGATTGCGGAAAACCTGCCGGAAGTCCACGCTGCCGGCGGGGTCGTCGCCGGCCAGCGGGGAAGCATTCAGTTCAGGTACGACACGCGGCCTTCAGGACGCGTCGTCTTTGGACTTGCTCTTCAACAGAATGTGCTTGGCGATGCCGCGCACGATATTCACTTCCTCGCGCTCCAGACCCGAGCGCGCAAACAGACGCCGCAGGCGCGACATCAGCTTCTTCGGATTCGCCGGATCGAGAAATTCGAGCGCGACGAGCGCGCTTTCCAGATGCGTGAACATGCTTTCGATTTCGTCGCTCGCGGCGCGCGCACTGACGGCTTCGCCCTCGCCCGCTGCCGCCTGAGGCGCGGTTTGCGCCGCAGCGGCGCCGCTCTCGGCCGACAGATACATCGTGCGCAGTTCATACGCCAGCACCTGTACGGCCTGCGCGAGATTGAGCGAGCTATAGGCCGGATTGGCGGGAATATGCGCCAGCGCGCTGCATCGCTCGACGTCCTCGTTCGACAAACCCGTGCGCTCATTGCCGAACACCAGTGCGATCTCGCCATGCAACGCCTGTTCACGCGCAATGCCGGCCGCGGCACGCGGCGTCCATTGCGGCGGCCCGTATTCGCGCAACCGCGCGGTCAGCGCGATCGACCAGTGCACGCCGCTCAAGGCATCGGCGAGGGTCGGCACGACGTGCGCGGACGCCAGCACGTCGTCGGCACCGCTTGCCATGGCGATGGCTTCCGGGTCGCTTTGCACGTGCGGCACGCGCGGCGACACCAGCACGAGCCGCGAGAAACCCATGGTTTTCAGCGCGCGCGCCGCGGCGCCGACGTTGCCCGGATGGCTCGGCTCGACCAGCACGAAGCGCGTCGAGGTGAAGCCGCCGCGCAGTTCGGCTACGGCAGGATCGGAGGAATGGTGGGTGTGGTCCACGATGGAATTCTGCAAGCTAAAGACGCGTATGGTAGCGCCAACGCCGCGGGCGGTCCGAAATCGGCGCAGATGCGCATGCCGATGCGTACGGCAATGCGCCTGCGAGTGCCGGGCCGAGCCGCGTAAAACTTCGGCAGGCTGGCCGCCTGCCCCGCAAACGCTGCCGCGGCGTCCGGACTCAGGTAAAATACCGAAATTCGCGTCCTGCTTTGCCGTCGGGCACCGCATGAACGCCTCGTTCTTATCCAATTCGTCTCCGTCGGCGGAATGCGCACCGGTTGTACCGGGCGAGCGTTCCGTGCTGTTTTTCGCGCCTCTTAGAGGGCGCCCAATTAGCGCAGGTTAGCGCTCATTTACCGGCCAGCAGCCGTGCTGCCCCGGCACAAGGATCCAGTCTCATGCATCCCATGCTCAATATCGCTGTGAAAGCCGCGCGCCGCGCTTCACAGATCATCACCCGCGCCTCGCTCGATCTCGATCTGGTTCAGGTCAGCAAGAAACAGCACAACGATTTCGTCACGGAGGTCGACAAAGCGTCTGAAGCGGCGATCATCGACACGCTCAAGACCGCCTACCCCGATCACGCCATCCTCGCCGAAGAATCCGGCAAGTCGGATAACGAATCCGAGTACCAGTGGATCATCGATCCGCTCGACGGCACCACCAATTTCATCCACGGTTTTCCGTACTACTGCATCTCGATCGCGCTCGCTCACAAGGGCATCGTGACGCAGGCCGTGGTCTACGATCCGACCCGCAACGACCTGTTCACCGCCTCGCGCGGCCGTGGCGCGTTCCTCAACGATCGCCGCATCCGCGTGGCCAAGCGCGACCGTCTGGCCGACGGCCTGATCGGCACCGGCTTCCCGTTCCGCGAAAAGGACGGCCTCGAAGCGTACGGCCGCCAGTTCGCTGAAATGACCGAAGCGTGCGCCGGCCTGCGCCGTCCGGGCGCCGCCGCGCTCGATCTGGCAAACGTCGCCGCCGGGCGCATGGACGGCTTCTTCGAGCAAGGCCTGAATGCGTGGGACGTCGCCGCAGGCAGCCTGCTGATCACGGAGGCCGGCGGCCTCGTCGGCAACTACACGGGCGATTCGGATTTCCTGCACGTCGGCGAAATCGTCGCGGGCAACGCGAAGGTCTACGCGCAGATGATCCCGATCCTGTCGCGCTACAGCCGCACGCGTCAGCAAGCGGCATAAGCCCTGCGAGGGCGGCGCCGGCAAGCGGAACATGAAAAAGCGGCTTCGGCCGCTTTTTCGTTGGCGCGCCTGCATGCAGCGGGCGTTCGTGCTACAAAGCGGGAGGCCGCGCCGGCCTACGTCATTGCCGGCTGCGTTTCGCGCGTTTTTTTTGCTGCGCTCCGCTTTGCGCCTGACTTCTCGCGCAGCTTCCAATCCGCTTCATGAAAAAAGGCTTCTACACAATCATCGCGGCGCAGTTTGTTTCGTCGCTGGCGGACAACGCACTGTTGATCGCGGCCATCGCGCTGCTCTCCGTAATTCGCTCGGCCGCGTGGGTCACGCCGCTGCTGCAGATTTTCTTCACCGTTTCGTACGTGCTGCTCGCGCCGTTCGTCGGCGCTTTTGCCGACTCAATGCAAAAGCGGCACGTCATGTTCATCTCCAACGCGTTGAAGGCGAGCGGCTGCCTGATGATGATCGCGGGCGTTCATCCGATGATTGCCTACGGCGTGGTCGGCTTCGGCGCGGCCGCGTATTCGCCGGCCAAATACGGCATCCTCACTGAACTGCTGCCCGCGGAAAAACTCGTCAAGGCCAACGCGTGGCTCGAATCGGCCACCGTGCTGTCGACCATCGTCGGCACGATGGTGGGCGGCGCGTTGATCAGCACCTTCGCCGACAAATTCGTCGCGCACGCGCATCTACCGCTGATCCGTTCCTCCGCCGATCTCGCCATGTTCGCGACGATGGTGACCTATGCGATCGCCGCCGCGATCAACATCTTCATTCCCGACACGGGCGCGCGTTATGAAAATCGCCTGAGCGAACCGAAGAAACTGGTCGGCGATTTCTATCATTGCTTCAACGTGCTGTGGGCCGACAAACTCGCGCAGATCGCACTGTGGGTGACGACCCTGATGTGGGGCGGCGCGGTCACGCTGCAATTGCTGGTGCTCAAATGGGCCAACGTGAATCTCGGGCTGTCGCTCTCGAAGGCGGCGGTCATGCAAGGCGTCACGGGTCTCGGCATCGCGGTCGGCGCAGCGGCGGCGGCCGCGCTGATTCCGTTGCGCAAATCACTGCGCGTGTTGCCGGTCGGCATTCTGACCGGCGCGGTGGCGATCGCCATGGCCTTCTACAACAAGGATCTGTTCCCGCCGGGCTCGGGCATTCGTATCGGCACATACGTGCTGCCGTTTTACATTCTGCTCGCCTATCCGCTGATGATTCTGCTCGGCGCGCTGTCAGGCTTTTTCATCGTGCCGATGAACGCGATTCTTCAGCATCGCGGCGCGACGCTGCTCTCCGCGGGGCACTCGATCGCGGTGCAGAATTTCAACCAGAACCTCGCCGTGCTGCTGATGCTCGGCGTCTACGCGCTGCTGCTTACGGCGAAGATGCCGGCGCAGTGGATCATCGTCGTGTTCGGCACGTTCATCACCTTCATGATGTGGCTTGCAAAGCGGCGTAGCGCGGTGAATGAACGCGCGGTGGATATGCGGGCCATGGTGGAAGAATGACGCCTTCATGCCGGTGAAGCGGGCACGGCGCGGCGTAGGGCTGCAATGCGCTGCAATGCGGACTAGCAGCGCAGATTGGCCATCCGGCCAGGGTCCGCTCGCCGCGCCGGCAGGTTAAACTCACGCCCTGAACAGCTTACGCAAGAAGATACCGAGGATGGGCATTCAAACCGCAGCGGCCAACGACGTCGCACAGCACACGCCAATGATGCAGCAGTATCTGCGCATCAAAGCGGATCATCCGGGCACGCTGGTGTTCTACCGGATGGGCGACTTCTACGAACTCTTTTTCGAAGACGCGGAAAAAGCCGCACGTCTGCTCGATCTGACACTCACGCAGCGTGGCGCGTCGGCGGGCAATCCGATCAAGATGGCCGGTGTGCCGCATCACGCGGTCGAACAGTATCTCGCCAAGCTCGTGAAGCTCGGCGAATCCGTCGCGATTTGCGAGCAGATCGGCGACCCGGCTACGTCGAAGGGCCCGGTCGAGCGCAAAGTGGTGCGCGTGGTCACGCCGGGCACGCTCACGGACGCAGCGCTCCTATCCGACAAGAGCGATGTCTATCTGCTGGCCATGTGCGTCGCGCATAACCGTCGCGGCGTTGCGACCAGCGTCGGCCTTGCATGGCTGAATCTCGCGAGCGGCGCGTTGCGCCTCGCGGAGGTCGCGCCCGACCAGGTGGCGGCTGCGCTCGAGCGCATTCGTCCTGCGGAAATTCTGGTGGCCGACACGCCCAGCGATTCGGCGAGCTGGACGCCGCCGGTCAATGCGGGCGCCCTCACGCGCGTGCCGGTCTGGCACTTCGACGTCACCTCGGGCACGCAACGCTTGTGCGATCAGCTGGAAGTGGCGGGCCTCGACGGCTTCGGGGCGCATTCGCTGACCTGCGCATGCGGCGCGGCCGGCGCGCTGCTGCTGTATGCCGCGGCCACACAAGGTCAGCAGTTGCGTCATGTGCGCAGCCTGAAGGTCGAATACGAATCCGAATATATCGGCCTCGACCCCGCCACGCGCCGCAACCTCGAACTCACGGAAACACTGCGCGGCACAGAATCGCCCACGCTGTGTTCGCTGCTCGACACCTGCTGCACGACCATGGGCAGCCGGCTGCTGCGTCACTGGCTGCATCATCCGCCGCGGGATTCGGCGGTGGCGCAGGCGCGTCAGCAGGCCATCGGCGCCTTGCTCGACGCGCCGCCGGGCGCGAGCGTCGATTCGTTGCGCGGCGCGTTGCGGCAGATCTCGGACATCGAGCGCATCACCGGGCGTCTCGCGTTGCTGTCCGCGCGGCCTCGCGATCTGTCGAGCCTGCGCGACACCTTCATTGCATTGCCCGAGTTGCGCACGCAACTCGCAGCCGTTGCGCCGAATGCGGATTCGCTGGCCCGCATCGACGCATCCCTTGAACCGCCGCAAGCCTGCGTCGAACTGCTCAAGCGCGCGGTTGCGCCGGAGCCGTCGGCCATGGTGCGCGACGGCGGAGTGATCGCGCGCGGCTACGATGCGGAACTGGACGAACTGCGCGATATTTCGGAGAACTGCGGGCAGTTCCTGATCGACCTCGAGACACGCGAGCGCGCACGCACGGGCATCGGCAATCTGCGCGTCGAATACAACAAGGTGCACGGCTTTTATATCGAAGTCACGCGCGGCCAGACCGACAAGGTGCCCGACGACTATCGCCGCCGGCAGACACTGAAAAATGCCGAACGCTACATCACGCCGGAACTGAAAACGTTCGAGGACAAAGCCCTGTCCGCGCAGGAACGCGCCCTCGCCCGCGAACGCTCGCTCTACGACGCGCTGCTTCAGGCGCTGCTGCCCTTCATCCCGGATTGTCAGCGGGTCGCCTCGGCGCTCGCCGAACTCGATCTACTGGCGGCCTTCGGCGAGCGCGCCCGCGCACTCGATTGGGTCGCGCCGACCTTCTCGGCAAACGCCGGCATCGAAATCGAACAGGGGCGGCATCCGGTTGTCGAAGCGCAGGTCGAGCAGTTCATCGCCAACGACTGCTCGCTCACGCCCGAACGCAAACTGCTGCTGATCACCGGCCCGAACATGGGCGGTAAATCGACCTTCATGCGCCAGACGGCGCTGATCGCGCTGCTCGCTTATGTGGGCAGTTATGTGCCCGCGCGGCGCGCCGCCTTCGGGCCGATCGACCGCATCTTCACGCGCATCGGCGCAGCGGACGATCTCGCCGGCGGCCGCTCGACCTTCATGGTCGAGATGACCGAAGCCGCCGCGATCCTGAACGACGCCACGCCGCAAAGTCTCGTGCTGATGGACGAGATCGGCCGCGGCACGTCCACGTTCGACGGGCTCGCGCTGGCGTGGGCCATCGCGCGGCATCTGCTCGCGCACAACGGTTGCCATACGCTATTTGCCACGCACTACTTCGAGTTGACGCAGTTGCCGGCGGAATTTCCGCAGGCGGCCAACGTGCATCTGTCGGCGGTCGAGCATGGGCACGGTATCGTGTTCCTGCACGCGGTCAGCGAAGGCCCGGCGAATCAGAGCTACGGCCTGCAGGTTGCGCAACTCGCCGGCGTGCCGAACGCGGTGATTCGCGCGGCGCGCAAGCATCTTGCGCATCTGGAACAGCAGTCGGCCGCGCAACCCGCGCCGCAACTCGATCTGTTCGCCACGCCCATGCCGATGCTGCTCGAAGACGCAGACGACGAGCGCGATGCGAAGGCAGAGCCCGCGGTGCCACCTGCCATGCAGGAGCTCGTCGAGCGTCTGCGCGGCATCGATCCGAACGATCTGCGGCCCCGCGAAGCACTCGATCTGCTGTACGAATTGCACGAACTGGCCACCGCGCCGGATGCGGATCATTGACTCACACAAGCCCCCGCAGCGACTGCGCCAACTCCGCGCGGCGCTGACCCTCGCCCTCACACTCTCGGGCGGCGGCGTGCCGCTCGCGGGACTGTTCGCGGGGTTGTCAGGATTCGCGCCGGCAGCGTACGCCGATACTTCGCGCTACAGCTTCGCGGTCATCGCCAACACGATGCAGAGCGTCGCCGACGAAGCGCCCACGCAGCGGTTGATCGAAGCGATCAGCCGCGAGCGCGACATGTCGTTCATCGTGTACGACGGCAATCTGAAAGGCGCGAAAGAGGCTTGCCGCGACGCACTTTACGAACGCCGCCACGCGCTGCTCGAAACCTCGCGGCCCGCCCTCTTCTTCATTCCCGGCCAGCACGACTGGGCCGATTGCGGCACGGCCGAAGCCGGCGGCTTCGATCCGACCGAACGGCTCGATCAGTTGCGCCAAACGCTTTTTGCCGACGCTACCTCCATGGGCCAGAACCCGATCGCGTTGACGCGCGAAAGCGAAGTCTCACGCTTTCGTCCGTATCGCGAGAACGTGCGTTGGCAAATGGGCGATACGGTGTTCGTCGGCCTGAATGCGCCGAGTCCGAACAATCACTATCTGACCGCGGGCGGACGTAACGGCGAGTTCGAAGACCGCGTGATCGCCAATGCATTCTGGCTGGAACATGCCGGCGAATACGCGAAACGCCGCGACGCGCGTGCGATCGTCGTGTTCACCCAGGGCGATCCGGACCCCGAGCGTTACGAACGGCCCGACCGTTTCGCGTGGCTGCGCTTTGCGCGCAACATCCGTCGCGACGGTTTTCTGGAATTCAAACGCAGCCTCGTGAAGCTCGCGCAGATTTTCCGTGGACCGGTGCTCGTGATTCATTGCGACGACGAACGTGCAAGCGCCGGCTTCGTGATCGATCAGCCGCTACGCAATGACAAAGGGATGCTGGTGACGAATCTCACGCGTGTCGCGCTCGCGCCGCATGATCGTCTCAATCAGTGGATTCAGGTGGATGCGGATTTCGGCAGGAAACCGCCGTTCCGCGTCAGTGTGCGCGATGTGCCGAAGCAAATGCCGATGCCCACCGCGCAACCCGTGCTGACGCGCGATGAGCCGGCTGCTTCGATGCCGGCTGTGCCTGCGCTCGGACCCGCGTCGGAATTGCCGCCACTGTTGCAGACGCCCGGAGAGTCGCAACTGGATCAGCAACCGCGCATACCGGCGGATCAGGGTGGCGGCGGTTACGGACCGGCCACGTCGACGCCGCCCGCTTCGGCCACTCAACCGCGCATGCCGGGCGCTTCTTCAAGCGTGCCCGGCATGCCTGCAAGCTCAGTGCAGCGTGGGCCCTGACTTGCCTTCTTCTTCGTCATCCTCGTCTTCGTCGAGGACTTCGAGGCCGTCGGCGCCATGCGCGTGTTCGTGCTGGATTTCGTCTTCGGTAGCCGGACGCACGTCTTTCACCGTCAGCGCGAAACGCAGCGCCATGCCGGCAAGCGGATGGTTGCCGTCGAGCACGACTTTGTCTTCGGCGACGTCGGTCACCACGTAGACGAGCGAGTCGAGATCCTCGTCGCCTTCTTCTGGCGTGCCTTCGAATTGCATGCCGACTTCGAGCGGTTCCGGGAAGCGATTGCGCGGCTCGATCTTTACGAGATCAGGGTCGTACTCACCGAACGCGTCTTGCGGCTCGAGCTGGATCTGGGTCTCGAAGCCGGCCTCGTGGCCGTCGAGCTCTTCCTCGATCTTGGGGAACGTGCCATCATAGCCGCCGTGCAGATAGACCATCGGCTCGTCGCTTTCTTCAATCAGATTGCCCTGCGCATCCGACAGCTTGTAAGCGACCGACACGACGGTGTTCTTTGCGATTTTCATTCGATTCTCCAGAATACAACTCACATTATACGATGCCCAAGCGGCCCACTGACCACCCGGCCGACGCAGCTTCGGCACGGAATTCGTCGCCGGCTTCAAAGCCGGCTGTTCCGGTTCTCCCGCCTTCGCCAGACACGCCCACACCGCTGCTCGGCAATCTGACGCCGTCGCAATTCATGCGCCGCTACTGGCAAAAAAAGCCGCTCCTGATTCGCCAGGCGATTCCGAACGTCGAGGCGCCGCTCTCACGCGACGAATTTTTCGAACTGGCCGATCAGGACGAAGTCGAAGCGCGCCTGATCACGCATTTCCGCAATAAATGGCAGCTCGAACACGGGCCGTTCGCGCCTGACGAACTGCCTTCGGTCAAGCAGCGCGCATGGACGCTGCTCGTGCAAGGGGTCGATCTTCACGACGATCGCGCGCGCGCCCTGCTCGACCGTTTCCGCTTCGTGCCGGACGCCCGTCTCGACGACTTGATGATTTCCTACGCAAGCGACGGCGGCGGTGTAGGTCCGCACTTCGATTCCTACGATGTGTTTCTTTTGCAAGTAAAAGGCAAGCGCCGTTGGCGCATTAGCGCGCAGAAAGATCTGACACTGCAACCCGGCTTGCCTTTGAAAGTTTTACAGAATTTCCAGCCCGAAGAGGAGTGGCTGCTCGAACCGGGCGACATGCTGTACCTGCCGCCGCACATCGCGCACGACGGCATTGCCGAAGGCGAATGCATGACCTGTTCGATCGGTTTTCGCGCCCCTTCGGCGAGCGAACTGACCGGCCAGTTCCTCTACCATCTGGCCGAGCGCGGCGACGCGGCGGATCTGCCGGGCGCGCTTTATCGCGATCCGCAGCAACCTGCCGTGGAGCGGCCGGCCGAGCTCCCGGCGGCGTTAGTCGAAAGGGTTGGCGCAATCCTTGCTCGCATCAAATGGAATGAGCAGGATATTGCGTCGTTCCTTGGCACGTATCTCAGCGAACCCAAGCCGAGTGTCGTCTTTGATCCGCCGCAAAGGCCGCTTAACGAAGCCCGTTTCATCAGTCAGGCTTCGAAGTCAGGTATTCGGCTGGACCGCAAGACTAATTTGTTGTACAGCCGCCGTTTTTTCTTCGTAAATGGAGAGGAAACGTCATTTGATGGCGCAAAAAAGTGGTTGTTTGACCTCGCAAATCACCGGTGCATGAGTGCGAAACGCTTTGTAACACTCTCACACGATTCGTCGGTGACAGCACGGCTACACGAGTGGTATTGTGCGGGCTGGATACAAGTGGGCGAGCTTGCGTAACTCTGCCTGCCTGCTATACCGTACAGTGAAATTTTGTATGAGAAAGACAACGTATTGACCCCGGATTTATGGATTGTCAGTACGAAAGTGCATATAATTTCCGCCCAAGCCGTAGGGAAGATTCGAGCTCGTCAAAAGAGCTTCTCCACCAGCGGCCCAGGTCGGTGTTGGAGCACATTACCGGTTTTATTTTGCGCTGTTGCTTACCTTTAAACCATAAAAGGACGTGATCATGAAGAAATCCCTCCTCGTAGCATCCCTGTTGGCAGCTGTGGCACTGGCTGCATGCAACAAGAGCAACGACCAAGCCGCTGCCCCGGCTAGCGACGCAGCTGCTGCTTCGGCACCGGCTGCTGCTGCTTCGGATTCGGCTGCTGCTGCTTCGGGTGCTGCTGCTGCTGCGAGCGACGCTGCTGCTTCGGCTACGACCGCTGCTTCGGACGCAGGCGCTGCTGCTTCGGACGCTGCTGCTTCGGCTGCTGCTCCGGCTTCGGGCGCAAGCCAGTAAGCTGTCGCATAGGGTTCGCCTCTGGGCGAAAACTGCATCGGAAAATCATCGCGATTTTCCGGGCAGTAAAGCAAAACGCCACGGATTCACATCCGTGGCGTTTTGTCATTTAAGCGCCGCTTTTTACAGCGGCACTGACTCATTTTAATCAGCCCGATCAGCCTCTTGCGCCGGCGTGGCGCTCTCTTCAAAAAACTCCCGCACCACCTCGATCTCACGCGTGCGTTTGAAAGGCGGCAGGCTTTGCCAGATACGGCGCCCATACGGTTTGTCGACGAGTCGTGTGTCGCAGATCATCAGCACGCCACGATCGGTCTCAGCGCGAATCAGACGGCCTGCGCCCTGCTTCAGAGTGATGACGGCCTGCGGCAACTGATGCACGGCGAACGGGCTCAAGCCCTTCTTGGTGAGCGCTTCGAGTCGAGCTGACAAAACCGGATCGTCGGGCGGCGCGAACGGCAGCTTGTCGATCACCACCAGCGACAAAGCGTCGCCGCGCACGTCCACGCCTTCCCAGAAGCTCTGGCTGCCCACCAGGATTGCGTTGCCGTATGAGCGGAAGCGATCCAGCAATTCGGTGCGGCTCGCATCGCCCTGCACGAGCAGTGGATAGTCCCAACCGCGCGCTTCGATCGTGTCGCGCAGCTTGGCCGAGATGCGGTCCACCGCGCGCAGCGTCGTGCACAACATGAAGACGCCGCCGCCCGATGCTTCGATCGCAGGCAATGCGGCGTCGAATACGGCGTCGGTGAACATCGGCGAAGATGGCTGCGGCAAATTGCGCGGCACGTAGAGCAGCCCCTGCGTCGGATAGTCGAAGGGACTGGGCAGCGTCATCGAGCGCTTCGCGTTCAGGCCCATCTGCGCGGCGTAGTGCGTGAAATCGCCGCGCACTGACAGTGTGGCCGACGTGAAGATCCACGCGCGCGGCACGCCGGCGCGCTGTTTCGCGAAAATCGGCGCGACCGACAAAGGCGTTTCGTGCAGTTGCACCGTATGCGAAAAAACTTCGATCCAGCGCACCTTTTCGTTCGGATCGGCGCGCTCGGTTTTGCCGTCAGTAGAGGTGGCGTCAGCGGCTTCGCGCTCGGTCGGCGTGGGTGGCGTGGTCCAGCCGGCCAGCACGCCTTGCAGCTCACGTGCGCGGCGCAGACACGCGCCGATCGATTCCGCTCGCTCGGCCTGACTCGCCAGCGCGGACGCCAATGCATCGAGTTCGGTTTCGAGGGTTTCGAGCGCGGGGAACAGCGGATGATCGTCAGCCAACTGGCCGATCGACAAACGCACCGAATCTTCCTTGAAGGCGAGCCGCACGTCGCGCGCCGCGCGCTCGAGCGTGGCGCCGAGCTTGACCCAGTCGACCGTTTCACGCGCATGGCCCAAGCCTTCGGCGACCGAATCGCGCGCGAGCTCGAGAAACTGCGTAGTCGAGAGCGTTTCGCCGAAAAACAGCGTGGCTGTCTCGGGCAATTGATGCGCTTCGTCGAAGATCACGGTGTTGGCGGTGGGCAGCAACTCGGCCATGCCCGTATCGCGCAACATGATGTCGGCGAAAAACAGATGGTGATTCACCACCACGATATCCGCCTGCTGCGCCTCGCGGCGCGCCTGCATTACAAAGCAGTCCTTGTAATGCGGACATTCCTGGCCGAGACAGTTTTCACGCGTGGACGTGACCATCGACCACACCGCGGCCGTTTCCGGCACGCTCGCCAGTTCGGCCTTGTCGCCGGTGCGCGTGATCTTGGCGAAGCGCACGATATCCTGCAGGTACGAGGTTTCCTGGCGCGACGGCAGACGGCCGTTATCCGCGGTGCGCTGCAGATAGTAGTGGCACAGGTAATTCGCACGGCCCTTGAGCATAGCGACCGAGACCGGCACCGCGAGCGCATCGCGCACGGTCGGAATGTCGCGCTGAAAGAGCTGATCCTGCAAATGTTTCGTGCCGGTGGAGACGATCACTTTGCCGCCCCACAGCATGGCCGGCACCAGATAAGCATAGGTCTTGCCGGTGCCGGTACCGGCTTCGACGATCAGCGTGTTTTCGCTACCGTCGAGGCCGCCCGCTTCGACGCCCTCAGCGGCCTCGGCGGCGGTATCGGCTGCGCCCTGCAGACGCCGCGCCGGACGCTTCTGCGCCTCGAACATGGCGGGCTCGGGCATTGCGCGACCCGACGCCTCCATGGCGGCAGCCACGGCGCGCGACATTTCGATCTGCGACGCGCGCGAGCGGTAGCCGTCGATCTGACGGGCCAGCAAACCATTGGCGGCGAAAATCTCGTCCAGTTCGGCGACGCGGCGTGGATTCAGCGACGCGCTCAGTGCGGACGCGGCAGGACGCGGCGCCGGTGCGACGGCTCCAGATGCGTCGCCCGGCGTGGCACGGGATGAAGTTTCAAGCGGTGAATTCAAGGCAAGCGTTTCCTGCAAAGTCCGGCTCGCGCGGCGCGCGCCCGGCGCCTGCCAGGCCGCGAACTCAGGCGCGTGCGTCCGGTTCGAGCTGCAATTGCAGCAAGATGATGGTGTCCTTGACTTTGAGTTTGCGCTTTTTCAGGCGCTGCAACTCGAAGTCGTCGATGCCGGGCTCATCCGACATTCGGTCGATCAAGCGATCGAGCCCACTATGCTCCGATTCCAGTTGCAGAATGCGGTCGCGAAGTGTGTCCGCGTTGATGACGTGATGTTGATCGCGCATGCTCGCCTCCTCTCGTCTACGGCGCGGGCTGCGTGTGCGGCCCGATGCCTGAGGTTGCTGTCCGGCTTAAAACGCGTTACGGCGGCTACAGCCCTGCCACGCTCGCTCAGGGCCCCTTCAGCACGCTTACTGCTGTTGTTGCTGCTGCTTTTGCTGCTCTTCGATTTGCTGCTGTTTCAGCGCATCCTGACGCTTCTGCTCGGCCTTTTCGGCCGCCTGCTTCTGACGCGCCTCGACGTCGGCCTTGTGCTGCGCGGCGTCCGCCTGCTTCTTCTGGAAGCTCTGCTGTTTCTCCACGCGCTCCTGGGCCTTCTGCGCGCCTTGCGCACGCGCCTCGTCGAGCTTGCGCTGGAAGTCGCCCTGCTTCTGATCGTACGCCTGCTGATTGGCCGCCGCCTGTGACGGGCTGATGCCGCGCTGCGCCTGATCCAACGCGTGCTGACGCAGTTTGTCCTGATAGGCCTGCGCATTCGCGCTGCGCTGCGGCGCCTCGGCGGCGCGCTGCGCCTGATCGATCTGATGCTGCTTCTGCTTGTCTTCGTACGCCTGGGCGTTGCGCGCGTCGTCGGCGGCACGCTGCGGCGCGCTCGCTTCATCCTGCGCGCGCTTGATCGCCGCCTGTTCGTCACGCACGCGAGCGCGCTGCGTGCGCTGTTCGCCGTCGAGCGCGAGCTGTTCCTTGCGAATGTCGGCCTGCACCGTGCGCATGCTGTCGCGCGCCTTGTTCAGGCATGAATTGACGAAGAACTTTGCATAGCAGTCGTGTTCCGCGACGCCGTAGCGGTAGTTGTTCTCCTCGGTGCGCTGATCGAGGGCTTTTTGCCGCGCGTCGAAGTCACTATCCGACGCTACCGCGTTGCCGGCGCTGTCCGTGCTCTCAGCGTTCGTGGGGCCTTTGGCCGTCGTGGCCTGCGCACCCGACGCAGCGGCCGGCGCCAAAGCGCCTGCGGGTCGCGCGCTGCTGTTGCTCGCCGGCGCCACGGACTGCGCCATGGCCGGGGTCGACACCGCCAGCGCCACGGCCAGTACACACGACGCGCACGACGCGAAAATCACGCCACGCGAGACGAACACGGAGCGCGGCGCCGATACGAACGAAGAGAGCGAAGAACGTGGCGAACCCGGTGCCAGACCCGGCGACAAAAACGGCGGCAGTTGTGACAAGCGAGAGACCAAGCGGGAGCCCAGGCAGTTGAGGAACAAGGAGATCGGCAACGTCGTAGAGGGTCAGCGGAACATGCCCGAAATTCTATCACCCTGCGGTTGAGCCCTTTTGCATTTATGGCAAAATGCCCCGCTCCAGCAACCTGGTCGCAGCGTGCACGCCCGGCGTGCCCCGACGTGCCTCACGTGGACCTCACGTAGCGTCAGCGCGCGGCCCCCGAACTGAGTCCGCAGGAACACCAAGACCTTATGACGGAAACCGTAGCACTCAAGATCGTACAGCGCATCGCCGCCGAACTGTCCGTCCAGCCGCGCCAGGTCGCGGCCGCGGTGCAACTTCTCGACGAAGGAGCGACTGTTCCGTTCATCGCCCGCTACCGTAAGGAAGTGACCGACAATCTCGACGACACGCAACTGCGTAACCTCGAGGAACGCCTGCTGTATCTGCGCGAGCTGGAAGACCGGCGCGCCGCGATCATCGCGAGCATCGACGAACAGGGCAAGCTCACCGACGAGCTGCGCACCGCGATCGAAGGCGCCGACAGCAAGCAGGTGCTGGAAGACCTGTATCTCCCGTATAAGCCGAAGCGCCGCACGCGCGCGCAGATCGCCCGCGAAGCCGGCCTGCAGCCGCTCGCCGACGCGTTGCTGGCCAATCCCCTGCTCGACCCGCAAACCGAAGCCGCCGCCTACGTGGACGCCGAGAAAGGCGTCGCCGACCTCAAGGCCGCGCTCGACGGCGCGCGCGACATTCTCTCGGAACAGTTCGGCGAAACCGCCGAATTGCTCGGCAAGCTGCGCGACTACCTGTTCAACCAGGGCGTGGTGTCGTCGAAAGTGGTGGAAGGCAAGGAAAACGCCGAAGAAGAGAAATTCCGCGACTACTACGACTACTCGGAAACCATCCGCACGGTGCCGTCGCATCGCGCGCTGGCGCTGTTCCGCGGCCGCAATGCGGGCGTGCTGATGGTCAAGCTGGGTCTGGGGGAAGAACTCGACGCGCAGGTGCCGCATCCGGGCGAAGCGCTGATTGCACGTCACTTCGGCATCGCGAATCAGAACCGTCCGGCCGACAAGTGGCTCTCCGACGTGTGCCGCTGGTGCTGGCGCGTGAAGGTTCAACCGCATATCGAAAACGAACTGCTGACCAATCTGCGCGACGAAGCCGAGCACGAGGCGATTCGCGTGTTCGCGCGCAATCTGAAGGACTTGCTGCTGGCGGCGCCCGCTGGGCCGAAGGCCGTGATCGGCCTCGACCCCGGCATGCGCACCGGCGTGAAGGTGGCCGTGGTCGACCGGACCGGCAAGGTGCTCGCCACCGACGTGATCTATCCCCACGAACCGCGCCGCGACTGGGACGGCTCGATCGCGAAACTCGCGCGCATCTGCGCGCAGACGCAGGCTGAACTGATCAGCATCGGCAACGGTACGGCGTCGCGTGAAACGGACAAGCTCGCGAGCGAACTGATTGCGCGTCATCCGGAATTCAAGTTGCAGAAGATCGTCGTGTCCGAAGCGGGCGCGTCGGTGTACTCGGCCTCGGAACTCGCTGCGAAGGAATTCCCCGACATGGACGTGTCGCTGCGCGGCGCGGTGTCGATTGCGCGGCGTTTGCAAGACCCGCTCGCCGAGTTGGTGAAGATCGAGCCAAAGGCGATCGGCGTCGGCCAGTATCAGCACGACGTGAATCAGCGCGAACTGGCCCGTTCGCTCGATGCGGTGGTCGAGGACTGCGTGAACGCGGTCGGCGTTGATGCGAATACGGCGTCGGTCGCCTTGCTCGCGCGCGTGTCGGGTCTGAATGCCACGTTGGCGCGCAATATCGTCGACTATCGCGATGCGAACGGTCCGTTCCCATCGCGCGAGCATTTGCGCAAAGTGCCGCGTCTGGGCGACAAGACGTTCGAGCAGGCCGCCGGGTTCCTGCGCATCAATAACGGTGAGAATCCGCTCGACCGCTCGTCGGTTCACCCGGAAGCGTATCCGGTCGTCGAACGCATGCTGGCGAAAATCAGCAAGCACGTCGGTGAAGTGCTGGGCAATCGCGACGCGTTGCGCGGCCTCTCGCCCGCGGAATTCGTCGACGATCGTTTCGGCCTGCCGACCGTGCGCGACATTCTGCTCGAACTCGAAAAGCCGGGCCGCGATCCGCGTCCCGAGTTCAAGACCGCGACGTTCCGTGAGGGCGTCGAAAAGGTCAGCGACCTGACGCCGGGCATGGTGCTCGAAGGCGTCGTGACGAACGTGGCGGCATTCGGCGCGTTTATCGATATCGGCGTGCATCAGGACGGTCTCGTGCACGTGTCCGCTATGTCGACCAAGTTCATCAAGGACCCGCATGAAGTCGTCAAGGCCGGTCAGATCGTCAAGGTGAAGGTGCTGGAAGTGGACGTGAAACGCCAGCGTATCGCTTTGACGATGCGCATGGACGACGAGGTCGGCGTGGCGGCGGCACGCAGCGGTGGCGGCGCGCAGCAGGATCGCGGCGGCTCGGGCCGTTCAGGCGGCGGTGGACGCGGCGCGCAGCAACAACGCTCGCGTGAGCCGGAAGCGGGCGGCGCGATGGCCGCTGCATTCGCCAAGCTCAAGCAGAAGTAAGTTTGCTGCGTTATAGGCGCGTGATTCGCTCGCGCGCTTGTTGAGCTTGTTGAGCTTGTTGAGCTTGTTGAGCTTGTTGAGCTTGTTGAGCTTGTTGAGCTTGTTGAGCAACGCGCGGTACAGATCCAGTCGGTCGCCCGCTCCAGCGCCAAACAAAAAGCCCACGCATTCATTGCGTGGGCTTTTTGTTTGGCACCTCGGGCGTGAGGCGCTCGACTACCAGCGGCTGAGTTCAGATCTCGATCTTGGTCCCCAACTCCACCACCCGATTAGCCGGAATACTAAAGAAGTCCGTCGGCTTGGCGGCATTCTGATGCATCCATGCGAATACACGTTCGCGCCACACCGACATGCCGGGCAGTTGCGTCGGCACCACCGTTTCGCGCGCGAGGAAGAACGACGTGTCCATCATCTCGAAGGTCATGTCACGGGTGCGGCCGACTTCGAGCAGCACCGCCTTCACGTCCGGCGTTTCGTTAAAGCCGTAGGCCGCCTTGACGAGATACAGGCCGCCGTCGATATCCTTGACCGTCACACGCTCCGAGTCGTTCACGTACGGAATATCGCGCGTCACGAAGGTCAGGAAGATGGTGCGTTCATGCAGCACCTTGTTGTGCTTCAGATTGTGCAACAGACTCACCGGCACGAGCGAATCGCTGCCGGTCAGATAGATCGCCGTGCCCGATACGCGATGCGGCGGATGCGCGAGCAAGCCCTGCAGGAACGGCATGAGAGGAATACCGTCCGCGGCCGTGCGTTCCTTGACGATCATGCGGCCCTTGAACCAGGTCATCAGCAGGAAGAACAGCAACGCGCCGATGCCGAGCGGCAACCACCCGCCTTCTTCCACCTTCAGCAAGTTCGCGCCGAAAAATCCTAAATCGACGGTCATGAACACGCCGATAATCAGCGCCACCAGCAGCTTGTTCCAGTTCCACACGTTTACCATCACGACGCAGGCAAGAATCGTGGTGATCACCATGGTGGCCGTCACCGCGATACCGTACGCGGCCGCGAGATTGTCCGAGCTCTTGAAGGCAATCACGATGCACAGAATGATAAACAGCAGCATCCAGTTCACCACCGGCACATAGATCTGACCGATCGCCAGTTCCGACGTGTGCAGGATCTTCATGCGCGGCACGTAGCCGAGCTGGATCGCCTGGCTCGTGAGCGAATAAGCGCCGGAAATCACAGCCTGCGAGGCGATCACGGTCGCGACGGTCGAGAGTACGACGAGCGGCAGCAAGGCCCAATCCGGCGCGAGCAGAAAGAACGGATTTTCGATGGCCTTCGGATCGTGCATCAGCAGCGCGCCCTGGCCGAAGTAGTTCAGCACCAGCGAAGGCATCACGAGGAAATACCACGCCATGCGGATCGGCTTGGCGCCGAAGTGGCCCATGTCGGCGTACAGCGCTTCGGCGCCGGTCAGCACCAGCACGACCGAGCCGAGCACCACGTAAGCCTGCAGCACGTGCGCGGCCATGAAGGTGTACGCGTAATACGGGTTTAGCGCGCGGATCACGTTCGGCGACTGCAGGATATGCCACAGGCCGAGCACCGCGAGCACCGCGAACCACACCACCATGATCGGACCGAACAGACGGCCGACCATCGCCGTGCCGTGCCGCTGAATCCAGAACAGCAGCACGAGGATCACCATAGTGAGCGGCAGCACCAGATGCGACAGATGCGGTGCGGCGATTTCCAGACCCTCGACTGCCGAGATCACCGAGATGGCAGGCGTGATCACCGCGTCGCCATAGAACATGCAGGCGCCGAAAATGCCGAGCATCACCAGCACGCCGGCCATTTTCGACTTCTCGTCGAGCGAGCGCAGCGCCAGCGCCATCAGCGCGAGCACACCGCCCTCGCCGTTATTGTCCGCGCGCATCACGAACAACACGTACTTGATGCCGACCACGATCACGATCGCCCAGAACAGCAGCGAGATCACACCCAGGATTGATTGATCGGTCAGCGGAATGCCGTGAGAGGGGCTGAAGGCTTCTTTCAGCGAGTACAACGGGCTCGTGCCGATATCGCCGAACACCACTCCGATCGCAGCGAGAGCGAGGGAAGGCAGAGGCTGTTTGTGCACGTGATTGTTATCTGTCATAAACGCGAGGAAATCCGTTCCCTGAGCGGAAAAACGACCGCCATTCTAAACTGCCGGCATGGCGCCGCCCGGCTTGTTGTGGATACACCACGTGATGGTCCGCGCAGTGTAGCACTGCGATATGGGCGCGTCTGCTGCGCGAGCCGCATTGCCGACACCGGCGATGCGCGGTTTGCGAAGCGCGCGCGCATCGCCCGCGCATAAAAAAACGGAGCCCATTGGGCTCCGTTTTGCGAGATACGCAGGGTAAGGCGCGACGAAGATGCAACACGTTCGGCGCCGAAGTGCGCATCACTTCTCCGACGACTCCTGCGCTTGCTGCATGCCGCGCTTGATCCACGCGCCGAGGTTATGCGGACGCACCGTGTCCCACTCCTCGAACGGCTGATGGATCCACGGATTGGTGGGCAGATACTGCACGTGATAATCGGGCTTCACCTTCGAACAGCCCTTGTACCAGAGCACCGCCGAACGCACAGCGGTGATCGCCGGATAACGCTCTTTCAGATGCTGCTGAACACGCGCGAGCGTCACGCCCGAGTCGACCAGGTCGTCCACCAGCAGCACGTTGCCGTGCAGCTCGCCTCGCGTCATGGTGATGTATTGCGCGATGTCGAGTTCGCCCTGCTCCGTGCCGGCCGCTTCACGATACGAACTCGTGGCGAGAATCGCCAACGGCAGATCGTAAATGCGCGAGAGCTGATCGCCGACGCGCAAACCGCCGCGCGCGAGGCACAGAATCTTGTCGAACTTCCAGCCCGACTCGTGGACCTGCAACGCCAGCATTTCAATCAGCCGGTGATACTCGTCCCAGTCGACCCAGAGGTTCTTGTCGTCGTTGCGTGGATCTTTCATCGCAATCATGGGTACACCTTGCACCATGGCTTAAACCTTGAACGGATGACGAAGCAGAATCGTTTCGTCGCGATCCGGACCGGTCGACACCATGTCGATCGGAATGCCCGCGACTTCCTGCACACGCGACAAATAAGCGCGCGCGTTCGCGGGCAGCTTGTCCCATTCCTTGATGCCGACGGTGCTTTCCTTCCAGCCCGCGAAGGTTTCGTACACCGGCTCACAACGCGCGACTTCCGATGAGCCGCGCGGCAGCAGATCGACATGGTTGCCGTCGACCGTGTAGCCGACGCACAGCTTCACTTCGTCGAGACCGTCGAGCACGTCGAGCTTGGTCATGCACAGACCCGACACACCATTGATCTGGATCGAGCGGCGCAGCGCGGCGACGTCGAGCCAGCCGGTGCGGCGCGGACGGCCGGTGACCGAGCCGAATTCCTTGCCGACGGTAGCCAGCTCGAGGCCAATCGCTTCCTGACGGGCGGCGTTGTCCGCGTCGTACAGTTCGCTCGGGAACGGGCCCGAACCGACGCGCGTGCAGTACGCCTTGGTGATGCCGAGAATGTAGTTCAGCTTTTGCGGACCGACGCCCGCGCCCGCCGTGGCCGCACCCGCCACGCAATTGCTCGACGTGACGTACGGATAGGTGCCGTGGTCGATGTCGAGCAGCGTGCCTTGCGCGCCTTCGAACAGCAGGTTGCTGCCGGCCGCGTTCGCGTCGTACAGACGGCGCGATACGTCGGTAACCATGGGCTTCAGACGGTCGGCATAGCTGAGCATCGTGTCGAGCGTTTGCTGGAAGTCGACAGCGGCGACGCCCAGGTATTGCGTCAACACGAAGTTGTGATAATCGAGATTTTCACGCAGACGTTCGGCGAAAGTTTCCGGCTCGAACAGGTCTTGCACGCGCAAACCGCGGCGCGCGACCTTGTCTTCGTAAGCCGGGCCGATGCCGCGGCCGGTGGTGCCGATCTTGCCCGCGCCACGGCGTGCTTCGCGGCCCTGGTCGATGGCGATGTGATACGGCAGGATCAGGGTGGTGGCTTCGGAAATGAAGAGGCGATTCTGAACGTCGACCCCGGCGGCTTCGAGCTCGCCGATTTCCTTGAACAGCGCTTCCGGCGACAACACGACGCCATTGCCGATGTAGCACGCGACGCCGGGATGCATGATGCCCGACGGAATCAGACGCAAGATGGTTTTCTTGCCGCCGATGATAA
>Ga0209759_1000029_pt1 | contig 286968 bp, 251 predicted proteins | sample AraplaCL_Col_mMS_FD_184261 | JGI IMG/M metagenome (GOLD analysis project Ga0209759, IMG submission 184261) | Arabidopsis root microbial communities from the University of North Carolina, USA - plate scrape CL_Col_mMS (SPAdes) (version 2) | ecosystem: Host-associated > Plants > Roots >... | reverse complement strand
ATCAGGTCAAGACGCGCGTGCTGTCGAGCCTGACCGATCCGCTCATCCCGCTCGACGCTGAAATGAAGTCGGGCACCCTGATTACTTTTGAAGAAGACGAGACCATGGAAAAAGCAGTCATCTCGGGCATCGCGTTTCAGCGCGACGAAGCTCGCATTGCCGTGATGGGTGTGCCCGACAAGCCGGGCATCGCGTATCAGATTCTCGGCCCGGTGGCGGACGCGAATATCGACGTCGACATGATCATCCAGAACCAGAGCGTCGAGGGCAAAACCGCGTTCACGTTTACCGTGGGCCGCGGCGATTACCAGCGCGCCATGGACATTCTCACGAATCAGGTGAAGGGTCACGTGCAGGCCGAGCAGGTGCTGGGCGATCCGAAGGTGTCGAAGGTGTCGGTGGTGGGCGTCGGTATGCGCTCGCACGTGGGCATTGCGAGCACGATGTTCCGCACGCTGTCGGAAGAGGGCATCAACATTCAGATGATCTCGACCTCCGAAATCAAGATTTCGGTGCTGATCGACGAGAAGTATATGGAGCTCGCCGTGCGCGCGCTGCATAAGGCTTTCGAACTGGATCAGGCGTAATTCGATGTAAAGGGCGGGGCGTACAGGAGCGTCCCGTTCGTGGGTGAGTGTCAGTGCGGCCGGGTGAAAAAATTCTCCCTGAATGACGAAATTGGCACAAAAAATGTACGTCAGACATTGACCTTGGCGGTTCGGCCCGCTATTATCTTGGCTTCGTCGCGCTGACTCCCTGCGCGAGCGAAAGTTTGGGAGACGTGGCCGAGAGGTCGAAGGCACTCCCCTGCTAAGGGAGCATCTGGGCCAAAACCTGGATCGAGGGTTCGAATCCCTCCGTCTCCGCCAGAAATGGTGGCGAAACCCCGTAAGTTTAAGGACTTACGGGGTTTTTGTTTTTTGCCGCAAACAATCGCACGGTCAACGTTGAATGATCAACAACTGATCCGCGCACCTCCGCCAATCGGCGCACAATAGACAACCCACGGGCGCTTGCCTTGCACGTGTGAAGGTGTGCGTCACTCGCCAGCGTATGGTCGGAGAAATCGCCCGACACAGTGGCCCGCACATAGCAGCCGGAGTAACGCCCGGCCGCCCGTGGCTGCTTCGGAGCCGCGCGTGGCCCGACACCTGTGCGGCTCGTCTTCCCATAAAGAAAGTGAACTGGTCTGACTGGCTAACTGGTGAACACAAGGCGCCATCCATCTTGATCAAGGTAAGCGGCACTGAAGGCTACGCGGAAGAAGCCGAGGCGCTGATTCGTCAGTGGCGGGGCATGTCATTTGCCGAGCGCCACGCGCCGGTTTTGCACCTGTTGCCGCGGGGGCCGTCGCGCATCCTCGATGTGGGCTCGGGAATCGGCACAGATGCGGCAGCTTTCGCCGCGATGGGACACACGGTCGTCGCGGTGGAACCGGTCGACGAACTGCGCACCGCGGCCATCAACATGCATCGGTGCTCACGTGTGGAGTGGATCGATGACAGCCTGCCCGATCTCCGGACTCTTCGCGCGAGGCAGGAAACATTCGACGTGGTGATGCTCACCGCCGTGTGGATGCACCTCGATGAGGAAGAGCGTCGTCGAGCCATGACGCACGTGAGTGCTCTGATCAAAGACCATGGGTTGCTGGTCGTCTCGCTACGCCATGGACCGGTTCCGGAAGGGCGCCGCATGTTCGACGTCTCTGCGCAAGAGACCATCCAGCTTGCGCGTATGTGCGGTCTCGAAACCGCGCTTCAATTGGTCGTGCCTTCGGTTCAGCCGGGCAATAAAAGCGCCGGCGTGATGTGGACACGGCTTGCCTTCGAGAAGCGCCTTCCGCAATCCACTTTGGGTGGCTAAATGCCGGAAAACGGATTGCTGCAGGGCCGCGCTGCGATTAGCAAGCGTTGCTTGCTGCTTCCTGTTGAATTGCATCTGCAGAACCGTTCGGATAACCAGGTGATCTGCGTCAATCCAACTCTCCCTTTGCCATCCGCTCCAGATAAACCCAAGGGAAGATCCCGCGCTCGTGTCCATCGTCGAACACCAGTTGCAGGCCATAGCCCGTGGGCCGCGCGTCCAGCAGCTTCACATCGGCTCGCGAAAGCGACCAAAGCCCATCGAGCTTGAGCTTGCGGCACCCTGCGCACAGGCAGGCGGCGCGCAGCCCGGCAGACGGCAATTGCGCGGCTGAACCGTCGGGCCAGCGCATCGACAAGGTCCCGCTCACTGCGTCGATTGCTACGGAGTCAGGAACGTTCATCGCGAACGCTCCGCAATTTGACGCAGCGCGATTCGCACGGCCTTGCGAACCTCGGGATCGCCGTCGGCTTCCGCCGCTTCCAGCGCGGCGAGCGTCCCCGCATCGTCGCTACTGCCGATTTCGCCGAGCGCCAGCGCGGCCTCCTTGCGCACGTTGCTGATCGTATGCGAGAGCAACGCGGCGACGGGCGTCGCGCTGGCCGCGTCGCCGATCTGTCCAAGCGCGCGCAGCGCACGTAAGCGCACTTGCCAGTAGGCGTCGTCGAGCGCGTTGACGAGCGCATCGCGCGATTCGGCCACACGCAGCTTGCCGAGCGTCGTCGCGGCCTCTTCGCGTACTTGCCACGCATCGTCATGCAATGCGCCGAGCAGCGCTTCGGTGGTCGCGCGATGCGTGCGCGGCGCAAAGCCGAGCGAAGCGGTTGCGGCCCGCCGGATCGATGCATCGGGGTCGTGCGTCGCCAGCAAAGCCAGCGGGGCGAGCGCGACCGCATTCTTTAGCCATCCCAACACGCCGACGGCTTCGCTGCGCACGGTCGGGTCGTCGTCGGAGAGCGCTTGCAATGCAGGCGCGAGCGCCTCGGCCACGCGTAGTTCGCGCAGCGCGCGCAGCAGTGCCGCGCGCACGAACGAATCCGGCTGCTTCAGCCACTCCAGCAGTATCGCGCCGGAAGACGACTGCTTCAGTTCCGACAGGCTCTGCGCCGCACTCGCGCGCACCACATCGTGCGGATCGAGCAACGCGCCGCATAGTGCCTCCACGACGTCATCGCGTTCCCACGACGCAAGCAGCCGCGCGGCCTCGCTACGCACCTCAGGCGATGCATCGCGCCGCAGCGCATTGACGATGGGCTCGATGACGCAGGCATCCTCGAGATCAGCCAGATCGATCAGGGCGATCCGGCGCACCGCGGCGTCGTCGGACGCGAGGCGAGACAGAAGGGCGGCGGCTTCGGCTGGCACGGCATCGAGCGAGGCGCTCGGATCAATCGAATCGGACATGGGCGGGCGTGAATGGAGAGAGCAGGTTCCGCGCATCGCTTAACGCAGAAGATACGGAATGGACACTTTCACTGCGCCGGTCGGGCAATCCTGCTCGCAAGGCATGCAGTACCAGCACTCGTCGAACTGCATGTAGGCCTTGCCTTTCTTCATGTCGATGGCGAGCAGGTCGAGCGGGCACGCGTCGACGCATACCGTGCAGCCTTTGTCGGCAATGCACCTGCTTTCGTCGATGGTGACCGCAGCCGAACTGCGCTGATAGATATCGTGCGGAGTGAAAACCGCAACGGGTGTCGGCGAGGACATAGGCATGCTCCGTCAGGCTGTGGCGGCGGCGAGCGCGGGCTCGCCGATTCGCAGGTTGCGATAGGCATCGCGGTCTTTGTCGTCGAGCGCGACGATATACGGTTCGACCGCACGCTTTTCGCTGGTCATGCGGCCGTTGGCGTCCTTGCGCAAATGCGTGTGGCAGAACCACTGCGCGTCGTCGCGCGCCGGGTAATCCACGCGATGGTGATAGAGGCCCCAACGGCTCTCGGTGCGGAAAAGCGACGCACGTGCGGCCATTTCCGCGCAATCGCGTATCGCGCGAACCTCGGCGGCGCGCATCAGTTCGTGTGGATTCGCCGCTGCGATCGATTCGATATCCTCACTGATTTCGGCAAAGCGCTGTAGACCGATTTCCATTTTTCGTGTGACCTTCGGCGGTTGCAGGTAGTCGTTCACCATGCGGCGCAGCTTGTATTCGACCTGCGCTGGCGCCAGCCCGTTGTCGCGCGCAAGCGGCGCATAAATGCGCGCGCGCTCGGCCTCGACCTGTTCGTCGTCGACGGTGGCATGCTCGCGGCCCGCCACATATTCCGCCGCATGGTGTCCGGCGAACCATCCGTACGTGAACGCACCGAGCATGTAATTGTGCGGCACGGCCGCCATGTCGCCGGCGGCATAGAGGCCCGGCACGGTGGTCTCGGCGCGCGCGTTCACGTAGACGCCCGACGCGCTGTGCCCGCTGCAAAAGCCGATCTCGGAGATGTGCATCTCGATCATCTGGTTGCGGTAATCGGTGCCGCGTCCCTCGTGAAAGCGTCCGCGGCTAGGGCGCTCGTTCGTGTGCAGAATCTGCTCGATTGTCTGAATGGTTTCTTCCGCAAGATGGTCGAGCTTGAGGAACACGGGGCCGTTGCCGCTTTGCAGTTCCTGGTAGAACTCCCACATCATCTGGCCGCTCCAGTAATCGCATTCGATGAAGCGTTCGCCCTTGCCGTTCGCAGTAAAGCCGCCGAGCGGGCCGGTCACATACGCACATGCGGGGCCGTTGTAGTCCTTGATGAGCGGATTGATCTGGAAGCATTCGAGGTTCGCGAGCGCGGCGCCCGCGTGATACGCCATTGCGTAGCCGTCTCCGGCATTCGTCGGGTTTTCGTAAGTGCCCATCAGATAGCCGGACGCCGGCAGGCCGAGCCTGCCGGCCGCGCCGCAACTCAGCACGACCGCCTTCGCGCGCACCACGTAGAAGTCGGCCGTGCGGCAGTCGAAGCCGAGCACGCCGCTCACGCGGCCCTGCGCATCGGTCAACAGGCGCGTGGCCACAATGCGGTTCGTGATCGCCACGCGCGCGCGTTTCAACTGCCTGTACAGCACTTTCTTGATGTCGTGGCCTTCGGGCATGGGCAGCACATACGAACCCATGTGATGCACCTTCTTGACTGCGTAGTCGCCGTTGCCGTCCTTCTCGAACTTCACGCCCCAGCGGTCCAACTCCTCGATCGTCGTAAAGCTATGGCGTGCATATGCATACACGGCTGCCTGATCCACGATGCCGTCGTTCGCGATCGTGATCTCGCGTGTATATTGTTCGGGCGTTGCGTGGCCCGGAATCACCGCGTTGTTCAGGCCGTCCATGCCCATCGAGATTGCGCCGCTGCGCTTCACGTTGGCCTTCTCGAGCAGCAATACCTTCAGAGAGGGATCGCGTTCCTTCGCCTTGACGGCGGCCATCGGTCCCGCCGTGCCACCGCCGACCACGACGACGTCGTAGTCGAGTACATGGGTATTCATCGTGCCTCCGTTGCGTTTGGGGTGCCTTTTTGCAGGTCTTTTTCGCGATCCACACGCAGCCGGTATTGAAAAGCGTCGCCGCGAAAGTACAGATATTCGAAATCGACCGGCTGCCCCGACGCATCGTGCGTGAGACGCTCGATGCGCAACACAGGGCTGCCTTCCTCGACGCGCAAGGCTTCGACGATGTCGTCGTCGGCGAGAATCGCGTCAATGGAAACATCGGCGTGACCTAGCGGCACGCCACAGTCGTTTTCGAGAATCAGGAAGATGTCGCGCGTCGCCAGGTCGGCGTGGGCGAGGCGCTTGCCGAGCGCTTCAGGCAGCCAGGTCAGTTCGAGCGATACCGGCTCGCGATTGAGGAGCCGTACGCGATGAATCTCGGTCACGGGCGCGCCCTCCGCAATGTTCAGGCGCGCGGCAACGTGACGTGTCGCTTCGACCGTTCGGAAACTGCGCAACTGGTTGACGATTTCATAGCCCATCGACGCCATGGCTTCCGCGAAGCCCTGCAACGACGTCACATTCTGAAAGGCCTTGGGCTTCGAGACGAACGTGCCCTTGCCATGCAGCTTGAAGAGCAGCCCCTCCTTCTGCAGATCGCCGAGCGCCTGGCGCACGGTGATGCGGCTCACGTCGAACAAGCCGCAGAGTTCGTGCTCGGACGGCATCCGCGAAAGAGGCGCATACGTGCCGTCGAGAATGCGTTCGCGCAGTGTGTCCTTGATCTGGGCGTACAGCGGGAGAGAGGTGACCGAGGCGCCTGAAATTGCCGCGGCCGCCGGTACTGGAGTCGTTTTCGACATCGCTCAAACTTGTTATGACAAGATGATGAGGAGTCTAGTAAGACGTGGTCCCGGTTCAAACCAAGTTTTTCTGCTTTGTATTTCTCGTGGCGGAGTTAGATGAGTGGGGGAATGTATGGAAGATGCGCCGCAACGGCGTGCAGCGCATCTTGCCGGCTGCCGAGCGCAGAGCTAAAACGCGTGCCGCAAGCCCACCATGCCGACGAATTGCGAGGGTCCCGACGAAGGCGTCGCGTTCTGCGAGTCGCCGACTACCGCCACTGCGTCGATGATGCTCGTCGCGCTGCTGCCCGCGGCGGCGAGCGTCTTGCCCCACGCGAGTTGATAGGCTTCCAGAGCATAAAGGGTGGTGCGCGTGGAGAGGCTGTACGTCTGTTCCAGCGAAATCTGGTGATAGCGCGCGGGATCGCTGACACCGTTGGCCTTGCTCGCGCGCGTGTAGCTATAGCCGGCGCCGACGATCACGGCGGGCGTGATCCGGTAAGTCGAAATCACGCCATAAGTATTGAATACGCCTTCGCTGGCGAAGAGCGAACCGTGGCCCGGCGCATATTGCACGTTCGAATAGTTGATGCCGACCATCAGATCCTGTGCGGTGTAGCGCGCCGCCGCCGCGAACAGTTGTGCGCTGCGCGCGCTCGCGTAGCCGCTATTCACCGGCGAGTTGATCGCGTAAGTGCCGAGCGCGGCGCTCGTCGCAATGTCTTTCAGCTTGACGTAGCCTGCCGCGACGGCAAACGGTTTGTAGTCGTAGCGGAATGCCGCGCTGAAATGACTGCCGTTCGCGACGCTGCCCGGCACGCCGCCCAGTCCATACTGCGTGCTGAATTGCAGACCTGCGAGTGTAGGCGATAGATAGGTTACCGAATTATTCAGGCGCAGGGTCGTGTCCAGCGCGTCGATGTCGCCGGGATGTGCGCCGGTTGCGCCCGTCAGCACGCCGGTCGGCCCGAGTGCGCCGACCATCTGGAAGTAGGGCGTGTACTGGCGGCCTAGCGTGACGGTGCCGTAGCGGTCATTGCTGAGCCCGACGTACGCCTGCCGGTTGAAGATGAAGCCTGAGCTGCTCTGCGCGCCCGTCAACGAATTGAAGCCGCTTTCAAGGCGGAAAATCGCTTTTGTGCCGTCGCCGAGATCTTCCGCGCCGAGCAGGCCGAACTTGCTTGCCTGGAGGTTACCCTGGCTCATATAGAAGTTCGCATGGCCACGCTGATTGCTAACGTACGTGAACGCGTTGTCCACGACGCCGTAAAGCGTGACGCTGCTTTGCGCCGACGCGCCTGTGCAGAACAGTGCGCCCGCGAGCGGCAGGCAGAACATGACGACCGCGCGGCTCCGCGCGCGTTTCGATGTGAACATGATGGGGAGTCTCCGATCCAGTCTTTCGGTGTTGTCAGTACTACGGAATGAAGCGCGTGTCAGGGCGCGGTGGAAATGGTCAGGCATCGCCAGCCATTGGCGGATTCGTCGTTCAGCAGCGCGCCGCGCTCGCACGTGACCGGCCTCGTCTCGTGCATCGGCACGAATACGCGCAACTCGTCTTGTGTGTGCGGCGTCGAACCCGCGCGTTCCACAGCGATCCGCAAGGCATTGACGTCGCTCGCAATCGTCACGTTCCAGCGGCCTTGGGTGCCCGAGCGCCAGGCTTCGCTTTCGCCGTCGTCCTCGATCGAACCGCCGCGCGCCGTGCCTGCGCCCGCGTGCGGTACGGCGATGAACGCCCGTTCGTCCGCCGGGCGGCCGAAGTGCTGTTGCGCGACGTTCAACGCAATCACGCTGCCCTCGCGCAACAGCATGACAGGCTGCTCGAACGGCGCGGGCAGGCTCACGGTCTGGCCGCCGTTAAACGATTCGCCGCTCCAGTACGACACCCAGCGTGTTCCCGCAGGTAGATACACTTCGCGCGCCGTTTGGCCCGCGTCGACCACGGGCGCGACGAGCATCGAGGAACCAAGCATCATGTCGTCTCCGTCCACAAGGCAGCGCGGGTCGTGCGGAAACTCCGCAAACATGGGACGCAAAACCGGTTCGTATGCGCTGTGCGATTGCCACAGCAGTTCGTACAGATACGGAATCAAGCGGTAGCGCAGTTTGATGAGTGCGGCAATCTGCTGCGTGACTTCCGGATACATCCACGGTTCGTTGACGGTACCGTCGTCGTTCCATGAGTGGATGCTAAAGCGCGGCAGGAAGATGCCGAAGGCGACCCAGCGCGCGAACAGTTCCGGACCCGGGGCGGGGCCCGAAAATCCGCCGATGTCGTGGCCGCTGTTCGACACGCCGGACATTGCGAGGCCAAGACCCATCTTCAGATTGAAACGCAGCGTTTCCCACGACGTGTAATTGTCGCCCGACCAGGTCTGCACATAGCGATGCATGCCGACGCCGCCGGAACGCGAGACGAGAAACGGCCGGCGGCGCGGGGCAAATTCGCGCTGCGCGTCGCGCGAGGCGCGCATCATCAGCTGCGTTTGCAACACCTTGGCCTCATGTGCGGGAAAGGCGCTGCCGAAGCCGTGCGCGATGGCGTCGCGTGTCCAGATTTCGAACTCGTTGTTGTCGTTCCAGGTCGCGGCAATGCCGTGTTTCAAGAGGCTTTCCTTGACGCGCGACTTCCACCAGTCGATCGTGTCGGGATTCGTGAAGTCGAGATACGCGCCGACTTCGTCCCAGAACTGCACCCACGCGGGTTCGCCGTTGCGCGCCTCGATCAGCAAGCCGGCGCTCGCGGCTTCCTCGAATGCGGGGTGATCCTGCAGCAGGCACGGCTTGATATTCGCGCACAGGCGCACGCCATGTTCGAGGTAGCCATTGACGAAACCGTCGATGTCGGGAAACTTCTCGTGGTTCCAGTTGAAGACATAGCGCTTGGCGTCAATCGACGTATAGCCCGAGGACAGGTGAAACGAATCGCACAGCACATCGTGCTCGCTGCATCGTTCGATGAATTCGCCCATGCGTTGCTGTGCGTCTGGCGCGTCCGTGTAGCTCATGGTCGAGCCGGAATAGCCGAGTCCCCACCTGGGCATCCATGCGGGGCGCCCGGTGAGCCACGTGAAGCGGCGCACGGCATGCAAGGGCGTGTCGGCGGAGGCGATGAAGTAGTAGTCGAGGTCGCCATGCGCGGCGACGAAATGGCGATAGTGACCGTGATAGTTATCGAGCTCGCGGCCCATGTCGAAACGGCAATCCGCGAGCGTGTCGTAAAAGAGCCCGAAGCCCGTGCGTGTTTGCGGCTGCCAGGTGACGTAAAACGGTATGTGCTTGTAGAGCGGGTCGGTGGTCCGCGCGTTGTAACCCATCGCGTCGATGTTGCGCATCTCGTACGACTGCGCCGCGCGATCAAGCGACCCCGCGCGCTCGCCGAGCCCGACATATATCTCGTCCTTGCGCCGCTCGATGTAGTGATAGACGCGCTCGTCCCACCAGCCGAAGTTGTACGACTGCGTCTTGCGGTCGTTCATCACGCGGTGCCAGACCGCGTCGCGCAGAATGTCCCAGGCGCAGAAGCCGCCGTCGAGCGTAACGGCAAGGCGGATACATGCTGTCTGCACGACGAGTTGCGCGCCGTCGTTCGACACCTCGAACGCCGACGGCGTGAAACCGCTCATATCGCGGCGCTCGCGGCCTTCGAGCGGAACGTCCTCCGCGCCGGGGGCGATGGCCCAGGTGCGCGGGCCATGCAGTTCTCCGTCGGGCAACACCAGCACGCGGACGATGTCTTCCGCGAGAACGAAGAGTTCGATCCGGCACTGCTCGGGCGAGGTAAGAACCAGGTGATTGCCTTCGTGCGACGCGAGCGCGAAGCGCGGCGGGTGCTTCAGATTCGTGATTGAACGCATGATGGGTAGTCTTTGAAATCATGCAGCCGCGTTCGAGGCCGCATCGGCCTCGCGCGGACGTGCGTCGCGCGAAACGCCGCGCATGAGGAGGATCAGCAGCGTCGCGCCGATGATGTCGAAAGCGCCCAGCGCGCCGAAGAGCGGCGTGTAGCCGATTTTGTCCGCGAGCGCGCCGACCATTAGCGAAAAGCCGAGACCGCCGATCCACGCGGACATGCCCGCAAAGCCGGCAACGGTGCCGACTTCGCCCGGGTCGAAGACGTCGGCGGCGAGCGTATTGACGAGTGCCGAGATCATCTGATGTGCGAAGCCGCCCACGCAGAAGAGTGCGATTGCTTCGTAGGGCGAAGCAACGAGACCGATGCATGCCGGCCCGAGCATCATCAATGCGCCGAGTACGACGCCCGCGATGCGCGACCCGATGAGCGGCACACGCAGACGCTTCATCAGGAAGGGGGACAGGTAGCCGCCGAACAGGCCGCCCAGGTCGGCTGCGAGAAACGGCAGCCATGCAAACAGCGCGATCTGCTTCAGATCCATATGGCGCTGCGTGGCGAGATAGAGCGGAATCCAGAAGCTGAACGTCTGCCATGCGGGCTCCGCGAAAAAGCGGGCTTGCGCGATGGCCCAGAAGCGGCGCGTGCGCAGCACTTCGCGGATGCGGCTGCGGCGCGGCGCCGGCGGGGTCTGACCGCCCATGATCGTTTTGCGCTCGGCCTCGCTGATCCGCGCATGCTCGGACGGCGAACGGTACAGCGCGTACCACGCCGCCGCCCAGACGAAGCCGAGAGCGCCTGTCACGGCGAAGGCGCTTTGCCATCCATAGCGAAGCGACAGGAACACGACGAGCGGCGGCGCGAGCAGCGATCCGAGCGACGTACCCGCGTTGAAGTAGCCCACCGCGACGGATTTCTCGCGATTCGGAAACCACTCGGCGACGACCTTCATGCCGGCCGGGATGGCGACCGCCTCGGTCAGGCCCATCAGGCCACGCAGCGCGGCAAGCGAGAACCAGCCGCTTGCAAAGCCGTGCAATACGCCTGTCAGCGACCACAGGCAGGCAAAGAGGGCGAAGCCGAGGCGCAGACCGATCAGATCGATGATAAGACCGCAGACCGGTTGCATGACGGTGTAACCGACCTGGAAGGCGCCGACCACGTACGAGTACTGCTGGGTGCTCATGTGCATGAGCTTCATCAACTCCGGAGCCATCACGCCGAGCGCGTTGCGCGACAGGTAATTAACGATGGTCCCGAGACATACGAGGCCGATGATCCACCAGCGCAAACCAATGATTGTCTTCACAGTGTGTCTCCGTGTTCGCGTATCCGACCGCAGGGTCTGGTGCAGTTATGCGCGAATTCGAACATTTTTCGATGTTTAGTGTCAGTCATCGTATCACTGAAAGATGAGTTTGATACTAAGGGAAAACCATGTGCAATGACAAGAAACGCCTGATGTAGCGCGGATTTCCTGTCCATGGGGCGTGTCGAGGCTGCTTGAGATCAGACGACTGTTTTGTGCAAATGCTTCAGTAAAATGTTCTTTCGAACATGTCGTTTTCATTAATGAGCAACCCGGCTGACTACTCGTCGCGTGTCCGACTACGTGGCGAAGCGTCAGCTTCAGATTGGAATAATAATTCGGTATCCTGATTAACAGTTTGAGCAGCCCAGAAATACCCCGCTTGGGGGGGCTCCAGGCAGTCATCCATTCCCCACTGGGCAAGCTCAACTTCGGAGCGATGTAACCAGAAATTACCTGCCGCTTCGCGTGCGATCTTATGCATCAGTTATTACAAAGTTGAAATACGCCGCGGGCGGCCTTGCGCTATATTTCCGCCAACAACACATTCTTCCAAGGGTGATCGATGAAGTCCGCTCGTTTTGTTCCGCTTCTGCTCGGGGTTCTGACGTTGGCCGCGTCGGGTGCAGCCATGGCCGGCGGGGTCAACATCGGGGTCAATATCGGCATTCCCGCGCCGGTCTACGTGGCGCCGGCTCCGGTCTATGCACCACCGCCGCCGCCTCCGCCGCCCGTCGTGTATCAGCCCGCACCCGTGTATTACGGCGGACCGGCTATCGTGATCGGCTGGCATGGCGACCGCTACTGGGACGGCCACCGCTATTGGGCGCGCGACGACTGGTATCGTCATCATCCGCCGGGGCGCTATGACTACCGGCGCGATCACTACGATCACGGTCGCGGCTGGCACTGAGCCGCAGCGGCAACCGCAGCGATCCTGAACCGCCCGAATGGGCGGTTTTTTCATGCCTTCGCGCCTTGCCGGGGCGCGCGGCGGACTTACGGTTTGCGCGGGTTTATTGGGTAGAATTCCCTCACCACGCAATTGCCCAATGACCACCAAGGCGCTTATGACAACTGGCTCGCGACGGGTTCCATCGCCTCGTGCACCTCAATGCGTAGTTTCCAGGCCCCCGCGTGTCGGTCCCGCGCTCATGTGGCGTTCATCGCGCAATGCCTGCGTCGCGCTGCTGTGCGCCGCGCTGGCCGCGGCCGGTCTTTTCGCGGCGACGCAAGCGCATGCGGCGTATGCCATTGCCCAGTACGGAGAGCCGAAATATCCGGCGGACTTCAAGCATTTCGACTACGTGAACCCAGATGCGCCGAAGGGCGGCACACTGGTGCTGGCCAATCCGAGCCGCCTGACGAGCTTCGATAAATTCAACCCGTTCACTTTGCGCGGCAACACCGCGCCCGGCGTCGACCTGCTGTTCGAGAGCCTCACGACCGGCAGCAGCGACGAAGTGGCCTCCGCGTATGGACTGCTCGCCGACGACATCAGGATCGCGCCGGACGGCCTCTCGACTACCTTCCATATCAACCCGCACGCGCGTTTTTCGAACGGCGATCCCGTTACCGCGGAGGATGTGAAGTATTCGCTCGACACCCTGAAGAGCCCGCAGGCCGCGCCGCAATTCATGTCGATTTTCGGCCAGATCGTGCGCGCGGTCGTCGTGGATGCGCACACCGTACGTTTCGAATTTCAGCAGCGCAATCGTGAGTTGCCGTTGCTCGCGGGCGGCATGCCGGTGTTTTCGCACAAGTGGGGAATGAAGCCCGACGGCAGCCATATCCCGTTCGATCAACTGGCGTTTGAAAAGCCGATTGGCAGCGGTCCTTATCTGATCGAGCGGTACGACAACGGCCGCACCATCACGTACCGGCGCAACCCGGATTATTGGGGCGCGGCGCTGCCGGTGCGCGTCGGCATGTACAACTTCGAGCGCATCGTCTACAAGCTGTATTCGGATAGCGTCGCGCGGCTCGAGGCCTTCAAGGCTGGTGAATACGACGCGCTTGTGGAGTATGTCGCGCGTAACTGGGTGCGGCGCGACGTCGGCAAGAAATTCGACAGCGGCGAGCTCATCAAGAAGGTGTTCCCGCAGCACAACGGCACGGGTATGCAGGGCTTCATGCTGAACACGCGGCGGCCCCTGTTTCAGGACGTGCGCGTGCGCAAGGCGCTCGATCTCGCGCTCGATTTCCAGTGGCTCAACCGGCAGTTGTTCTTCAATCAGTACGCGCGCATCGACAGTTTCTTTGCCAACACCGATCTGCAGGCGAAGGGGCTGCCGTCGCCGGGCGAACTCGCGCTGCTCGAGCCGTGGCGTGCGAAGCTCGATCCCGCGGTTTTCGGGCCGCCGCCGAAGCAGCCCGACACCGACCCGCCGGGCTCGCTGCGCGCGAACCTGCTGCAGGCGCGCGCGCTGTTGCACGAGGCCGGCTGGCGCTATCGCGACGGCGCTTTGCGCAATGCAAAAGGGGAGCCGTTCGAGTTCGAGATACTCGACGACTCGGGATCGGCCGCGCAAATGGAGCCGATCGTCGCTACTTTCATTCGAAACCTGCAGAAGCTCGGAATACGAGCCACGTTTCGCGTAGCCGATTTCGCGGTCTATCAGAAGCGGCTCGACGCCTTCGACTTCGACACCACGACGATCCGCATGCCGGACGTGCAGGTGCCGGGTTCCGAGCAGATCGAGCGCTTCGGCAGCAAGGCAGCCGATACGAACGGCTCGGACAATGTGATCGGACTGAAGTCGCCGGCTGTCGATTCGATTCTGCGCGCACTCGTGCAGGCGCAGACGCGCGAGCAGCTGCTCGACGCGACGCATGCGCTCGATCGCGTGCTGATGCATGGCTACTACGTCGTGCCGCACTGGTACAGCGCAACGCATCGCGTGGCGTTCAAGCGCGGGCTTGCATGGCCGGCGAGGCTGCCGCTGTACTACGGCGCCGAAGGCTGGATCACGTCGACGTGGTGGTTCGCGAAGCCGCCGCAAGGCACGCAGGCCGCTGCGCAATGACCCGCTGTATCACGCTCGCGCGTTATAGTCGTTCAATCACCGCCCTCGCAATGGAAAGCACGTCATGTGGAGCTACATTCTCAAACGTCTGCTGCTGATGATCCCGACGTTGCTCGGCGTGCTGACGCTGACCTTCATCGTGATCCAGTTCGTGCCGGGCGGCCCGGTCGAACAGATGCAGCATGAGCTGCGCAAGGGCGCCGAGGGCGCAGTGCCGTTCGGCCTGCGCGCGCACAACGGCGTCGACGCGCAGCAGATCGCGCAACTGAAGGCGCTGTACGGTTTCGACAAGCCGCCGCTCGAGCGCTACATGTTGATGCTCAAGCGCTTCTCCACCTTCGATCTGGGTCAGAGCTATTTCCGGCATCAGAGCGTGTGGTCGCTCATCGTTTCGAAGCTGCCGGTGTCGATCAGCATCGGCTTGTGGACGTTTTTTCTCACGTATCTGATCTCGGTGCCGCTCGGCATTGCGAAAGCGGTGCGCAACGGCTCGCGCTTCGACATCGCGACGAGCCTTGTCGTGCTGATCGGTTACGCGATTCCGGGCTTCGTGCTCGGCGTGCTGCTACTCGTGTTATTCGGCGGCGGCACGTTTTTGCAGCTCTTTCCGCTGCGCAATCTCACATCGGATAACTGGTCGCAACTGAGCCTGGTGGGCAAGGTGCTCGATTATCTGTGGCATATCGCGTTGCCGATTACGGCTTCGGTGGTCGGCAGTTTCGCGGTCGTGACGATGCTCACCAAGAACGCCTTTCTCGACGAGATTCGCAAGCAGTACGTATTGACCGCACGCGCAAAAGGTCTTTCCGAGAAACGCGTGTTGTGGAAGCACGTGTTTCGCAATGCGATGTTGCCGTTGATCGTCGGCTTTCCGGCTGCGTTTATCGGCGCTTTTTTCACAGGCAGTCTGCTGATCGAAACGCTTTTTTCGCTCGACGGTCTCGGCTTGCTGTCGTATGAGTCCGTCGTGCGGCGCGACTATCCGGTCGTGCTCGGCACGCTGTATCTCTTCACGCTGATCGGCCTTGCGACCAAGCTCGTTTCCGATCTTTGCTATGTGTGGGTCGATCCCCGCATTCAATTCGAACAACTGGAACGCTGATGAATCGAGCCCGCCTTTCAGCCGATGCAGCGGCCCGCACGGAGCCCGCGCGCGCGTTCGTCTCGCCTTCGCCCGCGCGCCGCGTATGGCAGCGGTTTCGCCAGCAACGGCTTGGCTACTGGAGCCTGATCGTGTTTGTCGCGGCCTTCGCGGCGAGCCTCGCCGGTCCGCTGTGGTCCAACGACAAGCCGCTCGTGGTGCGCTATGACGGCCACTTGTATTTCCCGCTCTTTCACACTTACGCGGAAACCACGTTCGGCGGCGATTTCCCGACGCCCGCGGATTATCTCGACCCGTATATCAAGCAGCGTTTCGATGCGCCGGGCAATTTCGCCGTGTACCCGCCGAACCATTACTACTACGACACGCTCAACTATTTTTCGAAAGCACCGAACCCCGCGCCGCCGTCGCGCGAAAACTGGCTCGGCACCGACGATCGCGGCCGCGATCTGTTTGCGCGCCTGCTATACGGCTTTCGCGTGTCGGTGGAATTCGGTCTCGTGCTGACATTCATCGGCACGATACTCGGCATCGCGGCCGGCGCCGTCCAGGGTTATTTCGGAGGACGTACGGATATCATCGGGCAGCGCCTGATCGAGATCTGGAGCGCGATGCCCGAGCTTTATCTGCTGATCATTTTCTCGTCCATCTTCGAACCGGGTTTCGTTCTGCTGATCGTGCTGCTTTCGCTGTTCGGCTGGATCGGCTTGTCGGACTATGTGCGCGCGGAGTTTCTGCGCAATCGCCAGCAGGATTACGTGCGCGCGGCGAAGGCCATGGGGCTGTCGAACTGGCAGATCATGTGGCGGCACGTGCTGCCCAACAGTCTCACGCCGGTCATCACGTTCCTGCCGTTTCGCATGAGCGGCGCGATTCTCGCGCTGACGAGTCTCGATTTTCTCGGCCTCGGCGTGCCTTCGCCGACACCGAGCCTCGGCGAACTGCTCGCACAGGGCAAGGCGAATCTGGACGCTTGGTGGATCTCGCTGTCGACCTTCGGTGTGCTGGTCACGATGCTATTGCTGCTGACGTTCATGGGCGACGCGCTGCGCAACGCGCTCGACACCCGCATCTCCGATGCGATGCGCGCCGGAGGTAATCAGTGAGCATGCAACGGCAAACCCATGCACAGCAGCACGACAGCGGCAACGGCGGGAGCGGTGTGCCGCTGCTGGATCTGGATCGCCTTCATGTGAGCTTCGGCGAAACGGTGGCCGTGAACGACGTCACGTTGACGATCCGGCGCGGCGAACGCCTCGCGCTCGTCGGCGAATCGGGGTCGGGCAAGAGCGTGACGGCGCTGTCGGTCTTGCGTCTGTTGAGCGACGCGCAGGTGAGCGGATCGATCCGTTTCGACGGCGAGGACCTGCTTGCCAAAAGCGAGCGTGAGATGCGCGGGCTGCGCGGCTCTGACATCGCGATGATCTTTCAGGAGCCGATGACGGCGCTCAATCCGCTCTACACGGTGGGCGATCAGATCGCGGAGACGATTGTGGTGCACGACGGCGTTTCGGCAGCGGAGGCCCGCAAGCGCGCGGTCGCATTGCTCGGACGCACGGGCATTCCCGAGCCGGGCAAGCGCGTGAACAGCTATCCGCACGAACTCTCGGGCGGCCAGCGGCAGCGCGCAATGATCGCCATGGCGCTCGCGTGCCGTCCGCGTCTATTGCTCGCCGACGAGCCGACCACCGCGCTTGACGTGACGATTCGCGCGCAGATCGTCGATTTGCTGCTGGAACTGCAGCGCGACGAAGCCGAAAAGCGCGGCATGGCCGTGCTGCTGATCACGCATGACCTGAACCTCGTGCGCAACTTCGCCGAGCGTATCGCGGTAATGGAAAAGGGCGTGCTCGTCGAGAGCGGGCCGGTCGAGCAGGTGTTCGGCTCGCCGCAGCATCCCTACACGCAGCGGCTGCTCGCGAGCCGGCCGCAGCGGACCGTGGTGCCGGTGCTGCCCATTGCGCCGGTGCTGCTGGAAGCCCGCGATGTGTCCGTCGATTTCAAAACGAAGTTGCCGGGGTTTGCCGGCTGGTTCCGCTCGGGGCGCTTTCGCGCCGTCGCCGATGCGAGCGTTTCGCTGCGGCAAGGTGAGACGCTCGGGATCGTCGGCGAATCCGGTTCGGGCAAGTCGACGCTCGCCATGGCCTTGCTCGGCCTGCAGCGCACGGCGCACGGCGAGATCGAATTCCAGGGCAGGGCGCTGGGCAGCTACCGCGGCACGGAACAGACGGCGTTGCGCTCGAACATGCAGGTGGTGTTTCAGGACCCTTTCAGCTCGCTTTCGCCGCGCCAGACCATCGAGCGGATCGTCGGCGAGGGACTGGCCCTGCACCGGCCGCAAATGTCGCCGCAAGCGCGCCGCGACAAGGTGCTGGCGGTCTTGCGCGAGGTCGGCATCGACCGCACCGCGTTGCTGCGCTACCCGCATGAGTTCTCGGGCGGCCAGCGGCAGCGCATCGCCATCGCGCGCGCGCTGGTGGTCGAGCCGCGCATTCTGATCCTCGATGAGCCCACCAGCGCGCTCGACGTCTCCATTCAGCAGCAAGTGCTGAAATTGCTGGCCGGGTTGCAACAGAAGTACAACCTCGGCTTCGTTTTCATCAGCCACGACCTGGCTGTGATCGGGGCGATGGCGCACCGCGTGGCGGTCATGCAAAACGGTTCTATCGTCGAAAGTGGAGACGTTGAGAAAATCTTTGCGACCCCTTCGCACCCCTACACTCGAAAGCTCCTGAAAGCCGCGCTGGACCGTTGATTTTTCACCCTTTCACCAATTGGGTGCGCCTCTCGATTGTATTTTTCTATTTGTTTTGACACATGAATACTTACTGGCTAGTATCGACCAAACTTTTTTCCGTAGACCCCTGATTCTTTAGCAAAAACTACCGACCAATGCAGCACAGAAATCTGACCCAGGCTTGCACGCGCGCCGTCGCCGGGATGTTCATTGGCGTCTTGATCGCAGCAGCTCCCGGCGTTTTCGCCGACGAAGTAAGCAGTTTCAATCAGAATGCCTCATTTTCGCCGAGCACGTCGGCGAATTCCCCGTCCTCTTCCAGCTCCCAGTCCGTCGGCGGAAACACCGACGGCAGCGCGAAATCGTTCCTGTCGGGCATGGCCGGCAAAGCGGGCGACGTCGTGGTCGGCGCGCTGAACATGATCGGCGTGCGCTACCGCTGGGGCGGCAATACGCCGGATTCGGGGCTCGATTGCAGCGGCTTCGTGCGCTACGTGTTCCAGGACACGCTGGGCATGGCGCTGCCGCGCCGCGCCGAGGAAATGAGCCGCGTCGGCGAAAAGGTCCGCGTGAGCGATCTGAAGCCGGGAGACCTGGTGTTCTTCAACACCATGCGCCGCACGTTCTCGCACGTGGGCATCTATATCGGCGACAACAAGTTCGTGCATTCGCCGTCCACCGGCAGCACGATCCGCGTCGACGACATGGATGACGGCTACTGGGAAAAGCGCTTCACCGGCGCGCGCCGGATCGAGACGTCGTACCAGAGCGGCGAAGATCTGCGCAAGCGCGTGAATGCGACGATCGGCGGAAACAACTGATTTTTGCCGCCAGGCGGTGCAGGCGCACCGCCTGGAGCCGAAGCCACAGTAAAAAAGCCTGCTTCGAAAGAAGCAGGCTTTTTCGTTGACGGCCCGTCTACGGGTGAGGCCGTGCGCAGCCGCGACTGGCGGCCGCGATCCCTGACCTCGCTAAACCGCCGCGCGGCTCGCCGTCAGCTTGCGTTGCAGCTCCGGCATGATCTTCGCGACGGCTTCTTCGCCGGCGAGAATCGCGGCGTTGCGCTGCGAGAAGTCGCTGCCGCTCATGGCCGCGAGATTCGGCCGGATCACGACGTCGGCATATTTGTCGAGTTCATAGGCCTTGATGGTCTGGCCCATGATCGTGAAAGTCTGCATGAGCACATCGAACGAGCTGGCTGTGAGGCCGCTTTCCGGGCGCTGCGAGATATCCACCGCGATCACGAAGTCCGCGCCCATCTTGCGTGCGAACGATGCGGGCACCGGACTCACGAGACCGCCGTCCACATATTCATGCCCGCCGATTTTCACCGGCTCGAAAATGGACGGCACGCTGCACGACGCCCGCACCGCCACGCCGGTATTGCCGCGCTGAAAGAGAATGGGCTGGCCGGTTTTCAGGTCGGTGGCGACGACGCCGAGCGGCTTCACCATTTTCTCGATCGGCCGATTGTTGAGCGTCGTGTTCAGATAATTCTGCAGCGCGATGCCTTGCAGCAGGCCGCGCGTGCGAAACGGCATCGCCCAGTCGCTGATCGACGCTTCGTCCATGGTCAGCGCGAGCTTGTTCAGCGCGAAGCCGTTCATGCCCGACGCATAGAGCGCGCCGACCACCGACCCGGCGCTCGTGCCGGCGACGAGGTCCACCTGAATATTGCGCGCCTCCAGCGCCTTGATCACGCCGATGTGCGCGAAACCGCGCGCCGCGCCGCCGCCAAGCGCGAGCGCGACCCGAAGCGGGCGCTGCGGCTTGTCGAGCGGCGGGGTGCTCGTGCCTGGCGTGGCGGTGCCATTCGACGTCGACATTCCGTCGATTTTGCTGCCGGCCGTGGTGCAGGCGGCCAGCACCGCCGAGGCGGCGGCGAGCGAAAAGTTGCGACGGCCGAAACGAGGTGACGAAGGTTTCAACGAATTCTCCAGCAACGGCACAGGCGGCGTGACGGGCGCCGCCTCGTGCCGCGATCAGGCAAAGGTCGAGGCGACCGCGATAAGCGGTTTCATGCGCGCGGGCGGCGTGTGTGCCCTGGCGCGCGCACATCATAAAGCAAAGCGGCGCGGGCGCGCGGGCCTGTAATGAAACGTTGCAGAGACACCGCCTCTCGGCGACAGCACGCGATCAGGACGCCTTCAGGGCACCATCGGGACGCAATCACGACGCCACCGGGACGCGCTCGCCTGGCCGTTCGGACGAGGGCGGCGCGCCGCTCTCGAAAGGTATAATTCGGCTCTTGCTTTGATTCCTTCGTGTCCATGCACGGCTGTCGTCCTGCTGCATGGACGCGGTTCGCTGCCGCGCCTGACTGGCTATATCTGTCCGGCGCCGGCGCCCGTCTTCGAGTAACGCTAATGACCACCTCCGTTCGCACCCGTTTCGCACCGAGTCCCACCGGCTTCATTCACCTCGGCAACATCCGCTCCGCGCTTTATCCGTGGGCGTTCGCGCGCAAGATGAAAGGGACCTTCGTGCTGCGGATCGAGGACACCGACGTCGAGCGTTCCACCACTGAATCCGTCGACGCGATTCTGGAAGGCATGGAATGGCTCGGCCTCGATTTCGACGAAGGCCCGTTCTACCAGATGCAGCGCATGGACCGCTACCGCGAGGTGCTTCAGCAGATGCGCGACGCGGGGCTCGTGTATCCGTGCTACATGTCGACCGAAGAACTCGACGCGCTGCGCGAGCGCCAGCGCGAAGCCGGTGAAAAACCGCGCTACGACGGCACGTGGCGTCCCGAGCCGGGCAAGGTGTTGCCCGAACCGCCGGCGGGCGTGCAGCCCGTGCTGCGCTTCCGTAATCCGCTCACCGGCACGGTGGCCTGGGACGACGCGGTAAAAGGGCGCATCGAAATCTCGAACGAGGAGCTGGACGACCTCGTGATCGCGCGGCCCGACGGCACGCCGACCTATAACTTCTGCGTGGTGGTGGACGATCTGGACATGCGCATCACGCACGTGATTCGCGGCGACGATCACGTGAACAACACGCCGCGGCAGATCAATATTCTGCGCGCACTCGGCGGCGAGCCGCCGGTGTACGCGCACTTGCCGACCGTGCTCAACGAGCAGGGCGAAAAGATGAGCAAGCGTCACGGCGCGATGAGCGTAATGGGTTATCGCGACGCCGGCTACCTGCCCGAAGCCGTGGTGAACTATCTCGCGCGCCTCGGCTGGTCGCATGGCGACGCGGAGATTTTCTCGCGCGAGCAGTTTGTCGAATGGTTCGATCTGGAACATCTCGGCAAGTCGCCGGCGCAATACGACCACGACAAGCTCAACTGGCTCAACGCGCATTACATCAAGGAAGCGGACAACGCGCGCCTTGCCGGCCTCGCGCGGCCGTTCCTCGCTGAACTGGGTATCGACGAGGCGGCCATCGCGCGAGGCGCCGACCTGAGCGCCGTGGTGGGCTTGCTGAAGGACCGCGCGTCCACGGTCAAGGAGATTGCAGAGAGCGCGGCGATGTTCTATCGCACGCCCGCCCCGGATGCGGAAGCCCTCGCGCAACATGTGACCGACGCAGTGCGCCCGGCGCTCGGCGAGCTGGCTGCCGCATTGAAGACCGTCGAGTGGACCAAGGAGGCGATCGCCGCCGCGCTCAAGGCCACGCTTTCCGCACACAAACTGAAGATGCCGCAACTCGCCATGCCGGTTCGGCTGCTGGTGGCGGGCACGACGCATACGCCGTCTATCGATACGGTGCTGATGCTGTTCGGCCGCGATGTGGTGGTGAGCCGTATCGAGAAAGCGTTGGCATAACGCGATCGCGGCACGCCTGGCCAGAGCGTTCGCGCGTGCGTTGAGAGGGATTGCATGCGTCTTCGGAAAAAAGTCGCATGCAATTGCTCAAAGGGTATTTACAAAGCGCAAATTGGCCTCTAGAATCTCGTTTCTGTTCTGCAAGGGGGGTATAGCTCAGCTGGGAGAGCGCTTGCATGGCATGCAAGAGGTCAGCGGTTCGATCCCGCTTACCTCCACCATCAGAGCAGAGTGAAGTCGTTCCGAAGTCTGGAACTTGTAGCAAAAAAGACTTCCCAAACAGCAGTATCGTAGTTAAAATAGCGGTCTTCGCAGTTGACGAAACGAATAACTGGCAAGCAGCTTCATGTTAGTTAATTCAAGGTCAGCGGTGAGTAAAAGACAGATCTGAAAAGATTATGTCCCCTTCGTCTAGAGGCCTAGGACATCACCCTTTCACGGTGAGTACAGGGGTTCGAATCCCCTAGGGGACGCCAAACATCGGCGTCGCTTTATGAAGTAAAGCAGCGCAGCTTGCAGAGAAATAACCGACGCTCGCAAGCCAGGGTGTAAAGACTGGAGTGGTAGTTCAGTCGGTTAGAATACCGGCCTGTCACGCCGGGGGTCGCGGGTTCGAGTCCCGTCCACTCCGCCAGACAAAGCCCGTTCATACAAACTTGAACGGGCTTTTTCATTAAAGGTGTAAGCAGTACGTTGTCCCCTTCGTCTAGAGGCCTAGGACATCACCCTTTCACGGTGAGTACAGGGGTTCGAATCCCCTAGGGGACGCCAGAACATCGGCGTCGTTCGGTAGGAAGTTGAACGGTGCAGTGTGAAAATCTGGAGCGGTAGTTCAGTTGGTTAGAATACCGGCCTGTCACGCCGGGGGTCGCGGGTTCGAGTCCCGTCCGCTCCGCCAGATTTGAAAAGCCCACTTCGAAAGGAGTGGGCTTTTTTTATTTCCGCTGCCTGCCAGCCTGGCTATGCTCGGGACAAACAGCCATTGCCAGCGCGCGCGGCCTGTTTTACCGTTTATCCCGACTTCTCTTCGTCGTGCCGCCATGTTCGATCCAACCGAAGCTCCGTCACCGTTCCATCTGCGCAAAGCCAGCATGGACGATTTCGAGTTTGCCGAGGCGCTGACTCACGGCAACATGGGCGGCTACTATCAGCGGCATCATCTTGTCTGGCGCGGCGATCTCTTTCTCGGCAGCTGGCGCGAGTCGGAAAACTTCATCCTCGAAATGGACGGCAAGGCGATCGGCGTGCTGCGCATCACGCAGGAGGGCGATTCGCTGCATATTCGCGACGTCCAGATCGCGGAAGGCTACCGGCGCCTCGGCGCCGGCACCTATCTGCTCGACATGTCGCACCAATGGGCGCGCGAGCGCGGTCTGCGCGAACTGCAGTTGCGCGTGTTCGTCGACAACCCCGCGGCACGGCTCTATCAGCGCAAGGGCTACAAGCTCGCCGGGCCGCGGCTCGCGCAGCTTGGCGCGATCCGTCATCTGGCGCGGCGGGTTTGAGGTGACGATTCGCGTTTAGCGGTGCACGCCGCCGGGCGCGTCCGCGTGGTTCGACGCCGTCTCTTCAACGCGTGCATCGGCAGAAACGGCGTCGTCGACGCTTTCGCCATTGTCCAGCCGATGTTCCGAGCCACGTTCGATAAACGCGCGCGGACTTTCGCCAAAGGCCCGGCGAAACATCGCGGAAAACGCGCTCTGACTCTGATAGCCCAACTCCTGCGCGACATGGGAGAGCGGCCGCCCCTGGCTCAGCAAAGGGATCGCGCGCGCCAGAATCGCCTGTTGCCGCCACTGCGAAAAACTCACGCCGAGTTCCTGGCGGAAGAGCCGCGCGATGGTGCGCGTACTGGCGCCGACGCTCGCCGCCCATTGTTCGAGCGACTCGGCGGGCGTCGGATCGGCGATCACCGCCTCGCACAGCGCACGCAGGCGCTTTTCGTTCGGCATCGGCACGGAAAGGGGCAGCGGTTCGGAGCGCGTCAGCTCGTCGAGCGCGAGTGCGCCCAGCAGGCGTTCGCGCTCGGGCGAGATGCCGGGCGTATCCAGCGCGGCAATCACCTCGCGCAGCAGGTTCGAGACTTCGACCACGCGCGGCGCGTCGAGCCCCGCAGGCACAGCGTTTTCGGTGATGTACAGCGTGCGCAGAAACGCGTCCTCCACGGCGACGACCTCATGTGTGACATGCGGCGGCACCCAGATGGCGCGCGAGGGCGGTACCATCCACGTGGTGCCGGTCGTGGCCACCCGCAGCACGCCGCGCGGCGCGTACGCGACCTGCGCCCACGCATGCTGATGACGCGCGAAATGCGAACCCATGGGCATGGGCCGCGAGCGCACGCGAATGGGGTGCGCTTCGTTCGGCTGGAATTCTGGCGGCGTGTCGGTCAGGCTGACGAAGCTCGACCGGTCCGAACCGGCGTACGGAGTCATGACAAAGGTCGATCCAAAAACGAAACGCCACAAACGTAACGCCACAAACGAAACGCGGCGATATGAAACGCGGCGATATGAAGCGCGATCGCGGGCGGGTTTCCATTGTAGAGCGTGTGCGCTTTGCGCCGTTGCATAATGGCGGGATTGTCGACCCCTACTCGAGGAGCACGAACGACGATGCAAACCGTCTTTGTCTACGGCACGCTGCGAGCGGGCGAAGTGAACGACATCCGCGATGCCGCGGCGCGCAACGAGATCGCCGAGCCGACGCTGCTCGGAACGGCCACGGTTCGCGGCCATCTGTTCGACTTCGGCTCGTACCCGGGCCTCGTCGTCGACGAAGAGGGCGTGGAAGTGATCGGCGACGTCTACGAGATCGACGATGAACTCGTTGCCGTGCTCGACGAAATCGAGGCGGTGTACCCCGGCGTCGAAGATCGCTTTCTGGCGCGCGAAGTCATGGTGAAAGTGGACGGCAATGTGGTGAATTGCCGCTTCTATCCGGTCGCGCCTCACGCGGTGAAAGGGCTGCCCGAAATCCGATCCGGCGATTGGGTCAAACACCGCACGACGCGCTGATCCAACGCCGCAGCGCAAGCGCACCCACGGGCACCGACCCGCGGCACAAAAAAACGGCCCGCGAGGCAACGAGGCCTGGCGGGCCGTCAGGCCGGTCAATCTTCTCGCCAGCTCGCCGTGACGAGCCGCACATTCACGTTCAAATTTCTTCGTAGAGCGGCAGCGTCAGGAAGTCAGTGAACTGCGCGGACGTCGACATCTGCTCGAAGATTTGCGCAGCGCGCTCGTACGGCGCGGTATCGCCGCCCACCGCCTGCTTCACCTTGTCGAGTTCCTGCACGGCCAGCTCGCGCACCAGTTCAGCGGTCACCTTGCGGCCGTCGTCGAGCGTGCCCTTCGGCGAGCGGATCCATTGCCACACCTGCGAGCGCGAAATCTCGGCGGTCGCGGCGTCTTCCATCAGGTTGTGGATCGGCACGCAGCCATTGCCCGCGAGCCACGAACCCAGGTAGTGAATGCCGACGTTGATGTTGTTGCGCAAACCGGCTTCGGTAATCGGCGTCTCCGGGCGGAAGTCGAGCAGATCCGTCGCGGTGACGAGCACGTCGTCGCGTTGCTTGCCGATCTGGTTCGGCTTGTCCCCCAGCACCTTGACGAATTCTTCCATTGCGATAGGCACGAGCCCCGGGTGCGCGACCCAGCCGCCGTCGTAGCCGTCGCCCGCATCGCGCGCCTTGTCCGAGCGCACGCCGGCCATCGCCTTGTCGTTCGCGGCCGGGTCGTTCTTGATCGGAATCAGCGCGCTCATGCCGCCGATAGCCGGCGCATTGCGGCGGTGGCAAGTCTTCAGCAGCAACAGCGCATAGGCGCGCATGAAGGGCGAGGTCATCGTGATCTGCGAGCGGTCTGCGAGGCAGAAGTCGCGGTCGGCCTTGAACTTCTTGATCGCCGAGAAGATGTAGTCCCAGCGGCCCGCGTTCAGGCCCGAGCTGTGTTCACGCAGCTCGTACAGGATTTCGTCCATTTCGAACGCGGCGAGAATGGTTTCGATCAGCACCGTCGCGCGAATCGTGCCGCGCGGCACGCCGACCGCTTCCTGCGCGGCGACGAAGATGTCGTTCCACAGACGCGCCTCGAGGTGGCTTTCCATCTTCGGCAGATAGAAGTAGGGGCCGGAGCCGCGCGCGATCAGTTCCTTCGCGTTATGCACCATGAAGAGCGCGAAGTCGAAGATGCCGCCCGACACGCGCTTGCCGTCCACGCTCACGTGCTTCTCGTCGAGATGCCAGCCGCGCGGGCGCACGATCAGCGTGGCGATGGTGTCGTTCAGCTTGTAGTGCTTGCCGTTCTGCTCCAGCGAAATCGTGCGGCGCACGGCGTCCTTCAGGTTGATATGGCCGGTGATCTGGTTGTCCCAGCTCGGCGCATTCGAATCCTCGAAGTCGGTCATGTACGAATCCGCGCCGGAGTTCAGCGCGTTGATGATCATCTTGCGTTCTACCGGCCCCGTGATTTCGACGCGGCGGCGTTGCAGGTCGTGCGGCAGCGGTGCGATGGTCCAGTCGCTCTCGCGCACGCTCTTCGTCTCGGCGAGGAAGTCGGGGCGCTCGCCCGCGTCGAGACGCTTCGTGCGTTCCGCGCGCGCCTGCAGCAGCTGCTGACGGCGCGGCTCGAAGGTGCGATGCAGCGCGGCGACGAGTTCGAGCGCCTCGCGGGTCAGAATTGCTTCATAACCCGGTTTGATTTCGCCGGTGATTGCCACGCCCTGCGGCAGCGACAGCGATGACTGCGAATTCGCCATGTTTTCTCCTTGGTCGGTCAGATTGCGAAAATGCAAAGTTGAAATGCGGTGAGGTCGTTAAGTGAGTTGTCGAGCCGGTTCGCGTCGCAGAGGCTCATGCGTCTTTACCTGCACGCGCGCGGCTTGCCGCGACAGTGCGTCCTGCCCGCGCCGGTCGTCCTGCCGGGGCAAGCGTGCTCAGAAAGGCCAGCAGATCGCTCATGCCCGCACCCGTGCCATGCGGCGTCACGCCCAGTTCCTCGAGCGGCGCGTTCTGACGGTTGAGCCAGAACGTGGTGAAGCCGAACCAGGTCGCGCCGGCCACGTCCCAGCCATTCGATGAAACGAAAACGATCTCGCGGGCCGCCGCGCCGAAGGCTCGCGTGCCGAGCGCGTAGGCGGCGGGCGCGGGTTTGTACGCGCGCACGGCGTCGACGGACAGCACGTGGTCGAAGAGGCCGCTCATGCCGGCGCTCTTGACCGCGACGTCGAGCATCTGCGGATTGCCGTTCGAAAGAATCGCAAGGCCGGGCCCGTGAGCCGCCGCGTTGTCTCTTGCGGACGAGGCGCCTCTAAGCGCAGCGGTCAAAGGCGCGCCGCCGTCGCCGGAAGCGCGCAGCGCGCGCAGCGCGGGCACCGCATCGGGAAAGGCGGACAGGCACGCGTACTCGTCCATCAGACGTTTTTCAGCGGTGCGGCCGAGCGTCAGTTGCAGTTTTTTTGCCGAGAAACGGAGCGCGTCGAGCGTGATGTCCCAGAACGGCCGATAGTGCGCGGCGCCCTCGCCGTCGCCGGTGCTGGTATCGGCGAGCGTGCGCAACTGCGTATATTCGATCTGCTTTTGCCGCCACAACTGGGAGAGCGCGTCGCCGCGCCCCGGGAAGATCTGCTCCGCGGCAGCGATCACCGAGTGCACGTCGAAGAGCGTGCCGTAGGCGTCGAAAATCACTGCTTGTGGGGAGAGTGTCGTTGTGGCCGACATTGCCGTGCGCTCCTGTCAGAGGTCGGGACAGATTGTATTAGCGCTGCTCTGCGCTAAAAAAGAGGCTAAAGATCACTTGATCTTTTACTTTCATCCACCTAATCTGGCGCGCACCGGCCAACTTTGCCGCCCGAGCGGCGCTCCTTTCATGGACCGTTTCAAGCAGATCGAGACTTTTGTCACCGTCGCGGCCAAAGGCAGCCTGTCGGCCGCGGCGCTCGCCGAGGGTGTCGCGCCGGCGATCATCGGCCGGCGTATCGACGCGCTGGAGGAGCGCCTCGGCGTCAAACTGCTGGTGCGCACCACCCGCAAGATCACGCTGACGTTCGAAGGCTCGGCGTTCCTCGAAGACTGTCAGCGCATCATTCACGACATGCAGAACGCCGAGGCGAGCGTGTCGGCGGGCGGCGTCAAGGCGAGCGGCCATTTGCGGCTCTCCGCGCCGGCCGGTTTCGGGCGCCGCCACGTCGCGCCGCTGGTGCCGGCTTTCACGGTCGCGCATCCGGACGTGTCCATCACGCTCGACCTGTCGGACCGGCTCGTGGATCTCGTCAATGAAGGCTTTGATTGCGCGGTACGGCTCGGCGAGTTGCCCGATTCGTCGCTCGTGTCGCTCAGGCTCGGCGAAAACCGGCGCGTGTGCGTGGCGTCGCCGTCGTATCTGAGCCGGCGCGGCGCGCCGCACAGTCTCGCCGACCTCGCGCAGCACAACTGTCTCGCGCTCGGCGCGAGCGCCAATCAGCAGCGCGGCTGGATGTTCCAGCAGGATGGCAAAGTCGTGTCCATCAAAGTGTCGGGCACGATGGAATGTTCCGACGGCGCGGTGCTGCACGAATGGTGTCTCGAAGGTCACGGCCTCGCGTGGCGCTCGTGGTGGGAAGTCGGCGCGGACATTGCGGCAGGGCGGCTCGTGAGCGTGCTCGACGAATTCGCCGCACCGCCCATCGGCATTCATGCGGTGTTTCCGCAGCGCCGCCATTTGCCGCTGCGAGTGCGACTTTTCCTGGACTTTCTCAAGCATACGTATGGCCTTCCGGACTACTGGGGCTGACGCCACGCAACGGGTTTTCGATATTCGGACAGACCCTCGATGGTGGTCAGGGTCCGGTTTCCGCGACCTACAATCGCTTTAAGGGCGGCAGCAGACGGGCTGCGCGCACGGCAACCGGACACGGATACGGAGGGCTCATGTTCAAGCACATTCTCGTTCCGACCGACGGCTCGGACCTCTCGCGCAAGGCGATCGCCGGCGCCATCGACCTTGCGCAGGCAGTCGGCGCGCGCATCACCGCGTATGCCTGTCTGCCCCAATATCCGTACGCGCCGTTCTCCGATATCGCCGTCGAGCCGCCGTCCGAATTTCTCGACCGCAGCGAACGCGAAGCGCAGGAGCATCTGCGCGAAGTGGAATTTGCCGCGAGCCGCGTCGGGGTGGTGGTCGATCGACGCACGAGCGTGCACCCGGCGCCGTATCTCGGCATCATCGAAGCGGCGGAGCAGAGCGGCTGCGACGTCATCTTCATGGCCTCGCACGGGCGGCGCGGTCTCGGCAGTCTGCTGATCGGCAGCGAAACGCAGCGCGTGCTCACGCATACGAAAATTCCGGTGCTTGTGTATCGCTGAATCCCCGCCAAGCGCCTCGGTCGTTTCCCAGCGAAAAACGCGCCGGCAACTTTGCCGGCGCGTCGTCCGTTCGCCGCACAATCCCACCATCCGCCTGGGTCCGGTTGTGCTGGCTTTATGCAGCCCCCGCCTTATATCGAATCCTCGCCACCGGCGCCGGCCGCTTCCAGCAAAGATGCGGCCAGCCGCCGATGCCGAGGCTCCTCCCTGTTGACGGCGGCTGGCCGGCGCGACCACTGCGCCGTCAGCAACCGTCGTCTGCCTTGTGTTTTCGCGATCAGGCCGCGAGAGGCCGTTACGCGACTTTCTTGTCGAAGAACTGTTCGTCTTCCGTCGAGCCGTGCAGCGCGGTCGTCGACGCTTCGCGCTCCACCGTCTGCGTGACCGCGTCGAAATAGCCCGTGCCCACTTCGCGCTGGTGCTTGACGGCGGTGAAGCCCTTTTCCGCCGCCGCGAATTCGGCCTGCTGCATTTCGACGAACGCGGTCATCTGATTGCGCGCGTAGCCGTGCGCGAGGTTGAACATCGAGTAGTTCAGCGCGTGGAAGCCGGCGAGCGTGATGAACTGGAACTTGTAGCCCATCGCGCCGAGTTCGCGCTGGAACTTGGCGATGGTCGCGTCGTCGAGATTCTTCTTCCAGTTGAACGACGGCGAGCAGTTGTACGACAGCAGTTGATCCGGGTACTCCTTGTGGATCGCGTCGGCGAACTTCTTCGCAAACTCGAGGTCCGGCTTGCCGGTTTCGCACCAGATCATGTCGGCGTACGGCGCATAGGCGAGGCCGCGCGAAATCGCCTGTTCGAGACCCGGCTTCGTGCGGTAGAAGCCTTCGACGGTGCGCTCGCCGGTCAGGAACGGCTTGTCGTTTTCGTCCACGTCCGAGGTGATCAGGTCGGCGGCTTCGGCATCGGTGCGGGCAAGCAGCACGGTCGGCACGCCGGAGACGTCGGCGGCGAGACGCGCGGCCGTCAGCTTGGCAATGTTTTCGCGCGTCGGCACGAGCACCTTGCCGCCCATGTGGCCGCACTTCTTCACCGAGGCGAGCTGGTCTTCGAAGTGCACGCCTGCGGCGCCGGCTTCGATCATGGCCTTCATCAGTTCGAACGCGTTCAGCACGCCGCCGAAACCGGCTTCCGCATCGGCGACGATCGGTGCAAAGTAGTCGATATAGCCTTCGTCGCCCGGATTCTTGCCTTCCGACCACTGGATCTGGTCGGCGCGCGTGAGCGTATTGTTGATGCGCTTGACGACGAGCGGCACCGAATTCGCCGGGTACAACGACTGGTCGGGATACATTTCGCCCGCCACATTCGCGTCGCCCGCCACCTGCCAGCCCGACAGGTAGATCGCCTTCAGCCCGGCCTTGACCTGTTGCATCGCCTGGTTACCGGTGAGCGCGCCGAGCGAGTTGACGAACGGCTCGGTGTTCACGCTGTGCCAGAGTTTTTCGGCGCCGCGCTTCGCGAGCGTGTGCTCGACCTGCAGCGAGCCGCGCAGACGGATCACGTCTTCTGCCGTGTAGCTGCGCTTGACGCCTTTCCAGCGCGGATCGGTTTCCCATTGCTGTTGAAGTTGGCGGGCTTGTTCTTCGCGCGTCGTCATGATGTTCTCCTTGGTTGCCTAAGAAACGGATGGTGGACTCTGTCTTCGCCGTAGCGATCCGCCTTGAGTTCAGCAGCAAGGCGATTCGTTTCGTGAAGTCTTATATAAGAGTCTAGGCAAATCAGTAGGCGCGCAATAGTCGTCGACGAACGATTTTTTAATAATTATATTGATTTAAAATCAATGTGTTGCGATCGGCGTTTCATATAGAGAAACGATTTTTTCCATCTTGCAATAGGCGTCTTTGTGCCTTGCAGCACGATTTTTTACGACGCAAAAAATTTTTTCACATCATGAAATATTGGCAGCGATAAATCGCAGGCGAAAAAAAACCGGTGCAGAGCACCGGTTTTTCATGTCGACCGCGCCGGCTTGGGAGCGCGGTCGGGTCGTTCAACTCACTGTTGCGTTGGTTACTGTGCTGCCAGCGCCAGCCGGATGACAGCTGCCGCCGCGAGGCCGGCAAGGTCGGCAAACTGCCGCCGGCCGGCGCCTTCAGCGCGCGTGGGCGCTGCGCTAACAATAAGGCTTAGCTGCCAGGCTTAGCTGCCGCGACGCGCCGTACGCGGACCGTCGCTGCGGCGCGCGCCGTAGCCGCCGTCACGCGAGCCGCCGTAGCCGTCACGCGAACCGCCGTAGCCGTCACGCGAACCGCCGCTCGACGACTTGCCGGCCCAGCCGCCGCTGCCGCTGCGCGAACCGCCGCCGTTGCCACCCGGCTTGCCCGAGCCGCTGCCGAAGCGGCGTCCGCCGCCATTGCCGCCCGGACGGCCGCGGCCGCCAAAGCCAGGCCGGCCGTTACCCGACGGCGCCGACTTGCGCGGCTCGAAACCTTCGACGACGTTCACCGGCAGCGGCGTGCGCACGAAGCGCTCAATACGCTTCAGCGCGCCCTGTTCGGCGTGATGCACGAGGCTCACCGCGATACCCGAGCGGCCCGCGCGGCCCGTACGGCCGATGCGGTGCACGTAGTCTTCGGCGAACTTCGGCAGGTCGTAGTTGAACACGTGCGTGATGCCCGGAATGTCGATGCCGCGAGCCGCGACGTCCGTTGCGACCAGCACGCGCACGCGGCGCTCGCGCAGTGCGCGAATGGTGCGGTTACGCGCGCCTTGCGGCAGGTCGCCGTGCAGCGCCGCCGATTCGAAGCCCGCGTCGGCAAGACGGCCGGCCAGTTGGTCGGCGTCCATCTTGGTGGCCGTGAAGACGATGGCCTGGTCGAGGCCCGCGTCGCGCAACAGGTGGTCGAGCAGACGGTCCTTGTGATCGCGGTCGTCGACGTAATGAACGGTTTGCGCGATGTTGGTGCGCTGTTCCATGCGCTGAACGATCTCGATACGCTCCGGATCCTTCAGCAGACGGCCGGTCAGCGAACCGATCTTGCCGTCGAGCGTGGCCGAGAACAGCATGGTCTGACGCGTGGCCGGCGTGGCCGCGACGATCGTGTCGATGTCGTCGATGAAGCCCATGTCGAGCATGCGGTCGGCTTCGTCGAGCACGAGAATCTGCAGTTGCGACAGGTCGATGCGGCCGCGCTCCAGGTGGTCGATCAGACGGCCCGGCGTGGCAACGAGGATTTCGGGGTTCTTCGCGAGCAGCATCAATTGCTGGCCGTAAGCGACGCCGCCGAGAATGCTGACGGTGCGCAGGCGCTTCAGGTGCTTGCCGTACGTGGCCGCGGCGGTCGTGACCTGCATGGCGAGTTCGCGGGTCGGCGTCAGCACGAGCATGGTCGGACGGGCAACCGGTTGCGGGCGGCGGCCACGGCCGCCGTCGGCCGGACGCGGCTCGCGCGGCTGGCTGGCCTGCGCCTTTTGCAATTGCGCGAAACGTTCGATGGCGGGCAGCATGAACGCGGCGGTCTTGCCCGAACCGGTCGGGCTCGAGACCAGCAGGTCGCGGCCGGCGATGCCGGCGGGAACCGCGCGCTGCTGAACCGGCGTCGGGTTCTGGTAGCCAGCGGCGGTCAGGGCGGAGACGACATCCGCGGACAGACCGAGCGACGCGAACGTCGGGCCGGCGGGCGCGGCGGTTTCAGCGGCGACGGCCGGCGCGGCAGCAGCGGCTGCGGCTTGGGCGGGAGTGTCGGCGAAACCGAGGGCCTGATCGGCGATGGCGTTCAACGGGCTGCTGGAGGTATTGCTCGAAGTCATGAGAATCCTTAAAACACAGGGAGTTAAAACGTCGGCGCCAATCGGCATACCCAAGTCGTCGGATTCAGCGAGCAAAGAAGCAGCGAGCAAATCGAAAAACGGGGGCAACCCGCAACAATGAAGGCGAGTTTTTCGTTAGAAGCTGTATCGGATGCGACACGCCAACATGGCTTGCCGCCAGCCTGGGACATGATCGCCCGTAGAGGGCTAGGCAGGAGGGGACAGGTTCTAAACTGGATTGGAGCTAAACGCTACGAGGCGCTGCGCCGCAACGGCCGCTGGTGAAAGCCGGGCAAAGCAGTGAAGCGCAGACGGCATTGTATAGGGTTTTGTTGCAGTGCGCCACTATTAGGAGATTTCTTAGGGCAAAACGGGCGGCATGGCGGCGCCAGCAGGCGCCCCCAGGCCGCCCGCAGTTTCAGGCAGACGCGCCGCTCTTCAGCGATTCGACGAGTTCCACGTATTGCTGCTTCGCCGCATCCTGCGAAGTGCCTTTCAGGGCGGCCCACGCGTCGTACTTGTACTTGCCGACGATGTCGGTGAAGCCCGGCTTGTCGCCATGCACGTCGCCTTCGCTCGCCTGCTTGAAGAGCGCGTAAAGGCGCAGCAGCGTGAGGTTGCCCGGGCGCTCGGGCAGTTGCTTGACGTCTTCCTGCGCTTGCGTGAACTGGGTGTCGAGATCCGTCATCTTGATGCTCTCCGGCGGGATGGTCAGGGTCTGCGATCATAACAACCCGATGCCGCCGCGTGGCCGAGGGCTCATTCCAAACGCCGCCGGGTGCGAGCGCGACCAAACCGCATCCGCGCGCGCGGCGCCGATTACAATACGGTCCATGACTCAGACCGTGCTTCTTGCCCTCGATACCTCCACCGAATTCTGCTCGGTCGCGCTGTTGTCCGCCGCCGTCGACACCGCGGACCTGGCTCGCGCCGAGCCGCGCGCGTGGGTCCGCCACGAACACACGGGCGCCGTGTCCAGCACGCGCCTCTTGCCCGCCATCCGCGAACTTTTCGACGAAGCCGGCCTCGCGCTCGCCGACTGCAACGCAGTCGCGTTCGGTTCGGGGCCGGGCTCGTTCACCGGACTGCGCACCGCCACGGGCGTCGCGCAAGGGCTCGCGTTCGGCCTCGATCTGCCGGTCGTGCCGGTCAGCACGCTGCTCGTCTGCGCCGAGAGCGCGCGGCGCCGCGATCCGGCGGCGACGCGTGTGCTGGCGGCGCTCGACGCCCGCATGGACGAGATCTACTGGGCCGACTACGCATGGGACGACGCCCAAGGCGAATGGCGCGTCGTGCACGGCGCATCGCTGGATACGCCGGAGCGGCTCGTCCTGCCCGACGCGCCGTTTACGCTCGGGGGCAATGCGGCCGCGGCTTTCGGCGCGCGGCTGCCGGCGGCCGCCGCCGCCCGAACCGTCGATCCCGAGGCTTTACCGCACGCGCTGCCGCTCGCCTACGCCGCGCTGAGGGCCTTCCATGCCGGCCGCACGGTGCCCGCCGACCAGGCCGCGCCCGAGTACGTGCGCAACAAGGTCGCGCAGACCACGGCCGAGCGCGTCGCGGAGAAAGCGGCCAAAGCAGGGCAGGCGGCGGCGCTGGCCAATGCCGCCCACGACCCCGCGTCGCGCGAGGGACGGCCATGAGCGGCGTGCTGCTGGCGGACCGCTACATGTCGCCGATGACGGAAGGCGACCTGGACGAAGTGGCCGCCATCGAAAAGCTTGCCTATGAGTTCCCCTGGAGCCGCGGCAATTTCGGCGACTCGCTGCGCAACGGCTATTTCGGCGTGTGTCTGCGGCACGTCACCGGCACGCTGATCGGGTATTGCGTGCTGATGCCCGTCGTCGACGAAATGCATCTGCTCAATCTTTGCGTCGCGCCTGCCGCGCAAGGCGCCGGCGCCGGGCTCGCGCTGCTGCGTGAGGCGGTGCGCATTACGCGCGCTGAAAAACTCGACGGACTCTTGCTCGAAGTGCGTCCGTCCAACCATCGGGCGATCCGGCTTTACGAGCGGTTCGGCTTCACGTCGATTGGCCGGCGCAAGAACTATTATCCGGCGCGGCATCGCAGCCGGGAGGACGCCATCGTGATGCGTTTATCGTTTGTGAGGGAGGGCGCGGATGGCGCTCAATGAATCGGTACTGGAAGAGTTCGGACTCGCGCCGCGCTGGGTGCGTCGTGGGATGGCCGCGGCGCAGGAAGCGGCCGGCACGCTGAGTGTGGAGCAGGGCGGCGCGCCCGGGACTTCCGCAGCCGGCTTGCCGCCGGAGCGCTTGCAGAACGGAGAGCGGGCCGGGCGCGCCGGCGATTCGGTGCGCCCGGCCCCGAGCGCGGAGGACGGCACGGAACAACGCATGGAGCGGTCCGGACGCGGTGCACGGCCCGCGTCGCCAACGGAGCGGCAACTTCCGCAGCCCGCAGTCGGCGACAGCGATGCGCGAACTGCTCTGCCGTCGTTCACGCCTGAGCCGCAGCGGGCGTCGTCGCCGGCTGTCGCAAGCCGCGCTCCGCACGTGGCCGAGCCGCCGGCCATGTCCGAGCCGTCCTCCTTCGACGCCCCGCCCGACGACGGCTTCGCATGGTTCGACGATCTGCCGCTGCATCCGCCGGGCGAAGCCCACGCCGCTGTGCCCGCGCTGCCGGCCATCCATACGCTCGACTGGGACGCGCTCTCGGAGCGCGTCGCGAACTGCGAGCGTTGCCGGCTGTGCGAAAAGCGCACCCAAGCCGTATTCGGCGTCGGCGATCGCAACGCCGACTGGATGCTGATCGGCGAAGCGCCCGGCGAAAACGAGGACCGCGTGGGCGAGCCTTTCGTCGGCCAGGCCGGCAAGCTGCTCGACAACATGCTGCGTTCGCTCACGCTCGCGCGCGGCGCGAATGTGTATATCGCCAACGTCATCAAGTGCCGGCCGCCGGGGAACCGCAATCCCGAACCGGACGAAGTCGCGCGCTGCGAACCCTATCTGCAACGCCAGGTGGAGCTCGTCAAGCCGAAGCTGATCGTCGCGCTCGGCCGCTTCGCCGCGCAAAGTCTGCTCAAGACCGACGCGAGTATTTCGTCGCTGCGCGGGCGCGTCCACCAATACGAGGGCGTGCCGGTGATCGTTACCTATCACCCGGCTTATCTGTTGCGCAGCTTGCCCGACAAGGCCAAGGCGTGGGCCGATCTGTGCCTTGCGCGCGACACCTGGCGCGAGGCGGGGGGTGAAGCGGGGCGCGAAGGCGGCGCGGCGTCCGGCGCGGCGCCGCGGTGAGCGCCGAGCCAACGCCGGCAAGCAGCGCTGACCTGCCGCGCGCCGAGCCCGCGACGCTTCGCGATCTGCTCGATACGCTGCACGACCCCGCCGTGCGCGATCTCGCGTGGCTGCTCTTCAGCGCCGATTTGTTGCGTGCGCAACCGCCGGTCGGCGAGCTGGCCACGCTTTTTCATACTTCGGATCAACTCGCCGGGACGTTGCGCTTCTTGCGCCTGCTGGATACGGCGCCCGAGCCCTTGCATCGCGAGCTCGCGGCGACGCGCATCACGCGGCTCGGCCGCTACGCCGAACGCCTGCTGGGCTGGTTCCTGCAACATGGGCCGGCCGCGCGGCTCGTCGCGGCGGGCGTGCCGCTGCGTCGCGCTGGCATCACGCTCGGCGAATGCGATTTCCTGCTGACGACGCCAGAGGGCGCTCAGCTCCACTGGGAGCTCGCGGTGAAGTGCTATCTGCATGCCGGTCACGCAGACGCACACGACGCGTCCAGGCTATCGGACTACGTCGGCCCGAATCTGAAGGACCGCTTCGACCTGAAACTCGCGCATCTGCTTGGCCATCAGTTGCCGTTGAGCGCGCGCGAGGAGTTCGCGTCGACCGGCTACGCGGGAACGTGGACGCCGCAAATGTTCGTCAAAGGGTGGCTGTTCTATCGGCACGGCGGGACAACCGTGGATCCCGTCGAGCTCGATCCCGGGCATGGCCGCGGCTGGTGGGTGACCCATAGCGACTGGCCGCAGTTCGCGTCGGCGCAAGGCGGGCATTGGCGCGTGCTGCCGCGTCTGGAATGGTTGGCGCCGCGGCGCCATACGGCCCACGAACGCGACGCGCTGAACACGCATTTCGCCGACGCCGAAACGCTTGCGCTGCAAACCTCACGTCAACCTGTGCCGACGATGGTCGCTTCGTTCGCCGAAGACAGCGCGGGCAATCTGCTCGAACATGCGCGCGGTTTCATCGTCCCCAACGACTGGCCTCTGCGGGCGCAAGACTACGCGCGGCAGTAGGGCGCCGCGTTACCACCATCGATAGAAATGATGCACGGGCCCGACGCCGCTGCCGACGTCGAGGCGCTCGCTTGCCTGCAATGCGCCGGTCAGATATTGCTTGGCATCCGCGACGGCGCTGGCGAGATCGTCGCGTTGCGGAATCAGCGCCGCAATCGCCGACGACAGCGTGCAGCCCGTGCCATGCGTATTCTTCACCGGCACGCGCGGGCCGCCGAGGCGCAGCGTGCCGCTTGCCTGCACGAGCCAGTCGGGACTGTCGGCGGCGCTCAGATGGCCGCCCTTCATCAGCACCGCGCGGGCGCCGAGCGCGCGCAGCGCTTCGCCTTGCTCGATCATGGCGGCTTCGTCGCCAGCGGGTTGAATGCCGCCCAGCAGCGCGGCCGCCTCGGGCAGGTTCGGCGTCAGCAGATGCGCCAGCGGTAGCAGCTCGTCACGCACGGCCGCGACTGCATCCGGCAGCAGCAGCGCATGATTGCTCTTCGAGATCATCACCGTGTCGAGCACAATGTGCCGGGGTCTGTGCCGGCGCAGCGCGTCGGCCACGGCGCGCACGATCGAAGCGTTCGCCAGCATGCCGATCTTGACGGCGTCGATGCGGATGTCGTCGAAAACAGCGTCGAGCTGCGCGGTAACGAAGGCCGCGTCCGGCGCGTGAATCGCGGTGACGCCGCACGTGTTCTGCGCGGTCAGCGCGGTGATCACGCTCGCGCCGTAGGCGCCGAGCGCGGAGAAAGCCTTCAGATCGGCCTGAATGCCGGCGCCGCCGCCGGAGTCGGAACCGGCGATGGTCAGCACGTTGGGAATGGGTCGGGTCATGGCAAAAGCGGGCAGGCGAAGCGGGTTAGCGGCGCGAGCGGCCGGCGGCCGCCGGGCACACGGTTCAGTGCTTGACTTCGCCGATCAGCGCGACCGAGTCGAACGCGCGCTGGTTCGCCTGATGGCGCCGCATGACGAGCCACATCATCAGGCAGACGAAGGTGCCGAACAGCACGATCACCGCGGCGACCGGCACGTCGAGCCAGACGAGCACGGCATACAGGCACAGCATGACGAGCACGGAGAGGTTCTCGTTGAAGTTCTGCACGGCGATGGAGTGGCCGGCCGACAGCAGCACGTGGCCGCGATGCTGGAGCAGCGCATTCATCGGTACGACGAAGAAGCCCGACAGGCCGCCGACGATCATCAAAAAAATGTATGCGAAGATCAGGTAGCCCGGCACATGCATGCGCCCGAAATAGACGCCCCAGTGAGCGGGGAACAGGTGGCGCGTGTAGAACGCCATCAGCATGACGGCAATGCCCATCATGATGCCGACCGGCAGCACCGAGAGCGACTTCTTCAGCGGCACGCGGGAGGCCGCGAAAATCGCCCCGCCGGCGACGCCGACGGCGACCACCGCCTGCAGAATCGCCGCCTCGGAAAGCGACATGCCGAGCGACACTTCCGCCCACTTCAGCACGATGAATTGCAGCGTCGCGCCTGCGCCCCAGAAGAGCGTCGTGACGGCAAGCGAAATCTGTCCGAGCTTGTCGCGCCACAGCACGACGAAACAGTCGGCGAAATCGGTGACGAGTCTGATTGGGCCGTGCTCCTGCCTCGGATAACGCGCGCCGGTGTCGGGAATGCGCAGATTAAAAAGCGCGGCGAGCACGTAGATCACCATGATGACGAGCATGGCGGCTTCGGCGGGCGTGTTCACCGTGGGAATGTGGTGGCGCAGAATGGGCGCGGCGATATGCGGGCTGATCAGCGCGCCGCCGAGCACGGTGCCGAGAATGATCGAGCCGACGGTGGTGCCTTCGATCCAGCCGTTAGCGGCGACGAGCCGGTCAGGCGGCAGCAGTTCCGTGAGAATGCCGTATTTGGCGGGCGAATACGCTGCCGCGCCGAAACCGACAATGCCGTAGGCAACAAGCGGATGCGCGCCGGCTAGCATCGTGATGCAGCCGAGCACCTTGATGGTGTTCGTGATGAACATGACGCGTCCTTTCGGACGGGAATCGGCGAAGGCGCCCACGAAAGCGGCGAGCACGACGTACGACAGCACAAAGAACAGCTTGAGCAGCGGCGTCATCCAGTTCGGGGCGTGTAGATCTTTCAGCAGTGCGATAGCAGCGATCAGGAGCGCATTGTCGGCCAGCGACGAAAAAAATTGCGCGGCCATGATGGTGTAAAAACCTTTTTTCATCTGATGCGATGCTATCCTCGCTGCGGTCTGTCCGCCCCGGCCGTTTGTTATGCGTCCGGGCTTATGCCGTTCGAAATGGGTTGTGCGCACGGCTTTATATCATGAAAATAGGTGCGTTCAGACTAGCAAAATCCTTGATCGCACCGCCCAGCGGGCTGCCGCGCGTTGAAAACGCTCTGTAAGCCGCTGATTCGCAAGCGTCTTTACGAAAATATTCCATGCCGCGCCCCCTCTCCGCCACGATTCACACGTCCGCCCTTGCCAATAACCTCGCCGTCGCGCGCCGCTATGCGCCCCGCTCGAAAATCTGGGCGGTCGTCAAGGCCAACGCCTACGGGCACGGCCTCGCGCGCGCATTTCCGGGGCTGCGCGCAACGGACGGCTTCGGGTTGCTGGACCTCGAAGAAGCCGTGAAGTTGCGTGAATTGGGCTGGGCCGGCCCGATTCTTTTGCTCGAGGGCTTTTTTCGTCCGACGGATATCGACGTCATCGACCGCTACAGCCTCACCACGGCGCTGCATTCCGACGAACAGTTGCGCATGCTCGAAATGGCGCGGCTGTCGAAGCCCGTCAACATCCAGCTGAAGATGAACAGCGGCATGAACCGGCTTGGTTACACGCCGGAGAAGTTCCGCGCCGCGTGGGAGCGCGCGCGCGCCTGTCAGGGCGTGGGCCAGATCACGCTGATGACCCATTTCTCCGACGCCGACGGCGAGCGCGGCATCGCCCACCAGATGGAAGCGTTCGAGCGCGGCGCGCAAGGCATTGCCGGCGTGCGCAGCCTCGCCAATTCGGCTGCCACGCTGTGGCATCCCGAGTCGCATTTCGACTGGGTCCGGCCTGGCATCATCATGTACGGCGCCTCGCCTTCGGGCGTGTCGGCCGCGATCGAGGGCACCGGCCTGCAGCCGGCCATGACGCTCGCCTCGGAGCTGATCGCCGTGCAGTCTGTCGCGGAAGGCGACACCGTCGGCTACGGTTCGCTCTTCAAGGCGCGCGCGCCGATGCGCATCGGCGTCGTGGCGTGCGGTTACGCGGACGGCTATCCGCGCGTGGCGCCCGAGGGCACGCCGATCATCGTCGACGGCGTGCGTACCCGCATCGTCGGACGCGTGTCGATGGACATGCTGACGGTCGACCTCACGCCGATTCCCACGGCGAGCGTCGGCTCGCGCGTCGAGCTGTGGGGCACCTCGCTGCCCATCGACGACGTCGCGCGCGCGTGCGGCACGATCGGCTACGAGCTGATGTGCGCGGTCGCGCCGCGCGTGCCCGTGCGGGCGGAGTGACGTCGCAATAACCAGAACAACCGCAACCCGGGCAGAACGCGTGGCAAAAGCAAAAACGTTGTACGTATGCAGTGAATGCGGCGGCCAGTCGCCGAAATGGACGGGACAGTGCCCGTCCTGCCAGGCCTGGAACACGTTGGTGGAGTCGGTGGCCGAAGCACCTTCCGCGCATCGTTTCCAGTCGCTCGCAAAAAGCGCGCCGGTGCGGCGTCTCGCCGACATCGAAGCGTCGGACGTGCCGCGCTTTTCCACCGGCGTCAGCGAATTCGACCGCGTGCTCGGCGGCGGCCTCGTGCCCGGCGGCGTGGTGTTGATCGGCGGCGATCCCGGTATCGGCAAATCGACGCTGCTGCTGCAGTCGCTCGCGGAAATCGCAGCGGAAAAGCGCGCGCTCTATATCAGCGGCGAAGAGTCGGCCGCGCAAATCGCGTTGCGCGCGCAACGACTGTCGCTGCTCGAGCCGGGTTCGAAAGCGAGCGAACTGCAATTGCTCGCCGAAATCCAGCTCGAAAAAATTCAGGCGACCATTGCCGACCAGCGGCCCGACGTGGCCGTCATCGACTCGATTCAGACCGTCTATTCGGACGCGCTCACGTCGGCGCCGGGCTCGGTCGCCCAGGTGCGCGAGTGCGCGGCCCAATTGACGCGTATCGCGAAGCAGTCGGGCACCACGATCATCATGGTCGGCCACGTGACGAAAGAGGGCGCGCTCGCCGGGCCGCGCGTGCTGGAGCATATCGTCGATACGGTGCTGTACTTCGAAGGCGACACGCATTCGTCGTTTCGCCTCGTGCGCGCGATCAAGAACCGCTTCGGCGCGGTCAACGAACTCGGCGTGTTCGCCATGACGGAGCGCGGCCTGCGCGGCGTGGCGAATCCGTCGGCGCTGTTCCTGTCGCAGCACGAGCAGTCGGTGCCGGGCTCCTGCGTGCTGGTGACGCAGGAGGGCACGCGGCCGCTGCTCGTGGAAGTGCAGGCGCTCGTCGATTCCGCCAATGCGCCGAATCCGCGGCGTCTTGCCGTCGGCCTCGAACAGAATCGTCTCGCCATGCTGCTCGCCGTGCTGCACCGGCATGCGGGCATCGCCTGTTTCGATCAGGACGTGTTTCTCAATGCCGTGGGCGGCGTGAAGATCACGGAGCCGGCTGCGGACCTGGCGGTGCTGCTCGCCATTCATTCGTCGATGCGCAACAAACCGCTGCCTAAAGGGCTCGTCGTATTCGGCGAAGTGGGGCTCGCGGGCGAGATCCGGCCGTCGCCGCGCGGTCAGGAACGCTTGAAGGAAGCCGCCAAGCTCGGCTTTTCGGTTGCCGTGATTCCCAAGGCCAACGCGCCCAAGCAGCCGATAGAAGGCTTACAGGTCGTTGCGGTCGAGCGGATCGAGCAGGCTATCGACCGGGTCCGCACGCTCGACTGAACGGCCGTTTTGCCCCTGCGGTGCAGGCGCGGTATGCTCGGCCTCTCGTAATGCGCGGTAAATATCTCCAGGTTGGCTGTAACCAACAAGCCCTTCCTTTTTCCTAAGCTGCACAGCTATTGCATCCCTTGATGCCGGAAAAAGGATCGCACCTTGAAACAGACACATGAAACCGCAGCCGAGCCGCCGATCCAGGTGCGCGGTTGCCGGGTCTCCGCGCCCATCCATCAACCTTGGGGCGGCGCTTGCCGGATTGTGGAGTGGATCGACCGGACCGGGCAGATTTCGCGCCGTGTGGTGGCAGGCGACGCGACCGCCGCCGACGTGCGCGCCACCATCAGCCGCCACGTGGAAGGCCGCAAGCATCTGCTTTACGACGACGAAAAGACGCCGCGTCAGACGTTGCCGCGGCAGTCGGCCACGCGGCGGTAATTGTCCGCGCGCAGTTCTAGGTCTGACGGCCAGGATGGCGCCGCAGGCTGCCTAGGCTTTCGCCTTCCCCTGTCTGGCCGCCATCGGGCGCGGGGTTCGGTTCCCGGGTTTCGTCGGCATCGTGCGCCGCGCGGTTGAAGAGCGGGTGCCGCGCCGCTTCTGCCGCGCTCAGCACCGGCGAGACGCAGCAATCCAGCGGCTCGAGCAGCGCGACCCATTCGTCGAGTACCCGCGTGCCGATCACCTCGGCAAGCTCCTGGGTGAGCGAGGCGGCGTCCGGTCCGCCGATCGCCTGGCCGAGACTCCAGTGACGCGTGGCCCACTCCGGGCGGTCCAGCGCCATGCACAGGCTCTCCCAGAATTTCAGTTCGAGCGCGCCCACCGCGAGCCAGCGGCCGTCGAGCGTGCGGTACAGGTTGTAGCAGGGCACGCCGCCGTTCAGCAGGCCTGAGCCCGCGCCGGATGCTTCCGTGGCGTGCCGGGCGGCGTCTGCGGCGGCGTTCTCATTCGCAAGCGCGACCTGTGCGACTACGTTGTGCGCGTAGGTGGCGTGCGTCATGGAAACGTCGACGAAACGGCCTTCGCCGCCGCGCGACACGTGCCACAGCGCGGCGAGAATCTGCGTGACCGCGCTGAGCGCGCCGCCGAGCAGATCGGCGATCTGGAAGTTGGGCACGATCGGCGTGCCGTCGCGGCTCGTGAGCTGATCGAGCACGCCCGCATAGCCGATGTAGTTGAGGTCGTGGCCCGCGTGATCGGCGAAGGGGCCGTGGGCGCCATAGCCGCTGATCGCGCAGTACACGAGCCGCGGATTGGCGGCGCGCAGCGTCGCGTAGCCGACCCCGAGCCGGTCCATCACGCCAGGCCGGAAGCTCTCGATCAGAACGTCCGCCTCGGTGGCGAGCGCGCGCAGCACATGGCGTCCGGCTTCTGACTTGAGATCGAGACGCGTCTCGCGCTTGCCGCGATTCACCAGCCGGTAGAACGCGCCGGGCCGCCCGGCCACGCGGTCGCTGGACGACTGCAGCATCGTGCGCGTCGGGTCGCCCGCGCCGGGCGCTTCGATCTTGAGCACTTCCGCGCCGAGTTCCGCGAGCCGCAGCGCGGCTACCGGGCCGGGCAGCAGCCGCGTGAGGTCGAGCACGCGCAGGCCCTTCAAAGGCGGCGGCGCGGCGTCAGTCCCGGCGGATTCGCCAAAAGATGCAGCCGGTGCAGCGGAAGACGTTGCAGATGACAAGGCCAACCTCTCGTGATGCCGGCGCGGATCGCACGTGGCGTTCCGCTAGCCGATTTGTTCGAGTTCCTCGTGTGTCTCGAGCCATTCGGCTTCGAGTGTTTCGAGGCGCGCGTTCACGTCTGCCTGACGGCGAATCGCGTCCGTCAGTTTGTTTTTTTGAGCGGGCTCGTAACTGGCCGGATCGGCGACGAATGCGTCGAGCGTCACCTTCTCCGCATGGAGCGCGTCCATTTCCTTCTCGATCTTCGTGATGCGGCTTTGCAGCGGCTTCTTCAGATGCGCGAGCTTCTGACGCGTTTCCGCCTCGAGCCGGCGCTGCTCCTTGCGATTCACGCCGCCGTCGGCACCTGCCGCGCCGCCCGCGCCACCGTCAGCGCCGTTCGACGCATTGCCCGCCTTCAAGGCCGCGCGCTGCTCCGCCGCGTGTTGCAGCAGCCAGTCGCGGTAATCGTCGAGATCGCCGTCGAATTCGTGCAGGCGATGCTTCGCGACCAGCATGAACTGATCGGTCGTGGCGCGCAGCAAATGCCGGTCGTGCGAGACGAGAATGAGCGTGCCTTCGAACTGCGCAAGCGCCATGGTGAGCGCGTGCCGCGTTTCCAGATCCAGGTGGTTAGTCGGCTCGTCGAGCAGCAGCAGGTTCGGCTTCTGCCAGATGATCAGCGCGAGTGCGAGCCGGGCCTTTTCGCCGCCGGAGAACGGTGCGATCTTCGACGTCGCCATGTCGCCGGAAAAATTGAAGCTGCCGAGGAAGTCGCGCAATTCCTGTTCGCGCGTGTCCGGCGCGAGGCGCGCGAGGTGTTGCAACGGCGTGTCGTCCGCGCGCAGGGTTTCCAGCTGGTGCTGCGCGAAATAGCCGATGCGTAGCCCCTTGCCTTCGCGCACGTGGCCGCCGAGCGGCGCGAGCGTGCCGGCCAGCGTTTTGATCAACGTGGACTTGCCCTGGCCGTTTGCGCCGAGCAGACCAATGCGCTGGCCGTTCTGGATAGACAGCATGACGCGCTCGACAATCGGAATCTCCGCGCCGTCTTCGCCATGGTAGCCGCAGCGCACGTCTTCCATGACCATCATCGGGTTCGGCGCCGAATCCGGCGTGCGGAATTCGAAGGTGAACGGCGACGCAGCGTGCGCCGGCGCGATCAGTTCCATCTTTTCGAGCGCCTTCACGCGGCTTTGCGCCTGACGCGCCTTGGTGGCCTGCGCCTTGAAACGGTTGATGTAGCTCTGCAGATGCGCGACCGTGCGCTGCTGCTTTTCGTACGCGCTCTGTTGCAGCGCGATCTGCTGTGCGCGCAGCACTTCGAATTGCGAATAGTTGCCGCCGTAACGCTTGATCTGCTGCTGTTCGAGATGCAGCGTGACGTTGCACACCGAATCCAGAAATTCGCGGTCGTGCGAGATCACAATGAGCGTGCCCGGATAACGGTGCAGCCACTCTTCGAGCCAGACGATCGCGTCGAGGTCCAGGTGGTTGGTCGGCTCGTCGAGCAGCAGGAGATCCGAACGGCACATTAGCGCCTGCGCGAGATTCAGGCGCATGCGCCAGCCGCCCGAGAAGCTCGTGACCGGCTCGCGGGTTTGCTCCAGCGTGAAGCCGAGGCCGAGCAACAATGCTTCGGCGCGGGCCGGCGCTGTGTAGCCGTCGGCGTCTGCGAAAGCTGCGTGGGCTTCGCCTTCCGCTGCGCCGTCGTGCGCAGCCGAGGCGGCGGCGATGCGCGCTTCGATTGCGCGCAACGCGGCGTCGCCGTCGAGCGTGTAGGCGAGCGCCGTTTTGTCGACGGCGGGCGTTTCCTGCGCGACGTGCGCGATCTGCCACGTGGGCGGGATCGAGAAGTCGCCGCCGTCCGCGTGCAGTTCGCCGAGCAGCACGGCAAACAGCGTGGACTTGCCCGCGCCGTTCGCGCCCACGAGGCCGGCCTTTTCGCCCGGATTCAGCGTGAACGTGGTGTTGTCGAAGAGCGGCTTGGTGCCGCGCGCGAGGCTGAACTGGTTAAAGCGGATCACAAAGAGGCCGGCTGGAGAAAAACGCCTATTTTAGACCGCCGGGGCGCCAACCGGCGCCTTAAGCCGCATCGGCCGTTCGGCCGACTGTCGCGGCCGCGCTTTTGACATAGACTGACGGCTTTCGTGGGGAGAGCACATGACATCGATTTATTCTTTTTCGGCCCGCACGCTGGGCGGCGAGGAAGTGAGTCTCGCGCAGTACGAGGGCAAGGTGCTGCTGATCGTCAACACCGCGAGCGAATGCGGGTTCACGCCGCAGTACGCGGGCTTGCAGAAGCTCTACGACAGCTACGCGGCGCGCGGGCTCGCGGTGCTCGGCTTTCCGTGCAACCAGTTCGGCAAGCAGGAACCGGGCGACGCCGCGCAGATCGGCAGCTTTTGCGAGAAGAACTACGGCGTGACCTTCCCGATGTTCGACAAGGTGGACGTGAACGGCGCGAACGCGCATCCGCTGTTCCGTTATCTGACGGGCGAGGCGCCGGGCCTTCTCGGCCTCGAAGCGATCAAGTGGAATTTCACTAAGTTTCTGATCGGCCGCGACGGCAACGTGGTCAAGCGCTATGCGCCGCTGACCAAACCGGAGGCGATCACGGAGGACATCGAAAAGCTGCTGTGAAACGGAGCGCCGAGCGGTCCCGCGCGGCGGCGCGCGCTTCAGAGAATCGGTGAGAAGAGGCGGGCCACGTGCATCAGCACGCGCCGCAAAGCGCTCGCCTGGCGGTACTCGTTGCGGTCGATCTCGCGCGATTGAGCGAAGTCGGCAAGCAGCATGGTTTCGACTTCTTTCGCGAATCCCGGATCGACAGTCATGACCATGATCTCGAAGTTGAGCCGGAACGAGCGGTTGTCGAGATTGGCGCTGCCCACCGCCGCGGCCACGCTGTCGATCAGCACGACCTTCTGGTGCAGAAAGCCCGGCTGATAGCGAAAAATGCGCAGGCCGGCGCGCAGCGAATCATACGCATACAGTTTCGAGGCTTCGAAGACCACCACGTGATCGCGCCGGCTCGGAATCAGAATGCGCACGTCGACGCCCCGCAGCGCCGCGAGCCGCAACGCGGAGAACACGGCTTCGTCGGGCACCAGGTAGGGCGTCGTGATCCAGATGCGCTCGCGCGCCGCGTTGATCGCTTCGACGAAGAAGAGCGAGCAGGTCTCCTGTTTGTCCGCGGGGCCGCTCGGCACGACAAGGCAATGCATGTCGTGGCTCCTCGTCGGATTCGCGGAGCCGGCAGCGTCCATCGAGCCTGCGGCGTTCACGGCGTGCACCGAGGCTGGCGAGTCCTGCGAGTCCGCCGGGGCGGCCGGCGGCGTGGCCGGCAGATCCAGTTTCGGTAGCTGCTGGGTCGCCCAGTACCAGTCTTCGGTGAACACGAACTGGATGCTCGCGACTGCCGGCCCGCGCACTTCGATATGCGTGTCGCGCCAGGGGGAAAGCGGCGGCTTGCCGCCCAGATATTCGACACCGATATTGTGTCCGCCGACAAATGCCCGTTCGCCGTCGACGGAAACGATTTTGCGGTGATTGCGGAAGTTCAGCTGCAGCCGGTTGACGAACAGGCGATTGGTGGCGAACGGATGCGTCTCCACGCCGCCCGCGCGCAGCGACGCGACGTAGCGGTGCGGCAGGTCGAAGCTGCCGATGCTGTCGTACAGGAAATACACTCGCACGCCTTGCCGCGCTTTCGCGATCAACGCCTCCTTGAACATTTCGCCGAGCGCATCGTCGCGTACGATAAAAAACTGCACGATGATGTAATGGCGCGCGTGCTCGATGGCCTCGAAAATCGCCTCGAAGGTCGCCGTGCCGTTCACCAGCGTGCGCACGGAATTGCCCGGCAGGAACGGCATGCCGCCAAGCCGCGTGAGCGAGTGCACGAGCCTGCCGCCCAGCGCATGCGCGGGCAGTTGCGCCGACGAAGCCAGCTCGTCCCACTGCGGCGGGTGCGCGTGGGTGCGCAGCAATTCGTTCTCGACGCGGCGGGCGTCGGCATAGCCGGCGAACTTGCTGCGGCCGAGAAAAAGATAAGGGACGAGCGTGAGATAGGGCATCGCGACCAGCGACACAGCCCACGCGATCGCGCCTTGCGACGTGCGGGTGTTGAGAATCGCGTGGCATGCGGCGGCCACGCCGAGGATATGGGCGAGGGCCACCAGCGTGCCGACGTGAAGCAGGTCGAATTGCATAGGCGAGCGAAGGGTTGGACGAGAGGCCGTGCCGGCGCGCTGGACCCACGCGGACAGCCGACGAGCTAACGGCGCTCATCTTACCGAAGGCGCGGGCATTGGGGGCGATGTGAGGCTTCGGCCACCGGGGAGGGCGGCCGGGACGGCGAAGGCGCTGGAAACGCGCACGGCAGGCACGGCACGCGCCTGGCGGACGCCGGCGCCGCCGCGCCCGGGCTTAAACCATCGTCACCCGATCAGACAGGCAGATCAGCGGCCTGGATAAGGAACACGTTGTCGTCGCCGGCGCTCGTCGACAGCCAGACGAGGTCGAGCCCGCCGAAGGCCGCTTCGACGTGCTGGCGCTCGTTGCCGATCTCGATCACGAGCACGCCGTCTTCGGTCAGCCAGTTGCGTGCGTCCGCAATGATTCGCCGCACGATGTCCATGCCGTCCGCGCCGCCGGCCAGCGCCATTTCCGGCTCGTGCCGGTACTCGGCGGGCAAGTCCTGCATCGACGCAGCATTCACGTACGGCGGATTGCTGATGATTACGTCGTAGCGGCGTTGGGCGAGCGGCGCATACAGATCGCCTTCGAAGAGCGCGATTCGGTCGTCGAGCTTGTAGTCGGCCACGTTGCGCGCGGCAACCTGGAGAGCGGGCGCGGAAAGATCCACCGCGTCGATGTCCGCATTAGGAAAGGCGTGCGCCGCGAGAATCGCGAGACAGCCCGAGCCCGTGCACAGTTCGAGCACGGCGCTGACCTGCTCAGGGTCCTCGACATACGGCTGCAGCCCGTCCTGCAGCAGCTCGCCGATAAACGAGCGCGGCACGATGGTGCGTTCGTCGACGTAAAAGCGAAAGCCGTGCATCCACGCTTCCTGGGTGATGTAGGCCGCCGGCACGCGCTCGGTGGCGCGGCGCTCGATGACGTTCAGCACCGCGTCGATTTCGGCTGCGGAAAGGCGCGCGTCCATGAACGGATCGAGCAGATCGAGCGGCAGATGCAGCGTGTGCAGCACCAGATAGGCAGCTTCGTCGTAAGCGTTGGCCGAGCCGTGGCCGAACGAGAGCCCAGCCTGGTTAAAGCGCGACACGGCGAAACGCAGCAGGTCGCGGACAGTGGAAAAGGGCAGCGTCATCGCAGTCGTCCTCAGGTAGGCCTCAATCAGGCGATCAGTTGTTCGAGCACGCGGCGGTACACGTTTTTCAGCGGCTCGATGTGTGCGACTTCGATATGTTCGTCGATCTTGTGGATGCTGGCGTTCAGCGGGCCGAACTCGACCACCTGTTGGCAGATGCGCGCGATGAAGCGCCCGTCCGACGTGCCGCCGGTGGTGGATAGTTCGGTCGTAACGCCGGTTTCGTCCTTGATCGCTCTGGCGAGCGCGTTCGACAGTTCACCGTGCGGCGTGAGGAACGGCAGGCCGCTCACGGTCCAATGCAGATCGTATTCAAGGCCGTGCCGGTCGAGTATCGCGTGGACGCGCTGCTGCAAGCCCTCCACCGTGCTGGCCGTCGAGAAACGGAAGTTGAACATGACCTCGGCGTGGCCGGGAATCACGTTGGTCGCGCCCGTGCCGCTATGGATGTTTGACACCTGCCACGTGGTGGGCGGGAAGTATTCGTTGCCGTCGTCCCAACGTTCGGCGACGAGATCCGCGAGGGCGGGCGCGAGCAGATGCACCGGATTTTTCGCCAGATGCGGATACGCAATGTGGCCTTGCACGCCCTTCACGACGAGCTTGCCGGACATCGAGCCGCGCCGGCCATTTTTCACCGTATCGCCGAACTGCGCACTCGAAGTCGGCTCACCGACAATGCAGTAGTCCATGCGCTCGCCGCGCGTCTGCAAAGCCTCGACCACCTTGACGGTGCCGTCGGTGGCGGGGCCTTCTTCGTCGCTCGTGATCAGGAACGCAATCGAGCCGCGATGCTGCGGGTGCGCCGCGACGAACTCCTCGCTCGCGACCACGAAGCCGGCGATCGAGCTTTTCATGTCGGCCGCGCCGCGGCCGTACAGCTTGCCGTCGCGATGCGTCGGTTCGAACGGCGCCGAATGCCATTGGTCGAGCGGGCCGGTCGGCACCACGTCTGTATGGCCGGCAAACGCGAGCAGCTTGCCCGCCTGGCCGTCCACGCCGCGTTTCACGGCCCACAGGTTCGTCACGCCGTTCGATTCGATGGTTTCGTGCTCGAAGCCGAGCGCGGACAGACGTTCGATCAGAAGGCGCTGGCAATGCTGGTCGTCGGGCGTGACGGAAGCGCGCGCGATCAGTTGTTCGGTAAGGGCAAGGGTGCCGGACATGGATTCAGTACAAGCCACTGGGAAATGAAAAAATGCCGGCTCGCGGTGCAACACCGCAGCCGGCAACAGCTTTGACGCAGCGCAGCGCAACGCGAGGCGCTGCGCTCATTCACACATCGCCGTGCTCAGGCAAAGAGCGCCGCATATTCGTCGGGCGAAAAACCGAGCGATTTGACGCGCCCGTTCACCACCAGCACCGGCCGCTTGATGACCGAGGGCTTGTGAATCATTAACGCGATCGCGCCCGGCTGCGTATCGGCGGCGGCCTTCATGTCGTCCGACAGGCCGCGCCACGTGGTGCCGCGACGGTTCAGCAGCGCGTCGAGCTTCACGTCCTTCAGCCAGTCCTGGACGAGCGGCTCGGTCACGCCGGCCTTCTTGAAGTCGTGAAACTCGAACTCGACGCCGTGTTCCTCGAGCCACACGCGCGCCTTTTTCACCGTATCGCAGTTCGGAATGCCGTAGACGACAGTCTTGGTGCCGCGCGCCATCAGTCGCCTCGCAGCAGCTCGTTCAGGCCGACCTTCGCGCGCGTCTTTGCGTCGACCTTCTTGACGATCACCGCGCAGTAGAGGCTGTGCGAGCCGTCCTTCGACGGCAGGTTGCCCGCCACCACGACCGAGCCCGCCGGAATGCGGCCGTACGTGACTTCGCCGGTTTCGCGGTCGTAGATTTTCGTGCTCTGACCGAGATAAACGCCCATCGAAATGACGGAGTTTTCTTCGACGATCACGCCTTCCACCACTTCCGAACGCGCGCCGATGAAGCAGTTGTCCTCGATGATGACGGGGTTGGCCTGCAGCGGCTCCAGCACGCCGCCGATGCCCACGCCGCCGGACAGGTGCACGTTCTTGCCGATCTGCGCGCAGGAACCGACGGTTGCCCACGTGTCGACCATGGTGCCTTCGTCGACGTAGGCGCCAATGTTGGTGTACGACGGCATCAGCACGACGTTCTTCGCAATGAACGAACCGCGGCGTGCGATGGCGGGCGGCACCACGCGGAAGCCGCCGGCCGCGAAGTCTTCAGCGGTGTAGCTGGCGAACTTGGACGGCACCTTGTCGTAGAACTGGCTGTAGCCGCCCGCGGACATCGGCGCGTTGTCTTCCAGGCGGAACGACAGCAGCACGGCTTTCTTCAGCCATTGATTGACGACCCAGTCGCCGTCCTTCTTCTCGGCGACGCGCAACAGGCCCTTGTCCAGTTGCTCGATGGCGTGGGCGACGGCTTCGCGCACGTCTGACGGAGCGGCCTTGGGCGACAGCTCGGCGCGGTTTTCCCAGGCGGTGTCGATGATCTGCTGAAGTTGTTGCGACATATGCGTGCTTTTAGAAGAGTTGAAGTCTGAAGAAGGGCGGCGGCGCGCGGAACGTTAGGGCCTGATCCGGCCGATCCATGTCAGCCCGCGAGCCCGCGGCAAAAATCGACGATTCGTTGCGCGCCCTGCTTGCATTCGTCGACGTCTGCGACGAGCGCCATGCGCACGAAATTGCGGCCGGGGTTCACGCCGTGCGCGGTGCGCGCGAGGTACGAACCCGGCAGAACCGTCACATTATAGTCGGCGTAAAGACGCTGGGCGAACCCGGTATCCGTGAGGCCGGTACGCGAGACGTCCGCCCACAGATAGAACGCGGCGTCCGGCAGGCGCACGTCGAGCACCTCGGCGAGCATCGGCGTGACGGTCGAAAATTTCTGCACGTATTTCGCGCGGTTCTCGCGCACGTGTGCTTCGTCGTTCCAGGCCGCGATGCTCGCGCTTTGATACACGGTCGACAACGCCGCGCCGTGGTAGGTCCGGTACAGCAGGAAGTCCTTGAGGATGGCGGCGTCGCCGGCCACGAAGCCCGAGCGCATGCCCGGCACGTTCGAGCGCTTCGACAGGCTCGACAGCATGACGAGCCGCTCGTAGCCGCGGCCGAGCTTGTGCGCCGCTTCGAGGCCGCCGAGCGGTGGGTTCGCTTCGTCGAAATAGATTTCGGAATAGCATTCGTCGGAGGCGATCACGAAGCCGTGACGGTCCGACAGGGCGAACAGTTCGCGCCAGTCTTCGAGCGTCAGCACGGCGCCCGTCGGATTGCCCGGCGAGCAGACGTAGAGCAGCTGCGTGCGCGCCCAGATCTCGGCCGGCACCGCCGAATAGTCGCAGGCGAAGTTGCGCGCCGGGTCGCTGTTCACGAAATACGGCTCGGCGCCCGCGAGGATCGCCGCGCCTTCGTAGATTTGGTAGAACGGGTTCGGACAGAGTACGATCGCAGGCTCGCCCTTTTCGTTGCGCCGCGGGTCGATCACCGTTTGCGCGAGCGCGAACAGAGCCTCGCGCGAGCCCGACACCGGCAGCACCTGGGTGGCCGGATCCACGGGCGGCAGGCTGTAGCGCTGCGTGACCCAGTTCGCAATCGACTCGCGCAACGGCAAGGCGCCGACGGTGGCCGGATACGCGGACAGGCCGCCAAGCGAGGCGATCACGGCGTCGCGGATCAGGGCGGGCGTCGGATGTTTCGGCTCGCCGATGCCGAAGCTGATGTGCGCGAGGCCGGCAGCCGGCGTGACGTCCTTGAAGAGTGCACGCAGCTTTTCGAAGGGATAGGGCTGGAGGGAGTCGAGTAGCGGATTCACGGGGCGGATCGAGCCTGATCGAAGAGGGCGCGGAACGATGTACGGCGGCGCGTGCGCCGTCCGCGTCGGTCTATGCAGTGGTCTGCCCTGCCGTGTCGCCGGGCCGCGCAAAGTGGCGCGCGCGACGGCACGGAGGCGAGCAGGGGATTATAGCGTGACGCGCCGCGGCTCGGGCTCGGGCTCGGGCTCGGGCTCGGGCTCGGGCTCGGCGAGAACGCCGCGGGCGGCGCAGGCAGTGCGCGCTAAAGGAACAATGGGAACAATGCGGGCCCTCGCCGGTTCGCGCGGCAACACAAGCAGGAGCAGCAATGTACGCAGTGGTCGAGGAGACACCGAGGCGCGGTAGAACATACACCGCGATCTCAGCAGAAATCGGCGGAGCAGACGACGAGGGCAACCACGCAGGAAATGGCAGCGCGAACCGCAGCGCCAGCGGTAGCGCCGCACGCTCGCGGAGCCCGTCGCCATGACCAACTGGCTTCGCACAGGCTGGCCGACGCTTGCCATCATGCTGGGGGCGTCGGTGTGGGGCGTGATCTGGTATCCGTTGCGGATGCTGGCGTCGCTCGGCGTCACCGGCACGGCCGCGAGCGCGCTGACGAGCGGCGCCGGGTGCCTCTTCGTGCTGCTCGTGCGTCGCCGCGCCATCAGCACGGTGCGCTGGCACTGGCTGCTGCCGGCGCTTGCGCTGGCGGCCGGCATCACGAACCTTGGTTTCGTGTGGGGTTCGATCCACGGGCAGGTGATGCGCGTGCTGTTGCTCTTCTATCTGACGCCCGCATGGACTGCGCTTTTCGCGCATTTCATTCTCCATGAGCGGCTGACGTGGCCGGGCGCGGGCCTCGCCGCACTGTCGCTCGCGGGGGCCATGACCATGCTGTGGTCGCCGCAGCTCGGCATTCCGCTGCCGGGCAACCTCGCCGAATGGGCCGGTCTCGCAGGCGGCATGGGCTTCGCCATGAGCAACGTGCTGATCCTGAAGACGAGCCGCGTCTTGCCGCAGATGAAACCCGAGATGCGCACGGCGACCATCTTCGGCGGCGCGGCGATTTTCGGCGCCTGCGCGTCGCTGTTCGAAGCGATGCCCGCGCCGCCCACCGGCGCGCATCTCGCCACGGCCGCGTGGCTCGTGCTCGGCCTCGGCTTCCTGCTGGCCTCGAACAACATGCTGGTGCAATACGGCCTCGCGCGCGTGCCGGCCAACCGGGCCTCGATCATCATGCTGTTCGAACTCGTGGTCACGGCGCTTTCCGCCTGGCTCTTCGCGGGCGAGATGCCCGGCGCGCGCGAGTGGGCCGGCGGCGCATGCATCGTGCTCGCCTCGGCGCTGTCGAGCTGGATGCATCGGCCGAAGGCCATGCCGCCCGATCCCGCCAATCAGGACACGAGCGACGCGGACGCAGGCACGCGCGGCGACGCTGGCAACACGAGTGACGGCAACAAGCGGGACCGCAAGAACCGCCCACGCGCGATGGTATGATTGCCCCTCATTAGCCGGCGCCTGCGACACGCTTGCAGCCGGCGACCCAATTCCCGAGGGCTGGCAAGGACCGCGGGCCGTATCGCCGCAACGGCGAACGGCACACGCGGCCTTCGTGAGCCACCTATTATTTTTCCTTCTTAAACAGCGAAATCGCCGTGCGTCTGACCTCGATCAAACTCGCTGGATTCAAGTCATTCGTCGATCCCACGCATTTCCAGGTTCCGGGCCAGCTCGTCGGCGTGGTGGGACCGAATGGATGCGGCAAGTCCAACATCATCGACGCCGTGCGCTGGGTGCTCGGCGAATCGCGTGCTTCCGAGCTGCGCGGCGAGTCGATGCAGGACGTGATCTTCAACGGGTCGACCGCGCGCAAGCCGGGCAGCCGCGCGAGCGTCGAACTCGTGTTCGACAACGGGGACGGCCGCGCCGCCGGGCAGTGGGGCCAATACGCGGAAATCGCCGTCAAGCGCGTGCTGACGCGCGACGGCACGTCGAGCTACTACATCAATAATCTGCCGGCGCGCCGGCGCGACATTCAGGACATTTTCCTCGGCACGGGCCTCGGGCCGCGCGCCTACGCGATCATCGGGCAGGGCATGATCGCGCGCCTGATCGAAGCGAAGCCGGAAGAGTTGCGGGTGTTCCTCGAGGAAGCCGCGGGCGTTTCGAAGTACAAGGAACGCCGTCGCGAAACCGAGAATCGTCTGCATGACACGCGGGAAAATCTAACGCGGGTGGAAGACATCATCCGCGAACTGGGCACGAATCTCGAGAAGCTCGAAGGCCAGGCGGTCGTCGCCACGCGCTACAAGGAACTGCAGACGGACGGCGAGGAAAAGCAGCGTCTTTTGTGGCTGCTGCGCAAGAACGAAGCGGGCAGCGAGCAGGAGCGTCAGAAGCGCGCCATCGAACAGGCGCAGATCGATCTCGAAGCGCAAACCGCCCGGCTGCGCGAGGTTGAAGCGCAGCTGGAAACGCTGCGCGTCGCGCACTATTCCGCGAGCGACGCGATGCAGGGCGCACAAGGCGCGCTGTACGAAGCGAATGCCGAGGTGAGCCGGCTCGAAGCCGAGATCAAGTTCATCGTCGAATCGCGCAATCGCGTGCAGGCGCAGATCGCCGCGCTGACCGCGCAGCGCGAGCAGTGGCTGGCACAGGCTGAAAAGGCGCAAGGCGACCTTGAAGACGCCGAGGAACAACTCGCCGTCGCCGAGGAAAAAGCGGCCCTCGCCGAAGAGGAAGCCGCCGCGAAACACGACGCGATGCCCGCGCTCGAAGCGCGCTGGCGCGACGCGCAGGCGGAGCTGAACACGGAGCGCGGCGGCATCGCACAGACTGAGCAGGCGCTCAAGCTGGAAGCCGCGCATCAGCGCAATGCCGACCAGCAATTGCAGCAGTTGCAGCAGCGTCAGGAGCGCCTGAAGGCGGAGGCCGGCGGCCTCGACGCGCCGGACGAAGCCCAGCTCGAAGAGCTGCGCATGCAGCTCGCCGAACACGAAGAGATTCTGCACGACGCCCAGGCGCGTCTCGCGGACGCGCAGGAAACGCTGCCGCGCCTCGATGCCGAGCGGCGCGCCGCGCAGGAGCGCGTGCAGGCCGAAAGCGCGCAGATCCATCAGCTCGACGCGCGCCTTGCCGCGCTCAAGCAGTTGCAGGAGAACGTGCAGACCGAGGGCAAGATCCAGCCGTGGCTCGAAAAGCACGAGCTCGGTGCTTTGCCGCGTCTGTGGAAGAAGCTGCATGTCGAGGCCGGTTGGGAAACCGCGCTGGAGGCGGTGCTGCGCGAGCGCCTGGCCGCACTGGAAGTATCGAACCTCGACTGGGTCAAGGCGTTCGCCACCGACGCGCCGCCCGCCAAGCTCGCGTTCTACGCGCCGCCGGCCGCCGGTCAGCCGGTCGCGGCGCCGCCCGCGCTGCGGCCGCTGCTGTCGCTCGTGCGGATCGACGACGCGGGCATCCGCGCGGTCCTCAACGACTGGCTCGGCCTTGCGTTCATTGCCGACGATCTGCAGCAGGCGCTCAGCCTGCGCTCGCAATTGCCCGAAGGCGGTTCGTTCGTCGTGAAGGCGGGGCATGTGGTGACGCGCGTCGGCGTGCAGCTGTATGCCGCGGACTCGGAGCAGGCCGGCATGCTGGCCCGTCAGCAGGAAATCGAAAACCTCGCGCGTCAGGTGCGCGCGCAGGCGCTGCTCGCCGACGAGGCGAAGGCCGCCGCGATTCGCGCCGAAGCTGCGCACACGCAGGCCGCGCAGGCCCTCACCGACGTGCGTCAGCAGGCCGAGCGCGCGACCCAGCGCGTGCATGCGCTGCAGCTCGACGTGCTGAAGCTCACGCAGGCGCACGAGCGCTACACGCAGCGCAGCACGCAGATCCGCGAGGAGCTCGAGGAAATCCACGCGCAGGTCGAGGAACAGCGCGCGCTGCGCGCCGAGTCCGAAGCGAACTTCGAGCGCTACGACGGCGAGCTCGCGGAGCTGCAGGCGCGTTTCGAAGATCATCAACTGGCTTTCGAGGCGCTCGACGAAGCGCTGACCACGGCGCGCGGCGAGTCGCGCGATCTCGACCGCGCCGCCACGGACGCGCGCTTTGCCGCGCGCAACATGGCGAACCGCATCGACGAACTCAAGCGCAGCATTCAGGTCGCGCATGAGCAGAGCGAACGTGTGGCGGCGTCGCTGGAAGACGCGCGCGCCGAGCTCGAAACGATCAACGAGCAGACCGCACACACCGGTTTGCAGGACGCGCTCGACATTCGCGCGGTCAAGGAAGAGGCGTTGCACGCCGCGCGTCTCGAACTGGACGATCTGACCGCCAAGCTGCGCGCCGCCGACGAAACGCGTCTGTCGACGGAACGCGCGTTGCAACCGCTGCGCGACCGCATCAACGAATTGCAGTTGAAGGAACAGGCCGCACGGCTGAACGGCGAGCAGTTCATCGAGCAGCTGGCCGCGGCCGGCGTCGACGAAGCGGAGCTGCAGGCCAAGCTCACGCCGGACATGAAGCCTTCGTACCTGCAGGGCGAGGTCACGCGCATCAACAACGCGATCATCGCGCTCGGCCCGGTCAACATGGCCGCGCTCGACGAGCTGAAGGCGGCGACCGAGCGCAAGACCTTCCTCGACTCGCAATCGGCCGACCTGACGAGCGCAATCGAAACGCTCGAAGACGCGATCCGCAAGATCGACGCCGAAACGCGCACGCTGCTGCAAGGCACGTTCGACGAAGTGAACCGTCATTTCGGCGAACTGTTCCCGCGTCTTTTCGGCGGCGGCCAGGCAAAGCTCATCATGACCGGCGACGAGATTCTCGACGCGGGCGTGCAGGTCATGGCGCAGCCTCCGGGCAAGAAGAATTCGACCATTCATCTGCTGTCCGGCGGCGAAAAAGCGCTGACCGCGACGGCGCTGGTGTTCGCGATGTTCCAGCTGAATCCCGCGCCGTTCTGTCTGCTCGACGAAGTGGACGCGCCGCTCGACGACGCCAACACCGAACGTTTCGCGAACCTCGTGCGCGCGATGTCGGACAAAACCCAGTTCCTTTTCATCTCGCACAACAAGATTGCGATGGAAATGGCGCAGCAACTGATCGGCGTGACGATGCAGGAGCAGGGCGTGTCGCGCATCGTTGCCGTCGACATGGAAACGGCTGCGGGTTTCGCCCAGAATATCGTTTAAGTTTTGTTGAATCATGGAAGCGCGGGCGCCCGCGTCGAGCGCTGCGGCCGCGGGCCGCGCGACAACGTGGGGCGGGCGAGAGGCCGCGCACATAAAGAATTGCTGATGGAGCATGCATGGACGAGTTGACACTCGGTTTGATCGGCGCGGGTGCCGTGGTGGTCGGGGGCGTGGTCGTGTACAACGCGTGGCAGAGCGCCAAGGTGCGCCGCAAGATGCCGCGGCCAATGCCGGCGGACGCGGCGGAGAGCTTCGCGCGCGACGAGCACGAGGAACAGAGCCCGTTCATCGAACCGGCCCGGCCGACCACGCGCCGCGAGCCGGTGGTCGGTGCGGATGCGGCCGCCGACACGGCGTCGGCGCGCGTCGAGCCGACTTTTGGCGCGCCGGTGGGCGCGGCGCCGCTCGACACACCCGCGGATATTCAGGCGGAAACCACCACGCCGAACGGCTTTGTCGCGGGTGCGAATGAAGATGACGAGCAACATGCCGCGCCGGACGAAACCGGCAAAGACGCAACGGCGGCCCGACCCGCCGGCGAGGCGCCGCGCGGGCCGGACGAGCAGATCGAACCGATAATGCCCGCGGCCACCACGATCTCATCGGCGCCGCCCGCAATCGTCGACCGGCGCATCGACTGCATCGTGCCGATTCGTCTGAACGGACCGGTTGCGGGCGACAAGGTGATTCCGCTCGCGCAGCGTCTGCGACGCGCGGGCAGCAAGCCGGTGCACATCGAAGGCAAGCTCGAAGGCGGCGCGTGGGAGCTGCTGCAAAACGGCGCGCGTTATGAAGAGCTGCGCGCGGCGGCGCAGCTCGCCAACCGCAGCGGCGCGCTTAACGAACTGGAATTCTCCGAGTTCGTGACTGGCGTGCAGCAGTTCGCCGACGCGCTTGACGCATCGCCGGAATTTCCGGACATGCTCGAAACCGTGGCGATGGCGCGGGAGCTGGACGGCTTCGCCGCACAGTGCGACGCGCAGTTGTCGATCAACGTGCTTTCGGACGGCGCGCCGTGGTCGGCCAACTACGTGCAGGCCGTCGCGTCGCAAGACGGTCTGCTGCTCTCGCGCGACGGCACGCGCTTCGTGAAGCTCGACGCGCGGCAGAGCCCCGTGTTCATGCTGCAATTCGGCGACACCAATTTTTTGCGCGACGACCTCACCTACAAGGGCGGCCAGATGATCACGCTGGTGCTCGACGTGCCCGTGGCCGACGAAGACATCCTGCCGTTCCGCCTGATGTGCGACTACGCGAAGTCGCTGGCGGAGCGCATCGGCGGCCGGGTGGTGGACGACGGCCGCCGCCCGTTGCCTGAGGCCGCACTGCTCGCCATCGAAAAGCAGTTGATGACGCTCTACGCGAAGCTCGAGCAGGCCGGCATTCCGGCAGGCTCGCCGGCCACGCGACGCCTCTTCAGCCAGTAATTCACCGGCGTCATCCGTGTGCCCGACGGCCGCGCGATGCGCGGCCGTTGTCGTTTCGGAAAAGCCAACGCACCGACTATAGCGCGCTCGCGCACCGCCCGAAACCTGGCCATTCGGCCGATGTAAAGGGGCACGCTTCCTGCGATAATCCACTGTCCGATTTCACTCAAAGAAGCGTTCCACAGCATGGCTCGAACTCCCGCCTCGAATCCAGCAACCAGCGCTCCGGCCGAGCGTGCCGCGTGGCTGCGCGCGGAACTTGAACGCGCCAACTACGCGTACTACGTGCTGGACCAACCCGACTTGCCCGACGCGGAATACGACAAGCTGTTCAAGGAACTGGAAAGTATCGAGGCGCAGCATCCGGATCTGATCGTGCCGGATTCGCCCACGCAGCGGGTGGGCGGCGAGGCGGCGAGCGGCTTCGAGCCCGTCGTCCATGATCAGCCCATGCTGTCGCTCAACAACGGTTTCGCCGACGAAGACATCGTCGCGTTCGACAAACGCGTGGGCGACGCGCTCGGCAACAATGCAAAGGAACCGCCGGTGCCGGTCGACTATGCGACGGAGCTGAAATTCGACGGCCTCGCCATTTCGCTGCGCTATGTCGACGGCGTGTTCGTGCAGGCCGCCACGCGCGGCGACGGCACGACCGGCGAGAACGTGACGGAAAACATCCGCACCGTTCGCTCCATTCCGCTCAAACTGAAGGGCAAGCGCGTGCCGCACATACTCGACGTGCGAGGCGAAGTGCTGATGTTCAAGCGCGACTTCGAGCGCCTGAACGAACGGCAGCGTGCGGCGGGCCATAAGGAATTCGCCAATCCGCGCAATGCCGCCGCGGGCAGCCTGCGCCAGCTCGACCCGAAGATCACCGCGCAACGGCCGCTGTCGTTCTTCGCGTATGGCATCGGCGTGTTGGACGGTATGGAGATGCCGGCCACGCATAGCGAACTGCTCGACTGGTACAAGGAACTTGGCCTGCCGGTCAACTCGGAGCGCGCGGTCGTGAAGGGCGCGGAAGGTTTGCTGGCGTTTTTCCGCGCGGTGGGCGAGAAGCGCGACAAGCTGCCGTACGACATCGACGGCGTGGTGTACAAGGTCAACCGGCGCGACGAACAGGACGCGCTCGGCTTTGTATCGCGTGCGCCGCGTTTTGCGCTCGCTCACAAGTTTCCGGCGCAGGAAGCGCTCACGAAGCTCGTCGCCATCGACGTGCAGGTGGGCCGCACCGGTGCGATTACGCCGGTCGCGCGGCTCGAGCCGGTGTTCGTCGGCGGCGCCACGGTCACCAATGCGACGCTGCATAACGAAGACGAAGTGCGGCGCAAAGACATCCGGATCGGCGACACGGTGATCGTGCGGCGCGCCGGCGACGTGATCCCGGAGGTGGTGAGCGCGCTTCTCGACCGTCGTCCTGACGACGCTCGCGAGTTCGTCATGCCCACGCATTGTCCGGTGTGCGGCTCGAGCATCGAGCGTCTGCCTGACGAGGCGATTGCGCGTTGCACGGGCGGCCTGTTCTGTCCGGCGCAGCGCAAACAGGCGCTGTGGCATTTCGCACAGCGGCGGGCCTTGGACATCGACGGACTGGGCGAAAAAATCATCGATCAACTGGTCGAACAGCACCTCGTGCGCACGCCCGCCGACCTGTTCAACCTCGGCTTCTCGACGCTTGCGGAGTTGGACCGTTTCGCCGACAAATCCGCGCAGAACCTGCTCGACTCGCTCGAAAAGGCCAAGCACACTACGCTTGCCCGTTTCATCTACGCGCTCGGCATCCGGCATGTCGGCGAATCCACGGCGAAAGATCTGGCGAAACACTTCGGCTCGCTCAATCCGATCATGGATGCGTCGGTGGAGGCGCTGCTCGAGGTCAACGACGTGGGGCCCGTCGTGGCCGAATCGATCCACCAGTTTTTTGCCGAAGAGCACAACCGCACGGTGATCGAGCAGTTGCGCGCGCCGGGCAAAGTCACGTGGCCCGAAGGTCCGCCCGCGCCCAAGGCGCCGCAAGGTGTGCTGGCCGGCAAGACGATCGTGCTGACCGGCACTTTGCCGACTCTTGCTCGCGAAGAGGCCAAGGAAATGCTCGAAGCGGCGGGCGCCAAAGTGGCCGGATCGGTGTCGAAGAAAACAGATTATGTGGTGGCGGGAGCCGAAGCTGGCAGCAAGTTGGCGAAGGCCGAGGAACTCGGCATTCCGGTACTCGACGAAGATGGTATGCGTAAGCTCCTGGAGGGGCAGTCATGATCCGCGAAATTCTCAAGATGGGCGATCCCCGCCTCTTGCGTATTGCCGATCCGGTCGATCATTTCGATACGCCGGAACTGCATGAGCTCATTAAAGACATGTTCGAGACCATGCACGACGCGAACGGGGCGGGGCTCGCCGCGCCGCAGATCGGCGTCAATTTGCAGGTGGTGATCTTCGGGTTCGGCAGCAACGAGCGCTATCCGGATGCGCCGCCCGTGCCGGAAACGGTGTTGATCAATCCGACCATCACGCCGGTCTCGCTAGATATGGAAGAGGGCTGGGAAGGCTGCCTGTCGGTGCCGGGCTTGCGCGGCGCGGTGAGCCGCTTTTCGATGATCAAATATCATGGCTTCGATCAGTACGGCAAGCCGATCGACCGTGTCGCCGAAGGTTTTCATGCGCGCGTCGTCCAGCACGAGTGCGACCATCTGATCGGCAAGCTGTACCCCATGCGCATCACTGACTTCGCGAAGTTCGGCTTCACCGAAGTGCTGTTTCCGGACCTGGATCCGAATAGCGACGATTGATGCTGGGCCTTGCGGGCGGCAGATTGGCGGCGGGCATTCTGCCGCAATAAAAAACCCACGCGATCGCGTGGGTTTGATGAGATGGTCGGCCTGAACCGGGCTGTCGGGTTATCGGACAGGCTGAAAAGACTGCTCAGAACGACTCGTCCGGACCCAGATAGCGCCATTGTCCCGGCGGCAGCGCGCCAAGCATCACGCGGCCCATCCGCACGCGTTTCAGGCCGATGACTTCAAGGCCGACGAGTTCGCACATCCGACGAATCTGGCGCTTCTTGCCTTCGCGCAGCACGAACCGCAACTGCTCGCCGTTTTGCCAGCTGACTTGCGCCGGCTTGAGAGGAACATCGTCGAGCGAAAGGCCGTGGCGCAACAGCGCGAGGCTTTCCGGCGGGAAATGACTTTCAACGTCGACGGTGTGCTCGCCGTAGGCGACGCGCACCAGGTATTCCTTGTCGATCTCCGAATGGCCGCCGATCAGCTGTTTGGCGATGCGGCCGTCCTGTGTGAGGACCAGCAGGCCCGTCGAATCGATGTCGAGACGTCCGGCCGGCGCCAGCTGGCGCAAGTGAGCGACGGAAAAGCGGATGTCCGAGCGGTCGCCTTCCCAGCGGTTTTCCGGCGTGACGAGCGTGATGGCCGGCTGGTAGCCGTCTTCCGCCTGACCCGACACGTAACCGACTGTCTTATGGATCAGCACCGTGACCTGGCTCGCTTGCACGGCTTCGGCCGCCGGGTCGATCTCGATCCGCTGATCGGGGCGAACTTTGGTGCCGAGCGTGTCGATCCGCTCGCCGTCGACGAGCACCCAGCCTTTTTCGATCCACTCGTCCGCCTCGCGACGCGAGCAAAGGCCGAGCTCCGACATGAGCTTCGAGAGGCGCAGCGTGCCGGGCGCGTCTTCGATGTCGCGACGCGGCGTGCGCGGGGCCGTATCCGCGTGCGAGTGCTGCCCGGCCGGGGCGGTGCTGCGCGGCTTGCCCGCGCGCGGGGCGCTGTCATTGGCCGGGCGCCGGGCGGCTGCAGGCGCCTTGTCGTCGCGTGGCGCGCGTGCCCGATGGTCCGCGCGCTCGCCGTAGCCGCTCTTCACCGGCCTTGCAAAGCTTCGCTCGCCGCGTTCGGCACGCTCGCCGGCCGGGCCACGAGGCGCGCGCTCACCGCCAGCGCGATCCTCGAACCGTCGCGGTCCACGCTCGCCACTGCCTGCGCGATCTTGAAAGCGTCGCGGTCCACGCTCGGCGCGCTCGCCGGCCGTGCCACGGGGCGCGCGCTCACCGCCAGCGCGATCCTCGAAGCGTCGCGGTCCGCGGTCTCCACCGCCTGCGCGATCTTCAAAGCGGCGCGGCCCACGCTCGGCGCGCTCGCCGGCCGGGCCGCGGGGCGGGCGTTCGCCGCCTGCGCGATCCTCGAACCGTCGCGCTCCGCGCTCACCACCACCAGAACGATCTTCAAAGCGGCGCGGTCCACGTTCACCGCCGCGTTCCGCTGTCCGCTCAACGCCCTGGCCGCGTTCATCACCACTCCGGCGCGGCGCTCGTTCGCCGCGCTCGCCGCCACCGGCAAAGCCACGCGCCGCTCGCTCACCGCCGTCCCGACGCGTCCCACGTTCACTGCTCGCCTCCGGGCGGCGTTGAGGCGCGCCGCTCGTGCTTTCGCGGCGCGGCGGCCGATCCGACGCCGCCCGCCGTGCCGCGCCTGCATCGCCGCCACGCGCAAAAGTACCTTCGTTGCGACGCTCCGTGGTTCCTCGCGCGCCCGCCGGGCGCTTGCCGCCGGCCGACGATGCTCCCGCGCCTTCGCGCGTCCTGGCGGGGCCGGACGTCGACGGTTGAGGTCCCGCCGGCCGTGTCGGCTTGCGTGCCGATGCGCTGCCGCTACGGACGGGGGCGCGTTCGGACGAAGCCGGCCGCGGATGCTTGGCTGTTAATTTGACTCGCATGAAATCTCACACTGCGATCGCGCGCAGCAGTTCCGTCTCGACCTGAATTTGCAGGCGGTTGTCCGACAGCCCGTGCCCGTCCAGCAGGAACACGTCCTCGACGCGTTCCCCCAACGTGTTGATCCGCGCCGACGCGACGCCGACACGGTGTTCGGCGAGCACGCGCGCGATCGAATAAAGAAGGCCCGGCCGGTCGTTGGCCGACACGGACAGGATGTAGTATTGGCCGCGCTCGTCGGCCCGAAGATCGACGCGCGGCGTAACGGGGAAGGTGCGCGAGAGGCGCGACAGGCGGCCCTTCGACGGCCCCGGCAACCAGGTGCCGTCGCCGGTGAGGCGTGCAGTCAGTTCCTGTTCGACGAGATTGGCGATGTCGCGGTAATGCACGTCCTCTTCGGTATGCGCGACGAGGAAGTTGTCCAGCGCATAGCCGTGACGCGTGGTGCTGACGCGTGCATCGAGCACCGACAACCCGTTGCGGTCGAAGTACGCGCAAATGCCGGCAAACAGATCCGGCTGATCTTTCACATACACGAGCACCTGAAGCGCCTCGCCGATAGGCGAGGGGCGGGCCCGCACGATCGGCACGGGCGTTTCGACATAGCGGTACAGCACGCGCGTCTGCCACGCAATGTCCGCGGCGTCGTGGCGCAGAAAATAGCCGACGTCGAGCTTGTCCCACAGCGCCTTCTGCGCGCCTTCCGGCACGGTTTCGAGGCGCAGCAGCGCGAGCGCTTCTTCCTGCCGCGACTCGAGTTCCGAGTGCGCATCCGGCCGCGCGCCGCCGAGCACGGCGAGCGTCGCGCGGTACAGGTCTTCCAGCAGCTTGCCTTTCCACGTGTTCCAGACTTTGGGGCTCGTCCCGCGGATGTCGGCCACCGTCAGCAGATACAGCGCCGTCAGGCGGCGCTCGCTGCCGACCAGTTCCGCGAAACGCTTGATAACCTCCGGATCGCTCGTGTCCTGTTTTTGCGCAACCTGGCTCATGGTCAGATGTTGTTGCACCAGCCAGACCACGAGTTCGCCGTCTTCGCCTTCGATGCCGTGATTGCGGCAGAAGCGCCGTGCGTCGGCCATGCCGAGCGTCGAGTGGTCGCCGCCGCGGCCCTTGGCGATATCGTGGAAGAGCGCCGCGACGTAGAGCACCCATGGCCGGTCGAAGCCGACGATCAACTGGCTGCAGAACGGATATTCGTGCGCGTGTTCCGCGACCGCGAAGCGCCGCAGATTGCGCAGCACCATCAGAATGTGCTGATCGACCGTGTAGACGTGATACAGGTCGTGCTGCATCTGGCCGACAATGCGCCGGAAGTTCAGCAGATAACGTCCGAGCACGCTCGTCTGGTTCATGAGGCGCAGCGCGTGCGTGATGCCGGCCGGCTGCTTCAGGATGTCCATGAAAAGGCGCCGGTTTTCCGGATCGCGCCGCCAATGCTGGTCCATCACGTCGCGGGCGTTGTAGATCGCGCGCAGCGTGCGCGCCGACAAACCCTTCACGCCGGGCGTCTGCTCGTAGAGCAGAAAGGCTTCGAGAATGGCGTTCGGCTCGCGCTGGAACAGGTCGTCGCTGGCAATTTCGAGCATGCCCTGTTTTTCGACGAAACGGTCCGACAGCACCCGCGTGATGCCGCTCGTGTTGGGAAAGAGCTGCGCCTCGATGTTCTGGATCAGGATCGTCGCGAGCTGCGTGACGGCCTTCGCCGCCCAGTAATAACGGCGCATCAGCTGTTCGCTGGCGCGCTTGGTGGCGGTCGGCTGGTAGCCGAAGCTCTCGGCCACCGGCGTTTGCAGGTCGAATACCAGAATGTCCTGCCGACGGCCGGCAGTGACGTGCACGCGCGCGCGGAGCGACTTCAGAAAGCCTTCGTTGCGCCGCAGCTCCTGCGCTTCGCGCTCGGTGATGAGTCCGCGCGCTTCGAGTTCGCGCCAGCTGCTGCCGAAACCCGCAGCCTGCGTGACCCAGAGAATGAGTTGCAGATCGCGCAAGCCGCCCGGGCTTTCCTTGATGTTCGGCTCGAGCGCGTAGGGCGTGTCCTGGAATTTGGCGTGGCGCTGGCGCATTTCCAGCACTTTCGCCTGGAAGAACGCTTTCGGGTCGAGCGCCTCGCGGTAGCGTCTCGCGAAGTCGTCGAACAGGGCGGCGCTGCCCGTAATGCGCCGCGCCTCGAGCAGCGACGTGCGCACGGTCACGTCGTTGGCGGCTTCCTCGAGACACTGGGAGACGCTGCGCACGCTGCTGCCCAGTTCGAGCCCAAGATCCCACGCGAGGCTGATGAACCGCTCGATGCGCGCTTCGAGATGCTCGAGCGGCGCGTCCGGCAGCAGCACCAGAATGTCGATGTCCGAATGCGGCGCCAGTTCGCCGCGCCCATAGCCGCCGACCGCGAGCAGCGCGAGGTCGGCCGGAAGTTCGCAGGTGTTCCAGGCGGCGCGCAGCGAGTCGTCGGTGGTGCGGGCAAGCGCCGCCATCAACGCCTCGACGTTGGTGGCGGTCCTGAAGCGTTCCAGCAACTGGGCTTTGGCCACTTTGTAAGCCGCCTTGAGCGACGTGGCATGCGATGGGGCGACGGCTGGAACACTACTCATGAGCGGCGGGCGGTAAAGAGACGAATGCGTTCAGGCCGTGGCGGCGACGACCGGCGGGCGCGCGGGCGTGCCGGCGGAGACGGTCAGCACGTCATAGCCGGTTTCCGTCACGAGCACCGTGTGTTCCCATTGCGCGGAGAGGCTGCGGTCTTTCGTCTTGACGGTCCACTGGTCCGGCATGGTGCGGATGTCGCGGCGGCCGGCGTTGATCATCGGCTCGACGGTGAAGATCATGCCCGCCTGCAGTTCGAGGCCGGTGCCGGGACGGCCGTAGTGCAAAATCTGCGGGTCTTCGTGAAACACCGTGCCGATGCCATGGCCGCAATACTCGCGCACCACGCTGTAGCCTTGCGCCTCAGCGTGTTTCTGGATGGCATGGCCGATGTCGCCGAGATGCGCGCCCGGGCGCACCTGGTCGATGCCGAGCCACATGCATTCGAACGTAGTCTGCACGAGGCGTTTTGCAAGGATCGAGCCCTCGCCGACAATGAACATCCGGCTCGTGTCGCCGAAATAGCCGTCCTTGATGACGGTGATGTCGATATTGAGCGCGTCGCCGTTCTTGAGCGTTTTCTCGCCCGGAATGCCGTGGCAGATCACGTCGTTCACGGAGATGCAGGTGGCCTTGGGGTAGGGCGGGTAGCCGGGCGGCTGATAGTTCAGCGGCGCGGGCACGGTGCCCTGTTCCTTCAGCATGTATTCGTGGCACAGGCGGTCGAGTTCGCCGGTCGTGACGCCGGCGGTGACGAACGGGGTGATGTAGTCGAGCACTTCGCTCGCGAGTCTGCAGGCGACGCGCATCTGCGCGATATCGTGTTCGTTTTTGAGCGTGATAGCCATGAGTCGGGCCTGAAATGCGATTTATTGCGGGATTATCGCACCATATTCCCCGTGCCGCAGTCTTTTGCCCGGTTTCGGGTGCCGTGGCGATGCGCTTTTCGGATCGCTTGCTCGCGGTTTGTCCCCAGTTTGCGAGACCTTCGCGGATAAGGCCTGCTTTGCCTGCGCCCGCCCGTGGACGAGGCCTTCAATTGCGCCTGGAACCGCCGGGTGCAACCCGCGGCCCGCAATGGGAGCTACCGGGCGGGTTGAGTCGACCGATAGTCCCATGCTATAATGTTTGGCTAAGTCGATCCCTCTTTTGGCCTTTGCTGTGGTGAGTTGTCCAACCATCAGTCAGGGCAGGGGCGGTTCGAGGCTTCCCGTGGCGCTGTCGCCTGAGCCGCGGGTCGAATGGAGTATTCAGGCGGCAGTATTCAGGCAGCAAACTCGCAAGCCGGCGCACCCAGGGTGTTCGCGGCGCTCAGCCTTACCGCGCAAGACGTGCAGGGCAGCGCCTCGGATACGGCAGCCGGCTTAGGACCCAACCCTCGCGGAGATTTTCATGGCAGTTACCATGCGTCAGATGCTGGAAGCCGGTGTCCACTTCGGTCACCAAACGCGCTTCTGGAACCCGAAGATGGCCCCCTTCATTTTCGGTCATCGCAACAAGATTCACATCATCAACCTCGAAAAGACGCTGCCGATGTACAACGACGCGCTGAAGTATGCGCGTCAACTGGCGGCGAATCGCGGCACCATCCTGTTCGTCGGCACGAAGCGCCAGTCGCGCGACACGATCGCCCAGGAAGCGCAGCGCGCCGGTATGCCTTACGTGAACGCACGCTGGCTCGGCGGCATGCTGACCAACTTCAAGACGCTGAAGGTGTCGATCAAGCGCCTGAAGGACATGGAAGCAGCGCTGGAAGCTGGCGAAACCGAGCGCATGAGCAAGAAGGAAGCGCTGCTGTTCGAACGCGAAATGCTCAAGCTGCAAAAGTCGATCGGCGGCGTGAAGGAGATGGGCGGTATTCCTGACGCGATTTTCGTGGTCGACGTCGGCTACCACAAGATTGCCGTGACCGAAGCGAACAAGCTCGGCGTGCCGGTTATCGCCGTGGTGGACACGAACCACTCGCCGGAAGGCATTGATTACGTGATCCCGGGTAACGACGACGCAAGCAAGGCTGTCGCCCTGTACGCGGCTGGCGTTGCCGACGCCATCCTCGAAGGCCGTGCGAACGCGGTCAACGAAGTGGTGCAGGCTGCCCGTGGTGACGACGGCGACGAGTTCGTCGAGGTCAACTCGGAGGCGTAAAGCTGCCCCGTGTCCGGCAAAAAAGGGGGCTTTCTACAGGCCCCCTTTTTTTAAGCCGCGACGTTGTAGCGGGGCGCCGGCCAAGGCTGGAGCGGTGCCCTCAGCGTTATCCGTAAAAAATTCGCGTAACGTTGAAACGAATTCTTGCCGCCGGCATCGAAGTGCGGGCGGCGTGTGACAGACGGAACACAGACGGAACTCAAGGAGCAAATGATGGCGGCAATTACCGCAAGCATGGTTGCAGAACTGCGCGCAAAGACCGACGCGCCCATGATGGAATGCAAGAAGGCGCTGACGGAAGCCGACGGCGACATGGCGCGCGCCGAAGAGCTGCTGCGCGTGAAGCTGGGCAACAAGGCGAGCAAGGCGGCATCGCGCGTCACGGCTGAAGGCGTGGTCGCGTCGTTCATCGACGGCAATGCAGGTTCGCTCGTCGAACTGAACTGCGAAACCGACTTCGTTTCGAAGAACGACGACTTCCTGGCTTTCTCGAAGAAGATCGCCGAGCTGGTGGCGAAGCAGAATCCGGCTGACGTCGCGGCGCTGTCGGCTCTGCCGCTCGACGGCGAGACCGTCGACGCAGTGCGTCTCGCGCTCGTCGGCAAGATCGGCGAAAACCTGTCCATCCGCCGTTTCGTGCGCTTCGAAACGTCGAACAAGCTGGCGGCGTACCTGCACGGCACGCGCATCGGCGTGCTGGTCGAATACACGGGCGCCGACGAGCAGGTCGGCAAGGACGTGGCCATGCACATCGCCGCAATGAAGCCGGTTTCGCTGTCGTCGGAAGACGTGCCGGCGGATCTGATCGCCAAAGAGCGCAGCATCGCCGAACAGAAGGCGGCCGAATCGGGCAAGCCGGCTGAAATCGTCGCCAAGATGGTCGACGGCAGCGTGCAGAAGTACCTGAAGGAAGTGTCGCTGCTGAACCAGCCGTTCGTTAAGAACGACAAGCAGACCATCGAGCAGATGCTGAAGGCCGGCAATGCGAGCGTCCAGAAGTTCGCGCTGTTCGTGGTGGGCGAAGGCATCGAGAAGAAGCAGGACGACTTCGCCGCTGAAGTGGCCGCTCAAGTGGCTGCTGCAAAGCAACAATAAGTATCGCCGGTCTCAATCTGTACCGTTGTACCCGCGGCACGGCAAGACTGTGCCGCGGTCGGCAGCGCCGCAAGGCTGCACGCGGGTCGATCCTCGCAGTGCAGCCGCCGTTGGCGGACCTCCGGGGTCCGGGAATTTGGCGGCGCTTGCCCGAATCAGCGTTTCACCCCTACATTAGTCCCTTGTTGTTGCCCTCTGCGCGATCTGGATACCTCTATGCCCACTGCCTACAAACGCGTCCTGCTCAAACTCTCCGGTGAAGCTCTGATGGGCGACGATGCCTTCGGCATCAATCGCGCGACCATCGAACGAATGGTGGCGGACGTGGCCGAAGTGGTCCGTCTCGGAACGCAGTTGGCCGTGGTGATCGGCGGCGGCAATATCTTTCGCGGCGTGGCAGGCGGCGCGGCCGGCATGGACCGCGCCACGGCCGACTACATGGGCATGCTGGCCACCATGATGAACGCGCTGGCGCTGCAGGACGCCATGCGCCATGCGGGTATCGAGGCGCGCGTGCAGTCGGCGCTGCGCATGGACCAGGTGGTCGAGCCGTATATCCGCCCGCGCGCGATTCGCCAGCTCGAAGAAGGCAAAGTCGTGATTTTCGCGGCCGGCACCGGCAACCCGTTCTTCACGACCGACACGGCCGCTGCGCTGCGCGGCTCCGAAATCGGCGCCGAAGTCGTGCTGAAAGCCACCAAGGTGGACGGCGTCTATTCCGCCGACCCGAAGAAAGATCCGAGCGCGACGCGCTACACCACGATCAGCTTCGACGAGGCAATCGGCCGCAACCTGCAGGTCATGGACGCCACCGCGTTCGCGCTGTGCCGCGACCAGAAGCTGCCGATCCGCGTGTTTTCGATCGTCAAGCCGGGTGCGCTCAAGCGTATCGTGCTCGGCGAGGACGAGGGCACCCTCGTCCACGTGTAAACTCTCGTTCACATAACGTGGGCTTTGTGCGAGCCCGGCCGCCGCATACCTCGCGTGCCGGCTGGCTCGCCCGTTTTGAAGGTTCGGAGGTTTGAAAATGTCTGTGGCTGATATCAGGAAGGGCGCTGAGCAAAAAATGCAGCGTTCCATCGACGCGTTCAAGAACGATCTGTCGAAAATCCGTACGGGCCGTGCGCACACGGGCCTGCTCGATCATATCCAGTGCGACTACTACGGCTCGCCGGTGCCTATTTCCCAGGTCGCCAACCTCACGCTGATCGACGCACGCACGATCGGCGTGCAGCCGTGGGAAAAGAAAATGGTGCAGGTCGTCGAAAAGGCGATTCGCGAGTCGGACCTCGGCCTGAACCCCGCCACGCAGGGCGACGTGATCCGTGTGCCGATGCCCGCGCTGACCGAAGAGCGCCGCCGCGAACTGACGAAAGTGGTCAAGAGCGAAGCCGAAACGGCCAAGGTCGCCGTGCGCAACCTGCGCCGCGACGCGAACGAGCAACTGAAGAAGCTCGTGAAAGACAAGGAAATTTCGGAAGACGACGAGCGCCGTGCAGGCGACGACGTGCAGAAGCTGACGGACAAGTTCGTCGCGGAAATCGACAAACTCGTCGCGACCAAAGAAGCAGAGATCATGACGGTATAAGGCTGCGAGGCTCCGAACAGAACGCCGGCGTATTCCGGCGTTACTGTTTAGCCGGGGCGCGCCTGAAGTCCAAGTCGTGAAGCGCCAGGTCTGGGAGCACTCACCACTTTCAGGATTTTTTCTTCTTCTTTTGCAGTTATTGTCCCGACGGCCATGACCTATACCAGCTCAACCGTGCGCGTGCCTGATGTCGCCGCGGTGCCGCGACATATCGCGATCATCATGGACGGCAACGGCCGTTGGGCCACCCAGCGCCGCTTGCCGCGCGTGGCCGGTCATACGCGCGGCGTCGACGCGGTGCGCGCGACCGTCGAGGCCTGCGCCCGGCAGGGCGTCGAATATCTGACGCTGTTTGCTTTCAGTTCCGAAAACTGGCGCCGCCCAAACGACGAAGTGTCGTTCCTGATGCGCCTGTTCGTCACCGCGCTGGAGCGCGAAATCGGCAAGCTGCATGCCAACGGTATCCGTTTGCGCGTGGTCGGCGATCTCGAACGTTTCGACACCCGCATCCGCGACCTGATCAGGCGCGCGGAAACCAAGACCGCGCGCAATACTCGTCTTACGCTGACCATCGCGGCCAATTACGGCGGCCGCTGGGACATCATGCAGGCCACCCGCAAGCTCGTCGAACAGGCGGCGCAGACGGGCGAAGCGGTCGAGGTGAACGAGGAATCGTTCGCCGAGCATCTGTCCATGGCCTACGCACCCGAACCGGACCTGTTTATCCGCACGGGCGGCGAGCGGCGTGTGAGCAATTTCCTGCTCTGGCAGCTCGCCTACACCGAGTTCTATTTCACCGACACCTTCTGGCCCGATTTCGACGCCGACGCGCTCGGTCGCGCCATTGCTTCGTATGGCGAGCGTGAGCGCCGTTTCGGCCGCACCAGTGCTCAGCTCGAGCCGCAATCGCAAAACGTCGATTCGCTTCCATGCTAAAAACCCGTGTCATCACGGCGGTTGTCCTCCTGGCGGTGTTTTTGCCCGTCACGTTGTTCGCACCGGTCGGCGCGTTTGGCGCGTTAATCGCTTTCGTCGTCGTGTTCGCCGCGTGGGAGTGGGCCCGTCTGCTGAAGCTGGGCGGCGCCGGCCCGGTGGTCTATGCGCTCGTGGCGGCGGTTGCGCTCGTCGCCAGCACCCGGCTTGGCATCGGCGTGGACGACGCGCGGCCCTTTTACAAGGCGGCGGCCATTTTCTGGGTGATCGCCGGCCCGTTCGTGCTGCTGCGCAAGCCTACGCTCGCACAAGGCGCGTGGCGCAGCTTTCTGTTTCTTGCCGGGATTGTGATATTCGTCGCGTGCTGGCATGCTCTCGTCGCCGCGCGCCTGCAGGGCGTGCCTTTCGTGCTGTCGCTGCTGCTGTTGGTATGGCTCGCCGATATCGGCGCATACTTCTCGGGTAAGGCGTTCGGCAAGCACAAGCTCGCGCCCGCCATCAGCCCGGGCAAGACATGGGAGGGCGCGATCGGCGGCTGGGCGGCGGTCATTATCGTCGCGCTCGCGGCCGTCCTTCTGCATGCGTTCGAGCCAACCCTGTATTCTGCGTTGTGGGCGCACTGGGGCGCCCCGCGCGCGCTGCTTGCGCTGACCCTGCTGGTGGCGTTCAGCGTGGTGGGCGACCTTTTTGAATCGATGATGAAACGCCAGGCCGGCGTGAAGGATTCGAGCGGCCTGTTGCCGGGGCACGGCGGCGTGCTCGACCGCATCGACGCACTGTTGCCGGTGCTGCCGCTCGCCATGCTGCTCCTCGGCTAGAGAAAGAGATATGCACAAACGTCTGACATTGCTCGGTTCCACGGGCTCGATTGGAGACAGCACGCTCGACGTCGTCGCGCGTCATCCGGAGCGCTTTTCGGTGTATGCGCTCACCGCGCACCGCAACGGCGACAAGCTCGTCGAGCAATGCCTGCGCTTCCGGCCCGAAGTCGCGGTGGTCGGCGACGCCGACACGGCCGCGCGGGTCGCGGCAAAGCTGCGCGACGCGGGCTGCAAGACGGAGGTGACGCATGGCGCCGAGGCGCTCGTTCAGGTCTCGAAGAGCGACGGCTGCGACACCGTGGTCGCGGCAATCGTCGGCGCCGCCGGCCTCGCGCCGAGCCTCGCCGCCGCGCGCGCCGGCAAGCGCATCCTGCTCGCGAACAAGGAAGCGCTCGTCATGTCGGGCGCGATCTTCATGGACGCGGTCCACGACAACGGCGCGGTTCTGCTGCCGGTCGACAGCGAACACAACGCCATTTTCCAGTGCCTGCCGCGCGAAGCCGCGCTGCATGGCGGCGTCTCCAAGATCATTCTGACCGCGTCGGGCGGCCCGTTTCGCACGCGCGAACCGGCCACGCTCGTCGACGTGACGCCGGAAGAGGCCTGCAAGCATCCGAACTGGGTCATGGGCCGCAAGATTTCGGTCGATTCCGCCACCATGATGAACAAGGGCCTCGAAGTGATCGAGGCGCATTGGCTGTTCGGTCTGCCGGGCGAACGAATCGACGTCCTGATTCATCCGCAAAGCGTGATCCATTCGCTCGTGTCCTATGCCGATGGCTCGGTGCTTGCGCAACTCGGCAATCCGGACATGCGCACGCCGATCGCCCATGCGCTCGCGTTCCCGGATCGCGTGGATTCCGGGGTCGCGCAGCTGGACCTCGCGGAAATCGCGTCGCTGTCGTTTGAAAAACCGGATTACGCGCGATTCCCTTGCCTCGCATTGGCCATGAAGGCGCTCGCCGAAGGCGGCGTCGCCAGCGCGGCGCTGAACGCCGCTAACGAAATTGCTGTTGAAGCGTTCCTGTCGCGCCAGATCGGCTTCATGGCCATCGCGCAGGTGGTCGACTCGGTGCTCAACGCGTTGCCGAATCGCAGCGCGCACGCGCTCGAAGACGTGATCGAAGCGGACGCCGCCGCGCGCCGCGCCGCTGCCGAATTCATCGCGCGTCTGCCCGACGCCGCCCGCCGCACGGAACGCGCCGTCCAGTGAGGCGACTATGAATCTGCTGATCGAAGTGCTCGCCTTCGCGGTCGCGATTGGCGTGCTGGTGGTCGTCCACGAATATGGGCATTACAGCGTGGCGCGGCTGTGCGGCGTCAAGGTGCTGCGCTTTTCGATCGGCTTCGGCAAGCCGCTTTTCCAGTGGGTCAGCCCGAAAAGCGGCACGGAATGGACCATCGCCGTGCTGCCGCTCGGCGGCTATGTGAAGATGCTCGACGAGCGCGAGACCGGCCAGGCGCCGATTCCCGCCGAAGCGTTGCCGCATGCGTTCAACCGGCAGTCGGTGTGGCGCCGCATTGCGATCGTCGCAGCCGGCCCGGTCGCCAATTTCCTGCTGGCCATCGTGCTGTTCAGCCTCGTGTTCGCCACTGGCGTGACCGAGCCGGCGGCGATCCTCGCCACGCCAGCGCCCAACACGGCCGCTGCGGTGGCCGGTTTCGAAGGCGGCGAAACGGTGGTGGCCGTGCGCGCGGAGAATGCCGCCGAATCCGAGCCGGTGCGCTCCTGGTCCGACTTGCGCTGGAAACTGCTCGGCGCGGCGTTCGATCACAAGCGCGTCGTGCTGAGCGCAAAAGGCGCGGACGGCACGTCGGACTTCCAGCTGGACCTGCGCGGTCTCACTGAAAAAGACGTCGACGACGACTTCATGTCGCGCCTCGGTTTCGAGCCGGGCGGCGGCAAGCTGACGGTCGCGGGCGTGCAGCCGGGCAGTGCGGCGCAAAAGGCGGGGCTTCGTCCGGGCGACCGTTTGCGCGCGATCAACGGTATCGCGACTGACAATGCCACGGCCTTCATCGCGTATGTAAAATCGCACGCCGGCCAGCCGCTGACCCTGCAGGTGGAGCGGGCGGACGCTGGGCGGACGCAAACGCAGGGACAAGCACAGGGACAAGCACAGGGACAAGCACAGGGACAAGCGCAGAGCCAGGCACCGGGCAAGCTCGAAGACATCCGCATCGTGCCGCAGGCGCAGCGCGACCCGGCAACCGGAGAGCAGGTCGGCCGCATCGGCGCCGAACTCGCAACCCAGGTCCCGTCCATCAACGTGCGTTATGGACCTGTCGAAAGCCTTCGGCTGGGCGCGCGTCGTACGTGGGATCTCGCGGCGTACTCGGTGCGCATGTTCGGCCGCATGATTGTAGGCGACGCATCGCTCAAGAATCTGTCGGGTCCGGTAACCATCGCGGATTACGCAGGAAAGAGCGCACGTCTGGGTCCTTCTGCATTTTTGTCGTTTCTTGCCCTCGTCAGTATTAGCCTCGGTGTACTGAACCTGCTACCAATTCCGGTATTGGACGGGGGGCATCTGTTATATTATTTGGTTGAAGCTGTGACCGGTAAAGTTGTCTCCGATCGCTGGCAACTCGTTTTTCAGAGGGCGGGTCTCGCCTGCATCGTCGCTTTGTCGGCGATTGCACTGTTTAACGATCTCGCTCGTTTAATCCACTTTTAAAGTGTCCGGCGGCGCTCACATGGCGGCCGTCCGGCCTGATGCAGCTATACACACTGGGGAAGCACGTTGTTTAAACCTCATCGCTTTGTTCCGAAGACGGTTATAACCGCGGCACTCGCCGCGCATGGGCTGGTTGCTCACGCAACGACGCCGTTCGTGGTGCAGGACATCCGGATCGAGGGGTTGCAACGCGTCGAACCTGGTACCGTGTTCGCCTATCTGCCCATCAAGCAGGGCGATACGTTTACCGACGACAAGGCGTCCGAAGCCATTCGCGCGCTGTACGCAACGGGCTTCTTCAACGACGTCAAGATCGCCACTGAAGGCAATGTGGTGATCGTGCAGGTGCTGGAGCGTCCGGCCATCGGCACGATCGACTTCGCGGGCATTCACGAGTTCGACAAGGAAAACCTGACCAAGGCGCTGCGCGCAGTCGGTTTGTCGCAAGGCCGTTACTACGACAAGGCGCTCGTCGACAAGGCGGAGCAGGAACTCAAGCGCCAGTACCTGACGCGCGGCTACTATGCGGCCGAAGTCACCACCACGATCACGCCGATCGACCGCAATCGCGTCTCGGTGCTGTTCTCGGTGGCGGAGGGCCCGAGCGCCAAGATTCGCCAGATCAACTTTATCGGCAACAAGGCGTTCAGCACGGGCACGCTGCGCGACGAAATGCAGCTGTCCACGCCGAACTGGTTCTCGTGGTACACGAAGAACGACCTGTACGCGAAAGACAAGCTCACCGGCGACCTCGAAAATGTCCGCTCGTATTACCTGAACCGCGGCTACCTCGAGTTCAATATCGAGTCGACGCAGGTGTCGATCACGCCGGACAAGAAGGACATGTATCTGACGGTGACGCTGCATGAAGGCGAGCCGTACACGATCTCGAGCATCAAGCTGGCCGGTAATCTGCTCGACCGCGAGCCGGAGCTGGCCAAGCTCATCAAGATCAAACCGGGCGATCGTTTTTCGGCCGAAAAGCTGCAGGCCACCACGAAGTCGATTGTCGACAAACTGGGCGAATATGGTTACGCGTTCGCGACCGTCAACGCGCAGCCGCAGATCGACCAGTCGAACCACAAGGTCGACCTGACGCTGCAGGTGGACCCGAGCCGCCGCGTCTATGTGCGCCGTATCAATGTGGTCGGCAATACACGCACGCGCGACGAAGTGGTGCGCCGCGAAATGCGTCAGCTCGAAAGCTCGTGGTTCGACTCCAACCGCCTCGCACTGTCGAAAGACCGTATCAACCGTCTTGGCTATTTCACCGACGTCGACGTGACCACCATTCCTGTGGAAGGCACGCCCGACCAGGTCGATGTGGACGTCAAGGTCGCTGAAAAGCCGACGGGCGCGATCACGCTGGGCGCGGGCTTTTCGTCGACCGACAAGGTGGTGCTGTCGGCCGGCGTCTCGCAAGACAACGTGTTCGGCTCGGGCACGAGCCTCGCGGTGAACGTCAATACCGCGAAGACCTACCGGACGTTGACGGTTACGCAGGTCGATCCGTACTTCACGGTCGACGGCATCAAGCGTATTACCGACGTCTATTACCGTACTTATCAGCCGCTGTATTACTCGACCGACTCGAGCTTCAAGATCGTTACGATCGGTGGCGACCTGAAGTTCGGTATTCCGTTCTCCGAAGTGGATACGGTGTACTTCGGCGCGGGTCTCGAGCAGAACCAGCTGGACGTCGACGCGAACACGCCTGCGTCGTATAAGCAATACGTTCAGGACTTTGGCCGCGTGTCGAACAACGTGCCGCTTACTGTCGGCTGGTCGCGCGATGCGCGAGATAGCGCGCTGGTACCGAGCCGCGGTTACTTCACGCAGGCAAACGCCGAATACGGCACGCCGATCGGCGGCACCCAGTATTACAAGGCCGACATCAACGCGCAGTACTATTACTCGTTCTCGCGTGGCTTCGTGCTGGGATTCAACTTCCAGGGCGGCTACGGCAAGGGCATGGGCGGCAAGCCGTACCCGATTTTCAAGAACTACTACGCGGGCGGTATCGGTTCGGTCCGCGGCTACGAGCCGAGTTCGCTTGGTCCTCGCGACGCCACCACGGGCGATCCGATCGGCGGCTCGAAGCTGCTCGTCGGCAATATCGAGTTGACGTTCCCGTTACCGGGCACCGGCTATGATCGAACCCTGCGCGTATTCACGTTCCTCGATGCGGGTAACGTGTGGGCGGACGCGAGCAGCGCCGCCACGTCGAATGGCGCTAACGGTCTGCGTTACGGCTACGGTGTCGGCCTCGCGTGGATTTCGCCGATCGGACCGCTCAAGCTGAGCTTGGGCTTCCCGCTTACCAAGCATACGGGCGACCAGTATCAGAAGTTCCAGTTCCAGATCGGAACGGCGTTCTGATCCGCGTTGCGGACAGCTCGCCAAACAACAGTATCGAGAGGATCACTTTGCTAACCGGTATGTTTTCGAAACGTGTGGCTTGCGCGCTGGCGCTGGCAATGACGCTGGGCGTCGGAGTAGCGCACGCGCAGGAAGCCAGGATTGCCGCGGTGAATTCGGACCGGATTCTGCGGGAATCGGCTGCGGCAAAGGCGGCCCAAGTCAAGCTCGAGGCCGAGTTCGCGAAGCGCGACAAGGACCTCGCGGACATGGCCCAGAAGCTGAAGTCGATGTCCGATTCGCTCGACAAGAGCGGTGCGTCGATGTCGTCGGCGGACCGCGCGCAAAAGCAGCGCGATCTGTCACAACTCGACACGGACTTTCAGCGCAAGCAACGCGAGTTTCGCGAGGACCTGAACCAGCGCCGCAATGAAGAACTGGCGGCGGTGCTGGATCGTGCGAACAAGGTGATCAAGCAGATCGCCGAGGCGCAGCATTACGACCTGATCGTTCAGGAAGCGGTGTATGTGAGCCCGCGCATCGACATCACGGATCAGGTGCTCAAGGCTCTCGCGGCCTCGGGCAACTGAGAGCACACGCAGGAGCGTTGCAAGCAGCGGTTGAAGGGCGGCCTCGGCCAGGGCGTTGATTGCAAACGCCGCGCACGACGCGCGCCGTCTGGTGAGCTGTAGATCAGCTTTACGCGAACCGAAGTACGCCGCCGTGCTTGAACTGCGGAAGGCGAGCCGGGGCGGGGCTCTCACCGGCGACTCTGACAAGACGCACTGAACAGCAGGAGACAGGACAGGCATGGCATTTACGCTCGAGGACATCGTCCAACGGTTCGGCGGTGAAGTAGTAGGAGACGGTTCGCAGCGCGTCGGCAGCCTTGCGCCGCTCGACCAGGCAGGTCCGGACCAGCTGGCGTTCCTCGCGAACCCCAAGTACCTGTCGCAAGTGGAAACGACCCAGGCTGGCGCCGTGTTGATCAATGCCGACGACTTGGCGAAGCTCACGTCCCGCAGCGCCCGTAACTTCATCGTCACGCCGAATCCGTACGCTTACTTCGCGCGCGTCGCGCAAACCTTCATCGACCTCGCTACGCCAAAAGTCGCGCCCGGCATCCATTCGAGCGCGACGATCGACCCGTCTGCGCAGATCGCTGCAAGCGCGGTGATCGGACCGCACGTTACGGTCGAAGCCGGCGCTGTCATCGGCGAAAACGTGCGGCTCGACGCGAATGTCGTCATAGGCCGCGGCACGCGCATCGGCGCGGGTTCGCATCTGTATCCGAATGTGGCCGTGTATCACGGCTGCAAGCTCGCCGAGCGCGTGATCGTGCACGCGGGCGCGGTGATCGGCTCCGACGGTTTCGGATTCGCGCCCGATTTCGTCGGCGAAGGCGAAGCGCGTACCGGTAGCTGGGTGAAAATTCCGCAAGTTGGCGGCGTATCGATTGCAGCGGATGTCGAAATTGGCGCGAACACCACGATCGATCGTGGCGCAATGGCCGATACGATCATTGAAGAGTGCGTGAAGATCGACAACCTCGTGCAGATCGGCCACAACTGCAAGGTCGGCGCTTACACGGTCATCGCCGGTTGCGCGGGTATCGCGGGCAGCACCACCATCGGCCGTCATTGCATGATCGGCGGCGCGGTCGGGATTGCCGGGCACGTGACGCTCGCCGATTACGTGATCGTCACCGCGAAGTCCGGCGTGTCGAAGTCGCTGCTCAAACCCGGCATGTACACGAGCGCATTCCCGGCCGTGAACCACGCTGACTGGAACAAAAGCGCAGCTTTGCTGCGCAATATCGACAAGCTCCGCGACCGTATCAAGGCGCTGGAAACTGCCTCGGCTGACCGGCCGGACGCGAAGCCGGCCAACACGCCAGCACCTTTGGCATCGGGCGCGACGGGCGTTTCACAGAGCGACAAAAGCTAGATTTCTGGGCGGCCCGCCAGTACCGCGTAAAATGGCGGGCGAATATCAGGAAGCAAAGACGGTTGCCTTGACCCGGTGGCACGGCAATCAGGTCACGGCGAGCGCCGGCAGCACGCGTTACCAACCCACCTGCACCAGCATCCGCAGTCATCATCGCGCAGTCAATGCGTGAGCAGAAACACCATGAGCACCGAAAAAATCAATCTCGACATTCATAAGATTCTCACGCTGCTGCCACATCGTTACCCGATCCTGCTGGTCGACCGGGTGCTCGAACTCGAGCCGCACAAGAGCATCAAAGCGTTGAAGAACGTGTCGATCAATGAGCCGTATTTCCAGGGGCACTTCCCGACGCGTCCCGTCATGCCTGGCGTGCTGATCCTCGAAGCGCTCGCACAAACGGCAGCGCTCCTCACGTTCTCGGAAGAGCCGAGCGACCCGTCGAACACGCTGTACCTGTTCGTCGGTATCGACAACGCGCGCTTCAAGCGCGTCGTGGAGCCCGGCGATCAGCTCATCCTGAACTGCACGTTCGAGCGGCATATGCGCGGCATCTGGAAGTTCAAGGCGCGAGCCGAAGTGGACGGCTCGGTGGCGGCGGAAGCAGACCTGATGTGCGCTGTGCGTCACACGGACAAGGACGCCTGAGTCAATGTTCGGGCAGTCGGCGCCTCATGACGCAGCCGGCTCGACCCAGCCCATCCAGACAACGCAACAGAATCAGAAGCGAGGACGCATGAGCAGGATTCATCCCACTGCGATCGTCGAACCGGGCGCTCAACTCGACGAATCCGTCGAAGTCGGACCGTATGCGGTGATCGGCGCCCACGTGACGATCGGCGCCCGGACCACTGTCGGTTCGCATAGCGTGATCGAAGGCCACACCACGATCGGCGAAGACAACCGGATCGGCCACTATGCATCGGTCGGCGGCCGCCCGCAGGACATGAAGTACAAAGACGAGCCTACCCGGCTCGAAATCGGCAACCGCAACACGATCCGCGAGTTCACCACGATCCACACCGGCACGGTGCAGGACGCGGGCGTGACTACGCTCGGCGACGACAACTGGATCATGGCGTACGTGCACATCGGGCACGACTGCCACGTCGGCAACAACGTAATTCTTTCGAGCAACGCACAGATGGCGGGCCACGTGACGATTGGCGACCATGCGATCGTCGGCGGCATGTCGGGCGTGCATCAGTTCGTGCGCATCGGCGCTCATTCCATGTTGGGCGGCGCTTCGGCGCTCGTGCAGGACATTCCGCCGTTCGTGATCGCGGCCGGCAACAAGGCCGAGCCGCACGGCATCAACGTCGAAGGTCTGCGCCGCCGCGGTTTCTCGCCGGACGCGATTTCGGCGCTGCGCTCCGCGTACCGCCTGCTGTACAAGAACAGCCTGTCGCTCGAAGAAGCGAAAGTGCAGTTGCGTGAACTGGCGTCGGCCGGCGGCGACGGCGACGAGCCGGTGCGAACGCTGCTGGCATTTGTCGAAGCGTCGCAGCGCGGCATCATCCGCTAAACGATGGCATTGCAACCCAGTCCGCTACGCATCGCGATGGTGGCCGGCGAGCCGTCCGGCGACCTGCTGGCGTCGTCGCTACTGAACGGCCTCGCGAGCCGCCTGCCTGCCGCCACGCACTATTACGGAATCGGCGGCCCGCGCATGATCGCCACGGGTTTCGACGCGCACTGGCCAATGGAAAAGCTGTCCGTGCGCGGCTATGTTGAAGCGCTGCGGCACATTCCCGAAATCCTGCGTGTTCGCAACGACCTCAAGCGCCAGCTGCTGGCCGAGCCGCCAGCGGTGTTCGTAGGCGTGGACGCGCCCGACTTCAACTTCGGGCTGGAGCATCCGTTGCGCGAGGCGGGCATTCCGACGATTCACTTCGTGTGCCCGTCAATCTGGGCGTGGCGCGGCGGGCGCATCAAAAAGATCGCGAAGGCCGTCGACCATATGCTGTGCGTGTTCCCGTTCGAAACGGCGCTGCTTGAAAAAGCGGGCGTCGCGGCTTCGTACGTGGGTCATCCGCTTGCCGACGAAATTCCGCTCGAACCCGACACGCTCGGCGCGCGCCGGACGCTCGGTATCGCGGAAAGCGGTCCCGTCATCGCGGTGCTGCCGGGTAGCCGCCGCTCGGAGATCGATCTGATCGGGCCGACGTTCTTCGCGGCGATGGAAATGATGCAGCATCAGGAGCCCGGTCTTCGCTTCGTGATGCCGGCGGCGACGCCCGCGTTGCGAGAGATGCTGCGCCCGCTGGTCGACTCGCACCCCGGCCTCGCGCTGACCATTACCGACGGCCAGTCCCAACTCGCCATGACGGCCGCCGACGCGATCCTCGTGAAAAGCGGCACCGTCACGCTCGAGGCGGCGCTCCTGAAAAAGCCGATGGTCATCTCGTACAAGGTGCCGTGGCTGACCGGCCAGATCATGCGCCGGCAGGGCTATCTGCCGTATGTCGGTTTGCCGAACATTCTGGCGGGGCGCTTCGTGGTACCGGAAATCCTCCAGCATTTCGCGACGCCGCAGGCGCTGGCCGAAGCCACGCTGAAACAGTTGCGCGATGAAGCCAACCGGCGCACGCTGACGGAAATCTTCACGGAGATGCACCACGTGCTGAAGCAGAACACTGCGCAGCGTGCGGCGGAAGTCGTCGCGAGCGTTGTCGAAAAACGCAAGGCGCGGCCGTGAAGAACGGACGCACCAGCGGACGCACCATCGCCCCCGCGCCTCGCCGCAAGACCGCGGCCGTCGCAGGCGCGGCGGGATCGGCCGGCCGGCAGGTCGGCTTGAACTTCGAGACGCCCGACGACATTATTTGCGGCGTCGACGAAGCAGGGCGCGGACCGCTGGCCGGTCCTGTCGTGGCTGCGGCGGTGATTTTCGACCCGTCGAAGCCGATGATTCGCGGCCTCGACGATTCCAAAGCGCTAAGCGCCAAAAAGCGTGACGAGCTGTACGACAAGATCGTCGACCGCGCACTCGCGTACTGCATTGCATCGGCAACCGTCGAAGAGATCGATTCGCTGAACATCCTCCATGCAACCATGCTGGCGATGAAGCGCGCGGTGGAAGGGCTGTCCGTCACGCCCACGCTGGTGAAGATCGACGGTAATCGCTGCCCCACATTGAGCATGCGTAGCGAAGCAGTGATTGGTGGCGACGCGCTCGTGAAATGCATTTCGGCGGCGTCGATTCTTGCCAAGGTCACGCGCGACCGGATGCTGCTGGAACTGCACCAGACGTATCCGCTTTACGGCTTCAATGCGCATGCGGGCTACGGCACGCCGCAACACCTCGCGGCGTTGCGGGAGCACGGTCCCTGCGAGCATCATCGGCGCTCGTTCGCGCCCGTGCGCGAGGCCCATATGCGATTCGGCACTGGCGTGCCGCTGCCCGCGGGCGAAGTCATCGTCGTGCCGGATATGCTGGCGAACGGCATGCTGGACGACGCAATGCTCGATCGCGACGCGTTCGGCGAACACAGCGGCGCGTGAATATCACGCGGATTTGACGGTGGCTCGATCTACACCCGGTGCGTGATTGCATCCAGTATGACCCTTTACCCCCGCTAACCTTTTTCCTTACCTCACCGTCTTCGCTGCCTGTGAAAGCCATCACCTCGCGGGACAATCCGCTCTATAAACGCCTGAAGGCGCTCGCCGGTTCGACGCATCAACAGCGCCGCAGCGGCCATGCGCTGCTGGAAGGTTTCCATCTCGCGAGCGCTTATCTCGATGTAGCCGGGCAGCCGGAAATGTGCGTCGTCACCGACGGCGCACTGCGTCACGACGAAGCTCAGGCGATCGTTTCGCGCATCGACGAACATCGCATCGTCACGTTGCCGGATGCGCTTTTCGGACAGCTGTCGAATGTCGTGCACGGCGTCGGGATTCTGCTGCTCGTGGAAAAGCTGGCCATGCCGCTGCCGGAGAAGGTCGCGCAGACATGCGTCGTGCTCGACGGCGTGCAGGACGCAGGCAACGTCGGCTCGATCTTGCGCAGCGCAGCCGCGGCGGGTATCCAGCATGTGTTCTGCTCGCCGGGCACCGCCTACGCGTGGTCATCCAAGGTGTTGCGCTCCGGCATGGGCGCACACTTCCTGCTGCGGATCTACGAAGACGTCGAAGCGCAGACGTTGATCGATCGCCTCGCGGTGCCTGTCGTGATCACCGACTCGCACGGCGCGGCGGCGATCTACGACTGTGACCTGAGCGGACAACTTGCGTGGGTGTTCGGCAACGAGGGGGCCGGCGTATCGCAAATCTGGCGTGAGGCCGTCTCATTGCGGGTGACGATTCCCCAGCCGGGCGGCATGGAGTCGCTCAATGTCGCGGCCGCGGCCGCTGTATGCGTCTTCGAGCAATGCAGACAACAGCGCGCCGCAAACATGCTCAGCGACGCGCGTTCGTCTGCACGTTTCCCCGCTCAATAAGACGGACGATCCAGCTTGATCTCCTGCAGGATCGTGGTCGCAATCTCTTCGATCGACTTGTGCGTCGACGACAACCACTTGATCCCTTCGCGACGCATCATCGTTTCGGCTTCGTTGATCTCGTAACGGCAGTTCTCCGGTGCGGCGTACTTGCTGCCCGGCCGGCGCTCGTTACGGATCTCCGATAACCGCTGAGGATCGATCGACAACCCAAACATTTTCTGCCGATGCGCCAATAACGGCGTAGGCAGTTTGCCCCGCTCGAAATCTTCCGGAATCAGCGGATAGTTGGCCGCTTTCACGCCGTACTGCATGGCCAGATACAGGCTCGTCGGCGTTTTTCCGCTGCGCGACACGCCAACCAGGATCACGTCCGCATCGGCGAGATTGCGGTTCGACTGGCCGTCGTCGTGCGCAAGCGAGAAGTTGATCGCCTCGATCCGGTTCTTGTATTCCTCGGTGTCCGCGTTCTGGTGGCCGCGCCCCATCGCGTGGCTCGACTTCAGTTCCAGTTCCTGTTCCAGCGGCTCGACGAACGTCTGGAACATGTCCAGCACGAGCGCATTCGAGCCCTTGACGATCTGATTCGAGGCGCTGTCTACGAGCGTCGTGAACACGATCGGACGGCGGCCGTCCTGCTGGATCGCTTCGTTGATCTTTTCGAGCGTGGCGTAGGCTTTTTCCGTCGAGTCGACGAAAGGCACGCGAACCAGGCGAAATTTCTGGTCGAACTGGGAGAGGATCGAATGCGCGAAGGTTTCGGCAGTGATCCCGGTACCGTCGGAGACGATGAATACGGTGGGCGGCATCAGTGGGGCAGGGAACGTGAGCGGCAAAAAGCGCTCGAATGGAACATCGCTGCGTTGATTTCGCTGCGCGGTGGCTGACCGCAAAGCAGCGGCGTCAAACAACGCGCCGTGGGCACCGCTACTGCGCCGGGAAGCACCTGCAGACTCTTCGGAAAAGATTGAAAGAGCCGCGCAGGCGGTCCGGGCGCGGTTGGAGGCGCAATTCTCGTCCGACAGTCACATTTCGAGAGTCGGCACGGTAGAATAGCGGCAACCTGTTGGATAAGCAATTGCAGGCGATTGGCGCCTAACTCACCGCGAACGGTCGTTCAACGCTCCGCTATCGGACGTCAAACGCCACGGAACGCGGCGCATCGATCGCTAAATCCGGGCATTCGCGCTCTTCGTCGCCGTGGTTGGCTTCGTTGGCTTCGTTGGCGTTGCTGGCGTGATGCATTGCACAAGCGCGTTGCATCGGCGTGGTACGCAAGCGCCGGAAGCTCCGTAAGCGATTGCTTCTCCAACAGGTTGTGCAAGACGCGAGGTCACGCTCCCAACGGGCGTCTCGCGTTCGAGCCCACTTGCACAGCCGTGAATTTCTTTCACACTTAGGGGCTTGTATGACTAACGCAGTTACCGTCGCAAAGGATAGGGCATATGTAGTTCCGTTCGAGCAGTTGCGGATGACCGATGTGGAGATTGTCGGCGGCAAGAACGCGTCGCTAGGCGAGATGATCAGTCAGCTCGCCGAAGCAGGCGTGCGCGTGCCGACCGGTTTCGCCACGACGGCGCTGGCTTTCCGCGACTTCCTGCATCACAACAACCTGACCGAACGCATCGCCAAACGTCTGGAGACGCTCGACGTCGACGACGTGAAGGCGCTCGCCGAAGCGGGCAAGGAGATCCGTCAATGGATCGTCGAAGCGCCGTTGCAGCCGCAACTCGAGGCTGACATCCGCGCAGGTTTCGAGACCTTGCAAAACAGCTCGCCTGAAGAGCTTTCCTTTGCCGTGCGTTCGTCGGCAACGGCGGAAGACTTGCCGGACGCATCGTTCGCAGGTCAGCAGGAAAGCTATCTCAACGTGGTCGGCATCGAGGAAGTGCTCGATCGCATGAAGCACGTGTTCGCGTCGTTGTACAACGACCGCGCTATTTCCTATCGCGTACACAAGGGCTTCACGCACGCTGAAGTCGCGTTGTCGGCTGGTGTTCAGCGCATGGTGCGCTCGGACGTCGGCGCGGCCGGCGTGATGTTCACGCTCGATACCGAGTCCGGCTTCAAAGACGCGGTCTTCATCACGTCGAGCTATGGTCTGGGCGAAACCGTCGTGCAAGGCGCGGTGAATCCGGACGAGTTCTACGTCTACAAGACCACGCTCGCGCAAGGCAAGTATCCGATCATCCGCCGTTCGATCGGCTCCAAGCTGATCAAGATGGAATTCACGAAAGCCGGCGAAGAAGGCCGCGTGAAGACTGTCGACGTGCCGCACGAACAGCGCAACCGCTTCTCGATTACTGACGAAGACGTGATCGAGCTCGCGAAGTACGCGGTCATCATCGAAAAACACTACGAGCGTCCGATGGACATCGAGTGGGGCAAAGACGGCCGCGACGGCAAGATCTTTATCCTGCAGGCACGTCCCGAAACGGTGAAGAGCCAGGCGACCGGCAAGGCGGAGCAGCGCTTCAAGCTGAAGGGACAATCGAACGTGCTGGCCACCGGCCGGGCGATCGGCCAGAAGATCGGCGCGGGTCCGGTGCGCGTGATTCACGATCCGTCGGAAATGGACCGTGTGCAGCCGGGCGACGTGCTGGTCGCCGACATGACCGACCCGAACTGGGAGCCGGTAATGAAGCGCGCATCCGCGATCGTTACCAACCGGGGCGGACGTACCTGCCACGCGGCGATTATCGCGCGCGAACTGGGCGTGCCGGCCGTGGTGGGCTGCGGCGACGCGACCGACGTGCTGAAAGAGGGCTCGCTCGTCACCGTCTCGTGTGCTGAAGGCGACGAAGGCAAGATCTACGACGGTCTGCTCGAAACCGAAATCACCGAAGTGCAGCGCGGCGACCTGCCGCCGATTCCGGTGAAGATCATGATGAACGTCGGCAACCCGCAACTGGCTTTCGACTTCTCGCAACTGCCGAATGCCGGCGTGGGTCTCGCACGGCTCGAGTTCATCATCAACAACAATATCGGCGTTCATCCGAAGGCGATTCTCGAATATCCGAACATCGATCAGGACCTGAAGAAGGCCGTGGAAAGCGTCGCTCGCGGTCACGCCTCGCCGCGCGCGTTCTACGTCGACAAGCTGACCGAAGGTATCGCGACGATCGCTGCAGCGTTCTATCCGAAGCCCGTGATCGTGCGTCTGTCGGACTTCAAGTCGAACGAGTACAAGAAGCTGATTGGCGGTTCGCGTTACGAGCCGGACGAAGAAAACCCGATGCTCGGCTTCCGCGGCGCGTCGCGCTATATCGCTGAAGACTTCGCCGAAGCGTTCCAGATGGAATGCGTCGCGCTGAAGAAGGTGCGCGAAGAGATGGGCCTCGACAACGTCGAGATCATGGTGCCGTTCGTGCGTACGCTCAAGCAGGCCGAGCGCGTGGTCGGGCTGCTCGAAAAGTTCGGCCTGAAGCGCGGCGAGAACGGCCTGCGTCTGATCATGATGTGCGAAGTGCCGTCGAACGCGATTCTGGCAGAGGAATTCCTCCAGTTCTTCGACGGTTTCTCGATTGGCTCGAACGACCTGACGCAACTCACGCTCGGCCTCGACCGCGACTCCGGTATGGAGTTGCTGGCCGTCGATTTCGACGAACGCGACCCGGCGGTCAAGTTCATGCTCAAGCGCGCTATCGAAACGTGCCTGCGCCTCGACAAGTACGTCGGTATCTGCGGTCAGGGTCCTTCGGATCACCCCGACTTTGCTCAGTGGCTGACGGACGAAGGCATCAAGTCGATCTCGCTGAACCCGGACACGATCATCGAGACCTGGCAACAGCTGGCAAAGACGTCGACGAAGTAAGCGTTGCGCGTGCCGCGTCGTAAGCGGCACGCATGACGAAACGCGTGGGATATCAGAGGCGCATCGAACTCGCATCAAAGGCAGGCTCAACCGCACGTTCGATGCCGGTAATCCGCATCCGCTTCGTGCTATAAACACCCCGGTAGATCCGGGGTGTTTTGCTTTGTGGAGGTCGAAGTGGCGCCAGGTGGACTGTTCTGGTGGGTCGGGGCCGGTGTGCTAGTCGTGCTGGAGTTGCTCAGCGGCACTTTCTATTTGCTGATGATCGCGCTCGGTTGCGTCGCTGCAGCCATTGCGCATATCGCGGGCGCTGCAGCAGACATGCAGTTCGCGGTCGCGGCGATCGTCGCGCTCGCCGCGGTGCTCGTGCTGAGGCGTTCGCGTTTCGGCCGCAGAACGCGCAAGGAGGCGTCCAGGAATCCGGACGTCAATCTCGACATCGGTCAGACGGTGAGCGTGCCGGCATGGCACGAGCGTCGTGCGCGCGTGAGTTATCGCGGTGCGGAATGGGACGTCGAACTCGCGCCCGGAGAGCCGGACGATGCGCGCATTTACGAGATCAAAGAGTTGCGCGGCAGTTGCCTCGTGGTGGCCGCGGCGCAGCACGCACGGTCCAATGCGGCGCATCTTTGATATTGACCGGTAGGCTCGCAGCAATTAATTAAACCAACTAACGGTTCTGGAGTGCAGATATGGATTCGACCATCATCGGGGCGGTGTTCCTGGTCATCGTGATCGTGCTGGCGGCGCAGACCATCAAGATCGTGCCGCAGCAGCACGCGTGGGTGCTCGAGCGCCTTGGCCGCTATCACAGCACGCTGACGCCGGGTTTGAGCTTCGTGTTCCCTTTCGTCGACCGGATCGCGTACAAGCACATTCTCAAGGAGATCCCGCTCGAGGTACCGAGCCAGGTCTGTATCACGCGCGACAATACGCAGTTGCAGGTCGATGGCGTGCTGTACTTCCAGGTCACGGATCCAATGAAGGCGTCGTATGGGTCGAGCAACTTCGTGTTTGCAATCACGCAGTTGTCGCAGACCACGCTGCGCTCGGTGATCGGCAAGCTCGAACTCGACAAGACTTTCGAAGAGCGCGATTTCATCAATCACAGCATTGTTTCCGCGCTCGACGAAGCTGCGGCGAACTGGGGCGTCAAGGTCTTACGCTACGAGATTAAAGATCTGACGCCGCCAAAGGAAATTCTTCACGCGATGCAGGCGCAGATCACCGCCGAGCGTGAGAAGCGCGCGTTGATCGCGGCGTCGGAAGGACGCAAGCAGGAGCAGATCAATATCGCGTCGGGCGGCCGCGAAGCGGCGATCCAGAAATCGGAAGGCGAGCGGCAGGCGGCGATCAACCAGGCGCAAGGTCAGGCCGCGGCGATTCTTGCCGTTGCGGACGCAAATTCGCAGGCCATTCAGAAGATTGCCGCTGCGATTCAGTCGAACGGCGGCATGGAGGCGGTGAATCTGAAGGTCGCCGAGCAATACGTGAACGCGTTCGGCAATCTGGCAAAGCAGGGCACCACGCTGATCGTGCCGGGCAATCTGTCGGACATGAGTTCGATGATCGCGTCGGCGCTCGCCATCGTGAATAAAGGCAAGGGTGTGGCGGACGCGCGCTGACCAATCCGGGCGAGGCACGGGCGAGTCGGCCGTAAGACCGTTTCAATAATGGCGCAGCAAAAACAATGGCCCGCATCAGTGCGGGCCATTTTTGTTAGATCAGGTGAAAAAAGATGCGGCGGCCTCGGGGGCAAGGTGCGGCATATCCGCGCGATAGTTCTTTCGCGTCGCGTAAAGCGAACGACGCAGAGCGAGCAAGACCTCAGCCCGGCGAGCGCATCAAACGCGCCTTTTCGCGCTCCCAATCGCGCTTTTTCTCGGTTTCGCGTTTGTCGTGCTGCTTCTTGCCCTTGGCGAGACCGATTTCGCATTTGACGCGGCCGCCCTTGTAATGGAAGTTCAGCGGCACGAGCGTATAGCCGCGCTGCTCGACCTTGCCGATCAGTTTGCTGATTTCCTCGCTATGCAAGAGGAGTTTGCGTGTGCGGACCGGATCGGGCGTGATGTGGGTCGAGGCCTCGGGCAGCGGGCTGATATGCGTGCCGATCAGGAACAGTTCGTTGTTACGGATCACGACGTAACCTTCCTTGATCTGGCCACGGCCGGCGCGCAAGGCCTTGACCTCCCATCCTTCGAGCACGAGCCCTGCTTCGTAGCGTTCTTCGACCGAATAGTCGTAGAAGGCTTTTCTGTTGTCGATAATGCTCATGAATGGAAAGTGCCCAACTCGTTTAAAATCACGATTTTAGCAAAGCGGGGCAAGGAAAGCCCGCCGCGCTCGTCCACCCTCGCCGCGCGCTGTTCAATTTATGGCAGATGTCCAAAAAACCGTGTTGATCCGCCATTCGGCGGAACAGATGTTCGACCTCGTCACCGACGTCGCCGATTACCCCAACTTCCTGCCCTGGTGCGGAGGAGTGGAGGTCCGCCACCGGGACGACACTAGCATGGAGGCGAAGATCGACATCAACTTCAAGGGTATCAAGCAGCACTTTGCCACGCGCAACAGCATGGAGCGGCCCACACGTATCGACATGGAGTTCGCTGACGGCCCGTTTCGCAAATTCACCGGTTTCTGGCGCTTCACGCCGTTGCGCGCTGACGCCTGCAAGATCGAATTCGCGCTGCACTACGAGTTCACCAACATCATTCTCGAGAAGATCATTGGGCCTGTGTTCAATCACATCGCCAATACTTTCGTCGAATCGTTCGTGAAGCGCGCCGATCAGCGCTACGGCAAGGCATGAGCGAACGTCTGTCCGTTCAGGTCTGTTATGCGCTCGCGACCGAGCAGGCGCTGATCGACGTCGAACTGCCCGCGGGCGCCACACTCATGCAGGCGATCGAGGCTAGCGGCGTTTTGCAGCGTTATCCTCAGATCGATCTGCGCACGCAGAAGGTCGGTGTGTTCGGCAAGCTCAAGCCACTCGATACGGCGCTGGCCGATCACGACCGCGTCGAGATCTACCGGCCGCTGCTGGTGGACCCGAAGGTTTCTCGCCAACGCCGCGTCGAAAAAACCCGGAAGGCGGGCTCCATTGAAGGCCGCCGCTGGCAGAACAAGGATTCACGGTAGGCGCCGGCTCACAGGCGCATCGCCCACTTCAGGGCGCCGAACCGTGCGCCTTTTTCCCGATCGGCGTGGCGCTCCCGGAATCGTCATCCGCATGTTGACGCACCGACCAGCACACGCCCGCCACCAGTAACAGGATTGCCGCGATCTCCAGCGGCCGCGGCAGCCGTTCGTCGTAAATGAACGCGTAGAGCAGCGCGAACAGCGTTTCGAAGACGATCAACTGGCCGGAAAGCGTGAGGGGCAGCCGCTTCGACGCCGCGTTCCACAGCCCGTTGCCGAGCCACGACGCGCCAATCGCGAGACCGAGGTTGAGCATCCAGAAGCTGTGCCAGCGGCCTGACGCCAGTTCGCCTTGCGGGCCGCCCGGCGGCAGCGCGGCGGCCGCGAGCCAGAGCGCGGCGCCGAGCATGCCCGTCACCACGCCCCACAACACGGACCACTCGTTGCCGGTGAAACGCGTCTGCCGCTGAAGGTAGCGAGCGTTTTCGACTGCGAACCACGTCCAGCAGCCGAGCGCGCCGACCGCGCAGGCGAGGCCGAGCATTTTGGTGAGAACGCTGACCGGCGTGCCTTCGGCGACCGTGAAGACGTCGATATTGATGCAGGCGATGCCGGCCATCACCATCGCAAGCGGCCAGCCGAGGCGGGAGAGCGGCACCGCGCCGTGGTCGCCGCGGCCCATCAGCGTCACCGTGACGGGCAGCACGCCGACGATCAGCGACGCCGGCGCAATCCCGACCAGATGCACAGCGGCAGTCAGCAGCAGGTAATACAGCAGATTGCCGGCCAGCGCGAGCTTGACGAGCGCGACCAGGTCCTCGCGAGTCAGGCGTTTGACGAGCGAGCGCGCCATTGGCAACGCCGCTGCCAGCGAGACGACGCCGTACATGGTGTACCGGCCGGCGGACAGCAGAAGCGGTGAAAAGTCCGGCAGCACCCGCGGGACCAGAAAAACCATGCCCCACAAGGCTCCAGCTATCACTCCATATGCGACACCGCGCTGCATCGACTGCTCCTGCAAGAAAACCGGGATGGTCCGCAGATTAGCCGTTGGGCGCCGCGCGCGTCTTGTTTGATTCTGCATTCGAGGCGAGCAAACGAAACGCGATCGAACCCGAGGCGAAAGACGAAGCGAAATAGCGGACGCGAAGCCACGAAAAAAAGCACCCGAAATTCGCTAAGCTGCTGTTCGCGCAGTGAAAAGCGGGGAGGTATCGCGTATAATTCGCTTTTGCGCCTATAGGATTTGCCATGCGTCTGATCCAAACAGCACTCACGTTCGATGACGTGCTCCTCGTCCCGGCCTTCTCCGATGTTCTGCCGCGCGACACCAGCCTCAAGACCCGGCTGACCCGCAATATTTCCCTGAATATGCCGCTCGTGTCCGCCGCTATGGACACGGTCACCGAAGCCCGCCTCGCTATCGCCATGGCGCAAATGGGCGGCGTCGGCATCATCCACAAGAACCTCACGGCGGCCGAGCAGGCGCGTGAAGTGGCCAAGGTCAAGCGCTTCGAGTCGGGCGTCGTCCGCGATCCGATCACGGTGCCGCCACAAATGAAGGTGCGCGACGTCATTGCACTGTCGCAACAGCATGGCATCTCCGGTTTCCCGGTTGTGGAAGGCGCGCAGCTGATCGGCATCGTCACCAATCGCGACCTGCGCTTCGAAGAGCGTCTGGACGAGCCGGTGCGCAACATCATGACGCCGCGTGAACGGCTCGTGACCGTCAAGGAAGGCACCTCGCTCGCCGAGGCCAAGGCGCTGATGCACAGCCACCGGCTGGAGCGCGTGCTCGTCATCAACGACGCATTCGAACTGCGCGGCCTGATGACGGTGAAAGACATCACCAAGCAGACCGAGCACCCGGACGCCTGTAAAGACGAACACGGCAAGCTGCGCGCGGGCGCGGCGGTCGGCGTCGGCGCGGACAATGAAGAGCGCGTCGAACTGCTGGTTCAGGCGGGCGTAGACGTGATCGTCGTCGACACCGCGCACGGTCACAGCAAGGGCGTGCTCGAGCGCGTGCGCTGGGTCAAGCAGAACTTCCCGCACGTCGAAGTGATCGGCGGCAACATCGCCACCGCGGCGGCGGCCAAGGCGCTCGTCGAATACGGCGCAGACGGCGTGAAGGTCGGTATCGGCCCGGGCTCGATCTGCACGACGCGAATCGTCGCGGGCGTCGGGGTGCCGCAAGTCACCGCTATCTCGAACGTATCTGAAGCGCTGAAGGGCACCGGCGTGCCGGTTATCGCAGACGGCGGCGTGCGTTTCTCGGGCGACGTCAGCAAGGCGCTTGCAGCGGGCGCAAACGCCGTAATGATGGGCAGCATGTTCGCCGGCACCGAAGAAGCACCGGGCGACGTGTTCCTGTATCAGGGCCGCCAGTACAAGTCATACCGTGGCATGGGTTCGGTCGGCGCGATGAAGGACGGCGCGGCGGACCGCTACTTCCAGGACAACTCGGCAAACATCGACAAGCTCGTGCCGGAAGGTATCGAAGGCCGCGTCGCCTACAAGGGCTCGGTCAACGCGATCCTGTTCCAGCTGATCGGTGGCGTGCGTGCCAGCATGGGCTACTGCGGTTGCCGCACGATTGCCGAGATGAACGACAAGGCCGAGTTCGTGCAGATCACGGGTGCGGGCTTGCGCGAGTCGCATGTGCACGACGTGCAAATCACCAAGGAAGCGCCCAACTACCACGTGGACTAAACGCCAATGAAGCCATTGCTGCGCGCTGTACTGATCGTCGACGCGTTGTTGCTGCTCGCGTTCGGCCTGCTGTTCCTGCTGACGCCGTGGACTTCGTTGTACAACGCGCTGCTGCTGGTGCAAACGCAGCCGGCGCTGGTCGGCCAGGCGTTTGGCATTGCGTTGATCGGGCTCGCGTGGCTCGCGTTGCATGCGTCGATCGACGGCGGGCTGACGTCGTCGGTTGCAAGGGCTGTGGGCCACGTGAACTGGTTGACCGGCGTGCTGATGCTGGTCTGGCTGCTCGGTTTGCACACGCCGGCGCTGACCGGCTTCGGGCAGATCGTCGCGGTGCTCACGGGTGTGGTTTTGCTGGTGCTGGGTCTGGGCGGCGTGCGGTTGTCGGGCGCGGTGCGGCGGCGCGAGAAGTTGCGCGTCGCTGAAGCCACTGCCGCGGAGCGTGCCGAAAGGCAGGCTGCGAAAGACGCCGCCAAAAATGCAGCCAACAGGGCGGCGAACGAAGCGGCAACCAGCACTGCAAGCACGGACGGCCGGCGCGAGCCCGTGGTGCCTGCTACGGCGGGCTTCCCGGTGTATCGCGCGGAGCCGCTCGTCGAGCCGGCCATGCCTGCTGCGACGGTTGTACCTGCGACGGCGGTGCCTGCCGCTCCGGACACGCGGCCGCTCGGCTCGGCATCTACCGCGCCGTTGCATCCGGCGGTCGACGAGCCCGGCCTGAGCGCATCCGAACGCGCTGCACGCGTGCAAGCTGCTGCCGCTCGCGACGAGGCCCGCAATGCCGCTGCCGATGCGCCCAATGCGCCCCGGCCCCCGTTTCATGGCTGACGCGCCGCGCGCCAGTGCATTCGCCGAAGCAACCGCAATCCGTACGCGCGCGCCGCAGGCAGTTCTCTGCAGCAGTGGCGGACCAGGCGCACACAGGCTTCATCATCGCGTTTCGCCATCGCATCCGCGGGCCCGCATGTCCGCGTGGACCGCTTTGAATTCAACGCCGCGCTTCGTGCGCGGCATTCCGTATCCGCTCACTTTTGACTCCGTCCGCTGCCATGCATGACAAGATCCTGATCCTCGACTTCGGTTCGCAAGTCACCCAACTGATTGCACGTCGCGTTCGCGAAGCCAACGTGTACTCGGAAATTCATCCGTACGACGTCGATGCGTCGTTCATCCGCGACTTCGCGCCGAAGGGCGTGATCCTGTCCGGCGGCCCGAGCTCGGTCACCGAAACGGACACGCCGCGCGTGCCGCAAGCGGTGTTCGAACTCGGCGTGCCGGTGCTCGGCATCTGCTACGGCATGCAGGCCATGGCCGAGCAACTTGGCGGCAAGGTCGACATCGGCCATCTGCGCGAATTCGGCTATGCCGAAGTGCGCGCGCGCAATCACACGAGCCTGCTCGAAGGCATCAGCGACTTCACTACGCCGGAAGGTCACGGCATGCTGAAGGTGTGGATGAGCCACGGCGACAAGGTGCTCGAAATGCCGCCCGGCTTCGCGCTGATGGCGTCGACGGAATCGTGCCCGATCGCCGCAATGGCCGACGAGACGCGCCGCTTCTACGGCCTGCAATGGCACCCGGAAGTCACGCACACCGTGCAAGGCCGTGCGATGCTCGAGCGCTTCGTGCTGCAGATTTGCGGCGCGCGGCCCGACTGGGAAATGGGCCACTATATCGACGAAGCAGTCGCGAAGATTCGCGAGCAGGTCGGCAACGAACATGTGATTCTCGGCTTGTCGGGCGGCGTGGATTCGTCGGTGGCGGCGGCGCTGCTGCACCGCGCGATCGGCGATCAGCTCACCTGCGTATTCGTCGATCATGGCCTTTTGCGCCTGAACGAAGCCGAGCAGGTCATGGCTACGTTCGCGGATCACCTGGGCGTCAAGGTGATTCATGTCGACGCAAGCGACGTATTCCTGCGCAAGCTGGAAGGCGTGACTGACCCGGAAGCGAAGCGCAAGATCATCGGCGCGGAGTTCGTCGAGGTGTTCCAGACGGAAGCCGGCAAGCTCACCGACGCGAAGTGGCTCGCGCAGGGCACGATCTATCCGGACGTGATCGAATCGGCGGGCAAGGGGAAGAAGGCGACGCAGACTATCAAGAGCCACCACAACGTGGGCGGCCTGCCAGAGACGTTGAACCTGAAGCTGCTCGAACCGCTGCGCGAACTGTTCAAGGACGAAGTGCGCGAACTCGGCGTGAAGCTCGGTCTGCCGCCGGCTATGGTGTATCGCCATCCGTTCCCGGGCCCGGGTTTGGGCGTGCGGATTCTCGGCGAAGTGAAGCGCGATTTCGCGGATCTGCTGCGTCGCGCAGACGCCATTTTCATCGAGACGCTGCGCACGTTCATCGACAAGGAAACCGGCAAGTCCTGGTACGACCTGACGAGCCAGGCGTTCGCGGTGTTTCTGCCGGTGAAGAGCGTCGGTGTGATGGGCGACGGCCGCACTTACGAGTACGTGGTCGCGTTGCGTGCCGTGCAGACGCTGGACTTCATGACCGCGCACTGGGCGCATCTGCCGCATGAGCTGCTGGGTCATGTGTCGAACCGCATCATCAATGAAGTGCGCGGGATCAACCGGGTGGTGTATGACATCTCGGGCAAGCCGCCGGCGACAATCGAGTGGGAGTAAGCGGTAACAACCGGCGTGCAGATCGAGCACGTCCGGTCCATTAACCGACGCAAAAGACCAAAGCTGACTAGCTGCTACCAAGCGCGACCAAGCGCGACCAAGCGCGACCAAGCGCGACCAAGCGCGACCAAAGCCATCGTCGACGTAAAAGGTCTCCCAAAGGAACGCTGCCCCCGCAGCCTTCCCGCCGTCAGCATCTCGCAAGGCCCGCTTTCCTGCGGGCCTTTTTCTTATAGGTGCCACATCTAGCTGCTAAACCCAGCGGCCTCACCACGCCGCATAGGCCCAGACTTTGCTGCGCCTACAAGCATGACCCATTCGACGCATCGCGAGACTCGTCCCACCGCATCGCCGATACTGATCGGCTGTGCAGGCTGGGCGCTGTCATCCAATGTCGCGGCGCAATTTGCCACGGATGGCAGCCATCTCGAGCGATATGCGCGGGTGTTCCCGGCCGTGGAAATCAACTCGTCGTTCTATCGTCCGCATCAGCCGAAAACCTACGCCCGCTGGGCGGAAACCGTACCCGAAGCATTCCGGTTTTCCGTGAAGATTCCGAAGGCGGTCTCGCACGAACTCAGGTTGCGCGACGCCGATGCCGCCATGAGCGCATTTCTTGCGGAAGTCGCGCCCCTCGGCGAGAAAATGGCCTGCCTGTTGCTGCAGTTGCCTCCGAGCCTCGCATTCGATAAATCCGTCGCACGCGACTTCTTTGCGCTGCTGCGCGAGCTCACAAGGGTGCGCGTTGTCTGCGAACCGCGTCATGCGTCGTGGTTCACTGACGAAGCCGCGCAAACGCTAATCGACGGCAGGGTCGCCTGCGTGCGCGCGCATCCACCGCCCGTCGCCGGCGCCGAACCGGTGGGCGATCCGCGCACCTTGTACATCCGTTTGCACGGCTCGCCTCGAATCTACTATTCGGCCTACGACGAGCCGTTCATCGAAGCGGTCGCGGCGCGCATTGTCGAAGCCCGGGAATCCGGAGCCGACGTCTGGTGTATTTTCGACAACACCGCGCACGGCGAGGCGGTGCCGAACGCCTTGATGCTGATGGAAAAACTGCAAGAAGCGGCTGCTTAGGCGGTCCTTCGAAGGTACATATCGTTCGCAAGCTTAGCCGGCTGCCCCGACCAGGTGTTGCAACTCGTTAGGCGCACTCTTGAGCCAAAGCCTCGCAGCATCTCGACACATTGCTACTCGCGCTCTCATTGCGCCGCTATGATTGGTGCAGGGTGCCGTACGCGAAAAGCGCCCTTGCATTGTGTCGAAGACGCGGAAAATGGCTTCGCTGTGCTGTCGGGTGCCACGGTTGAAGAAACGCTTGTTGCAGGTCCTGAAAAACTTGAACAAAGGGGAATGCCGTGGCCAGATGCAACCGCAATAACGAGGGACTTTCCAGCGAAGGGCGGCGGCAGTTTCTCGGCTACACCGGCGCCGGGGTGCTCGCGGCCGTGCTGCCCGGCTGCGGCAACGACGAGCTCCATTCGACGCCTTATCAGCAGACCATTGCACTTGGTCAACAGGTGATCCAGCAGGCCGTCAGTGATCCGTCGAATGGCGTCGCCGCGATTTCAGTCGCGATGGTCAAAGGCAACGCGGTGGTCTGGCAGCAGGCCTTCGGGTTGGCATCGGTGCCGGGGCAGATCAAGGCGACGCCGCAGACGCGCTTCAATATCGGCTCGGTCAGTAAGTTGTTCCCGGCGCTGGCGGCGACGATCCTCGTCGATCGTGGGCTAATCGCGCTGGACACGCCGATCGTCAAATATCTGCCGGCCTTCACGATGCTGTCGCCGCAATACGCGCAGATCACCATGCGTCATCTGCTGTCGCATGCATCCGGTCTACCCGGCACAAATGGGCGCAATCTCTTCACGTTCGAGCCGGTTGCCGGCTACGCCGCCGACACGCAAGCCGAACTCGCCAACTCGCACCTGAAGCATTTGCCCGGTGAACTGGCCGTGTATTGCAACGACGGCTTCACGATGGTCGAGCAGGTCGTGCTCGCCGTGACGGGGCAGAGCTTCGTGAGCTTCGTCCAGTCGGAGATTCTCGCGCCGCTCAAGATGACGAACTCCAGCTATCTGACGAGCGTGCCTTCCAGCGGATCGTTCTCGCTGCCCTACGTGAACGGCACCCAGCGCCAGGAATTCGTCAATGCGTACGCGACCGGAGGACTAAGCTCCACGCCCGCCGACATGATGAACCTCGCGCAGATGATCTACGGCGGCGGCGTGTTCGAAGGACGGCGCATCGTCTCCGCGGCAGGCATCGCGGAGATGGGCGCGGACCAGACGAAAAGCCTGACGATCAACCCATCGCCCGAATGGCGCTGGGGTCTTGGCTGGGACACCGTGGTGCAGCCGGCGCTCAACGCTGCAGGCGTGCTCGGCTGGGAAAAAGACGGCGGCACTGCGTTCTATTCGACCGAATTTTTCGTTGTGCCCAACTCGCATTTCGCGCTGCTGGTGACCGGCAATGCGGGATACGACGCTCGCGGGATTGCTGAAACGCTGGTGCTGTCGGCGTTGAAAGAAGACGGCACGATTTCGTCGCTGCCGGCGAGGATCAGTACAACGCCCCCGCCGATTGCATCGGGGCCGGGCATTGCGAGCGGCGCGGGCATCTACGGCAATTCGGATTCGCCGTATCAGGTGCTTGCCAACGCGGACGGTAGTCTGCAGATCAACCAGTGGGACGCCCACACGCGAGGCTGGGCGCAGATTGGCGCATACCGGTATCGCAGCGACGGTTGGTGGGCAAGCGATACCGACACGGCGTCATATCGCTTCGCAGTCGTCTCGGGCAACGACAGCGGGGGAAATGCGTTCAACTATCGCTATCTGATGAAGCGCGTCGTGCCGGGCGCGGGCTATGCCTATCTGACGTTGCCGGTCGGTCAGCAAATGACACCGCTGGCGGCGCTCGACAGCGCGTGGCAGCAACGCGTCGGTACGCAATGGACGTTGACCAACGATTCGCCGAGCGCCGTGCCGATCGTCGTTCTTGGCAATCCGCCGGGATTTTTCGCGACACTGAACGAACTTCCGGGCTACGTGCTATACGGCAACGAAGACCTTCGCTACCAGCTATTCGTGCCGTTGAGCGACACGCTCGGTGGCATGTCGGTCAAGGTGCCGGGCAATTTCGGGCGCGACCTCTACGAGATCCGTTTCGCGTCGACCAGTGCGACGACGCTGACAATCGGCAGTTCGATTTACGCGCGGATCTGAAGGTAAAGCGTTTCATGCACTCGGGTCGCGTGAGTTTCCGCTAGCGGTATCTGCGATCGGAGAGCACGTTGACGTTCGCAGTACTGCCATTCAATCGCAGGCATCGGGCAACGGAAACGCGCTCACCGTCGCAGTTCGCCAGGCCCTTTTCCTGTCCACCGCTTCAAGGCGCGGCGAAAGTTTGCAGCGTCGCTGAAGCCTAGGAGCATTGCGACATCTTCGGTGCTCATTCTTGTCGACTGCAGATATTCGATAGCGAGCGAGCAGCGCACATCGTCGACGATTGCCACGAACGAGGTTCCCTCTGTTTCAAGGTGGCGCCGCAAGGTCCGGCTCGTAAGATTCAGCCTTGTCGCTACTTCCTCCATGCCTGGAAAAACACCCGGCGTGCTCATCAGAATCTGGTACACCTCGCCGGATGTGCCCACCGAGGTCTTCGCCTGCCCGATCAGGCGATCGCACGTTTCCTGCAGCAGTGTTGCCGTGAGCTTGTGCGCGAGTTGCGGCTTCTGGTTCAGAATCGCGCTGTCGTAGATGAGCTCGCATTGCGGCGCGTCGAAAAAGCACGGACAGCCGAGGTACTGCGAATAGATACCGGCATGCGGCGGAGCAGGGTACGAAAAACAGGCCTTGAGCGGCGGGCAGCTATGGCCAGCCACGTCCTGCAGATGCGTGACATGCTGCGTGAACTGCTGCTCGATGATGAACTCGCGCAGTTCGCGCGACGGGCTCGAAACGAACGCGTCCGGAAACGACCAGACAGCCTTGTCCGGATACTCCGTCCAGTCGATCGTCACCGTGGGTGTTGCGAGGCGATGGTACTTCACGCCGAGACGGAAGTAATCGCGCAACGACAGGCACGACATCAGCGCATAGCCGTACATGCCGTACGCCGACAGGTGCAGACGCGAGCCGACCTTGAACGGCGTCGCCGGGTCGCGCGAGAGCAGCACCGCGTTGCGGGCCACCACTGCATATTGACGCACCGAGGTCATCACGGACGCGTCGTTGAGTTGATCCACTGTCAGGCCGCTTCCCTTCAGACTGGTTTCGGCCGCAATGCCTTGCTCCGCGAGGACTTCGACCAGCGCGGCGATTTTGTACGGCGCGTAGATACGCTCGTTGAGCAATGGGCGGGTCGATGCCAAAGAAAGCTCCGCAAATTGTCCTCGGGGGACATCTCCATGTCCGGAAATGACCTTACCACTGCGATCGTATCGAAATAAGATTGACTACACAAGACGATGCGCCCGCACAGCGGTCGCGGCATCTGCAGACAATGGGGACAACGTGGACGCGTGATCCGGTCGGGTACGACAGTGCGCCGGATCATGTCCGCAATCGAGGATATTTCAATGAGCGACACCAGCCGAAAGGTCATCATTTCATGCGCCATCACGGGGGCAACGCATGTCCCGTCGATGTCCGAATTTCTACCGATCACGCCTGAGCAAATCAGGGATCAGGCGATCGAAGCAGCGCAGGCGGGCGCCGCGATCATCCACTTGCACGCTCGCGATCCGGTTGACGGCCGCCCGACACCGAGTCCGGAAATCTTCAAGGCCTTCGTGCCCGCGATTGCCGAAGCGACCGACGCCGTCATCAACATCACGACAGGCGGCAGCACGCGTATGACGCTCGAAGAACGTCTTGCGTATCCGCGACTGGCGAGACCTGAGATGTGTTCGCTCAATATGGGCTCGATGAACTTTTCGATCCATCCGGTCGCCGCAAAAATCTCATCGTGGCGCTACGGCTGGGAGAAGGACTACATCGAAGGAATGGAAGACATGATCTTCCGCAACACCTTCAGGGACATCCGCAACATTCTTCTGGAACTGGGCGAAAGCGGCACGCGCTTCGAATTCGAATGCTACGACGTGGGCCACCTCTATAACCTCGCGCATTTCGTCGATCAGGGCCTCGTTAAACCGCCGTTCTTCATTCAATCGGTGTTTGGGATTCTGGGCGGTCTGGGCGCCGACCCTGAAAACATGCTGCTGATGCGTTCCACGGCAGACCGGCTGTTCGGCCGCGAGAATTATCACTTCTCGGTGCTCGGCGCAGGTCGGCATCAAATGCCGCTCGTGACCATGAGCGCGATCATGGGCGGCAATGTGCGCGTGGGTCTGGAAGACAGTGTGTATCTCGCGAAGGGCGTGAAGGCGGAGACCAACGCGCAACAGGTCCGCAAAATCCGGCGCATTCTGGAAGAGCTGTCTCTGGAAATCGCCACGCCCGCCGACGCGCGAAAAATGCTGGGCCTCAAGGGCGCCGATCAGGTCAATCTGTAGCCGCTCTGTACCTGCTACGGGACTCATCACCCGATGAGTCCTGGTTTGCCTCGCAACAACAAAAAAATAGAGCTGTTTCAAATATTGGAGACAACGTTATGGATACCGCTTCCGCCGATCAGCGGGTCGGACAGTTGCATCGCATCGCCACGCGCAAAGCAATGGCCAGACTCATCCCGTTGATGTGCGCCATCTACTTCATGTCCTTCCTCGATCGCACCAACGTGGCGCTCGCGAAGCTTCAGCTTGCGGCGGATGTGGGCATCAGCGCCGCCGCATACGGTTTCGGCTCGGGCATTTTCTTTCTCGGCTATGCATTGCTCGAAGTTCCGAGCAACCTCGCAGCCCACAAGGTCGGGCCGCGCCGCTGGATCGCACGCATCGCGGTGACGTGGGGCATTCTGTCGACGGCCATGATGTTCGTGCAGGGAACGTCCTCGTTCTACGTGTTGCGTGTTCTGCTGGGCATTGCGGAAGCGGGCCTTTTCCCCGCGCTGATGTATATGGTGACGCTCTGGTTCGCACCTCACGACCGGCCGGTCGTGGTCGGCTGGATCTACATTGCGCCGGCGCTCGCGCTCATGCTCGGCAATCCGTTGGGCGGCGCGCTGATGCAACTCGACGGCTTCGGCGGCCTGCACGGGTGGCAATGGATGTTCATGCTCGAAGGCATTCCGAGCGTGATCGTCGGCATCGTATTGTTCTTCAAGATGCCCGAGCGGCCGCGCGACGCACGATGGCTTTCGGCGGCCGAGCGCGATGTGCTTGAGACGCATGCGGTGATCGACGGGCACGGCCGCGCCGACTATTCGTCCGCGAACTGGATCGCCGCTCTGAAACGGCCGACGACGGTGCTGATCGGCCTCATCTACTTTCTGAATCAGGTCGCGTTCGTCGGACTGTATTTCTTTACGCCCGCCATCATTCACCAGATGCATGTCGATTCGTCGCTCGTGGTAGGTTTTCTCTCGGCGAGCGTCGGTCTCGGCTTTCTGCTTGGCGTGCTGGTTCTTCCGCGTATTCACCGCCGCACGGATCGCGACTGTGTGTTTCTCGGTATCCTGACCGCAGGGCTTATCCTCGGTGCTTGTGCGTACCTTGCAGTGACGAATCCCGCCGCGCGCATTGCGCTGCTCACGGTGACCGCGTTCTTCGCGGGCGGTGTGCTGCCTTCTTACTGGGCGATCGCGATGAAGCGTCTGCAAGGCATTCAGGCAGCCGCCGGCCTTGCGTTCGTCAACACGATCGGTTTGATTGGCGGCTTTGTGGGACCGTACCTGTTCGGTATTGCAGAAACATCCTCCGGTCGAAGCGACGCCGGTTTCACGGTGATCCTGATTGCCGGGGTGCTCGGTCTCGCACTCGTTCCTGTGCTGGCGCGAGCAATGCGCTCCGAGGCCGGTGTGCTTGCGTCGTCGGGGTCGGCTGCACAGATGAAACCATAGCGGGCATGTTCGAGCCTGGCTTTTACAGTAAGGATATTCAACGATGAAGCTGAACGGAAAAGTCGCGATTATTACCGGCGCGGGGCAGGGGATCGGCGCGGCAACGGCATTGAAGTTCGCACGCGAAGGTGCGGTCGTGATCGCGTGCGACATGAATCTCGATGCGGTGGAGACGGTCGCGCACCTGTGTCGCGAAGCGGGCGGGAAGGCCGACGCATTTGCCGTCGATGTCACCAATCGCACGCAGGTCGATGAAATGGTCGCCAAAGTGCGCGGCACATATGGGCGCATCGATGTGGTGGTGAACAACGCGGGCATCACGCGCGACGCCCGTTTGCAAAAAATGACGCTGCAGCAATTCGACGACGTCATCGACGTGAACCTTCGCGGCGTTTTCCATACCGCACAGGCCGTTGTCGATACCATGATCGAACAGGGTTCCGGCGTCATCCTGAACGCGAGTTCCGTGGTGGGCATCTACGGTAACTACGGACAGACGAACTATGCCGCAGCCAAGTTCGGCGTGATCGGCTTCACGAAGACGTGGAGTCGCGAGCTGGGTCCGAAAGGCATTCGCGTTAATGCGGTTGCGCCGGGTTTCATCGACACGCCCATCCTCAAAACGATCCCCGAAGATGTGTTGACGAAGATGCGCGACCAGGTGCCGCTGCGCCGGCTCGGCAAGCCCGAGGAAATCGCCAGCATCTACGCGTTCCTCGCGAGCGACGAAGCAAGCTATGTCAACGGCGCGGTTATTGAAGCCACCGGCGGACTCACGCTGTGAGCAGCGTTATTAACCACTTCACAAGCCACGCAACGGGCCGCATAACGAGCCATATCAAGAACATCGGAGAGACGCGAGCATGAGCATCATTGATCTTTTGAAGCCGAGGCCCGGGCTGCGGGTATTCGTATCAGCGGGTGCTGCGGGAATTGGCCTGGCGATCGCCGAAGCCTTCATCGAGGCGCAAGCAGAGGTTTATATCTGCGATGTGAACCAGCCCGCCATCGATGCGGCCACGTCGCGATTCCCCAAACTGCACGCGGGCATCGCCGACGTGTCGAAGCAGGCACAGGTCGATCAGATCATCGACGATGCGCGGTGCAAGCTCGGCGGACTCGATGTTCTGGTCAATAACGCCGGCATAGCGGGACCTACGGGTGCCGTGGAGGAACTCGATCCCGCGCAATGGGAAAGTACTGTCTCCACCAATCTGAACAGTCAGTTCTATTTCTTGCGCAAGGCGGTGCCAGTACTCAAGGAGACATCGGACTGCGCGAGCATCATCGCGATGTCTTCTGTTGCGGGACGCCTTGGGTATCCGTTCCGAACGCCATACGCGTCGACGAAATGGGCGATCGTGGGGCTCGTCAAATCGCTCGCTGCGGAACTCGGGCCGAGCAATGTCCGCGTCAACGCGATTCTGCCTGGCGTGGTGGAAGGCGAACGGATGGACCGCGTGATCTCCGCTCGTGCCGACGCCCTCGGAATCCCGTTTAACGCGATGCGCGAAGAGTATCTGAAGAAGATCTCGCTGCGCCGCATGGTGACTGTCGACGACATCGCGGCAATGGCACTGTTCCTCGCGTCGCCGGCGGGCAGCAATGTGACGGGGCAGGCAATCAGTGTGGATGGCAACGTCGAGTACTTATGAAGCGGTGCCGGTTCGCTACGTGCGGGACGGCGAGGCGGCGGGACGGCGGGGCGGCCGAGCGGCACGGACACGCCGACGCGATTACCTTGCTCTCGAAGCCGCGTTGGACGGACTCAACTGCGCCGCCGCCGCGAACATCTGCGTGAACTGATCCAACGCGGGCAGCGTATCGCGGCCGCTGCGCGTGATCCGATAGAACGAAAATTCGACTTCCGGCCGGATCACGTCGATGCGCACCTCGTAGTGACGGCAGATGTGTTCGCAGAACGACGGCATGATCGCGACGCCAAGTCCTTCGTGAGCCATTGCGACGGCGGTCTGCAGGTGACCCACGACCGTCCGCCGTCCCGCGGTGACTTCTTCCTTCGACAGCGAAGCTTCTATCAGCCGCTGCAGCGGGTTGTCCTTCGGCAAGGTGATGAGCGGCAGTCCTTCAAGCGCGCGCCATTGCACACCGTCGCGCGGCACCTTGCCGATTCCGTGCGCGCCTTCCATTGTCGACGACACGACGACGAGCCGCGTCGGAAAGATAGGCACGCGATCTATGCCCGACAGTTGCGAAAAGAAGATGCCGAACGCCGCGTCGAGATCGCCTTCCTCGACCATCTTCAGAAGCTCGCCCGGAGGTCGATCGACCAGTTCGAGTTGTGCTTGCGGACTCGTCTCGGCGAAACGCGCAAGCACTTGCGGCATGAGGCTCGCTGCGATCATCGGCGTGCAGCCGAGCAGCAACGACGCCTTCTTCTGCCGGCCAAGCTCGTTCAGTTCGATAACGGACTTCTCGAGCGTGTCGACGATTTTCATGGCCGTCGGATAGAACAGGCGGCCGGCTTCAGTTAACGCGACCGTGCGCGTGGTGCGCTCGAACAGCCGGCAATTGAGTTGCGTCTCCAGTTCACGGATGATCGCGCTCAGCGCTGCCTGACTCAGGTGCATGCTCTGTGCGGTCTTTGTAAAGCTCGACGCGTTGGCGACGCCAAGAAACACCTTGAGTTGCTTCAGGGACAGATTCATCTGCGACGATCCTTGGTGGCAGGGCACGAGAGGGCTGCCTGGATTCTATCGCCGTGCACGAATGTCCGCGACCGGGACAACACCCGATCGCGGCTCATGTGCGGAGTGACGCGGATCTCACGCTACCTGTCACGCAAATCCGTATCGTCCTTCGTCGTCGCGAACAATGGCACGGCGCGCAGCCGTATCTTCGAGCCAGCGCACCACTTCGCGCCCGTCGCGCGTTCCTGCCGCCGACATCAGTTCCGTGAATCGCTTGGGGCCGTGTTCGAGCGCGGCTTCCAGCGAGTCGAAACGCGCGCCGGTGAGGGCGGGCGGTGTCGGCACACGATGTTCCAGATCGCGCTCTTCGCCCGGACGCAGCAGCGGCAGCGTAAGGTCGAAGCCGAGCTTCGCCGTGACCGTCGCACCGGCAAGGGAAGGGTCGAGCGGCATCGCACGCATGCCGCTATGCATCACCAGGTCGCGGTCGGCCTGGAAGCGTGTGGCGAGTGCCCAATCCATCTGTTCGTCGGAAAAGATATCGATGTCGGGGTCGGCCACGAACACGTGTTTGACGTTGGCGAGCGACGCGAACACGGCCGCGATCGCGTTGCGCGCTTCGCCCGGCACGCGCTGCTGCATCGCGATACGCACGTTGAACATGCCGCCCGTTGCCGGGCTCGCATACACCGCCTTGATTTCGCGCACAGCCGTTTCGAGCGCGCGCCATACGGTCACTTCCGTGCGCAGCGCGGCCAGTTGGGCCGTATCGGTGCGCGCCATCGTGCGGCCTCCAATCGTGCACGTCTGAAACACGGCGTCCTTGCGGTGCGTGATCGCAGTCAGATGAAACACAGGGTTGGTTTTGATGCCGCCGTAATAGCCCAGGAATTCGCCATAGGGCCCTTCGGGTTCCGCGTGGCCGCGCTCGTCGAGATAGCCTTCCAGGATGAACTCCGCGTCGGCAGGCACGAGCAGGTCGTTGGTGACGCATTTGACGACACCCATCGGCGCGCCGCGCAACGCTGCAACGAGTTCGAGTTCGTCGGCGGGAATCCGCATCGTCGCGCCGACGTGATCGACGGGATGAGAGCCCACGGCGAACGCGATCGGCAGGCGCTCGCCGCGCTTCGAATGCGCAATGGAGATCGCGCGCAAATCGGACGGCGCCACCAGATCAACGCCGGCAATGCGCCGCCCCCGCAGCATCAGCCGGCGAATGCCGACATTGGTCCAGCCGGTGTCGGGGTCGACAGCAAAATCGATCGACGCCGAGATATACGGCGCGCCGTCCAGATCGTGCTGCAAATGCACGGGGAGTGCGGTGAAGTCGCAATCGTCGCCGGTCAGCACGACCTGTTGCACGGGCGCCTGCTCGCGGCTCACTTCGACGAGCTTGCCTTTCGTGCGCAGACGTTCGCGCACGACTTCGAGCAGTTGCTCAGGCGTCGTGTCGAATGCCCGAGCAAGGCGCGAGCGGCTGGCCGCCACGCTGCCCGCGAGCGACACGTTGCCGCCCGCCGGTTTCGCGAACCACACGGCGCGCGGGTTGCCTTCCATGATGCCGGCGATATCCGCGAGATCGACAGGCTCGTTGCGCCGCTCGAGTTCGGTCTCGTCGAGCGATTCGAGAAAGCGCCGCAGCCGGAAACGCTCCAGGTCGGGCAATTGCGCGCCTTGCGCGGTGGAAGTAATGGTGGTCTTGGGTCTCAATGTAGTGTCCTTGTGCAAAGGGCGGCGCGCGGCCCTCAGAAGCGTGCTGACAGCGCGGTGGCTGCAAGATGAGCGGCAAAGCCGCTCGAAGCCGCGGCGGGCATCTCCGGAGCGAGGTGCAGGAACTGCTTGACCGCGCGCAGCGTGACCGCACTGCAACCGAGCAGCATTTCAGTGAGCGCATCCGCTTCGGCGTCGAGGGACGCGGCGGCAACGACGCGGCTCACGAGGCCCGCTACCAGTGCTTCATGAGCAGTAAGCCGCACGCGGCTCAGCACCATATGCGCAACCGTCTTCACCGGCACGCGTCCGAGCAGTGCCGACATGACGAGCGTCGGGGGAATATCGCGTTCCATCTCCGGAATCTGGAACACCGCGTCGTCGGCGGCGAGCGCGACGTCACACACTCCCGCGAGCGCGCAACCCACGCCGATCGCCTCGCCGCGCACGACGGACAGCACCGGCACGCGCACGGCCTTCAGCGCATCGTACAGCGCGAGCGGCGGTGCGGCGACCACGCGGCGCAGCGTTTCCGCGGACGGCTTGGCGCCGGCCGGCGGCATCGGCGATTGACGTCCTTTGCAGAAGTCCTTGCCGCTCGTGACAATGCGCACGAGCTTCGTGTCGTCGTCGATCGTGGTGACGGCGGCGATGATCGCATCGCTCATCGGCTGGTCGATCAGGTTGCCGTTTTCCGGCCGGTCGAGCAACACTTCGAGCAACGCGCCCTGACGGCGAATAGTCACGGAATCAGTTGACATGAGCGCCTCCTTGCGCGCGGTGAATGTATTCCCAGACGACCTTCGGCGTGGCCGGCATCGCCAGTTCGTCGTTGCCGTACTCGCGCAGCGCGTCGGCCAGCGCGTTGAAAATGGTGGCCGTGGCAGGCGTGATGCCGCTTTCGCCGCCGCCTTTTACGCGCAGCGGATTGCCGTGCGTCGGATCTTCCGTCAACTCGACGTTGAGCGGTGGAATCGCGCCGGCGCGCGGCATGCCGTAGTCCATGTAAGAGCCGGTCAACACCTGTCCGGTCTCGCGGTCCATATAAAAGCCCTCGGACAGCGCCTGGCCGATGCCTTGCGCGAGGCCGCCGTGCACCTGGCCTTCGACGATCAATGGATTGATCGGCTGGCCCACGTCGTCCACCGATGTGTAGTTCACGAGTTCCACCATGCCGGTGTCCGGGTCGATCTCGAGCTCGCAGACGGCTGCGCCCGTCGGATGCGCTGGCACGCGTGTGCTGACCTCCGCGTGGGCGCGCAGCGTCTTCGTGGAGGGATCGCCGGGCAGTCCGTCTTTCGAGACGTGTAGCGCGATGTCGGCCAGACTCGCTTGCTGGCCGCTAGCCGGCGCCGTGAACTGCGCATCGGCGAATTCGACGCTTTGCGGGTCAACGTCGAACAGCGCCGCGGCCACGCGCTTGCCCGTTGCGATGATCTGGTTTGCCGTATCGACGAGCAGCATACCGCCGAGGCGCATGGTGCGATCCGAGTGGCTGCCGCCTCCCACGCTCACGAACGCGGTGTCGCCCGTGCGCAGCTTCACGGCTTCCATCGGCACGCCGAGGTGATGCGCGATCACCTGCGCAAACGTCGTTTCGTGGCCCTGACCGGTCGATTGAGTGCCCGAAACGATATCGACACTGCCGTCCACGCGCACCGTGAGTTCGATGCGCTCGCGTGGCGCACCGACCGGCGACTCGATGTAGTTGGCGAGACCGATGCCGCGCAACCGCCCATTGGCGCGGGACTGCGCCCGGCGCTCCTCGAAGGTGTCCCATTGGGCAAGCGTCAGGGCGCGCGCCATGTTGCGCCCAAAGTCGCCGCTGTCGTACGTGAGGCCCATGGGGCTCCGGTAGGGCAGCTTGTCGCGCGGCACGAGATTGCGGCGGCGAATCTCCGCGCGATCGATGTGCAGTTCCGCCGCGGCGAGGTCGAGCATGCGTTCGATCACATGCGTCGCCTCGGGACGGCCCGCGCCGCGATAAGGCGCCGTCGGCACCGTGTTGGTCAGTACCGCACTCACGTGCACGGCGGCCACGGGTACATCGTAGACGGTCGTCATGATGCGCGTGCCGTTGGACATCGGCACATACGAGACCGTGTGCGCGCCGACGTTGCCGATCCACTCGTTGTCGATTGCGAGAATACGGCCGTCTTTCGAAAAGCCGATGGTCGAGCGGATGATCGCATCGCGCCCCTGATAATCGGAGAGAAACGCTTCGCTGCGATCGCTCGTCCATTTCACGGGCCGGCCGATGCGTCGGGCGGCCCATACGACGGCCAGCTGTTCGACGTAGATGAAAGAGCGCGGCCCGAAGCCGCCGCCGGTGTCCGGGCACACAACGCGCATGCGCGCGGGCGGCACCTTCAGCGCGAGCGCGAGGCAAAGCTGCTGGCGCACGGCGCCCTGGCTGCCTGAGATCAGTGTGTAGACGTCGGTTGCCGCGTCATAAACGCCTATTGCGCTGCGCGGCTCCATCTGGCAATTGACGAGCCGGCTGTGGTGGAACTCGCGGCGCACCACATGATCGGCTCCCGCGATGATCTTGCGCGCTGCTTCGCGCTCGCCGATCTGCGTCTGGAAGCACAGGTTGCCGTGCGCACCGTCCCACAGTTGCGGCGCATCGGGCTGCATCGCGTCGTCGCCGTTGACGACCGCGTCGAGCACCTCGAAATCGACCTCGATCAGCTCCGTTGCGTTGCGTGCTTGCAGCGGCGTCTGTGCGATCACCATGGCGATCGCCTCGCCCACGTAGCGCACGCGATCTGTCGGCAGCGGGATATGCGGCTGATTGAAAATCGAGCCGGTTAGCGACGTAAGGAAGGCCTTCCTGGTCGCGTCGACCGCATCGACCGGGTTCGGCACATGGTCCACGCCCTGGAAGCCGTCGTCGAGATAATCCTGACCGACGAGCACTGCAATGACGCCGGGCGCTTCACGCGCGGCGGCGATGTCGATCGAACGCAATACGGCGTGTGCATGCGGCGAGCGCAAAAAGGCCGCGTGCAACTGTCCGTCGACGTGGATATCGTCCGTGTACTGGCCGCGGCCGGTCACGAAGCGCTGGTCTTCGACGCGAGGTATCGGTTTGCCGATCATGACGTGGGCGCCTCCGTCTTCGCGAACGGTGCATCGGGGTACATTTCGCGCGCCGCATGACGAACCGCTTCGATAATGTTCACATAACCCGTGCAGCGGCAGATGTTGCCCTCCAGCGCATGACTGATGCTCGCCTCGTCGAGCGCCGGCTCCTCGCGCAGATAGAACGCGCTCGACATGATCATGCCCGGCGTGCAGAAGCCGCATTGCAACCCGTGGCATTGAACGAAGGCATCCTGCACCGGGTGCAGCTTGCCGCCGCACTTCGCATTGAGACCTTCTACCGTGACGACCTGGCCTCCGCTCGCCTGCGCCGCGAGCACGGTGCAGGATTTGACGGCCTGACCGTCGAGATGCACCGTGCACGCGCCGCACTGGCTCGTATCGCAACCGACGTGCGTGCCCGTCAGGCGTAAATGCTCGCGCAGGAACTCGACGAGCAGTGTGTTATCCGGTACGTCGCGCGTGACGTCCGCGCCGTTCACCTGCAATTGGACTTCAACCATGATTCACCCGTGTTTCCCGTTCTTGCGGTTCATTGCGCGGTGCTCTGGCTCGCTGCAGTGAGCGTCGCGTTAAAGCGCTTGAAGAATTCAGCGGCGAGTTTATTGGCCACCGAAGAGACAAGACGCGAGCCGATCTGCGCAAGCTTGCCGCCGACCTGCGCTTGTGCCACATAGGTGAGCAGCGTGCCGTCTTCGGCTTCGGCGAGCGTCACGGTTGCCGTCATCTTGCCGAACCCGGCAATGCCGCCTTCGCCCTGGCCGACGATCCGGTAGCCGTTCGGCGCGTCGCGATCGGACAGATCGAGCGTGCCCTTGAAGCGCGCTTTCACGGGTCCGACCGAAGCCACCACGACCGCCATGAAGCGGTCTTCGCTTTCTGCCTCGAACGACTCGCATCCAGGCACGCAGCCCTGCAGCACGGATGCGTCGTTGAGTCCTTGCCATACCTGTTCGCGCGACGCGGCGATGGTTTGCGATCCGGTAAATTCCATTCTTTGTCTCCTCGATGAGCGCGCGCCGTTACGGTGCGAGCAGCGCGTGCAACGCGCGGCGGGTATAGGTTTCGATCAGATGGGCGCGATACGCCGCCGACGCATTGTCGTCGTCGGGAAGCGTATCGCGGTCGATACACAGCGACGCGAGCGCCGCATGCGAAAGGTCGTCGTGTAATGCGTTTTCCGCATCGAACCAGCGGAACACCGACGCGCCCGCGCCCGTCACCGCGACGCGAACCGCGTCGTCGTACTGGGCGATGAATACGCCGGCCACCGCATAGCCGGACGCCGGATGCCGGTACTTCGCATAGGCCGCGCGCGCCGGAATCGCGAACTCGATCGCGGTAATGAGTTCGTCCGCGCCGAGCGCGGTCTCGAACGTGTCGACGAAAAATTCGTCGGCCGCAATGCGGCGTTGCGACGACGTGACGACGTGCGCGTTCAGGCCGAGCACGGCGGCGGGGTAGTCAGCGGCGGGATCGTTGTTCGCGACCGAGCCGCCCAGCGTGCCGCGGTTGCGTACCTGCGGATCGGCGATGACACCCGCCAGATACGCGAGCGCGGGAATCGCGCCGCGCACGATCGTGGAGGCCGCGACTTCCGCGTGTTTCGTCAGCGCGCCAATGCGCAGAACGCCGCCGCGCACTTCGATGCCGCGAAGTGCGTCGATCCGCGTGAGATCGACCAGGTGCGACGGTGCGGCGAGGCGCTGCTTGAGTGTGGGAATGAGCGTCATGCCGCCCGATAGCGGACGCGCCTCTTCATGCTCGCGCAGCCAGCCGACAGCCTCGTCCAGCGATGCCGCGCGCAAATAAGTGGTTTCGTACATGGTGTCTCCTGCGGCATGTGCGTCGTCCTCGCGCATGCCCGCCTGCTGGATGCGGTCCGTTACGGCTTCGAGAGCCAGTTTTCGAGTGCGGTGGCAAGCGCCACCGGCACTTCGTACATTGCATAGTGCCCAGCATTGGGCAACGTTTCCATCGCGGCATTGGGATACCACTTTAGCCACGTGCCCGTTGTCAGATCCGCGGTGATAGCCGGATCATGTTCGCCTACGAAGAGCTTGACCGGCGTCGGCTTGCCCGCCACCTGCGCGGTGAAATCGCCCGTTGCCCAATGCGGCAGATACGCTGCGAACGCTTCGCGCCGCGACTCGCGCTGCGATTGCTGCGCGAGGTGCGCGCTCCATCGCGCAGCAAGCCGGCTACCCGTCGAAAAGTGAATGATGCCTGCGCGCTTCGCCACGTCGTCGATTGCGGCGGAAAACATCGCGAGACGCGCGTCGTCCATCCGCGAGCCGCATGCGGGCACAGCCGATATGCCCGCCATTTTCACGATGCGCTCCGGTGCCGCAAGAAGCACGCATTGCATCGCCATGCCGCCCATCGAATGGCCGACCAGGCTGAAGCGCCGCCAGTCGAGATGGTCGGCGAGAGCGAGCACATCGCTTGCCACTTCGTCGAACGTGAATTCGCCTTGAATGTCGCGCGAAAGCCCGTAGCCGCGATAGTCGAAGAACGCGTAGGTGAAGCGGTCAGGATCGAGCGCCGGCGTGAGCGCGCTCCAGTCGGCAGAGCTGCCGAACCAGCCGTTCAACACGAAGACCTTGTGCGGACCGTTTCCGAATTGCGAGAAGCCGTTGAGGGTCGTCATGGTTCACTGCTCTCCGTGCGCTGATGCATTGAACGGTGGCGGGTACGGCAAAGCGGGCGCGATGTATCCACGGCATTCGCCGAAGCCGATCGAGACGGCGCCCGGCGCGCTCGCTCGCGCGCTCAGCACGACTTCGTCGCCGTCTTCGAGCGCGATGCGCAATTCGCCGCCTGGCAGCGTCAGCGGATTCTTGCCGGCATTGGTCAATTCGGTCAGACACGCGCGCGATTCATCGCTCGCACCGGAAATCGTGCCGCTGCCGAGCAGGTCGCCCGTGCGCAGATTGCAGCCGTTGCTCGTGTGATGCGCGACCATCTGCGCGAACGTCCAGTACAGATTGTCGAGATGCGTATGCGTGATCCGCACCGGATCGATGTGCACGCGCCGCATCGCAGCCGTGGACAGATGCGCGGAAAGCTGCAGATTCAGACCACCGTTTAGCTGGTCTTCTTCGCCGAACAGATGCGGGAGGATGGAAGGATCGGTCGCCTCGCGCCGAGGTGCTGCCTTGCGAAACGGTGCGAGCGCTTCCTCGGTGACGATCCACGGCGAGATGCTCGAGTGAAAGCTTTTTCCAAGGAACGGCCCGAGCACCTGCTCGAACCATTGAATGCTTTTGGCCGACCAGTCGTTGAGCAAACAATAGCCGAAGATATGTGCACGAGCGTGGTCGATTGGAACGGCTTGTGTGAGTTCATTGCCGCGACCGATCACGGCAGCGAGTTCGAGTTCGAAATCCAGCATCGGCGCGGGGCCGAAGCACACGTTGCCCTCCGCGTCGCGATATTGACCGTGGGGGCGCCGCACTGCGCCGCCACTCACGCGAAGCGATGAAGCGCGCCCATGGTATGCGATCGGCAGCGACTTGAACGCAGGGGGAAGCGGGTCGGCGAGACCCTTGTAGCGCCCATGCCGCTCGGTGTGATGGAGTGACGTCAGAAAGTCGGTGTAATCGCCAATCGTGCAGGGCAGTGTGAGTTCCACATCGCTCATGCGTGGCAGCACGGCGTCGATTGACGACTCCAGCTGCGAACGTGCGGGCGCATCGTATTGGAGCAGCGCCGACAGCGCGGCGCGCAGGGCGCTCACATGGCGCGTGTCGAGCGCCATCAACGCGTTCAGCGTGCCGTCGCGGGCCGCCGCACACGCAAGCGCCGCGTCCCCGTCGAGCAACGCCATGTCGTGCAGCGCGCGCAGATCCACGATGCGATCGCCAATTGCGACGCCGCTGCGCGCTTCGCCGTCGCGCACGAATGCGCCGAACGGCAGGTTCTGAATGGGGAAATCGGCGTTACCGGCGTTCGCCGATTCGATCCAGCTGCGCCGCGCCGGATCGTGCGTGGAATTGAGCGCGCTCATGCGGGGCGTGTCTCCGATGCTTTGCCTTTTTCTGCGGTCCACGCGTCGAGTGCCGGCCGGGCCTGCTTCTTATAACCCGCGAGTTCTTCGGCGGGCGCAACGGGAACCGTCAATTCGACTCGCAAACCATTCGGGTCGAAGAAGTAGATCGAGCGCACGAAGTGATGATCCGTGACGCCGAGCACTTCGACGCCGTTGCCGATCAGACGTGCTTTCATCGATTCGAGTTGATCGAGTGTTCCGACGCGCAGCGCAATGTGATTGACCCACGCGGGCGTGTTCGGCGACGCAAGCGCGGCCGTGGCGTCGCCCAGATCGAAGAACGCGATATTCGAACCGTCGGCCATTTCAAAGAACAGGTGCACGTAAGGGCAGTATTCGCCGGTGCTCGGCACGCGGTCGAGCCGGATCACGTGCACGAGCGGCAGCCCCAGAATGTCTTCATAGAAGTGACGCGTTTCTTCCGCGTCGCGGCAGCGCCACGCAAAGTGATGCAGGCCTAGCACCGGCGCCGCAGGGTTAAGAGCGATGGACACAGTGTCTCCTTGTATTGCTGGGTCGTACGGGGAGCGTCGAATGAGAGGTCGGTGCGAATCAGACCTCGACCGCGTCGACGTTGTATTCGAACAGCCAGTTGTAGCGCTCTTTCACGCGTTCCTCGCTCCATTCCCGATCCACGTAGGCGGCGGCGCCTTCCGCATGGGCCAGTTGCGGGTTGTGAAAGCGCGTTGCGTTGGCCGCCGATCCGCGCACGACCTTCGAGGTGCGTTCGAGCCGCAGCGCTTCATAGCGCTGCAGCGCACGGGGCACGTCGTGCGCATGGCGTTCGACGCAGCGCGCGAGCAGATAGCCGTCCTCGATCGCCATGCCGGCGCCTTGCGCGAGAAACGGCAGAGTAGGGTGGCACGCGTCGCCGAGCAGTGTGGCGTGGCCGTGGCTCCAGCGGGTCATCGGCTCGCGCACCATCAGCGCCCACTTGTAAGGGATATCGATCGCGGAAATCAGCGTGCGCACGTCTTCGTGCCAACCTTCGAAATCGGCGAGACATTCTTCGAGCGTGCCGCGTTCGGACCATGATTCGACCTGCCAGCCCGACTTCTCGATCGCGCCGACGAAGTTGATCAGGCCGTTACCGCGCAGCGGATAGTGGATCACGTGCGCGCCCGGGCCGACCCAGTTCGCGCCATACGGCGAACGCAAATGCTCGGGAAGCCTGCTCGCGTCGATCACGCCGCGCCACGCCATCACGCCCGAGAACACCGGCTCGTCGGGACCGAAGAGCGCGTGCCGCACACGGGAATGGACACCGTCCGCACCGATCAGAAGATCGCCTTCGCACGTTTCGCCGTTGACGGCCTGCACCAGCACCTTGCCGTTGTGCTGCGAAAAGCTCTCCACCTTATGGTTGAGACGGATCGCGTCCGGCTTCATCGCGCGCACTACGTCGGCGAGTTTTTCATGCAGATCCGCACGATGCAGCGTGAAGTAAGGGTAACCGTACGTTTCCCGCGATTCGGCGCCCAGATCGAACAGCCGCCAGGTCTGCCCCGTGTTCCAAAGACGAACGCGCTTGCCGAGCGGTTCGCACGCGAGACCCTGGAGCGCGTCGCCCACGCCGAGCTGATAGAGCACGCGAGTTGCGTTCGGACTCAGTTGCACGCCGGCTCCGATTTCCTTGAGCGCCTGCGCCTGCTCGAAGACCGTGACATCGAAACCTTTTTTCAACAACGCGGCAGCGGCCGTCAATCCGCCGATACCGGCGCCTGCAATAACTATCTTCATTCGACGATTCGACCTCTTTCGTAATGGGCGCTTTTATCGATCCTGTTTATCAATCAATCGATAATATTTGTCAGTGGTAAACCCGGTGAAAACGGGAATCACTTTAATTCAGCGCGTCATGCGAAAGAAGCAAATTAATCCGAATGGCTTATCACTGAATTTTGATAATCGGGAAAGGGTTGGGAAAAACCCTCGGTTGTAGAAGCGCGATGGATAATTGAAAGGCAATTCAAGGCCATGGTGAGGAAACTTCAAAGGTAACCGCGGCGTGGCGGCGGGCTCACATGCCCCAGCGCTGCACGGTCGCCGTGTCGAGCCCAAAGAGGTCGAGCACGCGGCCAAGCGTGTGGTCGACCATGTCGGTCAGCGACTCGGGGTTGGCATAGAAGGCGGGTACCGGCGGGTAGACGATTGCACCCGCTTCGGTAACGGCTGCCATGGTGCGCAGATGTCCGAGATGCAGCGGCGTCTCGCGCACCATCAGCACGAGCCGGCGGCGCTCTTTCAGCGTAACGTCGGCGGCGCGCGAGAGCAGGCCGCTCGTCATGCCAGTCGAGATTTCCGAGAGCGTCTTGATCGAACAGGGCGCGACGATCATGCCCATGGTCGGAAACGAGCCGCTCGAAATCGACGCTCCGATGTCGGTGTTCGAGTGACAGACGCTGGCCATCGCGCGGATGTCGGCGACGCTGTAGTCCGACTCGTGCGCGAGCGTGACTTGCGCCGAGCGGCTCATCACCAGGTGCGTTTCAATCTCCAGCTTGCGCAGCAACTGCAGCAGCCGCACGCCGTAAATGACGCCCGACGCGCCGCTAATACCGACCACCATGCGTCGCGGCGGCATGCCTCTCATATCCATATGGTTCTCCCGAATGCAAATCCATAATCTCGACGCGGCGGATGTTAGCACCGGGTTCCCGCTAATAGAAGCGCGGCTGCCAATTAATCCCGTCTACCTGGTGTTTTTACCGATCATTGAGGACTTTATTCGTTTTGTTCGATGGGTTGATAAATAATTTCCGATTCAAAACGCTAAATCCATTGGCTACACTCTCGCCAACATCTGGCAAAAGCGCAGCGAAACGCGAAGCGAAGTCGCTCGCATCCGCCACATGCGGATCGGCACGTGCACATGCGGCCGGCGAAAAAAAACATTGGAGACATTTGTTGAGAACGACGAGTCTGTTATTAGGCGGCTGCGCCTTTGTACTGGGGAGTCCCGCGTTCGCGCAGTCATCGGTGACGCTCTACGGGAGCGTCGACGTGGGTGTCGATCTGGTTTCGAACTCGCGCGGGGCGCATCTGTATCAGGAGTCGGCAGGCAAGCGCACGCCAGACCGCTTCGGCTTCCTGATCAAGGAGGACATCGGCGGGGGCAACACGGTTTTTGCGCGGCTCGAATCGGGCTTCTTGACGAACACCGGCGCACAGATCAATCCGACGAGCTTCTTCAACCGTGACGCGTACGTGGGCATTGCGAACAGCCGGTTCGGCTCGCTGAGTCTCGGCCACATTCCCGACTACGTGTACGAATACGTGGGTGCATTGAACAACTCGGTGCCGGGCATCTCGTCGTTCTACACCGTGGGTAACCTGGACGGACTGGCCAACACGCGAGCGCTCGACAACTCGGTGAAGTACGAGTCGATCGATTATCGCGGCTTTCAGGCCGGTGCGATGAACAGCTTCGGCAACCAGACGAATTTCAGCGAAGGACGGCAGTACAGCGTCGGTGCGCGTTATCAGAACGGCATGGTGAAGCTGGGCGCGGCGTACTCGATGTCGCACAACCGCACCGCCGAGCTGTTCGGTGTCTTCGGCGTGACCTCGGTGCTCGGTCAGCAGCTCAAACAGGGCACCCTGTTCAACGCCGACCGCTATAGCACCATTGCGGTTGGCGGCTCCGTTACGGCGGGCAACTTCATTCCGCACGCGACGTTTACCGACGTGAAGCTCGAAGACACGCATGGCTCGGTGACGGAGCGCAACTACCAGGTCGGCGTCAACATCGACTTGAGCGGCGGCGCGCGCTTCTACGTGATGGGCATTTCGTACAACCGTTCGATGTTCGAAGGTCTGACGTACAACCAGTACAACCTGTTCCTCACGCACTATCTGTCCAAACGCACGCAGATTTACGCAGGTGTCGGTTTGCAGCGCGCTTCGGGCACGAATGCGAAAGCGGAGCAGTTCGGTTATCAGCCGTCGAGTTCCAGCGCGCAGACGGTTGCGCGCATCGGTATCAATCAGATGTTTTGACGCGACGCGCCTGCCGGGACATAAGGCGCGAAGACGGCGGGCGGACATGAACCACGCAGCGGATTTGCATCAGGGCACGCACAGCAGGCTTTCTTCACCTTTTTCGATTTCATGATCGGGATTTTTTGATTCTGTAGCACGCTGGCCAGCCGTATATTGAGGCTCCTCCGGCGGCGCCAACGGCAAGTAGAAAGAAGCGGGGCGCGCAGCCACAGCACGCCACCGTCTGATCGGCACTTTGGGACGCACATGCAAGCAGACCGCACATTCGACATCTCGACACTCATAGAAGAGCAGAAGACAGGACGTTTCGCCATTGGCCTGCTGTTCTGGTGCTTCCTCATCATGCTGATGGACGGCTACGATCAGACGGCGGTTTCCTTCGCTGCGCCCGCGATCATCAAGGAGTGGCATGTCGCACGCGGCGGCTTTGGGCCGGTGTTCGGCGCAGGGCTCTTCGGCACGCTGATCGGCTCCTTCATCTTCGGCTATCTCGGCGACCGGTTCGGCCGCAAGCGCGCGATCGTGTCGGGCAGCCTGTTTTTTGGCCTGCTCACGCTTGTATCGGTGTGGGCTACTTCGTTGCATGAACTGATGCTGCTGCGGTTCATCGCCGGTCTCGGCATGGGCGGCGTGGTGCCGAATTCGGTGGCGCTGGTCGCCGAATACGCGCCCAAACGGCTGCGCGCCACGTGGGTGACCTTGATGTTTTCCGGGTTTTCCATCGGCGCGGGTTCGGGTGGGCTCGTTTCGTCGGCCCTCATTCACCGCTATGGCTGGCCGGTGATGTTCGTCGTAGGCGGCATCGGCTCGCTCGCGGTCGCGATCGTGCTGATGCTGACGCTGCCGGAATCCGCGAAGCTGCTGGTGGTGCGCCAACGCAGTGTCGAAACGGTGCGCAAGCTGGTTGCGCGCCTGCGTCCGGAACTTGCACTTCCGGCCGACGCGCAGTTCGTGCCCGGCGAAGTCCAGGAGAAGAAGCGCTTCGTCCTCAAGCTGATTTTTTCCGACGGCCTGCGTGGCATTACGCCGTTGCTGTGGATTGTGTTCATCGTGAACTCAATGGCGCTGTACTTCCTGCAGAACTGGCTACCCATTCTGATGGAAGGCGTCGGTATCGATCCGCAGAGCGCCGGGCTCATCACTACCATGTTCTCCGTGGGCGGCGTGCTGGGCGGACTGATTCTGTGCCGCTTCGTCGATCGTCACGGCGTGCTCGCGATCATCTCGCTGCCGGCGATTGGCTGCCCCGTCGTTGCTTTCCTCGGGCATGGCATGTCCGAGGCGTGGCTGATGTTTGCCGTGTTCGCCACCGGCTTCTGCGTGGTCGGTGCGCAGTACGGGCTCTACGCCGTCGCGGGCATGATCTACCCGACGTCGTTCCGCTCGGCCGGGGTGGGCAGCGCGATCTCGGTCGGCAAGATCGGCTCGGTGTCGGGGCCGGTAGTCGGCGGGATTCTGCTGTCGATGCATCTGCCTTTCTCACAGATGTTCTATGCGGCGTCCGGTCTCTTCCTGCTCGCCACGATCTTCTCGACGGTGCTCGCGGTACTGTACAAGGCGCGATTCGGCGACCAGCACAAACAGGACGACGCCCGCCTCAAGGAGATGCGCTCGGCGTTGGGCGATTCGTGAGGTGCACGCGATGAATGTGCTCCCTAAGGACGATCGCGCCGTTGCACCCGCAGTCGACATAACCGCGTTGATCGAGGGGCAAAAGCTGCGCGGCTTTTCTTTGTGTCTGATTGCATGGTGCTTTGTGATCGTGCTGATCGACGGCTACGATCAGGTTGCCGCTGCGTATGCGGCGCCAACCCTGATACACGCGTGGCACGTCAAGGCCACTGACTTCGGCCATGTGTTCGGCTACGGCCTTCTCGGCGTGCTCGTGGGTTCGTTGCTGCTCGGCTTTATGGGCGATCGCATCGGACGGCGTTTGACGATTATTAATGGCGTCTTCTGGTTCGGGATACTAACGTTCGTCTGCAGCCTTGCAACGTCACTGGATCAATTGACAGCGCTCCGTTTTCTCGCCGGAATTGGCATGGGCGGGGTGGTGCCCAACACCGTCGCGCTCGTCTCCGAATATGCGCCGAAGGCGCGCCGCGCGACGTGGATCACGCTGATGTTCTCGGGCTTTTCGATTGGCGCCGGCGGTGGCGGCGCGATCGCGTCGTGGATGCTGCCGCGCTTCGGGTGGCCCGTCCTTTTTCAGGTGGGCGGCGTGGCGGCCGTCGCGGTAGCCATTGTGTCGTTGGCCGTGTTGCCCGAATCTGTCCGTTTCCTGATCCTCAAAGGGCGTGCGCCAGAGCAGATCGCGCGCATCGCGAGCCGCCTGGGGGCGGCAGCGCGATTCGGAGGCGCTTCGGTGGCCGCCGGTAATCAGCAAGCCGTTCGCTATATCGTCGACGATGAACAGCGTGTCCGCGCCACGCCATTCGCGTTGTTCGGCAACGGCCTTGTCCGCGTGACGCCTTTGCTGTGGGCGCTTTTCGTGCTGAATTCGCTGGCGCTTCACTTCCTGCAGAACTGGCTTCCTATTCTGTTCAACATGAGCGCGCTGCCACCGGCGCAAGCGGCAAAAGCCGCCATGATGTTTCCGGTTGGCGGAACAGTCGGCGCACTCGCGCTATGCCGCTGCGTGGACCGTTATGGCGTCGCGGTGATCCTGTTGCTCGCAATGCTCGGCCTCCCGGTTTGCGTCTCGCTCGGCATGCCGATGCCGGCACTGTGGCTTTATGGCGCGTCGTTCATTAGCGGCGTATGCGTGATCGGCAGTCAGTTCGCGCTCTATGCGGTGGCCGGCATGCTCTATCCGACCATGTTGCGCTCCGCGGGAGTCGGCTCGGCTATCGGCGTCGGCAAGCTTGGCTCGGTGGTCGGCTCGGTGCTGGGTGGCGTGCTGCTGGCGATGCATTTGCCGGTTGCGGACCTTTTCACGAACGTGTCGAGCGTCTTCGTTTTCATCGCGCTGTTATCGGTCTGGTTAGGCTGGAACCGGCGGCGAGAGGCCGGCGAGTCGATGGCTTGAACGCATGCCGCGTAAGCAGGGCAGCACTTCGGCGCGAGCCGTCGCATCAGGCGTTCGTCAGGTCGGATTCGAATGAGACAGGCACGGCACGACAAGATCCATGTGTATTCACAAAGCAAAAGGTTTGAATCATGCTGTCCGTTTCCACCGCCGGGGCCGTCGCACCCGCTCCCGATCCACAGCGCGTGAACGACGCCGATGAGTCCGGTCCTGGTGATTCCGTGGCTGTAGCTGTCGGGCGGCGCAAAGCCATCTCGTTGCAGCAGCGCATTGCGTTGACCATGGCGTTGCTCGCCGCGCTGATGACGGCCATCGGCGTGCTTGGTCTCGCGGGCACATGGCGCGCGAACGAGGCGACACGCGATACCTATGAGAACAAGCTGACGGCGGCGGTGCACATCGGCAACGCAGAGCTGCTGATCGCCCGCACCCGCCTCGTGCTCGGCGGTGCGATGGCGAGCGCCGACAGCGCCCACGCACGGGAGCAGATCGGCCACGCGGGCGAGTTCTTTGCCCAGTCGGACGATGAGTGGCGCAATTTCGTTGCCGAGCCGCACGAAGCGGGCGAAGCCGCGCTCATCGCCGCAGCCGGGCAGCGCCGCGACGCAATGCGTGCCGCCATGCGGACGTTCATCGACGCTCTCAAGGCGGGCGACCGGTCCGCCGCCGAGCGGATCGGTACATCGCAGCTAAGCAAGCTGTTTAATGACATGAGCAGCGCAAACGACACGCTCAAGCGCGCGCTCTATGCCAACGCAAAGCGCAGCTACGACCAGGCGGAACGCTATTTCAGGCTGTTTTTTGCGGGATCGACGGCGATGCTCGCGTTCGGCATTGCCGCGGCGGCGTTCAGTTGGCTAGCGCTACGCCGTGCGATCGTTGCGCCGCTTCGCGATGCGCTCGCGCACTTCGATGCCATTGCGGCGGGCGATCTGAGCCGTCCCGTTGCCCGTCATCGTGCCGATGAAATGGGACAACTGCTCGACGGACTGCAACAGATGCAGGCGCGGCTCGCGCGAACGGTCACGACGGTGCGTGAGAGTTGCGAGTCGATCGGCTCCGCCGCCGGTGAGATCGCTGCCGGTACGCTCGACCTGTCCTCGCGTACCGAGGAGCAGGCTGCCTCGCTCGAAGAGACAGCCGCGAGCATGCGCGGGCTGACCGAGACGGTCCGGCGCAACGCGCTGCGCGCGCAAGAAGCGCATACCGTCGCGCACGAGGCGGCGTCCGCCGCAAACGAAGGCAACCGTGCCGTCGACGAGGTGAGCAGCACGATGGCGCGCATCGACGCGAGTTCGCGAAAGATCGCGGACATCACCGGGATCATTGAAGGCATCGCGTTCCAGACCAACATCCTCGCATTGAATGCCGCCGTCGAGGCGGCGCGGGCTGGCGTGCACGGGCGAGGCTTCGCGGTCGTTGCCGCCGAGGTGCGTTCTCTCGCGCAACATGCGTCGACGGCGGCGAAGGAAATCGGTGTGCTGGTAGCGGATTCCGTAGGTGCCGCCGCCGACGGCTCGACGCTCGTCGCACACGCCGAACGGGCGATCCGGGTTGTACTGGACGCAGCGGGGCGCTTTCGGGAAGTGATGAGCGAAATGGCCACCGCAGCCGAAGAGCAGCGCACCGGCATCGAGCAGGTGGACGCGGCACTCACCATGATGGATTCGATCACGCAACAAAACGCGGCGCTTGTCGAGCAGGCGAGCGCGTGCGCGCAACTGCTCGACGAGCAGTCCCGGCAGTTGAGCCGGCAGGTCGCGGTGTTTCGTATTGGCTGAGCACGGCGCGCGTGGTCCTCCCGGCGCCCGGCGCTCGCGCCGACTCACGAGTGCAATTTCAGCCCTTTCACCGTTTTGTCGATGGCCTTTTTGGACCCATGCAGCGCGAGACCCACGAGGTCCAGGTTCGCCACATCCTGCGCACGAAAAGCCTCGCGGTTCGCCGCGTCGTGGCCGGTTGAAAACATCGCGTGCACGTAGGGCACGATCGTGAGTTCGCGCGTGACGGCTTGCCGATGCGCAGCTTGCAGCCCGGAAAGATCGGTGGCGAACACCAGCATCGGTTGACCTAGCATGCGGCCATACCGGCGTCCGGCGGCATCCTCGTAAGGCTCGCCCAGCGCGTCCGGTATCGCGGCGGCGACACCCGTCGCGAGAAACGCGGCTACATTGAGTTTTTGCCAGACTGCGAGATCGTCGCGCACGATCAGCGCTACTTTCGTATCGAACATGTTTGCTCCTCGGTGAGGCGCTCATGATCGGCGAGCCTGCGCAATCAGTCTGGAACGTTCGTGCACATGCGCCGGTACGCGGCTGGGGTCATCCGGTACGCACGGCGAAACCAGCGGCCAAGATGGCTTTGATCCGCGAATCCGACTTCCGCGGCAACCTCCGCGGGTGTGCGGCCGTTTGCGAGCAGCCTGCGCGCCGCGCGCAGGCGCAGGCGGACCAGATACGCGTGCGGCGACGTGCCGAACGCCTGCTGAAACAGACGCGTCAGCCGGAACCGGTCAATCCCCGCAATATTGGCCAGTTCATCGAGTCCGATGTTGCCGTCCATGTGGTCGTGCAAGAAGTCGCGGACTCGCGCGATCGTGGCTGACATAGCCATGCTATCCGTCATCGGCATATCGCCCAGGTGACCGCCGAGCCGCCTGACGAGGCGATCCAACGTCTGGTCGCGCGCCAGTCGACCTTCGTTGCCGTAGATCGCGAGGAACGCTTGCCGGATTGCGTCGACAAGGCCGCTGTCGTCGACGAGCGTATGCGCGAAAGCCGCGTCGACCCGCTGGAGACCGGGAACGTTCAGGCGGCGCGTTGCGCGTTCGACCCAGGTCTGCGGCAGATACAACATCGCGTAGGTGAACCCGCCTGCTTCCGGCGCATGTCCGTCGTGCAGCGCGCCTGGCTCAATCAGGATCGCACGGCCCGGGACGCTCGTATGCAGCGAGCGGCGGCACCGGAAGCGCTGTACACCTTGTTCCGTGTAGCCGACCAGCATGTCGTCGTGGTCGTGTGGATCGTAGGCGTGGCCGCTGAAATGCGCGCGCAGGCTTTCGATTCCCGTCTCCGGATCGCGCCGCGCCTCTAGCCAGTTGTCAGAACCTGCAGGGGAGAACGCCGCGCTCGTCATTGCTTACCTCGCTCCTTTTGATTGCCCGTTGCTGACCGCAGTGTACGTGGTCAGCATAGGTTTCGCGCCGTCGGCGCGGGCAGTTCCAGCCGGTTAGCGAGATGCGCAGCAGCGCGTTGGGCACGCGCGCCGGGTCGCCGTCTGCTCACATCGATCACACAAATGAGTGATTTGCGCAAGTTTCATGGAAGAAGTACACTGCAATCTGATTGTTTCAATCAAATCAGTGACCAAATCAATCAGGTCGGATCAGACTGGAGACTCGTATGGCCCAAATACACATAAAGCGCGGCATTGAACGCGTACCCGGCGGCATGATGATCGTCCCGTTGCTGCTAGGCGCGCTCGTCGCGACCTTCCTGCCGGGCATGCCGAAATTCTTCGGCTCGTTCACAAACGCGTTGTTCACCGGCGCGCTGCCGATTCTCGCGGTGTTTTACGTCTGCATGGGCGCGAGCATCGACGTCAAAGCCACGCCTTACCTGCTGAAAAAAGGCGGCGCGCTGTTCGTCACCAAGGTTGGCGCCGCGATCGTGATTGGCGTCGTGATGGGGCATTTCCTCGGCGAACAGCCCATTTCGTCGGGACTCTTCGCCGGTCTGTCGACGCTTGCCGTCGTCGCGGCGATGAACGACACCAACGGCGGGCTCTACATGGCGTTGATGGGCCAATACGGCCGCTCGGAAGACGTGGGCGCCTACACCATCATGTCGCTCGAATCCGGCCCCTTCCTGACCATGGTCACGCTCGGCGTCGCCGGTCTGTCGGCGTTCCCGTGGCCTACGCTCGTCGGCAGCATCCTGCCGCTGGTTTTCGGCATGCTGCTGGGTAACCTGGACCGCGAAATGCGCGCATTCCTCGGCAAAGCCGTACCAGTCATGATTCCATTCTTCGCTCTGGCGCTCGGCGCGAGCCTCGATCTGCACAAGGTGTGGCAGGCCGGCATCCTCGGCATCGGGCTCGGCGTTGCGGTTGTGATCGTCACAGGCATTCCGCTTTATCTGGCCGATCGTCTGACGGGCGGCACCGGTGTGGCGGGCGTCGCGGCAGCGAATACCGCGGGCAATGCGGCCGCTGTGCCGGCGCTGATCGCCGCGGCGAACCCGGTCTACTCAGAGGCTGCTAAAAGCGCGACACTGCTCGTGGCTGCGTGCGTCGTGGTGACCGCGATCCTTTCTCCGATCCTCACTGCCGCCGTCGCGAAACGCGTGCAGCTTCGCCGCGAAGCAGGAGAGCTGGCGCGATGAGCATACTGATCATCGCCGACGATCTGTCCGGCGCCGCAGATTGCGCGATCGGCTTTGCAAGCGCCGGGCACCGCACCATCGTTACGCTCGACGTGCCGGCGCATGGGCTCGACGCACAGGCGGCCGACGTGATCGCCGCGGACACCGACACCCGCCGTCTCACGCCAGCCCAGGCCGCGCACCGTAGCGCGGCGGCGTGGCAGACATTGCGCGGTCCGGGCCGGCGTCTGTACAAGAAAATCGACTCGACGCTGCGCGGCAACTGGGCGGCCGAGGTCGCCGCGTTGCAGCCGCTAGCCGGCCTCGCGATCGTCGCGCCTGCGTTCCCGGCGACGGGTCGCACGTTGCGCGGCGGCCGCGTGTTCGTGCACGGCGAACCGCTTGAATCGACCGACACCTGGCAGCTCGACAATCCCGGTCGCGCCGCCGACCTGCACGCGATGCTGGCGGAAGCCGGCTTGTCGACTGCGCAACTCGAGGTCGACGCGTTGCGCGAAGGTGCCGACACGCTCGCCGCGCGGATCGCGGCCGTGGCAGCGAGCGGCGCGCAGGCACTGGTGGTGGACGCCGAGACAAGGCAGGATTTAGCGACGCTCGCTCAGGTCACGACGCAGATGAGCGAGGCGCTGTTCTGGGTCGGCTCAGGCGGCCTCGCGCGCGAGATCGCGGGCCTCGCCGGTCTGTTCGACGCCCGACCCGCGGCACAGACTCAATGCCCACCGCAATCGCGCGATGAAAACGCGCCGGTGCTGGTTCTCGTGGGCAGTCTTTCGGCGGTGTCGGAGCGGCAGTGTGCGATGCTGCGCGAACGCGCGGGCATGGCGGAACTGACCGTACCGCCCGCGATGCTGCGCGACGGAGAGCGTCATCCCGACTGGCCCGCATGGCGGGCACGGATCGGCGAGGTGATCGCGACGCGCGCGGATCTGTTGCTGCGCATCGGCCGCGACGACGCGTTCGATCCCGCCGAAGGCGCACTGCTGTCCACAGCACTTGCGGCGCTCGTCGAGCCGCACTTCGATGCGCTCGGCGGACTGATCGCAACGGGCGGCGAGACCGCGCGCGCGATGCTGAGTGCCGTCGGCGTCAGCGGTGTGGAACTGATTGCGGAGATCGAACCGGGCGTGGCGATAGGCAAGCCCGTCGAAGCCCGCGCGTCGCAACCGCATTTGCGTATCGTCACGAAGGCGGGCGCCTTCGGCACGGATCACGCGCTGTTCGCCGCGTGGCGCTATCTGCACGAAGCGCCGGCAACGTCGGCGGTCGCGGGAACCGGCTCACACGCTCCAGCCTGAGCGCCGCATCGGCGCAATCAGGCGGGCAGGTTAGGCAGACATCAAGGACCAGGCAAAACATCATGAGCAATTACCTTCCAGTCATCGGCATCACGATGGGCGACGCAGCGGGCGTCGGCCCGGAGATCATCGTCAAGAGCCTTGCGCACGACATCGTCTATAAGCAGTGCCGTCCGCTCGTGATCGGCGACGCGCGGCGGCTGGAGCGCGCGAACGAGATCGTCGGCGGCAACGCCAGCATCCGCCGTATCAAGGAAGCGGCCGAAGCGCGCTACGAGCCGGGTACGATCGACTGCATCGACCTCGACCTGATTCCTGCCGACATGCCGTTCGGCCAGTTGTCGGCAGTCGCCGGAGACGCCGCCTATCAGTTCATCGCGCGCGCGGTTCAACTCGCCGAGGCGAAGCAGATCGACGCGATCTGCACGGCGCCGCTGAATAAAGAAGCGCTGCACGCGGGCGGCCACAAGTTTCCCGGCCACACGGAAATGCTCGCTTATCTGACGGGTGTGGACGAGGTGTCGATGATGCTGGTCGCGCCGCAACTGCGCGTGATTCACGTGACCACGCATATCGGCATCATCGACGCTATCCGCAAGATCGAGCCGGGTCTCGTACAACGCACCATCGAGCGGGGTAACGCGACGCTCGTCAAGGCCGGCATTGCGAAGCCGCGCATCGGCGTGTGCGGCATCAATCCGCACGCCGGCGAAAACGGCCTGTTCGGTTACGGCGAGGAAGAAGAGAAGATCGTGCCGGCGGTGAAAGTGCTGCAGGAACGGGGGCTCGACGTGACGGGGCCGCTGCCCGCCGACACGCTGTTTTTCCGCGCGGGCCGCGGCGATTTCGACCTGGTGGTCGCGATGTATCACGATCAGGGCCACGGCCCGGTGAAGGTGCTCGGCCTCGAAGCCGGCGTGAACGTGACCGTGGGCCTCGAAGTGATCCGCACGTCGGTCGATCACGGCACCGCATTCGACATCGCGGGCAAGGGCATCGCCGACGAGCGCAGCTTGCTCGAGGCACTTCGCCAGGGCGCGGAACTCGCCACGCGGCGCGGCTGAAGCAGGGCAAATAGCGGGCGGCCGTGGTGTAAGATCGGCAGCCTCTTTACTGCAGATGACAGCCATGAAAGCGTCTGAGCGCCATCGCGCGATTCTCGATCTCGTTGTGACCGGCGACGCCAACGTCGAACAGCTCAGCGCCGCGCTCGGCGTGTCCGAGGCAACGGTCCGGCGCGATCTCACGACGCTTGCGAACCAGCGCCGTCTCGTGCGCACCTATGGCGGCGCGACCGCGCTGATCGGCTCGCATGAGCCGGAGGCGTCGCTGGAGGAACGCAAGGCGACGCAGCGTGAGCAGAAGGAAGCGATTGCGCGGGCGGCTGCCGCGCATGTGCAGGACGGCGATACGGTGCTGCTCGACGGCGGCACGACTTGCGCCGCGCTCGCGCGGCATCTCGGCTCGCGCGTCGATCTTCACGTGGTCACCAACAATCTGCTTGCCGTGATGACGCTCGCGAACGCTCCGGGTGTGCATCTGACGCTGATCGGCGGCGACTTGCGCAGTTCGAGCATGAGCACGCTCGGGCCGCTTGCCGAACTTTCGCTGAGCCGTCTGAGCGTCGACAAGGCGTTTCTCGGCGCGGATGGCGTGGTCGCCGAATTCGGACTGTGCGAAGCCAGCGCGCAGCAGGCGTATCTGAAAGACTGCATCATCCGGCGCGCGGCGCAGGTTCTCGTGCTTGCCGACGCCGACAAACTCGGCCGCTCGCGGCAACAACACTGGACTCCTCTCGAACGCGACTGGCGGCTCATTACATCGAGCGTTGCGGACGAGGCGCTACTCGCGCCGTTCAGAGCGCTGGAACGCGTGGTCGTGGAAACAGCGGACGTGGATAGTTCGCCGCTTGCGGCGACGCCCGTCGAAGCCGCGCTTCGACGTACGGCCGCTGCCTCGGACTGAAGTACGAATCGCAGTGACGCATGTCGCGCATCGCGTGCATAGAACAACGAATGAGCATCGCGCGAATCGCCAGGTAGCGTGGCCTACGGCTTCATTCGCCGAGTCGTGCTGATTGGCCCCGGTCGCCGCTTTGTTCGCGCGGCTTGTCGGCGCCCGTATTGGGCGACGTCGTGGGCGGCGTCGAGCCGGCGCAAGCTTCGAGCGCGACGACTGCCCGCTTCGCAAGCTCGACCGTTTCCTCGCATGCGGCCACGTTTCGGAGCATGCTGCAGCGGCTTCCCCAGCCGAGCTTCGACAACACCGAGCGCAGCTTCGCGAGCGCCGCTGCCGGCGAGCCGTTGTCCGAAATGAGCGAGGCCATGTCGAACGCGCTGCCGCCCGGCGTCGTGATCACTGTCGGACAGCTCGACGCCGCGCCCGCGGTGGAAACGACGAAAGCCAGAGTCAGCCCGACGGTGCCCGTGCGCAAGCCGCCGGGAACGTCGAAATACGTATTCATCGATACGATCATACGAAACTCCCGGTCGGCAGGGTGCGATCCTGGCCAGATCGCACGGTTCAGTGTGGGCGGCGGCTTTTCATTCTGCTCTCACGCGCCGACAGAAAAAAGCACCTCAACGATTTGCATTGAGTTGCACGAGCGCTTTGCGATACTTTCGCCGCGTATAGGACGAAGCGTAAAGCGCGAGGGTTAGGCCGATGCGACCGTCGCGGACATTGCCTTTGCGGATGTACCACTTCAGGAATGCGCCCAAAGGGCTGAACCAGCTTTTGAGCCACAGAACGCGAGCCGGGTCTCTTCTGTCCAGCAGGTCGGTTGCGGCGAGGTCCGTGTACAGATCGAGCTTGGTCTTCATCTCACTCGCAGTCTCAAACGTACGATGAACCACCGGCGATTCGATTCGCCCACAGTTCTCGTAACCGGTCAGCGTTTCGTGAACGCTATGGTCGGTGAAACGCAGCGTGGCGCGCCGATAGATGCGGATCGGGTAGTCCGGAGACGAGATCGGCATCAACGCGTGAATGACCTTGCCCATGACAACCCAATCGCGCCTGACGGCATACGCTTCGTGATCGAAACCGCGGGCTTTCAGTGCAAGTACTTCGTCGATCAACGCGTCGCTCGCAATCTCGTCGCTATCGAAAAACATCACGGTTTCGTGCAGGCAAAGCCCGTTGGCGAACTGCCGTTGCGTTCGAAAATTATCGAACGGCCGATGCACGGTTCGTGCGCCGTATCTGGCCGCAATCGACAGCGTCGCGTCGGTGCTGCCGCTATCCACGACCAGCAGGTCATCCGCGATCCGCTTCGCGGCCGCCAGAACCTTGTCCAGATAACGCTCGCTGTTGTATGTGAGAACGTAGACGGATAGTGGAGTCAAATTGAAACCTGAGTAATAAGTTGAACCGGCTGGCGTTTTACCACCCGGTGCGAGCACGTTGGTCGTCGCGCCGAATCAATTTCGTGCTGAACACGGAATCGTCCGCAGTCTTGCGAACGAGATGGAAGCCAAAGACGCCACGCGGGAACCGTGCTGCACGTTCGCACAGCGTGGCCTGGTGACGAAGCGATACACGCGCATCGCGGTGACTGCGCGAATAGGGGTTGCAGCGGGGTTGCAGCATTCGACCGGCATGTGATTTTACATTGTTGCGCGGACGTCCACCGGCGATCGCTTCCATCGCCTGCCATGGATCTGGTAATCCGTCGTGCGCTTCGCGTTGTTTTTTCGCGACTTGACGAAGAGCCAGTTGCGCCGACACGCACGTGCCACAAGCTTCTGACGCGCTCAGCGCATGCTTTCATACAAAACACCCGATGTTCATGCCCCGCAAACGTGGCTACGATTCATCAGGCGTCAGCGTTCCCAAACGTTCGGCGTGTGTGTTTGTTCGCCGCAGCTTGTCTGCGGCTTTTTTCTGCGCGTCGATTTTGTCATCGATGCGGGCCTCTGTTGTTCCGTGCTCCGCGATCCGCGATCTGTCGTGATCGTTTCCAGCGACGCAATGCCCTTCGGTGTCAGCGCCGCGGTTCCAATCCTCCCTCTAAAGAACCGAGCTTGACCGCGCACTTCGACGCGGTTGTGTCCGATCGTCCAACTAACTATTAAGCGCTCGAAACCCGCAGAGCGTGCGCTAGGGAGCTTCACCGATCATCTCTCTGGTAAACCCGCTTGCACCTTAATTTTGATGCGCCTATATTGCATTACACCATCAACTATTGCGATGCGATAACCCATGAGCAATGACGTGCTGTTCTCGAATCACGGCCGCGTCGCGGTCATCACTCTCAATCGTCCTGAGCGTTTAAACGCGTGGACCACGCCGATGCGCGAAATGATCATCGAGGCGTTGGAGCGCTTTAACAACGACCCCGACGTCGCCGCGATCATCATGACGGGGGCGGGCAACCGGGCGTTCTCGGCGGGCCAGGACCTGTCGGAAGCACATGATTTCGACGGCGAACGCGCGGTGGCGTGGGTCAAGGAATGGCAGCGCTACTACACGGCGCTGCGCAGCCTTGCGAAGCCGCTCGTCATGGCGCTGAACGGCACAGCCGCGGGCTCGGCATTCCAGGTGGCGCTGCTCGGCGATATTCGCGTCGCACATAGAGGTGTGCGCATGGGCCAGCCGGAAATCAATGCGGGCATTGCCAGCACCACCGGCCCCTGGATCATGAACTCGATGCTCGGCATGTCGCGCACCATCGAGCTCACGCTGACGGGTCGTCTGATGGACGCCGACGAGTGTCATCGCATCGGCCTCATCCATCATCTGGTCGACGAAGGCAAGGTGTTCGACAAGGCGCTGGAAATCGCCACCGAACTCGCCGCGAAGCCGCCCGTCGCGATGCGTCTGGACAAGCAGCGCTTTCGTGAGATGACAGAGCCGGGGTTCGTCGACTGCATCGAAGCGGGGGAGCGCATTCAGCGCGAAGCGTACGACTCGGGCGAACCCGCTCGCATGATGGAAGAGTTCTTCCGTAAGCGCGGAAAGTAGCCGGCCGCGAGCGGGGCCGAATGCGGAGCCCGAAGCCGCCAGAATCGAGTCAAAGTCGCACCGTTCCAATCTCAACCCATGTGCGGGAGACCTGAACAATGACGCAAGACTTCAACGCAACGCGCCGTCGCATTCTTCATGGCGCGGGCGCGCTTGCCGTCGCGAGCGCGATGCCGCTCGCCGCGCGAGCCCAATCGAAGCAGATCGTGGTGTCGGACCCGGGCGGCCCCTATACGACCGCGTATCGCGAAGCGTTCTACGACCCGTTCGAGAAAGCAACCGGTATCAAGGTTGTGAGCGTCGCGCGTGAATCGCAGCCGGTCGCGCAATTCGCGGCGATGGTGCAGACGAAGAACTATGTGTGGGACGTCACCACGCTCACGCTGTCGGCCGATATTCCGTACCTTGAATCGAAAGGTCTGCTGGAACCCATCGGCCTGAAGACGAGCGACTATCCGGACATCATGCCCGACGCGATCACGCCGAACTGGCTCGGCGTCGACGTGTATTCGACGGTGCTCGCGTATCGCGCGGACAAGTTCAAGGACAACGGCCCGAAATCGTGGGCGGACTTCTGGGACGTAAAGAAATTCCCCGGCCGCCGCTGCCTGCGGCGCAGTCCGCTCGACACGCTCGAACAGGCGCTGCTCGCCGACGGCGTGCCGCTCGACAAGCTCTATCCGCTCGACGTGGATCGCGCGTTCAGGAGCCTCGACAAGATCAAACCGCACGTCAACATCTGGTGGACCTCGGGCGCGCAAGCCATGCAGGCGATCCAGAGCGGCGACGTCGACATGATCTCGGCGTGGAACGGCCGCGCGCAAGCCGCAAAGGACGGCGGCGCGCCGGTCACGATCGTATGGAACCAGGGTCTTTATTCGATCGAAGGGTGGGGCATTCCGAAGGGCACGCCGCGCGCGGACGCCGCAAAGCAGTTCGTGCGCTTTTGCGCCGACGCGAAGCGTCAGGCGCTGCTCACACGCACGCTTGCCTACGGTCCGACCAACAAGAAAGCGTTCGAGACGATCTCCAAAGACCGCGCGACGTTGTTGCCCACGGCGCCCGACAACATTCGCGATATGCGGCTGCCGAGCCCTCAATGGTGGGAAGCGAACCGTCAGAAAGTCACTGAGCGGTTCAATTCCTGGATCATTTCGTAAGGACCGCATCATGAGTTCGAAGCTCGAGGCGATCGGCATTGCAAAGCGCTACGGCGATGCGGTCGCGCTGGAACCGACGGACCTCGCCGTGCAGGCCGGCGAGTTCCTGACGCTGCTCGGTCCGTCGGGCTCGGGCAAGACCACGCTGTTGCAGATGATCTCGGGCCTCGTCGCGCCGAGCGCGGGCCGTATCGAGATCGACGGGCGCGACGTCACGCATGTCGAGCCCGGCAAGCGCGGCATCGGCATGGTGTTTCAGAGCTACGCGCTCTTTCCGCACATGAGCGTGTGGGACAACGTCGCGTACGGTTTGCGCATGCGACGCAAGTCGCGCGACGAAGTGCGCGGGGCCGTCGACGACGCGCTCGCGATGGTTCGCATGACCGAATACGCCAAGCGCTTTCCCAAGGAGTTGTCGGGCGGGCAACAGCAGCGGATTGCGCTCGCGCGCTGCTTTGCGTACCGGCCTTCGGTGATTCTGCTCGACGAGCCGCTCGGCGCGCTCGACAAGAAACTGCGCGAGCATATGCAGTCGGAGATTCGCCGCTTGCATAAGGAACTCGGCGCAACGTTCGTATATGTCACGCACGATCAGGACGAAGCCCTCACGCTGTCCGACCGCATCTGCCTGATGAATCAGGCGCGCATCGAGCAGGTGGGCACGCCTGCCGATCTGTACGACCGTCCCGCGACGCGCTTCGCGGCCGGCTTCATCGGTCATTCGAACCTGCTCGAAGGCGCGCTCGACGACACGCGCGGCGCAAGCGGCGAGGCGATTCTGCTCGCGGCGGGCGGCCGCATTCCGCTGCCAATGAACGCATCCGTTGCATCCGGCGCGGCCGGCACCCGTCACACGCTGCTGGTCCGCCCGGAAGCGCCGCGACTTGTCGAACCCGAACGCGGCTTTGTCGACGGCACGATTGCGGACATCGTGTTCTTCGGCAGCGATACGCGCGTGCAACTCGCGATGAACGACGGCAGCGAACTCACCGTGCGCTGCGAGCGCAGCCTCTCGCCGCGCATCGGCGACAAGGTCGGCCTCGTGTGGGACCCGTATCGCACGACGCTTCTGCAGGCCTGAGAGGACCACGATGACCATCGCTCTTCATGCGCACCGCGAGAACGAAACGTCGCGCCGCGGCCGCTCCGTGTGGCTTGCGCGCTGCATGCGCTTTTTGCCGATCGTGCCGACGCTAGTGTTCCTGCTGGTGTTCTTCATCGTGCCGGTCGGCGAAATTCTTCAAGGCGGACTTGTCAGCGCCGAAGGGCAGGTCGGCTTCGCGCAGTTCGAGCGCATTGCACGCACGCCGGTCTACGCCAAGGTGTTGTGGATCACCTTCGCCATTTCGTTCATGACGGCGGCGCTATCCATTCTGCTCGGCTATCCGGTTGCCTACATGCTGAGCCGCCTGTCTGAGCGAGCACGAGAACGCTGGCTGCTGTGGATCATGCTGCCGTTCTGGACCAGTTATCTGGTGAAGACTTACGCATGGATGCTGCTGCTTTCGAAAACCGGTGTGCTGTCGACCATCGCGTTATCGCTCGGCCTCGTGCGCGAGACGAGCGGCACGATTCCATCGCTCACCGGCGTGCTGATCGGCATGGTGCATTCGATGCTGCCGCTCGCTGTGATGACCATGCTGCCGGTCATGCGCGGCATCGACGATCGGCTCACGCAAGCCGCCGAAACGCTCGGCGCCGAACGCAGCACGAGCTTTTTCACGGTGTTTCTGCCGCTGTCCTCGCCGGGTGTCGCGGCGGCCGGCCTGCTCGTGTTTATATCGAGCCTCGGCTTCTTCATCGTGCCGGCGCTGCTCGGCTCGCCGAAGGAAACGATGATCGCGCAACTCGTGATCTCGTCGGTGCTGGAGCTTTTCGACATGCGCTTTGCCGGCGCGCTGTCGACCGTGTTGCTGGTCTGCTCGATCGTGATCTTTTTCGTGTACGACCGCATGGTGGGTCTCACTTCGCTCACCGGCGAAGTGGCGGAGCGTCAGCGCGGCTCGCGTGCGCAAGGCATCAAACTCGCGCTTCTGATCGCGGCGGGGCGCGTGTCCGCGCCGTTCATGATGCGCCGCAAGACGCACGCCGAAGAGGGCGCGCGCGCGGTGAGTCCGCTCGGTTTCTATACGTGCGCGATCATGATCGTGCTCGTCGTGCCGGTGCTTTCCGTGATTCCCTATGCGTTCACGAAGAGCGACTACATTTCTTTCCCGCCGAAGCTTTTCAGCGCGCGCTGGTTCGGCACGTTCATGGATTCGCCGGTGTGGCAAAGCGCGATCGTCCGCTCGTTCGAAGTGGGTTTCGGCACCGCGCTGCTGTCGCTGCTGCTCGGCTTCGGCGCCACACTCGCGATGACACGCATGCCGCGCCGCGCGAGCAAGCCGATTTTCGCGCTGCTGGTCGCACCGCTGATCGTGCCGCGTATCGTCGTGGCAGTCGGCTTGCTCTATCTGTTCGGACGCTTCGGCCTTACAGGCACCAACCTCGGCCTCGTGATCGGCCATACGGTGTTGGCGATTCCGTATGTCGTCGTCACGCTCGCTGCGGGCTTCCAGCGCTTCGACTGGCGTCTTGACGACGCCGCGCGCGTGATGGGCGCGTCGCCATTGCGGCGCATTACGTCGATCGTGTTGCCGCTTCTCATGGCAAGCGTGACGGCCGCGTTCCTGTTCGCATTCCTCGTTTCGTTCGACGACCTCACGATTGCGATCTTCGTTTCCGGCGGCATCAACTCGACGCTGCCCAAGCAGATGTGGGACGACATCCAGCTTGCGATTACGCCGACACTTGCAGCCGTGTCGACAACACTCGTCATTCTGATCGCGCTCGTCGTCGCGGTTTCCTCCTGGCTCAAGCGCAAGACGCGCTGAGTCTTCGTATTTCGACCGGTTCACACATGCATCGTTATCCAGAATATTTCGCTCACCGGCACAGCAACGACGAACTCGACTGCGTACCGCTGCTCGCGGCGGGATTGCGCCGCGACGCCGCGCGCACCATCGTGCACTTCGAGGATCGCGCGATTTCGTGCGAAGACGCCGCGCGCCACGTCGTGCAATTGCAGCGCTGGTTCGCCGCGCAAGGTCTGAAGCAGGGCGACCGTGTTGCCGTGATGCTCGGCAACAGTCCCGGGCATATTCATCTGATCTACGCGCTGCATCTGAGCGGTCTGGTGTGGGTGCCTGTTAACACGAAGCTGCGCGCGGCCGGCCTCGAATATCTGCTGCAGCATGCAGAGCCCAAGCTCTTCGTTGTCGACGATGAATTCGACGCGGTGACGGCGCAGCTCGATTGCGGCGCGGCGCGCCGCACGCATCTGCCGGCATTCGATGCGCACGATACCAGCGCGGAATTCGCGACGCCGGCTATCGGCGTGCACGATCCGCTGTGCATCATCTACACGTCCGGTACGACCGGCGCGCCGAAAGGTGTCGTCTTCACGCACCGGATGATGCGTATCGCGAGCGAGGCGGCACTTCGCGTGGCGGACGTGCGCGACAGCGACAGGCTCTTTCTGTGGGAGCCGTTGTGCCACATCGGCGGTGCTCAGATGCTGCTGCTGCCGTTTCTTGCCAACGTGACGCTGCACGCCGTGCCGCGCTTCTCCGCATCGCAGTTCTGGCCGCAGATCGAGCGCGCGGGCGCGACGCAACTCCATTATCTCGGCGGCGTGCTCGATATCCTGATGCAGTTGCCCGAGACGGAACAACCCGCAAAGCACACGTTGCGCGTTGCGTGGGGTGCGGGCGTGAGCGCATCATCGTGGGAGCCGATTCAGACGCGGTTGAAGGTGTCGCTGCGCGAGTGCTACGGCATGACCGAATGTTCGAGCTTCGCTACGGCGAACGTGACGGGCAAGGCCGGTTCGATCGGCCGTGCGTTGCCCTGGATCGACATCGCATTGCTCGATGAAAATGGCCGTCCGGTGAAAGAGGGCGAGGCGGGAGAGATCGTGCTGACAAGCAAGGTAGAGGGCACGTTTTTGCCGGCGTATCTGAAGAATCCCGACGCAACCAGAGCCGCTTTGCGCAACGGCCGGCTTCATACCGGCGACCGCGCGCGCCGCGATGCGGACGGCGATCTGTTTTTTATCGGCCGCCAGACGGACAGCATGCGCGTGCGCGGCGAGAACGTGTCCGCCTGGGAAATCGAACGCATTTTTGCGGCGCATCCGGCGATCCGCGCTAGCGCGGCAATTGGTGTCGCGTCGGCGATCGGCGAGCAGGACATCCTGCTCGACGTGCAGTTCAAGGACGAACCGGTGGAGTGGCCGGCATTGCACGCGTGGGCGTGCGAGCGGCTCGCGAGTTTCCAGTTGCCGCGCTATTACCGCGCGGTGGCCGGCTTCGAGATGACGGCGAGCGAGCGCGTGAAGAAACACCTGCTGTCCCGCGACACTGGGAACGCGTGGGACCGGCTCGCCACCGCAAAGCAGTAGCTATCGTATATAGATAGCGCTTTAGGGCTATGCGATAATTCTCCGTTCAAACCGGATACGAACTGACCTGATGAGCGACGAGCCCAAAGCCCCGCGCAAGCGCAAGACTTCTGCGGCAAAGCCGTCGGCCGAAGCCGTCGACCCGACCGCGTCTTCGCTTTACGTGCAGTCCGTGGAAAAGGCGATGAAGGTGCTCACCGCGTTCGACGGCAGCAAGCGTCAGTTGTCGCTCTCGGAAATCTCGTCGTTCACGGGTTTCGACATGAGCGCGACGCAGCGCTTCACTTATACGCTCGCTGCGCTCGGTTATCTCTTCAAGGACCCGGACAGTCGCAAGTACGAATTGTCGCCGCGGCTTCTCGACTTCACGTATCACTATCTCACGTCAAACGATCTCGTGAGCCGTGCGACGCCTTATCTGCAGCAACTCGGCTCCGAGACGGAAGAGGCAACCAACCTCACAGTGCTGGACGATACGGACATCGTGTTCGTGCTGCGGATCGTGAGTCGCAACGTGTTCAACGCACACGTCATCACGGGCTCGCGGCTGCCCGCCTATTGCACCGCGCCCGGCCTCGCTATTCTGGCGACGCTCGCCGACGGCGAGATCGACGACATTCTGTCGCGCACGAATCTCGTGGCGTACACGGCGTCCACCGTCTACCAGCCGCGCAAGATCAGGGAGCGGATCGCGCAGATCCGCAAGCAGGGCTACGCGCATACCGAAGACGAATACTTCGTGAGCGATATTTCGACGGCGGCGGCGATCACGAACGCACACGGGCGCGGCATCGGCGCGGTCAATATTGCGGTGGCCCGCTCGCGCTGGCAGGCGGATCGCGACGAGAAGCGCTTCGCCGATCTGGTCATTTCAACGGCCTCTGCAATTTCCACACGGCGGCGCGTCGAATAGCGGCGCTGTTCTTACTTCCCTCGGTTGTGCCGGGCTTTGCGCGCCGTAATTCGGTTCGCGGCACGCGCCATGCTGGATTCCTTGAAAACGGCAAGCGCCGTGAAATCGGGAGACAGTCATGAGTATGCTGAAAGTGGCAGGTGTCGCGTTGGTGCTGTGCGTGAGCAGCACGGTCTATGCGCAGCAAAGCGGTAACGCGCCGGCGAACAGTGGCACGCAGAGCGGCACGCAGGCGCAGCCTGGACAGGCCGGGCACACCGTCGACGAGCCCGCGGCGATGGGCGCGCCCGGCAACAAACCGGGAACGCTGATGGATAAGCGCGCAAACGCGCTGTCGCCGCAAGGAGCGTCCGGGACGGGCCGAACGGGTGAGGTCAAGCAGTAAAGGCTGCGGGAACGCTGGCGCGCCTGTCCATGACAAGGCGCGCGACGATCGCGGTCAGCGTCGTCATGTAGCTGCGCGCGCGGTCGCCGATGCTTCCGGTCCCGGAGGCCGTTGGCGCATGCAGAGTTGCGTGAGCGAGGGCGCTGCGTCAGCGCGGCACGAGGTGTCTGCTCTCGTCGGTCTCTTTCCGATTGCCACGCGCGCCGTGATTCGGGTAGTTCGCGGTGCCAGCGCCTTGGTGCCTGAGCGAGCGCGCGGGGACGTATCGGACGGATAGCGAAGCGCTTGATTGCCCGCTTGATTGCCTATAATCCGCTCCGGTGGAGCGGCGGAGTCGATGCGTTATCCGGGGGCGGCTCGCGAGCCGTATTTTTCTTCCCGGCGTGTCGATTTTGATGGTCTTCTTTCGTCGTCCCCATAGCGGCATGCGGCCTCGCCGCTCATCTGGCCGATACTGACAGGAGACGCTCAATGACGATTCAGAAGATCACCCCCTTTCTCTGGTACTCCACCGAAGCCGAGGAGGCTGCGGCCTTCTACACAAGCATCTTTCCGGACTCGCGCATAGTCCGCGTCACACCGGTGCCGAGCGCCGGCTCGACGAAGGTCGTCGAGTTCGTTCTGTTCGGACAGCCGTTCATTGCCATGAGCTCCCCCGGCAACGAACCGTTCAACCATGCCGTTTCGCTCCTTGTGAATTGCGCCGATCAGGCGGAAGTCGACCGCTACTGGGACGCGCTTCTCGAAGGCGGCGGCTCGCCCGACGCGTGCGGCTGGCTGAAAGACCGCTTCGGCGTGTCGTGGCAGATTGCGCCGGCCGATGTCATCGCCATGATGGCCGATCCGGATCCGGAAAAAGCGCGGCGCACCGCCGAGGCCATGATGAAAATGGTGAAGTTCGACGTCGCCGCGCTAAAGGCGGCGTACGCAGGCACTGCGGGCTAGCACGTGGCACCGAGTCGGGCGCGGGTCGGGGCGCGAACCAGGCGCAAACCGGGCGCGAAGCGAGCGGACCGAGCCGGGGCTCGCGCCGTGCTGGCCCGTCCACGGTCCTGGCGGGCGCGTGTAGCCAGCGGACGCAATCCAAGTGGCGGCGTGTTGAACGATGGCGCGACCGTCGGCCTCAATGCGAAGAGACAAACTCCGAACCGGCGTGCGCGGGCGGTATGGCGAAACTTGCCCGCATGCGCCGCGCTTCCGCGGCAGGCGTGAGCCCGAAAAGCCGCTTGAACTCGCGATTGAACTGCGACGTGCTCGCATAACCGACCGCATTGCTTGCGGCCTCGGCCGTCATGTCCTGTCGCAACATCAGCAAGCGGGCCTGGTGCAGGCGCGTCGACTTCACGTACTGCATCGGCGATGTACGCGTGATCGCCTTGAAGTGCGTATGAAACGTGGGAACGCTCATGCCGGCTTCGCTCGCGAGTTCCGCGAGGTCGAGCGCGCCGGCGTAGTCGGAATGAATGCGGCGCAGCGCTTTGCCAATCTTGCCGAACTGCCCGTTCATGCCCAGCGCGGCGCGCATCACGCTGCCCTGCGCACCTGTGAGAACCCGAAAGTACAGCTCGCGCAATAACCCTGGGCCAAGAACCGCTGCATCGAGCGGGCGGTTCATCGCTTCCAGGAAGCGCAGCACCGAGTCTCGCAGCGCCTCGTCCATTGGGCTCGACATCATGCTCTGCGGCGCTTGTGCATGGTTGGGCATTTCATGACGCTCGATCTGGGCCATCAGTTCCGCGGCCAGCTTGAAGTCGAGATGCATGTAGATAGCGAGGAGCGGGTGCTCCGGCGTCGCGTCGGTCTCCATTGTGAAGGGCACAGGCACCGACACCGCGAGATAGTGCTGCTCGTCGTACACGTAAAGCTGATCGCCGAAATAGCCGCGCTTGCGTCCCTGGCAGACGATCACGATGCCGGGGTCGTACAGCACGGGCGTGGACGACAACGGCCGGTCGGAGCGCAGGATGCGAACGCCCGGCAAGGCCGTCAGGTTGTAGCCCTCCTGGGGCGCCAGTGCGCGCAGTAGGGCCGCCATTTTCTGTTGCTCCTGACGAACAGGTCGGCGAGCAGGTCGGCTGGCAGCGCGTGCCTCCGGGGGCGTTTTCTCGGTCGTCATAAGAATAGGCAAGAAAAATCGACGATTCGGCCTCAAACCGGCGGGTTGAAGAGAATAGTATGCACTTTCTGGTCAACTTGAGAAAGGAGGCATCATGGCATCGACCAAGACTTTGCTGATCACCGGCGTGAGCAGCGGCTTCGGCCGCGCGCTCGCTCAGGAAGCGCTTGCGGCGGGTCATCGTGTGATTGGCACGGTGCGCAGCGAAGCGTCGAAAAGAGAGTTCGAGGCGCTTGCACCTGACAGCGCATGGGGCCGCGTGCTGGACGTGACCGACTTCGACGCTATCGACGGCGTCGTGGCTGAAGTGGAGGCCAATGTCGGCCCAGTGGACGTCCTCGTGAACAATGCCGGTTACGGCCACGAAGGCGTGCTGGAAGAGTCGCCGCTCGGCGAAATGGTTCGACGTGAACGTATTCGGTGCAGTGGCAATGATCAAAGCAGTACTGCCGTACATGCGCAAACGCCGCCGCGGCCACATTCTCAACATCACGTCGATGGGCGGCTACATCACGATGCCGGGCATCGCCTATTACTGCGGCAGCAAATTTGCGCTCGAGGGCATTTCGGAAGCGCTCGGCAAGGAAGTCGAGCCGTTCGGCATCGCGGTGACTGCCGTGGCGCCGGGCTCGTTCCGCACCGACTGGGCAGGCCGCTCGATGGCGCGCACGCCGCGCTCCATCCCGGATTACGACGCCTTGTTCGATCCCGTGCGCAAGGCTCGCGAAGAGAAGAGCGGCAAGCAGACCGGCGACCCGGTCAAAGCTGCACGCGCCATGCTGGCCGCGATCTCTGCCGAGCGGCCGCCCGCGCACCTGCTGTTGGGCAGCGATGCGCTCGGCCTCGTGCGCGCGAAACTGTCGGCATTGTCCGATGAAATCGCCGCGTGGGAATCCGTCACGCTGTCTACCGACGTCTGAACGTAGTGCTGCAGGAAGAGTGTGATTGCCTTGTGCCTAACCGAAGGTTCAAAGGCGGTCCCTGCTGATTGCGCTTCATGCCAGCACCGTCACAAGCACGGCGACACCCGGCAGACGCCGGACGCTGTGCGCGTGGGCGATGCGCTTTAGCGGCGCTCATAGAGCACGCGCTTGCCGCCGCAAACAGGCAGAGCGTGCCAGTCAGCACACGCGTCCCGCATGCGGCTCGTTGCACCGCGCCACGATGCGCTGCACGCAGACGGTGCTGCGTCGCACCATTGTTGCGCTTTCATGCCTTGCAATGCGTCTGCTCCGGTCGGGCGGTCCGGCGCGGCGACTCGTGCGGTGGCTTAACTGGCGGGCGTTGCGCGCCCCGACTGTGTTGCTGTTCTCCGATGGCATGGGCTTTGCATTAAGAAGGCAGCGGATCAATGACGATCCGGCCCGCACGCAGCAAGAAGTCCCTTCGTAGATTACTGGTTCGGACAACGGCGTCCCACGAATACAGTCGCTCTGGCGATTGCATCCGCGGGACGTTTTTTATTTGCCGTCCGGATTGTGTCGCGAACCGCGTCGCGAGCGGATGAAACCGAATGAAACCGAATGACGCCGTATGAACCGCCTGACAACTACCTACATGAGTGAGGAACCCAGCATGAGCAACGAACAGACTTCGGCTTCCTGGATGCCCGTATGCGCGCTCGATGACATCGTTCCGAATACGGGCGTTTGCGCGCTCGTCAACGGCGAGCAGGTAGCGGTATTTCACGTCGCGGACGGCGAGGGCGGCGTGTTCGCAATCGACAATTTCGATCCGGGCTCGCGCGCGGCGGTACTTTCGCGCGGGCTGATCGGCAGCCTCGGGGAGCGCATCGTGGTCGCTTCGCCGATCTACAAGCATCACTTCGACCTGCGCACCGGCGAGTGCCTCGAAGCACCCGAGAATTCGGTGAGTGCGTATCTCGTGCGCGTCGAGGGCGGCAAGGTGTGGGTCGCGGCATGAAAGCGGAAATCGATGCGCGCTTGCCGCGAGCCATACCGTTGGCAACGCCCTCACGCTCGCGTCTCGTCGTGATCGGCAACGGCATGGCCGGCATGCGCACGGTCGAGGAACTGCTCAAGCTCGCGCCGGATCTCTACGACATCACCGTGTTCGGCGCGGAGCCATACGGCAACTACAACCGCATCATGCTTTCGCCGGTGCTGGCGGGCGAGAAGAGCGTCGACGACATCATTCTCAATTCGCGTAGCTGGTATGAAGAGAACGGGATTCGTCTGCATGCCGGCGATCCGGTGGTCGCAATTGACCGCACGCGCCGCATCGTGCGCTCCAGGAATGGCGTCGAAGCGGGTTATGACCGGCTGCTGATCGCAACGGGATCGAAGCCGTTTCTCATTCCCGTGCCCGGTCACGATCTGCCTGGCGTAATCGCGTTCCGCGATATTCAGGATGTCGAAACGATGCTCGACGCGGCACGCAGTCATCGTCACGCGGTCGTGATCGGCGGAGGTTTGCTCGGTCTCGAAGCCGCGAACGGGCTCATGCGCCAGGGCATGTCGGTCACGGTTGTGCACGTCACGGACAGCCTGATGGACCGCCAGCTCGACCGAAGCGCGTCGGCCTTGTTGCAGCAGGCGCTGGAGCGCAAGGGTTTGCGTTTCCTGCTGAAGGCGAATACTGCGGAAATCGTCGGACCGGATCGCGTCACCGCGGTGCGTTTTGACGACGGCACGGAGGTCCGCGCGGATCTCGTGGTGATGACGGCCGGTGTGCGGCCGAACATCGACCTCGCGAAACAGGCGGGGCTGCATTGCGAGCGCGCGATCGTCGTCGACGACACGTTGCAGACCTACGATCCGCGCATCTATGCGGTCGGCGAATGTGTGCAGCATCGCACCGCGACGTTCGGCCTCGTCGCGCCGATCTGGGACCAGGCACGCGTGTGCGGCGCGCATCTCGCCGGCGCGGGTCATCGCCGTTATGTGCAACGTGCAACGGCGACGAAGCTGAAGGTCACCGGCGTCGAACTGTATTCGGCCGGCGATTTCATCGGCGGTCCGGACAGTGAAGACCTCGTGCTGCGCGATCCGCGCCGCGGCGTCTATAAGCGTCTGGTGATCGAAGATAACCGCGTGATCGGCGCGGTGCTATACGGCGACGTGAAAGAAGGCGCGTGGTATTTCGACCTGATCCAGAGCCGTACCGACATCTCTTCGCTGCGCAGCCATTTGCTGTTCGGCAAAACGCTCTGCGAAACGCAGGCCGCCTGACCTGGAAGACACCGTGAGTTTCCCCATCGCTATTTCGAGCACGGCTGACGACAGCCGTGACACTGTCAGGACCACCTGCCCGTATTGCGGCGTCGGTTGCGGCGTGCGCGTCAGCGCGCGGCCAGACGGCGGACATGACATGGCAGGCGACGAACTGCATCCCGCGAACTTCGGACGCCTGTGCGTGAAAGGCTCGGCGCTCGGCGAAACGATCGGACTCGACGGACGGTTGCTTCATCCGAAGATGCGCGAGCCCGGGAGCGGCGTCTTGCGCGACGTGTCGTGGGACGATGCACTCGATGCGGTGGCCGGCGGCTTTCGCAAGGTCGTTGAAGAGCACGGGCCGGATGCGGTCGCGCTTTACGTATCGGGGCAGTTGCTGACCGAGGACTACTACGTCGCGAACAAGCTGATGAAGGGCTATGTCGGCAGCGCGAACATCGACACCAATTCGCGGCTGTGCATGTCGTCATCGGTTGCGGGACACAAGCGGGCTTTCGGCGAAGACATCGTGCCGGTCTGCTACGAAGATCTCGAACTGGCCGATCTCGTCGTATTGGTGGGTTCGAACACGGCGTGGTGTCATCCGATCCTCTTCCAGCGGATTGTCAAGATCAAGGAAGCGCGGCCCGACATGAAGATCGTCGTGATCGATCCGCGCTACACCGCGACCTGCGAGATGGCCGATCTGCATCTGCCGCTGGGCGCGGGCACCGACGTGCGGCTCTTCAACGGCTTGCTTGGCTTTCTCGCGGAACACGGCGCGATAGATGCGCAGTTCGTCGATGCGCATACGAGCGGATTTGCCGAGGCGTTAGCCGCCGCTTCAGCCAGTGATGTGAACGATGATTCGAACGGCGCGGCGACCCGCTTCGACCTCGCCCAATGCGCGAAGGCCTGCAAGCTCGATCCTCACGATCTGCTCGAGTTCTACCGCCTGTTCGCGCGGACCGAGCGCGTGGTGACCGTGTATTCGCAAGGCGTGAACCAGTCGAGCGCCGGCACTGACAAGGTTAATAGCATCATCAATTGCCATTTGCTGACGGGGCGCATCGGCAAGCCCGGAATGGGTCCGTTCTCGTTCACCGGACAGCCAAATGCAATGGGCGGGCGCGAGGTGGGCGGTCTCGCAAACACGCTCGCCGCGCACCTGGAACTCGACAACGCGAAGCATCGCGAAATCGTTCAGCAGTTCTGGGACGCACCTGCGATCGCATCGCGGCCTGGACTCAAAGCGGTCGAACTGTTCGAGGCGATCGAGCAAGGCCGGATCAAGGCGGTCTGGATCATGGGTACCAACCCCGTCGTGAGCCTGCCCGACAGCGACCAGGCGAAACGCGCGCTCGCGCGCTGCGATCTCGTGGTCTGCTCCGACATTGTGGAGCGCACGGACACCAATGCGTTTGCTCACGTTCTTCTGCCCGCACTCGGCTGGGGAGAGAAGGACGGCACCGTCACCAATTCCGAGCGCAGGATTTCGCGGCAGCGCGCATTTCTTCCCGCGCCGGGAGAAGCGCGCGCGGACTGGAAAATCATCTGCGACGTGGCGCGGCGCATGGGCTATGCAGGTTTCGAGTTCGCGAGCCAGCAGGAGATCTTCGACGAGCATGCGCGGTTAAGTGCATGGCGTAACGGGAGCAGCACGGGCCGTGAAGATGCAGGCGTTGAAGACGAAGGTGTTGATGAAGGCGGCGTGCATCGCGCGTTCAATCTCGCTGGGCTAGTGGGTCTCGGTAGCGACGGCTATGCCGGTTTGCAACCCGTGCAGTGGCCTGTGCGCGCGGACAACCATCCTGCCGCTCCGGGCACCGTGCGTCTGTTCGACGATCGCCGCTTCAGCCATGCGGACGGCAAGGCGCGCTTCATTGCTACGCCGCCGCGCGCGCCGGCTAACGCGCCCGACGACGACTATCCGCTGACGCTGAACACGGGCCGCGTGCGCGACCAGTGGCACACCATGACCCGCACGGGCAAGTCGGAGAAACTCGCGGGTCATGTCACGGAGGCATTCGTCGACATGCATCCGCAGGACGCGCTGTTGTGCGGCGTGCGCGAAGGCGACCTTGCACGCGTATCGAGCCGCTGGGGTGCGATGGTCGCGCGCGTGCAATATGGCGGCGGCATGGCGCGCGGCAGTGTGTTCGTGCCGATTCACTGGAACGATCAGGTGGCTTCCGACGCGCGTGTGGGCGCCGTGGTCAATCCATCGGTCGATCCGTTATCCGGCGAGCCCGAGTTCAAACATACGCCGGTGCGGGTCGACAAGTTTCACGTCGCGTGGCACGGCTTCTCGCTGAGCCGCCGCGCTCCGGCGCTCACCGGCATCACGTACTGGACCCGCATTCACGGCACGCAGTTCGTGCGCTATGAACTCGCGGGCCGCAACCCGCTCTCGGAGCAGGGCGATCGCGGCGCCTGGGCGCGGGCGCTGTTCGAAGTCGACGATGCACATGCCGACTGGCTCGAATACGAGGACCGCACCGCCGGTGTTTATCGCGCGGTTCATGTGGTTGACGACCGCATCGAGAACTGTGTTTTCCTGTCGGCGCGTCCCGACTTGCCGGCGCGCGAATGGCTTGCAAGCCTGTTTGCGAAGGACAAGCTCGTCGAAGCCGACCGGATTGCCGTGCTAGCGGGCCAACCCATAGGCAAGGGCGCCGATACCGGGCCGACGGTCTGCTCGTGCTTCGGCGTGGGGCGCAATACGATCTGTACGGCGATACGCGAGCAGGGCTTGAAGACCGCCGCGCAGATCACCGCGTGTCTGAAGGCCGGCGGCAACTGCGGGTCGTGCGTGCCGGAGTTGAAGAAGCTGCTGGTCGATACGGAACTGGCGCGCTTGAGTGCGGCTTGAATCGCCGTTGCGCGTGAGGCGTTACGCGTGACTGGCAACACTGCGTCACGATGAGCTGGCCGCGAGTGCGATGCCTGATGAGGACTCTGTGCTGTGATGCTGAAAAAACTTCAAGCGATGCTTCGTGCAATCGAGCTGAACGGTGTATTCAACGACGATCATAACGCCGGCGTCGTTGTGTCTCCCGGTCCCAACGGCGAAGCTGCCGATGGTGGCGCAGCGCAGCGGCATGCGGCGAATCCGCGGCCGGCGCGCTTGCGTGGCCCATGGCGCGCCGAGCGTTCGCGGCGGCGCAGAACCATGCAAGCGACAACGCGTGCCGCTGCTGTCTTCAGGTGATCACGCCTAACTGCCAGGGCACGAACTCGCTTTGCCCGTAGCCGTTCACTTCGCTTTTCGAAGGCACACCCGACGCGCATTCGAGCATCTGCGCGAAAATAGCTTCCCCGAGTTCTTCGATCGAAGCGGACCCGTCTATCACCCCGCCGCAGTTAATGTCCATGTCGTCTTCCTGCCGTTCCCACAGCGCGGTATTCGTCGCCAGCTTTAACGAAGGAGAGGGCGCGCAGCCGTAGGCCGAACCGCGCCCTGTCGTGAAGCAGATCAGGTTGGCACCCGCCGCGACCTGGCCCGTTGCGGACACCGGGTCGTAACCGGGCGAATCCATGAAGACGAATCCCTTCGCGTCGATGCGCTCGGCGTACTGATACACGTCGACGAGATTTGTTGTACCGCCTTTGGCCACCGCGCCGAGCGACTTCTCGAGTATCGTCGTCAGGCCGCCGACCTTGTTTCCCGCAGAGGGATTGTTGTCGAGCGCCGCACCGTTTCTCGCGCAATACTCTTCCCACCACGCAATACGTGCCAGCAGTTTTTCGCCGACCGCGCGACTGACGGCGCGCCGCGTGAGCAGATGTTCCGCGCCGTACACTTCCGGCGTCTCCGAGAGAATCGCCGTGCCGCCATGCTGCACCAGACGATCGACCGCAGCACCCAGCGCGGGATTGGCCGAAATGCCGGAATATCCGTCGGACCCGCCGCATTGCAGACCCACGATCAGATGCGATGCCGGCAACGGCTCGCGCATCACACGGTTAGCGTCGGCAAGCATCTCGTTGACCATCGCGATGCCGCGCTCGATTGTCTTCTTCGACCCGCCGGAATCCTGAATCGTGAAGCTGCGCAACTGTTCCGTATCCTTCAATCCCGCAGACTCGAGCACGCCTGCAATCTGGTTCGTCTCGCAGCCAAGCCCGACGAACAGCACCGAGTGGAAGTTCGGATGAACCGCATATCCTGCGAGCGTGCGGCGCAGAACCGCAAGCCCTTCGCCAAGTGTGTCGATGCCGCAGCCTAGCCCGTGCGTCAATGCGACGACGCCGTCGACATTCGGATAGTCGGCGAGCGCATGCGGATTCACGTCGCGCCGGAAGTGATCGGCGATGGCACGCGCGACGGTGGCCGAACAGTTCACACTCGTCAACACGCCGATGTAGTTGCGTGTTGCAACTCGTCCATCGGCGCGACGAATTCCCTTGAAAGTCGCGGGCTCTGCGGCGTATTGCGTTGCATGCACCGCCACGCCGAACTCGTGAGCGCGCGAAAACTCGGCCATGCCGAGATTCTGAACGTGGACGTGCTGGCCACGCTGGATCGGCTGCGTTGCTACTCCGATGATCTGGTTGTAGCGTTTGACCGGCTCGCCTGCAGCGATAGCGCGTGTCGCGATCTTGTGGCCCGGCGGAATCAGTCCGGCGATGACCAGATCTTCCGACGCGATGCGCGCGCCCGACATCAACTGCCGGGTTGCGATGACGACGTCGTCGTTTGCATGCAGGCGAATGACTGCAGGATCGGATTGCGTTGATTGACTGGACATGATGTTCATACCGTTGAATGAGCGTGGCTGCGTTCGGCGTCGTATGCATCGCCTTCGACGGGCAACGGCTCGATTTTCTGCACAATGACGAGGTAGCTGAACGCGCCGAGTACGCAAAATCCTCCCGCCACGCACAGTGGAATCGTGAACGAGCCGTGCGTCAACGAAACCATCAGGCCCGTGAACGTGGTGATCACAATGCCGGCGCAATTAGACGCGAAATTCTGGATGCCGCCGATAGAGGCGACGTGATCGGGCGTAGGAGCGACATCGGCGGGCAGCGACCAGATGCTCGCAGCGGCAAAAGCGAGGCTTCCATAAGCAATGCCGAAAAAGGCGAGCATCAGGTAGATGTTCGTCGTGAACGCGCATAGCGTGATGACCGACGACAGCAGCATACCGGCGACCATGCAGGTCTTGCGTGCCTTGGTGAGGCTCCAGCCGCGGCGATACAGCGCGTCGGATACGAAGCCGCCGAGCCAGCCGCTAGGAATCGCCATCAACGCCGGAATCATGCCGAGCGTGCCGAGCGACTTCAGCGAAAAACCGCGCGTCTGGACGAGATAGCTGGGAAACCAGGTAATGAAGAAATAGATGACGAAGTTCAGGCAGAAGAAGCCGAGCATCATGCCCCACAGCGTGCGATGCCTGAAGAGCGAGAGCCACGGAACCTTCCGCCCGGGAACGGCGGTTTGCGGTGTATCTCCATCGGACTCGCCGGTCAGATCGCCGCGCGAAGGATTCCGGTAGACCAGAAACCATCCGAGAACCCACACGAAGCCGACCACGCCCGTGATGACGAACGACGCTTCCCAGCCAAGCCCACTGATGATGAGCGCCACCACCGGAATGGACAGTGCGGACCCGACCCGCGATCCGCTGTCGAAGATGCTTGTGGCAAGCGCGCGTTGTGCGGGCTTGAACCATTGACTCACGAGCTTTGCGCACGAAGGATAGGCGCCGGCTTCGCCGATGCCTAGCAGCAGACGGCAACCGAACATGGCGCCGACGCTGGTCGCTGCCGCGGTCAGCGCCGTGAACAGTGACCACCAGCCCACCGCGAGCGGCAATGCGATGCGCGCACCAATGCGATCGACGAACCAGCCGAACGGCATCTGCATCAACGCGTAGGTCCAGAAGAAGCCGCTCAGGATAAGACCCATTTGAGCGGGGCCGATATCCAGAGCCTTCTGGATGGCGGGCGCCGCCACGGCCATGTTCGCGCGGTCGATGTAGTTGATCGCGATCGCAAGAAAGCACAGCAGTATCACTATCCAACGCATGTTGCGCATATTTGTCTCCTTTACTTATTCATGGCGGCCTCTTGCCCGGAGCCGGGCCGCCTGCATTGATCAAGACCAGTGCCAACGATTATGAACGACTATGCACCGGCTAGTGCGGCCTTGAGATGCTTTTGCTCGACCCGCACGCCGAGTTCGCTGGCGAGTTCGACAACGGGTTTGAGCCGGCGCTGTTTCTTTTCCTGGTGATTGTTGGCGATATCGGCAAGCCGGTGCGCCAGAAACGGATTGCTGAAGCGGTCTCGCACATCGTCGAGATACTTCGTCGCAATCTCACTTTGGCCCAGTGCTTCGAACACGGGAAGCACCTCGTCGGTCCATGTAGATTCGAGCGTTGCGCGCCACGATTCGTTTCGCATGCCGTCGAGGACGGTAGTGGCCGGATCGCCATGCGAATCGAGCCAGCATTGCGCCAGCATCGTATGACCCAGGTTCAGCAGGAAAAGCTTCAGGCGTTCGTAGTGCGCCAGATTGTCGGTCACCACGATGCTTTCGTGACGGCAGGGCAAGACCATGCCGTCCTGCTGTTCGATCGCCCATAAAGCGTACGGCTCGACCACGGCGCCGACGGGCTCGATGGCTTCGGAGACGATCCGGTCGACGAGCGAATTGACCCAGATGCAATCGTTCGTCAGATAGCGCAGAAAGTCAGCGTCCATCTGCCAGCCGCGCGCGACCGAAAGCACCAGATCTCGCAACACGTCGCCATTGCGCGAAACCAGTTCGCACGGCAGCAGCGTGATTGCCTTGCCGCCCGCGCGATAGCGCTCATGCAACAGAACGGCCAGCTTTGCCGCGAAGCCGCGTGGCGCTGTGCGGCCGTCAAGCACCGAGGCGGTGTCTTCAGCAAAGAGCGCATAGCCGTTGTCCGCGGTATTCGAAACGATCACTTTCACTTCGTCGCGAATGGATTCGAGCAACATCGGCCAGTCGTCGTCGGCATGCAGCGCTTGCGCAACGCTGTCGCACTCGATGGTCAGATCGACGGTTTCCTTGCGATGCAAGCCGCGAATGCGGACAGGGTAGCGCGCGTTTGCGCGGATTGCGTCGATGCGCGCGCGACTTTGCGTGCTCGCAGTGGTCTGCACCATCGCGATCTTTCCGAGCGCGTCATCCGGATTGCGACGCGCAGCTTCGCAGACGAACAGATCGACGTGTGCCTGCAAGAATCGGCTGGTCCCGAACTGAAGGATTGGACAGGGCGTGTTGGTCATGCGCGGTTTCCGTTCGTTAGCATTCGACGATGGCTTTCACGACGCCTGCCGACGGATCGAGCAGCTTCGAGAAATCGGCGGGAAGCGACGACAACTGCAAGCGGTGCGTGTTCAAAGCGGCGTCGGGGATTTTGCCCGCACGCATCGCATCGAGAACCGTGTCGAAGTCTTCGAGCGTCGCGTTGCGGCTTCCCAGCAGCGTTGCTTCGCGCTTATGGAACTCCGGATCCGAAAACGATATGACGTCCTTCACGACGGAGATCAGCACATATTTTCCGCCGTGCGCGATGAATTCGAAGCCGCGGCGCATGGCGTCCGGATTGCCGGTTGCATCGAACACCACATCGAAGAACTCGCCGTCCGTCAACTCGCTCAGCGCTTCAATATCGCCGTTACCGACAGTGACCGAAGCTGCCACGCCTAGCTTCGCGGAACAGAACCTCAAGCGGTCTGCTCTCGAGTCGAGCGCGGTGACCGTTGCGCCCCGAAGGCCCGCGAAGATCATCGCAGCCATGCCGATGGGCCCCGCGCCGACGACCAGCACGCGCTGACCGGCGCTCACGTCCGCGCGTCGGACAGCGTGCGCGCCAATGGCGAGGAATTCGACCATCGCGGCCTGATCGAGCGTCACGCCTTCCGCTTTGCGAACGAATTGAGCAGGTACGCTCAGATATTCGGTCATTGCGCCGTCACGATGCACGCCGAGTACTTTGATGTTCACGCAACAATTGGTTTTGCCGTTGCGGCAGGCAATACATGTGCCGCAGGACAGATAAGGCATGACATAGACTGCATCGCCGGCAGCGAGGCCGGACTCCGCGTCGGCTGCCTCGACAGTGGCCGACAGTTCGTGGCCCATCACGCGTGGGTATTCAAGGTACGGCTGATTGCCCGTGAAGATGTGCATGTCGGTCCCGCACACACCGACGCGCCTGACCCTCAGCAATACTTCGCCCGGCCCGCGTTCGGGAATCGAGCGCGTTTCGGATCGAAGAGTGCCGGGCTTCTCGCAGACAACTGTAAGCATGACTAAATGACCTATGTGGGCTTTTTTATCGAAAAGTTGGAGCAGGACAGAAACATCGTGTGCGAGAGCGCGGATGGCTACCGCTGATAGCGGCGCCGTTGCCGCGTGATGTCATCGAAACCGGGACAGAAGCTGAACTAGCCTTGTATTCGCTGAACGTAGAATAACTTTCCCTGTCAGAATTGGTCAAGCCACTTTGATGATTTGCGGGTAAATACGGAGTTGACTGGTCGGCGATACGCATTGTCTCAAGCCAACCCGCGCTTTTCCCCGTGATTTCACCGTACTTGGTCAGGCCAGTTGGATATGTCAGGGATTCGGACCATGGAACTCAAATCGGTACAGCCGCGTCGGCTCTATCACCTGATCGGGGATCAGATCCGGGCCTATATCGCCACAAACCATCTGTCGACGGGCGACCGGCTTCCGCCCGAGCGTGACGTTGCGCTGCAGCTGAATGTTACAGGCAGATAAGGCTGTTATGCGGTGACTGTCCCGCAAGCTGATGTATGTCTTTTACGGGAAATTCGCGACTCGCAAAAATTAGCGTGCCGCGGATTATTAATTGTTTGGACTAATTCGAACATCGTCGGACAATTTGCCAAGTAATTAAGTGTCGATTTATTTTTGCTCTTTTAATTTGGCCGTTGACACGTAATTGACATCTGGCGAATTGCTGAATTACTCATGTCAACTGACTGCAGCGCACGCTCAGGTAGGCGTGCGGATGAATCCAAGACGCACCGGGCGTTTCGTAAAGCCGCATATCATATGTTTATATAACGGCTATCGTCTGTACGCGTCGATGGTTTATTCGATTGATAACCACCGTACCTTTCAGTTTAGAATGTTCACCCGATGCATCTCCGCCTCGCATTAGTGAAAAGCCGAGATAAATGTCGAAATTTACCGGAGTGGAACGGCCCGCAGGTAATTCGTTCTTCCGTCTTTATTAATACAAAATTTGTGAGAGACAACCCATGCTGAGTCCAAAAGAGTTCGCCACGCTGATGCTGGTCAATGCCGCGCCCGACCAGATCGACATGTGTAGGCAAGAACTCGACACGCTGCTTGAACGTCAACTGGTCGCCCTCGAGGAACTCGCTTGCGGGCACCAGCGCCTGCATGTGACCGGCGCGGGCCATTCCATGCTCAACGCGGTGGCGCGAAAGCGCTGAGCTCGCAGCAGTTACGGTCAGAACTTTGTACTGAACGAAGGGCGGTAATGAACGAAGAATTGATTAGCATCGTCATGGGTGTAACGGTCCTCCTGATCGCGGTCGTCTTCACTGTAGGTCACTATCGGCGGGAACATCGCCGCAGCAAGCTGTTAAGCGAACTGCATCAGGTACCCGGGTGGTACTGGCAGCGCCATCAGCCGCGCAACTGACGTAACTGACACAACTGCCGCAACTGCTGCAGCTCAAGCAATTGACGCAACGCGTGCCCCCGCCGGCTGCTTCGCTCAGCCCGTGAGGGAATAACGCTATTTGCCGCAGGCGCTCGCGAGCCGATAATCGACGGTTTCGACCGTTCCACAGCTCGACATGCGCGACCGAATCGACGACGAGATTACCTTCCGCAAACTGGAAGTGCTGCTCGCATTCATGCAGACCGGCAGTCTCGCGAAGGCGGCCGAGGCGTTGAACGTAAGTACTGTCAGCGTGCATCGCGCGCTGCACTCGCTCGAACAGGGTGTGCGCTGCGCACTGTTTCGCCATGAAGGCCGCAATCTGAAGTCCACCGATGCGGCGCAAATGCTCGCCGACGTCGCGCAAGAAGTCATCACGCTGATGTCCGACGGCATCCGGGCGACGCGCGAGGCCGCGGGTTATTCGTCGGATCGCCTGAAAATCGGCTCGCTGTATTCGCTGACTATCAGGACCGTGCCGGGCATCGTCGTCGACCTCAAGGTGCGGCGGCCGGCACTTCAGGTCGAACTGGTGCTCGGTCCGAATGCCGAACTGATCGAGAAGCTCAAGCAGGGCGCGATCGATGCGGCACTGATGGCGTTGCCCGACGCCGAGCCCGAGGTCGAATCGATCCCGCTTTTCGAAGACGATATTTTCTTCGCCGCGCCCGCGGATTCGCCGTATGCAAACCTCGATGCCGTCGATCTGCGCGACTGCCGCGACGAAACCTTCGTTTCGCTAGGCGAGGGCTTTGCGACCTATCACGGCTTCCAGGAAGCATTTCGCGTCGCCGAATTCACGCCCAACGTGACGATGCGAGTGGGCGACATCTATTCGCTGATGAACCTGGTAAGCGGAGGCGTCGGCTATACGCTGTTGCCCGGCCGCGTGCAAGGCGTATTCGGCGACAAGGTGCAGTTCATCCCGCTTAAACCGCAATACATGATGCGCCAGACGATCGGCGTCAGCTTCCTGCGAGCACGCGAGCGCGATCCGAATCTCCTCGCGCTCATGGCCGTGTGCCGTCTTCGAACAAGAAACGCCGGTTGAGGTTTTGGGCCGCGGCTTTGTCGTGCGCATAACAGTGAGTGCCCGTGTTCGTGGCCGCTTGCGATTGTCCCGCGAGGCGGTGCATGACGGCGCACAAGAGTCACCACGTCACCCGCGAAACCGCTGCGATAAAGTTCAGCCGCCGACCAGAGCGCGCGTCGTGAAGAACAGCAGCGAGGGTCCGAGCAGGCAGCCCACGCCCGTATGAAACGTGGCGATCAGCGCGCCATAAGGAACGAGCCGCCGGTCGGTGGCCGCCAGTCCCGCGCTCACGCCGCTCACCGTGCCCGCAAGGCCGCCAAAGATCATTGCGGAGCGGGGCGTCCTGAGTCCCATGAAGCCGGCCGCGAGCGGCGTGCCGATCATGACGATGATCGCCTTGATGAGGCCCGTCGCGATGCTGAGGGCGATCACGTCCGAGCTTGCACCGATCGCCGCGCCCGTCACCGGTCCGACGATGTAGGTCACCGCACCCGCGCCGATGGTCGTCATGCTGACCGCATCGGTATAGCCAAACGCGTGAGCGACGCTTGCGCCCACAATGAACGGCAGCACCGTGCCGAGCAGCAGCGAGACGACGCCGATGAGCCCCGCCTTGCGCGCTTCGGTGGCCTGCACCTCGAAGGCCGTCGCGACGATTGCGAAGTCCCGCAGCATCGCGCCGCCCATCAGGCCCACGCCGGCGAAGAGCGGCAGGTCCGCCAGACCTTTCTGGCCCGCGGTGAAGACTCCGCCGAAGTAAGCGAGCACGAGTCCGATCACGATGGCGATCGCGGAGCCGTGCACGCGCCCGAACGTGAGCTTGCGCGAAATCACCGACGACACCCACATGATGAGCCCGACCAGCGCGAACGCCGTGACGAGGCCGTTGTGTATCAGTACTTTGTCGAGCATCTGGATCATGGCTGGCTCCTGCTTCAGATTTCTTCGGGTTGCGGGCTGCCGATGAACGACGTGCTGTCGCGACCGGTGCGTGAGAGCACAGCAATACAGATGGCGCACAAGGCTGCCGCGCCCAGCGCCGAAAGCAGCGCGACGGGGCCGCCTTTGAGCGCGGCTACGACGTTCTGGTTGGCCGCCATCGCGACGACGACGGGGATGTACATTGCGCCCCAGAAGCCCACGCCTGCTTCCGTCTCCTTGGGCAGCAGACCCTTACCGTGCAGATAGAGCCGCAGGAAGATCAGTAGCAGCATCGCGATGCCGACCCCGCCAACGTTCGTCTTCACGCCGATGGCGACCCCGAGCAGGTCGCCGAGAAACAGACCGGCGAGGTGGCAGAAAGCAAGCAGCGCAGTTCCATAAATGATCATTCGTGTCTCCTGTCCCGTGTCTGATGCAAAAGCTGTCGGCTCGAGCTCGCCATGTGCTTGCTCTGACCTCATGCCAGGCGGTTGCTAATTCTTTTGATATGGCGCGAGTCTATGGGAGCGCGAGATGACCGTTCAATGACGTTTGCCAGGCGTTCGTTATCGTGAGGGTAACGATTCGAGGCATGCGACGCCGAGGCCCATGCGTGGCGGGGGCGGACGAGCCCGCTTCACGGTTTAGGGGTTTTCCCTCGCGCGGCGTGCAGCGAGCAGATTCGCGGCTGTCGAGCCGCGATGACAGATGGGTCGGGCGTCTCGTGTTATCGCGCGTCGAACTTCGATGCGAGCCTCTGCTCCCGAAAAGCAGCGACCACGAAGTCGATAAACACACGCGTTTTTTCGGGGAGGAGCTTCTTGTTCGAATAGTAGATCGAAATCGGTCCGTGGTCCGCGTACCAGCCGGGTAGCAGGCGCACCAGCGCCCCGCTCGCGAGCCAGCGCGCCGCATGCGGCATCGGAAGAAATGCGACACCGTGGCCTAGCATGGCCGCGTGAGCCATCGCCTCGGGGTCGTCGAAAATCATTTTCGGACGGCACTCGGCGTCGGCCTGCTCGCCGACCTGGTTACGCAGCGTCCATGAACGCAGACGTCCCGATGTCGCCGAGCGCCGTACGATGCCGTCGAAGTCGGCCAGATCGCCGGGATGACGCGGCATTGCCCGTGTCGCCATGTACGAAGGGGACGCTGCCACGATGACGTGGGTCCGCGCGAGTTCGCGTGCGACGACTCCCGGCGTGAGTTCGATGCCGCCGCCGATCGCGGCGTCGAAACCGCCCGCGACCAGATCGACCGGGCGATTGTCGAAGTGCCAGTCGGGAATGATCGCCGGGTAGCGTTGAAGAAACTCGCCGAGCAACGGCAGCAGATACTCGCGACCGAATGCCAGCGCCATGCTGACCTTCAGCGCGCCGGACGGCTTGCCCTCATGCGTGGCTGCATTTGCAATGGCATCGCGAACCGCGGAGAACGGATCGGCCACGTCCCGCAGGAAACGTTCGCCGGCCGCCGTGAGCGTGAGGTTCCGCGTGGTGCGCTGAAACAGGCGCAGCCCGAGCGACGCCTCGAGGCGAGCCACGTTCTTGCTGACCGCCGCGGGCGTGAGGCCGAGTCGCCGGGCCGCCGCCGAAAAGCTGCCCGACTCCGCGCTAAGGACGAACGACTCGATCGAGTTCAACGCTTCCATCGCGATTTGATACAAATGGTTGAAAGACCAACTCTACATCAGACGCTACCGGTAACCAGGTGTCGAGCCCATACTTCATGCACTCAATTCAACAAGGAACGACATCATGAACTCAACCCTCAACGGCAAAGTGGCGTTTGTAACCGGCGGCGGCCGCGGAATCGGAGCGGCCATCGTGCGACGGTTGGCGCGCGACGGTGCGGCTGTCGCGTTCACCTACAAAGGCTCGGCGGCGATTGCGAACGATCTCGCGCAAAGCATCACGGCTGAGGGCGGGCGTGCCATCGCGCTGCAGGCCGACGCAGGCGACCCAGCGGCACTGACGCGCGCCGTCGACGAAGCAGCGGCGGCGCTCGGCAAGATCGACATTCTGGTCAATAACGCCGGTGTACTGTTGATGGGCCCGGTCGACACCTTCTCGCTGGAAGACTTCGACAAGACGCTGGAAGTCAACGTGCGCGGGGTGTTCGTCGCCATCAAGGCGGTGCTTCCGCACATGGGAAATGGCGGGCGCATCGTCAACATCGGCAGTTGCAACGCGGAGCGTATGCCTTTTGCGGGCGGCGCTGCTTATGCGATGAGCAAGTCGGCGCTGCAAGGACTGGTTCAAGGCCTTGCACGCGACCTTGGCCCGCGCGGTATCACAGTCAACAACGTGCAGCCTGGCCCAACGGACACGGACATGAATCCGGAAAGCGGCGACTTTGCATCGGCATTGCATGGCCTCATGGCATTGCCACGTCATGCACATCCTGATGAGATCGCCGGCATGGTGGCTTATGTTGTCGGACCGGACGCCGGGTTCGTCACCGGTGCGAGCCTGACGATCGACGGTGGCTTCAACGCGTAGTCAGTTCACACAGAGCCTGCGTGATCTTTTGCGTTTCACCTCCTAGACTCGATTTTTGTCCGCAAGCGGTTGATGGTCGTGTGGAATCGTCTGCACATATGCCGAACCGCTTGCGCCTGTTCGTCGACGAGAAAAGGAGATCCGATGGAATGCATCGAGATATACGCGGGCGCCGACGGACATTCGAACTTCAGGACTATCCAGGACTTCGAGACGAGTCCGGTGTTGTTCAAGGGCGTTGCCGTCTCGCTGTCTTCGCCGCTGCCATGCGAAAGCGTGCTCATGCATGAATTCGAAGGTGATTACTTTCTCGGCTGGCACAACCCGCCATCACGGCAATATGTCGTGGTGCTCGAAGGCGAACTGGAAATCAGCGTGCAAGCGCGCGACACAGCGCAGCGTTTTGGAGCGGGTGCGGTTTTCATTGCGAACGATCTGCAGGGCACCGGCCACACGACGCGCGCAATCCGGCCAGGCCGTGCGTTAGTCGTCAACTTGCGGGGATAACGCGATGCAACTCGACCATGCTCTGGCAGTGGTGACAGGCGGCAGCAGCGGCATAGGCTTCGCAACCGCTGAACGGTTTATAGCCGAAGGCGCGCGCGTGGTGATCAGCGGGCGTAACGCAGAAAAACTCCAGCAGGCCGCGGACAAACTCGGCGAGAACGCGTTGCCGGTCATGGCAAATGCCGCGAACCCGGAAGACATGCAACGGCTGTATCAGACAGCGGTCGGCCGTTTCAAATGCAATGTCGATGTGGTGGTCGCGAACGCAGGCATCTCCCGGCAAACTCCGCTGCGCGAGACGACGCTGGAGCAATTTTCCGAACTTCTCGACATCAATGTCGGGGGCGTTTTCTCGACGGTACGAGAGGCGTTGCCGTTCCTCGCCCGACCTGCGTCGATCGTCCTCGTGGCGTCGCTCGCGGCCAGCCAGGGCACGAAGAATTTTTCCGCATATTGCGCTTCGAAGGCGGCGGTGGTCTCGCTGGCAAAATGCTTTGCAGCCGATCTGGTCGAACTCGGCGTGCGCGTGAACAGCATTTCGCCGGGAGTGGCCCATACGCCGATCTTCGATACGCTGGGCATATCCGACGCGCAACTGTTGGAATGGTCGAATGTGATTCCCATGAAGCGGCCGGCCGAACCCGCCGAGGTTGCTGCGGCAATCCTCTTTCTTGCGTCGAATGCGTCCGGATACGTGACCGGCGCCGACCTCGCAGTCGACGGCGGCATGTCAGGCATCAGTCCGTTCTGAACGGGCATTGCTCCGTCTTTTCGCGGCAATGCATAGCGACGCGAAAGATCTGCGCGCTAGCTCGCCGCCCATGAGACGAGCGTATCGCCAAAACCGCCGCGTGCGCGTACTGCCGTTCGCGCGCTCGTCACGACGCGCGGTGCTGCGCTCCATGCGATCTGTGCGCCCGTAGCGATCAGCCGATCGACAAGCCCCACGTCTTCGCTGCACGCACAGGGCGGGAAACCGCCCGCGCGAAGATAGGCCTGTGCACTGACGCCGAGATTGGCGCCATGCACATGCCGGTGGCCGTCCGCATCCATGTAGGTTGCGCGAAAGAAGTCGCGCACGCTCTGCGGATGCTCGCTCCAGTCGTCCACGGCGATCGAGCCGCAAACAGCGTCGGCGCCCAACGCGAGCTGCGCGGCGAGCCAGCCCGGCGAGACGCGGCTGTCGGCGTCGGTGAAGGCCAGCCAGCGCGCCCCCTCGGCCAGCAGCAGATCGGCGCCGGCCGCGCGTGCTATGCCGACATTGCGCGCGCTTACGCTCAGCGTCTGTGCGCCATGCGCATGTGCAATGACGCCGGTGCGGTCGTCGCACGCGTCGAGCACGACCACGATTCGCACAGCTTCGCCGCCAAGCAGGGGATGGCACGACGCCTCGGCGAGCGCTATCAGGCAGGGCTTGAGCAGCGCTTCTTCGTTGTGTGCGGGAACGACGACACCAATCATAAAAGGCCCTCATGTTGCGCTACCGAGCGCGCATCGCGCGACCAGACATCAATGATGAAATCGACTTCCTCGTGATGCACAAGCCGCGTCAAGCCACAACGCGTATCGAGTAGCGCATGCACCTTGGTAGTCTCCTGCAACGCTTCGGCGAAGGGCCAGCGCCAGTGACACGCGAGCAGTGTGCCGTCGGACGAGAGCGTGTCGGCGATCCGTGCGGCGAGCATTTCCAGTTCGCTGTCGTCGAGGTAATAGGCCAGTTCGCTCACGACGATCAGGTCAAACGGTCCGCTTTGCGTCGGCCACTCCCGGGGCACCGAGCATTGCTCGACGCGCACGTGCGGCGCGTGCGCCACGCGCTCGCGAGCGGCATGCACCGCGCGCTCGTGCAGGTCGACGGCAAGTAGCGAGTCGCAACGCGTCGCAAGTTCGGCGGTCAATTCGCCGTTTGCGCATCCGGGCTCAAACGCATTGCGGTAACGTTCGCGTGGCAAAGCCGCAATCGTGAGCGAGCGCTTGCGGCGTTCGTACCAGCCGTTGCGCAGGTTCCACGGATCGTCGCTGTGTTTGTACAGGTCATCGAAATAGCGGTCGGCGTCGCGCGTCATAGCGTCCACGGGGAGTTCTCCGGTTCGCAGGTGTGCGTGCTGCCGCCACCTTCTTGAAGGAGCGTTTCGCCGAGCGCCGCCAGATCGCGCTCCGCGTGACTTTGTCGAATGAACACGGGCAGGTCGGCCATCGCGCGGGCGAAGCGGCCGTTGCGGCATAGCGGTCCCGCGCCGAGTGCGCGCGTGGTGTGACGCATCACGGCAGTCGCTGCGTCTTCGACGACCAGCCGCGCACGCAGTGCCTCGCGTTGCACGATGGCGTGAGGATGCGCGTCGATATGCGCGGCCGTCTCCCGCAGCACCGAGGCCGCGCCTGCCAGCGCGCAATCGACTGCTCCCAGATGTGCGAGGCGGTGCGGGTCTGCGTGCTGACGGCAGGCGTCACGCAGCACTTCGCCGATGCGCGCCGCAGCTCCGTACCAGCACGCCGCGATGCCGGCGCCGCCATGCCAGAAGCCGGGCCGATTCACATAGGCATGGGCGTTGCCAACGAGCGTCGCGCGCGTGCCGCGAAAAGTCACGTCTGCGCTTGCCGTGGCCTGCATACCGACGGCCTGCCAGTTCGAGGTATCGATCGAAACGGAAGGGTGATTCATGGCGACGGCAGCGAGCACTGGCTGATCGTCGAGCCACGCGGTCACGAGTGCATGGCTGAGAACGCCTGCCCCCGAACACCACGCTTTGGTACCGTCAAGGACCACGTCGGCGCCATTGCTTCCGATTGTTTCTCGCGTTGCACGGACGCGCGCGTTGGGTGATTCGGCCGCCCAGACGCCCCATTTGCTCCCACTCGGCGGCGTGGGGCCATGGAGTTCCGCGAGGATCGCCAAGGCGTCGGTGTGGCCCTCGTACAGTTTCACGAGCCCCAGATCGTGCGCCGCGACATCGGCGAGAACACACCAACGCGAAAGAGTCTCGCCCTGACCGGGCAGCGGCATGTGGGGCGCGCGATCGAACTCGTGTTCGATGAGGTCCGCCAATACAGCGCCGAGGGCGAGCGGATCGTCGGCAGCGAAACGCGTCTTGCCGAGGAATGTTGCTACCGGGTGCGCTGGGTGAGATGTCTGCATCGGCTCCGTGAACTCCGCAAATTATCGTTTTTCGATGGTCTGCCGGGTCGTGCACTTTCAGAACGACACAAGCCGCACGCCGTCATTGCAGCGTCAATCCCGCCACGAGGCGGGCGGTACGGAGGGCGACTAGTGGGACGTCGAGGGTTTTGAAGGCGTAGCAAGCCGCATGCCGCGGCTGTTGCGAAAGCGCCGGCCGATCAGAAGGATCTATGGATCAGAAACAAACGATGGGAATACAAACCGGTGCGCGGCACCCGGGCTTCAAACCATACCGCTAAGCGTGCCTTCGGACCGGTTGGACAGGATGTATTCGAGCTTGTCCAGCGAAAGCGGCTTGGTCAGGTGGAAGTCGAAACCAGCGGCAAGCGCTCGCGACTTGTCTGATTCCGCTGCGTAGCCGGTGAGTGCCACCAGCACGATGCCGTTAAGTTCTGGATTCAACCGGACGAGGCGTGCGACCTCGAATCCGTCCATCACCGGCATGCCGATATCGATCAGTGCGATGTCCGGGCGGCGCTCTGACATCAGCTTGATTGCGTCGGTGCCATTGTCCGACGTGGTGACTTCATGTCCTTCCACTTCGAGCAGAAGCCCGAGTGCCTCCAGCGCGTCGCGATTGTCGTCGACCACCATCAGGCGCGCCCGTTTCGTCTCCGCACGCGCTTGCACCTGCTGAGCGACGTGCGTATCAGCGACCGGCCTCAGTATCGGTAGTCGAAGGCGTACCGTCGTTCCGCTTCCTGGACCGTCGCTGCGTAACAAGATTTCGCCGTCATGGAGTTCCACCATGCGTTTGGCAACGGCGAGTCCGATGCCGAGGCCGCCGTCTGCCCGCGCTGCGCCTCTCGCTCCTTGAGCAAACAGTTCGAATATCTGTTGCTGAGCGACGCTTTCGATACCGATGCCATTGTCCTGAATCTCGACGAGCACCGAGTCAGAGACGCCGTCAGAGGAATTCGAAGGCTCGATGCTCACGCTCATCCGGATATCGCCGCCGACTGCGGTGTACTTTGCGGCGTTCGACAGCAGATTGCCGAGAGCCTGACTCAGCCGCACATGATCGGCACGGACAGGCAACTGCTCGTCGAGACCGGTGACCGTCAGCTTATGCTTGCGCGCTTCAATGTGATGCCTGATCGCCGACAGCGCATCGAACGCAATGTCGTTGAACGATGTGTCGCTGAGCTTGATGGTGAGCTTTCCGTGCTGCAGGCGCGCGGCGTCTAGCAGGTCGTCTACGAGAGTGCGCAGGTGGCGCATCTGCCTGTGTGCGATATCCAGCACGCGGGCCGCTCGCTGGTTGTCGGCGCACAGATGCCTGGCTGCGCCAATTGCACTGTCGATCGGCGCCATCGGATTTCGCAGTTCGTGCCCGAGCATCGCGATGAATTCGTTTTGCCTGCGCTCGCTTTCCTCGCTGATATCGCGTGCGTCAACGATTGTCAGCGAAGAGCCCGCGAAGACGGCAAGATTCGATAACAGCCGGGCGTCTTCAAGGTCGAATCGGCAGTCGTCCCGGTGGGACATGACCCATATCGCACCGAGGTCCTTGCCTCCTACATTGATAGGAACAACGACACCTTCCGGGACGCTTATGCCAGGGAATGACAAACACGGGAATTGCGTCTGTGGCTCGACAAACAACTGGGCGGTGCCGGCCCGCAAAGTTACTCCGCAGGGGCAGTCTTCCCATGCGGTCGTTTTTCCCTGAAGGCCCGCACAGAGTCCTGATACGGCAAGCCAGCGGAACACCTGCTCGCCTTGTTGCTGCTCGATGAGGCTGATGCCTGCGCTGCCCGCCGAGCACAGCAATAGCGCGGTGTCTGCAATCGCCTGGAGAAGTTCTTCGCGCGAGCCAGCCTGGGCCCGGGCTAGAGCGACGAGGGCCTGATTTTCGGCTGCGTAATCGGGTGCCCGGGCAGGCCGTCGGGCAAGCTCGCCAGTGTAACCAGGCATGCTGCTATCCAAAGATGATGGGGACCGGAGAGTGCCACAAAGCAAGGCTCGTTGCATATGTGCGAGCGGTTGACGCAGGCACACCTCTCACTCCAAGGGTCCATTTAACAATACGGGACGAAGCACGCCAAGTCAACGACGCCGGCTCCTCCCGGGTGGCGCGGCAGGCCCGCGTCCAGAGTCTCCAACCGCAACGGCGATGGGCTTTCGCGGCACGTCAAACCGATCGCCGACGATGCACCATGATACTGGGTCGAGACGGTCAAGGACCGATTCTTCGCTGCCCTCAGACGATGTGCAGGTGCGAGCGGCGGGACCGGAGCGGGGCCATACGCAACCGGCGGCGTAGTCACGAAGCGCGCGGCGCACACGGCACATCCATAGACCACTTATCGACCACTTCCCAGAGAAATAACCGTATATACTGTTTATACCGTTACTCTTAAAAAAGGATCAGCCATGGCCGCACCGACTTTACGACAGCCAACAAAAAAGGCGTTTCATTTCCCCAAGAATTCGAAAGGTCAGCAAAGCGATAACGTATCGCAGACCGTACCTGCCGAGCAGCCTGCAACCAACAATCCTGTCCCGACGAAAACGGCACCGAAAGCAAAGCGCGCCGCTGCTTCGAAGCAGGAAGAAGTAAAGGCGCAGGCTGAACAGAAGCCCCGTCGTGCCAGAAAGGAAAAGGTGGTGCGAGACAGCTTTACGATGCCGAAATCCGACTACGAAAAGATTGCGGCCCTGAAGCAGAAATGTCTGGACGCGGGCGTATCCGTCAAAAAGAGCGAGCTGTTGCGGGCGGGGCTACTCATGCTCGAGGCCGCGGCGTTGAAACGTCTTCTGGCGGCCGTGACCGCGGTAGAAGCGGTGAAGACGGGGCGCCCCGCGAAAGGATGAAAGCAGGCGGTCGCGGCGCTCCGCTCGCGCGCCTTCTGACTTGTTGGCAGCGCGCAAGGGACTGAGACGTGTTCCTTGCGCCACCCACACGATGTTCCTGTAAATCAAGGTCAATTAAATCATCTGCGGTCCGCCGTGACCTGGAAATCCCGCGTTGCGACCTCGCCAGCGATGCTTTCGCGAAGTTGTCACATGGGTCATCCAACCTGAATGCGAACGTGCGCGAAGCGGACAGTTTCTCGTCCCACGACGCGCATCCTAACCGGCCGCTCCTGGTCGAACTCGCGAAGGTGATGAGATGAGCCCACTGTCCACGCAGCAGAATTTCCAGAGCCTCTCACTGAAGGACTTGCTCGAAGCCAGAGAGCTTTACCACTGGCATCTGTCGAACAAGGCGAACGTCGTAGGCACTGCTGTGGGTCTCTACCTGATCCGGAAAGACGACCCCTGGCCCGGGGACAATGCCGATTCCGACAGAAGCCGTTCGCCACTTGAGAAAGGCATTCGCACGTTCGACAATTCGGAAGTGCGTCCGTATTCGTGGCCTGCAGTCATCGTGCTCGTGCGCAACTGGGTAGATGCGACGGAATTCGGATTTGGCAAGGTCGACCCGGACCATATGGTGCCGCGTACGCTTTATATGCCGGACGGCCGCGCAGTTCCGGTTTGCGTCGTGGCAGTGCAGGAGACCGAGCCGTCAACAAAAGCCCCGGCCGATACCCGCTGGCCCTCGACCTACATTGGCGGCGGATGTCCGCTGCTTGCGCAGGCGCAGGGTGTCGAACGCGCCGCGAGCGTGGGATGTCTCGTGACCGACGGCCATACAACCTATGCGCTCACGAATCGGCACGTGTGCGGGGAGCCTGGAACTCCCGTTAAAGCGCGTCTGCGTGGTGCAGTTGCCGAAATCGGCATCGCCTCTGAGCGGCAACTGACGCGCGAACCGTTCACCTCTGTGTTCCCGGAGTTTCCTGGGAGTCGCAGTTATTTGACGCTAGACATTGGCCTCGTCGAAGTCCACGACGTCAACGACTGGTCGAGCCAGCCCTTCGGCATCGAAGGGACGCCTGAGGAAATCGCCGACCTGAATGAACTGAGCCTGAGCCTTCGACTTGTCGACCAGCCCGTGACTGCGTTCGGTAGCGCTTCGGGACTGCTCGACGGAACCATCAAGGCACTTTTCTACCGCCACAAATCGTTGGCGGGCTATGACTATGTTTCGCAGTTTCTCATCGCGCCGACATCGGGCTCGACGCAAACACAGGCCGGCGATTCCGGCACGGTGTGGTACCTGAAGTCCGGAGACAAGGAAAAGCCCAAGCTGCATCCGTTGGCGGTGGAGTGGGGCGGCCAGACGTTGCTCGAAGGCGACAAGCGTCTGAACTATGCGCTGGCTACCGGACTCAGCACTGCATGTCAGTTGCTCGACGTCGACCTGGCCCGCGACCACAATCAAGGCGCTAACCCGTACTGGGGACAAACGGGTCATTACAGCATCGCGACCGCTGCAATCGAATCGGTAGCGAACGGTCCACTGCGGGAGTTCATGAAGGCGAATATCGAGCGCATCAGTTTTCGTCCTGATGAGCTGACGCCGCAGCAGATCCACGCGAAACTCGCCAACGGCGAATTCGTTGAACTTGCCGATGTGCCCGACCTCGTGTGGAAGAAAACGCCAGCGCGTGTGCCTGGCGGACGGGACTACGCGCAGAACGCCGGGCCCGAACATCCGACCCATTATGCCGATATCGACGAGCCCAATGCCAACGGCAAGACCTTGCGCGACGTCACGTTAAGCAGCATCGACAACATGAGTGTTTCTGTATGGCTGAAGTGGTATGCAGACGAAGGCCAGGCGGACAGTCGCTCAGAGGGACTGCTACCGTTCCGCGTGTGGCAGATCTTTGACGAGATGGTTCGGCAGTTGAAGGCCCGAGACGATACGCGATTCCTGTGCGCCGCAGGCGTATTGGCTCACTACGTTGGCGATGCGTGCCAGCCGCTTCACGGGTCCTATCATGCCGACGGATACCGCGATGCCCCGGGCGCAACCAGCAAAACGTGGCCGGGCAAGGGAGTCCATTCGACGTACGAAGACAAGATGGTCGACCGGCACTCGACTGAGTTGCTGCCCAAAATTGCTCCTCAAGCGAAACGCTTCGAAGGTGCGATCCCCGCCATTTCTAATGGACGCGATGCCGCTTTCGCCACCGTAACGCTGATGGCGCAGGCGGCAGACATGCTTCCTCCCAGCAAGCTGATCGACGAATATATTCGCCTCGGCGGCGGCAGTTCCGCAAAGGTAGTCGATGGTCTCTGGAATGCTTTTGGAGACGATACGGCGAGGCTGATGGGCGCAGGAGCGCGATATCTTGCGGCCATCTGGGAAGCAGCATTCGAGAAGGCTGACACGTCGCTGCCATCAGGCGCACGGGTAATACCAGAAGCGGAATTGGCGAAGGTTTATCAGAACAAGGAGTTCGTGCCTTCTGTGACGCTGGACAAGATTGCCCCGTTGCTCGAATGACGCCAGGTTGTTAGCTTGCCGCACGGCGGCGCTAACCACACACAACGAACACACAACGGGCCAGTACACCATAGCGCCTTGCGAGGCGGGTGTGGTGACTGGCCCGAGCATTTAACCAAGCAGTTTCGACGCCGCTTTAATCTGGCGCTGCTGTTCTTTTTTCAACGCACGAAAGACTGACGTTGCATCGACGTCTGCAGGCAACGAAGAACGATTCGCGTCGAGCAGATCACGGCTCGCAACGGCGTCGTTTAGTGCGCCGAAATGCTTCTGTAGCCGCTTGAGTCCCTTCAGTCCGTTGCGCTGTTTTTTTCCCAGCAACGGCTCGAAGAACTCGATGAGATAGCGCACCTTCTTTCCAGCTTTGCGCACGTCGTGATACGAGTTGTAGTCAGAGCTGCCCGCTTTCGACGCGTGGCGCATCCGTTTTTTCAATTGTTGCTGCGCCGTCTTTACCCGCTTTTGCGCGAATTTCCGCAGCGGTGTTCGTGTCGGCGATGTGTTCAACTCCCGGTTCGCTTCGCTCACTGCATTGCGCAGTGTTTTGTCGAGATGTGCGTTACATAGAGTTTCGGCGCTTTTTTCGGCCGTCTCGTTTCGACTTCTTCGGAATGCATCCAGAAGAGCGTGGTCACTGTCTTTCTCAACGAGCTTGATCAATATGTCCCAATCGCGCGTGTTGCCCGCTGCGTTGGCCATGAACTTGAAAAGGGCGCGCTGCTCGTTGTCGAATTTCTCGTCGAGAATCGGCCGATATGCCCAGAGCAAAGTGCGCAAGCGGCGCAGGGCGATGCGAAGTTTGTGAAGCTTCTCGGCATCTGCATCGTCCCGCAGAGCCGACACCTGCCCGATGGCCTCGGTGACTAACGGGCTGGCATAGATCGCGAAGCTGGATTCCGCCAGCGCGTCACGGTCGGGTAAGGGTTTGCTGCCGTCCGAAGTCATGATGGTTCCTCATATTGCGCGATGCACCAGTATGGGCAAAAACCATTCCGTCTGGCTTCATGACCCGCGCGTGACGCTGCGCGCTATCGAAGGGCGGGCGAACGCCGTCTTTATTAGAGAAAATCGTCGCCGGCCGGTTTATGAAGGTTTTGTGAAGGCAATGTCGCGCTCCGCTTTGTACAAAGTTTGCCTGCGTTGACGCCGGATTTGCATCCCTTGTTGTGCTTGGGTTATGCGGCAGTAAGCCCATGTTTCAGACCGTCGCCGCTACCTAGGCGCCGGTACGGACGCTGGAGTCGAGCAGCGCATGGCAGTGCTGCATTGCACAAAAATTGCTAGTGTTGTGGAGTGGAACACCGCCCCCCGGCGGCATTCGCCACGACTTTCCAACGGGGTACGAAGATGCACGACGCCGAAGCTGCAACAACCTTACTAAATAGATGCCGATTAGCGAAGGACGAACTCGACGGGGAGCCATCGGCTCTCGATATGCTGCGAGAAGGAGGGCTCCCGTTCAAGCACTTTCGCGGCGCCTGTCGCAATGCATCGGAACCGGTTGGCGATTGCATGGAGATAGAATGCCTCGAGTTTTGCGACGGCTCCCACGCACTGCGTCTGGTGCGGCCCGGCTCAAGACTCGACTCGGCATTATGGACTGCCGTTGCTCCCCAACAGTGCAACGTTGCGACGACTCGATTGAATCCCGCGAAAGAAGAACGGGATGCTCAAACGCAGTGAATGTTCTTTTACCGAACAGCATGAGCCGGACCACGGTTTGCCGGTTTCGGTGCAGAGCATGGATGGAGCCAACTTTCCAATCAGCACCGTCACGATCTAAAGTGACGACGTGCCAAAGTGGCTACGCGCTGCGATGCAGTCAAGGCCAGCATCGCGAATCGATAGCTGTCCATCGCACCACAATAGGGTACTCGGCGCGCTGCGATGCGCGCGCATAAGTCAGCCGTGCAGCGATGAACGTGTCGATGGTATCCAGCAACACTTCAATCGGGGCTGGCTTCCGGAGGAACGCATTCCAGGAGCGCATCCCTTCTTCTTCAGGTTCCGGCATAGCCGACAGCAACACCACCGGTATGTCGGAAAATACCGGCCGGCACTTGAGACGCTGGCAAAGCTCTCTGCCGCTCATCTCAGGCATCTCCAGATCGGTGAGAACGAGTTCCGGAAAGTCGGCTTGTGCCTTGCGCAGCGCGTCCCATCCGTTCCCGGCTAGCACGACCCGGTGGCCGCGACTTTCCAGCGCCAGTTGCAGCGCCCATCTGTTTTCAAGGTCATCGTCGACGAGCAGTACGGTGGACATCACGCGATAGTGGTAGAGAGAACTCCACCAACTTTCGCAAGCGGCGTACCTGCCGAGCGCTCAGCGCCTGTCCGCCTCCGGTTCCGTCGAACCCCTAAACGATCCTTCCAGATGGGTGTTGCAGCGTACATTCAGGGCGATTGCTGCCCTGCGTCGCAATGTCCCAGTGTCAGGTCCACGGAACATGAGTTCCATCGAGGTCGCGGTCTAACCGGTAAGCAGCACTGATCAGGGCGAGGTGAGTCAGCGCTTGCGGAAAGTTGCCGAGGGATTCTCCCGTCGTGGCGACTTCCTCTGAGAACAGGCCGACGTGGTTCGCGTAAGCCAGCATCTTTTCGAATACGAGGCGCGCCTCGTCGACTCTTCCGGAGCGCGCGAGAGCCTCGGCATACCAGAAAGAGCACGCGCTGAATCCGCCCTCCAGACCGGGCAGGCCGTCTAGCGTCGAACCGCGCGTGTAGCGGAATATCAGCGGGTCAACCTTCAGTTCTGCGCCGATTGCGTCAAGCGTTCCGATCCAGCGAGGGTCCTGCGGACCGATGAACCGTACCAGTGGCATCATCAGCACGGAGGCGTCGAGCGTGGTCGAGCCCGGAGTCTGGACGAAGCTGTTGCGCTCCGGGTTCCAGAAATTCTCGTGGATGTCGCGATAAATCTCGTCCCTTGCGGCGAACCAGTCGCTAAACGGTGCCGGCAAAGAACGCTTCTCAGCAAGCCGCAGAGCGCGGTCAATAGTCACCCAGCACATGAGGCGGGAATGCAGCAACGGGCGGGTACCATTGCGCAACTCCCAGATTCCGCTATCCGCCTCCCGCCAGTGCGCGACCACGTACTGAACAGTTCGCGCTACATGGCGCCAGCCTTCGTACGAAATGCTGACGCCATATTTGTTGTACAGGTACACGGCATCGAGGAGCGCCCCATAGACATCCAGTTGCTTCTGGTCCCGTGCCGCGTTGCCTATCAGGAAGCTACCGGTTGAGCCGCCAAACGGTTCGAGGGCTTCTTCTTCTGGCACAGGCCGGCCGTCGACGGCATACATCACCTGGAGGGAGCCGTCCGAAGCGCAGTCCCGATTCCGGTCCGCAATCCATTGCATGAAATGCTCCGCTTCCTGCGTGTAGCCGAGCCGCAATAGCGCATAGACGGAAAACGCGGCATCGCGTATCCATGTGAAGCGGTAATCCCATCTACGTGAGCCGTCCTGCGATTCAGCAAGTCCGAAGGTGGGCGCCGCGATAATCGCGCCGTGCTCACTCGAACTGAGTAGCTTGAGGGTAAGCGCCGAGCGAAGAACCATCTCCCGGTACCGGCCGCGGTAAGACGACTGGGAAGACCAGCGCTTCCAGAAGTCGGTGGTATCGCTGAGCAGCGCCTCACCATCAATATTCTGTTTCGCGAGCTCGGCCTCAGCGCCGAGCACGATGCAAAGCGTGTCGCCTTCGCTAAGCGTCACTGTGGCTTGAACCGTGCCGCGGTCGCATGCAAGTGATGTTGACGCATAAAGGATAAGAGGTGCGGCACCGTCATCGGGCACGAACCGGAAGCCCCCCGTTGTCTGCTCGACAGTGTGGCCGGCGCGCCCGTAATTGAAGCGCGGTGTGCAGGAGATTGAAAGGTGCATCGAGCCAAACAGAACCTTGACCGCCCGGATCACGCAGTTTGCAGTCGACTGCGAGAGTTTGCCCTTGGAGTCATTGACGACCGGCATGAAATCGACAAGCTCGCAAACGCCATCGCCTGTCATGAAGCGGGTCAGGAGGACGTTGGTCTCCGGCAAGTACATCTGCTTCGAGGTGAAATCGGCAGAGCATGGAGTGATTGAAAACTGGCCACCTTCTTTGTCCAGCAACGCGGCGAAGATGGTGGGCGAATCCATGCGCGGATAACACATGAAATCAATGGACCCATGGGTGGAAACGAGCGCCGTCGTCTTCATGTTGCCGATAAGGCCATGGCAATCAGTCGCGAGGACTGGCCATTGACACTCTGTGCGTTGCGAGCCCATTAGCTCCCCCTCAAGCGGAAGCCCCGTGACTGGACGAGCTCCGGCATTCGTTTGATGAGCGCTGGATGCAGCACTTTCTGTTCCATGTCAGAACCGATGACTCGATTCTGGCGCTTTTGCAAGCCAGCGGCGGTAGAGGAAAGGCTGCGATAGCAGAGGCTGTAGCCCGCGCGAGCCCATGAACGGACGACCGGGCGCGGCTCGCGAAGCGCACTTTCATTGCCCCGCGACGAGCCTAATCCAGGCCAGGAGCCGGCTCCGGCGCCCCGGACACATCGGCGAGCGTCCGGTCTGCACCGAACTCACTCGGCGACGTTCCCAGTTCTCGCCGGAACATGTCGCTGAAGCTGCTTGGCTGATATCCAAGCGCTCGGGCGATGGTACTGACCGACTGGCCTTCGGCGAGCCTGGAAACCGCAATCGCAAGTTGTACCTGCCGCCTCCATTCAGCGAAGCCGATGCCTAGCGAGCGGGAAAACAGTCGCGCCAAGGTGCGCACGCTCGCGCCCACGGACGCCGCATGTTGCTCGAAGCTGATGTCGACCGACGGATTTTCTATGATCGCAAGGCAAAGGACTTCGAGCCGACGGTCGGTGCCATCCGGCAATGGGATTCGTAGCGAGTAGCGATTCGCGTGTGCGAGTTCCAGCGCGGCGAACCGGTATGCGAGGTCCAGGTATTCGTCGTCTCGCTCCGCTTCGCGCTCTGCAATGGTCGTGATGAGCTCGCGCAAAAGGCCATTGATTTCGAACACGTCCGGGCGTTTGGTTAAATGCTTGACGTCGCGTTTTCTCAGATAGAGATTTCGCATCTCGACTGCACTCATCATTCGAATCGAATGTACGGTACCAGGAGGCAGCCAGACCGCCCGCTGAGGCGGGACCACCAACGCCTGGCGTCCGACCTCGACCCACATGACGCCCGCCACCGCATAGAGAACTTGCGCCCAGTCATGTGAATGCGGCTCGATGTGCAGTCCACGAGGGTACGTCCGGGCCAAGGACTTTCCGGGCTCCGTGCTATCCGACAGGTCAGGAGGAACTGCTTTGGACATGGCATCGCTTCGTGTGTTGTTGCGCGAAAGGGTAGTGCCGGACAGTCGGTAAATCAATCGGACGCTCCTTTGCATTTGTCCGAAACACAGAAGTCATTGTCGCAACGCCCGCCGCATCGCGCACTACACTTTGACTCGTGAATGCATGCACTGACTCCAGTGCAGCCAGAACCGTCAAAGGACCAGGCCATGAAAGCAATTCAATTCCGCTCGTTCGGTGACCCGGGCGTACTCGAGTATCTCGATCTGGAGACCCCGCATGCCGATGCAGAGCAGGCGGTGGTTCAGGTCAAGGCGGCGTCGGTCAATCCTAGTGACGTCAAGAATCTTTCGGGTCACTTCTCGCACACCGTACCGCCGCGAATTCCTGGCCGCGATTTCAGCGGCGTTGTGGTCGAAGGTCCTGCCGAATGGATCGGAGCAGAAGTTTGGGGCACGGGAGGCGACATTGGTTTCGCGCGCGACGGAACCCACGCTGAATTTCTGCAAATTCCCGTGAAAGCGTTGTCGCGCAAGCCGGCCAATCTTTCACACGCCGAAGCCGCTTCCATTGGCGTCAATTTCGTCGTTGCATGGCTCGGCGCAGTCGAGTACGGACGACTTTCCGCGGGCGAAACCATCGCTGTGATTGGTGCGTCGGGAGGCGTTGGCGGTGCCGTGACGCAAATTGCAAAAGCACGCGGCGCGCGAGTGATTGCAGTGGACCGTCATGAACCGCTTCCGGATTCGCCAGCCGGTCGCCTCATCGACCATTACGTGCCTATATCCGACGATGCAGCACTGCGTGTACGCGAGCTGGCAAACGGTGGTGTCGACCTCGTCTACGATGCGGTAGGAGGCGTGACGTTCGAGCTTGCGCTTTCGCTTGCGAAGCGGCGCGGGCGCGTGATTGAAATCAGTGCCACGGGCAAGCGGCGCGTCGAATTCGATCTGATCGACTTTTATCACAACGAGACACAGCTATACGGGGCGGACAGCGCGAAGCTTGGCGTTGCCGACTCTGCACCCTTCATGGATGCGTTAAGAGCCGAATTCGAGAAAGGAAGCTTCGAGCCGCCGGTGATTGCGCAACGGTACGCGCTGGAAAATGCAAAGGCTGCATACGACGCGGTCCAGGCTGGGACCCGTGGCCGCGTCGTGCTTGAAATGTGAGCGTTGTTTCCCTGCACGGAACTGGAAAACTTCATGAAACCTTACCTCGTGTCGCTCGCTGCCGGAGTGTTGGTCGGGCTAGTCTATAGCGTTATCAACGTGAAGTCGCCGGCGCCGCCGACGATCGCGCTTGTGGGTCTGCTTGGCATGCTGGCAGGGGAGAGCGTGCTTCCTTTCGTACGCCACGTGCTGGCGCATGGAATCGGCTAGGTCGCGAACGCAGCTTCAGGCGTGACAGGCAGGATATTGAAGGCGGGCGGCGAGCTTATCGCCGTCCGCATCAGTGCCGCAAGCAAGTCATATGCGACCGGCAAAGCCGCGCTGACGGCGCAAGCTCAGACGGACCTCCACTGTCCCTCCCAGAACCGCGCGCGTATTTCCCGTTTGAGTATCTTGCCCACCGCACTACGCGGCAGGTCCGTCCAGAACTCCACCGATTTGGGCGCCTTGACGCTCCCCAGCGCCTGCTTGCATAGCTCGATCAGGTGCGCTTCCGAGATTTCCTGGCCCGCCTTGAGTTGCACGATCGCCTTCACGGCCTCGCCCCACTTTTCGTCCGGTACGCCAACCACCGCACAATCCAATACGGCCGGATGCGCGTTGATGGCAGCCTCGACTTCTGCGGGGAAGATGTTGAAGCCACCGCTGACAATCATGTCCTTCATGCGGTCCACGATGGTAATGAACCCGCGCGCGTCCCGTATGCCGATGTCGGTCGTGTGATGCCATCCGCGGTCCGAGACCGCGCTCGAATCCTCGGGTTTTTTGTAGTAGCCGGCCATCACCATGGCCGAGCGCACCACGATCTCTCCGCGCACGCCGGGGCCGACAAGGGCGCCGTCGTCGCCCATGATCTCCACACGCGCGAACGGTACGGCACGCCCGGCCGAGCGCAGGGCGGCCTCGTCGAACTCGCCCGATTCCAGCAGGTAGTCCGCAGGTTGTTTGGCGACGACGGGGAACAGGCATTCGCTCTGCCCGTAAACCTCGTAGATGACTGGGCCAATGCGACGTACAGCTTCCTTCAGCTTCTCCGGCGCAATCGGGGCGGCACCTACGGCAATGCATCGCAGAGACGACGTGTCCGTATGGTCCAACGCCGGAGAACTCAGCAACGCGTAGACAATCGTCGGCGGCAGGAATAAGTGCGTGATGCGCTCGCGGGCGATGGTATCGAGTACGTTGTAGGCATCGAAGCTCGGTAACACCACCGTCGCGCCGCCACGAACCGCCGCAGCGAGCGTCACGAAGCAGGCCGCGTGGGTGAGGGGAGCGACGGCCAGCACGCGGGTCTCGTGGTCCATGTCGAGTGCGGAAAACACCGAGATCAGACTCATCTCGACCGCCCGGTTCGTCAGCAGCGCACCTTTCGACGGACCTGTCGTGCCCCCGGTGGGCTGGAGCACCGCGAGGCGATCCTCGTCCACCTCGCTTTCCGGCAAGGTCACGTTCTGATGCGACGAAATCCATTCGGCGAAATTCGCCCCATGCTCTGAAGCGCGGTCGAGACAAATGAATGTCTTCGTGCGCGGCAGACCAATTTTCATTGCCGGAACAAACGCCTCGTAGCTGCTGTGGAAGAAAACGAGATCGCAGTCCGCATAGTCGAGAACGGCAATATTGGTTTCAACCGCATTGCGCGTATGGATCGAAACCCAGACCATGCTTGCCCGGTTTATCGCAATCTGCAGCAGGCTGATGCGGTAATCGTTTGGCGAGTAGATGGCGATGTGCGCGCCAAGCCCCAGCGTATCGTCGGTACGCAGTGCATGGGCAACGGCATAGACGAGCTTCTGCGCTTCGGCGAAGTTGATACGGATCGTGCCGTCGCCGTCCACAAAAGCCTCCCGGTTCGGGTAGCGCGATGCGGCGGCGTCGAAATAGTCGGACAGTTGCATCCTTGTCTCCTCTGGTTGGCGAGTTCAGCGCGTACCGCAGTCGATGTCTAGTGTTTGCGCGTTCAGATACGCGTTCTCGATCACGTGACGGACCAAACCAGCGAACTCCTCCGCCTTACCCATGCGTCGCGGGAACAGCATTTTGTCGATGAGACCGTCGGACACTTTCGCGGGCATGCCGGCCGACATGCCGGATTCAAACAATCCAGGCGAAATGGCCATGACACGGATGCCGTGTTCCGCCAGATCGCGAGCGATCGGCAGCGTCATGCCGACCACGCCGGCCTTGCTGGCGCTGTACGCCGCTTGTCCCATTTGACCCGCCTTGGCCGCACCCGACGCGGTATTGATAATGACGCCGCGCTCGCCGCTGGCGTCCGGTGAATTTGCCGTCATGGCCAACGCCGCGTGGCGAACCACGTTGAAGGTGCCGGTCAGGTTGACGCCGAGCACGCGGTGCCACAATTCAGTTGGAAACAGCTCGCTTTTCGAAATCGTCTTGCACGGACCCAGAATGCCCGCGCAGTTGACCGCGATATGCACCGCACCATGCACGTCGCGGACGCTCTCCACGGCGGCCATCACGCTACGCTCGTCCGAAACATCGACGGCCACGCCCATCATGTCGGGCCCGAGCGCGTCGGCCAGCTTTGCGCCATCGAGATCGAATCCCACCACCTTTGCACCGGCAGCACGCAACGTTTTGCAGGTTGCCAGCCCGAGGCCGGATGCCGCGCCGGTCACGATGGCGACTTTGTCATTCAGGTTCATTTGATCCTTTCCCATGCTGCCGAACAGGCATCGGCCGTCCATCAACGCCCCACGAACCGGGGGGCACGTTTTTCTTCAAACGCCGCTAAACCTTCGTGCATGTCATGGCTTTGCTCATGCAGCGCGCTCATCACCAGTTCCTGCCGCAACGCCGTTTCATGCGGCTGCTGAAGACCGTCGTCCACCAGTGCCTTCATGCGAGCGAGGCCAAGCGGACTCTTCGCGGCAATCGACGCAACCAGTGCGCCGACCGCTTCCAGAAGCGCCGGGTCATCGACGATCTCATTGACGAGGCCAGCCGACTTCATGTGCTCCGCGGACTCGAACTCGCCTGTGAACATCAGGTACTTCGCGCGCGTCGGTCCGATCTTGCGAGGCAGCCGTACTGACCCGCCGCCGCCTGGCAACAGGCCGTAGTTAGCGTGTGCGTCGCCGAACTGCGCCGAGCGTGCGGCCACGACCAGATCGCAGCACAAGACCATCTCCAGGCCGCCTGCCAGTGCCATGCCGTTGACCGCGGCGATCACCGGCTTGGGGAACGCTTCGAGCCGGTTCAGCAACACCAGGAAGTCGCCTAGAAAACTTCCGACGCCGCCTCCGTCGCCGGTGCTGCGCACGAACTTCAAATCGGCGCCCGCACAAAAAGCGCGCCCTGTGCCGCAGAGGACAACGGCACGGACCTCGTTAGACGTTGCTGCAAGGTCGAGCCCGTGCATTAGCCCTTGAACCACCGTAGGTGAAATGGAGTTCATGGCTTCGGGGCGATTCAACGTGAGCCAGATTGCACCGTCGCGAACCTCCGTGAGAACAGCTGCTGCGTGCATAAGTAGAGGCTCCATTGGCGGGTCACTTGATACATAGATCTTAGAAGCCTCTTGTCAAATCGCGATGGCGTTTCCATTCATCTTCTTTGCGGATCCGCTCAACTCATCTGCGTAAGCGCGGTAAATCTGATTAAATGACATGCATGTCTGGTCAAACGCATACCGTTCCCGTCAGTCTGGTGCATGGCTCGCTGGTGGGAGCCAGGGAACAGGCCGCCATGTCGGACGCGAAGATTGCCGCGTTGCTGGAAGGCTGCGGGATTTGCCCTGCCGTGCTCGACGATCCACGTGCGCGGATCACGCCGAAGCAGTACGGAGCGCTACTGAGGCAACTGATCGTGGCGCTCGACGACGAGTGCATCGGTTTTCTGTCACATCCCATGCGGCCCGGCGGCTTTGCACTGATCATTCGCTCCGCGCTCGGCGCGCCCAGCCTGGAAGTTGCCATGCGCCGCGCGGCACACACATTCCGGCTGCTGCAACACGACGTAGCGCTGCACTACGCACGCGAAGACGCGCTTGCGGGCTTCACGCTGCAGTTCTCCGACGCCGGGGTTGCCCATCGCCACATTGCGCACGACGTATTGATGCGCGTGTTCTGGCATATGCTCGCGTGGCTCAAAGGCGATCGCCTGCCGCCACGCAGAGTCGACTTCAGTTACGACGTGCCGCAGTGGGGCACTTTTCACACCATCATGTTTCCGTGCCAGGTTCAGTTCGGCCAAACGCGCTCGGCGGTCTGGTTCGATGCGGCAGCGTTGAACGCGCCGGTGCGGCGTGACGAAGCCGCACTGCGCGCGCTGATCGAAAACGCGCCTGGCAATTTCGTCTTGCCGCATCCCTGCGACTACGCGACGCGCGCGCAGGTGCGGGCGGTGCTGCTGCAAAGAGAGCCGGAGTGGCCCGACATGGACGCGGTAGCGGGGCGCCTTTACATGTCGATCAGTACGCTGCAGCGCCGCCTCGCTGCAGAAGGCATCACGTTCCAGACACTGAAAGATCAAATACGCAAAGACCTGGCCATTGAGCGGTTGAATACCGGCACATTGCCGATCGCGGAATTGGCGGCCCAGCTTGGATTCGCCGATACCACCGCTTTCAACCGCGCCTTCAAGGCGTGGACCGGCACCACGCCTGGGTCATATCGGCGCTGACCTGCCGATGGTGTCCGGGTGCGGTAGAAATCCGCAGGGCTCAGCGCCCGAGAATGGTCACACAGGCAACAGCCTCTTCCACCCCATAGAGTCCGCCGCCATTCTCAGCCACGGCGATGCTTGCCCCATCGACCTGACGGGGGCCAGCCTCGCCGCGCAACTGCGTCACCAGTTCATGCACCTGGGCAATGCCAGTTGCGCCTACCGGGTGTCCCTTCGACTCCAACCCGCCCGATGGATTGACCGGAATGCGGCCACCGATCGAGGTGTCGCCGCGTTCAGAAGCCGGGCCGCCTTCGCCGAACTCAAAAAATCCGAGGTTCTCGATCTGGATGATTTCGCCCATTGCGGTTGCGTCATGCACTTCCGCCACCGATACATCGCGCGGGCCGACGCCAGCCGCCTCATACGCCCGCCGGGCCGCATGTACGGTGAGGTGGTTGCGCACGTCGGTATAGTTTCGATCGCTGCCGGTCTGAATCACCGACGACAGCACGCGCACTGCGCGGTGCGTATCGAGGCCCAGCCGGCGCAATGCGGCGCCCGTGCACAGAATCGCGGCTGCGGCGCCATCCGACACTGGCGAACACATCGGCACCGTGAGCGGGTAGGTGATTGGCGCCGCCGCGAGCACCTCGTCAATGGTGTATGACGTCCGGTATTGCGACAGCGGGTTGTGCACCGAATGCGCGTGATTCTTCGCAGCGACCGCTGCAATCTGGCGCTGCGTGGTGCCAAAGCGTTTCATGTGAGCGCGCGCGAAGGCTGCATAGACGTCCATGAACACGCTGTACGGTTTCGGCGAGGTCGTGCCGGGGGGCACCTCGACGCCTTCACCCATGCGAAGCAGATCGGCGTGCACGTCGGCCGCGCACGAGATGTCCAGTGCGCTGTCGAAAACGGAGAACATGCGGCTGCGATCCGCTGAGAACATCTTCTCGGCACCCACCGCCAGCGCAATATCGCCCGCACGTGCCTTCAAGTGGTTGACCGCCAGCGTGAACGCGCTGCTTCCACTGGCGCAGGCGTTCTCGACGTTGACCACGGGAATCCGGCTGATGCCCATGTCGCGCAGGGCAATCTGGCCGCGGATCATCTGCTGGCCCTCCATGTGTCCTTGCGATGCATTGCCGAAGAATGCCGCTTCGATCGAATCCTTCTGCAGGCCCGCATCGTTCAGCGCAGCTTCTGTCGCCTGACGAACCATGGCCTTGAGGCTCACTTCCGTCAGACGTCCGAACGGCGTCATACCAACGCCCACAACATAAATGTCGCTCATGCTCCTGCTCCTGAAGTTCTTCCGGGATCGCTGTGATTGCGTTTGGTGTGGGTCACGATTGACGCTGCAACAGCGCTACGTTGTCTTCTCCGACGACGGGCACGCCGCTCACCGGCCCGGAACGCACACCATCGAATATCAACGGCTGCGCTACGTGCCAGCGCCGCCTGCCATCGGCATCCATGGCCTGCGTGAACATGCCGCGCGCCCGGAAATGCGGGTCGTCCGCCACTTCGTCGAGCGTATTGACGGCCCCCCATGGAATACCGGCGCCGTCCAGCAAGGCAGCCCATTCAGCGCGCGGCAGACCTGAAATGGCTTGCCCGATTCGCGCCCGCAATTCGGCCTCACGCCGGACGCGCTCGTCATGCCTAGCGTTGGCAACATCGGGCATTTCCAGCAATCCGCAAAGCGGCTTCCAGAACCAGTCTTCGTAAGCAATCGAGAGCGACAGCAGCCGGCCATCCGCGCAGCGGTAGATTCCGTAGCCCGGTTCCGCATTGATTTGCGCGAGTCCGGGCGGGCCGCCGTTCATCAGCGGGCTGAGCGATACCGCCATCCAGGACACGAGGCCATCGGTCATCGACACGTCCACATGGCGGCCCTTGTTCGTCTTCGTGCGCTCCAGCAACGCCGAGAGGCATCCGGTTATCGCGAACATGGCGGCAGTCAGGTCACCGATTGCCAACTCCGGCAGTGGCTCGATCCTGCCGGTCTCGGCCTGCCGGAACAGCAAACCCGAGATCGCCTGGTACGACAGGTCGTGCGCCGGCCGATCGCGATACGGGCCATGCTGGCCGAAACCGGAGATCGACACATACACGCAGCGCGGGTTGATCGCGGCTACGTCGTTGTAGCCGAAGCCCAACCCATCCATCGTGCCGGGGCGGAAACCTTCCATGAGCACGTCGGCGGTGGCGATCAAGCTGCGCAGCGCGTCCCGGCCTGCCGTGGTCTTCAGGTCCAACGCAACAGAGCGCTTGTTGCGGTTCAACGCGGCGTGGAAATCCGGCTGCATGCGAGCGGGGTCGCCTGCGGGTGGGCGTTCCACCAGAATGACCTCTGCTCCCAGATCTGCCATCACCAGCGTTGCAAACGGGCCGGGATACTGTTGCGCGAGCGAAAGCACGCGAATACCCTCGAGCGGCAATGTCATGTCGTCTCCGTCAAAGCTTGTTGTGCGGACAACCGCCCGTGCTCAAGCCAGCGAGCGTGCGATGATCAGCTTCTGAATGTGACTGGTGCCTTCGTAGATACTGGTCACGCGCACGTCGCGGTAGTACCGCTCAACCGGGAAATCCGTGAGGTAGCCGTAGCCGCCATGAATCTGCAGCGCCTGCGAGCAGACCTTCTCCGCCATCTCGCTGGCGAACAGCTTCGCAATGGAGGCTTCCTTGCCGCATTCCATGCCGGCTTCGCAAAGCTGTGCCGCGTGCAGGCAATACTGAAAGGCCACGTCGACTTGCGCAGCCATGTCGGCCAGATCGAATGCGACACCCTGCAGTTCGATGATTGTCCTTCCGGAAACCTCGCGCTCGTTCGCATACTGGAGCGCAGCCTCGAGGGCAGCCCGTGCAGCGCCTGCCGCTATGAAGGCGATGCCGATACGGCCATCCGACAGGCTTCCGAGGATGGTGGAATATCCGCAGCCTTCTTCAGCCAGCAGGCTCGTCGCCGGAGCGCGGTAATTGTCGAACACGATCTGTGCGGTGTGTGCCGTATGCTGGCCGAGCTTGCTTTCGATACGGCTGACCTGGTAGCCCGCCTGCCTGGGGTCGATAACGAAGGTGCTCCAGCCCTTCTTGCCTTTGGACTTGTCCGTCTGGGCCAGAACAACGGCCACACCGGCTTCGCTCCCGTTGGAGACGAATTGCTTGGTACCGTTGAGCACGAAGCAATCACCGTCGCGCTGTGCGGTGGCACGCAAGGCCGCGGTATCTGAGCCGGCTTGCGGCTCGGAAATCAGCGTCGCACCAATCGCCTCGCCACGCGCCATCGCCGGCAGGTAGTCGCGCTTCTGTGCTTCAGTGCCGTTGGCGGCAAGGCACATTGCAGTGATGTTGTGCACATGCAGGATGGTGGCCAAGCCCGCATCGACAGCGGCGAACTCGTGTTGTGCGAGACAGAACTCGACAAATCCAGCCCCGACGCCGCCATACTCTTCGGGAATCAACATGCCGAGGAAGCCGCCATCGGCCAGCGTTTTCAGTTCTGCATGCGGCCAGGCTGAGGTCCGATCCCGCTCTGCCGCCGTGGGTGCGACGACGCCGGCGGCCAAACGACGTGCCGCGTCGCGAATCATGATCTGCTGCTCAGTGAGAAAGGCGGTGGACCGGTCTGCCATGTTGTGCCCTTGCTGAAGCGACATCGACGGATGCCAATACGTGAGGTGTTTCCGTGTGCGCCGAGCCACGCTGGCTCATCCCTCGCTGTCGGTGTAGAGGCATCTTAGGCGGATGACCGTTCCCTTAGCGAGTGCGGATCTGTGCAAGTTCATTGCAGATCTGAGCAAGGCGGAAAACGCGCGGTCGTTCCAGAGCTACGCGTAGTCGATCGAGAACGACACCGCGATGGGTCGATTTACTTGGGTCTACGAACCTTATGCCAGCAGCAAGCTTGAAATCCGCTTTTCAGCTAACTCAATACAGGTTAGCGCGACGGGCAGGACAGGATTCGCGGACGAGTGGTTATAGAACAGCTGCACCGTCTCCAGAAAGCGGGTTCCTTCTAACGGAAGAATCACGAGTTTCTCGCGATGCACGCCTTGCCGCGCGACTGCGAGCGGCATCAGCGCGAGAAAGGGATACGACGCGATCATTGCTTCGTTCGCTTGCAACGAAATGGATTGCACGCAGCCATCGGGAAACTCGAGTTCGTGTTCATGCATCCACGCTTGCAGCGAGAGAAAGGTCGGCGCCTCGCGCGGCGGCAGGATCCACGGCAGCCCGGCGAGATCTGACGCGCCGATCGTGCGGCGCCCGGCGAGCGGATGCTCGCGCCCGCAGACCACGACGATCGGATCATTCAGCACAGCATGCGAAGCGAATGCCGCCGTGTCGGCGCGCGGCGGCCCCGTGCGACTCAGGACGAAATCGAGCGCGCCGGCGGCGAGCATCGGAAACAGGCGGTCGCTGGTGGCCTCGTAAAAGCTTACGTTCACATGCGGCGCGTGTTTTTTCAGTTCGACCACGAGTTCGGGGGCGAACACGGGCATTACGGTTGCGACCGCGCCGACGGAAATCTTGCCCGAGATGCCGCTCGTCAACGCATCGACCTCGAAGCGCGCCTGTTCAAGCTGATGAAATACCTCGCGAGCGCGCTTCATCAGCGCCTCGCCGACCGGCGTGAAAAACAGCCGGTTGCCCACACGCGTCAGCACGGGCACGCCGAGACCCGCTTCAAGTTCTGCCAGCTGCTTCGATATGGCAGGTTGCGTCACGTTGAGCTTTTCGGCGACGAGCCGGATTTGCCCAAGGCTGTCGAACATTGTGAGCAGACGCAGGTGACTGAGCTTCAATCCAGCGTGAAAGAAGCGTTCGATTGGATCCATAAGCAATGGCCTGGTGCGAAAGCGAATAACCAATAGTTATTCGCTATTCACAAAATGTCAATTGCACGTCATGCGGCGTTGGACCACTATGAACTGCAGGAGACGCGGCAATACCCAATACAAGCCGCAGAGACAGCGCCATGAAGCCCACCAATGTCCTTTTCATTCTGTCCGACGAACATCTGCACAACCTGATGGGGTGCGCTGGACACCCGCTTATCAAGACGCCGGCGCTCGATGCGCTCGCGCAGCGCGGCACGCGCTTCAGCAACGCGTACACGCCGTCGCCGATCTGCGTGCCGGCGCGCGCGAGTCTCGCGACGGGTCGCTATGTTCACGACATCCGCTGCTGGGACAATGCAATCGCATACGACGGCAGTACGCCTGGCTGGGCGCAGCATCTGTCGGCGAGCGGCGTGCTGACAGAATCGATCGGCAAGCTGCACTACAAGACTGAGGCGTCGCCCGTTGGCTTTCGCAAGCAGCATCACGCGGTGCACATTCTCGATGGCATCGGCCAGGTGTGGGGCTCGGTGCGCAATCCGATGCCCGAGACGATGGGCCGCTCTCCGCTCTACGACAAGATCGGTCCGGGCATGTCCGACTACAACCGCTTCGACATGCGCGTGGCCGATACGGCGTGCGACTGGCTCGGCGCGCACAGCCGCGGCGACAAACCCTGGGTGCTGTTCGTCGGTCTCGTTGCGCCGCATTTTCCGCTCGTCGTGCCGCAAGAATTCCTCGATCTTTATGATCCAGACGGAATCGATCTGCCGGCGCTGCATCCGTCGACGGGTTACGTGCGGCATCCATGGGTCGAACGTCAGGCGCGGCATATGGATCACGACGCCGCGATCGGCAGCGACGAGCGTCGGCGCCTCGCTGTCGCGTGCTATTACGCGCTCGTGTCGTTTCTCGACGCGCAGGTCGGCAAGGTGCTCGCCGCGCTGCGCGAGAACGGGCTCGACGAATCGACGACGATCATCTACAGCAGCGATCACGGCGACAACCTCGGCAAGCGCGGCATGTGGAACAAGTGCCTCATGTACCGCGAGTCGACGGGTGTGCCGATGATCGTCGCCGGTCCGGACATTCCGGCGGGCAAGGTGAGCGGCACGCCGGTGTCGCTGGTCGATATCCAGAATACGCTGCTCGACTGCACGGGCTGCGATGCGGAGATGATCGACGGCCCGGGCGAGTCGCTGGTTAAACTCGCCCGCACGGAAGACGTGCCTGAGCGCCTCGCGTTCAGCGAATATCACGCCGTGGGATCGGAGAGCGCCGCCTATATGGTCGCGGACAGCCGCTACAAGTACCACCATTACGTCGGCATGCGGCCGGAACTGTTCGATCTGGAAAATGACCCGGAAGAACTGCGTGATCTTGCGCCGTTGCCGGAATACGCCGACGTGCTGGCGCGCTTCGAACGGCAGCTTCGGACGCTGGTCGATCCCGAGGCCGCCGATGCTGCCGCCAAGGCCGATCAGGACAGACTGGTGCAAGCATTCGGCGGCCGGGACGCCGCGTTGAGAACAGGCACGCCCGCGGCGACACCCGTACCGGTCGAATAGCGTGCCATAGACATTCCGATAAAAAACCATGACGGAGACAACTCGATGGCCTCAGCAGACATTGCGGCGGTTGCGCGCCAGCCAGCGGGCAGGCAGAAGTGGAAGACGGTGATTCTCGCGAGCCTCGGCGGCTCGCTGGAGATTTACGACTTCATCATCTACGGCGTGTTCGCGCGTGAAATCGCGCGGCAGTTCTTTCCCGCAACGGATCCGCTGGCGTCGCTGATCAGCACGTTCGGCGTGTTTGCGATCGGCTACGTGTCGCGTCCGTTGGGCGGCATCGTGTTGAGCAGTCTCGGCGACCGCTTCGGGCGGCGCGTAATTTTTCTGGTGTCCGTGCTGGCGATGTCGGCGGCGACCATCGGCATCGGGCTGATTCCAGGCTATGCGTCGATCGGCGTGCTGGCGCCCGTGCTGCTAGTGCTGCTGCGTCTCGCACAAGGCTTTTTCCTCGCGGGCGAATTGCCTTGCTCGATCACGTACGTCGTTGAAGAGATTCCGGTGCGAGCGAGTCTCGTCAGCGGACTCGTGATCTTCTGCCTGAATTCCGGCGTGCTGACGGCGACGCTGATCAGCCTTGCGCTGCACTCGCTGCTCAACGCCCCCGATGTGCTCGCGTTCGGCTGGCGCATTGCTTTCATCTTCGGCGGCGTGATCGGGCTGGTCTCGTACTGGCTGCGCACTTCGCTCGAAGAATCAAACGAGTATCAGCGGCTCAAGAGTCACAAGGTTAAGCGTCCGTTCAGGAAAGTGTTGACCGACTACCCGAAGCAGGTTGCAATTGGGGTCGGCGTGGCGGGGATTGTGAATGCATCGAACAGCCTCCTTTTCGTCGTGCTGCCGTCGTACCTGACGACCGTTCTGCACTACGCGCCTACGGCAGTCAGCGCCGGACAGAACCTCGGCATCGCGACGATGTCTGCGTCGCTGCTGTTATTCGCGTGGCTCGGCGATTCGGTGCCTTCGCGGCATTGGCATCGCATCGGTTCGCTTTTGATGCTGTTCGGCAGCTATCCGTTTTACCGTCTCGTGGCCGCGCATGGCATTGATCCGCTGTTTGCGTTCGTGATCATCGGCATCGTCGGCGGCTTTGTGAACGGCGCCTACGCGTATCTGCTCGCCGATCTTTTTCCGACCAACGTGCGTTTCAGCGGCATCGCGCTGTCGCTCAACCTCGCGACCGTGCTTTTCACAGGCATTACGCCGCTGGTCGTCACGCAACTGCTGCATCACACCGGCGCATTGACCGCGCCTGGCATCTTCCTGACGGTCGTCGCGCTGATCGCGTTGATCGCAGGCAGTTTCGTCGGCCGCTTCGGCGGACAGATCGAACGCGTGGCGACCTGAGCGGGGGATCGGAACATGCATGCACAGCATCCGGACGCACTCCAGCTCTCGCTTGTCGAAACGCTGGGCGAGGATTGCGTGTCGCTCGATGCGTCCGTTGCCGATGCACACGCCGGTGACTGGAGCGACGCGCCGCGTGTCCGGCCACGAATGACCTTGTTCCCACGCACGCCCGCCGATGTTGCAAGCGCATTGCGCGTGCTGGCGAAGCATCGACAACCGGTCGTCGTACAGGGCGGACTGACTGGACTCGCGGGCGGTGCGACGCCGCAGGCGGGTGAAGTCGCGTTGTCGCTCGCGCGCGTCAATGCGATCGAATCGTTCGACAGGATTGGCGGTACGCTGACGGTGCAAGCCGGTGTGCCGCTCGAACAGTTGCAAACGTTCGTCGAAGCGGAGGAGTGGTTCTTTCCACTCGATCTCGGTGCCCGCGGCACGTGTCAGATCGGCGGGAACGCGGCGACGAATGCGGGCGGCAATCGCGTAATCCGCTTCGGCACGATGCGCGATCGGATTCTCGGACTGGAAGTTGCATTGCCCGACGGCACGGTGCTGTCGATGATGAACCGGGTGACGAAGAACACCACAGGTATCGATCTGAAGCAGCTTTTTATCGGTTCCGAAGGCTCGCTCGGCGTGATCACGCGCCTCGTGCTCAAGCTGGAGCCGAAGCCTTCAGCGGCGAATACGGCGTTGTGCGCGGTCGCGTCGTTCGAAGACGCGACGCGTCTGCTCAAGTACCTGCGCGCGCGGCTCGCGAGTCTCTCCTCGTTCGAACTGATGTGGCAGGACTTCATGAGCGCGGCGATGGATATCGCTCAATTGAAGGCACCGTTCGACGAGCGGTTTCCCGTGTATGTGCTGGTTGAAACGCTGGGCGAATCCTACGATGACGACAGGCTCGCGCTTGAACAGTCGCTCGAACGGATGCTCGAAGAAGGCGTCGTTCAGGACGTGATCATTGCGCAGACCATCGATCACGCGAAGCAGTTGTGGGCATACCGCGAGACGGTCGGCGAATTGCTGTCGAAGCTCAAACCTCATGCGGCGTTCGACATCGGGATACCGATGGACAGAATGGAGCGCTTTGTCGACGATGCACGCTCGTCTTTGAGCGAACGCTTCCCGCAGCAGACGCATTTGTTCTTTGGCCATCTCGGCGATGGAAACCTGCACCTTCTTTCCGGCCCGTATGCGGACGCTTCAAACCTGCTGGAAGTCGAAGAGCTGATCTATGCCGCCGTTAGCGAGGCCGAAGGCTGTATTTCTGCCGAACATGGCGTCGGGGTGATTAAAGAGCCGTTCCTGCATTACAGCCGCTCGGAACCGGAAATCGAACTGATGAACAAATTGAAGGCGTTGCTCGACCCCACGGGCATGCTCAACGCGGGCCGTGTTTTCAAGCAACGTGCAGCGTGCACATAAAGCCATGACACAGCGCTATTCCACGGGCCTTTTCTAAGTGGATTGCTGTCACGCGATCAGTTCGCCACTTCTCGCTTCTTGAACCACCACGGTTCTTGGGTTCGACAGCGAAATGTTGGCCGCGCGTAGCCTTTTCAGTATGGCGAACAGCAGTTCTCGCCACCGCAGAGGTTTCCGAACCGGTGTCTGCGGCGGGCATCGCACCCAGCACGTCGAGCTGCGCATGTGTTCTCGCGAGATCGGGCTGCAGAGAGCTTGCTATCAATCTGTCGACATCGTCGGCTGCACGGCGGCTCAGTGCGTCCAGTTCGAATAGCTGGGCGTCGCTGGTTGCCGCAGATGCACGGTGCCTGATCAGAAGAGAGTAAGACACGGCCTGGCGGTTCCTCAAAAACATTGCTGGCTTTGGAGCGGCGCCGGCAGCGGACGCCGGGCGATCTTCTCTGCCTCCGCGCGTTTCAGGCCGAACGCCTGCAGGACGATGGCCGCCGTGCTTTCTGCGAGCTTCTCCTGTTTCGATCGAAGCGTTTTGCGCATACGAACCACACGTTTCGACGACGGGGCGGAATTGAGTTCGACGGCCACCCCTGCGAGCACCGTGCCGATGACGGAAATCACGCACATCAACTCGTCGGCCACCACGAAGCGTTGCTCGGAAATGCCTCTCTCCGTATCGCGCAGGAGTCGCAGGCCGAGCCCTCGGCTGAGCGCGCGCATAGACAGGCCTTCGCGTATCAGGAGTTCTCCCCAGACCGGCTCACGGCAAGCGCGCAAAAGCGTATGACGAATCGACACCGCGATCACTTCCGCGGGGTCCGACAAGCCGCTTGCAAGTCGATCCAGCGTATTGGCGAATTCCTCGAACAGCCATTCGACCAGGGCGGTGAAGATGCCTTCCTTCGAGTCGAAGTGGTTGTAGAAGGAGCCGAATCCCACATCGGCTGCGTCTGTGATTTCGCTGATCGTCACACCGTCCATTCCATTTTTCGCGATCAGTCCGAACGCGGCGTCGAGCAGACGGGCGCGGGTTTCGCTCTTGCGCCGGGCAAGACGCGGTGAATCTCCGGCGAGCGGCTCGCGCGCCGGAATCGGGGCCATGACTGCGTGTCGGCGGCTCGCGCGCGGGTTGGAGCCATCAGACATTGTTGCCTCCTCGGTCATTGTCTGTTCCGATTTTAGATTCAAACGTCATGGTTGACAATATTATCAGTTATGGATCTAATCTCATCCGTGCGGCTGACATGCGGAAACGTGGGCTAGCAGGACTGAACGAGCAGGGTGGATACAGCGGCGGCGTCTCAGGCGTTGACGGACACCAGGCCGGAATCCGCAGATACCGTGCATAGCAACGCGTGCGCTTACGCAATCGCGCGGCTCCGTCAATGCTGATCTGCAACACACATGTGTTGCGTGCCAGGTTCGATAGCCGGCCAGAAACCGGTGCCATCGTTTGCCGCGGCGCTCGAGAGGATCAGTAGCGCATCAGAGGGCTTTCCTGTTTTCGCGCCAATGGCAACGCATGCTTCCGGGCACGGCGGCCTTTCATCAGCGCGGACGACTTTTCTACCTGGACTCACCACCTGTCTTGTGAACATCGTGAAACATTCCGTTCCTGTCGCGCTGAAGCAGGCGCGTTCGTTGTTACCTTCCATCATCCGGTCGACGCATCGGGCGCCCATCATCCTCATGGCGTGCAGCGCAATCCTTCTTTCCGCATGTCATCAACGCGAGGTCGTGGCGCCCGCGGCCAAGCCGGTCGTTGCACGTGTGGTTCGCCCCGACGGACGCATCCCGGGCGAGTCGTTGCCCGCGCAGGTGGAGGCGCGCTATTCCACGACGCTTTCGTTTCGCGTTGGCGGCAAGATCACTGAGCGGCGAGTGCGTATCGGCGATACCGTCAAGGCGGGACAGACGGTGGCGCTGCTCGACCCAACCGATCTGCAGAACAACCTTGTGAGCGCGCGAGCGCAGCTCGACGCCGCAGAACATCGCCTCGTGTTTGCCAAACAGCAGCTCGACCGCGACGAGGCGCAGGCGCACGCGAACCTGATTGCGCCTGCACAGCTCGAACAGACCCAGGACGCCTACGCGACCGCGCTGGCGCAGCGCAATTCCTCGCTGGCGCACATGGCGCTCGCCTCCGATCACCCGCGCAGATCCACGTTGATCAGCTTGTCGCGCTGGCGATACTGCGTGACCGTATATCCCGATAGCGTCATGGCGAGAAAGCTCGATACGTCTTCCGAACTCACTCCCAACTGGCGCGCCCTGTTCTGGTCGATCTCGAACGAGATCGAGCGTTCGGCCGGTTCGTCCCAGTCGAACTGGACGTTGCGCGTGCGCGAGTCGCCACGGACCTTCTCCGCGACCGTCTCGGCGAGCGAGCGCACCGTCGCGATGTCGTCGCCGCTCACGCGGAACTTGATCGGGAAGCCCACGGGCGGCCCGTTCTCAAGTCGTGCAACACGGGTACGAACTCCGGAGAAGTCTTTCGCGAGTTTCGCGTCGAGCCAATGCATCAGCTCCTCACGTGTCTCGACGTCCCTGGCCGTAATCACGAATTGCGCGAAGTTCGGCTGCTGAAGCTGCTGGTCGAGCGGCAGATAGAAGCGCGGCGCGCCCGTGCCGACAAAATCGACGAAATGCTGGATCTCCGCCTTGCCGTCGAGCACTTTCTCAAGGCGCTTCGCCTCACGCAGCGTTGCCTCGAACGAAGCGCCTTCGGGCAACCTCAGGTCCACGAGCAGTTCAGGCCGCTCGGAGTTCGGGAAAAACTGCTGCGGCACGCGCGTGAATGCGCCCATGGCGATCGCAAACAGCACGGCGGTCACCCCGAGCACAACCCAGCGCCGCTCGATGCACCACGTCACCCAGCCTGCCAGACGCTTGTAGAAGCCCGTGTTGTAGACATCGTGCTCGTGCTGGTGCCCATGACCGCTGCCGGCATGACCCTTGCGCTCCGGCAACATGTGAAAACCCAGCAGCGGCACCAGCACGACGGCCGCGAACCACGAAACGACGAGCGCGATTGCCGACACTTCGAAGATCGAGCGCGTGTACTCGCCCGTGCTCGATTTCGCGAGTGCGATCGGCAGGAAACCGCAGACGGTCACGAGCGTGCCGGTCAGCATCGGAAATGCGGTGCTGGTGTAGGCAAACGCCGCAGCGCGCGTGCGGCTCCAGCCCTGCTCCAGTTTCACCGCCATCATTTCGACCGCGATGATCGCGTCGTCGACGAGCAGGCCGAGCGCGAGCACGAGCGTGCCGAGCGACACCTTGTCGAGGCCGATACCGAATAGATGCATGCACAGCGCCGTCACCGCGAGCACGATCGGAATGGTGATCACGACCACCATGCCCGTTCGCAGGCCGAGCGAAACGAGACTCACGACGAGCACGATCGCCACTGCCTCGCCCACCGAGCGCACGAACTCGTCGACCGAGTGCTTGACCGCATGCGGCATGCTCGAAACGGGGGCGAGCTTCAGACCCGCGGGCAGCGTGGCCTGCAGTTCGGACGCCTTTGCGTCGAGCGCCTTGCCCAAGTCGATGACGTCGCCGCCCTTTTGCATCGTCACGCCAATGCCGAGCACCGCCTGTCCGCCGACGCGCATCTGCGTCACGGGCGGATCGTCATAGCCGCGCCTGATAGTAGCGATGTCGCCGAGCCGGAACGTGCGCTTGTTGATCGTGATCAGCACGTCCGCCAACGCCTGCTCGTCCTTGATCGCGCCGCTTGGCCGCACGAACACGCGGTCGTCAGCCGTGGTGACCGTGCCGACGGGCGCGACGGTATTCTGCGCGTCGATGGCTTGAGCCAGCTGCTGCGGCGTGATCGAAAGCCGCGTGAGCTGCGCATTCGAGACCTCGACGAAAATGTGCTGGTCGGGATCGCCGAAGTAATCGACCTTCGCCACGCCGGGCACGCGCAGCAGCACCGTGCGCAGCTTGTCAGCGTAGTCGTGCAGCTGCGCGGGCGTGAAGCCGTCGCCCTCGAGCGCGTAGATGTTGGTGTAGACGTCGCCGAACTCGTCGTTAAAGAATGGCCCGACCGTACCCTTCGGCAGCGTTGCCCGGATGTCGCCCACCTTCTTGCGAACCTGGTACCAGGTCTCGGGCACTTCCTTGACGGGCGCCGAGTCCTTCATCGCGAAGAAAATCATCGACTCGCCGGGGCGCGAGTAGCTCTTGATGTTGTCCACATACGGCGCCGCCTGCAACTGGCGGCCGATGCGATCCGTGATCTGCTCCTGCACTTCGCGCGCGGTCGCGCCCGGCCAGTAGGTCTGAATGACCATCGTGCGAAACGTGAATGGCGGATCTTCCGATTGCGCGAGGCGCGTATAGCCGATCACGCCGAAGAGCGTCGCCAGTCCGATCAGGAAGATCACGAGCTGCTGGTGACGCAGTGCCCAGGAGGAGAGATTGAAACCGCCTGTGTCGGCGGTCTCTTTGTCGGAAGCATTCACGGGCGGCATGTCCGGCCCGTTCTCATGGTCGCGTGCGTTCATGACGGGAAGTCCTCCGGATGCAGCGGCGGCACGACTTGCACATGCTGCCCCGAACTCACGGCGTGCACGCCTTGCAGGATCACGCGTTCGCCGTCATGCAGGCCCGAACCGATCGACACCGTACGTTCTTCGTATCGCTGGATCGTGACCGGGCGCAACTCGAGCGTGTCGCTTCCGCTACGCACGACCCACACCGCGGGATTCTCGCCACGATGGAAAAGCGCAGTCACCGGCACCGTGAAGGTCTGTCCGGCTACGTTGCCCTGAACCGAATCGAACGCGACGTTGGCCGTCATGCCAAGGCGCACTTCCGGGCTCGCTGCCGCGAGCGTCAGCTTGACCCGCCAAGTGCGGCTTTCCTGATCGGCGGCGGCCGACACTTCGCGCACGCTTGCTTCGAACGACTTGCCCGGCAACGCGGGCAGCGTCACACGCGCCTTGCTGCCGGCCTTCAGCGAGTTGACCACGCGCTCCGGGGCATCGCAGACGATATCCACATCACCCGTCCAGTCGATGTGATACACGGCCTGGGTGGCCTGCACGTTCTGCCCGGTGTTGGCATCTTCGGAAGTCACCACGCCGTCGTGATCCGCGGCAAGCGTTGCATAGCGCAGGCGCCGAAGAGCGAGCGCGTCGATCCGGCAAAGCTCACGAGCCTCGCGATTCCGACACCGAATGGCCCAGTGCCGCTCGGCTCGCTGGGTCATGTACGCGATACGCTCGAGTACGGCGTGATCTGGGAACGCGACCGGCAGCCGACCATTACGGTGCAGGCCGATGTACGCGGCGACGCGCAGGGCATCGACGTCACGCGCGACATCGACCACGCACTCACCTCGGTGCGCGCCACGCTGCCTGTCGGCTATCGGATCGACGTGGGCGGTGCGGTCGAAGAAAGCGTGAAGGGGCAAACGTCGATCAATGCGGAAATGCCGCTGATGATCATTGCGGTGCTCACGCTGCTGATGATTCAGCTCAAGAACTTTGCGCGCACGTTCATCGTGGTGCTGACGGCGCCGCTGGGTCTGATCGGTGTGGTGACGGCGCTGCTGCTGTTCGGCAAGCCATTCGGATTCGTCGCGCTGCTCGGTGTGATCGCGATGTTCGGCATCATCATGCGCAACTCGGTGATCCTGGTCGATCAGATCGATCAGGACATCGCGGCGGGGCATGCGCGCTTCGACGCCATCATCGGCGCAACGGTGCGGCGCTTCAGGCCGATCATGCTGACGGCGGCCGCCGCCGTGCTCGCGCTGATTCCGCTGCTTCGCTCGGGCTTCTTCGGACCCATGGCAACCGCGCTGATGGGCGGCATTACGATCGCCACGGTGCTGACCGTGTTCTTTCTGCCGGCGCTGTACGCGACGTGCTTCAAGGTCCGCCATGACGAGCGCGGCACGCAACCGGTCGTCGTCGAGCATACGGAGGTTTGATCATGAGCTTCAACTACAGGACATTGGTGCTGGCGGTGGCTGCGGCACTCGCTGTGAGCGCGTGTTCGTTCGGACCGGGCGGCGAGCCGCCGGCCATGCCTTCGCCCGAGCATTACGGCGCGCAGGCGCAGCCTTCGAAGACAGTGGCGGCGGGCGGCGTTACACAGACGTTCGACGTAGGCGCGACCTCAGCGCCGCAATGGTGGCGCCTCTATCGCTCCGACGCGCTCGACGCTCTCGTCGACGAGGGCTTGCGCAACAGTCCTACGCTCGCGTCGGCACAGCGCACGCTCGCGTCGGCGCAACAGCAACTGCGGGCGCAGATCGGCGAGACGACGCTTCCGTCGATCGACGGTGTCGCACAGGTCCAGCGCGCCCGGTCACCGGTCGTGCCCGGACTGGGTCCCGAGCAGGTGCAATACAACTTCTTTGCCGGTCAGCTTGCGGGGCACTACACCTTCGACCTGTTCGGCCAGACCCGTTACATGAACTCGGCAAGCGCGGCTCGCGTGAACGTACAGGCGTATGAGCTGGAAGCGTCGCGGCGTGCGCTGGCCGCGAACATCGTGGGTACTTCGATCAATGTCGCGGCGCTCGACCGGCAGATCGCGCTCACTGAACGGATCGTTGCCGTATCCAACGACACGGCAAGCGACGATCAGCAGCGCTATGCGCTCGGCTCGGTCTCGCGCGTGCAGGCGCTTGGGTCGAAACAGGATGCCGCGTCGGTCGCGGCGACTTTGCCAGCGCTGCGTCAGCAGCGCGCGTCTGCGATTCATGCACTCGCTGTGCTGCTCGGCCGTACGCCCGACAACCCGCCGAGCGTGCCGGCACTCGACACGCTGTCGCTGCCCGAACATGTGCCCGTGGCCGTGCCTTCGGACCTGCTGCGTGCGCGTCCTGACATTCAGGCCGCCGACGCCGCCGTCAAGGCTGCAGCCGCCGATGTCGGCTCTGCAACGGCGCAGATGTTCCCGAGCCTGTCGCTGACCGCCTCGATGGGCCGCGGCGGTTTTAGCTGGCCGGCGCTGCTTTCGGGCGCAGGCGGCCTATGGGCTATCGGCGCCAGCCTGTCGCAGCCGATCTTCCACGGCGGCGCGCTCGTTGCACAGCGCCGCGCGTCGATCGATGCCTACGACGCCTCAGTGCTGCACTACAAAGCGACGGTGCTTTCCGCGTTCCAGGACGTGGCGAATTCGCTGGCCGCACTCGATAACGATGCGCAGACGCTGGCGTCGAACGAAGTAGCCGCTCAGGCCGCGCGCGCAGCATTCGACGACACCGCGTCGCGCCATCGTATGGGGTCGCTGCCTGCCACGGCGCAGTACGCGAGCGAAGCGCGCTATCTGAACGCGCAAATGGGCGCGGTGCGGGCGGAGAGCCAGCGCATGAGCGACACGGCGGCGCTTTTCCAGGCGATGGGCGAGCTGCCAGTGAACCAGCAGACGGCGGCGTCGGGGCAATGACGAGTGAAAACGGGGAAGGCGGCGCTTGCATGTTCCCGTTTGTCCGGTAGCGCTGCAACGATCGCTGACCGATCCGTCCCGTGCGGCGAGAATTAAAGCAGCTCCGCGAGCTGAGTATCACGCTCTATGAGCGAGGTGCGAGCGGCACCGGGGGTGACATTCCGGCTGACATTCTGGGTGCGATGGCAAACGCACCCGGACCGCTTGCGTCAGGCATCCCTCTCACTGCTCCTCTGCGGCCTCGTCCACGACGGGCAGCGGACGCGCCGCAATCTTTTCCGCCTCCGCGCGCTTCAGACCCAGCGTTTGCAGCAGCATGGCCGCCGTGCGCTCGGGAAAATGCTCGCCGCTGAAACCGAGTTCTGCGAGCACTGCCGGTGCGGTTGCGCCCGGTGCGGCAAAGTTCAGATCGGCTGCAATCACTGAGAGGACCGTGCCTCCCACTGCCAGAAACGCGACAAACGGATCTGCGACGATGAAACGCTTCGCAGCGATGCCGTTGCCAATGTCGCGCAGCAGTCGCTGGCCCAGCCCGCGGCTCACGACACGAGCAGAGAACCCTTCGCGAATCAGGAAACGTCCCCAAACCGGGTCGCGCCGTGCGCGCAGCACCGTATGGCGCACCGAGACCGAGACCACTTCGGCCGGATCGGAAATGCCGCCCGCGAGACGATCGAGCATGTCCGCAAATTCCTCGAACACGTTGTCGATCAGCGTCGCGTAGATCGCCTCTTTCGACTCGAAGTGGTTGTAAAACGAGCCGAAACCGACGTCTGCCGCCTCGGTGATCTCGTTGATCGCCACGCCCTCCATGCCTTTTTCGGCCATCAACCTGAGCGCCGCGTCCAGCAGCCGCGCGCGCGTCTCACGTTTGCGGCGCGCGCCACGCGGCTCGCGTTCTTCGACGGCGGGCGCCGACGAGACCGGCGCCTTACGCGCCGGACGCTGGGCTGTCCGGCGATTTGTCGTGTTCGTCATGTTCAATCCTGATCTGGTTATGTCCACAGTATAGATTCGAACGTCTACATTGACAAAACCATCAGCGATGAGTTTAATGTCATCAACGGCGCAACGGCCGGTCTAACGAAAACAGATGGAGTGACTGTGGAGACAGCAACCCGAAAGGGTGTCGCGCCGACCGGCCGGCACTACTTCATTCTTCCGCGCATGGCGGCGTCGTCATGCGTCGTTCATGCCGTGGCGGCGAAATGCCCGCCAGCGGAGACAGCGATTGGCCGGCGACCCGAGCGTCGTCGCGTGACAGGTCTATCCCGCTGCTGTCCAGGTACCTCTCAGCTCCACGGTACCGTCGGCAACCTCGGTGGGCGCCGACATCTTCCATCGTATGCGAGCGCTGCCGGTTCGCCGGCGTTCGAAGCCGCATCGATCACTACGATCGCCTGATCACATCCCGCCATGAAAATCACTACCGCACAGCCTGCTCGTCACGCCAACCCGACGGCGAAAGCAACGGCATTGAGTTATTTGATGTTCGAGCGGCCAGACCTCGTGCAGGCAGAACGATTCCTCAACGACTTCGGGCTCCTAAGCGTATCGCGGGACGAAGCGCTCCTACTTCTTCGCGGTACCGGCGCTTCGCATTTCTGCTACGCCGTGCGCAAGGCGCAGAAAGCTCGCTTTGCCGGTTTCGGTTTGCAGGTCGGCAGCCTGGCCGAACTCGATGCATTGGCCAACCTGCCGGGCGCGTCCCAGGTGCAAGCGTCTGCGCTCGTGGGCGGCGGTTACGTCGTTCAGCTAACCGATCCGTCGGGTTTCCGAGTCGATGCGATATGGGGCCAGTCGCCAGCGGAGGCTTTGCCCCATCGGCAGCCGTTGCCTTTCAATTCCGTCGATGCGGCAGTCCGCATCAACGATACACAGCGGCCGCCCGAACAGCCGCCGGAGGTCGTCCGGCTCGGGCATGTCGTGCTCGAACTCGCCGACTATCAGGAAACCTGTGCGTGGTACACGCGCCACTTCGGCTTCATTCCGAGCGACGTGCAGGTGCTTCCCGACGGTTCGCCCGCAGTTGCATTCCTGCGGCTGGATCTCGGTGACGAGCCGGCCGATCATCACACGCTCGCACTCGCACAGGGCTTCGTGGCGACCTACAGCCATAGTGCCTACGAAGTCGTGGACGCCGACGCGGTCGGTATGGGCCAACGCGTTCTGCGCGATAAAGGCTGGACGCACGCGTGGGGCATCGGCCGCCATATTCTCGGCAGCCAGATATTCGACTACTGGCAGGACCCGTGGGGCGACAAGCATGAGCACTACTGCGACGGCGATCTGTTCACGTCCGCCGCGCCAACGGGCATTCATGCCGTGAGCCGCGAGGCGATGGCTCAGTGGGGTCCGACGATGCCACGCAGTTTCACGAGGCCCCGATTCACTCCCGCGAGCATTGCCGCATTGATTTCGAATTTGCGACGCTGCCCAGATCTCACGCTGAGCAAGCTGAGGACGCTGGCCAGAATTTTCGCGTGACACCACAATTTTTTTTGAAACCGGAGATCGACCTATGCCAGTTCACGTTCTGCATTACCTGCATGAGGGCCGCGCACATTGGGGCGTCGTGGCCGGTGGCACAATTACGCCCATCCCCGGTGAGTTCAAGTCCACCGCGGAGTTCGTCGAGGCCAATCCTGTCGAGCAGTTGCTGTACCTCGACGGCCAGAAGATCTCGGAGTCCGACGTGCAGTGGCTCTCGCCCGTTACGGCCGATCAGCAGTTCATCTGCCAGGGCGCCAATTACCGTCAGCATATGATCGAGTCCGGCTTGGACCCCGATGTGAAGAAGTTCAACATGATCTTCACGAAGGCGTCTAGCTGTATCGTTGCCGCCGATTCCCGGTTGGTAAAGCCCAAAGAGGTGCAGTTTCTCGACTACGAGATCGAACTGGGCCTTGTTCTCAAGCGCAACGTCACGACCCGCCAAACGGTTACCGACGAGAATCTCCACGACTTCGTCGCGGGCATCGTCATCGTGAATGACTATTCGGCGCGCGATATCCAGATTCCGCAAATGCAGTTTTACAAGGGCAAGAGCTACCGTACGTTTGGCCCTGTCGGTCCATACCTCTGTCTGCTTCAACAGCAGGACTTTCCCAAGCTGAAGGAGCTCAAGCTGACGCTGACTGTGAACGGCGCGGTTCGCCAGAGCGATTCGACGGAGGGACTCGTCTACGGTCCGGCGGAGACTTTGACTGAACTCTCCGGAGTGCATGACCTGTACGCAGGCGACCTGCTCGCGACCGGGACGCCGTCCGGCTGCGCGCTCATCGTTCCATCGCCCGAGAAGCAGCGCGCCGCGGCGCAACTTCCGGAAGCGGACAAGTGGCGCATGTTCCTCAAGATGCAGTCCGAGCGGCCGCAGTATCTGAGCATGGGAGACGTGGTGGAAGCGCGCATCGCCAGCCCCGACGGTTCGATCGACCTTGGAGTGCAGCGTAACCTGGTCGTCGCAGAGGCAGCATGAAAGGCGTCGCCAACCTACAGGATGTTCTTGCTATCGAAGCGCAAGGACAACCGGCCGATCTGCCGTCAAACACCTACGAGATGATCTGCCGGGGCGCCGCGATCGATCCATTGGCACCGGCGCTTTCGTATTTCGCAACTGCCGACGATTACGCGAACGCGAAGCACTGGACGTACAGCGAACTGCTGCGCGATATCACGCGCACGGCGAACATGCTGTCGCGCCTCGGCGTACAGCGCGGCACCGTCGTCGCCTATGTGCTGCCCAATTTGCCCGAGACGCATTGTGTGATCTGGGGCGGCGAGGCGGTGGGGATCGTCTGTGCGATCAACCCGATGCTCGAAGGCGAGGCGATCGGTCAATTGCTGAAGGCGTCGGGCGCTGCCGTGCTTGTCACGCTGGCACCGTTCCCGGGCACTGACGTCTGGCAGAAGGTGAAGCCGGTTCTGCATAAGGTGCCTTCGCTCAGGCATGTCGTGCTGGTCGATCTCGCCGGCGAATGCTCGCCGCAGCACGAACCTGTCGGCGAGAGTCGCGCCGTGACCTCGCAGATTGAGTTCCACGATTTCGCGACGGCAGTTGCGCGCGAGTCGGGCGAGGCGCTTTGCACCGCGCAGCAGATGAATGCGGACGACGTGTCCTCCTATTTCTGCACGGGTGGCACGACCGGGTTGCCCAAGATCGCGATGCGCCGACACGGCAACGAAGTGGCCAACGCGTGGAGCGCCGGCCGGTTCCTTGGGCAGAGCGTCGGACCCGGTAAGACGATCTTCTGCGGACTACCACTCTTTCACGTCAACGCCGTGACGGTGACGGGTCTGCTGCCATTTTCGCGCGGCGCGCATGTCGTGCTCGGTACTGCACAGGGCTATCGGGGCGAGGGCGTCGTCAAGCGTTTCTGGGAAATCGTCGAGCACTACCGGATCAACTTTTTCAGCGGCGTGCCGACCCTCTATGGTTCATTGATGGAGGTTCCAGTCGAAGGCCGGGATATCGGTTCACTCGAATACGCACTATGCGGCGCCGCGCCCATGCCGGTCGAGTTGCTCCGCGCATTTCAGGCTCGCACGGGAATAAGAATTCTCGAAGGTTACGGTCTCACGGAAGGCAGTTGCGTCAGCAGCGTCAACCCGCCGCTCGGCGAACGCCGGGCCGGCTCGATCGGTCTGCGTCTGCCCGGTCAGGCGATGAAAGCAGTGGTGGTCGACGAAGCCGGAAGCTACGTCCGGGACTGCGCTGCAAATGAGGTCGGACAGTTGCTGATCTCCGGCCCGAATGTATTCGTCGGCTATGCGAGAGCAGAACAGAACAGCGGCATCTGGATGGATACGGGAGACGGCGGCCGTTGGCTTAACACGGGAGACCTCGGCCGTTGTGACGCCGACGGTTATTTCTGGCTCACCGGCCGCAAGAAAGAGCTGATTATCCGGGGTGGACACAACATCGATCCCGCGGCAATCGAAGAACCGCTGCATCGTCATCCGGCGGTACGTCTCGCCGCGGCAGTGGGCCGCCCGGATACACACGCAGGCGAGCTGCCCGTCGCCTATGTCGAAATGAAGCGGGGCATGAGTGCAACAGAGGCGGAATTGTTCGATTTCCTGCGTGGCGAGATTCAGGAGCGCGCCGCGCTGCCGAAGGCGATCCGCATTGTCGACTCCATGCCGTTGACGGCTGTCGGCAAGATTTTCAAGCCCTCGCTCAAACGGCGCGAGACGGTAGACGCAGTTGATTGCGCTCTTGCAGCGGCTGGCATCGAAGGCGCGAGCATTAGCGTCGTTGAAGACGCAACAGCGGGTCTTGCGCTGCGCGTTGAACTGCCCGATCTCGCGCTGGAGGCTTTGGCCGCCTCGGCACTCGCACGCTTTCCGTTCGCCCTTTCGTTTTCTTGTGTGCGCCAGCAGCAGGAGCGATGAAGCCGCCGTAGCAGGGACGCGACGATAGGGCATCGTCGCAAGCAAGGACGTTTGCACGCATTGCTTTTTCATCGCACGTGCAACGACTCAGTTAATTTAGTACGACTATTAAAAAGTTAAAAGAATGCCTCGCTAATGGCATGGACAAGCCCAATTCGTAACAGTTGCGGCAACTGGAGACAGGAGAAAACAATGATGAAGCAGAGGAGAACCGGCATTGCCGGAGCGGTGGCTTGCGTCTGCGGGATCGCGCTGACTGATGCGGCCCACGCGCAGAGCGCAGGCAGCTTGACGCTGTCGCTCGGATGGTTGCATGTGGCGCCACAAGGCCACGCAACGCCGCTCACGGTCGAGAGCGTCGGCGGGCAGCCGGTGAATCAGACGCTCACAGGCACGGGGGCGCATGCATCGACGTCGGATACGGTGGGGATCACAACCGAATACTACGTGACGGACAACATCGGCGTTGCGGCGCTTCTGGGTTTTCCAGTGAAAGTCGATCTGATTGGGGAGGGGACGTTCGCGAAGTACGGCAATCTCGGCACGACGAAGCCCATGCCGCCGGCGATCGAACTTCGCTATCACCTGTTTTCGGCCGGCTCTGCGTTCCGGCCATTCGTAGGGCTCGGCGTGAACTATACGTGGTTCACACAGGTACGGGCTACTAACAAAGCGTTCGTCGAAGGAAGCTTTGGACCCGGCGGATCGGCGCACGCGACGCTTAGTTCGTCGTGGAATCCGGTATTCGAGCTAGGCGCAAGTTACGCGCTCACAAAGCACTGGTCTGTTGGAAGCAACGTCAACTACATGCCGGTCAAGACCAACCTGACCTTGCACGGGCAGACCGCCACGGGAACCCAGGTCGTGTCGAAATCCACGCTCAGGCTGGATCCCGTCAGCGTTTTCGTGAACGTGGCGTACACGTTCTAGCGCAAGTCCGCCCGCTGCGCTTCCAACACAAAGCTCACATAGGATCGAATGATGAAACGACAGGTCCTCAAGACCATTCTTTTTGCGCTGCCCAAAGTTCTCGAACTGACGGCGCGCCGCTTTCCGGCTTATCGACATCGTTTGAAAGAGCACGACCTGGTAGCCTCGATCGGATTGATGGATGAAAGCATGGGGCGCGCAATCCAGATAAAGAACGGGCGAGTCCGTTCTCTTGCAGACAGGCGCCGAAAGCCGGACGTACGCATCGCATTCAAGGATGTCGCCACCGCGCTCAAATTCCTCTCCCCACGTCCCGATCAGGCCGAGATCGTGCATGCAGCGAAGAATTTCAAGGTCGTGACGGAAGGCGACGACGAACTGCTGGTCTGGCTCATGCAAACACTGAGCATGATGCAAACCGTCAGCCTGCCGATGGGTACGCCGATGCGCGATGGCACGCGGCGCTATGCGACCTGCACGAATGGCGGGCCGTTGTTCGTCTATGTAAAGGATGGCCGCATCGTCCGGGTCACGCCGATAGACCTGGATCGCTCCGATGCAGCAAGCTGGGAGATCGAGGCGCGCGGACGCCGTTTCAGCCCGCCGCGACGAGGCATGGTCGCGCCGCATGCATTGGCGATCAAGTCACTCGTCTACTCGGACAAGCGCATTCTCCACCCGATGAAGCGGGTCGACTTCGACCCTGACGGCGAGCGCAATCCCCAAAACCGCGGCACGTCCGGCTATGTGCCGATCAGTTGGGACGAGGCTCTCGACATCGTCTCGCGGGAGATCAACCGGCAAAAGCGCGTTCATGGTCCCGGTTCGATCACGTTTCCGATGTCTTCCCATCACCAGTGGGGCAATGTCGGCTACTACCTGAGCGCGCTGACCCGCTTTGCGAACCTGATCGGGTTCACCCGCGTGGCCGCGAATCCGGACAGTTGGGAGGGATGGTACTGGGGGGCGATGCATCACTTCGGTAACTCGATGCGGGTGGGCGTGCCGTCCGGCTACGGCGGCGTCGAAGATTGCCTGAAGGAAGCGGAAATGATCGTATTCTGGTCTTGCGACCCGGAGAGCACCAATGGCGCATACGCCGGGTTCGAAGGAACGGCGAGGCGTCTGTGGGCGAAGGAGCTTGGTATCGAGTTCGTGCACATCGATCCGCACTGTAATCCCACCGCCCAACTGTTCGGCGGACGGTGGATTCCCGTGCGACCGCAAACCGATGCGGCGCTGGCTACTGCCATCATGCACGTATGGGCCGTGGAAGGCTTATATGACGAAGACTACGTTGCCACGCGCACGACCGGCTTCGACGAATGGCGTGCCTATCTGCTCGGCGAATCCGACGGTGTGCCGAAGACGCCGGAATGGCAGGAGCCGGAAACCGGCGTTCCTGCAAAAGACGTTCGCGCGCTCGCGCGGCGGTGGGGGAACAGGAAGGTCTATCTCGCCGTCGGCATGACAGGGGCGGGATTTGGCGGCGCGGCACGTGGAGCCACGGGCGCGCAATGGGCGCGCTGCATGGTCATGATGATGGCGATGCAAGGCTGGGGCAAGCCGGGCGTCAATTTCGGCTGTTTGGAGATCGGGGTCCCACACGATCTGCAGTTCTATTTTCCTGGCTATGCGGACGGCGGTATGTCCGGCGACCTGGCCTGGACCGCGAACGCGGTGAACAACTACCAGCGCATGCCGCACATTCTCACCATGAACCCGGTCAAGCAGATGGTGCCTCGCCAGCAACTGCCCGACGCGATCATCAACGGCCATGCGACCGGATATCTATGGGACGGCATTTCTCAGGAAGCGCAATTTGCGCCGTTCAGTTATCCGATGCCCGGTTACTCGCCCATCCACATGATCTACCGATATGGCGGCTCTGCCTTCAGCACGGTGACCCGATCCGGACGCTGGGCCGAGGCTTACCGGCACCCGAGTATCGAGTTTGTCGTGAACCAGTCGATCTGGATGGAAGGCGAGGCGCAGTTCGCCGACATCATCCTGCCCGCGTGCACGTCGCTCGAGCGATGGGACATCGGCGAATGGTCGAATTCCGGCGGCTACGCACATCATGGTTTCAGCACGGTCAATCATCGCATCATGACCATGCAGCACAAATGCATCGAGCCACTGGGCGAGTCGCGCTCCGACTACGACATCTTCACTGCCATCTTGAGCCGGCTCGGCCTCGGCGGCGTCTTCACCGAGGGATGCAGCGAACTCGACTGGGTCAAGCGCGTGTTCGAATCGTCGGATTTACCCGATCACATTTCGTGGCGAGATTTCTGCCGCAAAGGCTATTTCGTCGTGCCACCCGAGAAAGCGGAATTACGCCAGCCGCCGGATATGCGCTGGTTCGCGCAGGGGCGTCGCAAGGACTTGCAGGAACCGCATCCGCTGCCGTCGCAGCATGCCGAAAAATTCGGCATGGGGCTGCAAACGCCGAGCGGGAAGTTCGAGTTCATTCCCGAACTGCTCAAGCGCCATACCGCGGACAACCCTGAGCGGCCGCCGCTGAACCGCTATATCCCGTCGTGGGAAGGACTGCGGTCGGACCTGGCTCACCGGTATCCATTGCAACTGATCGCCACGCACAGCCGTTACAGCTTTCATACGCATTGTGACGGCAAGAATTCATCCATCAACAGTGTCGAGGATCATCGCGCGCTCATCGGCGGTCACCGTTTCTGGCTCCTCAGGTTGAGCGCGGCCGATGCGGCGATGCGATGCATCGGTCATCGCGATCTCGTCAAGGTCTACAACGACCGCGGAGCTGTGATCTGCGCGGCCGACGTTTCGCCGCTAGTCACCGCAGGGGTCGTCAAGTCATATGAGGCGAGCGCCGAATTTCAATTGATCGAGATCGACGGCGAGCGCGTCGAAATTGGTGGCTGCATGAATATGCTGACACCCGACCGGCCCCAAACGGCAGGAACGAGCAGCATGAGCCCGAACTCATGCCTCGTACAGGTCGAAAAATGGCGAGGCGCCGAAGCGTTTCTGCTCGCCCGCGCAGCGTAAGGAGCACAGCGTGAAAAAATGGAATCTGATTATCAAGGTCGGACGTTGCGAGAACTGCCAGAACTGCGTCATCGCCGCGCGCGACGAGCACGTCGGCAACGACTTCCCCGGTTACGCCGCGCCCGCTGCGGCCGGCGCCGCGAGCCCCATCAGGATCTTGCGCCGTGTGCAGGGCCGCTCGCACATGGTCGACACGACCTACCTGCCCGTGATGTGCAATCACTGCGACGACGCGCCATGCGTGCGAGCGGGTGACGGCGCCGTTCGCAAACGTGCCGACGGCATCGTCATCATCGATCCTGACAAGGCGCGCGGGCGGAAAGATATCGTTAAGTCCTGCCCTTACAAGGCGATTGTGTGGAACGAGGAACTGCAACTGCCGCAGACGTGGATCTTCGACGCCCACCTGCTCGACGCGGGTTGGCAGCGCCCCAGATGTGAACAGTCATGCCCGACCGGCGTGTTCGAAACGGTCAAGCTGGACGACGCAAAGATGGCCGAAAAGGCCGGGCAGGAAGGGCTGAAGGTCTTGCAACCGCGTCTCGGCACAAAACCTCGGGTCTGGTACAGCGGCCTTGAGCGCTGGGAAAGCTGCTTTATCGGCGGAAGCGTCAGTGCCGAGCTGAAAGGCATCGTCGAGTGTGTCGCCGATGCCGTCGTTGTGCTGTACGCGCGTGGCGAGAAGATTGCCGAAACGGTGTCGGACGCGTTCGGCGATTTCCGGTTCCTGGGCCTCGCAAAGGACAGCGGCCTCTACCGGGTGGAGATAGGTCACGCGCTCGGCAAGGCGTCGCGTGAATGTGAACTGGGCGAAAGCGTCTACCTCGGCGACGTCAACGTCGCGCAGCCGGCGACCGCAGTCGAGCCCGCGTAACGTCAGGATGAACGTGCTTGCCGGAACGGTTCGCTATTTCCATTCCTGTTTTGTAAATTGACAATATAATCAATAGTGATTTATATATACAAACATGACCGGTGCGCCGCTCGGTGCACCTGTAGAGCTGTCGAGCAACCCGCCATCTGACACGTTCGCTGAGGCTCGGCGAGTCCAGACGGCAACGTCACCGGTGAGCTATGCGATGAAGCACGAACGCCTGACGCGCGCGCGGAGGAAACAGCAGACGCGAGAGCGTCTGTTCGAGGCTGCGCGGAGCGTTTTCCTTGAAAAGGGTTTGGCCGCGACGAGCGTAGAGGACATCGTCAAGGCGGCGGGTTATACGCGCGGCGCCTTCTACTCCAACTTCCACTGCAAAGAGGAACTACTGCTGGAACTGCTCCGTCGCGATGTCGACGAGGCAAGTGCGCGTCTGCAGTCCATGGTCGCGGAGCGGGGCGACGATATGAGCTCGCGCGCGATTGCGTATTACAGCCGCTGCTTTCTGCCAAGCGATTCCTTTCCGCTATGGCTGGAGGCGCATCTCATTGCGCGCCGCGACAGCGCATTCCGGGAGCGCGTGAATGCGCTCCGCCACGAACAACTGGAAGAAGTCAGCGCCTATTTGCGAGCGAATGTCGTGCATGGTGGCTGCGAGCTGCCTTTGCCGCAGGACGCCGTCGCGTTGACGCTGATGAGCCTGTGCAATGGCTTGCACTTCTTGAAGATATGCACGCCGCAGGCAGTCGGCAAAGAGGCGATTCAATCCCTGGTCGGCGAGCTTATTTCAGATGCGCTGCGGCAGCTGTCACCGGAAAAACGCCAGGACGTGAAGTGCACCGGCGTAACAGCGTCGTGCGTCTGAGCCATTGAGCGTGGCCGATCGTCTGTATTAACGAGCGTGATATCGGGGTAGGGCAGAAATCTTCGGCGTCAGTCGAGCGCAACGAATCTATAGACGACAAAAAACCCCGTAAGACGTTGACCTTACGGGGTTTCTCGAACTACTGCGGCTTGCGCCGGAACAACTGTGGTGCCCAGGAGAGGACTCGAACCTCCACGGTGTTGCCACCGCTAGGACCTGAACCTAGTGCGTCTACCAATTCCGCCACCTGGGCACGTCTTCAAGCTAGAACGCTATTTTAGCGGGCTGATGCAGCGTGTCAATCCCCGCTATAAACAAACTTCGCTTTTACCACTACGAGCAATGCATTGAATGCCGGCGACCGGTAATCAGACTGCATGACCATCAAACCAAACGCTTTGTACAAAACGCTTTTCACAAAACACGCTTTGTACAAAAACCAAAGCCGCCCATACAACATGGCGGCTTTAGTTTTGAATCTTGGTGCCCAAGAGAGGACTCGAACCTCCACAGTGTTGCCACCGCTAGGACCTGAACCTAGTGCGTCTACCAATTTCGCCACCTGGGCAGGTGATGAACAGCAAAGACCGCCATTATAGCGGCAGGATGGAGCCTGTCAAGCGTTTCTCAAAACTTGCTTAAACAACCCGCCGACGACGCTGCGCGGGCTTCCTGGCGACTATTGACGGCCCGCGTGGCGCGCCGCACGGGTGTTAGAATGCCTCGCAGTAGTTCGTTGGCACGGTGCACAAGCCCGTCGGACTCAGCCTTGAACGAGCCGGACCCGAGACAGTCTTTTTAGTGCAACGGCAGGCGCGGATCATGCGCGCTGCAAACGCTTCTTAAGCCGAGCCACATCGCCGACCGACGTCCATGCAACGAGAAAAAATCATCGACAAGCCCTTGAGCAAATTTCCGTATCCGATTCCGAGCCGCGAGGAAATCCTCGGCGTCCTGCGTACGAGCGAAGCGCCGCTCGCCGCCAACGACATCGCCGAAGCCTTGTCGATCAAGCGCCAGGAGCGCGAGGGATTCTTCAAGCGCCTCGGCGCGATGGAGCGCGACGGCCAGATCCGGCTCGATCAGCGCAATTTGTATCAACTGACTCATCCGTCGAACTTCGTCGCGGGGCGCGTTCAAGGCCATCGCGACGGCTATGGCTTCCTGATTCGCGACGACGGCCAGGACGACCTGTTCCTGCCCACTGCCGAAATGCAGAAGGTCATGCACAACGACCGCGTGCTTGCGCGCATCGTCGGCTATGACCGGCGTGGCCGGCCGGAAGGGCATATCGTCGAAGTCACTGACCGCGCGAACAAGCGCGTCATTGGCCGCCTGCTGAATGAGAACGGCGCGCTGATCGTCGCTCCCGAAGACAAGCGCATCGGCCACGACATCCTGATCACGCAGAACACCAAGAAGGCCAAGGTCGGTCAGGTAGTGGTCGTTGAGCTGACCGATTTTCCGAGTCGTCATTCGCAGCCGCTCGGCCGCGTGGCCGAAGTGCTCGGCGATATCGACGACCCCGGCATGGAAATCGAGATCGCCGTGCGCAAGTACGGCGTGCCGCACGAGTTCAGCCCCGACGCGCTTGCCGAAGCCTCGAAACTTCCCGATGAAGTCCGACCGGCCGACGTGCGTCACCGCGTCGACCTGCGCGACGTGCCGCTCGTCACGATCGACGGCGAAGACGCGCGCGACTTCGACGACGCCGTCTATTGCGAGCCGGTCAAGGTAGGCCGCGGCGATGGTTTCCGCCTGATCGTCGCGATCGCGGACGTCTCGCACTACGTGCATCCGAAGAGCGGGCTCGACGCGGACGCGATCGAACGCAGCACCTCCGTTTATTTTCCGCGCCGCGTGATTCCCATGCTGCCGGAAAAACTGTCGAACGGTTTGTGCTCGCTGAATCCGAGCGTCGACCGTTGCGTGCTGGTGTGCGACATGATCGTCACCGCGCGCGGCGAAGTGAAGGCGTATCAGTTCTATCCCGGCGTGATGCATTCGGCCGCACGTCTGACTTATACCGAAGTCGCCGCGGTGCTGAAGAACACCAAGGGTCCGGAAGCCGCGCGCCGCGCCGCGCTGCTGCCGCAACTGCAGAATCTGTACGGCGTCTACAAGTCGCTATTCGCCGCGCGCCAGAAGCGCGGCGCGATCGACTTCGACACGACCGAGACGTACATCGTCTGCAATGCGCAGGGCAAGATCGAACAGATCGTGCCGCGCACCCGCAACGACGCGCATAAGCTGATCGAGGAATGCATGCTGGCCGCGAACGTCTGCGCCGCCGATTTCCTCAAGCGCAACAAGCATCCGGGTCTGTTCCGCGTGCATGCCGGGCCGACTGCGGAAAAGCTCGAGAATCTGCGCACGTTCCTGCGCGGCATGGGCCTCACGCTCGGCGGCGGCGACAAGCCGCATGCAAGCGACTACGCCGCGCTGATGGCGCAAATCCGCGAACGGCCCGACGCGCAGATGCTGCAAACCATGCTGCTGCGCTCGATGCAACAGGCCGTGTACAGCCCTGACAACATCGGCCACTTCGGTCTCGCCTACGAGGCGTATGCCCACTTCACGAGCCCGATCCGCCGTTATCCCGATCTGCTCACGCACCGCGCGATCTACGCGATTCTGCAGGGCCGCAAGTATCAGCCTGAGCCGCCGCAAGGCGTCACGCTGAATACGGCGCTGTCGCCGCGCGCACGCGCGATGCAGCAGGCCGACGAGGAAAAAAGCGGCCGCTCGCGCTCGAACAACGTGGCGATCTGGGAAGAACTGGGTCTGCATTGCTCGGCTAACGAACGCCGCGCCGACGAAGCGTCGCGCGACGTCGAAGCATGGCTCAAGTGCTATTTCATGCGCGACAAGCTCGGCGAAGAATATGGCGGCATGGTGAACGGTGTCACGTCGTTCGGCATTTTCGTGCAGCTCGACTCGCTTTTCATCGAAGGCCTCGTGCACGTGACCGAACTGGGCTCCGACTACTTCCAGTACGACGAGATCAAGAACGAACTGCGCGGCGAGCGCACGGGTATTCGCTACCGCCTGTCGGATCGCGTGCGCGTGCAGGTGAGCCGCGTGGATCTCGACGCGCGGAAGATCGACTTCCGTCTCGTGCGGGATACGCCGATCAAGCCGCATCCGGTGCGCGGCGTGGCGGCGGCCGACAAATCATCCGGCGAAAACGGCGGCGCGCGCGTGCGCGCATTGCCGCCGGTCGAAGGCGGCAATGCGGCGGGCGCGCGTCGCAAGAAAGCGGCTCCCGCACAAAGCGCTGCCGTCAAGGAAGCACGCGCCGCGCGCGGTGCCGCGAAGAAGCACGGCGCGGCGCCCAAACCGGCGTCCAAGCCGACGGCGCGCAAGAAGCGCTAAAGCCGCCTCATGGCTTGAACCGCGCGCAGCGGGTACGTCTTGACGTGCCGGTTGCGCGCGGTGTTCGTTTTATTTGCCTGGTTCAATCTGCGGTCAATCCCGGATTCACGCGCTGGCTGGATCGCGCACAGGCACATATATTCATCACAGCAGCGCGGCGATCCTGCCGGGCTCAATCAAAGGTTGTATCAGTCATGGCACGTCACAAGGTTCTATACGGTTTCCACGCAGTCACCGCGCGTATCAGGCACGACGCGTCCACCGTCGAAGATGTCTATTACGACGCCACGCGCAAGGACCGTCGCATGACCGAGTTTCTGCATGTGGCGAAAGAAGCGGGCGTGCGTCTCATCGCCGCCGACGAAACGCGCCTGTGGGGCCTCGCGCACACCGAGCGTCATCAGGGCGTCGTCGCGCGCGCGGGCGACATGCCGCTCGCGCAGAACCTGGCTGAATTGCTCGACGGCATCAATGGTTCGCCACTCATTCTTGTGCTGGACGGCGTGACGGACCCGCACAATCTGGGCGCCTGCCTGCGCGTCGCCGATGCTGCCGGCGCACACGCGGTGATCGCGCCGCGTGACCGGGCCGTCGGCCTGAACGCGACTGCCGCAAAGGTCGCGAGCGGCGCCGCCGACACCGTGCCGTACATCACCGTGACGAACCTCGCACGGGCGTTGCGCGAACTGAAGGACGCCGGCGTGTGGGTCGTCGGCACGGCCGGCGAGGCCAGCAAGAGCCTCTATGAGACGGAGCTCGACGGTCCCGTTGCACTCGTGATGGGTGCCGAAGGCGAGGGCATGCGCCGTCTTACGCGCGATACCTGCGACGTTGTCATGCAGATTCCGATGGCCGGCACCGTGGAAAGCCTGAACGTGTCCGTGGCGAGCGGCGTGTGTCTGTTCGAGGCGGTCAGGCAGCGGGCGGTGAAGAAGTAATTCCGGCCGGCCCGCGGCTCCCACTCCGGTAAACTAGTGTTTTTTACTGCTAGCCGGCATTCTCATGACTCAAGACGAACTCAAGCAACTGGTCGGCCAGGCCGCCGCCGACTACGTCCTCGCCAACGTGCCCGAAGGCTCGTTGATCGGCGTGGGCACAGGCTCTACCGCGAACTGCTTCATCGACGCGCTGGCCGCCAACAAGGCGCGCTATCGGGGCGCGGTGTCGAGTTCGCTTGCCACCACCGCGCGCCTGCAATCGCACGGCATCAAGGTGCTCGATCTGAACGAAATCGATTCGCTGCCGGTTTATGTGGACGGCGCGGACGAGATCGACCACAGCGGCGCGATGATCAAAGGCGGCGGCGGTGCGCTGACGCGCGAGAAAATCGTCGCTTCGGTATCGGACGTATTCGTCTGTATCGCGGATGCGAGCAAACTCGTCGACACGCTGGGCAATTTTCCTCTGCCGATCGAGGTGGTGCCGATGGCTCGCACCGCAATCGGCCGCCGCGTGACGGCGCTCGGCGGTGTGCCGGTGGTGCGCGTCACGAAAGAGGGCACGCCCTTCATCACCGACAACGGCAATGAGATCATCGACGTCAAAGGTCTGCGTATTAGCGACCCGCGCACGCTCGAAATGCATATCAACGCGTGGCCAGGCGTCGTCACGGTCGGACTGTTCGCGGCGCGCGGCGCAAATCTGTGTCTGCTCGGCACGGACACCGGCGTGCAAACCATCGAATACCGCAGGGACTGAGTCACGCGCGAGCCTGCTCACGCGGGCTCGCACGCATCCATCGTTTCAGCAGCGGCACGCGTTCTAGCGGCTCGCCTGAGTATTCGTTCTGTCACCGGGGCGCTGCATGGCGGCCGTCAGCGCGTCCATCATTCGCTGCAAATACCGCTCCACCGAAAACTCCGCCTGTGCATCGGTCAGCGCCTGTTGCGCGAGGCGCTGTGCGAGCGCCGGATCCGTGCGTAACGCGACGATTGCCTCCGCGAGCGCCGCTGCATCGCCGGGCTTGACCAGCCAGCCGTTGCGGCCATGCCGCACAATCTCCGTTACGCCGCCTGCGGCCGCCGCGATCACCGGCCGGCCCGCCGCCATCCCCTCGACGATCACACGGCCAAACGGCTCGGGTTCCGTGGACGTGTGCAAGATCACATTCATCGCTTTCATCCACGTGGGCACGTCGTCCTGAAAGCCCGCGAAATGCACGCGTTCGGCAATGCCGAGCGCGGCGGCCTGGTCGTGCAGACGCTGCGCATAGGCATCCTCACCAAATAGTGGTGCGCCGACCAGAACGAGGTGCGCATCGGGCAATCGCGCCAACGCCTCGAGCGCGATGTGCTGACCTTTCCACGGCGCGAGGCGGCCGAACAGACCGGCAAGCCATGCGTTCTCCGGCAAGCCGAGGCGCTGCCTGAGCGAGCCGATGTCGGTACCATCCACGCGATCGAACGCGCTCGCGTCGATGCCGTTGTAGACGACCGGTACCGAGTCTGCGGCGAGACCCGTGAGTGCTGCAAGCGACCTCGCCGATGCCTGCGAATTGACAATCACGTGGTCGACCGCAAGCCGCACCGCCCACTTGATGACGCTCAGTTGCACCCGGCCGAAATGCTCGCGCGTGAGAATGTCGTGCTGATACCAGACCACAGGCTTGCGATACAGCACCTTGCCAAGCGCGCCCAGCACAAGCGCTTTTTGTGTGTTGACGAACAATACGTCGAACGCTCGCGCGCGTGCCGCAAGAGCGCGGACCTGCCGCACGATGCCCGGCAGCACGCGCAAGCAGTTCAAAGCCGACGCTTGCCGCGCGATGCCCGAAACCTTCGCGTCGTTCATCACTTGCACGCGGGCGCCGAGCGCTTCCAGACGCATTCGAAACGGACCGTCGGCAAGCAATACGACTTCGCTATGCGATCTGCAATGTTCTGCCAATTGCAGCAACGCGAACTCGGCCCCGCCGAGTTGGCCGCTTTGGTCGACAAAGAGCACGCGCGGCAATGCGCTCGTTTGCCTGACCGTGGGTGCCGACATGCCGGAGCCGACCGGCGCGGCAGGCGCTGCAACTGGATCGATGAACACCGGCGACACGAGCGGCAGCGGGGTAGCGATTGGAGAGGCGTCGAGCGTAGGGCGCATAGGAAGGCGAATTAATTGGTTTTTGTTCGTTCGCAAGAGGCGAATGGCGATGATTAATTATTCGCGTCCCGTCGCGCGTCGAATGTGTGCACGCGCACACGCAGCAAACGAAGCGCCACATACACTCGTTGTTAAGCCCAGAGGCGTTGACTGAGGATAAGGAGATCATGAGAGTTGCGATCGTGCACGACTGGCTCGTCGCACCCGGCGGCGCGGAGAAAGTACTCGAGCAGATCATCGAATGCTTTCCCGACGCGGATCTTTTCAGTCTCGTCGACTTTCTCGAAGACCGCCGGCCGTTGCGCGGCAAACCGGTCACTACCTCATTCATTCAATCCCTGCCGCTCGCGCGGCGCCGCTACCGCGCTTACTTGCCGTTGATGCCGCTCGCGGTCGAGCAGTTCGACCTCTCGGGCTACGACCTCATTATCACGAGTTCCTATGCGGTTGCGAAGGGTGTGCTCGTCGGACCCGACCAAACGCATGTGAGTTACGTGCATTCGCCGATGCGTTATGCGTGGGACCTGCAACATCAGTATCTGCGCGAAGCGGGATTGACGCACGGACCCAGGTCCTGGCTCGTGCGCCTGCTGCTGCATTACCTGCGTGGCTGGGATTCGCACTCGGCGAATAGCGTGGACCGTCTTATCGCCAATTCGCAATTCGTCGCGCGCCGCATGATGAAAACGTACCGTCGCGACGCGGCCGTCATTCCGCCTCCCGTCGACGTGCAGCAGTTCGAGCTATGCACACGCAAGGAAGACTTTTATCTGACGGCCTCGCGAATGGTGCCGTACAAGCGCATCGACCTGATTGTCGAGACGTTCAGCGCAACGCCGCACCGCCAGTTGGTCGTGATCGGCGACGGCCCCGAAATGGCTGCGATTCGCGCCAAGGCCGGGCCGAATGTGACGATACTCGGCTACCAGCCGGCCGGCGTGCTCAAGGACTATTTGCAGCGCGCGAAGGCGTTTGTCTTCGCTGCCGAAGAGGACTTCGGCATCGTTCCGCTCGAAGCACAGGCCTGCGGCACGCCGGTCATTGCGTTCGGCAAGGGCGGAGCGCTCGAAACAGTTGTGCCTGTCGGTGAAGCGCATCCTACAGGCGTTTATTTCGGACGACAGACTGTCGTGTCGATGCTCGATGCCATCGACCGTTTCGAGCGGCAGCGCGAGCAGATCACGCCAGCCGCTTGCCGTGCGAACGCGGAGCGGTTCTCGTCGGCTGTGTTTCGCCGCGCGTTCATGGCTGAGGTGACGCGCACGATCGCCGCGGCAGGCTTGCGCAGTGAGGCGGCGGTAGTGGAGAGAACTGGCGCCGATCTCATCGCCGACGAGGTTGGCTGGCCTGCACAGCCGGCGTCGCGGAGCAGTTGGGGACGATGAGCCGAGGCTTTCGCGAGCTTCCTTGCTCGGCGATTCAAACCTGTTTCAGCAGGGGCAGCATATCGAACAAGCCGCCGGGCGATGCCACCCGAGCGGCTATCCGGGGGGAGGCGCCAGCGTGGGTCATGGCCGCCTCGATACACGGTCTTCGACGCGGCGACAGCCGGCACGGATTGTCGCGGCGATTTATTACAACAGGCAGTCGTTATTCGTTCGTCACGTGGTGACGCATGCGAGCACGACCTTTGGACGAGGATGAACCTACACTCATGAATGCCGATCGCCTTCCGGGATCCTTTCCCGACATTGCTCAAAGCTGGGCCGCGCTGCAGGCTCACGTGCCCATTACTCCCATTCGCAACGAGCATGATTACCAGACGATGGTCGAGCTCGCCAGCGCGCTTGCCGCCCATCTGAACGGCAAGGAGGACGATCCGCTTGCCGATCTTCATGCGATCGTTTCGGAGCTCGTCCGCGCCTGGAAAGCGCAGAATACGACGCTTCCGAAAGGCGAGCCGCGCGAGGTATTGCGGCACCTGCTGGAGACCCACGGCCTCAAGCAAAAGGATCTGATGGGCATCGCGTCGCCGACGGTGGTGAGCGATATCCTGGCGGGCCGCCGCTCGATCAGCAAGAAGGTCGCAAAAGCGCTTGCCCAGCGGTTCCAGACAGACGTCAGCGCATTTCTATAAAGCCGTAGCCGGGCGGCGCCGATCGTCCGCAGTCCGTCTGTGCGGCTGGTTTCACTCAGAACGTCTCACTCGTTCTGCGCCGGCGGTTTTCCGCTGTCGGCGCCCTGTCTGCTATAGCTCCAGCACCCTCACCATTGCATCATCGCGCGTCGACGCGGCAATAGAAAAAAGGGCCGCGTCTCCGTGGAGCGCGGCCCTTGATCGCTTACCGTTTATCGCTTGCAGCGTGAATCAGCCCGTCTTGCCGGTGTCGTCAGGATGGGCAGTCGCGTACGTGTATGCATAAGCATAGTCGTACGTACCATTTTTATTGTGGCTCTTCAGCGGTACGGCGTTCATCACGCCACCGACCACGCGCGCGCGAGCACGACGCAGCTTCTTCAACGCTTCCGCGAGATGGCCTTCGGTGTGCGCGCCGGCGCGCATGACGAGCACCGTCGAGCCCGCGAGATTCGCGACCACTGCGGCGTCGGCAACCGCGAGCAGCGGCGGCGTATCGACGATGATCAGGTCAAACTGCTGTTCGAAACGCGCAAGGATTTCACTGAACCGCGACGAGGTGAGAATCTCCGACGGATTCGGCGGATAAGTGCCCGCGGCGATGAAGTGAAGACCCGCGACGCCTGTCGCGCGTGCCGCCGTTTCAAAATCCACCTGGCCTGTCAGCAACTCGGTGAGCCCGCCTTCAGGGGAGCGGCCGAGATACTGTGCGAGACGACCGCGCCGCAAATCCGCATCGATCAGCAGCACGCGCTTGCCCGATTCGGCGATCAGCGCCGCGAGGTTCGCGCTCAGGAAGCTCTTGCCGTCGGACGGCGCCGGACTCGTAATCGCGATGATGCGGTTCGGCGCATCCAGCAGGCCGAACTGCAAAGTGGCGCGCAAGCCGCGCAAGCCTTCGACAGTCGTGACGTACGGATGCGTCTTGACGAGCAGCGGGCGCACCGGTGTCCTGCCCGACGAGACCACCGTTTGTGTGCCGACCGGCTCGCTGCGCGCTTCGTCTGCCGCTGCAGTCGCTCGCGAGCGGGACGACAACAGTCCCGCGATGCCGCTCGGGGACGCAGTAGCATCTTCCACTTCGGTCGGCCGCGAGCGAGGCGCGGCGAGAGCGGCTCCGCGCGTCGCGCTCAACTGCCGGTCGCTGCGCGCCTGTTCCGGACTGAACGTGATCGCGCCGAAAATCGGCAACTGGAAGCGGCGTTCGACAAATTCCGGATCGGCCACGCCGGTAAAGAACTTGCGCCTGCAATACGCGAACAGAATGCCGCCGATCACGCCGAGCAGCGTGCCCGCAGAAATCACGAGTGCCGACTTCGGCCGCACGGGCTTCGACGGCAGCAACGCTTCGTCGACGATGTGAACGTTGCCGATCGTGCCGGCCCGCGAGATCGACAACTCCTGAATCCTGTTGAGCAGCGCGACGTAAATCTCTTCGGCGACTTTCGCATCGCGTTGCAATGCGAGCGCGTTACGCTCGGAACTCGGCAGCGTCGTAAAGTGGTCTTCGAAGCGCGCTTTCTCGCGAGCCATTGCGGCCAATTGCGAGTCTACCTGCAGCACTTCCGGGCTCTCGGGAGTGAAACGCTGCAGCAATTGCGCGCGCTGAATGCGCAGCGCCGCGATCTGCTTTTCGTAGTCGAGTCCACCGGCGAGATACACGCCCGCTTCCTGAGTCGGCTGGAACGAGCCAACCTTCGACTGATACTCCGATAGCGCGGTTTCCGTTTTCTTTACCTCGTCGCGCAGCCGCGGCAGTTCGCTGTTGAGAAAGTCGAGCATGTGGCTCGCTTCTTCCTGTGCGCGTTCGGTGCGTTGCTTCAGATACGAGGCGGCTACCGCGTTCGTGATCGCGGTGATCGCATGGGCGTCGGTACCCGAATACGACAATTGCACGACGCCCGTGTCACGGCCTTTCTCGGTGACCTGCAACGCAGTGGACAGGCCCGATACCGCGTCAAGCTGATTGAATCGCGTGATGTAAAACTCGGTGCCGGGACGTGCCACCAGTCTTTTCACCAGCAGCGTGATGTCGTGGCCTTGCGCCTGCAAGCCGGCCACGCCGGTCAACAGCGTTGCACCGCGCGCATCGGTCAGCACGTAGCGGCCTTTGTCGAGCGCGCGCAGCGTCAGTTGCGCGCCTTCGAGCGCCTTTGGCACGACGATCGAGGCGACCTCGAACTGCTCTCCGCCCCACGCATATTCGGTCAGTCCGAACGGTGCAGCGAACGGGTGCCCCGGGCTCGCGAACAGCGAAGCAATCTTGCCCAGCACCGGCACCGTGTTCGCCGATGTGCTGAAGTTCAGCTTGAATTGCTCGACTACCGGCTCGACCACCGCGCGGCTCTTGATGATTTCGATCTCGGCCTCGGTGCGCATCGGGCCCACGCTCGGCGTCAACGAAAGCAGCTTCTGACCTTGCGCGTTGTTGCCGCTGCTCTGCGCATCGACCTGAAGCAGCGCGTCGGCCGAATAGACAGGCGTGGCGATCTTCGTATAGACGACCGCGGCGAGGATCACGCTGCCTGCAATGCCGATTACCCACCAGATCTGCTCCGTAACCGTGCGCAGCAGATCGCGCATTACCGCGTCTTCGTCGCCGCCCGGCGCCGGCCCGTGGTCCAGCATGTCATACGTACTCATGTCGATACTCCGTTGCAAGCAATTTATCTGGACAACTGGACGGTGTAGAACAGCGACTGGAGAGTCGGCGTGATCTGTTCGAGTGCGCGATTGAAGCGCGCGGCATTCGACACTTGCACGTACACCACATCCTTCGGTTGCAGATCGAACTTGGTCATTAGCATCAACGCGTCCACTTGCGTCATATCGAGTTGATAGACGTCCGGCGTCAGCGTTTTGTCGGCGCCACGCACCACATAGACGTAGCGCGGGTCGCCGGTCTTTACATCGAGACTGCCTGCGCCGGTGAGTGCGTCGGCGAGCGTGAGACGGCCGCGGTTCATCGGCAGCGAAGTCGGCTTGTTGACTTCGCCGAGCACGAATACGCGGCTATTGGAGCGATCCGGCACGTCGATGATGTCGCCGTCCTTCAGCAAGACGTTCTGCTGCGGATCGCCGGTTTCGAGTAGCGCCGCTACGTCGACCGTATGGCGTTTGCCGTCGCGCGTGACGCCGACGTTCTGCAGATCGGCGTCGGGCAGCGCGCCTCCCGCGCGGTTGATCGCGTCGAGCACGGTGAGCGGCGCATCGGTGATTGCTTCGGACGCGGGCGTGCGCAGGTTGCCGGTCACCTGCACCGACTGACTGTTGAAGCCCGACACGCGCACGTCGAGTTGCGGGTCGCGAATCGTGCGCGCGAGACCTTTCGTCAGCGCTTCCTGAACCTGTTGCGCAGTCATGCCTTGCACCTTGACGCGGCCCACACGCGGAAAGAAGATCGTGCCGTTATTGGCGACACGCACCGTGAGACCGCCTTCGCCGCTGCTCATCGTGGTGGGCGCGATGGGCGTCGCGCCTTGCGTCTGCGTAGGGCCGGGCGAGGGCGCAGCGCTGCCTCCGGGCAACGGCGGCGTGCCGGTTGCGAGGCCCATGCCGCCCGTCAGTTCAGGGTGATCCCAGACGATGATGGTCAACTGGTCGCCTATCCCCAGCCGATACTCGTAAAGGCCGCGTGTTTGCGGTGTAAGGCACGTCAACGGGCAGACGGCGGGAACGGTGGCCGCGCGTTGCTCGCGGAAATAACCGACGTCGATTGCATGCACCGGAAACTTCTCGGCGGTCTGCTCGGGCGGTGGCGGCGGTTCCAGCCGTTTGGTGTCGAGGTATGGTCCGGGCGCCAGTGAACAGGCGCATAGAGATGCAGCCGCGAGCGTCGCGGCAATTGTTTTGATAGTCATTTTATGGTCCCTTCGCGTGTAGCCGGTACGTCGATGGTTAGCGCACCGCTTCCTGCCATGCCCCGCGCATTGCGCGTAAACCCACTCGCCATTTGCGAAGCGCAAGCGCCAGTCCGCCGCGCTCGAATGCCAGCGACAATGCACGCAGGAACCCCGGGTCCGCGCGATCGCCGATTAGCGTCGAATAAGCGACGAACGCCCATCGGCCAGGCGGCGTCAGGTGTTCGCACATGATGAGTCGGAGATTGAACGACGCGTTATAAAAAGCCGCGTCGTTAAATGTGAAGCGCTGATCTTCGTCGCCGCGTTGAGCGGGAAAATGTTCGACGAGCAGCGCTGGGTCGTAGACGAGCTTCCAGCCGCGCCGCCGCACGTCGAGGCTGAAGCCCATTTCGCAATGAACCTGCGCGCCGCTGCCCCGCAAGCGCGCGTCGAAGCGCAGTGTGTCGATCGCCTCGCGGCGAAACGCCATGTTCACGCCTTTGAGCACGTGAACTTCGCGCGCCTGGCCGTGGCCGATGTGATGATTGCCGATCGTGCGCCCATACCATCGTACGATGCCAACGCACGGCTTCTGCCCCTGCAGGATGCCGTTGCGTTCATGCACGATGTCGCGCCCGCCGAGACCGCCCAGGCCCGGATCGCCCTGGAATGCGCGGGCGATTCGCGCGACCCAGTCGGAATGGGGAGCGGCGTCGTCGTCGGTAAAGCACAGCACGTCGCCACATGCGCTTTCGATGCCGAGGTTGTAGGCGGCCACCACACCCGGCTTATGCACGAGCACGACATAACGGCGCGGATCGGGCCGGGTGGCTTCGCGTGTGCGAAGCCAGTCGAGCGTCGCATGGTCGTCGTGACGAGCGATGACGATCACCTCGTCAGGGCGGCGCTCCTGTGCGTCGAGAGCCGCGAGGCACCGCGCCAGATCGGCGGTGCGTCGATACGTCGGCACGATCACGGAGACTTTCACGAGCGGTTCACGTAGCGGCATGATCAGAATGCATTGCGGCCGACAAAGCCCTTGAAGATCGTGATGAAGACGATCTTCATGTCGAACCAGAACGACCAGTTGTGGATATAGAAGAGGTCGAACTTCACGCGCGCTTCCATCTTTTCCACTTTGCGTGTGGCGCCGCGATAGCCGTTCACCTGCGCCCAACCCGTGATGCCGGGCTTGATACGGTAGCGGTACATGTAGCCGTACACCTGGTCCTTGTAGAGATCGTCGTGCTCGATGGCGTGCGGACGCGGGCCGACCACCGACATCTGGCCGAGCAGCACGTTCAGAAACTGCGGCAGCTCGTCGAGGCTCGTGCGGCGCATGAAGCCGCCGAGCTTCGTCACGCGCGCGTCGTTGCGAGAGGCCTGGGTGAGCTCGCCATGCGCCTCCTGATGCACGGTCATCGAACGGAACTTGTAGATCGAGAACGTCTGGCCGTCGGCGCCCTTTCGGGTCTGGCGGAAGAACACCGGTCCTCGCGAAGTGAGCTTGATACCGACGGCAAGCACCAGGAAAACCGGCGCTAGCGCGATCAGCGCGGCCGCCGCGAAGAGGCGGTCGAAGATCAGCTTCGGCCACATCTGCGGCGGCGAGAACGGCGGCGCTCCGAGGTTCAGCGTGGGCAAGCCCACTACGTCGACGAGCGAGTGGTTGAAAAGCGAGAGGCTGCGTACATCGGGAATAAAGCGCAGATTCACGAAGTCGTTCCTGAACATGCGCTGGAAACGATAGATCATGCGTTCTTCTGATAAGGGTAATGCGAGCCACACTTCGTTCACGTTCTCGTCCCGCACTCTTGCGGCAAATGCGTTCAGGTCCGTCAGTACCGGCAGACGGTTCAGACGCGCGCCGTAAGCGCCGGACGCTTCGATGCCCGCATGAATGCTGGTGTGAATGCTGCTGTCGAATACGCAGACCGGCTTGAAGCCCGCTTGCGGCGCGTGTTCCAGATGGGCGAGCAACGTGCGCGCAAACCCGGGGGCGCCGACGATTGCGACCGTGCGGAAATTCATGCCGCGGCGCCGTACACTGCGCAACGCCACGTGCACCCCGCATTTGGTCGCGATGATCAGCACGCCCGAAATCAGCGTTGAATAAGCGAGCCACAAACGCGACACCTCATCCATGCGATGCAGCGTGAACGCGAGCAGCAATGCACCGGCGACGACGGCGAGCCATGCAGCCGCGACTCTCGCGAGCATCGACATCAAAGGCTTGCCGCGCCACGTTTCGTACACGCCGAAGCCGGGAAACATCAGCAGCACCAGCACGCAGTTAAACGCGATCAGCAGGCGTTCCGTATCCGGCAATGCGGCGAGCGTCGAAAACCGCATCCAATGGGCGAGCAGGCCTCCCGCGATCACGAAGATTGCGTCGAGGAATCGCGCAGTATTCCTGAACATTATTGACTCTGCGAGGTAGTCGAACGGTGCGGTGTTTTATTCGACAGTCTCAGCCTGGCGCAGGCGCGGCAGAAGGCGGTCGAACTCGCGCTTGACGAGTCCGTAGCATTCGCACGCACGCGCTTCGAGCCCCTTGCGGTCGAGTACCTTGATATGCCCGCGGCTATGATGGATCAGGCCTTCGTCATGCAGCTTGCCGGCCGCTTCGGTGATGCCCTCGCGGCGCACGCCGAGCATGTCGGCGATCAACTGCTGCGTGACCGTCAGATCGTTCGACGCGACACGGTCTACTTCGATGAGGAGCCACCTGCACAGTTGCTTGTTCAATGCGTGATGACGGTTGCAGGCTGCCGTTTGCGCGACTTGCGTGAGGAGAGCGTGCATGTAGAGCAACATCAGCCGGCGCAGGAAATCGGAGCGTGCGAATTGCTGCTTCAGAGCTTGAGCGCTCATCCGGTACGCGAAGCCCGCGCATTGAACCTGCACGCGATTCGGCATGGTCTCGCCGCCCGTGAGCACCGGCACACCCGTCATGCCTTCGCGGCCGACCGCGGCGATTTCCACCGAGCTGCCGTCTTCCATTGTCGACAGCATCGAAATGATTGCGGTAGTGGGGAAGTACACATGGTGAATACGTTGGCCCGAATCGCAGAGCAGTTGCTCAGTGCGTAGATGAACCAGTTCGAGGTGCGGAGCAAGTGCTTGCCATTCGTGTGACGGCAATGCGCCGAGCAAATGGTTTCCATGCAGATCTGATTGAAGTGTCAACATGATCGGTCCTCGCGTGAAGGCGCGCGTGTTCGCGTCTTCCTGTTTTTGATCCGATTCCCGCATCCTTTTATAAGTCCGCTGCATTGCGCGCAGCGGAGGATGAATGGAACCGGCCCCGTATTTGCCTGATGCGCGACGCCGTTTTCGTTGCTCCCCTGCGGCGTCGCGGTGTCGCGTTCTCCTATTAGCGAGGACTGTGCCAGCCATAGGGAAAAGCCTGACTGGTGCGACGCAGCGAGGACGTCAGTGTGGGTTGGCCCACCCGGATGCGGCTTTTTGTTTCAATTCTGTACATCGGTCATCCTGGAAGCCGGCGTCGTGAGCGCTGTTTTAATATGAGCCAAGTGCTTGATCCTATTGGATTCGCACCCACTGGCAGGGGTGTCGCGCAGCAATCGCCGGGGTGAACCGGGCCTTTCCAGGCACCGCTTCACGCGATGTCCGCGATGTGCCGGAATTGATTCAGATGTGTTCAACGCTTTGCGTTCGCTGGCGTACGGTTCGTCATTTGTGGTTTAGGGAGTCGCAAAAAAAACGACAGTGATGGGCCGCAGCAGACAAATGTATTCGCGCAGCGCGAGGTTTTACGCAGCTTGCGAAGGGATGAGCGGTAGAAGATACGTTTACCCGTAGAAGGTGGGGCTCGCCGCATTCAGTGCGAGCACTTCACCGGCGGGTGCCGCATTTGTTGCATCCGCTTTAAAGGCGACGTTCGATGCGCACGCAACCACTGCGCTTTGCGATGCGTTCGGCGCGAGCGGAATGAGCGGCACGATGCGAGGACGGTTCGGTGCAAGGTGAAACCAGTCGTGCGCGGCGCGGTATTTCGCATCAATGATATGAACGAAGCGCGCGAAACGCTGCGCTTCTATCACCAGCTGCCAGCCGTCGCCTGCGCGCTCGACTTCGACGGTCAAGCCGAGTTCGTGACGATCGCCAATGCGCCGCTCGGGTAAATGAAACGCTTCGGACAGAATCTTCCCGCTCGCCGCATCACGCAACGTCGTGATCGTGACGTCGTGCGCGCGCGGGCCGAAGCGGTAGGCATGCGTCAGATCAAAGAACTGATCGAGACACGCAGCGGCGGAGATGCGGGCGGCGGAACGCGGCGCGAGTCGCACCGCGCGGCTCGCCTGTGCGACTTTCACGCGGCCGTCGCGCAGACAGACGAGTTCGAGTTGCGCTGACAACGTTTGCGCGCGCTCATTGATCAGGTGGATATCGAGGCCGTTGAGGCCTTCGTCGGTGAGCAGCACCTGTATGGGTTGGAGCGTGTGAGCGAGGCCGTGTAAAGCGCTTTTAGGCCGTCCCGTGGCGTCGATCAACCCCCAGCCCGCGCCCGGCCGCAAATCCTGAAGCTGCCAGACGAGTCCGCCGCCGCAGTCCGATCCGTTCCTGCGCCATTCGGTGAACACCTCGGCCATCAAGTCGGCCACCACTGCCCGCGACGCGTCCAGATAGCGCTGCGGGTCTTCGTATCTCAGACGCGCCGGCTCGACGCCATAATGCGTCTGAAGATAGTGGTCGCGGACGTCGTCGAAATCCCATCCTGCGCCGGGATCGCCCGGCACTGCGGCTTTCCAGCGCGGATCGTGCGAATGGATCGTACCGAGCGCTTCATTCAAGGTGGCGTCGTCCGGCACGTTGGCAAAAGCCAGGCATTCGGCAGCGAACCGCACGTGTGAGCGGCGCGCATCGTCGAGCGGCCGCTGGTACGCGCCCACGCCATAGTAGTGAGTGATGCCCTCATTAGTACAAAACGGCCACACGCCGGTCGACGGCGAGTTGCTCACATAAGGCACGTCCGGCCGCTCGCGAGCGGCGATAGCGGGCAATAGCTCGTCGAACACTGGTTGCACGCGCATCGAAGGCGGCAGCCCGAACATCGCGGCCTGCTGATCGGCCTCACTGCCGCCGCACAACACCGCGAGCGACGCAAAGCGGCGCGTGCGGCCGAGAAACTGCGAGGCCTCGCATTCGATCGACGCACGGAAAGCCGCGTCGTTCGGGTAGTCAAAATTCGCCAGTGCGAAGTCTTGCCAGACGAGCACGCCATATTCGTCGGCGAGGGTATAGAAGAGGTCGGACTCGTAGACCATCGTACCGCCTACGCGCAGCATATTCATGCCTGCGTCGCGGGCTAGTTCGAACGCGTGCCGGAGTTGCGCTTCGCTGCCGGCTAGCGTCGCAAGGTCGGCGCTCGTCCAGCACGCGCCACGGCAAAACACCGGCACGCCGTTGATATGCAGCGCGAAGCCCGTACCGTCAGCGCCGCGGTCCACGGCGATCTCGCGAAAGCCGATCGAGCCGAGCGGCAGCGGAATGTCCCCGCTGTCATCGAGGTGCAATAGAAGTGGATATAAAGTGGGCGCCCCGTGCGTGTGAGGCCACCAGCGTTCGACGCACGGCACCCGCACGCTGCCGGTCAGTGTGAAGGCGTCGCGCCATTGCAGCGACGAAACGTGGCCGCCGCAGCCGAGCGAAGCGTGGCACGCCGCGCGATCGTGCGGATGAACGAAACGTAGCGTTAGCGAAACAATACCGTCGTCGCCGTCAATCCGGCTCGCGACTTCGAAGCGGTCCACCGCGTTCCGTGCATCGCTCAGCATCTCGACCGGCCGCCACGGTCCAACCGCGTGTACAGAAGGGCACCAGCCTGGCATATGGCCAAGCAGCGTCGTGCGGACGTTGCGCAAAGTGGGCGGCGAGACGAGCCGCGGCCGCCATCTTGCGCGCGAGCGTTTTGCCGCCAACGCTGGCGTTAAAGAGCGAAAGCATATGTCGAGCGTCGCGCTGCCGTTCAGTTGGACGTCGAGCTCATGTGCGACGAACATCGAATCGGAGTCGAGGCGTCTGATGCCGTCGAGCCAGACTTCCGCGATGGTAGCGAGTCCATGCAGACGCAAGCGCCGTTTGCCCGTGCCGTTCAGCGTCACGCGATACCAGTGATCGTCGAAGGCGAGGGGTTCGGGATGCGCCACGTCGAAGAGACCCGCGGCTCGGCGCGCGCTCGCCACCGTGCCGGGAACTTGCGCCGCCAGCCAGCCGTGGTCTGGCAGATCCCCCGGTGACTCGCATGCGCCCGCCGGTGTACTGATACATTGCCAGCCGGTGTCGAGTCGCTGAGGCCAGATATCGTCAGGCGCGACGGCGCTTAAGCCGCCTATGTCATCCGATTCGGGCACCGGGTCAGTCGTCAGTGCATCCACGGCGGGTTCCTGATGAGTCCCCGGGGCTCGGGGCACATGCGTCACGACACGAGAGCGGCGAGCGGCGGCAGTGTCTGTTCGTAGGCGCTTTCGAGGACGTCGAAGCAGTCGTCGCACGCGTCGCGGCGTCCGCGCGCGATCGCTCGCACGAGCCTGAACTGCATGACCATCGACTCCGACGCGATACGTTGCGCGGCGGCGGGAATCGTCGCGGGAATCTCGAAGCCTTGCTCCGAGAGCCACAACAGGTACTTCGAGAGAAACTCGAAGTTTGCACCGAGCTGCCGCATCAGATTGAACGAGTACGGGTGAAAGAACGCCTCGCCGCGCGCCATCAGCGTATCGAGGTGGCCCGGGAATGCGGCACGCCATTCGGAGATCGGATTCGTCAAAGGCCGCCGGCTTAGATGCGCGCACAACAGTTCCGCCGACGCTTCCGCGAGTGCCGTGCCTTCCAGCGCGGGCCGCGCCTGCTTCGCGAATTCGACGTAGGGAAACAGCAGGTCGGGCTGCTGTGCGAATTGCGGCAGCTTGCGGAATACGCCGTCGTAGTCCTCGCCATCCAGCATGTGATAGCCGGTGTTGTGGAAATAGCCGAGGCGGCGCGCGTCCGGGTCGATGAAGTCGATACCCACCGTGGTCTTCGGATGCTCACGACGATACGACGTGGCGCGCGTGTTCGGCAGATAAAAGCCGTCTACTTCGACAAGCACGGTGTGGCCGCGCTGAGTCTGCGCGAGCACGCGTGCTTCGAGCGAGTCGTAGATCGCGAGCTCCTGGACCTGGGTGCCGTAGAGCCGCTCCAGGTCTTCGAGAGGGAATTTGAAGAACGTGAACTGATCGCCTTCGAAGTCCTGCGTGACGGTGAAGCCAAATGCCGCGCGCGGATCGAGACCGAAGCCGTGCAGCAATTCGATCCACAAATCCACATAGCAGTTGGTTTCCTGCCAGACGCGCTCGCCCTGATGCCATGCATGCGGCTCGTGCTGGCGCGCACGCGCCGCTTGCGCGTGGAGTGCGGCTGCTTGCGATGAAGCATGCGCAGCGTCAGCAGTCGATGCGCGTTGCCGAGGCAACTGCGATGTAGAGAATGCGTTTCCCGGCAAGCGCCTCTGCGATGGACTCATGCGCCGTCTCCGGTGCCCGGCGCCGCAGCCAACGCCTGCATGTGTGCCATGCCGCGCGCGACGCGTGTTGCAGTGTCGCCCCATAGCAAAGCGCGCACGTCGTCGGGCCATGCTTGCACGTCCAGCCCGTGATGACGGAACAGCGCGAGCGTGATGCGCTCCATGCCGAAGCCGACGCAGCCGGTATGCGCGAGCGTGCCGTCTTCGCAGGCGATTTTCCAGATCTTGCCGAAGTGGTCCATGTGATAGTTGAACGACAGGCAGGCGGTTTTGCTGTCCGGGTTCGCCACAGGAATCAGCAGTTCGAACTTGAGCGCCTGGGCACGCTGACTATCGGCGACGATTTTCCCGCCGCGCCCGAAAAACGGGTCGTTGGCGAGATCCACCTCGACGGGCAATTGCAACAGGGAGACGAGCAGCGAGCCGCGTTCAATCCACATCTGGCGGAATGCCATTACCTCATGCGCGTTGCCGAGCCGCACATATTCGCGCTGACGGAACATCTGCATACGGCCGGGATCGAGAGAAGGCTCATGACGGAAGCAATACGAGAGCACGTCGACGGTGCGTCCGCCCGCGGGCAGCGGGCCGCGCCGCGCCAGTACCGGATAGATCGGATAACAGGCGGCCGGCGTGAGCACCACGCGCGTGGGCTTTTGCTGCGCCATCCATTCGTCGCTGCGAACGTCGTCACTCTCGCTCATCGCGTGATCGAGCGCCTGCAACAGGCGCCGGTGTCCCATGTCGTTGCCGCAAAACGAGTGGATCGTGCCGGCGAGGTCGGGGAAATTCTTCAGATACTCGCTGTCCTCGAAGTCTGTCCGGCGCATGGCGGGCGGAAATCGCAATACTTCGGCATCCTGATCGGCGCCAAGGTGCGTGATAGCCACATTCAGCCGATCGACGACATCCTCGAAAATCTGGCTGCGGCCATACAGTCCATTTTCGCCGGTGTCGATCAACAGGCCCGCGGCCAGCAACTCGTCGCGGAAGGTGGGCGCAATGTGTTCGTCGCCATTCGTGGCGGTAGCGAGAGCAGCGGTATCGGTCATCGTATTCATCAGGCTCTCCCCGGCGCGGCAGGGCGCTGCGCGAGCAGCAGGCTCGCGGTGTTCTGCGCGATGCGGTCGTTATTGATCATGAGCGGTGCGGAGTAGAGATCGCGCAAATGGCGTCCCACGCTGTACGGCGTGCCGTTCTTGTATCCGGCCATGCCGCAGATCATCATCACTTCGTGCACGACGTCCAGTGCAATCGTCGAAATGCTGGTCTTCAGCGTGTTCATGTCCGACGCGAACCCGAGCATCGCCGCGAGCGGCGCATCGGCTTGCGATTCATGAAGACGTGCGGCGTGCGCAGCACGCGCCGCGTCGAGTGCTACGGAAAGACGCGCCTGCATCATCTGCAGCAACCCGACAGCATGCGCGAGGCGCACGCCGGCCGGTGAATTCGCGCCGGGCTTCGAGCGAGCCTGTGCCCTGTAAAAGGCCTTCGCGCGATTCACTGCGTCGGCGGCCACACCCGTCCATACCGATGCCCACAGCGTGTGCGAGACCGGCAGCATGGTCTGGTCGGCAATCTCGGCGAAGGGCGTAGGCAGGATCTGCGCGGCAAGACCGGTGGCGACCAGTCTGAAGCCTTCGCTGCAGGTGCCGCGCATCCCCATCGAATCCCAGGCGCCGCGTTTTTCGAGCAGCGTTTGTTCGCGTAACGCGACGATCAGCACCTGGTCCGAGGCGGCCGACTCGGCCGTGCGGCGCGCGGTGACCAGAATGGCGTCGGCATGCGCGCCATATGAAATCGTCGGGGCGAGTTTTTCTATCGAAAAGCGCTCGCTGTCTGCCTCGACCGAGCAGGCGCTCGTGCGCATATTGCCGCCGATCGTTTCCTCAGACGTGGCCGATGCAAAAAGCCATTGCTGCTCGCAAAGTTGTGCGAGCAACTGCCGGTGCCATGGCGACTCGCTGCCGTGCTCGTCGATACAGGCGACCTGGATCTGGTGCATCGCATAGATCATCGCGGTGGACGCGCAGCCCTGGGCAAGCGTTTCGCAGATTGCGCCGACGTCCGCGAGCGAGAGGCTCGCGCCGCCGTATGCCGCCGGCACCATCGCTGAAAGCAGGCGCTCGCGCTTCAGTGCCGTGAACGCTTCGGTGGGAAAGCGGGCTTCGCTGTCGACGGCGTCGGCGAACTGCGCGGCGACTGCCGCACAGCGTTGCGCCGCAGCGCGCCAGGCGGGTTCGGGCTCGATCGCCGTCAGAGCCGCGGGCGTGGTCGCGGCCGCCGAAGCAGCCGGATCCGGCAGTGGGGTGTTCATGCTGCTTTCGCCTGTTGCAGTTCGGTAACGGCGGCGGCCATCGAATCGATGCTCGAAAACAGCCGGCGCGTGAGCATGCGGTCTGGAATCTCGACGTCGAATTCATCCTCGATTGCGAGCATCAGGTGCACGGTTGCGAGGGAGGAGAGGCCTGCGGCATAGAGATCGGCATCGTCCGCGAGGCTCTCCGGCGATACGTCGAGGCGAGCGGATTCGGAAAGGATGCGTCGCAATGCGGTTTTCATGGTGGTGTACCCCTCAGTTGTGCAGCGGTCTCTTCGCGTTCGCCGACGTAGACGAATGCATGCGGCCGATTTTTTTATTCGCGACGTGAGGCGCGATCCGGTGCCTCGTATTTAAGAATCGCCAACCCGCAGCGTCAGTGCGGCGCCGCACGGAAACGCATGTATCGCGGCCTTAACGTGTAGCCATCAGACGGGCCGGCGTGTCGAACGTGGCCCAGGCGGGCGGCGTGCGGCGCCGTCCGTTAAACATAAAAGAATCCGCTGGGGAACGTGATGAACTGGAAAACGCTGGAATTCGAGCAGCTTTCGGCACGCGAGCTGTACCTGATTCTGCGGGCGCGCAGCGCGGTGTTCGTCGTCGAACAATCGCATGTCTACCTCGATGCCGATGGCCGCGACGAGGAATCGCTGCATGTGTTCGCCGTGGAGGACATGGGTCGCCCCATGCCGATTCTCGCCTACGCTCGCGTGCGGCCCGGCGACGCTGAAGACCCCGAGATCACGATCGACAAGGTATTGACGAGCCCGCTGCGGCGCGGCGACGGTACCGCCGAAATGCTGGTGGAGCGCGTATTGCAGGCCATTGCCGAGCGTTGGCCGGGACACGCCGCGCGTGTGAGCGCGCCGCTCGGCTTGCGCGAGTTCTACGAGCAATTCGGCTTTCGCAAGACGGAAGGTCCATACCTCGAACATGGCGTGCCTTTTATCGGCCTCACGCGGCACATGCGCGCCTCGCAGCCGCTCGCTGCGTTGCGGCGGCGCGAGCGCGATCGTGCTGCGCTCGTCAACACGTTCGAGATGCTGTAATGGAGCGGTTGCTGATCACGCCGTCGAGCGCGCGGCTCGCGCTGCGCACGCCGGCTGACGACAGGCAAGGCGCAACGACGAGAAGCGAACGAGGAGCGGCGAGAGCCACTCGCACGCGCCGTGCGTCGCGGACGTTGCGTCACCCGCTGCGTTGGCCGTTGCTGCTGTTCGGCGCGACGCTGGGACTCATCCTGCTTCATCAGGGCAAAGTGGTCGAGCTGTTCTTTCCAGCCGGTGCCTTTGGCGTTGCGCTGTTGCTGTACCGGCGCTCGCCGGCTCACTACCTCGGCTTCGTCTGCTGGCTCTTCTTTCTGACGCCGGAGGTGAGGCGGCTCGCGGACTTCGTGAGCGGAGCGTTCAATCAGCAAAGCCCGATCATGGTCGCACCGTTGCTGGCGGTGGCGCTCATGGGATTCACGCTCATCAAGCACGTCTCTGCGTTCGGGCAGCGCCGGGCCGCACCGCTTCTGTTGATCGTGATCGCGCTTCTGTACGCATACGTGGTGGGCTTTGTGCAAGCCGGTCCTGCCGCCGCAACCTTTACGCTGATCAACTGGCTCTATCCAGTGATGGTCGCGTTTTATATGACCGTGACGTGGCGCCATTATCCGCACTACCACCGGGTCCTGCTCAAGACGTTCGTTTTCGGCGGACTCCTGATGAGTCTCTACGGCTTGCTTGAATTCATTTCGCCGATGCCGTGGGATGCCTTCTGGCTGATCGCCTCGAAGATGGAATCCGAGGGACAGCCGGTGCCGTTCGGCATGCGCATCAGCAGCACGATGAATTCTTGCGGCCCGTTCGCGGTCACGCTCATGACTATCCTACTGATGTCGCTCGCAGCGCGCGGAAAAGCGCGCATTGTGCTCGGCTGTGTCGGCATTCCCGCGCTGCTGCTCACCAGCGCGCGCAGTACATGGGGCGGCTTTGCAATCGCGCTCGTCTATTCATTTGCCATGCTCGACGGCAAGAGCCGGATGCGCTTGCTCGCCGGTGTATTCGGCCTTGCCGTGATGGCCGCGCCGCTAATGATGATCGACCAGGTGGCCGAGCCCGTGATGCGGCGCTTCAGCACCATCCAGGACATCGGCGAGGACAACAGCTACCAGGCGCGCGCGGAGTTCTACAAAACGTTTCTTTCGTCGGCACTCACCGATATCGCAGGCCAAGGCCTCGGCGCGACGGGTCAGGGCACCAAACTGTCCGACGACAAGTCGGCCTCCGCGATAGCCGACTTCGACAGCGGCCTGATGGAAGTGCCCTTCGTGATGGGTTGGCCGGGTACGCTGCTGTACGCGACAGGCGTGCTGATGTTGCTGTGGCGCGCGTACCGAGCGAGCCGATCGCATCCGACCGATCTTCTGGCCATCTCCGGCGTAGGTGTGGCCGTCGCCATCTTCTCGATGATGATTTTCATCAACACGCTTACCTCCGTATCCGGGATGTTTTTCTTTCTCGGCGTGACCCTGCCGGTGATTTCGTTGCGCTATGCGCGAGAGCGGCACGCCACAAATAGCGCGACGGTTTCGCGGACCTGATAATTCAAATGAAGGACAACGGGATGCGAATTCTCATCGTTACCCATGTCGTGCGCAAGAACGATGGGCAAGGGCGCGTGAACTACGAGATCGTGCAGGCGGCGCTGGCCGCTGGGCATTCCGTGACGCTGCTTGCCGCAGAAGCGGCCGCGGAACTGGTCGCGCATCCGCGCGTGCGTTTTGTGCGCGTTGCGAAGAGCCGCCTGCCGACCCGGCTGGTGCAGTATCAGATGTTCGCTTTGCGCTGCGGTGCGTGGATTCGCGCTCACCGCAATGAGTTCGACGTCGTTCATGTCAACGGCTTCATTGCATGGGCCCGCTCCGACGTCAACGCGGCGCACTTCGTACACGACGGCTGGTATCGCTGCGGCTTCTACCCGTTTCGTCTGCTGCACAGTTTCTATCACGCGTATCAGGTTATCTACACCAGGCTCAACGTCGCATGCGAGAAATGGGCGTTTCGCCATACCGAGGTCATCGTGCCGGTCTCGCAGAAGGTGGCGGGCGAGGTGCGGGCGTTGGGTGTCGGCGCGGCGCGCATGCAGGTGATTCACAACGGCGTGGATGTCGACGAGTTCAGGCCCGGCGCATGCGAACGCGCGCGTTTCGGCTTGCCGCAAGCACCGTTCATGCTGTTGTTCGCGGGCGATCTGCGCATGTCGCGCAAGAATCTCGACACCGTGCTGCATGCACTGATCCATACGTCCGCCGACGTGCATCTCGCGGTCGCGGGCATTCTGCACAACAGCCCGTATCCGGCGCTGGTCGAATCGCTCGGACTGAGCGCACGCGTGCACTTCACCGACATGGTGATGGACATGCCCGCGCTGATGCGCTCGGTCGATGCGTTCGTGTTTCCTTCGCGCTACGAACCAATGGGACTGGTATTGCTGGAGGCGTTGTCCGCGGGATTGCCGGTCATCACGGTGCGCACTGCCGGAGGCGCCGAAGTGATCGAGCCGGGCAGCGGCGTCGTGCTCGACGATCCCGACGACGCGGCGGCGCTCGGCGCGGCCATTATGCGTGTGGCGAGCGATACGGACTACGCGCGAAGCCTCGGCACGCGTGCGAGAGAGGTGGCGAAGAGCCTGAGCTGGCAGGCCATGGCCGAGCGCTATCTGACAGTCTACGAGCAGGTGCATGCACGCCGCGCGGCACAACCGTTGCCGCCCGCATGCGCGACTGAGCCGGTGAAACTATGAGCGCGGTTCCGATCGATTCGCTGCAAATCGGCATGCACTGGTTCGACGAACGGCCAGGCGGTCTTGATCGTATGTTTCAGGCGCTGGTGGATACGCTTCCCGCTCAAGGGGTGAACGTGCGCGGCATGGTGGCGGGCAGCACTGACGTGATCGAGGCTTCCGGTGGTCGCGTGCAATCGTTCGCGGGCGCGCAGGCGCAACTCGGCGCGCGGTTGCTGGGCTCCCGCAAATATTCGCGTGTGTTGCGGGCCGCGCGTATGCCCGACATCGTCGCGACGCATTTCGCTCTTTATGCAGCGCCGACAGCGGGCGTGTTTCGCAACGTGCCGAAGGTCGTTCATTTTCATGGACCGTGGGCGGCGGAGTCATATCCGGGGGGCGGGGGCGGGCTATCGCGCGCGTTGCGTGTCGCGCTTGAACGTTTCGTGTATCGCGGCGCGACACGTCATATCGTGCTGTCGCGGGCATTCGGCCGTCTGCTTCACGAGACTTATGGCGTGAGTGAGGACAGCATCCGCATCGTGCCGGGCTGCGTCGACGTCGCGCATTTCGATACTGGCATGACAAAGCTCGAAGCGCGTCGGCAACTCGGCCTCGCAGCGGACCGGCCTCTTATTTTCTGCATGCGTCGTCTGGTGTCGCGCATGGGGCTAGAAGACCTGATCGACGCAATGGCGATTGTGAAGCCGCTGCTACCAGACGTATTGCTGACTATTGCGGGCAAGGGTCCGCTTGCGTCGCAGTTGCAGGCTCGCATCGTCGCGCGCGGCCTCGAGGGCAACGTGACGCTTGCCGGCTTCGTGCCGGATGAGACCGTGCCGCTGTGGTATCGCGCGGCAGACCTCTCGGTGGTGCCGACCGTATCGCTGGAAGGCTTCGGCCTGACGACGATCGAATCGCTTGCTGCCGGCACACCGGTTCTGGTCACGCCGGTAGGCGGCCTGCCTGAAGCCGTGGCGCCGTTGTCGCGCGATCTGGTGCTGCCGTCCGGCGGTTTTAAGGCGATCGGAGAAGGCATGGCCGATGCATTGCTCGGCCGGCTCAAGTTGCCGGACGAAGAGGCGTGCCGCAGGTATGCGCGCGAGAACTTCGACAGGCCGGTGGTGGCCGCACAGGTTGCGCAGGTCTATCGCGAAGCGATCGACGTGTTCTAACGCCGGTAACCATGCGACGCCTCACACGCAAAACATTCGAGCGGCTAGTGTGCGCGGGCGCGCTCGCGCTCCCGCTGGTCGTGCTGCTTGCGGCGGGCGAATCGGAGCACGGCGCGGGCGGTGCTCGATTGACGGGCGGTGGAGTTTCTACGGGCCAGCAGGAAGCTCCGCGCGCGGCTGCAAAGAGGTTGACCGAAGACACCGAAGCTGCGGCCAGCATCTCCCCAGCCAACGCACAAGCGACCGGTGCGAATCATTCGCCATCCTATGTAACTTCATGGATCGGCAATACATGGGGCTACGGAGATCAGCGCTGGATGCAGATCGACATCCAGGCGATCGCCGTCACGCCGCAAGGCGACGTCTTTACTAATGCACCATGGGACGAGGCCGGTGGCGAACTCGGTCAGTATCGCAATGGCGAGCTGCTGCGTCACGGTGGCGAGACGCATGGCTGGGGAATGATGGGTGGCGACGCGATTGCCGCGAACGACGAGTACGTGTACGTCGCACAAACCATGGTCAGCCTCGGCAACGAAACCGCGAAGCACAGACCGTCGCCACGCGAGGGGGAAGTGTGGACCGGTATCTCGCGCCGCAGCCGTGCGGACATTCGCGACGGCGTGCCGTTCGCCGGGCAGGTGAAGTTCCCCACCGGCAGCCGCCTCGCGTTCCTGTTGGTCGCCACTTATTCCGCAAAGGCCGACTACGCGGTTCGTGGTCTGGCCGCGGACGACACGCGGCTCTTTGTCTCGAACGCGCTCGAGAATCGGGTGCAGGTGTTCGACGCGCAGACCATGCAGGCAATCGGCGCATTCCCGGTACGTGAGCCGGGCCGCCTCGCGCTCGCGCCCGACGGTTCGTTATGGGTCTTGGAGAACAGCCGCACAGACGGCGCGCAACGCGTCGTGCACCATGCGCGCAATGGGGCAGTCATCGGCGAATTGCCGTTGCCTGAAGGCGTCGTGCCGGCGGATCTGATCGTCGATGCACGCGGACGCCTGTTGATCGCGGACAACGGTGTGCGCCAGCAGATCCTGATCTATACCGGCGACGCGAGCGCACGGACCAGTACGTCGACGGGCAACATGCAGCAAGGAACGGCCATGAAATTGACGGCCAGCTTCGGGGAAAAAGGCGGTATCTACGCGGGGCGCGCGGGCGCACCAGGGCCCCGGCGCTTCAACGGTCTGACTGGCGTTGGCGTGGATCGTGCGGGCAACATTTATGTGTCGATGAACGGTGCCGGTCCGCGCTCCTACGGCACCGGGCCGAGCACCTACGACGGCGCGTTGCTCGAAAGCTATACGCCCGATGGACGGCAGCGCTTCAGCTTGCAAGGGCTGCTGTTCGTCGACGGCGCGCAGTTCGTCGACGGCAATCCGCCGTCCGTGTACAGCGGCAGCAAGCGCTTCACGCTGGACCTCACGCGCGCGCCTGGCAACGAGTGGTCGTATGCGGGATATACCGCCGACCGTTTCCGCTACCCGTACGATCCGTACTTTCATCTGTACCTCGGCGGCCAGCGGGGTATGCCTATGGTGCGCGACATCGACGGGCACCGGCTGCTGTACACCACCGACATGTATTCGTCGTATCTGCGCATCTATCGTTTCGCCGAAGATCGCGAGACGGCGATTCCGTCGGGGCTGTTCGCGCAATCGCACATAGACGGACCCTGGCCGCGCAATCAGCCGGCGCGTGGCGAGTGGATCTGGCGCGACGTGACGGGCGCGGGTGACTTCTCTCGGGCCGCCTTCGATCAGAACAGCAACGGCGCCGATGCGCCCGCAATGCGAGGCTGGTGGGTGGATAGTCGCGGCGACGTCTGGCAGGGCACCGAGGCGGCCGGCATTCGCCGCTTCCCGCTGCAAGGATTCGACCGCGTCGGCAATCCAATTTACCGTTACGCGGCGATGCGGCAATACGCAGTGCCCGCGCCGTTTTACCGCGTCGCACGGCTTAACTACTTTCCCGAAGACGACACACTGTTTATCTCCGGCTCGACGCGCGAGCGGCCGTTTGTTCAGGATAACTGGAATAGTGCCGGTTCACAGCTTGCCCGCTACGACCACTGGAAAACCGGCAAACCGGTACTGCGCTATCTGATAGACCTGCCGGACCGCGGTCCGCCCGAATGGCTGTCGATCAACGGCTTTGCGGTGGCGGGGGACTACATCTTCGCCGTCGAAACGCGCAGCGCAGCCGTGCGGATTTATGACCGCGCGAGCGGGCGCGAAGCGGGCCGTCTGACCCCGGGCAAGGAAGTCGGCACGGCGAGCGGCTGGGCCGACGTGCCGATGCCTGTCACCGCGCATCGTCTCGCGTCGGGCGAATACCTCGTATTCGTCGAAGAAGACGCACACGGCAAGGCATTGATGTACCGGTTCACGCCGTCAACGGCCGCGCTCGCGGCTGCTCATCGCAACTCCATCGACGTTGCAGGAAAATCATGAAAATCATCCATCTCGCCAATCACGCGCTGAATGTGGGCAACGGCATCGTCAATGTGATGGTCGATCTCGCGTGCATGCAGGCGCGCGCCGGACACGACGTGACGGTGGCCTCGGGAGGCGGCGGATTCGAGGAACTGCTCGCGCGGCACGGCGTGCGTCATGTGCTGTTGCCGCAATCGCCGCGACCTTTGCGCGTGCCGGCGATGGTCGCGCGCTTTAACAGGCTGGTATCGCAGATCGACCCTGACGTCGTGCATGCACACATGATGACGGGCGCGCTGATCGCGCGCTTCGGCGTGCCGCGGCGACGCTTCGTCCTCGTTACAACGGTGCACAACGAATTCCAGAAGAGTGCGACCATGATGCGTGTCGGCGACCGCGTTGTCGCTGTCAGCGAAGCGGTGTCCGCAGCGATGGAACGGCGCGGTATTCCGAAGTCGCGCCTGAGCGTCGTGCGTAATGGTGCGCTCGGCACGCCGCGGCTCCCGGACGCGATCGCGCCGCGCTTACCTTTACTGACTCATCCGTGCATCGTGACGCTGGCCGGCATGTATGAACGCAAGGGTATCCGCGACCTGTTGCACGCGTTTGCGGCGGTGCGTGAGCGCGTGCCCGGCGCGATGCTGTATCTCGTGGGCGAAGGCCCCGACCGCGCCGCGATGGAGCAACTGGCCTCGCAACTCGGCGTCGCGCGGCATGCGCGTTTCGAAGGGTTCGTTGCCGATCCGCGGGCCTATCTCGCGCAGGCCGATGTGTTCGTGCTGGCCTCGCACAACGAACCGGCGGGCCTCGTGCTATGCGAGGCGCGCGAGCAGGGATGCGCAATCGTCGCGACGCGCGTGGGCGGCATTCCGGAGATGCTCGACGGCGGCGAGGCGGGTGTGCTCGTGCCGCCGCATGATCCCGCTACGCTGGCAAACGCGCTCGAGCGGCTTCTCACCGATCCGGCGAGGCGCGCCGAACTGGCCGCACGCGCGGTGCAGGATCTCGAGAAGTTCAGCGTGCAGCGCGTGAGCGACGGCTATCTGGCGATCTACGAACGCACGCTTGCGAGTTGCCAGCCGCGCCGCTTCGCCACCATTGCCACGCGCGATATCGACGCAGCTCGCGTCGGCATGGCGGAAAGTGTGAGCCACTCGGCGCCGCTGTAAGCGCGGCGTTGCGCAAACAGCGGGCGTATTTTTCAACGGGTCCGCGTGACTTCGTAGGCGCAACGTCCACGAATGATCCGTGGACCTGCGCAATATGTCGTGAAGATGTGATCCGACTTCAGCTTGCCGATAAGGTCAGCCTGGTCCAGAGCTTGTACACGAGGCCGCGCAATTCGCTGGAGCCATGCAGCGACAAAGCCAGATTTGCGCACACCAGCACGAGCGCGGCGGCAATCAGTGAGGACGGCGCGCTGATCGACTCGGCGAGCGCGAGTGCTACCAGCAGAAACGCGAGATGCACCACCATATTGCGCACGATGGAGCCCACGTGCAGCCGGGCGAAGTGGAGTAGCACGCCGTAGTCGAACAGCGCCTTCGACACCACCACGACCGCCGCGCCCATGATGCCGAACCAGTGAATGCCACACCACAGTGCGCCGGCGAACACGGGCAGTTGCGCCCAGCTCACGCCCGCGATAGCGGCGGGACTGGTCTGCGCCTGGATAAGTATGCCGAGAATGCCAGCCTGGCCGCCGAGCCACACGGCGAGTATCAGCACGCACGCGACAGGTGCCGCAGCGGCCACCGTCGGCCCGAGCCACACGACAAGGAAGGGCTTGAGCGCGAACATCGCGACGATCAGGCAAGGCGTAAATGCGCCGTTCAGCAACGCGAGCGCGCTATGCGCGATCGCGTCCGCGTCCGCGCGCGACACGGCGGATAAGCGTGGGAACAGCGTGCGCACCATCGCGACGGGCAGCAGGTTCAGACGCGTGATCAGGTTCTGCGGCGTCGCATAGTAAGTCACGAAGCTCGCGCCGAGCAGCGCGCCGACCAGCACGCGGTCGAGTGTCGACGCGATCATGCCGGCGCCGGAAAAGAGCAGCATCCAACGGCCATAACGGAACAGCTCGGCCATCACGCGCCATTGCGGCATGCGCACGCGTCGAATGCCGATCGCACGAAACGCCGCGGCACCCAGCATCACACCGGCGAAGAGCCGTGCGAGAACCGCGGCCGGAATGACCACGGCAAGCGAGGGTGAGAAGCAGAAGATCGCCGCGAGCGGCAACAACTGGAAGAGCGCGGTGCCTAGCGTCTGATTAACGTTGAAGCTTGCGAAGCGCTCGACTCCGTTGATCGCGCCCGCGAACACCCATGACACATTGGCAATGGGGACGGCCACCGCAATCCACGGCAAGCTCGCCATCACCTCGCGCTGGAACGTCGGCTCGATCTTCACACCATGCGTGATATAGACGACCGTGCCCACATAAATGATGAGCCCGCCCACGATGCCGGTGCCGAGGTTCATGAACCACGCGCTCCAGAAAATGCGTTCGAGGGAGTCGTCGTTAGCGGCGCGCGCTTTGGAGATCTGATTTTCGGTGGCGAGGCTCGTGCCGAGATCCAGTACGCTGAAGTAGCCGATCAGCGTCCACACCAGATTGATGACGCCATAGCGTTCCACGCCCATCAGATGAATATAGGCGGGCACCGTGACGAGGGAAATGAACGTCGGAGCGATCGCTCCTGCAAAGTTGATGACGATGTTCCTGACGATACTTCTTTCCATGGTGCGCTGTCCGCGGGAATGTCGTGCAATGGTGCGGTTAGTACGGGGCGTTGTCGGTGCGCAGCCGCACCCACGAGCGCGTCCCGCACGAGGGCGTCGGCTTGTCGCTGGAATAGATACTGCGCTTGTGCGCCGCTTGCGTGTGTGGCTGGGCGTACAGATGGGAGCTCTGCGTCGCGGTTAAATCAGCTTCGACCGCATACGGCCGGTGAACGGGCATCGCGAGGACAGCGTGAAGGAATCGAAAGAATTGAACCCGCGGCTCATCTCGATCTGCATACCGACCTGCAATCGACCGGGTCTGCTCGAAGAGGCCATTGAAAGTTGTGAAGCGCAGACATACGGCGAGTTCGAAATCGTGATCGGCGACGATTCGAGTGACGAGCGCACAGCGCAGATGGTCAAGCGTTGCCGGGCGCGCGCGAGGCATCCGATCCGCTACGAACGCAACCGCCCGAGGCTCGGGCAGGCATCCAATGTGAACCGCCTCTTCGCTCGCGCGCGCGGCGCGCGGCTCGTGTTGCTGCACGACGACGATCTGCTTGAACCGCATGCGCTGAGTACGCTCGATGCGTGCTGGCGCACCGATCCGCAATTGACCGCCGCATTCGGCAAACAGCGCGTAATCGCCGACGACGGCACGCCACGGCCCGAAGCCACCGCGCGGCTCAATCGCGACTACCGCCGCGTGCCTGAGCGTGCGGGGCGGCTCGCCGTGCCCGCGCTTGCCGGCATCGATCAGATGTTCCCGAACAACGGCTATCTGGTGGATACGCTGGCCGCTCGACGTGTCGGTTATCGGCTCGCGGCGCAAGTGGGCGAAGCGTGCGATTTCGATTTCGGTTTGCGCCTGTGCGTGGAGGCGGCGGCCGTTTGCTTCGTCGACGAGTTCGTTTCCATTTCGCGCGAGACGGCCTTGTCGATCTCGACGCATGCGTTGCCCGCGATGCACGCGTTCGCGCAGTTGTGCGCGAGCGATGTGCCCGCCGCCGCACATGCCGCGCGCGCCGATGCGCTGCGGCGCGTCGCACCGCGCGCCGCTTCCGCGTATGCCCGCGCCGGCGACGCGCGCGCGGCGTGGCGCGTGCTGCTGTCGAAGCATTACGCGTTGCGCGACCGGCTGCGCGCGCGCTTTTTGTACCACCTGCTGCTTGCCACACGCTCGACGCTCGGCGCACGCATGCCGCCTGGCGGTTGAGTCGGCAGGCTGGCAGCACGATGCGTGTGGGGATGCGTATTGGCGGGGTTAGTGTGGCAGAAGCAATGCAGCCCGAGGCAATGTGGCAGGGCGTACAGAGGCGAGGGGCGGGCTTTGCTGTAATGCCCAAAAGAAGACTTGTGAGGAGCGTAGCGTGAGGCCAGTAGTCTTCGATGGCCAGTTCGGCTGGTTGCATCCCGCAGCCGGGCCGCATGGCGTGGTGCTCTGCTACCCATTCGGCTACGACGCGCTTTGCACCTACCGCGGCATGCGCCGGCTCGCCGAGCGTCTCGCGATGCGCGGCGTCCCGGTGCTGCGCTTCGACTATCCGGGCACGGGCGACTCCGCGGGCGATGCAAGCGAGCCGGGCCTCTGGCGCGCGTGGATCGACAGCATCAGGCAGGCCGTGGCGTTGCTGCGGCAATCGACGGGCATCGAGCACGTGAGTTTGTGCGGCTTGCGGCTGGGCGGCACACTCGCCGCGCTTGCCGCTCAGGAACTGGGCGACGTCGACGGTCTCGTGCTCCTCTCGCCCGTACTGTCCGGCAAAAATTATCAGCGTGAGTTGCGTGCCGGATATCGTCAATGGCTGTCGATGCCCGCGGCAATGGATTGCACGCCCGAGCCGGACACCGACGAGTTCGTCGAGGCGTACGGCTTTCGCCTCTATCGCGAAACCATCGAAAGCTTGCGTGCGGTCGATCTGCGGCGCGATGCGCCGTCACCCGCGAGGCGCGTGCTGGTGCTCGATTCGCTGGACGCGACACGCGTCGATGCGCTGGTCACGCATTATCGGGAGCAGGGTGTCGAGGTCGAGCGCCAGGGCTTCGACGAATACAGCAAGTTCATGATGGAGGCGCTCGACAGCGAGATACCGCACGCGGCGTTCGAGTCGATTGAGAACTGGCTGGCGCGAGACTCGACAGGCAGCCCTGCAGCGGTGTCGGCCGGGAGTGCATATGCAGGCGATGCGGAAGGCCACATTGTCGAAGCGGGCGTGACCGAATCGCCGGTGTCGATCGACAACGGCAGACTGTTCGGCATCTACTGCGTGCCTCATTCTCATTCAGCGACGAGCGGTGGCAGCACAGGTGCCCCCGCGGTGCTGATCGTCAACACGGGCGCAGTGTCCAGAATCGGCAACGCGCGGCTCGGCGTACGTTTTGCGCGGCGTCTCGCGCGGCAAGGTATCGCCTCGCTTCGCGTCGATCTCGGCGGACTCGGCGACAGTCAGCCTTCGCTCGATGCGGTCACCCTCGACGCGCTCTATGCGCAGGACGGCGCTGACGATGCCGCCTGCGCCGCGCGCTGGCTCACGGCGCGTGGCCACCGCGGTGCCGTGCTGCTCGGCATCTGCGCGGGCGCCTACGTCGGTCTCCATGCCGCATCGCGCGAGCCCGCGGTGACGGGCGCGATGCTCGTTAATCTGCAGAAATTCACGTGGCGCAACATCTGCGATGAAAACGGCAAGCCGACCGTTCGAGTCGCGGCGATCGGTTCGACGCGCAGCTATTTTCGTTCGATGTGCGAGCCGCGCAAATGGCTGCGCGTCGTTAAAGGGCAGACGGGCGGCTGGCCCGTTGCGCGCGAACTGGCGACCCGTGTTGCGGCGCTTTTACGCGCGACGCTGGCCGATCGGATCGAGCGAATCACCGGACTGCAGCTTGGCGCGAACGAGGAGCGTCGTCCGTTTGCGGCGCTCGACGCGCGCGGGGTCGAGACGCGCCTTCTTTATGGCGTGCTGGACGAAGGCGTTGAAGAACTCGAGAAATACTTCGGAGTGCGTGGCATCAGGTTGCAGCGATTGAACCGCGTTCGCGTGGTTTTCTGCGAGCGCACCGACCACGCAATTCTGTCCGCGAGCGCGCAGGAGAACGTGATGTCGCATTTCGAAGATTTCTATCGCAGCCAGTTCGGTGAGCAGTCTGCTGCCGCCAGGCTCGAAGCCGGCGAAACTGTCGCGAAGCATTGCAGCGGGCCCCGTACGCGCGCGGCGCAATGGCTCGTCAAGCATGCGCGTGCATTTCGCCTAACCGGAGAAGCGTGATGAAACTCGTGGGACAGCGTGCCACGCGCCTCGGCGTTGACGGCGCGCTGTCCCGATCTGCTCGCCAGTGCGCCGTCTGGCAAGCCGACCTTCATCACTTTTTGCGGCGCACTCCGATACGCTGGAGGAGTGCCGTGAATACACAATCCGACCTCGACCGCATCAATCGCGTGGCGTGGAATTCGCGCGACGCGGCGCGCGTTTTCGCCGCTGGCAAGACCTTCTCCGACGCCGGCGAGGAGGCCGCGTTCCAGTGGCTCGCGCCGCGCTGCGCGGCAACGCCGTTGCTCGACATCGGCATTGGCACCGGGCGCACCATTGCGTTGATGCTGGCAATCTCGAACGACTACACCGGCATCGACTACACGCCAAAGCTGCTGGACATTTCGAGGTCGCGCTATCCCGGCCGCGACTTGCGCCATATGGACGCGCGCGACATGTCCGAACTGCCGTCGAATCATTATGGGCTGGCTGCGTTTAGCTGGAACGGTATCGACTGCGTGGACTACGACGGTCGCGTGAAGATCCTCGAAGAAATGAATCGCGTGGTGCGGCCGGGCGGTTATGTGCTGTTCTCGTCGCACAATCGCGGCGGCCCCGGTTATCGCGAGAACATCTGGCAACTGCTGCCGCAGTTCACCTCCAATCCGCTCAAACTCGGCTGGCGCACGCTGCGTTCACTTCGCCGCTTCCAGCTCGGCACGTTGAACTACGTGCGTAACGTCAAGCTGAACCGCGACTACGGCGGTTACTCAGTCAAGACAGCGGCGGCTCACAACTTCGGCATTGTGATCGTCTACACGACGCTTCGCGAACAGCGCCGTCAACTCGCGCAGGTGGGCTTGCAATGCGATGCGGTGTTCGCCAGTTGCGATGGCAGGCGCATTCCGGACGACGTAGAGGACAGCGACGCCTGGTGGTTTCACTTCATCGCGCACAAGCCGCCTGGCGCATATCGCTTCGATCAGGAGAGCGGCCATGCACGCCGACGCACTTCGGCTTGACGAGCCGCGCGCAGCAGACGCGGACTTCGATGAGCGCGGCTTCCGGCATGCGCTCGGGCGCTTCGCGACTGGCGTCGTCGTGATCTCGACCGGCAGTGGCGAACGTCTGCACGCGATGACTGCGAACGCCTTCATGTCGGGTTCGCTCAGGCCGCCGCTGATCGTGGTGTCGGTCGGGCAGAGCGCGCGTATGCACGAGCGCCTGATGGGCTGCGCGGTGTTCGGTGTAAGCGTGTTGTCGGACGCCCAGGAGGCGCACAGCCGGCACTTCGCGGGCGAGCCCCAGAGCCGGCTTGCGCCGTGCTTTACCGGCGTCGACGGACTTGCGGACGTGGTGCTTCTCGAACATGCGGCAGCGCGCTTCGCAGCGCGCGTGGTGGACCGGCATCCGTGCGGCGACCACACGTTGTTCGTCGGCGAGGTGTTGGTGTTTTCGCTGGGCGAAAACGCGCCGCTCGTTTTCTTCGGCGGTCGCTATGGATCGGTTGCCGGTTCGCGCCTTGCGACACCGGCACCGACGCATGCATTGCCCGCATCCGCGCACTGCGAACACGTTGAACCGGGTCCACCGTATGCAAAAAGCCATGACTGATTCGAGACCATTTAGGTTCAGACAATTTATCGTTCAACGTGCGTCGTCGCACGATGCAAAGTCGAGGCCGCAGGCATGCTTGAAACGCAAGCTTGTGGCCCTTTGGCACGTAGCGCGTTACATAGAAGAAACAATTCTTCAGAGGGATAACCCTGTCAGGAAGTGTCCCAACTGGCGTAACCGTTGTGAAGCTAGCAACGTATCGTGGATGAACACCACGTGACGATAAAACACACAAAGAACGTCGGTTTATCAACAGGCTACGCGGGGGCGAACACCGCTTCGGGGAGAGGGTCATGGAACAGGGAAACAAAGATCGATCACTGGTCAGCAAGGTGATGGACGGGCTCGTTACGGGCATCGTCGAGGAGAAGTACGGCGCGATACTGCCGCCGCAAGACGTGCTGTCGAAAGAGTTCGACGTGAGCCGCACGGTCATGCGTGAGGCGCTGTCGATGCTGCTCGCGCGCGACATGCTCGACGTGCGGCCGAAGATCGGCACGCGCATCCGGCCGATGAGCGACTGGCGCATGATCGACGAAGACGTCGTGAACTGGCGCTTTCGCGCGAAGCCCGATCCGCTGTTTCTGCGCGACGTGATCGAGTTTCGCATTCTGATCGAGCCGCGGGCGTCGGCGCAGGCCGCGGCGCGCGGCAGCGCGGCCGACATCGCTGCGGTGCGCGACGCGTTCGAGGCGTTTCGCGTGATCCGTCCGGCCGAACCGGGGTATCAGGAAGCCGACGAACTCTTTCATACACGCATCGTCGTCGCGAGCGGGAATCAGTTCTTCAAGCAGATGGCGGCGATCATTCGCGGCGCACTGGCGACGGGCAACCCGATCGTGAATGAGAGAGAAGGGATGTGGGAAGGCGCAGTGAATTCGCACCGGCGCGTGGTCGAAGCGATAGAACGGCGTGATCCGAAAGAAGCCGAGCTCGCGTCGATGGCGATGATCGACTTCACGACCGAAGAGATCGCGGGCACCTTCGCCGCAGCGCCGCCGGTCCCGCCCGCGCATGGCGGAAACGCGGGATAACGCCGAGCCGACGTGTGGCTTCTGGCGCTGCTGCGCGCATTGCCGCAGCGGCGCGCCGAATGGCTGACGGTCAGGCGTGCAGCGTCACCGGCGCGTTGCGTTTCCCTTAGGTCGACTCACTTGCGGGCGGCATGCGCGACAATAGCGCCTTGCTCTTAACCGCAGGGACGCCAGGTGATCGTGACAAACGCTGTGATCAACGCGGGCACACATGCCCCGGCAAACGTCGCCACTGACGCCACTAACGCCGCCACGCAAGCCACCACCGACGCAACGCAAGCCATCCCATCGGACGGCATGGTCCGTTGGGGAATCGTCGGTACGGGCCGCATTGCGCGCCGGTTCGCTCAAGGGCTCGCCTATGTGCACAACGCGCGTCTCACAGCGTTGTGGTCGCGCCGTGCCGCGCCGGCGCACGCTTTCGCCGACGAATTCGGTGGCCGGCTCTGCGCGAGCTTCGATGCGCTGCTCGCCAGCGGGATCGACGCGCTCTATATCGCCACCGTTCAGGACAGCCACGCTGATTACGCCATCGCGGCACTGCGAGCGGGCCTGCACGTGCTGTGCGAAAAGCCCGCCGCGATCAACAGGCCGCAACTCGAGCGCATTCAGGACGCCGCGCGCCGCGAGAAACGCCTCTTCATGGAAGCGATGAAGCCGCCGTTCTATCCGTTGTACAGAAAGTTGCAGGCGCATCTAAAAGACGATCCGATTGGCGAAGTCGGGCTCGTGCGGGCCGGCTGTTCGGTGCCGGGCGTGCCCGACGATCACCCTTCGCTGTCGTTCGAGCATGCGGGCGGCGCGCTGCTCGATATCGGCATCTACGAGATGTTTCTCGCCGTCGACTGGCTGGGCGCGCCGCTCGACGTGCAAACGCTCGGGCGCCTCGGTTCGACCGGCGTCGATACGTTCGCGAGCCTGAACAGCCAGCATGAGCGCGGCATCGCGCAACTCTTCTGCGGCCTCGATCTGCACGGCAAGGGCGACGCGTTGCTGATGGCGAAGAGCGGGCACGTGACGATTCACGAACCGTGGTGGAACCCGTCGCGTGCGACTATCCGCTACGCCGACGGTCGCGTGATCGAGCTCGACGAGCCGTTCGAAGGCGGCGGCCTGAACTACGAGACCGCGCATTTCTGCGAGCTGATCCGGGCGGGACAGATCGAGAGTCCGGTAATGCCGCACAGCAAGTCGTTGCAGATGATCGCAATGGCCGATGCGGCGCGTGCAGCCTTAGGGCTTAGATTTGCGGGCGAATGACGCCGGCTGCGCGCTCAGTGCTCAGTGCCTTGAGGGCAACGCGAGCCGCCTTTCATACCAGCGCTGCAGCAGTTCGAGTACTTGGCATAGCACCCAGTAGACTGCCGCCGCCGCAAGGTAGAGCGGCAATGGCTGATACGTCGATGCGATGATCTCCTGCGCGCTCCTCAGCAGTTCGGTCACCGTAATCACGGAGACCAAAGAAGTGTCCTTGATGAGGCTGATCAAGCTGTTCGACAGGCTCGGTACCGCGATGCGCAGGGCTTGCGGCGCAATCACATAGCGCAGCGTCTGGCGCCGCGAAAGTCCGAGACTGTAGGCGGCGAGCCATTGCCCCTGGTGAATGCCGAGGATTGCGCCGCGCATGCTTTCCGACAGATATGCAGCCACGTTTGCCGACAGCGCGATCACGCCGGCCGGCGTCGGGTCGAGCGAAATGCCGAAGCTCGGCAAGCCATAATAGATCACGAAGATCTGCACGAGCAGCGGCGTGCCGCGCATCACGCTCACGTAAATGCGTGCAATCCAGTTCAATGTGCGGCTGTGGCTCACGCCCATCAGCGCAAGCATGGCGCCGGCGATCAGGCCGAAGAACATCGACAGAACTGCGAACTTGACCGTGAGGACAGCGCCCTGCGCGAGCACAGGAAGCGATTGAACGAGCAGGGAAGTGGTGGACATGAGCGGTGCTCGGTTTGGCGCGCGAGACGCACATCGCCCGGGCTGGGCGCGTGCTGCAACAGTGCGAAGGGCGGCATTCCGGAGAAGCCGCCCTTCGTTTCATGCAGAGCCGGTTACTTGATCGGCTTGCTCACGTCGATGCCGAACCACTTGTCCGAAATCTTCGCGAACGTGCCGTCCGCTTCGAGCTGCGTCATTGCGTCGTCGATTGCTTTGGCGAACTTCGGATTGTTCTTTTTGAACGGAATGCCCGACGGGTTGCCCGCGCCGACATTCGCGCCGGTGCGCAGCGGCAACTGCGAATTCTTCAACAGATACGCGAGCATCAGACGGTCGTTGAGCGCCGCGTCGAGACGGCCCGCCGCCAGATCGCGCAGATATTCGGGGGCGCCCGGGTACGTTTTCACGTCGATGCCCGGCACCGACTTCGCCATGTCCATGTAGTTGGTGCCAAGGCCGACGCCGAGCTTCTTGCCCTTCAGATCGTCGAGCGACTTGAACTGACGCGTGTCGTCCTTACGCTGGATCAACTGGGCGGCTGAGTACGTATATGCGGGCGAGAAATCGAGCGCCTGCTTGCGCGCATCCGTAATCCCGACCTGGTTGACGATCACGTCGAACTTGCCGGCCTGAAGACCCGCAATGATGCCGCTCCATTCGGTCGTGACGAATTCCGGCTTCACGCCGAGCTTCGCCGCCACTGCTTTGGCGATGTCGACGTCATAGCCGACCAGTTCGCCCGACGGCGCTTTTGAATTGAACGGAGGGAAGGTGCCTTCGAGGCCGATGCGCAGCGTGCCGCGTTGCTTGACCTGATCCAGCAGGTCTTCGGCATGGGCCGTGACCGCGGTGAACGAAGCGCCGATCAGAGCGGCGACGAAAATTTTCTTCAACAACCCGAGTTGCATTGTGTTCCTTTTTGTTCGTATGTCGTTTTAGCGGACGAAAGCTTAACAAAGCAGACTGTCGAACGCTAAATATCGTTTGTTCATGCCTGTATTACCCGGCCGCCGCACGCGTGGGTTCGCGTGCCTGCGTTCGCGTGCCTTGGGTCAGCGAAGCGCCTGCACGCATTCGGCGACGAGCGCCGGTCCCCGATAGATGAAGCCGGTATAAAGCTGAACGAGCGAGGCGCCGGCGGCGAGTTTCGCGCGCGCATCGTCGCCGGAAAAGATCCCGCCCACGCCGATGATCGGCACTGCCTCACCGACTTCGGCGCGCAGCTTGCGGATTACTTCGTTCGACGCGTCGAACACCGGCTTGCCCGACAGGCCGCCGGCTTCGTCGCCGTATTGCATGCCTGCGACGGCGGTGCGCGACAGCGTGGTGTTGGTCGCGATCACGCCTTCGAAGCGGTGGCGCAACAACGTGTCCGCGATGGACTTGATCTGCTCGTCGTCGAGATCGGGTGCGATCTTCAACGCGAGCGGCACCAGCTTGCCGTGCATGTCGGCGAGACGCTGCTGCTTGTCCTTGAGCGCTGCGAGCAGCGCGTCGAGTTCGCCCGCGCCTTGCAACTGGCGCAGGTTCTTCGTATTCGGCGACGAGATGTTGACCGTCACGTAGCTCGCGAACGGATAGACGCGTTCGAGGCAATACAGGTAGTCTTCGGCGGCGCGCTCGATCGGTGTGTCGGCGTTCTTGCCGATGTTCAGTCCGAGAATGCCGCGATAGCGCGCGGCCTGCACGTTTTTCACGAACTGGTCGACGCCCGCGTTGTTAAAGCCCATGCGGTTGATCACGGCATTCGCCTCGGGCAGGCGGAACATGCGCGGCCGCGGATTGCCGGGCTGCGCGCGCGGCGTGACCGTGCCCACTTCGATGAAGCCGAAGCCGAGCGCGGCGAGCCCGTCGATCGACGCACCGTCCTTGTCGAGCCCTGCTGCAAGCCCCACGGGATTGCGGAACGTCAGCCCCATCACCGTGCGCGGCGCGTCCGGCACGCGCGCGGCGAGCGCGCCGGCGAGGCCGGTGCGGCCCGCGGCGCCGAGCACACGCAAGGTCAGGTGATGAGCGTCTTCCGCGTCCATGCGAAAGAGTTGGGCGCGTATGAGCGGATAGAGGGAACTGAACACAGGACGGAGCCGGGCGGCCAAAAAATGGGAACCCGCTATTTTACCGGCTTTGCGGTGTCAATGAGATAAGGCGGGGCAGGCGTCGCGCTCCTCCTTGCGTCTGCAGCTAAGCCGCGGCTAAGTCCGCAGCTAAGTTGGCAGCTAAGTTGGCACCTAAGTTGGCAGCTAAGTCCGCACCTAAGGCAGCAGCGGCCCGCGTTTGCCCCTCGACGCCGCGTCGGCCTGCGGGAGATCTGCGCCTTCGGGATCGAGCACCCGCCATACGCCGTCGACCAGACCTTCGAGCGGCCGGAAGTTGGCCTTGTAGGCCATCTTCGGACTCTCGCGAATCCAGTACCCAAGGTACACATACGGCAACTTCAGGCTGCGCGCCTGCTCGATCTGCCAGTAGATGTTGTACGTGCCGAAGCTCGTATGCGGCAGTCCCGGCTCGAAGAACGTGTACACGGACGAGAGGCCGTCGCCGAGAATGTCGATCATGCTGATCATGCGCAGAAGACCGGGCGATTCGGGGTTGTCCGGCAGCGGTTCCCGAAATTCGACGAGTCGCGAGTTGATCCGGCTTTGCAGCAGAAACTGTTCGTACTGGTCGCGGCTGTCGCGGTCCATGCCGCCGCCCGCATGTCGCGCCGACTGATAGCGCATATAGAGCGCGTAGTGTTCCTCGTCGTAGTGAAGCGGCGCGACCGTGGCGATCATGCCGCCATGCTTTTTCCAGACGCGCCGCTGCGTGCGGTTCGGCTCGAATCTGTCGACCGGCACGCGCACCGGCACGCACGCGCGGCAACCGTCGCAATAGGGCCGATAAGTGAACACGCCCGAACGCCGGAAGCCGGCCTTGACGAGGTCCGTATAGACGTCCGAGTTGATCAGGTGACTGGGCGTCGCGACTTGCGAGCGCGCGATACGCCCGTCGAGATAACTGCAGGGATAGGGCGCCGTTGCATAAAATTGCAGCGCCGAAAGCGGAGAAAGAGGCAGCTCGTTAGGATGAGTCACGTTGGCAGCTCTCGAAGCATCTCTGGTAATGCAAACCCGGCGTGCGTTGCAACTTGTCTTGCAGATCTCTTGCAGAGCGTGTTGCAGCTCAATGCGCAACTCGTGGTGCGGCTCATTGTGCAGCACTCGATCCGCGCGTTTCGTTGAACGGATCCGGATTCGGCCTGATTCTTCCTACGCCGCTCGCGCGAGCACATCGAGCAACACGGTCTTGTCGAAGCGCCAGGGAATGCGCGGTGCGTCGACAGACGCGCGAACATGAGCGATGAATGCCTTGCGCGCTATCTCGCGACCGCCGAGCGACGCCAGATGCGACGTGTTCTGCTGGCAGTCTATCATTTCTATTTCGTGACGGCGCAAGTGCCCGACGAGCGCGGCCAGCGCCATTTTCGAGGCGTCCGTGACATTGGCGAACATGGATTCGCCGAAGAACATCTTGCCGAACGAGACGCCGTACAAGCCGCCCACGCGCTCGCCTTCGAACCATGTTTCGATGCTGTGCGCGTCTCCCACGCGATGCAGCGACGAATAGGCTTCCACTACGTCCGCAGTAATCCAGGTGCCGCGCTGGCCACGCCGCGGCGCCTCCGCGCAGGCGCGCATCACGGCAGCGAAATCGTGGTCGACGCGGATTTCCCACGCGTCGTCGCGCAGCACGCGCTTGAGCGTTTTACGCAGCGACGGCGATATCTTGAACTCGGCCGGACGCAGGACCATGCGAGGATCGGGGCTCCACCACAACACGGGTTGGCCGTCCGAATACCACGGGAAGATGCCGTGACGGTACGCGTCGATCAGGCGTGACGGCAGCAGATCGCCGCTTGCGGCAAGCAGGCCCGGAGCGCCGCTTGCCGCGCCGAGCGCGCGCTCGACGGGCGGAAACGGATCGTCGGGTCCGAGCCAGGGAACCATGCGCGCCGCTCAGCCTTCGCGCAGCGAGCGGAAGATGTCGCCCGTATGCAGGCCGAAGCTGCCGGCCGCGCGGTCGGCGAAAAAGAAGCGCAGCGTTTGTCCGACGGTGGGAAACGCAATCTCGTCCCACGGAATGTCGCTTTCCTCGAAGAGCTTGACTTCGAGACTCTCCTCGCCCGCGGCAATGTCCAGATCGAGCAGGCGCGCCATGTAGAAAAGATGCACCTGATGCACATGCGGCACGTTCAGCAGCGAGAAGAGGTTCTGTACCTCCACGCGCGCGCCGGCTTCTTCGAGCGTTTCGCGCGAAGCGGCTTCCGCCGTTGTCTCGCCCATTTCCATGAAGCCTGCAGGCAGCGTCCAGTAGCCGTAGCGCGGTTCGATCGCGCGGCGGCATAGCAGCACCTTGTCGTCCCAGACCGGAACGGTGCCGACGACGTTGCGCGGATTCTGATAGTGCACCGTGCCGCAACTGCCGCATACGAAGCGCTCGCGGTTGTCGCCCGGCGGAATGCTCAAGCTGACGCCGTGGCCGCAGACAGAACAGAATTTCATAGGAAGGGCACGAGAAAGAGTGCTAGGAGTTTATCACTGGGGCGGCGTTTTACCGTGCGTAGAGATGGTGACGCGTGATGAGGGCGGCGCCGGCGAGCGGGCGGGTGAGGGGGCGTGTGTCCGCTTATGCGCAGCGTATCCGTGCGCTTGATCGCGCAGATCATGGAGCATCCATCGGGCATCGACCCATGCCAGAGATATCGACTCGAAAAAACCGCCGCGCAAAACAAAAAAGGCCTGCCGGTTTGGCAAGCCTTCAGTGTTGTTTTCGACGTTCCAGCTTTTGGTTGCGGGGGTAGGATTTGAACCTACGACCTTCGGGTTATGAGCCCGACGAGCTGCCAGACTGCTCCACCCCGCGTCCGTCGAAGAAAAGATTATAGACCAGATCAGCGGACGATGCAATAGGCGACGCGCTAGTCGTTTAGCAGGCGGCTTCCCGCTTGCGGCTTCGGGCAATCACTCGCATTCATCGTGCGCCTTCAGCGAAACGTCGCGCGATGCGTGGGCGGCGTCGCATCGCGCCAGGCCGCTGCAAGACGCTGCGCTAGAATCGGAATTTCCCAGCGCGCCGTCATGTCATTTGCGCGAGACTCACGACGAATGAGACTCACGACGAATCCACACCGAGTCGGTCGCGAATGCACGACGACGAGCCAGCACTCACACTTTGCTCCCGGAACTTCATGGACATCGCTCACGACCTGCAGATCATTGCCGCTCAGGAACACGCGCTCGTGTTCCCCCAATTCGATGCTGACCGCGCATGGCAAATCGGCGCCTATCTGCATGAAGTCGCGAAAGCGCGCGGCATTCCTGCCGCCATCGACGTGCGCACGTTCGGTCAGCCTCTGTTCTTCAGCCTGCTCGACGGCGCGACGCCGGACAACGTCGATTGGGCACGCCGCAAGGGCAACACGGTCGCGCATTTCCGGCGCAGCTCGTATGCGATCGGCCTGAAAATGCAGCAGGCCGGCAGCACGCTCGCGGAGAAGCACGGTCTGCCCGCCACCGAATATGCATCGCACGGCGGCGCGTTTCCGTTGACGGTCGCGGGCGCGGGCGTGATCGGTTCGGTCACGGTGTCCGGCTTGCCGCAGCGTGCCGATCATGAGTTCGTAGTGGAAGCCCTTTGCGCGCACCTCGGTCACGACTACAGCAAGCTCGCGCTTGCAAAGGTCTGAGCCGATGCGGCTGCCGCCTTATGCATTGCTTGGTATCGCGATCGTGGCCGAGGTGATTGCCACTTCCGCCATGCGAGCGTCGGACGGTTTCTCGCGGCTCGTGCCGTCGGCGGTGGTGGTACTCGGCTACGGAGTCGCCTTCTACTGCCTGTCGCTAACGCTCAGGAGCATTCCGGTCGGCATCGTCTACGCCGTGTGGTCGGGCGCGGGCATCGTGCTGATTACGCTCGTCGCGCTGCTGCTGTATGGGCAAGTGCCCGACGTGCCGGCCGTCATCGGGCTCGGGCTGATCATTGCCGGAGTCACCGTGCTGAACATGTTCTCGAAGATGCAGGCACATTGAAGCGCAAGCCGAGTCACCGCGAAGGCTCTGGCTGGATCCGTTGTACATGGGATCGGGCTTTGCCGGGGCTTGCCGGTGACGTCGGCTCCTGTCGGTTCCTACTTGCAGCGCACGATCATCGAGCGGTTCTTGACGTTGGCCGACACGACGTTCGTCACGCTGCCGCCCGCGGTCCCCCCTTCGTCGTTGTCTTTCGACACGATGTCATAGCCGGTCGCGCCGCACGCCTTGCCCGCCTGTACATAGCACGAGGCCCAGCTCGAACCGGCGTCGGCGCCGCTGCAATTGACCGCGAAGCCGGTCTGGCCGTTCGGCAGATTGATGAGTGACGTCGTGTTCGACGACGCACACCCCGCCAGGCCCGCGCCCAGCGCAACTGCCACTGGGAATGCAAGAAGAAGGGACGTGTGGCGCAGCAGAGCCCGCGCGCTGCCACGCGGTGAATGACTTCGGCGCGGCCGTTGCGTCATGAAATGCATCGTGAGTGTTTCCTTTGATCGGTTGGCTTGCCGCGCGCAGGCGCAAGCTCAGGGCGTTTCGACAGTAATGCCCGCCGCGCTGACGAGGCGGCGGCTTTCAGCGCCGCTTTCAGTGGCCGCGTCTTCCCAGATGCTGATGGCTTTTGCGATGTCGATATCATGGCTTTCGGCATACGCAAACCATTTGTTCGCCGCATCCGGCTCGGGCAGTTCGTGATCGTGCAGAAAATATTTTCCCATATTGCGCTCGCTGAACTCGAAATGGAGGCACTGCGACAGCACGGAACGTGCCGTGCAGTCGGTTCGACCTCGACGGATCCGACAAGTGCAACCGTGAAAACGTACAGAACTTATTCGATCGCCGCGCGCCTTACCTGATCTATTGCAACGAGGAGAACGAACATGGCTGAACGGGTCAGCGGCCCTTACCGCGGCTACTACATCAGTGCCGCCGCGCGCCTCGTGCCGGCGTCCAGCGACCAGGGCACCGACAGCACCGACGGCACCGCCGGCACCTACGTGGGCTCGGTCAGCCTGGCCCAGCTTGGTCCGGACGATGCACACCGGATCGAGACACTACTGGATCTCGGCGATCAGCAACGGTTCGGCAGCGAAGAAGAGGCGCTCGCGTACGTTGAACAGGCCGCGCGCAATTACGTCGACCGTCTGCTGGGAGGCCAGTCATGACCGGCGAACGTCTGCTTCGAGGTAAGTCATGAGGGCGCCTGACGAGCAAGCCCGCGCGCGAACTTATGCCGACGCATCTCGCGATTCCGCCGCCTCGGCGGGGTGGACCTCGGTCCGGCCGCGCGAGTACCATATTCAGGTCGTCCGGGGCCGGCCGGTTCTCGCGGGCTCCGGTTGTGTGCCGGATACTTCTGATGAGGCGACCATGGAAATCAGGTTTCCCGAGGGCGCGCCAGCCTACCGCGATTCCAATCTGACCGTTGTCTTTCCCGCGCTGGTGGACGGTGAGCCCGTACCGTGCGCAATCTCTGTCGAGGCGCTAGAAGACCACTTCGGCGCACATTCCGAAGACCTGGAAGGCTGGATGCGCGCGTTCGACGCCGGACGCCCGCGCATAGAAGCCGTGGCGCGCGAGCACTTGCAGATCAGTAACGGCACGCCTGTGCTGCTCAAGAGCGGGCACTTTCCGCCTGGGAACGCGGCTCGCTAGGCTGAGCAGAACCGAGCGCGGCGACCATGCACTGGCGGATACCTTCTTCGTAGGACGTCTTCGCGATCGGACCGATCAGCTTCGTCAACGCAGAGTCGTCGAGCACGATCGGTTCGGTCATCAGGTAATTCATCTCGACCAGCTCACGCATCAGCGGATTGAAGAGGCCGAGCACGCGCAGCATCGTCTTTCCCGCCACCATCAGCCTCGGCTGGCCGCCCGCGAGTGCATAAGCCTGTCGTGCCACTTCCCGCTGCGTGATGGTGCCCGCGCCGGCAAGGTGCCACCAGCGCCCATACGCTTCGGGCGTGCGTGTAAGCGTCTCGACCACGGCTCCGATATCCGGCAGATAAATGAATTCGTGCGGCACATCGACTGGACCGATCATCTGCGCGCGCTTTCCATTTGCGGCAGCTTCGAATACGCCGTTGAGCAGACTGCGCTCGATGCCCGGGCCGTAGAAATCCGGTAGCCGCAGTACCAGCGTCGACAGTCCGTTCTTTCCGTGCGCCTGCAACACCAGATTTTCCTGGGCGAGCCGCATTTTCCCCTTGAACGTGTGCGGCTCGCGAGGATGGTCCTCAGCGATCGGATTGCTGCCCGCACGACCGTAGGGATAGACGGTGCCGATCAGAATGAAGCGTTCCACGCCCGCTGCCGTGATACCTGCGAGCGTTTTCTGCATCAGCGGCGGGTGTTCGGCGAAGCGGTCGTAGGGCACGCCGACCAGATAGACGACGCTCTGCAGCCCCTCTGCCGCGGCGCTGATAGAAGCCGGATCGTCCGGATTCCACGTGACGATCTCCGCGTGCGGATCGTGGCCAAAAGCGGCGACCAGCGCTTCCCGCGACCTGCCGACGACGCGGTAGTCGCGGCCCGCCGCGCCAAGCGATGCCGCGATGATCCGGCCGGCGGCGCCGGCAGCTCCGAACAGGCCGACCTTTCCTTCGTTGTGCATGACGGTACCTTCCAGGTGACGCGGCGCGCCTCGATGCACGCCAGCTGTTGATTTGTCAATGTTTTGTGAACAGTGTTCAGTGAACGGTGTTCAGTTTAATTTGACTTTTCAGTTTGTCAACTGGAAAATGCCTCGCATGGGAATCGCTGAAAGAAAGAACCGGGAGAAGCAGGCGTTGCGAGAACGCATCCTTGCAGCCGCACGACATATCGTGATGCGTGAAGGCTTTGCCGCGCTCTCAATGCGGAAGATCGCCGAAGCGATCGAGTATTCGCCTGCTGCGCTGTATTTGCACTTCGCGAGCCGCGACGAGATCGCCCGGGCGCTTTGCGAGGAAGGCTATGCGCAGTTGCTGCAGACCTTCGAGCCGCTCGCGGGCATTGCCGACCCGGCTGAACGGCTCAAGGGAATGGGGCGGGCTTATGTTGCCTTTGGCGTCGCTCATCGGGAAACGTACCGGTTGATCTTCATGGAAGATCCGAGCTATACCGGCGCGGCGCTCGGTGCGAAGGCGGCCGCCGCGGTGTCCGGCCCGTCGAAGTCCGACACGTCAATTGGAAGCGAGGCGCAAACGCGGGCTCAGTCGGAGCAGCCCGGCACGGAAGACGATCCGGGCGCGGCGGCCTTGCAATTCATGATTTCCGCACTCGACGAACTGAAAGCGGCGGGGCGTCTTGCTGCATCGGTGGATCCGAGGGTCTGGGCCGACGCTTTCTGGGCGACGTTGCATGGCATCGTCGCGCTTCATCTGACGTGCCCGGTTTTTCCGTCGGCGCCACTCGACACCGTTGTGGGAATCGCAATGGACACCTGGCTTGGGGCGGGCGGTGTCGCTGCGGATGCAGATCCAGTTGGCATCGCAAGCTCGAACGCTAACGGGGCGGTCTCGCGCAGGAAGAGGGCCGGTGCCGCGGGCGCGCAAAGTTCTTCGCAAGGCAATGCGCCAGTCGAGGCGCAAGCAGAGGCGCAATCCGAGGTGCAAAGCGGCGTGGGCGCAGAACCCGCGGCTACGCGGCGTCGCGCAACGAAGAAGGCGCGTTAGGCAACGAGTCACCGCCTACCTTGGCGGCGTTCCCACCCGAAGTCGCGCAAGGCTGCGCCTTGCACCCCAAACCGACCCCGAGTCGCGGGCCGTGATAACGTTGGGTTTCCACGTCTTTGCGCCGCCGTGCGTTGTCTTTCATGTCTCTTTCCGCCTTGCCCGAAGCTAGCGACGAAGTCGCGACTTACGTAGCCAACTGCATCGGTTTTATCGAGCTTGAAAGGCCGAAGGCGCTGAACGCGCTGTCGCTCGGCATGATCCGAGCGATCCACGCCGCGCTCGACGACTGGCGCGAAAATCCCGATGTGCTTGCGGTCGTCGTGCGCAGCCAGCACCCTCGCGCGTTCTGCGCGGGCGGCGATATCCGCTTCCTCTACGAGTCGGCGAAGCGTGGCGAACACGAAGCGCGCGACGCGTTTTTCATTGAGGAATACCGGCTCAATCACGCAATCTTCACTTACCCGAAGCCCTACATCGCGTTGACGAACGGTGTCGTGATGGGCGGCGGCATGGGCATCTCGCAGGGCGCGCATCGGACCGGCGGCCTGCGCGTCGTTACCCAGTCGACAAAAATGGCGATGCCGGAAACGCGCATCGGCCTTTTCCCGGATGTCGGCGCTAGCTGGTTTCTTGCCCGCACGCCCGGCGCGATCGGCCGCTATCTCGCGGTGACCGGCGAAGCGATAGGCGCTGCCGACGCGTTGTACGCCGGCCTCGCCGATCTCTATATCGACGATGCCGCGTTGCCCGCGCTCATCGACATCTTGCGCAGCGAACTGTTCGAGCGCGGCGCGGACGTGGTTGCGTGCGTCGAGCGGGAAAGCCGCGCTTATCAGGTCGCGCCGCAGCCGGAGCAGTCGCCGCTTGCCCGCGCGCGGCGGTTGGTCGACCGGCATTTTGCGCTTCCCGACGTGCCGCGCATTCTCGCCTCGCTTCAGCAGAAGTGCGATCGCGATACCGCCGATTGGGCCGAGCAGACCATTGCCGTATTGCGGGAGCGCTCACCGCTTTCCATGGCTGTTTCGCTGGAGGTGGTGACGCGCGCGGAAGGCTCGATGGCCGAAGTGCTGCGCGGCGATCTCGATCTCACGCGTTCGAGTTTCCTGCAAGGCGACGCGGTGGAAGGCATTCGCGCGCGCATTATCGACAAGGACAACGCGCCGCACTGGCGCTTCGCGCGCATTGAGGACGTGAGCGCCGCCGATGTCGCGAAAATGTTCGAAAGCCCGTGGCCGGCCAACGAACATCCGTTGCGGGATCTGCACGGTTAAGGCGCGGGCGGACGCGACGAACCGCCCAGACCGACTTAATCCACCTCTTCGCTCGCCATGAAGGCGCGCATGAAGACGAGTGCGCCCCAGCCCCACATTGCGTTCGCGGCGAAGCCCATGGCGAGGCGCGGCAGCATGTTGCCGCTTGGCCAGATGCCGCGCAGCGGATCCACGACGAACACGCTTGCCGCCGTCAACACGATGCCGCCGAACACGAACGCGGGCAGCCACGGCGCGCGTCGCTCGGGAGCCACGCGCAAGAGCCACGCCATGAGTACGGCCCAGAACGCGCTCCAGATTGCGTTAGCAATGAACTCGGGCAGGCCGAGCGGTAGAAACGGGGCAGTCGAAAAACCGCTTTTGTCGATAACACCGGCTGCATTCAGCAGCGCCAGCGTCGATTCATGGAAGAACAGAGAAGCCAGAAAACCGGCGACGAACGGCAGGATGAGTTTTTGCATGCATTGCACCGCCAGGGTACAGGCGCGTGGTTCGCGTTGCCCGCACCGGATTATTGGAAACGTGCGCCATTATAGCCAGCGGTGACGGCTTTTCCGGTTGCGCGAAGCGTCGCGTTCGTATGCTTTAGCGCCGGGCTAATCACGGAAGTGGAAAACCTAAGCTCAAAAAAATCGTTCAAAAGCCGCGCTCCGCTCCATAGACTCTTTCTCCATGTAGACGGCGCTTGCCGCCGTCGCCCTTAGCGTCGATACCGCATCTTCCGTTCTTTAGCGATGCATCGCCCGGCTCATCTCCGATGACCGGCTGTATGCGCGCGGCCCGCGCCTGCGCCGGCGTGTGGTTTCGCCTTGGCGTTTCCCGCGCGGCATGCACAGTCTTTATTCAATCCAGTTTTGAATTCGCAGGGAGCAGTAAATGAATGTGTTCTGGTTCATTCCGACTCATGGCGACAGCCGCTATCTCGGTACGTCGCAAGGCGCGCGTGCAGCCGATTACGACTACTTCCAGCAGATCGCTGTCGCCGCCGATACGCTCGGCTACGAGGGCGTGCTGCTGCCGACCGGCCGTTCGTGCGAGGACGCATGGGTCGTTGCATCGAGCCTCATCGCCGCGACGAAGCGCCTGAAGTTTCTCGTCGCGATCCGGCCGGGCATTTCGTCGCCGGGACTTGCGGCACGCATGGCGGCCACGTTCGACCGTCTGTCGAACGGGCGCCTGCTGATCAATGTGGTGACGGGGGGCGACGCGACCGAGCTCGAGGGCGATGGTGTGTTCGTCGATCACGACACGCGCTACGAGATCACCGATGAATTCCTGCACATCTGGCGCAAGCTGCTGAGCGCCGCGCATACGAACGACGCAATCGACTTCGACGGCAAGCATCTGAAGTCGAAGGGTGGCAAGGCCTTGTATCCGCCGGTGCAGAAGCCGCATCCGCCGCTGTGGTTCGGCGGTTCGTCGCCGGCCGCGCACGACATGGCGGGCGAGCATATCGACACCTATCTGACGTGGGGCGAGCCGCCCGCCGCGGTTGCAAGGAAGATCGCCGACATTCGCGCCCGCGCCGCCGCGCACGGCCGCACGATCCGGTTCGGCATTCGCCTGCACGTGATCGTGCGCGAGACCGAAGAAGAAGCATGGGCCGCAGCCGACAAGCTGATCAGCAAGCTGGACGACGAAACCATCGCGCGTGCGCAAGCATCGTTTTCGAAGATGGATTCCGAAGGCCAGCGCCGCATGGCCGCGCTGCACGGCGGCAAACGGGGCGGGCGCGCCGAACTCGAGGTCTATCCGAACCTGTGGGCCGGCGTGGGTCTCGTGCGAGGCGGCGCGGGCACCGCGCTCGTCGGCAACCCGGAGCAGGTGGCGGCGCGCATGAAGGAGTACGCGGACCTCGGTATCGAGACGTTCATCCTGTCCGGCTATCCGCATCTCGAAGAGTCGTATCGTTTTGCCGAACTCGTGTTCCCGCTGCTGCCGAACCGGCAGAGCAAGACTTCGAGTGGACCGTTGTCGGGACCCTTCGGCGAGATCGTCGGCAACAACTATTTGCCGAAGGCGGCGAGCGCGAGCTGAGCGTCGCCCGCATCGGTACGGCATCTTCGACACGCAATGAGGGAAGTAACCATGGCTCAATCTACTGTAAGTGCGGATCGGGACGCGAGTGCGCGCGGCGGCGCCGGTTTTGGTTCCGCGCTGGCGTCCGCTGTCGGGTCGTTACGGCAAGTCGGCGCGTCGCTCGCGCCGTGGGTCGCACCGCTTCTGATTCTCCTCGCATGGGAAACCGCCGCGCGCAGCGGCGTGCTGTCGACGCGCGTTCTGCCCGAACCGCTCGCCGTCGTGAAGGCCGCGTGGTCGCTGATCCAGTCGGGCGAGATGTGGGCGGACGTGAAGGTCAGCACGTGGCGCGCGGTGTCTGGATTCGCGATCGGCGGTGGGATCGGTCTCGTGCTCGGACTCGCGACGGGCCTCTTCAAGCCGGTCGAAATCGCACTCGATTCGACCGTGCAGATGATCCGCAATATCCCGGCGCTCGCGATGATCCCGCTCGTGATCCTGTGGTTCGGCATCGAGGAGCAGGCGAAGGTCTTTCTTGTAGCGCTGGGTGTGTTTTTCCCCGTCTACGTGAACACGTTTCACGGTATCCGTTCGGTCGATTCCAATCTCATCGAGATGGCGCGCAGCTACGGCGTGAAGGGTTTCGCACTTTACCGCCATGTGATCCTGCCCGGCGCCTTGCCGTCGATTCTCGTCGGTGTGCGCTTCGCGTTCGGGCTGATGTGGGTGACGCTGATCGTCGCGGAGACGATTTCCGCGCAGTCGGGCATCGGTTACATGACGATGAATGCTCGCGAATTTTTGCAAACCGATGTCGTCGTGGTCGGCATTCTGCTGTACGCGGCGCTCGGCAAGGTCGCCGACGTGCTGGCAAAAAGCCTGGAGCGCGTGTCGCTGCGTTGGCATCCGGCTTATCAACGGGGAGGCAAGGCATGAGCGCAACGACATTTTCGTCGTCGTTCGGCGGCATCGCGGGCAGCGATCTCGAAGCGGAACTGGCGCAGGCGCGCATCGCCGATCGCGACGCCGGCCTGGCCGCGGACTCGCAGCAACGCGACACAGCCCACGGCTATGTGCGCGACGCGAGCGCGGCGGGCGAACCAAACGGTCCACGTCGCGAGAACAACGCGGCCGACTATTCGGTCCGGTTGCGCGGCGTCGGCAAGCAGTATGGCGAGCGCAAGGTGCTGACGGACTTCGACCTGTCGATCGAGCGCGGCAGTTTCGTCGCGATTGTCGGCCGTAGCGGTTGCGGGAAATCGACGTTGCTGCGTCTCGTCGCCGGTCTGGAGAAGACCACGGCTGGCGTGCTCGAAAAGCGTGCCGAAGACGGCCGGCCGCTCGACACTCGCATCATGTTTCAGGATGCACGCCTGTTGCCGTGGAAGAGCGTGTTGCAGAACGTGATGCTCGGACTGTCCCGCAGCGCGCGGGAAGACGCGCGTGCGGTGCTGGCCGAAGTTGGATTGCTGGAGCGTGCCGGCGACTGGCCCGCTCAGCTGTCCGGCGGTCAACGTCAACGTGTCGCGTTGGCGCGCGCGCTCGTGCATCGTCCGCAACTGCTGCTTCTGGACGAGCCGCTCGGCGCGCTCGATGCACTGACGCGCATCGAAATGCATTCGCTGATCGAGCGCCTGTGGCGCGAGCACAAGTTCACCGCCTTGCTCGTCACGCACGACGTGCACGAGGCCGTCGCGTTAGGCGACCGCATCCTTTTGATCGAAGAAGGGCGCATCGCGCTGGATCAGCCGGTGCCGCTCGCGCGCCCGCGAGCGCGTGCGTCGGCCGGCTTCGCCGCGCTCGAAGAACATGTGCTGCAGCGCGTCCTGAAAAATGCGCCAAACGACGACGCATTGTCCGGACAGCCCGAAGACGCACGCGGCACGCGTAGCCAAGGCCGCTTCCGGCGGCCTACAGACGTCCGCTGGGCTGTCTGACGTTCCTTGACTGACTGTTTTCAATCGCTTCCCTGGAGTCACTCGCAATGAGCATTTCCGCAATCAACGTACGCAATCAGTTCAGAGGCAAGGTCAAGGAAATCATCCGTGGACCGGTTGTGTCCGAAGTCGATGTCGACACGCCGTTTGGCATCGTGACTTCTGTGATCACCACGCGCTCGATCGACGAACTCGACCTGCAGGTCGGCTCGGAAGTCGTCGCGCTCGTCAAGTCGACGGAGGTCTCGATCGCGCGCCTGTAAGCGCCGCGCTATTTCGCGTTCGCGCCGCTCGCGGGCGGCTCGTGCATCATCTTGTCGTTGGTCGGCTTGCGCGGACGCTTGATCGGCATGTTGTCCGGGTTGCTCGATCCGGTCGAGCCGGAGGCCGCCTCGGGCGGCTTCGCCATCGACGACGCGGCGTCGCCCGGCGCCGCCGGCTGCTTTGCCGGCGCAGCGGAGCCTTTGGAAGCCGTTGATCCGGCTTGCGCCGCTTCGGCCGCTTTGGCCGCGTTGGCCGTTCCTGCCCACGGCGCCGTTTCGCCTACACACATCGCTGCCAGTGCGGCGACTGCGGACAGAGCTGTCAGAGTGCTTCGCTTCATCTCCTTCTCCTTGTGCGTGCTTCGCAGCCGGTCGGATTGCGTGAGTTCGGGATAGACCCGGCTTGCCGGCGAAAATTCACGCGCAAAGCCATTCGGCCATGACGATGCACCAATGCGACTGCATTCGCTCTCGAAACTTGCTAGGATGAATTTAGCCATTTCGACGGAGGCAGCCATGTCGAAGTCATTGAGTCCCGAAGCGATCGAAGCGTTGCGCCGCTTGAACGAGGTCGGCGTGGGTCAGCCGCCGCCGCGATTCCCACAGACCGTAACCGCTGAACTGCTGGCCTGCGGGCTCGTCACCGAGGCAAGCGGGGACGAAGTCGAAATCACCTGTAACGGCAGGCAGTACCTTTCAGGCGATTGCGATTGAGCATGAATGCCGGCGATTACGCGATGCGGCGTCAGCGCATGTGACGGCGTTCGCGCAGCGCAACTATCGCGTTGACGCGGCGCGCACGCTGGGCGCTGCGAACGTCGGGAAGCACGGCAGACGTGGAGGTGAAAATGGAGCCGAAGGGGCTCGACATGGGAGATTACCAGGAGCGCTATCAGGACTACGACATTGAAGTCGCGGTCGAACAGGTGCTCACGGGCGTCAAGGCGCATTTCCGGGTGCTGCGGGGAAGCGCAGTGGTGGTCGACTGGCGGCTGGTGCATATCGACAGCCTGTGGCCCACCGAGCACGCCGCGGCCGAAGCAGGTTTTCGGGCCGCGCGCGAAGTCATCGACGCAGGTGTTGCGGGTTGAGGCCGCTTGAATCCGTAAACGGAAGAGGGCGCCGTCATCGGAACCCGATGCTCGGCGCCCTCTGTGCTTGCCGCTAAGCGCAGCAAGCTCGGCAGCGAATGCTTAGTGGCCGAAGAAAACCGACTGCGGACCCGATGCCGGTTCACGCGTGCCCGATTGCGACGATGCGTTGTTCACGCCACCGTAAGCGTTCGATTCGGCGTTAGCGCGTTCAGCCGCGACAGTTTGCGCATTCTGACCTTGTTGCGAAGCCGGTGCGCCGACCGACGGACGATAGAACGGTGCCGGGCCGTAGCCGCTTGCAAAAGCCGGTGCAGCGATCGAGGCGGAAACGGCAACGAGAAGGGCGGCGATAAATTTGGTCTTCATGATGTACCTCCAATGATGTTCGACTTTCGGAATGGCGTCGCAGGAGCCGGGGCTGTGTATGCAACGTCGATGAAGGCAGTGTATACCCCTACTATCGAGAATTTGTGCCGATAATTTGAAATTACTGTTCTTGCTGGTGAAATAATCGCGCGAACGTAGAGTGGGCGCGGTCGAGCGACGGTCTGGCCCCGATCGCCAAGCGGTAGATGCGGGTTAAAGACCTGATCGGGAAGGGGTTTTACGGGGTGATTAGCCATGCGGCGGCCGGTCAATCGTCCGCGTTGCGCTAAAATTGCGGTTTCGATTCAAGCCTTTGGCCGCCCCATGTCTTCAGCTAGTACTGCCAGTCCGCGCCGCGTCAGTGTCGCTCCCATGATGGATTGGACCGATCGTCACTGCCGGTCGCTTCATCGCATCATCTCGCGTCACACGTGGCTCTACACGGAAATGGTGACGACAGGCGCACTGCTGCACGGCGATGTGCCGCGCCATCTTGCATTCACACCCGACGAAGCGCCCGTCGCGTTGCAACTCGGCGGCAGCGAGCCAGACGATCTCGCGCGCTCGGCGAAGCTCGGCGAGCAATGGGGCTATGACGAAATCAATCTGAATTGCGGCTGCCCGTCGGAGCGTGTGCAGCGCGGCGCGTTCGGCGCGTGTCTGATGAACGAGCCGCAACTGGTGGCCGATTGCGTGAAGGCCATGCGCGACGTCGTCTCCGTGCCTGTCACGGTCAAGCATCGAATCGGCGTGGATGCCGTCGAGGATTACGGCTTCGTACGCGACTTCGTCGGCACGATCGCAGATGCCGGTTGCAATGTCTTTATCGTCCACGCGCGTAACGCGATTCTCAAAGGGCTGAGCCCGAAAGAGAACCGCGAGATCCCGCCGCTCAAGTACGACTACGCGTATCAATTGAAGCGCGACTTTCCGCAACTGGAGATCATCATCAACGGTGGGATCAAGACGCTCGACGAAGTGCAGACACATCTTGCACACGTCGACGGCGTGATGCTCGGGCGGGAGGCGTACCACAATCCGTATCTGCTGGCCGATGTGGACGCGCGCTTCTACGGGTCCACCGAAGCGCCGCTCACGCGCGAGCAGGTCGAGGCGAAGCTAATCGAATATTGTGCAGCCGAGATGGCCCGCGGCACTTACCTTGGTGCGATCACTCGTCACGCACTCGGTCTCTATCGAGGCGAAGCAGGTGCGCGCGGCTGGCGTCGCGTCCTCTCCGACAGCAAGCGCCTCGCTGCGCGCGACCTCTCTATCTTCAATGAGGCGAGACAGCATCTGCGTGAGCCAGCCGAAATTTTTGAATAAAGGACTAGGCAAACGCGGAACGTGTTCGTATAATCTCGTTTCTTCGTTGGCGAGTCAGGTTTTCCGGCAAGTCAAAGCAGATCTCAGTGGTGGCTGTAGCTCAGTTGGTAGAGTCCAGGATTGTGATTCCTGTTGTCGTGGGTTCGAGCCCCATCAGCCACCCCAAAGAATTTCGGCAGTAAAGATTGAAGTTGATTGCAAACGGCGTTGTGAGAAATCACAACGCCGTTTTTGTTTTGGGTTCGCTCTTTTCTCGTCAATGGCTGCGTCCGCCGTGCCCGCCGCCGCTCCACGAACTGCCGCCGTGGGATCCGCCATAGCCCCCATATCCGCCGCCGCCGCCATGCCAGCCGCCGTGACCGCCGTGCCAACCGCCGCCCCAGTGTCCGCCGCCGCCGTGGTAGTAGCAGCACGGTCCGCCCCAGCCGCCCCAGATGCCGACCGTGCCGTACACCGGCGCGTAGGGTGGCCCATATCCGTAGCCATAGGCGGGGTAATAGGGTTGGGCGTAGGCGTAGTCATAGCCGGGCGCGACTGCGCATCCGCTGACGCCCGCGACCGCGGCCAGCAATGCCATCGATGCAAAGAGTCTGCTCACAATCGCCTCCCGTCCTCACATAAAGGATCAGAAAGATCGCGGGCCCGAGAGTTCAGCCGCATTTGTGTCCGCGCATTACGATCGCACCGAGCGCCTGCGCAACGCGCATCCTTGCGCCGCACCGGTAGTCCAAGGCGCGTGCTGCATGCGGCGATCGAAGGCGCATCGGCGTATCTATTGCGCGGTAACACCTGGTTAATCTTCTGCAACAGAACAGGCCGCCGCTGCTCTTATCATGCGATGCAGTTGATCGGAAGAACGCTTCAGCGCTTGCGCAATGGTTCGATCAGCGACGACAGACCGTTGTGATCGATCTCGTGCATCAGCGCGAGCAGCCGTCCAACCTCGCCCGGCGGAAAGCCCTGGCTCGCGAACCAGTTGAGGTAATGGCCGGGCAGGTCGGCTATCAGGCGACCCTTGTACTTGCCGTAGGGCATCACACGCGTGACCAGCAGTTCGAGGTGTTCGGGATTCATCGTGATGCACCGGCGCAAGGAATGTTGGGCGAGGCGTGCTTGCACTGCACGCCAGCACGGCATTCTAGCCGTGCTGCAGGCATCGCGCGGGCATGGTAACTTGAGCGGTTTATGTTCATATAACTAACAAGGAAAGCTTCCATGGAATACCGCAGACTCGGCGATTCGGATGTACAGGTCAGCCTGATCGGACTCGGCACCATGACGTGGGGCGAGCAGAACACAGAGCAGGACGCGCACGCTCAGATCGACTACGCGCTCGATCATGGCGTCAACCTGATCGATACCGCAGAGATGTATCCGGTGCCGCCGCGCGCCGAGACGCAAGGCTCGACCGAGCGATTTATCGGCACGTGGCTCGCGAAGCATCGCAGCGCGCGCGAGAAGATCGTGCTCGCTACGAAGATTGCGGGCCCCGCGCGCCAGCCGCATAACCCGCGACATATCCGCGGCGAGACCAACCAGTTCGACCGTAAAAACCTCACTGAGGCGCTGAACGACAGCCTGAAGCGCCTGCAAACGGACTACGTCGATCTGTACCAGTTGCACTGGCCGGATCGCAATACGATGACGTTTGGCCGTCCGGCCTATCCGTGGGTCGACGACGAATACACCGTGCCTATCGACGAAACGCTTTCCGTGCTCGCCGACTTCGTCAAGGCGGGCAAGGTGCGCCATGTGGGCGTATCGAACGAAACGCCGTGGGGCGTCGCGCAGTTCCTGCGCGCGTCGGAAAAGCTCGGCTTGCCGCGTATCGTCAGCATCCAGAACCCGTACAGTCTGCTCAACCGGACTTACGAGGTGGGGCTCTCCGAGTACGCGCACCGCGACAACATCGGCCTGCTCGCGTATTCGCCGCTGGCGTTCGGCTGGCTGTCCGGCAAGTACGAAGGCGGCGCGCGGCCGGCTGGCGCACGCATATCGCTGTTCGAGCGCTTCCAGCGTTACAGCAAGCCCCAGGCGATCCAGGCCACCACGCGTTACGTCGAACTGGCAAAGCGCCATCGCATGTCGCCGGCCCAGTTGGCGCTTGCCTTCGTCAATAGCCGGCCGTTCGTCACGAGCAATCTGATTGGCGCGACCTCGCTCGATCAGTTGAAGGAGAACATTGCGAGCGTCGACGTAAAGCTGTCTCAGGACGTGCTCGATGAAATCGACGCACTGCATCAGCTGCAGCCGAATCCGGCGCCCTGAGTTCGCTGGGACATGCAACGAAAGGCAAATGTCCCTCCCTGTCGGCAAATCACGACCTAAACTGTGGTGAGCAGGACGGGCTTCTGCCTTCGTGTCGTGCTTCTGCGCGTGGCGCGGCGCGCACGAATGGTAGGATGCAGCCCGGAAAATCGGCAGCGGCGGCGGGTTTTCAGCCGCACTGTTCACACTCGGCGATAGCACTCAGGACATCGAATGGCGCAACAAAAAACAAACCCAAAACTCGAGCAGGCGCTGACGCGCGGGGACCTTGCGATCCGTCAGGCGAATTCGGCGCGGGCCACCGCGCTGCTGCGCGCGCTAGCCAAAATGATCGTTGATGCCTCGGCGACGATCGGCGTCGAAGCATTCACACTGATTCCGGACGGCGACAAGATTTACGATCCGGCCGACGGTCTCTGGCCGCAAGAACTGCAGATTTCGCTCGACGGTCCGGTCGAGGACGCCGATCCGGACGAGATCCGCACCGTGCGGCTGATTGCCGACGATCCGGGCACGATGTTCCGGGTGGAATGGCAGCGTGCCGATGGCAAGATCGGCCGTCACGAAGGCGGCCCGTTTGCAACAGTCGCGTTCATCTCGGACGTCGACATTCCTTGGACCGACGAAGAGGACTGAGCTCGCGTCCGTACGGTAAATTCATTTGTGGGCGCTGACCTGTCGGGTCAGCCGCCCTCGAATTGTCCGCGCCTCTCTGCGGCGCGGCACGAGTTACTTCATCATCCGGCGCCGAAACAGCACGGCGGCGACGATAAACCCTCCTACCGCATAGCCCGCCAGCACGGCCGCGTGCCACAGGGCGTTGTCGAGCGGGCGACCAAGCATCGCGGGCCGTATCAGATCGACCGCGTGCGCCAGCGGCAGGACCTCGGCCGCACCACGCACGGCGGCAGGCAACTGCGAGATCGGGAAGAACACGCCGGAGAGCAACAGCATCGGCGTCAACACCAGCGTTTGATAAAACATGAAAAAGTCGTACGACGGCGCGAGCGCGGTCACGACCATCGCGACACTTGCGAACGCGAGGCCGGTCAGCACGATCACGGGCAACGCGAGCAGCACTGACGGAAAACTGGCGTAGCCGAGCGCGCCCGCCACCAGCATGATTGCGGCGCCCGACAGGACCGACTTGCTGGCCGCCCAGATCACTTCGCCAAGCACGATATCGCCGAGCGTCAACGGCGTGTGCATGATTGCTTCCCACGTGTGTTGCACATGCATGCGCGAGAAGCCCGAATACATCGACTCGAAACTCGCGGACATCATGACGCTCGACGCAACGGTGCCTGCTGCCAGGAACGCGATATACGACACGCCGTCGACGCGGCCGACCATCAGCCCGAGACCGAAGCCGAGGCCGAACAGGTAGATCATCGGGTCGGCGAGATTGCCGAACATGGAGGCGAGCGCGAGCTTCTTCCACACAAGGTAATTGCGGCGCCACACCGCGATCCAGTTGACCGCGTTCGCGGGCAACGCGGCGAAAGGGGCCTGCATGGGTGGCGTGGCTTCGTTGCTTCGATAAGTGCGTGCATCCATTGCGTGTCTCGTGCAGTGTCGATGGAAGTCAGTCCTGCATCTCGCGGCCGGTGAGACGCAGGAACACATCCTCGAGATTCGCCGGGCGGTGCAGATAGCGCAGGTCCGCTCGCTGCTTCAGTCGCGCATGCACTGGCCCGGCGTCGTTCACATAACAGAAGAGCGTCTCACCGCTGATCTCGGTTCGCTGTGCGAGCGGCGCAAGCTCATCGCGTAATGCGAACGGATCGGGGCCGAAAATCTCGATGACGTCGCAGCCGATTTCCGACTCGATCAGCTCCCTTGGCGCGCCTTCCGCAATCTTGCGTCCTTCTTCGATCACGCACAGCCGGTCGCATAGCCGCTCGGCTTCTTCCATGAAGTGGGTGGTCAACAAGATTGTCTTGCCACGCGCGAGCAGCGAGCGCAGTCGCTCCCAGATGAGATGGCGTGCCTGCGGGTCGAGGCCGGTAGTCGGCTCGTCCATGATCAACACATCGGGATCGTTGACGAGCGCCCGCGCGAGCGTCAGGCGCCGCTTCATGCCGCCCGACAGTTCGCTCACGCGCGCGTCGGCCTTGCTCTCCAGCCGAGCGAATTCCAGCAGCGACGGCACCATCGCGCGGCATTGCGCGGCGCTCAAGCCGAAGTAGCGGCCGAACACCAGCAGATTTTCGCGGACGGTAAAGTCGGGATCGAGGTTATCGAACTGCGGCACCACGCCCACGCGCGCCCGCGCGATGCGCGCCCGGCCGGGAATCGGCTCGCCGCACAGGCGGATCGAGCCGGCGTCCGGCGTGGCAATGCCGAGCAGCATGCGCAATGTGGTGGTCTTGCCGGCGCCGTTCGGTCCGAGCAGGCCGAAACACTCACCGACGTCGACATGAAACGACAGTCCGTCGACAACTTTCTTTTCGCCGTAACTTTTTTCAACCTGCTGGAATTCGATAGCGGTGTCGGGCATGGATAGGGATCGAGGCTCAGGCAAAAGAGGCGAATCGACGGGAAGGCTGCTCATTCTAGGTCATCAGCCGCGAAATGGCGGTTTAAGGAGCGCCCCGCGCTGTGGGTTCTTGCACTGCCGCAAAGGCGTCGCCGGCGTTGTCCTCACCGAGTGTGCCTCGTATGCACAAGGCCGGGGCGTGCAGCAATCGCACTTAGCGTTTTCCATCCCTTGCAAGCTGAATTGCGGCGCACCATGATTGATTCAGACCGCGCTTTTGCGGAAAGGGGAAAACGATGGCGAGCTACGAGAAAATCCTGCTGTGCTACGACGGCTCGCGTGAAGGCCGCAAGGCTCTGCGTTGCGGCGCCGACCTTGCGCTGGATCTGAAGGCGCAAACGCATCTGCTTTCGGTGGTGGACATGCGCTCGAGCATTGCGCAAAGCGCGGGCCTGCTGACGGACGTCGCGTGCGGAAGCTTCGAAAAGACCGCGCGGGACATCCTGCAAGAGGGCGTGGACTGGCTGACCGAGCGCGGCGTCAACGCGCAGGGTCACTTTGCGTTCGGCCATCCGATCGACGAGATCGCCAATCTTGCCAACGAGTTGCACGTCGACCTGGTGGTGGTGGGCCACCGTTGCCGCACAGGCTTGTCCCGATGGTGGATGGGTGCCGGCAATACACCGCTGCTCGACCGGGTGTCATGCAGCATTCTGGTCGCGTGCTCCTCAGCGCATGAGCAGCAGCAGGAAGCGGCCTGACGATGCGGTTCGGGCGCACGGCCACCCGCGCCAGGCATGCAGCCTTCGTGCGGGTGCTTCGTGCGGGTGGGTGCTCGTGAGCTTTGGGCCGGATGAACGCGGAGGACGGAGTAGCGGGCGGCGTGTGCATTGCGAGTGCATTGGGTCAAATCGGCCGCGTGCGCGTTCGATCTGACAAGCCGCGCCTGGCGCTCACTCGTTCAGATTGACCGCCGCCAGCTTCCACGTGAAAAGACCCTCGCGCATGAAGATGGCGGAGTAACGCGCGTCCCCCGCACCGTGCTGGTATGTGACGGCGAACTCGTTGAGGCCGCGGTAGCCGGCTGTGGTTTGCGGCGGTTGCGGCGGGGTGGCCCTATTAACCGCGTTGCCGTTCGGATCACCCGTAGTGCCGCCGGGCGCGCCGCTGTCCGCACCGGACGATGCGGGGGCGGGCGCATTGGCAGCAGGCGGATTGCCGGTGACCGGCGCGGCGTTGGGCCGCTCACCCGGCTCGCCGCGCGGCGGCATGCCGTTCAACAGCGCGGCCACGCCGTCGGGTGTTGCGTACGCGTCGACGAGCGGGCCGATCAACGCGACGCCAATCATCGCGCCGATCGCAGCCAACGGATTGCCGTTTCCGTGTGAGTCCAGCCGCCGCGTCAGCAAGCCGGTGACTTGCTGCTTCAGGCTCTCGCGCAACGCAGGAAAATCGACATACCGATTCACCGTCTGCGCGTCACGTGCGTCGGCGGCGCGTTTGAGGTTGTTGAGCGCGATATACGGGGAGGCATAAGCGAAGCCCAACGCCGCGATCAGCGCGATCACGATCAACGTGACGGTAAGCGTGACTGCAAGCGGACGGGCGCTGCGCTTCCTGGGTGTTGAAACTGCCATCGAGCGGAAAACTCCTTCAGGTGTGATCTAACGTGGACCGCAACCGCGCTGAAACGATCCGTGCGCTGCCACAAACCATGTGAGCGACGCGCCCCACACCTCACAACTGATCAAGACTCGAACACCGCACCGTGGACGTTGGTTTCCTCGGCGATGCAACGGTCAATCATGCGGCACACCGCGTCTACAGTGCCGACCATGATGAGCCGCGACGGCCCGTGGTACACGCGCACAGGCGCACGGCGCTCGGGCTCGGCAGTATTGAGCCCCGAGTTCAGCGACACGCGGGCGAATGCCGGCAGTGACGATGGCAACGCGGCCTGCCGGTCGGACCCACGAGCGGGCGAGTCGAACAGCGACGCGGTAGCGGCCGTGGACGCTTCGATCAGTGAGCAAGGTACCAGCTTGCGCAGATGGCGCAGACGGCCGAACTGGCGAAACGGCAACAGGCGGGCAAGGCGTTCCATGAGTCTCTCCGGGCGATTCAACATGAGTACTGCTTTAGTCGGTGAGCAGGCGAGCGGTTGGCTAATGACGCACTGAGCTTGTCGCTCATTGCGCCAAACCCGTGCTGTCAGAATTCGCCCGGGCGGATCAGCCCGACAGCGATGCCTTCCAGCGCGAAATCCGCACTGCCTGTCTCAACGAAGATGTTCTCGTAATCGGGGTTCTCGGCAATCAACTCGATACCGTTCGCGCGGCGCTTCAGGCGCTTGACCGTGACGTCGTCGCCAAGCCGCGCAATGATGATCTGGCCGTCTTTGGCCTCGCTTCTTTTCTGCACCGCGAGCAGATCGCCGTCGAAGATACCCGCGTCGCGCATGGACAGCCCGCGCACCTTGAGCAGGTAGTCGGGCTTGCTCGAGAAGAGCGCCGGGTCGCACGCATAGTGTTGGGCGATATGTTCCTGCGCGAGGATCGGGCTGCCGGCGGCAACCCGGCCGATGAGCGGCAGCGACAGTTGCATGATGCTGGCGTGCGGCAACGTGAACTGATGCGGCGCCTCGTCCGGGCCAGCAAGCAGGCGAATGCCGCGCGACGCGCCGGCCGCGAGTTCGATCACGCCCTTGCGTGCAAGCGCCCGCAGATGCTCTTCAGCCGAATTGGCCGAGCTGAAACCCAGTTCGGCGGCGATTTCCGCGCGAGTGGGCGGAAAACCGGTGCGCTCTATGGCCCGGCGGATCAGATCGAAAACCTGCTGCTGTCGTGCGGTGAGTTTGGTCATGGCGCCACTGTATGGATGAACAGGTGCCTGTATTTTTATACAGTATCCGGCGCAATTCAAGCTTTACTTTAAGTTTGCGGCTCGACCCCTCGCTGGAACGTCGTAAATCGACGTCAAGACATCCGTTTTCATGCCGCAACGCCTTATCTGGCTGTCATTACCACTTTTGCGTATTAAAAAATGAATAAACATTATTTTTAATGATGAAAGCCCTTGGATAGACTGGCCTCCAGTCGCTCATGTGCACGTGACCCGACGCAAAACAACACACGCTGTTTCAGCGCACCAACACGCGGAGAACTTGGCATGAACAATCACGAAGCGGGCCGGGCAGGCAGGAGCCGAAAACTTATCGCAGCGCTCGCGTTCGGCGCGGCAGCCGCGCTTGGCGTCCTTGGCGCGGCGGGCCAGGCGCAAGCCGCCGACACGACGCTGCTCAATGTGTCCTACGACCCCACTCGCGAGCTCTACCAGGATGTGAACCAGGCTTTCGCCAAAGAATGGAAGGCGAAAACCGGCGAGACCGTCACGTTCAAGCAGTCGCACGGCGGCTCGGGTGCGCAGGCGCGCTCGGTGCTCGACGGCTTGCAGGCCGACGTCGTGACGCTCGCGCTCGCTTATGACATCGACGCCATCGCGAACAAGGGTTTGATCGATAAAGGCTGGCAAAAGCGCTTGCCCGACAACGCGTCGCCGTACACGTCGACGATCGTGTTTCTGGTGCGCAAGGGCAATCCCAAGCACATCAAGGATTGGGACGATCTGACCAAACCCGGCGTGTCGATCGTGACGCCGAATCCGAAGACCTCGGGCGGCGCGCGCTGGAACTATCTCGCGGCGTGGGCGTATGCAGCGCATCAGCCGGGCGGCAATGACCAGAAGGCCAAGGAGTTTGTCGGCAAGCTGTACAAGAATGCGGGCGTGCTCGATTCGGGAGCGCGCGGCGCGACCACCAGCTTCGTGCAACGCGGCATCGGCGACGTGCTGATTGCGTGGGAAAACGAGGCGTTCCTCTCTCTGAAGGAATTCGGTCCGGACAAGTTCGAAATCGTCGTGCCGTCCGTGAGCATTCTGGCCGAGCCGCCGGTGGCGGTGGTGGATAAGGTCGTCGACAAGCATGGCACGCGCAAGCTGGCCGAAGCGTATCTGAACTTCCTGTACAGCGAGCAGGGCCAGGAAATCGCCGCGAAGAACTTCTACCGTCCGCGTTCGAACAAGGTTCCGGCCGAACTGACCTCGAAGTTTCCGAAGCTGAAGCTGTACACGGTCGACGATTCGTTCGGCGGCTGGGCCAACGCGCAGAAGACGCACTTTGCCGACGGCGGCGTGTTCGATTCGATCTACCAGCCTCAGTAACACCGCCCAGGTCCGCGCCGCGGCAGGCGCGAACCGAGGCAACGCGACGCGCCACGGCGCGTCACTTTCCGGAGCGCGCCACTGGCGCGCTTTTGGCCGATCAGGACCAGGCGGCCGGCAACACGAGCATCAACCGAAAGAGTATCGAGCATGACCACGTTGACCTTCCGCAAACCAAGCGCCTTGCCCGGTTTCGGCCTGACACTCGGCATCACGGTGGCTTATCTGAGCCTCGTGGTGCTGATTCCGCTCGCGGCGACTTTTCTGAAGACAGCCACCCTCGACTGGAGTCAGTTCGTGCGCGCCGTCAGCTCGCCGCGCGTGCTGGCCTCGTACCGGCTGACGTTCTTCTCCGCGCTCGGCGGCGCACTGATCAACGCGGTGTTCGGCTTTCTGGTCGCATGGGTGCTCGTGCGGTACAGGTTTCCGTTCAAGCGCATCGTCGACGCCGTAGTCGATCTGCCGTTCGCACTGCCCACGTCGGTGGCCGGCATTTCGCTCGCGGCCGTGTACGCGGGCAACGGCTGGATTGGACAGTTCCTGGAGCCGCTCGGTCTGAAGGTCGCATTTACGCCGGTGGGCGTGCTCGTCGCACTGACCTTTATCGGTTTGCCGTTCGTCGTGCGCACGGTGCAGCCGGTGCTCGAAGAGTTCGAGCGCGAGCAGGAAGAGGCTGCCGCTTGCCTCGGCGCATCGCGCTGGCTGACGTTTCGCCGCGTGGTGTTGCCAGCCGTGTTGCCGGCGCTGCTGACGGGCTTTGCGCTCGCGTTTGCGCGCGCACTGGGCGAATACGGCTCGGTCATTTTCATTGCAGGCAATGTGCCGATGAAGTCGGAAATCACATCGCTGCTGATCATCACGAAGCTCGAGCAGTATGACTACGCCGGCGCAACGGCGCTTGCCGTCGTGATGCTCGTCGTCTCGTTCCTGATGCTGCTTTTTATCAATACGCTGCAGTGGTATCTGCAGCGCCGCACGAGCCGCGGCAACGCAGGTCCGGCGCCTGGCGCCGCGAGCGTTGCAAGCATTGGCGGAGGTGCGCAATGAGCCGCCATTCAGCAGGTCACGTCGATAGCGCCGATGGCGTCACGCCGCACGCCGTGGCTCCGCGCGCGCCACTGAACATTGCGCGCCGGCCCGATCCGGTCACGGAACCGCCGCTTGTCCGCTGGATTCTGACCGGCATTGCGCTGCTGTTTCTCGGGCTCTTTCTCGTCGTGCCGCTCGTCGCCGTGTTTTATCAGGCGTTGAACAAGGGGCTTGGCTTTTATCTGGAGTCGCTCGCCGATCCGGATGCGCTGGCGGCCATCAAGCTGACGGCAATCACAGCGGGAATCGCCGTGCCGCTCAATCTGGTGTTCGGCCTCGCGGCTTCGTGGTGCATCGCGAAGTTCGAGTTTCGCGGCAAGGCGCTCCTCACCACGCTGATCGATCTGCCGTTCTCGGTCTCGCCAGTGATCTCGGGCCTCATCTACGTGTTGATGTTCGGCGCGCAAGGATGGTTCGGTCCGTGGCTGCAAGCGCATAACGTGCAGATCATCTTCGCCGTGCCCGGCATTGTGCTCGCAACGATTTTCGTGACGTTCCCGTTCGTCGCGCGCGAACTGATCCCGCTGATGCAGGCGCAAGGCAACGACGAAGAGGAAGCCGCGCATGTGCTCGGCGCGTCCGGCTGGCAGATCTTTCGCCGCGTCACGCTGCCCAATGTGAAATGGGGCCTGCTGTATGGCGTGATTCTGTGCAACGCACGCGCGATGGGCGAGTTCGGCGCGGTGTCGGTCGTATCGGGCCATATTCGCGGCCAGACGGACACCATGCCGCTGCACGTCGAAATTCTCTACAACGAATACAACTTCTCGGCGGCGTTCGCCGTGGCGTCGGTGCTGGCCTTGCTCGCACTCGTGACGCTCGCATTGAAACTGCTCGCCGAGCGTCATATGTCGGCGGAACTGTCGGACGCCCGCGACGTGCCGGCGCACGCCGGACCCGTCACGCTGCCGTCCGCTTTGCCGTCGACCGCGCAGTCGCTGAACATGCAATCTTCGCAGCAACACCCGCTCAAGCAAGGAGAGCTGTAATGGGTATCACCGTACGTAACCTGCAGAAGCGCTTCGGCGATTTCGTCGCGCTCGATAACGTCTCGCTCGATTTTCCGCCGGGCGAACTGGTTGCGCTGCTCGGGCCCTCGGGGTGCGGCAAGACCACGTTGCTGCGCGTGATCGCGGGCCTTGAATACGCGGACGGCGGGCAGGTCGTCCTGCAGGGCCAGGACGTCGCGACTGTCGGCGCGCGTGAGCGCGAAGTGGGTTTCGTGTTCCAGCACTACGCGCTGTTCCGTCATATGACGGTGTTCGAGAACGTGGCGTTCGGGCTGCGAGTGAAGCCGAGGAAGGAGCGTCCGTCGGAAGCGGTGATTCGCGAGAAGGTGCATGAGTTGCTCAAGCTCGTGCAACTCGACTGGCTCGCGCAGCGCTATCCGTCGGAATTGTCGGGCGGGCAGCGACAGCGTATCGCGCTCGCTCGCGCGCTTGCCGTCGAGCCGAAAGTGCTGCTGCTCGACGAACCGTTCGGCGCGCTCGATGCGAAGGTTCGCAAGGAATTGCGCAGCTGGCTGCGGCGTCTGCACGACGATCTGCATATCTCGACGATTTTCGTCACGCACGATCAGGAAGAGGCGCTCGAAGTGGCGGACCGTATCGTCGTGCTCAATCGTGGACACGTGGAGCAGGTCGGCAGTCCGCAGGACGTGTACGACCATCCGCAAACGTCGTTTGTGTATGAGTTTCTCGGCGCGGCGAACCGCCTGCACGGCAACGTCGACGCGAGCGGATTCGTGGTGGACGGCGCGGCGTTGCCGGTCGCCATCAGCACCGACTTCAGCGGTCCGGCTTTCGCTTATGTACGTCCGCACGATTTGCAGTTGTATCCGCAGTCGGCGGGGCACCGCGAGGGTATCGTCGTCGATGTGCGGCGCGTCGTGACACTGGGCGGCTCCGTGCGGGTCGAACTCGCGGGCCGCGAGGGCAATCTGCTCGAAGCCGAACTCGATCGGGAAGCATGGCGCGAGCTGCGTCTCTCGATCGGCGACGGCGTGACGGCGGTGCCGCGCGCGCTGCGGGTCTTCCCGGCGCAATGAGCGCATGACCGATGCGACTCCACGCGAATGAACTGAATAACTCGAACAACTCAACTCTCGCTGAACCGGACACTTCAAGATGAACTTCCAGCAATTGCGCTTCGTGCGCGAGGCCGTGCGTCAGAACATGAACCTGACCGAAGTGGCGAACGTGCTCTACACGTCGCAGTCGGGCGTGTCGAAACAGATCAAGGATCTCGAGGACGAACTCGGCGTCGACATTTTCATTCGACGCGGAAAGCGGCTCACGGGTCTCACGGAGCCGGGCAAGGCGGTGCATCAACTGATCGAGCGGATGCTGCTGGACGCGGAGAATTTGCGCCGCGTCGCGCGTCAGTACGCGGACCAGGACAGTGGCCATCTGGTGGTCGCGACCACGCACACGCAGGCACGCTACGCGCTGCCGAAGGTGATCCGTCAATTCACCGAGGTTTTTCCGAAGGTGCATCTGGCGCTGCGCCAGGGCAGTCCGCAACAGATCGCGCAGATGATCATCAACGGCGAGGCGGACATCGGCATCTCGACGGAAGCGCTCGACCGTTTCCCCGACATCGTCACGTTTCCATGCTATTCGTGGCATCACGTCGTGGTCGTGCCGAAGGATCATCCGCTCGTCGGCCGCCCCAATCTGACGCTGGACGAAATCGCCGAATTCCCGATCGTCACGTATGACCAGGACTTCACGGGCCGCTCGCATATCGACCAGGCGTTCGCGAAAGCGGGGGCGCTGCCCGACGTGGTGCTGACCGCGATCGACGCCGACGTGATCAAGACGTATGTGGAGCTCGGCATGGGTATCGGCGTGGTCGCGGCAATGGCCTACGACCCGAAACGCGACAGCGAACTGGTCGCGCTCGACACGCAGCACCTGTTCGAGGCGAGCACGACGCGGGTCGGCTTGCGCAAGGGCGCGTTTTTGCGCGCATATGCCTACCGGTTGATCGAGATGTTCGCACCGCAACTGACCGAGGCGGAAATCGCCGCGCAGTTGCGCGAGGCAGTGTGAGGCGCTAACGGGGAAAGCGGCCTTGGCCGCTTCAAAGGCGCGCGACGGCGGCGCGTCATCGCTTACAATCGCCGCCATGAACGCACAGACTTCTTCTTCCTCTCCTGGCGCCGCCGCGTTGCTGCCGCGCATCGCCGTGCTCGCCACCGGCGGCACGATTGCCGGCGCGGCCGCGGACGCTACCAATACGTCTGGCTATCAGGCCGGCGTGGTCGGCGTCGAGCAATTGCTGGCCGTGGTGCCGGCGTTGTCGACGGTAGCCCGCATCGCGCCGGAGCAGATTGCGAGCGTCGACAGCAAGGACATGGCGATGCCGCTATGGACCGCGCTCGCGCAACGTATCAACGCACTGCTTGCTGACGACGACATCGACGGCGTGGTGGTCACGCATGGCACCGATACGCTCGAAGAAACCGCGTATCTGCTGCATTTGACTGTCAAGTCCGACAAACCGGTGGTGCTGACAGCGGCAATGCGCCCCGCGTCCGCGCTGTCCGCCGATGGACCGCTCAATCTGCTGAACGCCGTGACCGTCGCGGCAAATGCCGGCGCGCGCGGACAGGGCGTTCTCGTTGCATTCAACAACAAGATTCACAGTGCGCGTGACGTGGTCAAGACGAGCACCTATGCCGTCGATGCATTCCAGTCGCCCGAAGTCGGTGCGCTTGGCTGGGTGCAGGACGGGCGCGTCGAATTTCAGCGCAGCGTCGTACGTCCGCATACGCTGTCCACTGAATTCGTGATCGGTGCGAACTGGCCGCATGTGGATATCGTCGCGAGCTATGCCGGCGTGTCGCGCATTGCCGTCGATGCGCTCGTGACAGCCGGCGTGCGCGGCATCGTCGTTGCGGGCACGGGTAATGGTTCGATTCACGCGTCGCTGACGCAGGCTCTGGCCGATGCCGCTTCGCAGGGCGTCGCGGTAGTGCGTTCGTCGCGCGTGGGCTCAGGCCATGTAATGCGCAACGGCGCGGCCGCCGACGATGCACTCGGCTTTGTCAGCGCCGGCTCGCTCAATCCGTACAAGGCGCGCGTGTTGCTGATGGTGGCATTGGCCGCAGGCGGCGCCGGACCTGTCGCTTTGCAAAAAGCGTTCGATACGTATTGACGCCTCGCGGCGTTCAAGAGAACTTATCAAAGAAAAACGCGGCGCTCGAGTAATGACTTCGAGCGCCGCGTTGCGTTTGACCGCAGTGTTTTTGCCCGGACGATGCGGGCATTTGCGATCGGCTATTAAGCAGCCGGAATCACCAGCACCTGGCCGGGATAGATCTTGTCCGGACTTTTCAGCATCGGCGTATTGGCCTGGAAGATCACGTCGTTTTTAGCGCCGCTGCCGTAATACTTCTCTGCGATCTTCCACAGGTTGTCGCCCGGCACCACCGTGTGGAATTGCGTAGGCGCCGCGGCGGGCGCAGTCACGCTCAACTGGTCGTCGACCTTGTCGACGTTCTGCACATTGCCGGCTGCCACGAGGATCTTGTCCTTGGTCGGCTGGTCGGCGGCTTCTCCCGATACGGTGACCGTATGGCTCGTGCCGTCGTACGTCACCTGCAGATTCGTTGCGTTCAGACCCTGGCTGCGGATGTAAGTGGCGATCGCGTCGCCTGCGGTCTTGTTCAGCGCGGCGAGGTCCGGTGCGGCGGGCGCGGATTCGGCCTTGGCCGTCGTGGACGCGGCGCTGAACAATTTTTCGCCGGCTTCCTTGATGAAACTGAGAATACCCATCGATCACACTCCTCATGTTGGTACGCAAGCATGCTTTGCGTACGAGTTAAGCACTCGTTGCGATGCTGAGCACGCCGCACAACGCGAACGCGTTGATCAGGCAGCAGGCGCGCCCGGATGCATGCAACGACTCACGAGTGTAGGAGATAGCGGGTGACGGAGTGTCAAGAAAGGTAAGGAAGAGCGCACGAAGTTGCAAGCAAATGCAAACGTGCGTGCATCCCGGTGCCGCATGAGGGCGCGCTACGCCATTGAGTGGCGGAGAAGACCTGAGAATGAATCCGACAGCCGGACACCCGACGACGACGTCTGACCGACCAAGGCTTCCCCGGCGCCGCCGGGTGCCGCTGCGGACCCCACTTTGCCGCTCTCAGCCCAGAGCGGCACGATTGCCCGTTCCGCCGCGATGCCGCGCGACAAAACGGGCGCCCCACTTGCGATTGCCGTAGCGTTGACGAGGCAACATCCGCAGCAACCGGTATTACCGGGCTATTTACGCTTCTCCATGCATGCGGCCACTGCTGTTGCTGATTCGCAAGCCGCGAAGAAACGCTGCAAGTTCAAGCTGCTTTCGCTTCGCTATCCGGCGCTTGTGCGACTTCGTAATTCGCCATGATTTCGAGTGCGCGAACCATCGCCGAGTGATCCCATGCCTTGCCGCCGTTCGCCGCGCAGATGCTGAACAGTTGCTGCGCGCTCGCGGTGTGCGGCAGCGCAATGCCGAGCTTGCGCGCGCCGTCGAGTGCGAGGTTCAGATCCTTCTGATGCAGTTCGATCCGGAAGCCAGGATTGAACGTGCGCTTCGTCATGCGCTCGCCGTGCACTTCGAGAATGCGCGACGAAGCGAAGCCGCCCATCAACGCCTTGCGCACACGTTCCGGATCGGCGCCCGAGCGCGATGCGAACAGTAGCGCTTCGGCCACCGCCTCGATGTTCAGCGCCACGATGATCTGGTTCGCGACCTTGCACGTCTGACCCGCGCCGTTGTCGCCGATCAGCGAGATATTCTTGCCCATCAGTTCGAAGAGCGGCTTTGCCTGCGCAAACGCATTCTCCGGGCCGCCGACCATGATCGTGAGCGTTGCCTCGCGTGCACCGACTTCGCCGCCGGACACCGGCGCATCGAGATAATCGACGCCGAGCGCATTGATCTTCTTCGCGAACGCCTGAGTATCGAGCGGCGAGATCGAGCTCATGTCGATCACGAGCTTGCCTGCCGTGAGGCCGGCGGCGACGCCGTCGTCGGCGAAAAGAACGTTGGCCACGTCAGGCGTGTCGGGCACCATGATGATCACGATGTCGGCGGCTTGCGCGACAGCGGTCGAGTCGGACACCACGTTCGTGCTCTTGCCCAGATCTTCGGGCACCGGGTACGCGCCGTTCACGAACAGCGTGTGACCGCCCTTGAGGAGGTTGCGCGCCATATGCGCGCCCATGATGCCGAGCCCGATGAAACCGATCTTTGCCATGTGTCTGAATCTCCAGTGTTTCCAGTGTTGTTAGCGGTCCCTTGGCGGGACTTCTTTCGAGGCGTCACGCGCCCGGTCTGCACGACGCGGTGTTCAGCGCATCGTTCAGGCGGCGACGTGCGCGGCGCCGCGCCTTTGCCCGGCCACGCTCTGCACCCAGCACAAGCCGGCAGTGGTGTTCGTGCGCGGCTTATATTCGCAACCGACGTAGCCGTCGTAGCCAATCGTGTCGAGCAGGTCGAACAGGAACGGGTAGTTGATTTCACCAGTGCCGGGTTCGTTGCGCCCCGGATTGTCCGCAAGCTGGATATGCGCGATTTGCGGCAGATTCTTTTTGATCGTTGCCGCGAGTTCGCCTTCCATCCGTTGCATGTGATAGATGTCGTATTGCAGGAACAGATTGTCCGACCCCACGGCGCGAATCACGTCGAGGCCTTCGCTTGAGCGATTCAACGCGAAGCCCGGAATGTCGTAGGAGTTGCACGGCTCGACTAGCAGTCTGATACCGGCCTTCTTCAATTCACCCGCTGCAAAACGCAGGTTATCGACGATGGTCGCGCGCGCCTTGTCGGCATCGACGCCGGCGGTTGGAATACCCACGAGGCAATTCAGTTGCGGCACCTTCAGCGCGCTCGCGTATTCGATCGCACGGCCCACGCCTTCCTGGAACTCGGTTACGCGATCGGGCAGGCAGGCAATGCCGCGCTCGCCGGCTTCCCAGTTGCCCGCGGGCAGGTTGTGCAACACGAGCTTCAACCGGTTCTGCTGAAGACGCTCGCTCAACTCGGCGATCCGGTACGGATACGGAAACAGGAATTCGACGGCGTTAAAGCCCGCGTCGGCTGCGGCCGCGAAGCGGTCGAGGAACGGAACTTCGTTGAAAAGCATCGTGAGATTCGCTGCGAATTTGGGCATGATGCTCAGGTCTCTCTGGTCGGTCGTTGAAAAACTTCATAGCGCGATTGCAGTGCAGTCGTGCAATCGCGCCCCCGCGATTTCGGCCGTCACGCTCAGTCGAGAATGCTGATCGCAGTCGGCGCGTCTTCGCGCGTTACGGCGAGTTCCTCGAACTCGTTGATCGCGTCGATCTCGGTGCCCATCGAGATGTTGGTCACGCGCTCGAGAATCACTTCGACGATCACCGGCACGTTGAACTCGGAGAGCATCGACTGCGCTTTTTGCAGCGCCGGTTTGAGTTCCTCCGGCTTGAACACGCGAATCGCCTTGCAGCCGAGGCCTTCGGCTACCGCGACGTGATCCACGCCATAGCCGTTGGTTTCCGGCGAATTGATGTTCTCGAAGCCGAGCTGCACGCAGAAGTCCATGTCGAATGCGCGCTGCGCCTGGCGGATCAGGCCGAGGTACGAGTTGTTCACGACCACGTGCACGTACGGCAGCTTGAATTGCGCGCCGGCTGCGAGTTCTTCGATCATGAACTGGAAGTCGTAGTCGCCCGAGAGCGCGACGATCGGCCGTTGCGGATCTGCTGCGCGCACGCCGAGCGCAGCCGGAATCGTCCAGCCGAGCGGGCCGGCCTGGCCGCAGTTGATCCAGTTGCGTGCCTTGTAGACATGCAGAAACTGTGCGCCGGCGATCTGCGAAAGACCGATCGTGCTCACGTAGCACGTGTCGCGGCCAAACACCTGGTTCATCTCTTCGTAGACGCGCTGCGGCTTCATCGGCACGTTGTCGAAGTGAGTCTTGCGATGCATGGTCTGCTTGCGCTGCTGGCAATCGGCGACCCATGCGCTGCGATCCTTCAGCTTGCCTGCGGCTTTCCATTCGCTCGCGACTTCGACGAACAGTTCGAGCGCGGCCTTCGCGTCCGACACGATGCCGAGGTCCGGACCGAACACGCGGCCGATTTGCGTCGGCTCAATGTCCACGTGCACGAACTTGCGGCCCTTCGTATAAACGTCGATGCTGCCCGTGTGACGATTCGCCCAGCGGTTGCCGATGCCAAGCACGAAGTCGGACGCAAGCATCGTCGCGTTGCCGTAACGGTGCGAGGTTTGCAGGCCGACCATGCCGGCCATCAGCGGATGGTCGTCGGGAATCGCGCCCCACGACATCAGCGTCGGGATCACCGGCACACCGACGGTTTCAGCGAAGCGCACGAGCAGATCTTCAGCGGCTGCGTTCAGCACGCCGCCGCCTGACACGATCAGCGGCTTCTCGGAATCGTTGAGCAAGGTGAGGGCGGCTTCGATCTGCTTGCGCGTCGCCTTCGGCTTGTAGACCGGCAGCGGTTCGTACGTGTCAATGTCGAATTCGATTTCGGCGAGCTGCACGTCAATGGGCAGGTCGACCAGCACAGGTCCCGGACGGCCCGAGCGCATCAGATGGAAAGCCTGCTGGAACACGCGCGGCACGAGCGCCGGCTCGCGCACGGTCACGGCCCACTTGGTGACCGGCTTCGCAATCGATTCGATGTCGACCGCCTGGAAGTCTTCTTTGTACAGGCGCGCGCGCGGCGCTTGTCCGGTGATAGCCAGAATAGGGATCGAGTCGGCCTGAGCGGAGTACAAACCGGTGATCATGTCGGTGCCGGCAGGCCCCGACGTGCCGATGCACACGCCGATATTGCCGGGCTGCGCGCGGGTATAGCCTTCGGCCATGTGCGAAGCGCCCTCGACGTGGCGCGCGAGCACGTGGCTGATGTTGCCCGCGCGACGCATGGCCGAGTAAAACGGGTTGATCGCTGCGCCCGGCACGCCGAACGCGGTGTCGATACCTTCTTTTTCGAGCACCAGCACGGCGGCGTCGACGGCTCTCATCTTGGCCATGAATGTCTCCTCAATGTATGGAAATTGGCGAATAAGGCTCTTGAACGCACTTTAGGCTTGACCTAAAGGTTTGATAAGATCAGTCCGCGTCGCTTATTTCGAAACAAAAAGTATGGAATGCGGGCACACGCAGCGTGCGTCCGCAAGGAGACCGCCATGGATCGATTCAAGCAGATTGAAACCTTCGTGCGCGTCGCCGACGCGGGTAGCCTTGCGGCCGCGGCTCTGGAGGAGGGCGTGTCGCCGGTGATCCTCGGGCGGCGCATCGACGCGCTCGAGAAGCGCCTCGGCGTGAAGCTGATGTATCGCTCGACGCGGCGGCTCGTCGTCAGCGAGGACGGCGCGGCCTTTCTCGAACGTTGCCGCGGACTATTGACCGAATGGGACCAGGCCGAGAACGAACTGAGCGCCGGGCGGCGCGCGGTGAACGGGCATCTGATCGTGTCGGCGCCGGCTGCGTTTGGACGCAAGCACGTCGCGCCGCTCGCGCCGGCGTTTGTCGCCGACAAGCCGGAATTGCAGGTGTCGTTCAACCTGACCGACCGCGTCGTGGATCTGGTACGGGAGGGTTATGACCTGTCGATACGGATCGGCGGCGCGGTGGATCCGAACTTCGTGGCGGTGAAACTCGCGTCGAACCGGCGCGTGGTTTGCGGCACGCCGGATTACTTTCGCCAGCACGGCAAGCCCAAAACGCTCGAAGACCTGCCGCGGCACAACTGTCTCGCGTTCAATCTGCAAGGCGGCCAGAACCGTGGCTGGTATTTTCGCCGCAACGGCAAGCTCGTCACGGTGCGGGTAGGCGGCACGCTCGATTGCAACGACGGCGAACTATTGCACCGCTGGGTTTCCGAAGGACTCGGACTCGGCTGGCGATCCACTTGGGAAATCCAGCAGCAGCTCGCGCGCGGTGAACTGGAAACGGTGCTCGACGAATTCGCGCTACCCGACTACGACATTCTGGCGGTCTACCCGCAGCATCGCTATGTGCCGGCCAAGGTGCGCTATTTCATCGATTATCTGAAAGAGATTTACGCAAGCGAGGATTATTGGAGCCGGCCGGGGTATTAGCGCGCTTTAGCGCTGACGCTCGACCACGCCACGCATACGCGAGCGGTGCGCTCGGGGACGCTGCGGCGCGGTGTTGTGCATGGCCGAGGCTTGGAGCGGCCTCTGTAGGCGCGGCCGGGGCGCTGAGTGAGGCGAGGCGTGTCGGGAGCGCTGGCAGCAACACGCAGCGCATGGAAGCTAAATTTGAACGGCGTTGGTTCATGCGCCGCGTTCAAGTCGGGTGCTAAATCGTTGAAAACACGCCTCAATCGCAGCTCGGGACGGTGCAATGTCTTGCAGTCCGTCCCCAATCGGGCTACAATCTTCGGCTTCTCACTTGCCACACCGGTTCGACGCCCGGGTGGCTTCTATCCAAAAGTCAGCACAAGGAGTGTGTATGCGTCATTATGAAATCGTCTTTATCGTGCATCCCGATCAGAGCGAGCAGGTGCCCGCCATGATCGAGCGTTACAAGAGCACGATCACGTCGCACGGTGGCCAGATCCACCGTATCGAAGACTGGGGCCGTCGCCAACTGGCCTACATGATCGAGAAACTCGCGAAGGCTCACTACGTCTGCATGAACATCGAATGCGACCAGACCACGCTCGACGAGCTGGAACACGCGTTCAAGTTCAACGACGCCGTTCTGCGTCACCTCATCGTCAAGATGAAGAAAGCCGAAACCGGCCCTTCGCCGATGATGAAGGAAGTGCAGCGCGAAGAAGCCAAGAAGTCGGCTGCTACGCAACCGTCCGAAGCGCAGGCTTAAGACACACTATTTAAGCTACCAGATCAAGCGTCGCCCTTGTCAAAGGCTTCATGAACCGGCTGCAGCTCACAGCCAGCGTCGTTGAACGCGAACCGGTGCGGTACACCCCCGCCGGCGTTCCGATTGCCAGCTGCACGTTGCACCACCGCACGGAAGTCGTCGAAGCCGGTATTGCCCGGCAAGTCGAACTGACCATGCAGGCGGTAGCCGCAGGCGAGGCGAGCGGTAAGCTGGAAAGCTGTCCTATGGGCGTGGAAACGCTCTTCACAGGCTTCTTGGCAAAAAAGCACCGCAACGCAAGAACTCTGGTATTTCACATCACAGCATTGCAGGACATTGGAAAGGACTGAACATGCCCCGCCCGACTGGTAAGAAATTCGACAAGCGTCGTCAGCAACAAAATCCGCTCTTCAAGCG